>ENA-OXIT01000001-OXIT01000001.1-human-gut-metagenome-genome-assembly--contig:-NODE-1-length-395525-cov-18.7516_pt1 | contig 395525 bp, 305 predicted proteins | sample MGYA00249817_ERZ652362 | MGnify/ENA primary metagenome ERZ652362 (study PRJEB26925, sample SAMN05826634) | human gut metagenome | biome: ENVO:2100002; feature: ENVO:00000062; material: ENVO:00002003... | reverse complement strand
TGATACCCGTAAGTATCATTCCAACAATTATCTATGCGACTTCATGTCGCACCCAAGGGGTATCAAGGTGGGATAGAGGAACTTACTTCGCTCTTTTCCATAGGGATGGTGGTACTTGACTCTTCTCTTTCAGACTATTATCAGAATAAGATTGCCAATAATTGCGTTCGCTTAGGTATTCCCTATCTTCTTCTTTCTCAAAAAGGTTCTTACCGCATATTGTTATAAATCACAAACTTTTTGTACTTTTGCCCCTTCAATTTGTTATAAACGCCAAATAGTAAATAGTCAATCGTCAAATAGTAAATAAATATATGTTGACCAAAGTAATAGAACAATCCAAGATAGACCATTTCACCAAATGGTTTGACCGTGCAGACAAGATAGTAATCGTTTCGCATGTGGGCCCCGACGGGGACGCCATCGGCTCTTCTCTGGGCTTGTGGCACTTCTTCAGCTCGCAGGGAAAGACGGCGAATGTTATTGTGCCGAACGCTTTCCCCGACTTCTTGAAATGGATGCCCGGGAGCAAGGACATCCTTCTGTACGACCGCTACAAGGAGTTTGCCGACAAGCTGATTGCCGAGGCGGATGTCATTTGTTGTCTGGATTTTAATGCTATCCATCGTATAGATGCCATGGGTGACGCTGTTCTTGCATCCCCGGCAAGAAAAATACTGATAGACCATCATCTCCATCCGGAGGATTTCTGCAAGATTATCATCTCCCATCCGGAGATATCTTCCACTTCGGAACTGGTTTTCCGCCTGATTTGCCGTATGGGCTATTTCAGTGACATTTCAAGGGAAGGTGCGGAATGTATCTATACGGGCATGATGACCGATACCGGCGGGTTCACCTATAATTCCAATAATCGGGAAATCTATTTCATCATCAGCGAACTGTTGTCGAAAGGTATTGATAAGGACGAGATTTACCGCAGAGTGTTCAATACTTATTCAGAAAGCCGTCTGCGCCTGATGGGATATGTCTTGTCACAAATGAAGGTCTATCCGGACTATCATGCAGCCTTAATTTCCTTGACTAAAGCCGAACAAAGCCAATTTGACTATGTGCGTGGAGATAGTGAAGGGTTTGTGAACATTCCTTTGAGCATCAAAGGGGTGATTTTCTCTTGTTTCCTGCGTGAAGATACGGAGAAGCCGATGATAAAGATTTCTTTACGTTCGGTCGGTACGTTCCCTTGCAATCAGCTGGCTGCCGAGTTCTTTGGCGGCGGTGGTCATTTGAATGCTTCCGGCGGTGAATTTTATGGAACGATGGATGAGGCCCGCAAGGTCTTTGAGCAGGCTTTGGAGAAATACAAACCGCTGCTGAATGCCAAAGGATAAAAAAAGTTCAGTTGTAAAGGTTAAAAGTTACGAACTTTCTATCCGCAGCTTTCAACTTTCAAGGAAATCAGATACTTTTGTACGAAATTACTAAATAACAGAAATGAAGAAACTTACTTTATTCTTTTTTGCCTTACTTGCAGTTTGTTTAGCCTTCCAGGCATGCGATAATTCTAAAACTTATGCCGAAATGCTTGAGGAAGAAAAAGATGCCATCAAAGCGTTTATCAAAGACAGTAGTATTGTCGTTATTTCTCAAAGTGAATTCTATGCGCAAGATTCGACAACGGATGTAAGCAGGAATGAGTATGTGCAGCTGGCAAGCGGGGTGTATATGCAGATTGTGGATAAAGGTTCGACGAATCCTGCAGATACAGTTAAACCGAATGATTTGGTTTTGGTGCGTTATGAAGAATATGGATTGATAGAAAAGGCGGTGACTTCATCTAATTTGAATAATCCGACAGTTGTGGATGAATTCAGATATACGGTTACTTCTTCATCTATAGCCGGACTTTTTACACAAGGATATATGTTTGCATATTATGGATCGTCCGTGCCTGCCGGTTGGTTGGTCGCTTTGAATTATGTACGTGATGGGGCGCATGTGAAACTGATTGTACCATCTAAGATGGGGCAACAGACTGCCATGCAACAAGTGTATCCTTATTATTACGATATACATAAATTCCAAATTTGGAACTAACCTATAAATTTTAAATCATTAACCTATGACTCTAATCAAATCTATTTCTGGAATCCGCGGAACCATTGGCGGTGGTGCCGGCGAGGGATTGAATCCGCTCGACATTGTGAAGTTCACTTCAGCTTATGCTACCCTGATTCGTAAGACGTGTACTGTAAAAAGTAACAAAATCGTGGTAGGGCGTGATGCCCGCATCTCTGGCGAGATGGTCAAGAACGTAGTAGTCGGTACCTTGATGGGTATGGGCTGGGATGTAGTGGACATTGATTTGGCTTCTACTCCGACTACCGAGCTGGCTGTAACCATGGAAGGTGCCAGTGGAGGTATTATCCTGACTGCCTCACACAATCCCAAGCAGTGGAATGCGTTGAAACTGTTGAATGAAAAGGGCGAATTTCTGAACGCTGCCGAAGGTCAGGAAGTACTCCGCATTGCAGCTGCCGAAGAATTCGATTATGCCGAAGTGGACCAACTCGGCTCGTACCGTCAGGATTTAAGCTACAACCAGAAACATATCGACAGCGTATTGGCGCTTGACCTTGTAGACGTGGAAGCTATCCGAAAGGCAAACTTCCGTGTAGCCATCGATTGTGTAAACTCTGTAGGTGGTATTATTCTGCCGCAACTACTTGAACAACTTGGTGTTCAGCACGTAGAGAAGCTCTATTGCGAACCGACCGGTAACTTCCAGCATAATCCCGAGCCTCTGGAAAAGAACTTGGGTGACATCATGAACCTGATGAAAGGAGGGAAGGCAGATGTTGCATTTGTTGTAGACCCTGATGTAGACCGCCTGGCAATGATTTGCGAAGACGGCAAGATGTACGGTGAAGAATATACACTGGTTACTGTTGCCGACTACGTATTGAAACATACTCCGGGCAATACGGTATCCAATTTGAGTTCGACCCGTGCCTTGCGCGATGTAACTCGCAAGTATGGGCAAGGATATTACGCTTCCGCCGTAGGTGAAGTGAATGTAACTACCAAAATGAAGGAGGTAGGTGCCGTTATCGGTGGCGAAGGAAACGGTGGGGTAATTTATCCGGCCAGCCACTATGGACGTGATGCCTTGGTAGGTATTGCCTTGTTCTTGAGCCATCTGGCACACGAAGGCAAGAAGGTGAGCGAACTCCGTGCATCCTATCCTGCATACTTCATGGCAAAGAATCGTGTAGACTTGACTCCTGAAACAGATGTAGATGCTATTCTTGCCAAGGTGAAGGAGCTGTATAAGAATGAAGAAATCAATGATATAGACGGTGTGAAGATTGACTTCCCCGACAAATGGGTTCATCTGCGTAAAAGCAATACGGAACCGATTATCCGCGTTTATAGTGAGGCCGGTACACCAGAAGCTGCCGAGGAAATCGGTCAGCAGATTATGAAGGTGATTGAAGACCTGGCAAAATAAGACTGATTGTAATGACTGTTATATGTCCCACTTTTTTTTTGGAGAGTGGGACTTTTTTTAGGGAGTATTTATTGCTGCTACAATTCGATGACTTTCTCTATCTCTTCTTCAAAGTTTGGAGTAAAGACTTCCTTGCCTATGCTTTTTTTGATTTCATCAATGCTCCAGAAACGTCCTCCGTCCAGCTCGTCACTGGGATGTATTTCACCGTCGTAGACCGTTTTGTGTACGAAGACCAGTTCCTTTTCGCGGGCAGACTCGAAGACATAATGCAAGACGGTTTCGGGAACAAAGTCGGTAATGCCGAGTTCTTCGCGTACCTCGCGTTTCAGCGCCATCTCTACACTTTCACCTAAATCGACGTGTCCGCCTACGGAGGTGTCCCACTTCCCCGGTTGTATGTCTTTCCATTCGGGACGTTTCTGCAGATACAGCTCACCTTTGGAATTGAATACATGAAGATGGATTACCGGATGCAGCAGTTTGCTACCGTTATGGCATTCGCCACGGGTGGCGGCACCTATGATGTTGCCTTGTTCGTCGACAAGGGGGAACATCTCTTGATTGTTATCGTGGTTCATTGTGTTTAGGGTATTAATAATGATGAATCTCCATAGCTCAGAAAGCGGAAATCATGTGCCAGTGCATAGTTATAAATCTTCTGCCAGTCGCCGTGTACGAAAGCTGATACGAGCAGCAGCAAGGTGCTTTGCGGTTGGTGGAAATTAGTCACCATAGCCTTCACGATTTTGTATTCATATCCCGGGGCGATGATGATTTGAGTGCTGGTATGCAGAGTCTCCATACTATGCTTGTCAAGATAGGCGACAATGGCTTGCAGGGCTTCTACTGCAGGGGTGGTGGCAGCCTTGGCAGACATTTCATAAGGTTGCCATTGGTGGACGTGCAAGTCTTCCTCCGTGGCTTCGGGATTATTCAGTAAGGTGGCTCCGATGTGATAGAGGCTTTCCAATGTGCGCACCGAAGTTGTCCCTACGGCCACTGCCTTGCCGTCGTGCGCTATGAGTTTTTCCAATGTGTTGCGCGAGACGGAGATGTATTCCGTATGCATTTCATGCCCTTCTATTTCTTCACTTTTCACCGGTTTGAAGGTTCCGGCTCCCACATGGAGTGTCAGTTCTTCCAATTCTACTCCTTTATTGCGCAATGCGTCCAATACGCGTGGGGTGAAATGCAGTCCCGCTGTAGGGGCAGCCACCGAACCTTTGATTTTGGAATAGACAGTCTGGTAAGTCTCCTTGTCACTTTCCTGGGTTTCCCGGTTCAAGTAGGGAGGGATGGGCAATTCACCGAAGACCTCGAGAATGTCGGCAAAAGTCACTTCCGGATTATTCCAGCGGAAGTTTACCCAATGGCTGGTTCCGTGGCATTCGCCCCGTTCGGCGGTCAGGGTGAGTGGTTTGCCTTTCACGGTCATCTCACGTCTTAGCATGCCTTCTTTCCATTTTTTCAGGTTGCCGACCATGCAGAGCCAAGCGGTATGCTCGGTTTGCTGGAAGTTGAGGGCATAGTCGTTCGGCTGTATAGGTTCTAGGCAGAATACTTCAATCAGTGCTCCCGTTTCTTTCCGGAAATGCAGGCGTGCTTGGATGACTTTGGTATTGTTGAATATCATCAGGCTTCCCGATGGCAGATACTCCGGCAGTGAAGTGAATCTGTCTTCTGAAACTTCTCCGTGGCGATACAATAACAGTTTGGACTGGTCACGTACGGACAATGGGAACTTTGCAATGCGTTCGTCCGGCAATGGGTAGTTGAATTCGCTGATTCTGATATGTCTGGGGTCTTCTTTCATGATGGCTTTCTCTTTATTATATCGGCTGCAAAGGTACGGATATTTGGGAAGATTTGAAGAATAAGGGAAATAATTCCTAACTTTGCAGGAAGAAAGTAGGAAAAGACAAACTAAAAGATACGTTACTATGAAGATAGGAGATAAAGTTCGTTTCCTCAGCGAAGTTGGGGGTGGTGTTGTGACAGGATTTCAAGGGAAAAACATCGTGTTGGTGGAAGATGCCGACGGTTTTGACATACCGATGCCCATAAACGAATGTGTGGTGATAGAGACCGATGATTATAATATCCCCACTCCGGCAGCCAAAGCGGCTGCCAAGAAGAAGCGGGAAGAAGAGCAACAATTGCGTACGACTGCTACTGCGGCAAGGCCGTCTGCTATGGAGTCTCAGGTTTCAGAGCCTCAAACGGTCCGTTTGGAGAAACCGCAGATATCTGTTTATCGTCAGCCCGAGATGAAAGGCGGAGATATCCTGAATGTTTTTCTGGCTTTTGTTCCGGAGGATATCAAGGCTGTCAGCACTACACCTTTCGAGGCATATTTGGTGAACGACAGTAATTATTATATGTATTATACCTATTCGAGTGCTGAAGGAAAGTCCTGGACAGTCCGTTCGCATGGTTTGATAGAGCCGAATACGAAACTTCTGCTGGAGGAGTTCGAAAAGTCCGAGTTGAACGACCGTGAACGTGTGATGGTACAGCTGGTGGCATTCAAAGATAACCGTGCGTTCACAATGAAACCGGCTGTCAGTGTGGAAGTCCGCATAGATATGGTAAAGTTCTATAAACTGCATACATTCCAGCAGACGGTTTTCTTTGAAACACCGGCCTTGGTGTATGATATTGTCCGGAATGACCAGCCTGCCAAGCAGGTGTATGTTTCGGCAGAGGAACTGAAGGAGGCTTTGATACAGAAAAAAACGGCAGATACTCCATCCAAACCGCAGACGGTCATCAAACGTGGGGGCAAGAATGGGATTGTCGAGATTGACCTGCATATCGGCGAGTTGCTGGATGACACCTGCGGCATGAGCAACAGTGAAATATTGAATTACCAACTGGACAAGTTTCGTGAAGTGATGGAACAATACAAGAAAAAGCGCGAACAACGCATCGTCTTTATTCATGGCAAGGGGGATGGTGTACTTCGTAAAGCGCTATTGGATGAGTTGAAACGTAAATATTCCAATTGCCGCCACCAGGATGCTTCGTTCCAGGAGTACGGATTTGGGGCGACGATGGTGACGATTAAATAAAATCAAGTATTTGAATAGTGAATAGGGCAGTTCAAACGTTGGAATGCCCTATTCATTATTTTTGATGGCTTATTAGCTAAATATTGTACTATGATGTGATTTTTTGTTTCGTTTTAATAAAGCGGTAACGTATGCTCTTTTATGGCTGAGAAATACGCCTTATACTTGACGGCATTTCGCAAAAATATTTTAAGTTTGTAGATGTATTGAATAAATAATCTAATTACGGGAAACATGGGAGAGAGGATGGATAAGCGAATTCGATTTTACATTTATTGGATATTAGGGCTTGTGTTTCTAGGGGCTTGTGCGCCCGGAGATGAAGAGGACGTATACACAGAGATGAGAGCTTTTGAGGATTTTTCCCGTATAAATGGAGACTCTGTGGCCATTGTGCCCCGAAAGGTGAGGTTGAAGGCTCTTCAAAAGATGGAAGAGGCAAAGGATAGCTTGGTCAAATATAATTATCTGGCAATGACACTGAAAACATATTTGATTACTTCACAGCTTGATTCGGCGCAAATCGTAATCCAGCAGATACATGACTTTATTGAAAGGCAGCATAGTTCTTCTCAAATGGCAGATTTGGAGTCTGAATGTTTCAATATGAAGGGAAATATCTTTGCACGCGTTGGGAATATGGATTCTGCCGAAATTTGCTTCCGGAAGGCTTATGAATTACGGATGAGAGGGACTAGGATTGAAGTGGTGCCGGATATTTTGATGAATCTTGCTGATGCGAATAACCGTTTAGGAAAATTGGATATAGGGGCAGCTTGGTATAGGAGAGCTTTGTTGATGTGTGACTCTTTGCATGTAGCTTCTACCAAGAAACCTCCCATTTATTATGGTTTGGCACAAGTATATGTTACCATGCGTGATTTCGAACAGTGTGATTACTATTATAATCTGGCAGGGGAAAGCTATGACAGTATGCTGCCTTATGAAAAATATATTTATTTGAATAATAGAGGGACTTCTTACTATTATAGGGAGGATTACCAGACAGCGATAAAATATTTCCAAAAGGTTATTGATTTAGTCGAAGGATATGATGATATGAGTTTTGAACTTAATCTGGGGAGGTTGAATTTGGGAGACTGTTATCTTCAACTGAATATGGTTGATTTGGCTGTTAAATATATAAATGAATGCCAACCTTTTTTTGAGGAAATGGGGGTGAGTACTGCACTATATTATATCGATACGCAGAAAATAGAATTAGCCCTGCTTCAGAAAGACTTTCAAGAAGCACGCCGTTTATTGTCCGAGAGTGTAGTTCCTCCGGGCATCGACCCTGATATGGTACATATCCGTAATAAATACCTTCAGCAGTTTTACGAGGAAACCGGCAACTACAAGAGGGCTTATCACTATCTGCAGAGGAACAACCTGCTTGATGATTCTATCAGGAATGAGCGTGTCCGGATGCGTACGGCAGACTTGACTTTGCGTTATCAGCAGGATTCTACCTTGATGGCACATCGGGTTTTGCTTCAGGAGCAGAAAAACGAGGTGCTGGTGCTGAGGCAGACACAGTTTGTCGTGTTTGCTGTAGCTGTTGTATCTATATTGACGGCGGTTTTTCTTTATCTGTACAGCAAAAAGAAACGTGCTTTGTTGCTTGCACGGAATCATCGCACAGTCTCTACACTTCGTCTGGAGAATATCCGTAACCGCTTGTCCCCTCATTTCATCTTCAATGTGCTGAACTGGGAGATGGCGGAGCGGAATGTAGAAGAAAAGCAAGAGCTTTCGTCGCTGGTAAAACTGATGCGTCGCAATCTGGAATTGGCGGAACAACTGTGTGTAACCTTGGCAGAGGAGCTGGATTTTGTGAAAACATATATTAATCTGGAACGCCGTTCTTTAGGTCCGGATTTTCATTCGGAACTGAAGATAGAAAAGGATGTGCAGCCGGAGCAAATAAGGATTCCGTCTATGATGATTCAAATTCCGGTTGAAAATGCAGTGAAGCATGCGTTGCGCGAGAAGGAAGGTGAACGTAATCTTTGGGTTTCGGTCTGTCGCCGGGGAAACGGTATCTGTATAAAGATAACGGATAATGGTGGCGGTTATCGTCCAGACAGTCGGAACTGGGGCACGGGGACGGGAATGAAAGTCATTATGCAGACCATTCAGATTCTCAACAATAAGAATAAGGAGGCCATTGATGTTTCAGTGCACAATGTCTCTCTACAGAGTGGTGAGATGGGATGTGAGGTGACTTTCTGGTTGCCAGACAACTACGATTACAGGATTTAAAAGAACCGTTTAATCTCGTTTTTTGCAAGGATAGGCATATTTACGGATAAATAGTCCGTAAATGGCTTCTTGTTGCTTTGTATGGGAGCAGGATTATGTATATATTCGCGAAAAGAAAAACATAAAAGAAACATGGATAAATATAAGGTTGCAATAGTTGACGACGATGAGGTGGCTCTTGAGAATCTGAGTTTTGAATTGGGAAAGGATGCACGCTTTTCTTTGAAGGGAACTGCCCGTAATGGCAAGCAAGGGAAAAAACTCATTGCCAAGGTACAGCCGGATTTGTTGTTCTTGGATGTGGAAATGCCGGATATGACAGGAATGGAACTACTGCAGGAAATACGTGGCAGTGTTTCATGGAACATGCGGATTGTTTTCTATACGGCTTATGATAAGTATATGGTTCAGGCTATCCGGGAGGCTGCGTTCGACTATCTGTTGAAACCTTTTGAAGAGCAGGAGTTTCGGGATATTCTTGCACGTTTTGTAGAGCAGGCAGAAGCTGGGCAGAGAATGTCATATCCCATTGGTGCGCCGTTGCATACCGGACAGACATTTATCGTATTTACGCCAACCAATGATATGCGTGCATTGCGTCCGGCTGAAATCGGTTTTTTTCGCTATTGCTCCGAGCGTAAACAGTGGGAGGTGATACTAAACAACCAGCCGCCATTGGTGCTGCGTCGCGGAATGACTGCTGAGCAGATTACTCAATATTCATCCAGTTTCGTGCAGATACATCAATCGTATATTATCAATATTGATTATCTGATGATTATAAAGGATAGCAAATGTATGCTTTATCCACCATTTGACAAAGTGACGGAACTGCTGGTTTCCAGAAAGTATAAGAAAGAACTGCAAGACAGATTCTGCTTGTAAAGTGATAAGAATTATTTGGTTAGGGAGTTGACGCCGCAGACTTTGGTGGCGTTGACGTAAAGAAAAGGCATTGAACCTTTAAAGTCCAATGCCTTTTTATTTATCAAATACAATTTTCGTATTCATCAGAAGCGAAGCTTATTTCACTTCGATACCTTTGTTCTGCAGTGTGACATTTAATACTCTGGCATAATCAGCATACTGCTTTTCATTCAGAGTCTTTTTCATCAACTTCAGATTACCATAAACTGCATTACGGAGTAACTTCTCCTGATTCTTCTTGGAATTTGTAGCGCGTTCCATCTGTTCTGTAAAATATTCGCAGATGTTTGCCACTTCTTCATGCTGGTTGGAATCCAGATTCAAATACTTGCTCAACTTTGTTATGTTGATATTACCTTCCCATTTTGCAGTTGTAGGTTGGTTTCCTGCTGCAAATGTTGTAGCAGTCAGGCAGACTGCTGCCACTAATGTTAATCCTAAACGTTTCATAATACCTACTTTTTAATTGTTATTCCTAAAAACTAATCTCAATCTAATACCTATTGAAAACTCTCTAAGCGCTTAGCTTTTTCTTTTTACCTATGCAAATATAGATATATGTTTTATAACACAAAAATGGATAAGTAAAAAAGTGTAGTTTATACCTTCATTTCTTGACTTAAATCAATTTTGTAGTGTGAAAATGCTTTATTTGGATGCTTTTTGTAATACGAATGTAATGTAGGTTAAATGAAATTCAGTTTATTATAATGGATAAAAGGGGTTTTATTAGTCAAAATGTTATCGCCAAACAGTTTCGGGCAATTCTATGATTACTCTGCTTTCCGAGCAGACTCCCACAAAGCCTAATCCGCCTATGACGTTGCAAGGCAGACTGATAGGTTCCATTAAAGCATCGTCGTAATCCCCATCATCCAGGCAGTTTAAGGCTTTCAGGTAGCGGTATTCGGCTTCAGTGATGCTAAGCAGCCGTACGGTGATGGTTTGTTTGCGGGATATATGGTCGTAGTAGTGTCCCTCTACCGGATAATATTCTTGGTAGAGAGGGGTATATACTTTTAATGTGGCATACGAATCACGGAAAGTGTTATCATTGAATATATTGTATTTGTTATTGATGGTGGGAAACAATTCATTTTCTTCATCATCATAGTTTCCGGGATGGCCGTCAGTCAGTATAACATCTTCCCGGTTAATGATTTCGTTCTGCCGGGGAGCAAGGATGGTGGTGTCTCTGGGTATGAAGGCCCAATGCCAAGAGCCGTCCTCGTCTTCCACTTTGATGAGGCTGCCGTTTTCATCTTCCAGGTATTCTTTCCATTTGCAATAGTAACTACGGTCATTCCAAATGTCCAGCCGGTAGTAGTTCTTCTCGTTGGGGCGGTCTTGCAATGTAATTTTGTATTGGCGGTAAAGGGTTTGTCCGCTGTACTCGCGCAGGTAGGCCAGGCAAGTGTCCACGTGCAGGCTCTCTATCGGTTGTGGCACGGTGACCTCGGCACTGGCATGGTATTTCCCGTTTTCGGCAGTGGCTTCCAGACGTATGTTGTCGCCGGGATGCAGTGTGCTGGTCAGACGATATTTCTTGAAACGTATACTTTTCAGTAATGATTCATAAATGTCCTTATCAAGTTCTCCTTCCAGATGCCCATAAATTTCTTCCGGGGAAACCGCTTTCGGAGTTTCTGCTATTTTGCCATTGATGTAGAGGGAAAGAGTTGCTTCGTTCAAATGCTCAATACTATAGCCCTCGCCTAAATGGAGATAGACATCATTCTCAGCTTGTCCGGTTTCGAGCAAGGCGTTCATGATGATTTGCGGATCTTGTTGTCCGGGATTGTAAGGAATCTCGTTTTCGCAGGCTGTTAGGAAGCCTACAATAGTTATATATATAATAAGGTGTAATTTCATTTTTGTTTTCATATGCCGGATTTGTTTTTAAAATCTATAAGTATAGGTAACAGAAGGAATACAAGGCAGTATTGTTATTTTCTTGATGACAGTTTGAGCTTTCTTCTGCCCGGTATTTCCATGATAAATACTTTCGTAGAAATCATCGTAGTATACGTTGTATCCATTTTTGTATTTGCTGTAAACGATGTTCGGATTCATGGCATTGTATGCATTGTAGATACTGATATTCCAGGTACGCATACCATGTTTGGTCTTCTTGTTGAAGTTGACGCCGAGATTCAAACGATGGCTGGCGGGAAGGCGGTAATTGTTACGCCGGGAGATGTAGCCGGTTTCCTCAATAGAGCCATCGGGTTTGATGATGATTGTTGCCTTTTCGGGGATAGTGATACATCCACCGGTATTGAATATCCAGGAAGCTCCTGCATCAATGCGGTCACTGAACTTATGGCTGAGATTGAGGCTGATGCTGTGGCGGCGGTCATATTTGTAGGGGAACCATCGGCCTTGGTTGATGGTACCGTTCTTAAAACGGTGATCGGTCTTGGATAGGGTATATGCCAGCCAGCCGGTAGTCTTGCCCAATGTTTTCTGTGCCATCAGTTCCAGACCGAAGGAGCGGCCTTCGCCCGTTTCTACTTTTTCCTCCCAGTTGGTAGAGGTGCCGAAGAAGGATACACCGTCTTGATATTCAAGTATGTGTTTCATCTGTTTATAATATCCCTCGACGGAGAACTCCCAACCCGGCAGTCCGGAATAGTAGCCTCCTATGGAGAACTGGTTGGCATACATCGGACTGATGTCTTTGGTAATGGGTACCCAGAGGTCGGTAGGCATAGACAGCGGAGTAGAGGACAGCAGATGCACATACTGTGCCATGCACGTATAGGATGCTTTGGCAGAATATCCTTGTCCGAGGTCATAGCGGGCGGAAAGGCGGGGCTGCAACGAATAGTAGCTTTTCCCTTGTGTGTGGAACAGCGATGTGCGTACACCTGCATTCAGACTGAGCCTGGCGTTTACATTGAAATTGTCTTCGGCGTAAAGGGAGATTTCTTGTCCGCGCATGGCATGGCTGTTGCTGGTATTGTAAACCGTATCTTCCTGGAGGGCGCCATTATCTATATCTTGTATTTTCGAGGTAGCTATTCCCGGACGGAACGTATGGTGGATGTACTCTGCACCGAACTTGATGTGGTGCTGCGGCATGGGGGTGTAGTCAAAGTCCATACGCGCACTCCAGTCACGGATACCGGAGTTGAACTTGGAGGAGTAATAGTATCTGTCTTGTACTTTATTGGCGACAGTATAGGTATCTTCTATGTTTCCGTCCAGCCCCATCTCATATTTGTTGTATGAGACGGTGGTGTTGCAAAACAGCTTGCTGTTGAATACATAGTTCCAGCGGCCGTAGGCGATGGTGTTTCCCCAATTCAGATGGCTGTTGTCCTTGGAATAATTCTTAATGCTGTTGTCGTAATTGTCACCGTGGTAGTCACTGTCATAATGATAGTGGTCTTTCCCCTTGTAGAAACTGAGGAAGATGCGGCTACGGTCGCTGAACTTATGATTGACCTTTGCATTGACGTCGTAAAAATAGTAGTTGTATTTGTCGGAATAGGTGTCGTCTTTGTCTACAATGAGATTTTTGAAGAATAGGGTGGGGATGGCTCGTGCGCTGAAACTGAAGGAGGTCCGTTCTTTCCAGATAGGGCCTTCGATATGCAGTTTGTCCGTCAACAGGCCTATGCTGAATGCGCCGTGGTATTTATGCATGTCTCCGTCGTTGGTCCGTACATCTACTATAGACGAAAGACGCCCGCCGTAGCGGGCAGGAAAAGAACTTTTGAAGAGTGTGGTGTTCTTTACCGCTTCGGGCGTAAAGATGGAGAATACTCCCAACAGGTGGTCTGCGTTGTAAACTGGAATTCCGTCCAGCATAACCAGGTTTTGGTCGGGACCTCCCCCTCGCACATACATGCCAGCAAAACCTTCCATGCCGGCTTGCACACCCGGCATCAGCTGAATGGTCTTCAGCAGGTCGGCTTCTCCCAATATGGACGGGGTATGCCTGATTTGTGTCATCGGTATCTCATGCGCTCCCATGGCTGTGCTTTCTATGCCGGCCTCCCGCTTGTCCGAGAGCACTACGACCTCTGCCAGCTGGTTATTACTGTCCAATCTGACGTTGAGCAAGGTGTCTTTCGTCAGCTCGAACCGGCTATGCCGGCTTTCGTAGCCCAGGTAGGAGAAAACCAGTTCCGTTTCCCCTTCCGGCAAGGTGAGGGAATAGAAACCGAAAGGATTGGTGGCAGTACCTGTGGAACGACGACTCTCAAGGATATTGGCACCAATCAGCGTCTCGGAAGACGCTCCGTCGGTCACGTATCCGCTGATGGTGAACTTACGGCTAACGGGTTTCTGCGGCACGGGCCGCTTATGGAGTAGAATGTGCTTTCCGGATATTTCGAACGTGATGGGTTCGTTTTCAAAGGCACGTTGCAATATCTCACTGATGTTCTTTTGTTTCATCTCCAGTGTGATGCGGTGCGTGAGCTTTACTTCTTCCCCATAGATGAAGGAGAATCCGGTTGCATTTTCCAGTTGCTTCACGAAACTCTCTAAAGTTGCGTTACGGATATTCAGGTTTATACGTGTTTCCTTGTTTTGTGCTGGTGCATGGAGTGAGGAGCTTAAAAGAACCACACACATCAGAAGTACGGTTCTGATGCGGTGGTGCGAACAGATAGTAGAGCTGGTCATTGTCAGTTAAGTTTAGTAGTAAGGATAATGGTGTTGTTTTCTTTTTTATAGGTAAAGTTACCGGCTTCCTTCAGTAGGTCGAGGATTTCTGTAAGACTCTCCCCTTCGCGGAAGGTAGCTGTCATGTGATAGTTCTTCAGGCTGTCTCCTTCGATACGTATATCGGTACGGAACGTTTCGGAAAGTTGACGAACGATTTCCTGCAAGGGTTGCTGATCGAATGTCAGTACGCTATGGATTACTTGGGTTTCCTCGGTAGTATGTACGGCTTCTGTGGGAATGGCTTCCCGTTGCGGTGCTACGTATAAGAACTGATAGGCTGCCCAGCTCGTTACACAGAGCAGGACTACGGCTGCGGCACTGGCTGTACGCATCCAGAACCGCTTCATGCTGCGGCGCTTTAACAAACGGCTTTCCAGCAGCTTCCAGCTGTTTTCTGCCGTAAAGCGTCCTCGTGGGGAACGGGTAGAAGCAACCAGTTTGTTCAGTACCTTGTCGAAATTCTCGTTATTCACTTTCATTTTTGGCAATTTATTAAGAGCCTATGACTCCTTTCCTGCATGTAAAGACAGCTGCTTTTCAGGAATTCCCTATGCCTATATCCTGAAATAATGTTAATCTAAAGCTCTTTGTCCGTGAAAGTCCGTCCAGCTTACGTGTGACTTCCTTGCTTCTCTGTTTCAATCAATAGGGAAAGTCTGCATGAGATGTGCATCTCATACATACATACGCGGCTTCTTGCGAGGAAGATAAAGCAGAGTTCACTCCGTCAGCAATGCTTCCTTGAGTCTTGTGAGTGCTTTTTGCAGTTGCGCGTCTACTGTCTTAGTGCTGATGTTCAGCTCCTCCGCCACTTGTGCATAGCTTTGTTTCTCTTCGCGCAGGCGGATGAATACTTCACGGCAACGCTCCGGCAGGCGGTCGAGCGCCTTGACATATCGGGCAAACAGTTCTTCGCTGATAAGAGTGTCTTCGGGGGAATCGGCTTGGTCTGAAAGTTCGGGAAGCTGTTCGGACGAAAGTGTAGGGTGCCGGTTCTCTTTTTCCAGGTAATTGAGGGAGGCGTTTTTGGTAAGGATAAAGCAGTAATCCTCTATGTTGTTCACTTCCGGCAACCGGGTGCGTTGTTCCCAAAGCTTCATGAAGACGTCGAGCACAATTTCTTGCGCCCACTCTTCGTACTTCACGAAATAGCAGGCAATACGGAACAAACGGTCGTAGCACAGATTGTAGAAACTGTGAAAAGCCCGTTCCGAGTCTTCTTCCTTCATTTGGCGCAAGTAGCGTCTGACTTCTTGTTCGGTCATGCAGTCTCCCGGTTTTGCTGTTAATCAATGAACATCAGGTCGCTTATTATGCCGTCCGAAACAAAGATGCCTTCCCGGGTCAGGCGCAGGCGGTCTGCCTGCATCTCCAGTTTGTGGCTTTGGAGGTATGGAGCCGCTATTTTCATGCAATATTGGCATAATTCCGTGCCGAAGGCTTCTTCCGTATATGTCAGGGAGGCTCCCCACATGGTACGCAGGGAAGTCATGATGTATTCATTGTAACGGGTCACTTTATCCAGGATTTCTGTTTCGGAGGAACGCTGTCCCTCTTCAATGGACTTTATGTATCTTTCCAGAGAAGCTGTGTTCCATTCCCTTGTCTCCGCATTGAAGGAGTGGGCGGAAGGGCCGCAGCCCAAATACGGAATGCCTTTCCAGTAAGCGGTGTTGTGGCGTGAGTACATGCCGGGCTTGCAGAAGTTGGATATTTCATAATGCTCATACCCCGCGGCTCCCAGGGTGTCCATGAGCGCCGAGAAGAAGCGCAGGCTACTCTCTTCATCTACTTCGCTGATGCGGTGGCTTTGCAGCATTTCGTAGATGCGGGTACCTTTTTCGTAAGTCAGATGATAAGCGGAGATATGCTCCACATCAAGGCCGACGGCTTGTTGCAGGTCGCATTCCCACCGTTGGTCTGTTTCATCCGGCAGTCCATAGATAAGGTCGATGCTGATATTCCGGAAGCCGGCTTGGCGGAGGCGGTGTACGGCTGCGATGGCTTGCGTGGCATTATGCCGGCGGTTCAACAGTTTCAGGGTGGGGTCGTCGAATGTCTGTATTCCCATGCTTATGCGGTTGAAGGGGAGGGTACGCAGCATGGACACATATTCTTCCGTCAGGTCGTCGGGATTGGCCTCGAGGGTAATTTCTTCGGCATGTTCTGTTCCATACACCTCTTTGATAGTCCGGAATATCTGCTCGAAATCTTCGTGGGCGAGCTGTGAGGGAGTTCCTCCGCCAAAGTAGATGGTCTCTATCGGTTCTTCCTTCAGATAACCCTTGCGGGTTTTCAGTTCAGTGCACAAGGCATGGATGTACTGCAGCTTCAATTCGCTGCGAGTGGTGGAATAGAAATCGCAATAGATACAGCGTGTCTTGCAAAAAGGTATATGAATATAGATGCCTGCCATGGTATGCTTATGGATATTTATTGCAAAAATAGTCTTTTGGCAGGAGAATATATCGGTTTTCGGGACATTTAATGTAATATGGAAGGAGTCAGTGTCTTGGTGTGTATTCTCAGTTTTGTCTGTAATCCGGAAAAATAGAACATTTTTTGAGTCGTATGGAAATTCATTATTCCGAATAAATTCCTTTTCTTTGTTATCAGAAAAAGGAATAGGTGTCTATTAAAATAATGGGTAATATGTTTGAAGGACTTGACTTTTGGTTTGAACAGATTATAGCTTATTGTATTGCCTTTGTACTGGTGCAGTTCATGCAGAAACAAATATAACGGTAAATACTTTAGTCATTTCCGTCGTGGAATGATTTAATCTTGGGCTTTTTTCTTGTGATTTCTGAGTTTCTGGGGCACTAATGACCGATATTTACCCCTTTTTGAAACAATAGTGCCCCCGAAATTACCGGGGATGGGGTAATTTGCAGTATTGAAAAACAAACTTAAATAATATCATGAGAAAAAGTAACTACTTATGGCTGCTGCTGGTGGCAGTTTTATTGCTGCCCGTTCAGGAAATGGCTGCCAAGAAGAAAAAAGAGAAGGAAGTGACAGACCGCGAACTTTGGGTCGGGGTGTTGTATCAAATGGCTGCTCCGGACTGAGCAATATGAGTGAAGGGAAGCTCTAGGAAAATATGCAGGTGGAGCTTAGCCCCACTTGGGATGGACGCGACAAACGGGTGACCTATATGGAATGCTTCGGCCGTTTGATGGCGGGGTTGGCGCCTTGGTTCTCTTTGCCGGACGATGACACTGCCGAAGGCAAACAGCGCAGGCAACTTCGCGAGTGGGCATTGAAAAGTTATGCGCAGGCGGTAGACCCTGAAAGCCAGGATTACCTGCTTTGGTGGAAAGAGGGGCAGCTGCTGGTCGATGCCGCTTATATTGCTGAAAGCTTCCTGCGAGGATACGATGCTTTGTGGGTGCCTCTGGATAGTTTGACTAAACGGCGTTACATTGAAGAGTTCACCCGGTTGCGCCGTGTGAACCCTCCTTATACCAACTGGCTGCTGTTCTCGTCTACGGTAGAATGCTTCCTGCGCAAGGCTGGGGCTAAGAGTGAGGCTTACCGTATTGTCTCCGCTCTGCGCAAGGTGGAAGAGTGGTATGTAGGTGCCTTGCCCCTGGGCTTGTCCGCTGACCATCCGTTCTGGACAGATGCTCCGCAGGCATGGACCTAGAAAAAGGCGTGGAATTATCTGACTACTGTAGCCTTGCAGCCCGATGGTCGCATAGGGTATGTACAGCCGATTGGCGAGAAAGCCATTCACGGACAAGTGGTTGATGCCCACTCTACTGCTAACTTTGGGGTAGGGGTATTTCTGCTGGCAGCTTGTGAGATGGTGCGTTTTTTGAATGCCGACTGATTTGAGAGAGTAAATAAGTGTATATGTTACACAACATATACACTTTCTTTGTATTATAATGTATATAGTGTTAATTTTACACCCGTTAAAAGGTTTAATATAAAAAGATTATGATTGTACGGATGAAAAACACTTTCCGGATGCTTTTGGCGGCAATGCTATTGTCGTTGTTTGCACTTCCGGGATATTCCTGGCAAAAATCCTTTCCCCAAAAAGATTATGTAGCTTATTTCACTGGGAATAGTGGCGATGAAGAAGCTGTCCGCTATGCTGTAAGCATGGACGGTTATACCTACTGGGCATTAAATGATAATGAACCGGTAATCGATTCGAAAGTCATCAGCTCCACCGGGGGAGTCCGCGACCCGCATATCTTCCGTTGCGAGGATGGCAAGACTTTCTATACAAAACCCCATTCAGAACTTTGCTTTGGCGCCCAATAACCTGACGGATGCTCCGCAAATCTGCCTCGACTTTATGAAACAAGTGCCCACTACTTGGGACGAGACCCGTTTCATTGACGGCTATCCAGGGAGACATATTGTTCTTGCCCGTTGTCATGGCAACACGTGGTACATAGCCGCTGTCAATGCAACGACGGAACCTCTGAAACTGAAACTTGACCTTCTTATGCTGGCAGGACAAGAGGTATCTCTGTATAGTGATGACAAGAAGATGCAGCCTCAATTAAAGCTGCAGAAGATAAAGACTGATGGTTCTCTGCAACTCACGGTTCGGCCGCAGGGAGGGGCGGTAATCGTGAAATAAAGAAGGCATGGAGCAACCCTTGTTTTGTAATGATATATTACGACGGATTACTTATTTTTTAAATATTTGATTATCAAGTGTCTATAATTGGCCTAATTCAGCCGTATACTGAATGGCATTCACTATACGACTGAACCCTATTCACTATACGACTGAATGGCATTCAGAATACGGCTGATTGTGACTATCGAACTAAATGTAAATGATTAATACCGACTTAATACCATGAATAGATTCTTGAAATTATTGTCCTTGTGTCTGTTCTTGACACTGACCGTTCCTTTGTGGGCTGTGATGAACGGAGTGGCGAATGAACCCGATTCAGTCTACCTCTTTTCCTACTCCCATGCCGACGGCAGTGGCGGTTTGAAACTAGCCTGGAGTCCCGATGGCAACCGATGGTTCAGTGTGGCAGACGGCAACTCCTTTGTCAACTCCGACTTCGGTCCCTGGGGGCTGGATCTGATAGAGTATGCCAATGGCGATGCGCGCCGCACCGTGTGGGGAGGAGGAACTGGGTGTGCCCATGGTAGACGAACACTATTACGTGGACTCGGGTTGGATGATTCACAACCAGGACTATTAGGGAAAGTAAGGATAAAGGATTAGGGATTAAGGATTAGAGATTAGAAACTCTGTGCTTTTGTGGCTCTGTGTTGAAATTAAAAATCCGTGTAATTCCGTGCTTGAAAACATAATAACTCAATACCTTAAAAGATATGAAGCAATTATTGACATTGGCATTTGTTGCAGCCATAGCCGGCAATGCATCGGCACAAAAGCAGCAGTCTTTGCATTCGGGTTATCCCATCGACCCGGTGCCTTTCACTTCGGTCAAGGTGACCGACAGTTTCTGGGGACAACGCTTGAAGGCAAACCGTGAGGTAACCATTCCGCTGGCTTTCGGCAAATGCGAGGAGACGGGACGCTATGAGAACTTTGTGAAAGCGGCTCATCCCAGTGACGAATATAAAGTGGAGGGCTTCTCCTTCGATGATACGGATGTCTATAAGACGATTGAAGGGGCAAGCTATTCCTTGCAGACTTACCCGGACAAGAAACTGGAAAAATATATCGACAGCGTGCTCGTCATCGTTGCCGCTGCCCAAGAGCCGGACGGATACCTCTATACGGCCCGCACGATGAACCCGAAACATCCGCACAACTGGTCGGGGCCGGAGCGCTGGTCGGAGGTGGAGAATCTGAGCCACGAGTTCTATAATCTGGGACACATGGTGGAAGGGGCTGTGGCCTATTACCAAGCTACTGGCAAGCGGAATTTTCTGGATATAGCCATCCGTTATGCCGATTGTGTATGCAAGAATATCGGCGAAGGTCCCGGACAGAAGCGTGTGATTCCCGGACACCAGATTGCTGAAATGGCATTGGTGCGCCTCTATATGGTGACGGGCGATAAGAAATACCTCGACCAGGCCAAGTTCTTCCTCGATGCACGCGGTACTACGGCGCGCAAGGATATCTATTTGCAGTCGCACAAGCCCGTGCTGGAGCAGGATGAGGCTGTGGGACATGCCGTGCGCGCAGGCTACATGTACTCGGGCATGGCTGACGTGGCCGCCATCACGGGCGACAGCTCTTATGTCCGTGCCATCGATCGCATTTGGGAGAACATTGTGGGCAAGAAGATATACATTACCGGTGGCATCGGTGCGCGCCATGAGGGTGAAGCCTTCGGCGACAACTATGAACTGCCCAACCTGACGGCCTATAACGAGACGTGCGCCGCCATCGGCAATGTTTATACCAACTACCGTCTGTTCCTGCTGCACGGTGATGCCAAATACTTCGACGTGCTGGAACGTACGCTCTACAACGGTCTGATTTCCGGTGTTTCGCTGGACGGCGGACGGTTCTTCTATCCCAATCCGCTGGCTTGCGACGGGAAGTACCGTTTCAATGCCGACCACACGATTACGCGCCAGCCGTGGTTCGGTTGCGCCTGCTGCCCCAGCAACATCAGCCGCTTCATCCCTTCGCTGCCGGGCTATGTCTATGCGGTGAAGGATGACAAGGTGTATGTCAATCTGTTCCTCTCCAACCGGGCCAAGCTGAAGGTGAACGGGAAGAATGTGGTGCTGGAGCAGGAAACCTCTTATCCCTGGAACGGTGATATCCGCTTGACAGTGGCAAAGGGCAACCAGCCGTTCGTCATGAATGTCCGTATTCCGGGCTGGGTACGCGGCAGTGTGCTACCGGGTGGCTTGTATTCGTATGCCGACGGAGAGGAGCTTGCCTACCGCGTGTCTGTCAACGGTCAGGAGGTGAAGGGAGCACTGCAGAAGGGTTACCTCAGCATCGACCGCCACTGGAAGAAAGGGGATGTAGTGGAAATTCATTTTGATATGCAGCCGCGTGTGGTGAAGGCCAATGACAAGGTTGCCGCCAACCGTGGCCGTGTGGCCATAGAGCATGGTCCGCTGGTGTATTGCGCCGAGTGGCCGGACAATGATTTCGATATCTCCACCCTGCTGCTGAACCGGCATCCGAAATTCCAAGTGGTGGAGCACCCCGACCTGCTGGGCGGTATCAACGAAATTACCACCCGTGCGCAAGCCTTGAGCTATGACGCCACGGGCCGCCTTGCCGCGAAGGATGTGAAGTTGACGTTGATTCCTTATTATGCTTGGGCGCATCGTGGTGAAGGCCGGATGGAAGTGTGGCTGCCGATAGAAGTGGGAGCCGCTTCGGCAGAACTGCAGGAATAAACTATGTATCTGTATCTAAAGATTTTATTATTTTTGTAAACTGTTTCCGTATTACTATAACATTTGACATTACTTATATGAAACAACTGATTACCACCCTTTTATTGTCTTGCGCCTTGGGTGCGCAGGCACAACATGTAATGACCGTTGACGTATCCCGGCCGACAGCCAAGATACAACCCACGATGTACGGCATCTTCTTCGAAGACATCAACTTCGGTGCCGACGGCGGACTCTACGCTGAACTGGTGAAGAACCGCTCCTTCGAGTTCCCGCAGCCCTTCGTTGGCTGGGTACCCTTTGGTAACGTCACGGTGCAGGACGCCGAGCCCTGCTTCGACCGCAATCCCCACTACGTGCGCATCGTCAACGACGGCCGTCGGCTGCGTGCCGGGCTCGACAACGAAGGTTTCCGTGGCATCGGCCTCAAGCAAGGCGAGGAATACCGTTTCACTGCCTATGCCCGCACTCCCGATGCCCGCCCCATGAAGCTCTCCGTTGAGTTGCTGAACTCCCGCGGCGAGAATCTGTTGACCAAGGAAATCGAAATCAGCGGCAACAGCTGGCGGAAGCAGACCGTCCTCCTCCGCTCCCCCTTCACCGATGCCCACTCGCGTCTGCGTGTGGTGTTGCTGACGGAGGGTACGGTGGACATGGACCACATCTCGCTCTTCCCCGTCAAGACCTGGAAGAACCGAGAGAACGGTCTGCGTGCCGACCTCGCCCAAGCGCTCTATGACCTCAACCCCGGCGTCTTCCGCTTCCCCGGCGGCTGCATCATCGAGGGCAACACCCTTGCCACCCGCTACCAGTGGAAGAACTCCGTGGGCCCGGTGGAGAACCGTCCGCTGAATGAGAACCGCTGGAACTACACCTTCAAGCACAAGGCCTTCCCCGACTATTTCCAAAGTCTGGGCCTGGGCTACTACGAATACTTCCTGCTGAGTGAGGATCTCGGAGCCGAACCGCTTCCCGTTCTCAGTTGCGGCCTCTCCTGCCAGTACGAGAGCAACGAAGTGGTGCCCCTCGACGAGCTCGACCTCTACGTGCAGGATGCCCTCGACCTTATCGAATTCGCCAATGGCCCCGCTACTTCCACCTGGGGAAAGCTGCGTGCCGAGATGGGACATCCGGAGCCGTTCCACCTCAAAATGATTGGCATCGGTAACGAACAGTGGGATAAGGTCTATACCGAGCGTCTGGAAGTCTTTACCAAAGCCATCCGCGCCCACTATCCCGACATCAAGATTGTTGGCTCCTCCGGCCCCAACGCCGATGGTGACAAGTTCGACTACCTCTGGTCCGAGATGAAACGCATCGGTGTGGACCTGGTGGACGAGCACTACTACATGGCCCCCGACTGGTTCTTTGCCAATGCCGCCCGCTATGACAGCTACGACCGCCGCGGCCCCAAAGTCTTTGCCGGCGAGTATGCCTCCCACGACCACCCCACGGGCAAGGCCAACAATTTCCTTGCCGCCCTCTCCGAAGCAGCCTTCATGACCGGGCTGGAGCGCAACGCCGACGTGGTGCACCTTGCCACCTACGCCCCGCTCTTTGCCCATGTGGATGCCTGGCAGTGGAATCCGGACCTTATCTGGTTCGACAACCTCCGCATGATGCGCACCCCGAACTATTACGTCCAGCAGATGTATGGAATGAATGCCGGTACCGACGTTCTCCGTCTGCAGATGGACGGCAAGCCGGTGGCTGGGCAAGACAGCCTCTATGCTACGGCCTCCCTCGATACCCCTACGGGAGAAATTATCCTGAAGCTGGTCAACGCAGGCAGTACCCCGGCCCAAGTGCAAGTTAACTTCAACGGTTTGAGGAAACGCCAACTCATCGGCGGTTCGTGCACGTATCTGCAGAACTGTGACTGGCGTACGGTGAATACCTTGGAACAAGAAACTCTCGTTCCCCGTATCCGCCCGGTGCAAGTCGGCGCGCAATCCCTCGACTTGGAGCTGCAGCCCCGTTCATTCAGCGTCTACCGCCTGCATTGACATCCCTTTCCGAAAGGTGGAGGGAGATGGCATACAGTTAGTTTTCCCTCCCCTTTCCGGGGCATGAGCCGTGGAAAATTGCTTCCGTGAGCAAATATTCATCCTTTTTGGGCCGATTCTCCTCTTGAAATAGCCCGATTCGCCTTATTTTTGTAACAGCATTCGGAGCATTCCCTATGCTGTTATTACTATTTTTAAACTAATCATCATGAAGAAACATCTTATTACCGGACTGTTTGCAGCCTTGGCCTTGTCTGCCAGCGCACAGTCTTTCAAAGAATGGCTCGACCCTGAGGTCAACGCCGTGAACCGTGCCCCCATGCACACCAACTACTTCGCCTACGAGTCGGCCGATGTCGCCACCCGGGGCTTGAAAGAACAATCGTCCCGTTTCATGACACTGAACGGCATCTGGAAGTTCTTCTGGGTGAAGGATGCCGATGCTCGCCCTACCGACTTCTGGCGTGTGGGCTACAATGACAAAGGTTGGAACGACATCCCCGTCCCCGGCGTGTGGGAACTGAACGGCTTTGGCGATCCTATCTATGTGAATATTGGCTACGCCTGGCGCAACCAGTTCCAGAACAACCCGCCGCAGGTGCCCGTCGAGAACAATCATGTAGGTTCTTACCGCCGTGAGATTACCGTGCCCGCCGACTGGAAGAATAAGGACATCATCGCCCATTTCGGCTCTGTCACCTCCAATATGTATCTGTGGGTGAACGGCCGTTATGTAGGTTATAGTGAAGACAGCAAGCTCGAAGCCGAATTCGACTTGACCCCTTACTTGAAGCCCGGCCAGAAGAATCTGATTGCCTTCCAGGTATTCCGCTGGTGCGACGGTACCTATCTCGAAGACCAGGACTTCTTCCGCTACAGCGGTGTAGGGCGTGATTGCTATCTCTATGCCCGCGACAAGAAACGCATCCAGGATATCCGCGTCACTCCCGACCTGGATGCCGACTACCGCAACGGTTCCTTGAGAGTGCAGCTCGATGTGAAGGGTGGCGGTAACGTCAGCCTTGAACTGCTGGACGCTGCCGGAAAGCAGGTGGCTACAGCTGCTGCCAAAGGCAGTGGCACTGCCCTGATAAATGTGGAGAATCCTCATAAATGGACGGCAGAAACACCCTACTTGTATACCCTGCGTGCCACCCTGCAAGGCAGCAGTGAAGTGATTCCCGTAAAGGTAGGTTTCCGCAAGATAGAACTGAAGGGAGAACAGATACTTGTCAACGGCCAACCCATCCTCTTCAAGGGCGCCAACCGTCATGAGATGGACCCGGACGGCGGTTATGTCATCTCTCGCGAACGTATGCTGCAGGACATCCAGGTGATGAAGCAGTTCAACTTGAACGCCGTGCGCACCTGCCATTATCCCGACAACAATCTTTGGTATGACCTTTGCGACCAGTACGGTATCTATGTAGTGGCAGAGGCGAATATCGAGTCTCATGGCATGGGCTACGGCGAGCAGACCCTTGCCAAGCGTGATGATTATAGAAAAGCGCACTTGGAACGCAACCAGCGCAACGTGCAGCGCAGTTTCAACCATCCCAGCATCATCTTCTGGTCGCTCGGCAACGAAGCCGGCTATGGTCCTAACTTCGAGGCCGCCTACGATTGGGTGAAAGCCGAAGACCCCAGTCGTGCCTGCCAGTACGAGCAAGCCGGTAAGACAGGCAAGACTGACATTTACTGCCCTATGTACTATGGTTATGAGGGCTGCCGGAAGTATTGTGAGGATGCCTCCATGACGAAACCTCTCATTCAGTGCGAATACGCTCACGCCATGGGCAATTCTGAAGGAGGCTTCAAGGAGTATTGGGATTTGGTTCGCAAGTATCCCAAATACCAAGGCGGCTTTATCTGGGATTTCGTTGACCAGTCTCCCCGTTGGACGGGCAAGAACAGCAAGATGATTTATGCCTACGGCGGCGACTTCAACCGCTTCGATGCCAGTGATGTGAACTTCTGCGATAACGGTCTTATCAGCCCCGACCGTGTGCCCAATCCTCACATGTACGAAGTGGGGCGTATCTATCAGGACATCTGGACTACTCCGGCCGACTTGGAGAACGGTGAAATCAATGTGTTCAACGAGTACTTTTTCCGCGACCTCTCTGCCTATTACATGGAGTGGGAGGTGCTGAAAGGCGGCAAGGCAATTCGTACCGGTCGCGTGGATAATCTGAATATAGCTCCTCGGCAGACAGCCAAGATTAAACTGGATTTGGGCAAGACCTGCCAATGTACCGAATGGCTGCTGAACGTTTCCTATAAGCTGAAGAACCGCGAGGGTCTGCTTCCCGCCGGCCATGTGGTGGCCAAGGACCAGCTGGCACTCAATCCCTACAAGGCTCCTTCCATGGAACTGAAGAACTGCGTGCAGAGCAATGTAGAGGTGGTGGCTCCCCAAGTGCAGGATAACGATTGGAAGTATCTCATCGTTTCAGGTGATGCGTTCCGGGTAGAAATCAACAAGCACAACGGTTACCTGACCAAGTACGAAGTGAACGGACAGAATATGATTAAGGACGGTGAGGCCTTGACGCCCAACTTCTGGCGTGCTCCGACCGACAATGATTTCGGTGCGGGCCTGCAACGCAAGTACATCGTTTGGAAGAATCCGGAAATCAAGTTGACTTCTTTCAACCAGCGTACGGAGAACAATCAGGTCATAGTAGAATCAGCTTACGATATGCCAGGTGTTTCCGCTAAGCTGGCCTTGACGTATGTCATCAACAATGCCGGTGCCATCAAGATAACCCAGAAGCTGATAGCCGACAAGAACGCCAAAGTTTCGAACATGTTCCGTTTCGGTTTGCAGATGCCCATGCCCCGCAGTTTCGAAACAGTCGAATACTACGGACGCGGTCCGGTTGAGAACTATAGCGACCGTAACCATTGCACAGATTTAGGCATCTATCGCCAGAGCGTGACAGAGCAGTTCTATCCTTATATCCGTCCGCAGGAAAACGGAACAAAGACCGATATCCGCTGGTGGAAGATGTTGAATCAGTCTGGCAGTGGCATTAAGATTGTGGCCGAAGCCCCCTTCTCCGCATCGGCCTTGCACTATACCATCGAGTCTTTGGACGAGGGTTTGGACAAGCAGCAGGGACACTCGCAAGAAGTGGAAGAGGCTGATTTGACTAATCTCTGTATCGACAAGGTACAAGCTGGTCTGGGTTGTGAGGACAGCTGGGGACGTATTGCGCGTCCGGAGTACCTGGTGCCATACGCTGATTATGAGTTTACGTTCATCCTTTCTCCCGTGCGCCACAGCATCGGAATAGAATAACATTTACTGCGTACTAAACCACTGGTTTCATAACACAGCAGCGGTCGCCCTCCCCATTGGAAAGGCGACCGCTTTGCTATTGATGCTTTGTTTGCTTTTGTATATTTCTTCGTTTATATCATGATACAACTTACCTTTTCCGGCAAATGCAATCTGTCAGATGATCGTTGATAAATCCCGAAGCTTGCAGATGGGCATAGCAGATGGTAGAGCCGAAGAACTTGAATCCCCGTTTTTTCATGTCTTTGCTCATGGTATCTGATTCGGGAGACGATACCGGAATCTCACTCAATGACTGGAAGTGGTTGATAATCGGTGTCCGATCGGGAAAGAAGGATAACGTGTAGTTGTAAAAGCTGCCGAATTCTTTCTGTATGGCAAGAAACAGCCGTGCATTGGTGATGGTCGACTTAATTTTCAGACGGTTTTTCACGATGCCGTCAAAATGCATCAGCCGTTCCACGTCTTCGTCAGTCATTTGCGCCACTTGTGAGGCATCGAAATTGCAAAAGGCTTTGCGGTAGCCTTCCCGCTTTTTGAGGATGGTTATCCAGCTCAGTCCGGCCTGGGCACTTTCCAATACAAGGAACTCGAATAGTGTCTTGTCGTCTGTTACCGGTTTTCCCCACTCTTCATCGTGGTATTTCACATACAGCTCGTCGGTTCCGCACCAGCCGCAACGTCCGTTTATAATGTCTTGCATAAGAGTTATTTTTGTAATGAGATGCTAAGATATTGTTTTCATTGTGAATAAACAAATCTATCTATTCAGAATGGACAGTTTCCATATTCTTTCTTACTTTTGCAAAAAGGTGGTTTGGCAAGAAGGACAAGATAACTCTTGCCAATCTCGGCAAGGCAGGCATCCAGACGGTATGTTACAACCTAATGCCGGTGATTGACTGGATTCGCACGGACTTGCAACATTCCTAGGAAGATGAGACATTTCCTATTCAAGCGTTTGCTGGCGCTATACAAAGGGATAGACTGGGAGGTTTTACGCGAAATATGCGTTATTTCTTGTCTGTCATCATGCAGGTGTGCGAAGAATATGGGATGAATATGTGATACACCCTAATGACCCTCCTTTTCAGATATTGTGGGCCGCGTATTGTGACAGACGAGGCGGATATTACCTCGATATTGAGGGCAGTGGACAATCCTCATAATGGCCTGACTTTTTATGCCGGTTCATTGGGTACCGGTGAACAGAATGATACCCGTGAACTGGCAAGGAAGTTTGCCAAGCGTACCCACTTTGTGCATTTGCGCAGTACGAAGGCAATGCCGGCTGTGGTAGACGATGAATTGTACGGAAAATCTGTTTGATTGATTTTTCGTGTAATCCATGTCTAAATAATCTATTAGCGTATGTAAGTCCGACTTAATAGTTGAAAGCCTTGGATTTTACGTAAACCTTGAAGTCTTTGATTCCACCCGGTACCTCGCTTTCCATTCTGGGTAGATATTGTATGCCGGTCAGGGTGCGGGTACTACCCAAGTCAATCACGACAGAATGCGGGTATGGAGTGTCTTTTGTTGTGCTCCAATAGGTTGATTCCTGGAGGTCGAAGATTTTGTCCGCAGAACAGTTGACGTGGGATACGTCTTCGCTGTCGGCATAATTGACAATCCAGGGTTCGCGTGACAGACGTTCCCCATTCTCATCCAGCAGATACATTTCGGCAATGCAAGCCAGGTCTTTTCCATCTTGTGCACTCAAGGCTTCCAGGCAGACATAACGTCCGGTGACGGGTTGGTCGAATTTGCGCTCCTGCCAACCGTTGCCGGGATTGAAGCTGCCGGAGAGGACGGGCTGCTCACCGGACAAGTCGAGATTTTCACCCTCATTGCGGTGTGTCAGCGGTTTGGTAACGAGTAGTTGGTCCAGCAATGGCTCGCTCAGTCCTTCGGACTTAACTTCTTTGGGACCGATGATGTCGAAGACAATCACTTCATTCTCGCCTTTCTTCAACCAGCATCCCGGGATGTAGAGGGGCTGTTGCGGGCCGATTTCCCAAATGCGTCCCATGGCGTGCCCGTTGACGTAGACAAGTCCCTTGCCCCAAGTCTCGAAGTTTAGGAATGTGTCGCTGGGCTTGTTCACCTTAAAGGTGGCACGGTAGCAACCCGGAATGTGTTGTCCTAACTCATCTTTCAGTGAGCCGATGGGCTGGAACTTCATGTTCTTATAGAAATCGTATGTATCTTCGAGATTATAGACTTCCCAATCCTTCAGGTTGCAGGTGAAAGGACGGCCGTCGATGTCTACGGTAAGTTCTACGCTTTGGGTGATACCCTTGAAGTCCTTGATGGCACGTCCAAAGTTGATGCGGCCCATGGCTTCTACCAGAATGTCGAGGCGTGCACCTTTGGGGCAGGCGGGGAATTCCAGTTGCTTTTCACCGTTGCGGCGGTCCAGTTTGCCGATGTATTTGCCATCTAGGAAAACTTGGGCATAATCGTGCGCATCGTTCACAGTGAGCAGGGACGGGGTTTTCATCTCGGGCAGTGTGGTGCGGTAGAGAATACTTCCGAATCCCTGGTTATATTCCTCCATGGTACGGATATTGCAGTCTTTCTTGGCAGCAGGAAGATTGTCGAACAAAGGAGCCATCTCTGTAAATTGGAAAGACGGAATACGGATGGGCTTGATTAAAGCGGGAACTTTAGCCTGCTTCTCGCCGTTCATGTATTTGGACAATGCTTTTCGCAATTCCCAGTATTTGGGAGTGGTCTGTCCCGATTCGCTGATGGGGCGTCGTAGTCGTAAGAGGTTACGTCAGGGGCGAATCCGGGTGAGTTGGCTCCTGCCCAGTGTCCCCAGTTGGTCCCTCCGTGGGTCATGTAGAGGCTGAAGGAGATGCCTTTGGACAACATCTCGTCAATGCCGGCAATCATGTCGGCAGCCGGACGGGTTTCGTGGTTGGCTCCCCACTTGTCGAACCAGCCGCTCCAGAATTCGGAGCACATCAGCGGGCTATCAGGACGGAGTTTCTTCAGCGGTGCAAACTGTTGGTCGATGTTGGCTCCTGTACCGAAGTTCATGGTCCATACCAGGTCGTGGAGTCCGTTCTTGGTGAAGTTGGACGCCCAGTCGCATTGAAACAGTGCTACGCCGGGGTAATTGGCGCGTACGATGTCGCGGATTTGCGATACGTAACTTTTGTCTTCCCCGTAGGAGCCGTATTCGTTCTCTACTTGTACCATGATGATGGGACCTCCGTTCTGTATGGTCATGTCGGCTACCTGCTCGGCAACGGCTTTTTCAAAGATGCCTACACGTTCTATGAAGTAAGGGTCGGATTCGCGCAGGCGTATGTCCTTCTTCTTGAGCAACCACCAGGGCAGTCCGCCCATTTCCCATTCGGCACAGACATAGGGCCCTGGGCGCAGGATGACATACATATCGTTCTGCTGGCACAAGCGGCAGAATTCTGCCAAGTCATTCTGCCCGGTGAAGTCGAATACACCCGGCTGAGACTCATGAGAGTTCCAGAAGACGTAGAGGCAGACTGTGTTCATGCCCAGTGCTTTGCACATTTTGATGCGTTGGTCCCAATAGGCCTTGGGGATGCGTGGATAGTGCAGTTCTGCGGCTTTGAGACAAACGGCTTGCCGTTCAATAGGAATGTTCCTTTGCCGGCAGAGAAGTCGCCTTGTCCTTCCCATTGGGTACGCGGGTCCCAGCTGTCGCGCCAGGGTATCGTGATTGTTCCGTCCTTGCCGAATTCAAGCGGGAGCCATACGTAGCGCGAGTCCTCAAGGTCTTTCTTTTTCCAGCGGTCGAACATGGCAATGTAGGCATTTCCTTTTCCGTATATTTGCTGCACGTAAGTGCTTTGTGCATAGAAGGTCTTGTCTGCATCAGGACCGGTACATGGATTGCCGATGGTAGTCCATTGCCCCATGATGGAGTCGGCTACAGCCAGCTCGGCAACATTGGGATCCCAGCCGGTACAACCGGAAGAGAGCATATAGTATTTGCCGTTATACTTGAATACGGCGGGTGCTTCGCGGCTTTGCTTCACGAAATTGCGTGTATAGCGACCAGTGGGCTTCAGGTAGTCATCCGTTAGCTCGCTTATATATAAGGTAGCGTTGTTTTCCGAAGAGTAGAACTGATATGCCTTGCCGTTATCATCAATGAACACTGTTTGGTCGCGGCTCATCGCACCGTTGGGACGGAAGCTGCCTACATAGGTGAATGTTCCGGTAGGAGAATCGCTGACCGCTACGCCGGCACATGCCTTACTGTAGTCAGCACTTTCCACATGCGCCCACATGACGAATTTCTTTGTCTTCTCGTTGTAAATCACTTTGGGACGTTCCAGCACCTTGCTGGGGTGCAGGTCGTGTTTCTCGTCGTCTTTCACGGCAGGAAGTACAATACCCTCGAACTTCCAGTTCAGCAGGTCTTTCGAAGAGTAGCAGCTGACACCGGTTACGTCGGTGCGGTAGCATTCCCACGTAGCCCATTCGGGCAGGATGGTTTCTCCTTTTTTGTATTCGCCATACCAATAGTAGGTTCCTTCGTGGTAAAGAAGGCCGCCGCCATGGGCGTTGATGGGATTGCCGTCGGTGTCTTTCCATACTTCCCCTGGTATGATTGCGGCATTTTTCGTTTGTGCTTTTGTTTTTGCAGATGGCAGGCAGCAAAGGCAGGCCAGCAATGCAAAACTCCAAATAATTTTCCTTTTCATTTAAGAATTCGGTATTAGATAATTAATAAATCGTTTATGTTTTGGGCAAAGATATGCGAAAGTTGAGAAATGGAGGGTATGTAAATGTGTCAAAAAGGAGAGATTAGAGCTATAATCTCTCCTTTTTGTGATGTTTTTCTGTCTTTTCTATTTGGTTTGCACTTGTTTCTTAAGTTATAGGTAGGGGGTATTGTGTTTTATAACATGCTTCCCGATGTTGCTTTTCTTTGAATTAATGCCTAATTTGCGCCTCACAAAAAGTTAACGGCATCATCGTATGTCAGGTTATTCACTTAAAATCTTAATATATCATGAAAGTATATCAGACGAATGAAATTAAGAACATTGCCCTCCTTGGCAATGACGGCTCGGGTAAAACCACTCTCACGGAAGCGCTGCTCTTTGAGAGTGGTATTATAAAACGCCGCGGCAGGATTACTGCCAAGAATACAGTCAGCGATTACTTCCCGGTGGAGCAGGAATACGGCTATTCTGTGTTTTCCACCGTTTTCCATGTGGAGTGGAACGGTAAGAAACTGAATATCATTGACTGTCCGGGTAGTGATGACTTTGTAGGAGCTGCCATGACGGCGCTCAACGTTACTGATACTGCCATACTGCTGCTGAACGGACAATACGGTCCTGAGGTAGGTACGCAGAACCATTTCCGCTATACCGAGAAACTGGGCAAACCGGTTATTTTCCTGGTAAACCAGCTCGATAATGAAAAGTGCGATTATGACATGGTACTTGAGCAGTTGCAAACCATATACGGTCCGAAGGTGGTGCCCGTGCAATATCCGCTGGCTACCGGACCGAATTTTAATTCGTTGATTGATGTACTTTTGATGAAAAAATATTCGTGGGGACCCGAAGGTGGCGCTCCCACTATTGAAGAGATTCCGGCCGAAGAAATGGAAAAGGCTACAGAGATGCACAAGGCTTTGGTAGAAGCTGCAGCCGAACATGACGAAGGCCTTATGGAAAAATTCTTTGAGCAGGACTCTTTGACAGAAGACGAAATGCGCGAAGGTATCCGCAAGGGACTGGCTTCACGCGGTATGTTCCCAGTATTCTGTGTCTGTGCCGGTAAGGATATGGGTGTACGCCGTCTGATGGAATTCCTGGGTAATGTGGTGCCGTTTGTGGACGAAATGCCACCGGTGCACAATACACGCGGTGAGGTGGTGAAGCCGGATTCTGATGGACCGACTTCCTTGTATTTCTTCAAGACTGCCGTTGAACCGCATATCGGTGATGTCCAGTATTTCAAGGTTATGAGTGGCAAGGTGCACGAAGGTGATGACTTCACCAATGCAGACCGTGGTTCCAAAGAACGCATTGCGCAGATTTATGCTTGTGCCGGTGCCAACCGTATCAAGGTAGAGGAAATGGTAGCCGGTGACATCGGCTGTACGGTGAAACTGAAGGACGTACATACCGGTAATACATTGAACGGTAAGGGCTCTGAAAACCGTTTCAACTTCATTAAATATCCGAACTCCAAATATTCACGTGCTATCAAGCCGCTGAACGAGTCGGATACGGAAAAGATGATGGTTGCTTTGAACCGTATGCGCGAGGAAGACCCGACGTGGGTGATAGACCAGTCTAAAGAATTGCGTCAGACTATTGTACACGGGCAAGGTGAATTCCATTTGCGTACCTTGAAGTGGCGTCTGGAAAACAACGAGAAACTACAAGTCAAGTTTGAAGAACCGAGAATACCGTATCGTGAAACGATTACGAAAGCTGCCCGTGCGGATTATCGTCATAAGAAACAGTCGGGTGGTGCAGGCCAGTTCGGTGAGGTCCACCTGATTGTTGAGCCTTACTACGAAGGTATGCCGTTGCCCGAAACCTATAAATTCAATGGTCAGGAGTTCAAGATGAACGTCAAGGGTACCGAAGAAGTTCCATTGGAATGGGGTGGCAAGCTGGTATTTGTCAATAGTATTGTGGGTGGTTCCATTGACGCACGTTTCATGCCGGCCATCTTGAAGGGTATCATGTCACGTATGGAGCAGGGACCGTTGACCGGTTCGTATGCCCGTGATGTACGTGTCATCGTATATGACGGAAAGATGCACCCGGTTGACTCCAATGAAATTTCCTTTATGCTGGCAGGACGGAACGCGTTCAGCGAAGCGTTCAAGAATGCAGGCCCGAAGATTCTGGAACCCATTTATGACGTGGAGGTATTTGTTCCGTCGGACAAGATGGGTGATGTGATGGGTGACTTGCAGGGACGCCGTGCCATGATTATGGGTATGAGCAGCGAGGCCGGTTACGAAAAATTGAGTGCCAAAGTACCTTTGAAGGAAATGTCATCCTACTCTACGGCACTTAGTTCACTGACCGGTGGACGTGCTTCGTTCATCATGAAGTTTGCCAGCTATGAACTCGTCCCGAGTGATGTGCAGGATAAACTGATTAAGGAATTTGAGGCTAAGCAAGCTGAAGAATGACTTTCAGGAGTTGGTAGTTTGGCTGTTGTAACTACCGGCTGCTAATATAACAATTGTTAAAGCCGTTGTTACTTCATGGCAAGTAATGACGGCTTTTTTCATTAACGTAGATTAAGAACATGTGGAATTGTGAATTGAATGATTAATTTTTTATTAAATTTGCAAACCAAAGACTTGTGTTTTTGTTATAATGCTCATAATACAACCTAAAAAATGGTCTTCGGTTAATTTACGAGAACGTCCGGTTAAATCAGGTTAATTGGTTAGGAGTGTTAATTAGGGAGTGTTAATTTTGTGACTATGAAAAAGTCAACTATATGGATATTAGGTGTTGTTATGGGTCTTTCCTTCCTCAGTTTGCTGTATTTGCAGATTGGCTATATTGAGGAGATGGTGAAGATGCGTAACGGACAATTTGAGGAGGCGGTGAAACGTGCATTGATGGCTGCTTCGAAAGAGGCGGAGTCCGCGGAGGTTGTGCGTTGGCTGAATGAGGATATCTCCGAGGCGGAAAAGAAAGCATGGGAGCAATCGCAAAGCAGTAGCGGAGTGATGCGGACCCAGCGGTTTGTGATGACAGCTCCGGATGGCAGTGTCCGTTCTTCGGTGGAATTGAAGACTTTCAGCAATGAGCCTTCTGAATTGCCAAGAGCAATGATTTCACGCAAACATGGGGTAAAAACAATTCCCCAGACTTCACGCTCGCAGATAGAGATGCTTAAAAATCGCTATCTTTACCAGCGTGCATTGGTAGATGAGGTTGTGTTGCAGATGGTATATAATGCCAGTGACAAGCCGATTGAAGAGCGTGTTAATTTCAAAAGTCTGGACCAGTATCTTAAAGCTGGTCTGATAGAAAATGGTCTCGGTGATATGGACTATCATTTTAAGGTGATAGACCGGGAGGGTAGAGAAGTATACCGTTGTTCGGATTATAGCGATGTTGGGAGTGAAAGTTCTTATTCGCAGCCATTGTTTTTGAATGATCCGCCTGCCCGTATGAGTATCGTCAAGATACATTTTCCGGGAAAGAAGGATTATATCTTTGATTCGGTCAGGTTTATGATACCGTCGATGATATTTACTTTTGTACTGCTGGTGACGTTCATCTTTACGATTTACATCGTATTCCGCCAGAAAAAACTGACGGAGATGAAGAATGATTTCATCAACAATATGACGCATGAATTCAAAACACCGATTTCAACGATTTCGTTGGCGGCACAAATGTTGAAAGATCCGGCTGTGGGCAAGTCTCCGGCCATGTTCCAGCATATATCGGGTGTTATAAACGATGAGACGAAGCGTTTGAGATTCCAGGTTGAGAAAGTGCTTCAGATGTCAATGTTTGACCGCCAGAAGGCTACATTGAAGATGAAGGAACTGGATGCTAATGAACTGATAACAGGTGTTATCAATACGTTTACGCTGAAAGTGGAGCGTTATAATGGAAAGATTGAATCGGAGCTTGAAGCTACAGATCCCGTGATCTTTGCTGATGAGATGCATATCACTAATGTGATTTTCAACCTCATGGATAATGCGGTGAAGTATAAACGTCCGGATGCGGATTTGCAATTGACGGTGAAGACCTGGAATGAGCCGGGCAAACTGATGATTTCCATCCAAGATAACGGCATCGGCATCAAAAAGGAGAATTTGAAAAAGATATTCGAGAAGTTCTATCGCGTGCATACAGGTAATCTGCACGATGTGAAAGGCTTCGGCTTGGGACTGGCTTATGTGAAGAAGATTATCATGGATCATAAGGGAACTATCCGAGCAGAAAGTGAACTGAACGTAGGAACTAAATTTATTATTGCATTACCTTTATTAAAAAATTGATTGATATGGACGAGAAACTGCGTATTTTATTGTGCGAAGATGATGAAAATCTTGGCATGCTTTTGAGAGAATATTTACAGGCAAAAGGTTACGCCGCCGAGTTATATCCCGATGGAGAGGCAGGATACAAGGCTTTCCTGAAGAATAAATATGACTTGTGTGTATTTGATGTGATGATGCCGAAGAAAGACGGATTCACACTGGCGCAGGAAGTGCGTGCGGCCAACGCCGAAATTCCAATTATCTTCTTGACGGCAAAGACGTTGAAGGAAGATATTTTGGAAGGTTTCAAGATTGGTGCCGATGACTACATCACCAAGCCCTTCAGTATGGAAGAACTGACTTTCAGAATTGAAGCTATTCTAAGACGCGTTCGCGGAAAGAAGAACAAGGAGAGCAACATCTATAAGATTGGTAAGTTTACATTCGATACGCAGAAACAGATTCTGGCGACTGCTGAGAAGCAGACCAAACTGACCACCAAGGAATCTGAACTGCTGGGTTTGCTTTGTGCACATGCCAATGAAATCTTGCAGCGTGATTTTGCATTGAAGACTATCTGGATTGATGACAACTATTTCAATGCACGTAGTATGGATGTATATATCACGAAGTTGCGTAAGCATCTGAAAGAAGATGATTCAATTGAAATCATCAATATTCACGGAAAGGGATATAAACTGATTACTCCGGAGGCTGAGTCTTGATGAGACTTGGCTTGGGAGGAAGAGAAGAAGAGAAAATAAAGAAGGCGGTCTTGCATGTATATGCAAACCGCCTTCTTTATTTCTTTCCTTTTGATATTAGTCGGCAATTCTCTTGTTGATGACAATGTAGGAAATCAATCCCACTACAACCAAAACGGCAGAACTGCCCAAGATGGCATTGTTGTTAACATTGCCGGTAAAAGAACATGCAACCAGGATTACAGCTCCTATTACGACTAATATCAATCCCAGATTTTTTAATAAACCTTTCATGTGTGTGTATTTTAATTAGATTATTATATTCTTTCGTATTCTTGTCACAAAGAAAAGCATAATTCTTTAACAAGCGAAATTATTTTTGCAAAAAATCCATATTTTAATAAAGAATGGAGAATGAGGAATGAAAAATGAAGCTTCATCCCCTTTTTTCTCCTCCCTTAATCTCTAATCCTTAAGCCCTAATCCCTATATCTTAGTCCTTGGTATTGAAGAAAATCTTTCTCAGTACCTCCTGGCTCACACTGAGCTCTTCGATGGTGATGCCTTTCAAGGCTTCTTTGAGGGTCTGGTTGGCAATGACGCGCGCACGTTCTTCCAGTTCCTTGCCGTCCTTGGTCAAATGTATCAGATTGGTGCGGCGATCTTTCTTGTCCGATATGCGCACGACGAGATGCTGACGCTCCATATTGTCTATTAAGCGCGTCATGCTGGGCTTGTCTTTGAAAGTTGCATTACACAACTCTTGTTGTGTCACCCCGTCCTTTTCCCATAAGAAGATGAGGACAGTCCACTGTTCCGGAGTAATCTCCAGACCGTTCTGACGGAAGTTACGGAACAGTTTGCGGTTAATGGCAGCCGACACTTTGCCGTTCAGTATGGCAAAGATAAGGCGGATATCAAAGTTAAATTGCTCTATCATGAAATTATTGTTTAAACAACTTTGCAAAGATAAGGCAAGCTGAAGACAATTCCTATATCCCTATACAAAAAAACATTAAATGTTTGTAGTTCAAAATAAAATGTCTACCTTTGCACCGCATTTTTAAAACGAATAATTTATTTATTTAATTAAACGAGTATGAATCAATACGAAACCGTTTTCATTTTGACTCCCGTTTTGTCTGATGTTCAGATGAAGGAAGCGGTAGAGAAATTCAAAGGCATCCTTACTGCTGAAGGTGCTGAGATTGTAAATGAAGAAAACTGGGGACTGAAGAAGCTGGCATATCCTATCCAGAAGAAGTCAACCGGTTTCTATCAGCTGATTGAGTTCAATGCAGAACCTACTGTCATTGAAAAATTGGAAGTAAACTTCCGTCGTGACGAGCGCGTTATCCGTTTCTTGACTTTCAGACAAGACAAGTACGCTGCTGAATATGCTGCGAAGAGAAGAAGTGTTAAATCAACTAAAAAGGAGGATTAATCATGGCACAACAAGTTCAATCAGAAATCAGATATTTAACTCCACCCTCAGTAGACGTTAAGAAGAAAAAATACTGCCGTTTCAAGAAGAGCGGTATTAAGTATATTGACTACAAAGATCCTGAATTCTTGAAGAAATTCTTGAATGAGCAAGGTAAAATCCTTCCGCGTCGTATTACCGGTACTTCTTTGAAGTTCCAACGTCGTGTAGCTCAAGCTGTGAAGAGAGCACGTCACTTGGCGTTGCTGCCCTATGTAACTGACATGATGAAATAATAGGAGGAGGAAAGTATGGAAATTATATTGAAAGAAGACATCGTAAACTTGGGTTATAAGAACGACATCGTAACAGTAAAGTCTGGCTACGGTCGTAACTACCTCATCCCGACCGGTAAAGCTGTTATCGCTTCACCGGCTGCAAAGAAAATGTTGGCTGAAGAGTTGAAACAACGTGCTCACAAGCTGGAGAAAATCAAAAAGGATGCTGAAGAACTGGCTGCTAAGCTGGAAGGTGTATCATTGAAGATTGCTACTAAGGTTAGCTCCACTGGTACTATTTTCGGTTCTGTTGGTAACATCCAGATTGCTGAAGAGCTGGCTAAATTGGGTCACAATATCGATCGTAAGATTATCGTTGTGAAGGATGCTGTGAAAGAAGTTGGCAACTACAAGGCTATCGTTAAGTTGCACAAGGAAGTTTCTGTAGAAGTTCCTTTTGAGGTGGTTGCTGAAGAAGCATAAATAAGTACGCTATAAATAGAAAGCCCGATTTCTTTGTATAAGAAATGGGGCTTTTTGTTTGTTTGAATCGCAAATTGGCCACTATTTGTAGAACTCGTCAATGGCAGATGTCGTTTCATCAATCTGCTTGATAAATCTGTTGTACATACGGGTTGGACTGTTATGGGTGAAATATATCTGCTGAATTAACTGAATTCCTTCCGGAAATTTAAAGAAAAAAGTCCATTCTTCTGCTGTTGAGTAATCTGCATCATTGGTCAAGAATTTTTGTACCTCCGGTTTATTGATTAATTTATCAACCTTCTTTTGCTTTATTTCCATAAATGAATTAAAGGTTTCATAGGAGCCTTTTATTGCATTGTATGTTTTAATGATTTGAGTCGCAAGTTCCTTGTCTCTGATGGCAGACATGAGCGAGGACGTTTTAAGCATTTCCATTGCATCGTTAATGTAAATGAAGGTTTGTGTCTGAAAGGGTAAATTCCCATATTTCTCTAAAGAGTCGGGTGCTGCCTTTGCAATGTTTTCCTTGTGCTGAAGCAGATATGAAGCTCCTTGTTTTTCAAATTCTTCTCTTTCCATCATCTGTGTCATGTATCCCCGGTTGAGTAACATCTCATTTTTGACCAGTAATAGTGCATCCTTAAGTTCTTTCTGTTTTTTATGTTCTTCAATGAGGTTACTGCCGGCAAAGGTCAGTAAGATGCCTAATACAACTGCTGTGAAGTTACAGATAAAATCTCCCAATCGCCTTTTAACGGTGGGGCAGACAAAGATTTTTTTCAGCTTGTTTTTCATAAGTATGTGATTGAGATTTTATTGGTTGTATTCTTCATCAATGGCTGCAATGACTTTGTCTATTGCTTTCAAATGATTTTGGTAAATATCAGTACTTTGTATTTGGGGGATTTGCTGTATGAGAGCGACTCCTTCTGGATATTTGAAGTAGAAATTCCAATCAATATAGTTTGGTGGAATTCATTCTTTTTTTGACATCGGGGACTTTCATCAACTCTTCCAGGCAACGCTGTTTTATGTTGCCGTATGAATCGAAAGCGCTTTGGCTGTTCCTGACTATAGCGTAGGCGGTCAAAATTTGCACAGTCAGTTCTTTGTTTTTGATTTTGGGAATGAGGCCGGAAGCTTTGAGCATTTCCAATGCGTCGTACATTGCATTAAAAGAAATGCTTTGGAAGGGTAATCTATCATATTTTTGTAAAGAATCCGGGTCGGCCTCCTGTATTCTACCTTTGTATTCCAATAGATATAAGGCGCCTTTTTGTTCCAGTTCTACTAATTCTTTTATATATGCTATATCTTCACGGTTCGTTTGTAATTCACTTTTTACCAATAGTATGGATTCCTTCACTTCTTTTTGGGCATTGTGTTCTGTAATCCAGTCGCTTCCTGCAAAGGTGATGATAATACCCAATATGACAGCAAGAAAGTTACGGAAGAAGTCTCCAAATTTATATTCAGTGCTTATTTGTTTTGCTTTTTCTATCAGTTTTGTTTTCATGTTTTTTTGAACGTATGTTTTATCAAAGATAAAGGAAAAATGCAAATAACAAAGAAGGGGCATATCTTATTATTAAGATATGCCCTTGCTTATTGTCAGTCAATAATTTTTAGTTTCTTGGCAATGCTTCTTTTACTACCATCTGGCGGCCTACATATTCTGCTCCATTCAGTTTGTTGATTGCTTGTTGGGCTTCAGCAGCTTCGGGCATCTCCACGAAGGCAAAACCTTTTGATCTGTTTGTATTACGGTCCATAATCAGTTTTACTGATTCTACTGTTCCATACTCTTCCATTACTTGTCTCAAATCTGATTCCCTAACGTTGTAGCTAAGGTTTCCAATGTACATATTCATAAAATACAAAAATAAAAAATTAATAATTCAATAAAGGAGTCTTAGGAAGTTGTAGTCAGAAATGAAAATTCTCAATGTGGTTAATCGAGGAGAGACATAATGAAACGCAGATCGTAATAAACCTCTTATTGTTTTGTTGATGCAAAGTAACGTTTTTTATTTGGTATATGCACTATACTTTATCATTTATCTGCCATATTATACCCTTTTTTGTGAAATAAGACCAGGACTTAACAATTGGAAGGGAAAAGAATGAGAGGATAGGGCATAAAAAAAGTCTGGTGTGCTTGTATGCACGTCAGACTTTCAATTCTCTCGAGTGTTGTACTGAAATTATTCAGCTACAACAGCTGCGCTATCTACTGCTACAGTGTCAGCTGCTGCTGCGGCTGCTGCTGCTTCAGCTGCTGCTGCTTCTACAGCTGCGATTGAGTCAGCGATACGGATAGAATCTGCAGTTGCTTGTTCAGCGTTAGCTGCTTTGTTGCCACAAGATGCGAAAGATACTGCTACGATAGCTGCAGCCATCAAAACTAATTTTTTCATTTTCTTTACTTTTAAAACGTAATACAATCAATTGCTTTATTAAAACGTTGCAAAGGTATGTACTTTTTGAATATGTTGTTCTCGAAACCCCAACTTTTTTTATATTTTTTTTGGAGCTTCGGCTGTTTTTATCCCTATCTATATGTTCTACAACATATTAATCTTCGGCAATGCTATTGTATAAGTATCTTTTGATACTTCTTTTGGGCGTTTTCTCAAATTCTGTCGGATAAAGTTGGATTTGGCTTACCTTTTCGTAGGTTGCCACGCTGTTATTCAGATTTTTGAGATTCTCATCCATAATAGTTTTGAGATTGTCCGGCTGGTTCAACCCTAAAGAATCCAGGGCTTCATAGTCGGCATACACCAATGCTACCAGTTTTTTGTTCCGTTCGATGATAAGGCTTTCCAGGACGAAAGGCATGTTATTGAGCCGCGCTTCTATTTCTTCGGGGAAGATATTCTGTCCGCTGGAACTGAGAATCATGGTCTTGCTGCGTCCGCGGATATAGAGGTTGTTGTTCTCGTCCAGTGTGCCTAGGTCGCCGGTGCGGAGCCATCCGTCTTCGGTGAAGACTTCTTTGGTGGCTTCCGGATTTTTATAATAGCCGGTCATCACGTTCTCGCCGCGTACTTGTATTTCGCCGAGTTTGTCGTCGGGGTTTTCCTTGTAGATACGGGCTTCCATGATGTCGAGTACCCGTCCGGAGGAAGTCGGGACGAATTCATTCCAGGGAGCGTAACTGATGAGAGGGGCACATTCAGTCATGCCGTAGCCGATGGTGAAGGGGAACTTGATGCGGTGGAAGAATTCTTCCACTTCCGGGTTCATGGCCGCGCCTCCTATGATGACTTCCTTGAAACGTCCGCCCAGTGCGTCAATCAGTTTCTTGCGGATTTGCCCGTATATCTGTCCGTCGAGCAAGGGAATGCTAAGCGCCCATTTCATGGTCTTTTTGTTGATGATGGGCTGTATGACATTCTTGTATATCTTTTCAATGACAAGGGGGACGGTGATAATCAGGTTGGGTTTCACTTCCTCGAAAGCTTTCATCAGAATCTTTGGGGAAGGCACTTTTCCCAACAGTGTGACGTGTGTGCCGACGGCCGTGGCGGTAAGGAAATCGAATGCGCAGCCGTATGCATGTGCCAAAGGCAGGAAAGAGAGCACTTTGTCCCCTTTCTTCAACAGCTCGGTACGTATGCCGAAGGTGACGTTGCCGGCCAGGTTGTTTCCCGTCAGCATGACGCCCTTACTGAATCCGGTGGTGCCCGAGGTATAATTCAGCAGCATGACCTTGTCGTTGGAAAGGTCCGTGTAAACGATGTCTTCCTTACGGAATCCGTTCGGGTAGGTCGCTTCCATTTCATCGCCCAGATGCTTGAGGAAACGCTGGATGGTTTCGCCGTCCCGCTGATACAGACAGCGGAAGTCGCTCAGCGAGAACACACCGCGAATTCCGGTAAGCCGTTCTTCTTCCAGATGTTCCCAAATGGCATCGCTGGTGAAGAGGAACGTCGATTCGGAGTGGTTTACGATATGATGGACATCATTGGGGTTGAAGTCTTGCAGAATGGGGACTACGATACCGCCGTAGGTGATGGTGGCCATATAGGCGATGCACCAGCGGGCATTGTTCTTGCCGATGACGGCTATCTTGTCGCCGCGGCGCAGTTGGCAGTACTTGAAAATAAGGTGCAGTCTGGCTATTTCTTGTGCCACTTCGCCATAAGTATAGCTCTCGTTTTCTCCATAGTTGGTATAGCAGGGGAGGTCCCAATTCCCGCGGAAACTATGCTCGTATAGTTTGATAAAGTTCTCTTGTATCATTGCACAAATTTTAGTTGAGTGTGCAAAAGTAGGAAAAATAGATTAATAATGTATATATTTGCAGCATAAATGTGTTTATAAGCTCATGATAGATACCAATATATTTCAAGATAAGACGGCGGTTTACTATACGTTGGGGTGCAAACTGAACTTCTCGGAGACCTCTACTATCGGTAAAATTTTGCGGGAAGCGGGCGTACGTACGGCGCGCAAGGGTGAGAAAGCGGATATTTGTGTAGTGAATACCTGCTCGGTGACGGAAGTGGCGGACAAGAAGTGCCGCCAGGCCATCCACAAACTGGTGAAGCAACATCCGGGTGCATTTGTCGTGGTGACCGGTTGCTATGCCCAGCTGAAACCGGAGACGGTGGCAAAGATAGAAGGTGTGGACGTCGTGCTGGGAGCCGAGCAGAAGAAGGACTTGCTTCACTACTTGGGCAATCTGCAGAAGCACGAGACCGGCGAGGCCTACACTTCCGCTTTGAAGGATATACGTTCGTTTGCCCCGTCTTGTTCGCGTGGCGACCGGACCCGTTTCTTCCTGAAAGTGCAGGACGGCTGCGATTATTATTGTTCCTATTGCACCATTCCCTTTGCCCGCGGACGTAGCCGTAACGGCAGCATTGCTTCTATGGTGGAGCAGGCCAGCCAGGCGGCTGCCGAAGGTGGAAAGGAAATTGTATTGACCGGCGTCAATATCGGAGACTTCGGCAAGTCTACCGGTGAGACTTTCTTCGATTTGGTGAAGGCGCTGGACGAGGTGGAAGGCATTGAGCGTTACCGCATATCCTCCATCGAGCCGAATCTGCTGACAGATGAAATCATAGAATACGTGTCCCGTTCCCGGCGTTTCATGCCTCATTTCCATATACCGCTGCAGTCGGGCAGTGACGAGGTGCTGAAGCTGATGCGACGCCGTTACGATACCGCCTTGTTTGCCTCGAAGATAAAGAAGATAAAGGAAGTGATGCCCGATTCCTTTATAGGGGTAGACGTGATTGTGGGTACCCGTGGAGAGACGGAGGAGTATTTCGGGCAGGCTTATGAGTTTATCAAGAGCCTGGACGTGACGCAGCTCCATGTCTTCAGCTATTCGGAGCGTCCCGGCACGCAAGCCTTGAAGATAGACCACGTGGTGGCACCCGAAGAAAAGCACCGCAGGAGCCAGCAATTGCTGGAGCTTTCGGACGAAAAGACCCGTGCTTTTTATGCGCGCCATATCGGGCAGACGATGCCGGTGTTGCTGGAACGTCCCAAACCCGGACTGCCGATGCACGGCTTCACTCCCAATTATATCCGTGTGGAAGTCCCTCATGATGCTGCCTTGGACAACCAGCTCGTGTCTGTGCGCCTGGGCGATTTCAATGCCGACGGCACCGCACTCTTGGGAGCAATGGAATGAGGAATGCCGCCTTTGCAACAAATAACTCATAACTTATAACTCATAACTGACGAAGTGAAATCAAAAATTGTCTATTGGCTGACTTATGCGGGCATGTGGCTTGTGGCACTTCTGCCTTTCCGGGCGCTTTATGCATTGTCTGACGGGCTGTACTTCCTGATGCGCCACGTCGTGCATTATCGGAAGAAAGTCGTTCGCCGCAACCTTCGCAATTCCTTTCCGGAGAAGTCGGAAACCGAATTGATGGAGATAGAGCGCAAGTTCTACCATTATATCTGCGACTATATGCTGGAAGAGGTGAAGATGCTGCGCATGTCTTTCGAGGAGCTCTGCCGCCGGATGAAGTATGATAATAAGGAAGAATACCTTGCCATGATAGAGAAGCATGGAGGCATTGTACTGTTGATTCCCCATTATGCCAATTTTGAGTGGATTATAGGCATGGGGGCCATCATGCATCCGGGCGACATCCCGGTGCAGGTGTACAAACCGCTAAGCAATAAGTATCTGGACGAGATGTTTAAGCATATCCGTGCCCGGTTCGGAGGATACAATGTGGCGAAACATTCCACGGCACGCGAAGTGATAAAGCTTCGCCGTGAAGGCAGGCGGATAGCCATCGGCCTGATTACAGACCAGTCGCCCAACCGCAGCGAGGCCCATTATTGGACCACTTTCTTGAATCAGGACACCGTGTTCATGGATGGCGCCGAGCGCATTGCCAAGCTGATGGACTTCCCCGTCTTTTATTGTGAATTGGAACGGACATCCAGGGGATATTGCAAAGTGCTCTTCGATTTGGTTACCGAAACTCCCAAGCAGACGGCGGATGGCGAGATAACCGAGTGCTTCGCCCGTCGTCTGGAGCAGACCATCCGGCGCGAACCGGCTTATTGGTTCTGGTCTCATAAACGCTGGAAAAATAAACGAAAAGAATCTGTGCAACATGGATAAGATTGCTGTTGTCATATTGAATTGGAACGGATGTGATATGCTCCGTTCCTTCCTTCCCTCTGTTGTGCGTTTTTCGGAGGTGGATGGTGCTGTGGTGTATGTGGCGGACAATGGCTCTACGGATGCCTCCGTGGCAATGCTCCGTCGTGAGTATCCTTCTGTGCACTTGATTCTGCTGGAAGAGAACCACGGTTTTGCCGACGGATACAATCTGGCATTGAAGCAGGTGGAGGCAGAATATGTAGTGCTGCTCAACTCCGATGTAGAGGTCACCGAGCACTGGCTTGTCCCGTTGGCAGAGTATATGGATGCCCATCTGGAGACGGCCGCTTGCCAGCCGAAGATACGCAGTTGGCGTAACAAGGGGCAGTTTGAATATGCCGGAGCTGCGGGAGGTTTCATCGACCGCTATGGCTATCCCTTCTGCCGCGGCCGTATTATGGGCGTGGTAGAAGAGGACAAGGGGCAATACGACACGGTGATACCCATTTTCTGGGCTACGGGGGCGGCTCTGTTCATCCGTCTGGCAGACTACCGGGAAGCGGGTGGGCTGGACGGACGTTTTTTTGCCCACATGGAGGAGATAGATTTATGTTGGCGGCTTCGTGCCCGTGGCAGACAGTTGGCATGTATACCGCAGAGTGTGGTATTTCATGTGGGAGGGGCCACTTTGAAGAAGGAGAATCCGCGCAAGACCTTCCTCAATTTTCGTAATAACCTTGTCATGCTTTATAAGAATCTGCCGCAGGAGGACTTGGCGTCCGTGATGCGTGTACGTGCGGTGCTCGATTATGTGGCTGCGTTCAGTTTCATGCTGAAAGGCCAGTTACCCAATGCTTTGGCCGTATTCCGTGCGCGCCGTGCCTACCACTCCCTCCGCACTTCATTGGCAGCGTCCCGCAAAGAGAATCTGAAAAAAACTACGCTTGCCGTAATACCGGAACGGACAAAAAACAGTATATTGGCGCAGTTTTATCTGCATGGAAAGAAATTCTTTTCCCAATTGTAGGAACTGTTGCCTTTTATAATTGTTCAATCTATTAAAGGTTTTGAATTATGGAAAAACTAGTTAGAAAAATCGGATTAGTGGCACACGACGCCATGAAGAAAGACCTCATCGAGTGGGTACTGTGGAACTCGGAATTGCTGATGGGGCATAAATTCTATTGTACGGGCACCACGGGTACCCTTATCCTCGAAGCCCTCCGGGAGAAACATCCTGATGTGGAGTGGGATTTCACTATCCTTAAATCCGGTCCTTTGGGCGGTGACCAGCAGATGGGCTCGCGCATTGTGGACGGAGAGATTGACTATCTTTTCTTTTTCACCGACCCGATGACCCTTCAGCCGCACGATACGGATGTGAAGGCGTTGACCCGCCTTGCCGGTGTGGAGAACATCGTGTTCTGCTGCAACCGCAGTACGGCAGACCATATCATTTCCAGCCCGTTGTTTGTCGACCCGACGTATGAACGCACTGTTCCCGATTACAGCAACTACACCAAGCGGTTTGCAAATAAGCCGGTGGTGGCCGAAGCGGTGGAATCGGCAAAGAAGCGGAAACGGAAGAAGTAGGCATTTTATTGTGCTTTATAACCTTCACCTTTACAAAGAAGTAGTTGATTGACAGTGCTTTCTGGTGAAAGATGTTTGAACGAAAAACAGATAAGGTGAATGATGCTGAAGCTGATAAATTTAAACCGATTATAAAAGTTGCACATCCCTTGTGTCGGGTATGTGCAACTTTCTTATAGACTTTAGTTTTTGTATCAGAATTGATAGCCTACGCTGAGCTGATAACCATAGTTGCGTAGGTTACATTGTTTCTGTACTTTCTTTATGGATTCGTAGTATTGGAGTGAAACGGTGTATCTGCCTGCTATTACTGCTTTCATGCCTCCCACCGCACCATAATTCCAACGGCGGAAAGCGTCTATGGTAGCTTCATATTCATACGGGATGTCTGCTTCTGTCGGCACGATGTATGAATACCCGTCCATAGGTTTCCAATGATTGGTTTCTCCTGTATAATAAGGGTTCTTTACGTCGCATTTACCTGCATTGAAGTTGATGGAGCCGTAGACACCGATGTAGGGTATCAGGCTGAGGCTTTTGTTGATACGGATGTTGTAGCCTATTTTTATGGGGATGTTCAAGTGGTTCATCTTTATTTCCGTATCGGGGAAGTAAGGCACGCTGGCATTGAACAGCTCCATACTGCTTCGGGTTTGCATCCAGGTAAGTCCCGACATCAACATCCAATGGTGCTTGAACTCATAGTCCACGGTTCCGCCCAGTTGGAAACCGCCTCCCATGCTTCCCACTTGTTCGGTTTTCGATTTATCGTTTTTGTAGTGCGACCAGTTGCCGCCGGCTTCAACGCCGAATTTGACTTGTTGGGCAGAGGCTTGCATACAACAGAAGACTCCTCCTAAGATAAAAGTTATGATTGCTTTCATTGATTATGTAAATCGGTAATTATAGTTGGTTTATAGCACTTACTATCTGTCATTCTGTATAAAGAAGAATGGCAGATAGTGTAAGATAAAATTAAGTATCGATGTCTTTTTTGACTTAGTTTGTTTTTACAATATAAAAGTCTCCCCCATAAGATTCACTATTGTTAAGTTTGGGAAGTTTGAATTTTCCCAGCTTATTTTCATAGAGTGCATACACGTTGTTATATTCTACAGAATCTTTGACATTACTAACAGAGTTGTCAGTCCAAACTCGTAACGTTCCAGAAAGATATTTTCCTCCGGGCTGTAAGCTGCCAACAGTTACATGCTTGTCGCCATCATTATGGTAAGCAAAGTATTGTATGTTATTGGTGTAAAGTTCTTGTCCATAAGGATCTATATATCTATATGCCATAGGACTTGCAGCGACTTGATAATAGATATCTCTATTGTCGTCTCTTTTCCATCCGTACCACATTTTCTTTTGACAGCCTACATGTACATTGATGTATGCTCTGCTGTCAATTTCTATATTTCCGGTTGTTTTCTTTTTACCTACTGTTTCTTTGAAATCAAATCTGTTGGTTGCACCGGCTCTCGTATCAGCAGCAAATACTGCTTTCTCAGAACTACTCATGTCATTGTTTAGTGAAATTTCTTTGACTTCATTGCCTATCACTACTTTTTTGTTTTCATTGATAAGGTAGGTAGAGAGGTTGTCGCCATCGGGAACGTACAGTGTCAAGTCTTCTACATCATATTTGTTCGTAATCAGTTTTTCACTGTACTTTTCTACGTATTGGGCATATCTCTTTCTGAAGTCGGCTTCGCTGGTTGCTACCGCGTCTATTTCATCTAATTCCATGTCTGCTTCGTTGGCAAGTTTCTGCAGAGAGATAAAGTTGTCTACGTATTCCAATCTTTCTTTAGCAGTCATGTGGCTGATTTCTGTTATAGTCGATTGGTAATCGGACTCGGAAATGAATCGTAGTGCAAGTTCTCCTTCTACAGAACTTCTGGTTGTAGTTCCATTGATTGGAATAATTTCCCCTTGGTTGGTGATTTGCACAATTTGAAGGTTTTTAGATTGGGGTACAGAAGGCTCGATTTGTGTGTTGATTTCTTCCTCTTGGCATGAAATATTAGCCAATAGGATGGTTGCAAGAAATAAAATTTTCTTCATGATTAATTGTTTAAAATGTAAATAATATGTTGGTTAATCCTCTTCCTCTAATGTGATTTCTCCCGTGATGTCTACAGCAGGGGAGGTTATTTCTATTGTATAAGGATAATCTTCAGGCGTATAGATATACAATGCTTTACTTTCGTAAATGGAGGTTTGTTGTTCGTTGATTACGATGTTCCCATTTTTATCTGCTACGGTGATGTCGGATTCATGCAATGGAAACTGAAATAGTATTTGCAGACAGTTATCGTTATTGCTTACATCTATAGTATAGTCTATAGGGATGCGTGGAAGCACATTTTTGCGTGTTTCATGTTTCCTCAAAAGGACTGGGCGTTTTCTTGGCTTATTAACTGCTCCACTTATCGGTACAATAAAGAGTACCACTAAAAGAATCATAAATAACTTTGCTTTCATTATTCGTTGTTTTATCGATTTATGGCGGCAAAGTTAGAGGGAAAAACTAAAATGGAAGCATGAAATCAATCACACTTGTTTTTTGTAAGGTGTTGATTTGTAGATGTATTGTGTTTAGAAAAATCACACTTACTTATTCTTTAGCTACATCCGTTCCTTTTTCATGCGGTATTTTCGTTGGGCAAGGACATGTGTGTCGATATTGCCAAAACAAAGGGATATTGTTTGAGAAGAGAACCCAATTTCATCTAAGCAGAGAAACAATAAGTCTTCATCTGTCAATTTGGGATATTGGACTTTTATGCCAGCTATGTAATCAGTATAAATATCCAATACGGTTTCCTTTAGTTTTTTCAGTTCTGCATCTGTCAGTACACTTCGTTCTTTTTTACTTGACACGTTTTGTTTGGAGAGTTTTATTATCTTCTTGTATATGTCGCTTTGTTTGAACAGCCAGTTGCGCAAAGCCAGTTTTTCTTCTTTCAATTTCTTTATTTGGTTTTCCCGCTCTTGTATTTCTTGATTGTTTTTTTCTTTTTCTTGTATTAATGTAGAATGCTCCCTCTGCAATAGAACTACAATGCGGTGACTCTCTTCGATGGTGGTTTCCAAAGAAGTGAGCTTTTCTTGGGCTTGTTTCAGGTTTTGCTCATTGATGAGTTGCAGCCTTTTTCTTTTGTTTATGCGATGTTGATAGAAGAGGGCAATGAGGAAGCAGCAGAATGTGAAACATGCGATCGCTGTCCTTAGTTTTTTTTGTCCTTTAAACTGTTCTTCCTTTACTTTTGTTTGGGAGTCATACTTATGGATAAGTTGCTGTATCTTATTGGATTGCTCGGTGAAATATATTGAGTCAATGATGTCTACAAACTGATATAGTAATTCTGTGGTTGCTTGATAATCCCCTTGCTCTTCTTTTATATAAGATAAGTTTAATAGAGCATTTGCCCGTCCTTTTATATTTGTGCTATCTTCTATTTTTTTGTTTATATAATATATGGCAGAATCTCTTTCTTCTTTATCCAAGAATATATTGCCAATATTGGCGTGATAATCACTTCTATTTTTGTTTCCGGGAAGCCATTGTAAGGACATTCGCGCATAATATAAGGCTGTATCATTCGCTTCTTTACTGGAATATTCTACACTGAGATTAAGGGCTATTGTTGCAATCATGGCAGAATCTTTCGATATTTGGGCGTATTCCAAAGCCTTGCATTGAAGTATAAGTGCAGAGTCTTCTTTTTCTGTTACAGCATAAAAAGAGGCAAGGCTGTTCAATGCTATCGACTTGTCTTTATCCGTGGTGCAACATTTGTAAAGTTCTTGATACGCCTTTCCTGCTTTCTCGTACAGCCGTGCATCAAAGTATTCGTTTCCCAATGAGCTGAATAGATATTTTCTGGTTTCAATATCTTGGGGGAATTTCTTTATGATTTCCAGTCCTTCTAGCAAGAAGCCGATGGCCCGTTCGCTTTGTTCCATTTCCACTTCCAGTCTTCCTTTATAGAGAAGTGCCACGGCTCGTTCGCGCTCGTCATCGTCATAATAATCCAGTGCCACGTCCAGTAGCGAGTCGCAGGGTAGCAGAGGTTTTTCGCATTTGTCTGTGGCTTGTGCCAGCAGCAGGGCGTATCGGGCAGACTCCCGACGTGTAAGTTCGGTGGTTGCGGGCAGTGCCTCCAGCAGTCGCAGAGCACTGTCCGGATTTGCTGTCAGCAATGAGTCGGCGTTGTTCAATAAAGCTTCTGCCCGTCCGTCCGTCCGGTGGCAAGCGGCCGGTAGCAGGAAGAGAGCGACGATGGGGAGTAATGCCAGTCGTTGTATAGCGTTTCTCATTGACTTTTTGTTGATGATGGGGCAAAGGTACGGAATATTGGTATCAATGGTGGTATTCTACGGCAGAAAAGTTGCTGCATGCTCACTGCAGAACTTCTGTATACATTTTGCAGTGCTACTGCATATCTGTTGCAGCGTCACTGCAAAGCTGTTGCAGTACTACTGCAAATATATGTGCAGTGTTACTGCAAACCGTTTGCAGCGCCATTGCAAAAAGCATGCAGTGTCTTTGCAGTGGGAAGTGTCTGTGTATCAATAGTGAATGGGGTGATTCGGCAATCTGTCATTCTCCGCGGCGTTGGCATATTTCCACTCCTGCAGCCTCTATATCCGCGCCCATCGGTGGATTGCGCTTTGCTAGCTTGAGCGTTATCTCTTCTATCTGTGGGAAGTCGCGGAACAATCGGTTTATAATTCGCCCGCATACATGTTCCAATAGTTTGGAAGGAATGTCCATCTCTGCCTTCACAGCTGTATGTACATCGGCATAGCTCACGGTGTCGGCTACGTCGTCCGTTTCTGCCGCACGCCGGATATCAACTTGCAGGCGCAGGCTGACGGTAAACTCATTGCCTACCACGGTTTCTTGTTCGCCCACGCCGTGATGGGCGAAGAAGCGAAGGGTGTCAAGGAAAATATAACTGGTCATTACTTGTAGATTGTTTTCTGCAAACTTACTGATATTTTGTGGTACGGGCAAATCGGTATCTGGTTATTACGATTCAGGTTGCGGATTGTATTCTGTAAAATATAAAAATAGCGCGAAATTGTTTTTTATAGAATACAATTATGTGAGGGTCGGAATAAACTTATCGAATTATTTTAGGCACGGAATTATACGGGTTATCACGGTTGCTTTCAATATTATCCGTGATTGTCCATGTAATCCGTGCCTAAAATAATGCTTTGCTAAGAATCCTTTCTTATCTTCCGGTGCTTTCTATCATGCTCCTTATTTTCTCGTTCAGGCTTTCTGCCTTCATCAGTTGTTCCAGTGTCAGGTGCATGCGCCAGCGCCAGTAGTGCCGCGGGTTGGCAGGAATATTGATACGTTCTTCCTGTACGTTCGGGTTGCGCCATTTGCCGTCCATGGACATCCAGTCTTGCAGGGAGAGGATGCAGAGGATGGAGTTGCTATGGAGGTGATTGCGAACCACTTCTTCGCAGAGCTCCGGCGTGGCCGTTGCCGGTGCGGCACCGTAGTGCCCGAGCATGGTGTTGTAGTAACGCTGCGTCTGTTGGAAGTCTTCTTCCCACCAGCCGCGCAGGGTAGACATGTCGTGCGTGGAGATGGTGCAGACCGAACGGTACGGATACCAGTCAGTGTGGCCGAATTCTTGTTTCGGGTCTTTCGGCATACGTTGTATCTCCAGGGAAAGGATACGCAGGTCGTTCATCACCCATGCCACGCAATCGGGAATCATGCCTAAGTCCTCACCGCATACCAGCATGCGCGTGGACTGTGTCAGTTGCGGTAGTTTCTTCATGGCTTGCTGTCCCCAGAAGTCATTGTGGCGGTGATAGTAGTACTGGTCATACAGCCGGTTGAAGGCAGCCTTTTCCCAATCGTTCAGTGCGCGGTAGATGTAGTCGTGCTGCACGCCGATGCGCGGATGGTATTCGTGCGGATTGTTGCGGTCGGGCACGAACAGCACATCGCTGATAAGGGCGTAAAGCCCGTCACGAATCCAGATGCTGTCATCGTCCGTCTTTCCGGCAAAGTAGGCTTCCACTTTGCGCTGGGTGTCGAACTCGGGACGCATGCGGTAAACCTCCCACGTGTCTGTCGGCTCTATGAAGGTCTGCTTCACATAGTCTGTATGCGGGCCGAAGATTTGTCCGAGGAAGTACTCATGGATATAGGGCTTCAGGAAGAAGTCTTCGCGGAATGCCAGCCCGTAGCTTTCTATCTCCTCGCGCGTCATGGGCAGGGCGGGGACGAATTGTCCCAACAGCCCGTGTACGGCGTGCATCGGTATCTCCCAAATGCGGAAGAAGCCGAGGATATGGTCTATGCGGTAGGCATCGAAGTATTCTGCCATTTTGTGGAAACGCTTCATCCACCAGGCATAGCCGTCTTTCTCCATGACATCCCAGTTGTAGGTGGGAAAGCCCCAGTTCTGCCCGTTCACGGAGAAATCATCGGGCGGTGCGCCGGCTTGGCCGTTCAGGTTGAAGTAGTGGGGTTCCTTCCAGGCTTCCACACTGTTGCGGCTGATGCCGATGGGGATGTCGCCTTTCAGCACTACGCCGTTGGCGCGCGCATGCTCGGTGGCGGCAAGCAGTTGCAGGTGCAGATTGAACTGGATGTAGTAGTAGATGGCAATATGCGGATAGTCGGCAGAGTCCGGCCGGCACAATGTCTCTATCTCCTTGGCATCGTAGGTGGCATACTTGGGCCACTCGCGGAAATTCGGGGTCTTGTAGGCATCACGCAGGTAGCTGAAGACGGCATATGGCTGCAACCATTCCTTGTTGGCCTCGTAGAAATTACGGAATGCATCCGAGGCCAGCACCTTTTCCCCTTCCTGCTTGAAGATGAGGTGGAAGTATTCCCACTTTGTTTTGTTCACAGCTTCGTAGTCCACGGCGGGCAGGGCATTCAGTTCTTTCTGGCGTTTGTTGAATTCGGCCATCACCTTCTTGTCCTTCAAGCTGCCCAACTGCTTCAGGTCGGCGTACATGGGATGGAAGGCATAGATGGAGATGCTACTGTAAGGGTAGGAGTCTGTCCAGGTATGCGTCATGGTAGTGTCGTTGATGGGCAGAATCTGCACCGCCTTCTGATTGGTGGCAACTGCCCAGTCAATCATGCGCTTCAAGTCGCCGAAATCGCCTACACCGAAGCTTTTCTCGGAGCGTAGGGAGAATACGGGTACGGCTACTCCGGAACCTTTCCATGCAGGAAGATTGAAGTATACATAACGGTCGCCGACAGCCAGCGTTTCGTTGGCGGCTATCTGCGGGTCGGCCATATAGCGGTTGGGATTGTTCTCCCAGGCCACGGCACGGCGCTCTTTCTTGTTGTAAAGGACGAATTTATACTCCAGCGGGAAGCTGATTTTACCGGCATCCACTTCTACCTGCCATTCGGGGAAGTCGATGTCGCTCATAAGGGCAGCTTTGTCCGGGTTCCAGTCACCCAGCGCCTTCTGGTTTCCGCAGAGTGCCAGGCAATGGTCACTGTCTATGCAGGGGGCGTACGCCTTTATCAGCAACCCCTTTTTGTAGCTTTTCGGGGCGGCACTGCGTTCGCGATGCGCCAGCAGGGATTCTGTGAAAGCGGATGTATAAAAATACTGCTGCTCGGGCAGATTCTTCCAACAATCTTCTATGCGGTAAACTTTCTTCGGATTGTCTGCAACGTGCAGGATGCGTGGCAGGCTGTTCCACTCTGTCCGTATGGTTCTGCCATCTCGATAGATGTGGTAACTGTATTCGACGCTTCCATTACCGGGAATCTGGATATCCACTTCCGCGGTCCAGTGAATGCCGTCTACAGTGTGCAGGGGGGTGGCTTTGTTGGGCTGGTTGTTGCCAAGTTCCGGGATGGAACCCAGGACTCTGACTTCTTCACCCCAGCTGGTGCGATACTCGATATTGAATATTAGTGTCATATTATATTAGATTTAGAAATAGCAATAGCTGCAATGATTATGCAAGTATAGAAATTATTCCTCATAATCATGCAGCTACCGTTATCTAAGTCATTTAAATTCCTATGCAAACGTTTGTGCTTGCCGTGGGATTATCCACAGCGAGAAGCTCCGCACGTCTTGCAGATGAGGCAACCTTCTTGGTAAACCAGTGTTTCGTTACCGCAGTTGGGGCATTTCTTGCCTTTGGCTTCCGTGCCGTCCTGGATGTATTTCTTCAGGGCGCGTTCCACACCGTTCTTCCAGGTGTTGATGTTTTCGCTGTCCAGTTGCAGTGAACCTACCAGCTTGATGACCTGCTCGATAGGCATGCGGTAGCGCAATACACCGGAAATCAGCTTGGCATAGTTCCAATACTCTTTGTTGAACTTCTCGGACAGACCCTCGATGGTAACTTTGTATCCGCGCTTGTTCTCGAACTGGAAGTCGTAACGCTTGTTTCCGTGCTCATCCACATTCTTGATGATGTGGCCCGACACCACATTCTTCGGCAGGATGATGCCTTCATCATCATCCAGCACACCGGTGAATATTTCGTAGGGATGATTGTCCAGCAAGCCGACGAATGCCACCCATTTCTCCTTGTTGTTCTGGAAGCGGACAACGTCTGCATCCAATATTCTGGGACGTGTTTCAACGACCGTAGGCGGTTTGCACGGGGGAAGTTCGGACTTCTTGTCACTCTTGGTAGAGATGAGCACGCCGGAACGCGAACCGTCGCGGTAAACCGTACAGCCCTTGCAGCCGGATTTCCATGCTTCTACATACAGACGGTTCACGAGGTCTTCGTCTACGTCGTTCGGCAGGTTGATGGTTACGCTGATAGAGTGATCCACCCATTTTTGGATACGTCCCTGCATCTTGACTTTCATCAGCCAGTCCACGTCGTTGGAGGTTGCTTTATAATAAGGTGATTTCTCTACCAGGGCATCCACTTCTTCCTGCGTGTAGCGTTTGGCGGGGTTGTATCCTTGTGCTTCCATCCAAGTCACGAACTTGGGGTGGAACACGATATATTCTTCAAAGGCATCCCCGGTTTCGTCGATGAAGTCCACATGGACGTTCGTATCGTTGGGATTCACTTTGCGGCGGCGCTTGTACACGGGCAGGAATACGGGCTCGATACCGGAGGTGGTTTGGGTCATCAGGCTGGTGGTTCCGGTCGGGGCGATGGTCAGACAGGCAATGTTGCGGCGTCCGTACTTCTTCATCTCCTCGTACATTTCCGGGTCGGCTTCGCGCAGGCGGTTGATGAACGGATTGTTCTTTTCGCGTTCTGTATCGTATACCTCGAATGCGCCGCGTTCTTTGGCCATTTCTATGGATGAGCGATAGGCGTTGAGTGCCACCGTCTTGTGTACTTTCTCCGAAAACTCGGTTGCTTCTTCAGTACCATAACGCAATCCCAGGGCGGCAAGCATGTCGCCTTCTGCCGTGATGCCTACACCGGTACGGCGGCCTTGGGCGCTTTTCTTGTAAATCTTCTGCCACAAAACGCGTTCTGTATGTTTCACGTCTTCACTTTCGGGGTCGGCATCTATCTTGCTCATGATGCGTTCTATCTTTTCCAGCTCAAGGTCGATGATGTCGTCCATGATGCGTTGGGCCAAAGCTACATGCTTCTTGAATAGCTCAAAGTCAAAGTAGGCGTCCGGCTTGAACGGATTGACCACGTATGAGTAAAGGTTGATGGCGAGCAGACGGCAGGAGTCGTACGGGCACAGTGGAATTTCGCCGCATGGATTGGTGGATACGGTACGGTAGCCCAGGTCTGCATAGCAGTCGGGCACGGATTCCTTTAATATGGTATCCCAGAACAATACACCGGGTTCTGCCGATTTCCATGCATTGTGCACAATCTTTTTCCATAATGCGGATGCGTCAATGTCTTTTTGAAATGCCGGCTCTGTGGCATCAATCGGATATTGCTGTGTATATGGTTTGCCTTCGATGGCGGCCTGCATGAAGTCGTCGGTCAGTTTTACGGAAACGTTGGCTCCGGTCACTTTGCCCTCAGTCATCTTGGCATCGATGAAGGCTTCCGAGTCGGGGTGTTTGATGGATACGCTGAGCATCAGTGCGCCGCGGCGTCCATCTTGAGCCACTTCGCGTGTAGAGTTTGAATAGCGTTCCATGAAGGGGACCAAGCCAGTGGAGGTCAGTGCCGAGTTCTTTACCGGTGAACCTTTCGGACGGATATGGGATAAGTCGTGTCCCACGCCGCCACGGCGTTTCATCAGCTGTACTTGTTCTTCGTCTATCTTGAAGATGGCACCATAAGAATCCGCTTCGCCGTCCACACCGATAACAAAGCAGTTGGACAGAGAGGCTACCTGATAGTTGTTCCCGATTCCGGTCATCGGGCTTCCTTGCGGAACAATGTACTTGAAGTGGTCGAGTAAGCCGAAAAGTTCCTCTGAACTTAATGGATTGGGGTACTTGGCCTCAATGCGGGCTATCTCATTGGCTATTCGCCAATGCATGTCTTCCGGAGACTTTTCGTAAATATTTCCGAAAGAATCTTTGACTGCATATTTGTTTACCCAAACTCTGGCAGCCAACTCGTCGCCTTGGAAGTATTTTAAAGATTCTCCGTAGGCTTCGTCATAAGAATAATTTTTCTTTTCCACAGTGTTGTATCTCTTAGGATTAGTTACAAATAAGTAAAATTGTAGAAGTTGTACTTACTTGTTAACAAACGCATTTGCAAAGCTATGAATGTTTTTCAATTTGGCAAAATTAAAATGAATATTTTTATTAACCGGTGGATAGTTTTCTGTTGATTGGTGTTAATTTGTTGGTTTATAATGTTTTAATGCTTTGAGTAAACGAATAAGTTTTCCAAAATGGAATTTATTAACAACTTGTTGGGCTGAAAGGTTCTCGGTTTAGTCGAACATAAGGTTACTTTTATCTGCTCGTAAAGATAATAATTGTTCATTTCTTGTTGAAAAGATGTATTTTATTCCGGATATATGATGATGAAAAAAGTGTGAACTCTTGAATGAATTTTTCGTGGATTACATTATCTTTGCAAAAAAAGAAAGAATGGAAAGCTTGAAACAAAGGAGAACAATCCGAAAATACCAGCAGAAGGATATTTCTGCTGATTTGTTAAATGATTTGCTTGAAACCTCTTTCCGGGCTTCTACAGTCGGAAACATGCAGGTTTATAGTGTGATTGTGACGCGTGATGCAGAGCGTAAAGCCAAACTGGCGCCTGCACATTTCAATCAGCCGATGGTTCAGACGGCGCCGGTAGTGCTTACTTTCTGCATAGATTTGTGCCGTTTCAGCAAGTGGTGTGAGCAACGTAAGGCTGAGCCGGGATACAACAACTTTGAGTGGTTTGTGACGGGGGCTGTCGATACCTTGCTGGTGGCACAGACTTTTTGCGTGGCTGCCGAGAAGAAGGGGTTGGGCATTTGCTATCTGGGAACTACCACTTACAACCCTCAGATGATTGTCGAAGCGTTGAAGTTACCGGAATTGGTGTTTCCCATCACGACAGTCACAGTGGGATGGCCTGCCGAACAGCCGGAACAAGTGGACCGTTTACCGCTGGAGGCCATTGTACACGAAGAGTTTTATCATGATTATACTCCTCAGGACATTGACCGGTTGTATGCCTATAAAGAATCGCTTCCTGAGAACAAGCAGTTCATCTTGGAGAACAATAAGGAAACGCTGGCGCAGGTTTTTACAGATGTGCGTTATACGAAGAAAGACAGTGAGACAATGTCGGAGAATCTTTGGAAGATAATGAAAAAGCAGGGATTTTGAAAATTAAGGATTAGGGAAGATTAGGGATAAGGGGTTAAGCTAATGCATACTTAGCTGCATTTAATCCTTTATCCTTAATCCCTAATCCTTTATTCTTATCCTTTTTTCAGTGCGGCTTGAATCTCGTCGATTTCCGCACGGAATGATTTGTCTACCTCTTTCAGCTCTTTGATGGTTTTGCATGCATGCAATACAGTGGCATGGTCTTTATGTCCAATTAGCGCACCAATTTTTGCAGTAGAGAACTCTGTATAGTTTTTGGCTAAATACATGGCTATTTGTCGTGCTTGCACCACTTCCCGCTTTCTGGATTTTGTGTGGATGGTGGCTGTTTCCAATCCGAAATGCTTGCATACGGTGTTGATGATTTCATCGACAGTTACTGCTTTGCTTTCACTGTTCACCACCTTGCGTACGATACGTTGCGTCAGTTCCAGGTCTATTTCTTTATTGTATATGGTGGAATGTGCCATAATGGAAATGACGATGCCCTCCAGGTCACGTACACTGTCGCCCACGTTTTCTGCAATATAGTCAATCACTTCTTGGGGGAACTGCAGGCCGTCACGGTGTATTTTGTTGCGCAGAATGTTCTTGCGGAGCTCTACGGTAGGTTTCTCCAGCTCAGCTACCATTCCCCATTTAAAACGTGTGATCAGACGCTCTTCCATGCCTTGTAGCAATACCGGTGCACGGTCGGAGGTAAGGATAAGCTGCTTGCCGTTTTGATGCAGATGGTTGAAGATATGGAAGAATGTATTCTGCGTTTTGGTTACGCCGGCAAATTCCTGAATATCATCAATGATTAGAACATCAATGGTCTGGTAGAAGTTGATGAAGTCGTTAGTCGTATTGTTACGTACGGAATCGGTGTATTGCACTTGGAATAGGTGTGCAGATACATACAATACCCTTTTCTCCGGGTATAGTTCCTTGATTTTGGTTCCGATAGCATTGGCAAGATGGGTTTTGCCTACACCTGATGCTCCGTATAGGAACAGCGGATTGAAGATTGTTTTAGCCGGATTGAGAGCGACAGCTTCTGCAACGCTGCGCGACAGCTTGTTGCTGTAGCCTTCGATGAAGGTTTCAAAGTTGTATTCTGGATTAAGGTGCGGGTCAAGTTCGGGGACGGGAATCTGTGGGATCCTTTTGTCCATCACTTGTTTTTGCGGTATGATGGTACGTTGTGTAGACTCCAGGTCGACGGTTTTCCGCGAACTCTTGTCTACCATTACGTTATACATCAATTTAGTTCCCTCACCAATGACCTTATAGAGAGTCTTGCGCAACAAATCAACAAATTTGTCCTCCAAAAACTCATAGAAGAACTGGCTGGGCACTTGTACGACCAGCGTTTTGTCTTCATATTTTAAAGGTATGATGGGAAGAAACCATGTTTTGTATGTCTGCTCCGGAACATTGTCTCTGATGATTTCAAGACAGCGGTTCCACAGCCCGACATGATCTATTTCACTCATAACGGCTATAAATACATTTATTAATTAAGCATAACTTCTACGATTGCAAAATTGGCAATCTTATTCGAGAAAAACAAATCCTTTTTTTCTTGCGTTTTTAGGGAAAGTAATAAGCTCTTTACTTTCAGCTACTTATCGGTTACTATGAGTATACTCCTTATATAAGGTGTGTTGCATTTATCTAATACTTTGTCATATAGTGGTTTATGTAGCTTTGCGTCTCTTGTTTTCTTTCTGTGCCCAGAGCAGGAAAAAGCCCTTTTTCGCTCCTTGTATAGAGCAAATGAGGGCTTTCCTTTTAATTCCTTTATAGACTTATTATTTAGACAAAATCTATATAACGTCCATCTTTTACTTATCTTTCTTGCCGAATAGGGAGAAATGGACGTATCGTTTCGGATGCGATTTCAAGTCTTCCAATAAACTTGCTGCGTTGGCAGTGGTGGCGTTCAGATTATTATATAGAGAAGGGTCGTTTAGCAAAAGTCCGACGGTATTGTCTTTCTGGTTCAATTTGTCTGTAATCATTTTTACATTGTTCAAAGTTGCGTCTACCTTTTGCATGGCGGCAGCATAATCTATCTCCTTTAAGTTGTTGGAAATGAGTGCAAAGTTGTCTCCAATGGTATTGAGCTTGCCGGTCAGTTGTGGAATATCATCCTTCATTAGAGTTTGCAACTGGCGGCTTGTGACGGCCATACTTGCTGTTAAATCTTGTACGTTATGCAAGGTTGCAGGGATGGCGGGGTCGGCTAGTATGACATTTAAGGATGCGAGAATGGAATCCAGCTTGGGCAGCATCTTCTCTACTTGCGGCATCATGGTGGCAACTTTTTCCATCATTCCGTTGTTCAGCACGCCGGGGATTGTGTCTCCAATCTGGTATTTCTCCCGTGGGTTATTGGCAAGCAGCAGGTTCATCTTTACGCCGCCAAGCATTTCGGCTGCCAGTTCTGCCGTACTTCCTTTGGGAATGCGCAGCTCTGGGTCAACATCTATTTCGGCAACGACTTTGCCCGGTTGGGTATAGTCGTAGTACAAGTCGCGGACAATACCCACGCGGAAGCCGTCGGCAAAGACCGGGCTGGATTTTGTCAGCCCATTGACATTCTGGAATTTCACGTAGAAATAGCTGGAGGGCTTGAACATATTTATCCCTTTCAGGTAGTTGATGCCGTATACCAATATGCAAAGTGCAGCTATGCCTGCTATTCCTATTCTAACTTCTTTTGTAATATACTTCATGATGTATCTTTTGTTATTTATTTCTGTTCTTTTTAAATTCGCTGATGGCTGTGTTGACGTTTATCTTTTCTCCATTCTTGAACGCAATGATGAATGCGTCCTTGAATTTGTCCGTAATGCTACGTTTGCTGCGCAGCACCTTGTTGTAATCGGGTGATGCGCCGTACGTATATTTGTAGATTCCGCCTTCTTTATAATAATCCACGTCTTTCAGTCCTTTCAGTCTTTTGTCATTCTTGGCCAGAGGACGTGAAGAAGTGAGTATCTGTATCTTAAACACGATGCCGCTCTGTTCTGTTTGGGAAACGGCTGCATTTTCTGACCTTTGCGGGCGTTGGGCAGCTTGGTTACTCTCCGCTTGAGGTGCATTTTTCTTTTCCGGTGTCGCTGTAGCTGCGTTGCCTTCTTCTTGAACGGGCTCGGGTACATCCTCCGGAAGAATGGTATTGCTGCTTCCGTTCAACCGGATTTCCTGCTCGCGCTTATAGGTGAGGAAAGCGCGGAAGATACCGTTGGCAAGTGAGGTGGTTCCTGCTTCAGTGTTCAGGTACCGTTCCTCTTCCGGTGTGGAGATGAATCCGAGTTCCACCAGTATGCTTGGCATGGCACTGGCCTTCAATACCAGAAAACCTGCCTGGTGCACGCCCCGATCTGTACGTTTGCAGGTTTGGCGGAAATGCTTTTGTACGAGGGAGGCGAGGTGCACACTCTGTGACATGTATTTGTCTTGCATGAATTCGAAGATGATGTAGGACTCTGCCGAGTTGGGATTGAAGCCGGCATACCGCGTCTTGTAGTCGCTTTCGTAGAGGATAACGGCATTTTCGCGCTTGGCTACTTCCAGATTGGCATCCGATTTTGCCAGACCCAGTGTCCAGGTGGAGGCTCCTTTGGCCGTCCGGTTTTTGGCCAGGGCATTGGTATGTATGGAGATGAACAAATCAGCTTTGGCGTTATTGGCAATTTCAGCGCGCCGGTCCAGGGGGATGAATATGTCCCGGTCCCGCGTATAGATAACTTTTACATCAGGGCAGTTCTTCTTGATTTGTTTGCCAAGTTTGAGTGCTACATTCAGGTTGATATTCTTCTCTTTGGAAATTTTTCCCACTGCACCCGGGTCGTGTCCACCGTGTCCGGGGTCTATAACGACAACAAAGTCTTTCGCTTCAGCGCTGCCACTGCAAAAGGGGGAGATAAGCAGCCCTAAGCATATACTTATATATAATATGTATCGTCTGTATAGTTTCATATAATTGTAGCAAAGACAATGCTTCCTTTTCGCTTGGCAAATGTAGTGGAAATTTATAGAAAACTAATGGATTATGTTCAGTTTTATTGTTCTTCTTCTCATTTTTAGTGTAATTAATGTCTGTGTTTGAGTAATTAGTGGCTCAATGTATTGATAATATGCGTAACTTTGCGGCAGATAATTAAAATAGCAAATCAAGTATGCTGGTTCGTTTTATAAAGAACTGGACGTTGCCTTTGGCAATGCTTGCCGGTACTTTGGGATATTTCTTTTTTGCAGACATTCCTTTTGTGGCGCCTGCCAAACCTTATGTGAATGTGTTAGTGGCTTTCCTGACTCCACTTTTGATTTTTTCCCAACTTCTGCTCACTTTCTGTAAGGTGGAGGTGCATGAACTGAAACCCAAATCGTGGCATGGATGGTTACTGCTGTTCCAGACGGTTTCTTGCTTGATTGTTGCGGTATTGTTGGTGTGTTGCCCTATGGAGGAGGTCTACCGGGAAGTGTTTGAAGGTGCAATGGTCTGTCTCATTTGTCCCACTGCAACCGCTGCGGCTGTCATTACCGGTAAACTGGGTGGAAGCGCATCCAGCCTGACGACCTATACGTTGTTGTCCAATCTTCTGGCGGCTGTGGCTGTTCCTTTGGTTTTCCCGTTGGTGGAGCCTCATGCTGACATTACTTTTTTTGTTGCATTCCTGAAAATTCTGAGTAAAGTCTTTCCATTGCTGCTTTGTCCTTTCTTGCTGGCATGGTTTCTGCGTGCGTTTGTGCCGAAGGTGCATCATTTTCTGTTGGGTTTCCATGATGCAGCCTTCTATTTGTGGGCGGTAGCTCTTGCCATTGTCTCAGGGCAGACGGTACGTTCATTGGTCAATAGTGATGCACCGGTATTTGTTGAACTGCTGATAGCCCTGGCGGGACTGATAACCTGCTGTATACAATTCTATTTAGGAAAGAGAATCGGCGGCCATTATGGTGAGCGCATCAGCGGAGGGCAGGCGCTGGGGCAAAAGAATACGGTGCTTGCCATCTGGATGGCATATACTTATCTTAATCCGTTATCTTCCGTCGGTCCGGGATCGTATGTGCTGTGGCAGAATATAATCAATAGTTATCAGCTGTGGAAGAAAAGGAAAAATGAGACGGAATAACTACTGAGTATTTTACATCTTATTTGCTTTATGAACATAGAGGGTGGTTGCAACAATTATCAGTACAAATGCCATAATGAGGAATATTATCCGGATAAGACGATGTTTTGAAAATAGGTTGGCCATGCAGGCAGAAGCCACGCTGAAACGGGCTATTATAGAATCAATTGTGACGTTTTCGAAAAAGACTGATGCAATACTCCATAGTGCAATAATGGTTAATATTGCATTGGCTGATAAACAAAGAATTTTATCAAGTGGCATTCTAAATACTTTTCTTGTTCTCATATATAGGACTCTATGTTTTAACTCCTTTCATTCTTGCCTTTCGCTGAATCAGCCAAAGGATAGGGCAAAGATAAAAGAGAACTTCCTAACAGAATCAATATTGTCTTGGAATATTGTTAAATGATTGAATTTCTAAACCTATGTTTATTCTTTGCTGTCAAAACTCTGTTTGTGTCTGATGCGGCTCATGTGAATAGGGGTTATTTTCAAGTAAGACGCAATTTCTTTTAGGGGTACCATTTGTAGGATTTCTGGACATTTTTTAAGAAGTTGGAGATAGCGTTCTTCCGATGTAAATCTGAACAAATCCAAGTAACGTGAATACGACTGAAAAAATAATTGTTCGGCTGCAATGCGGGCTATTCGTTGATTTTCTTTGTTCTCTTCAAATTCTTGTAGAAGTAATTCGGAAGAACAGATGTAGATTCTACATGGGGTTATTGCTTGTATATTCAATTCAGATTTTATGTCGTATAAACAATTGGGATAATCAGAGATAAATTCATTGGCAAAAGAAAAACCTACATTATATGTTTTGTTTTCAGTTTGGTTGATGCAGGTATATTTGATTACACCGGATACAATAAACCCGAAGAAAGAACCGACTTCTCCCTCTCGGAGGATAAACTCATTTCTTTTATAATACCGTAGTTCTCCGTTTCTTAAACACAGTTCCCTAAAAAAGTCAGTGTCTATATTGCCCATGTATGAATTAAAATCTGTCATTTACAACACATGTTTTTCGAAAGGTACAAAATTATTGTTTTATTCCTGATTTTCTGTCATTGTTGGTAAGCTGGTCGTGGACTCTCTCATTATAATACTTTAAAAATTTAACTTCACCTACGTTTTTTAAAAGCTTTTGGTTTTCAATGAAGTTTTGTCCGTATTTTAGCCAACGTTTGGTAAATCTTTTGAATTTAGTACATGGGAAATCAGAACATTGGAAACAATGTGTTATTCTTTTTTCCAAGCAACATAAATGGAATGTTTTACATTTTTCACAGCGAGAACCATTCTGTTCTGCTCCTTTGCAGGGACTTTTTTCTCTTGTGTATATGGGACAACCACCACAAAAGACACCACAAGCAGGAATACGTCCGTTATACGATTTCATTCAGCCAGCCTTTTCGCCATCCAAAAATTGGTGAGATAAAGTTGGTTGGCTTTGCGTTTCTGTTCCACTTCTACTATATAGCCTCTTTTCTCAAAGAATGGACGGGCTGTCAGGCTTACTTCTGATGTAATTCGCATGATTCCTCTTGCGGTTGCATACCGTTCTATCTCATTTAGAAGTATGGTAGCAATGCCTTTACCTTGAAAATCTTTATGAACAAACATAGAATGCAAATATCCTTGGTGGGTAATGGATGAAAAGCCGACAATCTGTGACTGTTGATTGGTTGCCACAATAAAATAATGTGTCTTAATCATGTCTTTTATGCGGGAGAGGTCGTTTCCGCACGATGCCCAATCTGCCACTTCTGCTTCTGAATAGTCACGTTTGTTTATATGGAGGACTGTCTCTTGAAACAAACTCATAAGTTCAAGGGCATCAGGCTGTTGGGCAATTCTAATTGTAAAATCTGTATTCATGTTTTTAAGTGCTAAAATGTATGCTTTTAGATGTTCCATGTTCTAACAGAAAGTCTTTCAATGTATTTATTGTGTTTGCAAAGATAATCTTTTCATTTCTAATTTATTGGTTTAGGAAAATCAAGTTGTTGATTCTTTGCTTCGAATATAAAAAGTATGCGAATTTTTATGAAGCATGGGAATCTGCTTTCAATCGCCAGCCAATGGCTGATGAATTTAACCGGGTAGATTTCTTGCCAATTGGTTTCAGACCTGCTTATAAGAACAATTTATAACAAAGTACTCCCAATAAAAGCAAGACTAAAGCACATGCTGCAAGAATCGTCTTTGCCCTGAATAGATGTTCTTTATCTGACAATTCCTTTTCAGTAGTATTTCTTCGGATTTTTTCTATTTCCTCAATGGTTACATCGGCTCTCTCAGGACCTTTCCTTTCTACAAGGTATTTGTAGTGCTCCCGCATCCGTCCTCTGCTCAACTTGCGGAGAGCACGGTTCTCTTTATCCCTTTGTAGCATGTCATTGATGCAGCCTAATGTTCCCATAAGCAGATTTTTATCATGTGTAAGCAAAATGGTTTGCTTGCACGTGTACTAAGATACGGCATTTATGTCGCTTTCGCAAGCGATTTTGTGTTTTTTGATATAAACTGATGTGACGATACGATTTTGATAGTTATGTTAACTCATTGTCTGCCAGAGAGTAATTTTGCCAACCCATTGTCATGCTTTTGGCAAACTTTTGCCATGCCTATGGCAAAGTCTTGCCAATAGGGTGGCAAAATCTTGCCAACTTGTCGGCAAGAAAGACACACACTGTTCCCTATACCTTTATTATAGTGTGATAGCGTGACAAGTGTTTTTCCTTTTTAAAACTTTTGTGTAGAATGATGATGGGCTTCTTTTATTCTGTTTTGCCGGACGGCATCAGCAGTTCTTCTTCATTGTAGCGCGGTCGGTCCTTCACCTCAATGTATATTTTGCCGATGTATTCGCCTACAATCCCCAGCGACACAAGTATCACACCTCCTACCAGCCAGACGGAAATCATCAGTGATGACCATCCGGGGACGGCGTTATGCTGTGTGTAAGAGTGAAGTGTCCATCCGGTGACACACAGTGCCACAAGAATAAAGATGCAGCCTATCCAAAAAATCATACGGACCGGTTTGACGGAAAAGGAAGTGATACCGTCGATGGCAAAATTAAGCATCTTCCGGAAAGGATACTTTGATTCTCCGGCAAAACGCTTGTCACGATTGTAGTACACGCTGTCCGTCTGGTAGCCGATGAGGGGAACCAGCCCCCGAAGAAAAAGGTTGCGCTCGCGGAAGCGGCATAGGTGTTGTATAGCCCGCTGGCTCATCAGGCGGTAGTCGGCATGGTTGTAGACGGATTTTACCCCCATTGCCTTCATCAGCCGATAAAAGACCAAAGCGGTGTTGCGTTTGAAGAAAGTGTCGGTCTTCCGTTCTTTACGTACGCCATAAACGATGTCATTGCCCGCTTTATAGCTGTTTATCATGTCCGGAATCACCTGGATGTCATCTTGCAAGTCTGCATCAATGGAGATGGCTATCTCGCAACGCTCTTTTACTGCATTGAGTCCTGCTAGCAGGGCATTCTGGTGTCCTACGTTTCCTGCCAGGTTCAGTCCGCAGGCATAGGCCGTATTTTGGTGCAGTTCTTTGATGATAGCCCATGTCTGGTCGGTGCTTCCGTCGTTTACATATAATATATAGCTTTCCGGGGAAATTTGCCGGGCTTGTATCAGCCGGTCGAATAATTGGCTCAATCGTTTATGGGTTTCATGCAGCACTGCCTCTTCTTTGTAGCAAGGTACGACAACGGCGAGTATGGGAGAGTTTTCCATCATAGAACAAATCTTTTTGCAATATTCGTAAGAAATCGGGAGAAAAACAAATTATCACTCTTTTCTTTTGAAAACGAAACGTACGAGTAAGAAGTTGACCGGAATGGCGATGGCGAAAACCGGAATGGGGGCCAGAGGTTTGGAGATGCCCATCCAGAGAGAGAGGTTCAGCAACCCCATGTGTAGCAGATAGCTGCATAAGTGTGCCCCTCCAAATCCGAAGGCTTTTCTCCATGAGGGCTTCCGGCCGAAGGTAAAGTAAGCAGTCAGATAGAAATTGGCGATGAAGCTGAGAGCATATCCCAGTGTATAGGCTATGTTTACATTGATAACCCGTTGTAATACAAAATACAATCCGTAGTGCAGAGCTGTCGCAAAGATGCCCACCATTACGAAGCGTACAAATTCCGGTAGTTGTTTCAGCCGCTTCATCTTAACATTAAATATCTACTCTCTGTTGCCATTATCATTGGGGCGGCAAAGTTAGGCATTGTTTCAGAATTATTTGTAATTTTGCTTTGCGAAATTAAGCTGCATCTCAGCAAATTGCAAATAAATTTGCATCTGCTTTCGGTTTGCGCTATCTTTGCGTCCAGAAAACATAAAAAACAAATAAGGTATGTCGGACAGAAAGAAGGCGTTCTGGTTTATTGCGCTGCTGAGTGTGCTTGTGGTTGTTCCCTTTCTGGGAGAAACCATTTTTTATTCCAAGGGGGAACCGCGGGAGGCGATTGTTGCCCTTTCTATGCTGGAAAGTGGAAACTGGATACTTCCGGTGAACTATGGTACTGATATTGCTTATAAACCCCCTTTCTTCTACTGGTCAATAGCCGCCGTCTCTTCCCTTTTTGGAGAGGTGACGGAGTTTTCCGCCCGTTTCCCGTCTGCATTGGCTTTTTTAGCCATGCAGTTGATGTTCTTTGCCTTTGTGGCAAAACGTAAAAACGTTCAAACGGCGTTTCTGGCCTCTATTCTTCTTTTGTCTTCTTTCGAGGTGCATCGGGCGGCTGTCGCTTGTCGGGTCGATATGGTTCAGGTTGCCTTTATCGTTATTTCCCTTTGTCTGCTGTTCCGCTGGGATGAGAAGGGATGCCGCGGAGTGCCCTGGCTTGCGGTGTTGCTGATGGGATGTGCCACGTTGACCAAAGGGCCGGTAGGCTCCATATTCCCTTGCGCGTGTATCGGTGTGTATCAGTTGTTGCGCGGACGTTCTTTCTGGAAAGCGTTTTTCTCGTTGGTAGGTATCGGCTTGCTTTCTTTTGTTCCTTATTTAGCTTGGGTATACGTAGCTTACAGACAAGGTGGACAACCGTTCCTCGATTTGGTTCTGGAGGAGAATACCGGGCGGTTTATGGGCAAAATGTCCTACGAGTCCCATGAAAATCCTATATGGTATAATTTCCTGACTTTGATTTGGGGATGGATTCCCTGGACGTTGGTTCTGGTAATTTCCTTGTTTGGCTTGAAGTGGAAAAACATGCGTTGTCTGCCGGAAGGGGAGACCCTGCTGTTGCGGTTGAAGAAGGGCTGGACTGCTTTCCGCAACCAGTCTCCGGTACAATTGTTCACGTGGCTGGTCATTCTGATAATCTTTGTCTTCTACTGCATCCCCAAGAGTAAGCGGAGCGTTTATCTGCTTCCCATCTATCCGTTTATGGCAGTGCTGATAGCTGAGTATCTGTTGGCTTTGGTACAAAAGGGGGCACGAGTTTTCAGGATTTGTGCAATCATCTTTGCTTCTTTGGGCTTGTTGCTTACGCTTGTTTTTGTCGTAGTTCGTCTCGGCCTGGTTCCCGACAGCGTTTTTGGAAGCGGACGCCATGCCGCTGAGAATGTAGCCTTTATGCATGCGTTGGAGGATGTGGCTTTGTCTGTTCCCAAGTGGCTCCTGGTAGCGCTTCCCGTAGTAGCCGCTGTCTGCACATTACGCATGGTGATAAAGCGTGCGGATAGCCGGTCATTATTATATGGCATAGCAGGATGTATACTCTGCCTTTTCGTATCATTGGATTCGGTTTATCAGCCCACGGTGCTGGCTGTGAAATCAGATAAACATTTGGCTGAAAGGGTCAATACGTATGTTCCGGAAGGTGTGGTCTATTCTTACTCGAAAATGAGTTTCTATGGTGTTAACTTCTATCTGAAAGACCGCATGCGGCACATTGAAAAGGAACGTCCGTCCAGCGGGGAGGGCTATTTGTTGGTTCCCGTAAAGGAGGAGGAGAATATGTTGGGAGAGCTGGAACAGACGTATCATCTGGAAAAGATATTCCGTACAGACAGACGCAGTTGTGATATGCGTAATGAAATCTGTATGTATAAATTCAGGGTGATTGACAATTCATAACCCATAACTTATAACTCATAACTCATAACTTAAAATGAATCCGATAGATATCATTAACAAATATTATCCGGAAGAGAATGAGTTGCGGCATATACTGTTGACGCACAGCCGTTCCGTAGCCGACAAGTCGTTATGGATTGCCGACCGCCATCCGGAACTTTCATTGGATAAGGATTTTCTGTACGAGGCTGCCATGCTGCACGATATAGGCATTTTTCTTACAGATGCGGCAGGTATCCATTGTTTTGGTGACAAGCCTTATATCTGTCACGGTTATTTGGGAGCCGACTTGATGCGTGGCGAAGGATATCCCCGCCATGCTTTGGTTTGTGAACGCCATACGGGTGCCGGACTTTCATTGAAGGAAATCATTGCGCAGGATTTGCCTGTGCCTCATCGTGAAATGGTTCCGGTCAGCTTGGAAGAACAAGTTATCTGTTTTGCCGATAAGTTTTATTCAAAAACTCATTTGGAAAAGGAGAAAAGTGTAAAAAAAGCCCGTAAAAGTTTGGAACGTTATGGTGAAGAAGGGGTACGGCGCTTTGATAATTGGTGCGAACAGTTCTTGTAGCAATCTAAATTTCTTTAAAAAGGGAGATTATCCGTATAAATTATGTACTTTTGCCCCTCCAAGCGTAAACTATTAGTTAATGACGCCATTGAAAGCAAATACATTCATATCATTCATACTACTATTCGTCTTGCTTCTTCTCTCTGGTGGAGCTGCTTCTCAGCATCGTAGAGGGAAGGTTGTACCTCCGGATACCCAACGGACGGATTCATTGCAACGTGGCGACACCTTGCAGGTGGGAGACACTTTACAACATGGGGCGGGATTGCCCAATGACTCGTTGCGACAAGATACGATAGCTCCCCCTCCTCCCAAGAAGGATGCGCTGGATGCTCCCGTCGCTTATGAAGCCAATGACTCCATTGTGTTTACACAGAGTGGTTTTGCTCATCTTTACGGTCAAGGGAAAGTGAGTTATCCAGGAGCTGATTTGGAAGCTGAGATTATTTCTATGGATATGGATAATAGCACGGTTTTTGCTCGTGGTGTAGTCGATTCTGTAGGGACAGCTAAAGGACGTCCGGTTTTTAAAGATGGAGACACCTCTTACGAAACTGACACTATCCGTTATAACTTCAAGAGTAAAAGAGGGCTTATCAGTAATGTTGTTAGCCAGCAGGGTGAAGGGTATGTGACTGGTAACAATGCAAAAAAAGGAAATAATGATGAGCTTTATATGAAAAGTGGGCGTTACACGACTTGTGATCATCATGATCATCCTCACTTTTATATGCAGATGACCTATGCCAAAGTGCGTCCGAAAAAGAATGTAGTGACGGGACCTGCCTATCTGGTTGTAGAGGATGTACCGCTCCCTCTTGCCGTTCCGTTTTTCTTTTTTCCGTTCTCAAGCAGTTACCAGTCTGGTTTTCTGATGCCTACCTATATGGATGACTCTAATCGTGGTTTTGGTCTTACTGACGGTGGATACTATTTTGCCATCAGTGATCAAATGGATTTGAAGCTGAGGGCGGATATCTTTACGAAAGGCTCTTGGGCGCTTAATATGGAGTCGAACTATGTGAAGCGTTATAAATATTCCGGTTTGCTTCAGGCGAGCTATCAGGTGACTAAGACCGGTGACAAAGGCTTGCCCGACTACTCAGTTGCCAAAGACTTCAAAGTGGTGTGGTCTCATCGGCAGGATCCTAAAGCAAATCCTAATTCTACTTTTTCTGCCAGTGTGAACTTTGCTACTAGTAGTTATGAGCGTACCAATATTGACAATATGTACAATTCGCAGGCTATGTCTCAGAATACCAAGACTTCCAGTGTCAGCTATTCGCGCAACTTTCCTGATCAGCATTTGAATATTTCCATGTCAAGTAATATTGCACAAAGTATGAAAGACTCTTCTATTGCTGTGACTTTGCCTGACATGACCATTTCCTTGAGTACTATTTTCCCTTTTAAACGTAAACATGCTGTTGGAGATGAAAGGTGGTATGAGAAGATTTCAGTACGTTATACCGGTCGTCTGAAGAACAGCATCAAGACGAAAGACAATCTGTTGTTCAAAAAGAACTTGATACGCGATTGGGAGAACGGTATGCAGCATGAGATTCCTGTAAGTGCCACGTTTACTTTATTCAAATACTTCAATGTTACACCTTCTGTGAATTATACAGAGCGTTGGTACACCCGCAAGGTGAAGAAGGACTGGGATGATGAGCAAGGCAAGGAGGTAAACGATACGACTTACGGTTTTCACCGTGTGTATGACTACAGTGCCAGTTTGGGTATCAACACTAAACTTTATGGCATGTACAAGCCGCTGTTCATGAAGAAGAAGGAGATACAGATCCGTCATGTCATCACCCCCTCTATCAGTTTCAGCGCTGCGCCCGATTTTACTTCATACCGTTATGGCTATTACGATTCTTATATAAAGGATCAGAATGGTGTCCGTGATACTGTGCAGTATTCTTATTATGCCGGTCAGGTATTCACTCCGCCAAGTGGGGGAAAGCAGGGACTTATCAGTTTCAATATCTCTAACAACCTTGAAATGAAGTTCAAGGATAAGAATGACTCTATCCGCAAGGTGAGCCTGATTGACGATTTGACTATGGGTATCAGTTACAACACAGCTGCCCAGGTGCGTCCTTGGAGTGACTTGACCTTTAATCTTCGTCTGAAGTTGAGTAAGAGTTATACTTTGAGTATGAACTCTACCTTTGCCACTTATGCCTACGAGTTTGACGAGAACGGAAGGGTGGTGCCCGGTAACCGTACAGAATGGTCTTATGGTCGTTTTGGCCGTTGGTCTGGATATGGTACATCCTTCAGTTGGACTGTGAACAATGATTCGTGGAAGAAGATAAGGAACTTCTTCACCGGTCAGAAGGATGATGAGGAGCAGGACCAGGATCAGAATGCTTCGACGGAGGAAGACGGTGATATGGAGGGGGAAGCCACCGAGGGTGGTACTCCGAAGAAGAAGACTGAAAAGGCTGCTGCCGACGCTGACGGTTATCAGGTATTCAAGATGCCTTGGTCCATCAACTTCAGTACCGGTTTCAATATTACGGAAGACACCAGTAAGCCCATTAATCGTAAGAACATGCGCTATCCGTACAAATTCAGCCTGAATTCCCTTAATATAAACGGTAACGTCAAGCTTACCAATAAATGGGCTGTCAGCTTCAATTCCGGTTATGACTTCAATGCGAAGGAGATAACGCAGACCGCTTTTAACATCACACGTGACCTACACTGTTTCAGCATGACGGCTGCCATATCACCTTTCGGACGATGGAAATACTATAACTTTACCATTCGTGCCAATGCAAGTATCCTGCAGGACTTGAAATGGGAACAGAGAAGCCAGACTCAGAGTAATATTCAGTGGTATTGATGTTTACCAAACGATTTCCTTTTCCCCGTGCTCTCTCAGGTAATCATTCGTTTTGCTGAAATGCTTGTTCCCGAAGAAGCCGTTATAGGCGGATAGGGGAGATGGATGTGCCGAGGTAAGTACTAAATGTCGGTTACGGTCGATGAATGCCCCTTTGCGTTGGGCATAGGCTCCCCAAAGAATAAATACAAGATGCTCTTTTTCTTCGGCGAGAATGCGGATGGCCGCATCTGTAAATGTTTCCCAACCGCGGTTTTGGTGAGAACCGGCTTGGTGTGCACGTACGGTGAGGGTAGCATTGAGCAGCAATATGCCTTGCTCTGCCCAGCGTGTCAGATTTCCGGTAGTGGGGGCATCAGTGCCAATGTCATTTTTTATTTCCTTGAAAATATTAAGTAGGGAAGGAGGGAAGGGAACACCATCATTTACGGAGAAGCAAAGTCCGTGTGCTTGTCCCGGACCATGATAGGGGTCTTGACCGATTATCACGACTTTTACTTTGTCAAAAGGGCATAGGTTGAATGCATTGAATATCAGCTTTCCCGGAGGATATATGGCATATTTCCCATATTCGTCCCGTACAAAATCAGTCAATGTACGGAAATAATCTTTCTCAAATTCAGGTTGCAGATGTGCTTTCCAGCTTTCTTCTATTTGAACATTCATAATTGGATCTGTTAGTAGTTTCGGATGCTAAAGTACAAAATAAAAAATAAAGTCCAACCTTTTGAGGGTTGAACTTTATATTATATGACGGGATAAACGTATATCAAATCAGGTGTATATTGTGTTCCTTACACTCTTTGCGCATATCTTCTGGCCAGATACTGGCTTGTATCTCACCGATATGCGCCTTGCGCAGATAGAACATACAGAGACGGGACTGTCCTATACCGCCGCCGATGGAAAGCGGCAGTGTATCATTCATCAAGCGTTTGTGGAAGTAAAGTTCCAGACGTTCCTCTTCGCCTTCCTCTTTGAGCTGGTGAAGCAGGGCTTCCTTGTCTACACGGATACCCATGGAGGAAAGTTCGATGCTGCGTTGCAGGATGTGGTCCCATAGCAAGAGGTCACCGTTCAGTCCGGGGAGGTCGTTCAGTCCTTTGCTGGTATAGTCATCATAGTCCGGAGCACGTCCGTCATGTTTCTTTCCGTCGCTCAGCTTGCATCCGATACCGATGATGAACACCGCACCGTATTTCTTGCAAATGGCATGTTCGCGGCATTTGGGTTCCAAGTCCGGATATAGTTGGCGCAATTCTTCGGCATGAATAAAGTGAAGTTTCTGGGGCAGGCAAGGCTTGATTTGCGGATACATCTCATATACCATATATTCTGTGCGCACCATGGCTGCATAGATACGGGTTACTATCTCCTTGAGGAATTCCACATTGCGGTCTTCGGCAGTAATGACGCGTTCCCAGTCCCACTGGTCTACATAAAGGGAATGCAGATTACCCAGCTCTTCATCGGCACGGATGGCATTCATGTCTGTGTAGATGCCATATCCTGGTTCGATATGATATTCGGCAAGCGTGAGGCGTTTCCATTTGGCGAGGGAGTGTACCACTTCAGCTTTGGCGTCACCCAAATCTTTGATAGGGAAAGTCACGGCACGTTCCACTCCATTGAGGTCGTCATTGATACCCATTCCTTTCAATACGAACAGTGGAGCTGTCACACGTCGCAGGCGCAGTTCGGAAGAGAGGTTTAATTGGAAAAACTCTTTAATTTGTTTAATCCCTAATTCAGTCTGTTTTAGGTCCAATAAAGGTTTGTAACCTTCAGGTGTTATCAGGTAGCTCATAAATCTATTCAGTATAACTTCTATTAAATTGTTCGGCAAAGATAGGAATAATATTAATACTTGCTTCTATTTTGTGAAAAAAAATAGCAAAATGTTTGTGTAATTGCGGTTGTTCTTCTCAAAGTAATAATAAAAATATTCCTCGGTTTGATATAAAAAGCGTTTGAATGTTAGGAATCTGCTAATTTTTTTATACTTTTGCATCCACATTTGGCTCCGTAGCTTAGTGAATAGAGCGTCAGATTCCGGTTCTGAAGGTCGTGCGTTTGAATCGCACCGGGGTCACAAAGAAAGGAACTCCCTTTGCATGAATACTTTGCAAAGGGAGTCCTTTTTTATACAATACATCCAGAAAAGTCAACCATACGGTTCTCTTTCTTGTTATAATTTCCATAGAGGCAGAGGTATGAAACAAATAATATTTATTTTTGCAATGTTAATGATTGGTCTGTCCTATGCCGGTAAGCCGGAAGGACGGTCAGAAAGGAGAACAGACATGAAACCAATGAAAGAGATTTATCTGGCAGGAGGATGTTTTTGGGGTACCGAACATTTCCTGAAACAAATAGAAGGTGTGGAGGCTACCCAGGTGGGATATGCCAATGGAAATATAGCCAATCCTACCTATCGGCAGGTATGTACCGGCACCACGGACTTTGCCGAAACCGTAAAAGTACAGTATGACGCCGATAAGGTGGACTTGCCTTTCCTTATCGACCTTTATTTCAAAACGATTGACCCTACCAGCCTCAATAAGCAAGGAGGTGATAGAGGTATACAATATCGCACGGGTATCTATTATACGGATACCGCCGACCTGCCCGTTATTCGTGAAACTGTTGACCGGCTGGCTGCCAACTACTCCCGTCCGTTGGTGGTAGAGATAGAGCCTTTGAAGAACTTCTATCCTGCCGAAGATTATCATCAAGACTATCTGGACAAAAATCCGGGTGGATATTGCCACATTAACCCCGCCTTGTTCGACTTGGCGCGTAAAGCGAAGATGAAGAAAGAAGGAGATGGCGAGTATTTAAATCTGGAAAAGTAACGGACAATGGATATACTGTTAATAAGTAATGAAGATACGTGCCGCAGCCGTATCGCGCAGGAACTCCTGCATGCATTTGGCAGGGGAATGAATATCTCTACGGCAGGTATTATGGAGGGGAACTGCGTTCCCGATGCCGTGTGCAATGTGATGGAACAGAATGGTTTCAGCGTGTCTCGCAAGAAACCCTCTGGTGTCGGGGCCTATACGCATCGGTCATGGGACTACGTGATTACCCTGTGTAAAGAAGCCGGAGAAGAACTGAAATTTATCACTCTGGATGCCAAGCAGCAGGCGCATTTTGATTTTGAAGATCCCTTTAAAAATCGTTTTCAAAATGAAAGTGAGCAGGAGCAACAAGTTGCCGCACTCTATGAAATCATGTACCGGCAGCTGTATGAATTTTACCGTAATGAACTGAGCGAGCAGCTGTTGCCTCGTTGTACGTGCGGTGCAAATACCTATTGCCGTTGCGAATAGTGAAATATGTGTTTTTTTTTGAAGCAATCTCTTGACTCGTACCTAAGGGCAGGACCTATCTTTGCATCATAAACAAAATGCGCATGAGTTTATGAAGAATAAAATGAAGTTTAAAATCGGAGAGTTTTCCAAACTTTGCCAAGTGACCGTTAAGACGCTTCGTCATTATGAAGAGATAGGATTGATGATACCCGTTGAAGTGGATGAGTGGACGGGGTATCGCTATTACGACATCAGCCAGCTCCGGTGTATGAGCCGTATTGTTTACCTCAAGCAATTAGGGTTCAGCCTCGAAGAGATATCCGAGTTGTTTGCCGATGGCAAGGAATTTCCGGATGCTGAATTGTTGAAGGTTAAAATAGAACGTTGCAAAAACGAGATTGAACACTTGATATGGCGGCAGACCGAACTTGCCAAATTGGAAAATTTACTCCATAAACAAGAGAATGTTATGGAAAAAGTGTTTAAGAAATCCCTCCCTTCAAGAATTTTTGCTACCCATCGCCGTAAAATAGACTCTTATCAGGAGCTGTTCAATCTTTGTCCGAATATCATCGGGCCTGAAATGTACCGTTTGGGTTGTGAATGTCCTGCCCCGGAATATTGTTTCACGGTGGAATATAATGAGGAATATGGGGTTGATATTGATATCGAGTTTTTTGAAGCGGTGGCTGAACGCAAGGAAGATTCGGAGCTGATTAAATTCAAGGAACTTCCGGAAGTACCGGTTGCGCTCTGTGTCAACCATTACGGTGCTTATGAGCATATGCCCGAAACTTTCGCCGAGCTTTTTGCGTATGCCGAGGCAAATGGATACGAGGTTATTGACCGTCCCCGGTTTTGCCATATTGACGGCATTTGGAACAAAGAAACGGTGGATGAATGGATGACGGAAATTCAGTTGCCCATCAAACCTTCTTAATCAGCCTTTGATTTCTGCGGAAAGCTTTCAACCGTGAGAATACCTAAAAATAGGGATAGGTAGTCAACTTATTTTCTGCGAACTTTGCAGACTGAAAAAAGAATTGAAATGAGAAGCCTGCATATTCTGTTCATATTGGTAGTTGTCACTTGGCTCGGTTTTCCGCTGAGAGCGCAAGAAGCTATTTCTATCGGGACTCGCCACACTTTGTTTTCGCATGTCTTGAATGAGGTTAGGGAGTATTGGGTGTATGTACCTGCAATCCGCCCTGGTGAAAAAGAGGAAAGTTATCCGGTTCTTTATTTGCTGGACGGTGATTCTTTTTTTCATTCGGTGGTAGGTTTTACTCGCTTGTTTTCCACCTCCAAAGTTTCTTCCTTACCGCCCTGTATCGTTGTGGCTGTCCTGAATACAGACAGGACCAGAGACTTTACGCCAACCTGTTCCGCTGCCCGGCGTGACGGAACTGTCCGTCCGGGCGATAAACCGGAAGGGGGTGGGGCAGGACAATTTTGCCGTTTTCTGACGGAGGAGCTACGCCCCGCAGTAGAACAAGACTTGCCGGTGAATGGACAACACTTGTTGGCCGGACATTCTTATGCCGGGTTGTTCACGCTGCATGTTTTGCTGAATTATCCCGGTGCATTTGATACATACATCGCCATAGACCCCAGTTTATGGTGGGATAAAGGATATTTTCAGAAACAGGTAGAACGGCAGGTAGATAAGGTTGACTTTTCAGGAAAGCAACTGTATGTTGCGTTTGCCACTCAGCCGCGTCCTGATAGGAAGCTGATCCACTTTCCCCTGACAGATGATTTTATAGGGAGTGCAGTTCCTCGTATGGAGAAGCGGCATTTGCGGGTGGTATTAAAAAAATTCCCGGAAGAGACGCATGGAACGGTTGCTCTTCCAGGATTTTATGACGGACTGAAAACGTTGTTCTTCCGTTCTGTGGTTGGAATTTCTCTGCCGAACAAACCTCTCTGAAAAAAACTCTATTTTTCAGTAAGCTGAATGATATGGCCATTGTACTAAGGGGACTACCTATACCATGGTGAGGTCTGCCAAAATCCTGAAAGCGTCATAGCCTGAGTTGCCTTCCGGCAGAAAGCGCCGAGAAGCGCCGTTTCCTTATAAATCAGTATTTTCAGCTCCGGAGAAGGTTGAGTGTCCTTCTCCGGACACACTGATTAAAAAACTGCAAAAGTGCAGCCGGGGCTTCGTTGACTCCGGGCAATTGGAATAGTAGTACAACCACTGTTGTACAATGAGCGCAGCACCATATGCCCTGCTACCGTACGGAAGTGCATAAAAAAACAGTTGCCTGGAGAAACCCTCTCCAAGCAACTCTTTTCAGCTTCTTGATACTTTATAAAAATCTTTCTTGTCATCAATCGTCAATGTCAATCACCCTCATTTTAGAGTCAAATGTAATTTCCCAACGATTAGACAACTTTATCTCATACTCATTGTCATCGTACTCAATCTGAAGAATTCTTGCATCCGGATAATTGGTCTTTACATAGTTACGTATCGCTTCCGGTACAATCTGTGCAGGAACTTCACTTTGTCTGCATCGTACCTCCTTCCATTCTCCCGATTTATCAAATTCTACCTTCTCCCCATTCGTGAACACCACATCATAGCTTTTATAAAACATTCCCGACTCTAATTTAGCCATTGCCACCTTATGGTCTTTAAAGTAAGTCTTGATAAATGTCTGCGCCTTCGCGGGCAACTGGCTCACCTCTATCGGCTTATCATTATCCGCCATTACCATTGTATGCACTGCAAACATACAAACCAACATCATAACTAACTTTTTCATACTTCTCTATTTTTTAATAATTAATACTTTATTTGTTTTTTGTATTGCAAAGATGAGAAGGAAATCTGGAAAGAATTGGGAAAAAACTCTATTTTTGGAAATGAAAAAAAAATCTATTTTGAAAATGGGTGTTGTGGCTCTTCACCTATGAATTTTTGTTTGCAATGAATATTATTTAAAGACACAATAGACTATTATGGCTATGAAAATATTAAATCAGTTTATCGATGATTTTGTAGGTGTTTTCCAATATCGGTTTATGGATACCTTTCAATATTTTAAAGAAAGGAAGAAAAGTAAATATTTGGGAGATAGATTTGAGGAATGGGTTGTGAAGAACTCTAATATTAGTAAAGAGGGTTATCCGGACCTTTGTGACAAGAAAATATTTTGGCGGCTTTTAGATTGGAGAGGTGATAAATACGTTGAGGGTTATAGACCTCTGTCTTCATCATCTCCGGATTTGTTGATGGAGTGTGTTACCACTACGAGTACCATTCATGAAGTTGGAGATATTATAGCTGTAGAATGTAAATGGCGAAGTAAGATAGGTTTTTATCTCGATATAAAAGACATTGAAAAGTACGAAAGGTATATGAACTCTAATCTGTTGAACCGTCCGATAAAAAACTTGTTTTATGTTTTTGGCTTTGGATGGTGTGGTGACGGTCCGGAATCTGTTTATGTAGTTCCTGCCAGAGAATTGTACGATTATGATAAAGATACTCGTAGGATAACGTTCCCTATTAAAGAAACCGAGAAGGAGAAAATGAGTAGATTGGAGCGTTTTAAGAAGAAAGACAATAGATGCCTTCTGTACATCAAGTAATGACATTTAGAGCGATACGGCAGAATGTTAGATATTGATTAAACTATAAAAATCAGTAAAGTACTACTGTATACCGATAAAGTATGCAGTAGTACTTTGTTATATAAACTGAATCAACTGTTATTGTTTGGGTCGCCGTCAATCTTTGTGGCGAAGGCTATTACTGGCATCTAATGCGGTTTGCAACCTTTCCCAGTCCTCACAAAGCGCCTGCATGGAAGGAAACAATAAATCAGCTCCGGCATCCAGTAATACCTGCTTGTCCAGTGGACCTGTATTGACTGCTACAGTGAATATGCCTGCTGCTGTTCCGGCTTGTACTCCGATAGGTGCATTTTCTACAACTATAGCTTCATTGGCTTGTACTCCGGCTTTTTCCAGTCCCATCAAATAAGGCTCAGGATGGGGCTTCCCGTATTTCACATCAAAGGCGGTCACCATGTGGTCGCGCTGAAACATACCGGGGAAGTTATGGGCAAGGCGGTTCAGCAGGGAGTGTTGGCCCGAACCGGTGACAAGTACCGGAGTAAGTCCTGCCGCTTTTACCTTTTGCAGTACTTCCCAAGCACCCGGCATACGTTCCGGTTCCGGGTGGGTACTGAATTCGGCACTTTTCTCTGCATAGATGCTTTCTATCATCTCGGGAGTGGCATCCTTGCCATACTGGCGTTGATAAACGATATTGATGGTGGAGGCTCCGGTACGTCCCTCGTGCATGTATGCCTCTTCACGGCTCAAGTGCAGGCCATGGCGTTTCATTACTTTATGCCAGGCATCGGCATGGTAGGGCATGGAGTTGAACAGTACGCCGTCCATGTCAAAAAGAACTGCTTTCAATTGGATGTTGGAATGCCCGTGCTTTTCCAGATAACGGGCGATAGAGTTTTCGAACACTTGGTAGATTGAGGATTAAAAATTAAGAAATGCAGGGTAAATAAATTGAGAGTTGAAAATCGGGAAACGGCTTTTCATTGCGCTTATTGCACAGTCATTTCTCAATTCTCAACTCTCAATTCCTGATTTATCAAAGTCTTGCCTGGATGGCTTTGGACTCTTCTTCGTAGCCCGGCTTGTTCAGCAGTGCAAACATATTCTTCTTGTATGCTTCCACACCCGGTTGGTTGAATGGATTGACTCCCAGAATGTAACCGCTGATGCCGCAAGCTATTTCAAAGAAGTAGAGCAGACCTCCGATGCTTTCTTCATTCAGTGCAGGGATAACGATGCGCATGTTGGGTACGCCGCCGTCAACGTGGGCAAGCTGTGTTCCCAATTCGGCCATCTTGTTCACTTCGTCCACGTGCTTGCCTGCCAGGAAGTTCAGTCCGTCGAGATTCGCTTCGTCCGAAGGTACCTGCAGGGAGTGCTGTGTCTTTTCCACGGAGATGACAGTTTCGTAGATGGTACGTTCGCCTTCCTGAATCCATTGTCCCATGGAGTGCAGGTCGGTGGAGAAATCTACGGCAGCAGGGAAGATACCCTTGTTTTCCTTACCTTCGGATTCACCATAAAGCTGTTTCCACCATTCGCTTACGTAGTGCAGTTTGGGATTGTAGTTTACGAGGATTTCAATCTTCTTGCCGTTCTTGTAGAGCTCGTTACGTGTAGCTGCATAGATGGCAGCGGGATTTTCTGCAAACGGAACATCTTTTCCACAAGCCTTTTCCATGGCAACTGCACCTGCAACCAGTTTCTCAATGTCGAAACCTGCTATTGCGATGGGCAGCAAGCCTACCGGAGTCAATACAGAGAAACGTCCGCCTACGTTATCGGGGATGATAAAGGACTTGTATCCTTCCTTGTCGGCCGTTACGCGGGCAGCGCCTTTCTTGGCATCGGTGATGGCAACGATAACCTTCTTTGCCATATCCTTGCCGCGTTGGTCTTCGCATTGCTTTTTCAGCAGACGGAACGCCAGGGCTGTTTCAGTAGTAGTACCGGATTTGGAGATGTTGATAACACCGAATTTCTTGTCTTTCAAGTATTCGGTAAGCTCATATAGATAATCTTCACCGATATTGTGTCCTGCATACAGAATGACCGGAGCCGTTTTCTTGTCTTGCAACCAGGTGAAGCTGTTTGACAAAGCCTCTATCACCGCACGTGCACCGAGATAACTTCCGCCAATACCGGCAACTACTACTACTTCGCAGTTGTCACGCAACGTCTGTGCGGTAGCCTTTAGGTCAGCCAGGTGCTCTTTAGTGATGGAAGAGGGGAGGTGCAGCCAGCCTAAGAAGTCGTTGCCCTTACCGGTACCATTCTCTAATGCTTCCTGTGCAGCCTTTACTTGGGCTTCATAGGCGAAAACGTTTTCTTTGGAGATGAATCCAAGAGTCTTTTCAATGTTCAAACTAATCATAATATTCTAGGTTTTAAATTCAGTATTTCGTTTTATCTTTTTTCGCGCTTACCGGAATGAATCGGTAAGCAGCTTGATTTCAATCGTCGGCGAGATACGCTCATACAGAATGTTGTATACTGCATCTACAATAGGCATGTTGACATGATAATGCTTGTTGATTTCCTTGATACATTTTGTACCGTAATATCCTTCAGCAATCATTTCCATCTCAATCTGCGCGCTTTTCACGGAGTATCCCTTGCCAATCATCGTGCCGAATGTGCGGTTACGGCTGAAATTGGAATATCCCGTCACCAGCAGGTCACCTAAATAAACGGAATCATTTACGTTTCTGTTCAGTGGATGTACCGTTTGCAGGAATCTGTTCATTTCCTGTATGGCATTGGACATAAGCACAGCCTGAAAGTTGTCGCCATATTTCAGACCGCTGCAAATACCGGCTGCAATGGCATATACATTTTTCAGCACCGAACTGTATTCAATGCCGGCAACGTCATTACTGACAGAGGTCTTGATGAATGAACTGGCCAGTTTGCGGGCAATGGTGCAAGCCTTGTCGGTGTCGGGACAAGCAATGGTCAAGTAAGAAAGGCGTTCCAGAGCCACTTCTTCCGCATGGCAGGGACCTGCCAATACAGCAATATTCTCAGCCGGGACGCCATATTCCTTAGTGAAATATTCCGAGACAATCAAGTTGTCATCGGGTACAATACCTTTGATGGCAGTTATGATGAATTTATCCTTAATCTTAGTCTTCAGTTTCTTCAAGTGAACCTTCAGATAAGGGGAAGGTGTAACGAAGATGAGCGTATCAGATTCTTTCACGACATCATTGATGTTGGAGTTGAAGTTGATACGCTTGGTATCAAACTTGACGCCCGTCAGGTAGGCAGGGTTATGGCCAAGCCGTTTGAAGTCGGCAATACGGTCGTCTCGCCGCATATACCAGTTTATCGACTCCGCTTGGGCCAGTACCATTTTGGCAATGGCAGTTGCCCAACTTCCTCCGCCCATGATGGCTATCTTACCGGGTAGTTTCATATCGAAATTAATAATTAAAAACTAAAAATTAAAAGGGGGTGAAGGAGCGCGCCTTCACCTTCCTCCTATCTTTAATTTTGCCTATTTAATTCTTTAATTTTTAATTCTTAATTCTTCCGACCCAGTCAGCAACTTCGTTTACGGTCGGGTTTGCCAGTTCCAATTTATATTTCTTGTTGATACCGCAAATGTCCATGTGGAGTTTTTGCGGATTCACATCTTTCATGTCACTCACCAGGTTGTAGCCGGCCTTCTGGATTACAGCCACCCAATCTTCGGGGATGCCCAGTTCCGTGTATCGTGCAGGAGCATCTTTGGGGACAACCTTTTCCGGACGCATCTGCGGGAAGAAAAGCACTTCCTGGATGAAGGATTCGCCCGTCATCAACATTGTCAGACGATCGATACCAATACCGATGCCCGATGTGGGAGGCATACCATATTGCAATGCTTTCAGGAAGTCCTGGTCGATGAACATCGCTTCGTCGTCTCCCTTTTCGCTCAAGCGAAGCTGGTCTTTGAAGCGTTCTTCCTGGTCTATCGGGTCGTTCAGCTCGCTGTAAGCGTTGGCAAGTTCCTTGCCGTTCACCATCAGTTCGAAGCGTTCGGTCAGTCCCGGCTTGCTGCGGTGCATCTTGGTCAGCGGGCTCATCTCTACGGGATAGTCGGTGATGAAAGTGGGCTGTATGAAAGTTCCTTCGCAGAATTCTCCGAAGATTTCATCAATCAGCTTACCCTTGCCCATGGTGTCGTCAATCTCCATATTCAGTTCCTTGCACACCTGGCGGATTTCGTCCTCGCTCTTGCCCTCCAGGTCGTATCCGGTCTTTTCCTTGATGGCTTCCAGGATGGGCAGACGGCGGTAGGGAGCTTTGAAACTGATGGCCTTGCCGTCTATTTCGGTTTCTGTGCAGCCATTTACGGCGATACAGATGCGTTCCAGCAATTTCTCCGTAAAGCTCATCATCCAGTTGTAGTCCTTGTACTGCACGTACAGCTCCATACAAGTGAATTCCGGGTTATGGTTCTTGTCCATACCCTCGTTACGGAAGTTCTTGCCTATTTCATATACACCTTCAAATCCGCCCACAATCAGTCGCTTCAAGTAAAGCTCGGTGGCGATACGCAGGTAGAGGTCCATATCCAGAGAGTTATGGTGGGTGATGAACGGACGGGCGCTTGCTCCACCGGGGATGGATTGAAGAATCGGCGTCTCCACTTCCGTGTAGCCGGCTTCATCCAGCACGGCACGCATGGTCTTGATGACGGTGGCGCGCTTCAGGAATTTTTCTTTCACGCCGTCGTTCACGATAAGGTCTACATAACGCTGGCGGTAGCGGAGTTCGGGGTCTTCGAAAGAGTCGTAAGCCACGCCGTCCTTATATTTCACGATAGGCAGGGGCTTGATGCTCTTTGCAAGTACGGTCAGCTTCTTGGCATGGATGCTGATTTCGCCCATCTGAGTACGGAATACGAATCCTTCGATGCCGATGAAGTCGCCTAAATCGAGCAAACGTTTGAACACGGTGTTGTACATCTCCTTGTCCTCGTCCGGGCAGATGTCATCGCGGGTGATATATACCTGGATGCGTCCTTTGGAGTCCTGCAATTCGATGAAAGATGCTTTACCCATGATACGGCGGCTCATGATACGTCCGGCAACGGACACTTGGCGAGGCTCTGCATCGTCGTTGAATTCAGCTTTAATATCGGTAGAGAAAGCATTTGTTACATACTCTGCTGCGGGATAAGGCTCGATGCCCATCGCGCGAAGTTCATTCATGCTGTTGCGACGAATGATTTCTTGTTCACTTAGTTCTAATACGTTCATTTCGCTATATTTCACTCAATTTGGGTACAAAAGTACGAAACATTTTTCAGATAGAGAACCTTTTTCCTTGAAATATAGGGAACGGGGGTGACATTAACCCTCTCCTTCGGCATCCACCCATTCGATGTGCGGGGAGAGGAGGGTGCGTTCCGTCACTTGTCCGCATTGCCCGCGGTAGTATTCGGGGATGAAGCGTATCTGCACCGCAGTGATTTGCGCCGGACTCACTTCTTCTGGGGTGTCTACCCCGGTGCCTTCCGAACGGCAGGTGTAGTAGAACGTCCCGATGCCCTTGAGCTTTACGGAGTGTCCCGAGCTCATCAGCTTGCCCAGCACTTCACCAAGGTTCATTAATACTGCATAGGTATCTCCCGGGGTTACCGTAGACATTTCCGACAATAATCGGGCTATTTCATCCGTTGTATAGGGATGTCCTTTGGTGACGGCTCTTGGGTGCCATTTGTCGTCGCCTTTCTGTTTTACTTTCTTATAGAATGCCATGGGGGCTTGTTGTTATTATGTGTCCGGCTCAACCGGTAGGTCAGGCATGGTTCATACGGTATGAATGTGCCAATCATACGGTATGATTATATCAATCATACGGTATGATTATGGTAATCATATCTTATGATTTATCATTGAATCGCAAAGATAGCATAAATCATCCGCATAGTGTGCAGGTTTAAGGTGTTTTTTCTGCTGTTCTGTTTTAAAAAAAGAGTACCTTTGCACCCGCTAAAAAGAAATAGGTATATAATATGGCAGGACAAAAGACTCCCACGGCGTTGGGAACGGAAAGTATAGGTAAACTCTTGATGCAATATGCCGTTCCGGCAATCATCGCAATGACGGCATCCTCTTTATATAATATGGTAGACAGTATCTTCATCGGTCACGGCGTTGGGACGATGGCTATTTCGGGATTGGCGTTGACTTTCCCGTTGATGAATCTGGCTGCGGCGTTCGGTTCGTTGGTAGGAGTGGGGGCTTCTACACTGATTTCCGTCAAGCTGGGGCAGAAGGATTATGACACGGCACAGTGTGTGCTGGGCAATGTTTTTGTGCTGAACATGGTACTGGGAATTGCCTTTACCATCATTGTCATGCTCTTTCTCGACCCGATTCTCTATTTCTTCGGAGGCAGTGACCAGACGGTGGGCTACGCGAGGGATTATATGCAGATTATCCTTTTGGGAAATGCCGTTACGCACCTCTATCTGGGGCTGAATGCAGTGCTGCGCTCTTCAGGGCATCCACAGAAGGCGATGTACGCCACTATAGCCACGGTGGTTATCAATACCATACTCGACCCGGTGTTTATCTATGGTTTTGGCTGGGGCATACGTGGTGCTGCCGTCGCTACCATTGTGGCGCAAATCATCTCTTTGACGTGGCAGTTCAAGCTTTTCAGCAATAAGGATGAGCTGTTGCATTTCCACCGGGGGATATTCCGTCTGAAACGTAAGATTGTATTCGATTCGCTCGCTATCGGCATGTCTCCTTTCCTGATGAACCTGGCAGCCTGCTTCATCGTTATCATTATCAATCAGGGGTTGAAGAAGTATGGCGGCGACTTGGCTATTGGGGCTTTCGGCATCGTGAATCGTCTGGTTTTCATTGTAGTGATGATTGTGATGGGGCTGAATCAGGGTATGCAGCCTATTGCCGGATATAACTTCGGGGCGAAGCTGTACGGACGGGTGAACAAGGTGCTGAAACTGACGATAATCTATGCCACGGCAGTGACCACTTTCGGCTTTTTGGTCGGTATGCTGGTGCCGGACCTGGTAGTGGGCATCTTTACATCGGATGCGGAACTGACAGAGCTTTCGGTCACGGGACTGCGCATTACGGTAATGTTCTTCCCGATTATCGGTTTCCAGATGGTGACTTCCAACTTTTTCCAGAGCATAGGCATGGCAGGCAAAGCGATATTCCTTTCCCTTACCCGACAGATGCTGATTCTGCTTCCTTGCCTGCTTATCCTGCCGCAGTTCTTCGGAGTGGCAGGAGTGTGGTACAGCATGCCGGTATCCGATTTGCTTGCAAGTTTGATAGCATTGGTGATGTTGGTTTGTCAATTCCGCAAATTCAGAACCTCTCCCTTGTAGGGATAGGTCGGGGAGAGGCTCTGAATTTTTCTTCCTACTTTCTGCAGATATTCCGTAAGAATATTTATATTTGCTATCTGCAAACCAATAGATGAATAAGCGTATGGGCAATAATTTTATAATCAATATAGGCCGTCAACTGGGCAGTGGCGGACGGGAGATAGGCGAGAAACTGGCTGCCCGTCTGGGTATTGACTTTTATGATAAGGAACTGATTAGGTTGGCTTCTGAAGAGAGTGGACTGTGTTGTGAGTTCTTTGAGAAAGCTGATGAGAAAGCTTCACAAGGTATTATTGGAGGGCTCTTCGGCATGCGTTTCCCTTTTGTCAGTGACGGGGCTATTCCGGCCACGAATTGCCTGAGTAATGATGCTCTGTTCAAAGTGCAGAGTGACGTGATACGCAGATTGGCGGAGGAGAAGTCCTGCTTGTTTGTGGGGCGTTGTGCCGATTACATTCTGCGAGAACATCCACGCTGTGCCAATGTCTTCATTTCCTGCTCCAATGAGGAGCGCATCAAGCGTATTTGCCGAATGTATTCCATTTCTGAGCGTGAAGCGGAGGAGATGATGAACAAAGCGGACAAGAAGCGTGCCGAATACTATAACTACTACAGCTACAAAAAATGGGGAGCTGCCGAAACATACCACTTGTGTATCGATTCTTCCGTATTAGGTATTGAGGCTACGGTGGACTTTATAGAAGAGTTCGTCAAGAAGAAGCTAAGACTTTAAGGAATTAAAATTAAAGGCTGCGTAGTTGGGTTAAACCAACATTGCGCAGCCTTTAATTTTAATTCCTTAATTTCCTCCTACATCATTGTCAGCAGTATCATCTGTCCCGCCAGAATTCGCAGGAACATTGTCAATGGATATACCGTGGAGTAACCTACTGCCGGAGCATCATTGCCTGATGTCTGATTGGCGTATGCCAATGCAGGAGGGTCTGTGTTGCTACCTGCTATTAAACCCATCAGGGTGAAGTAGTTCACTTTGCAATAGAAACGGGCTATCATGCCGATTATCAACAAAGGGATGACGGTTATCAGGAATCCATAGCCTACATACAGTAATCCGCTGCCTTCTACTACTGTTTGTACAAAATGCTCACCGGCTTCTATACCTACACTGGCAAGGAAGAGTACAATACCGATTTCACGCAACATCAAGTTAGCGCTCATGGTGGTGTACGTCACAAGATGCATTTTGTGACCAAAACGTCCGATAAGGATTGCCACTACCAGCGGACCACCTGCGAGACCTAACTTAACCGGTGTCGGCATACCCGGGAATGCGATGGGGAGGCTTCCCAGCAGGATTCCTAGGAAGATTCCCACGAAAATAGTAACGATATTCGGAGTGTCCAAACGTTTCAACTGGTTGCCCAATACACCGGCTACACGCTCTACGGCATCTTGCTGGCCAACCACCATTACGCGGTCACCTACTTGAAGTACCAGATTGGGATCAGCAAACAAGTCCATACCTGAGCGGTTGATACGGGTTACATTTACACCGTACATACTGCGGAAGTGGAGGCTTCCCAGCTTCTTACCGTTGATTTCGGACTTAGTGACGAGGATACGACGGGAAACCATTGGGGTGTCCTGCTTTTCCCAGTCTACATGTATTTCTTTTCCGATAAAGGCAGCTACCGCTTCGGCATCTTCTTCGGAGCATACGATGAAGAGCTGGTCTCCCACGTGGAATACCGTTTCATGGTTGGGGATACTGACGTGCCCCTCATGGCGTATGCGTGAACAGACAAACGGACGTCCCAGGAAATCCTTTATCTGGAGCAGGGTCTTTCCGGAAATTGATTCGTTGCGTACTTCGAGGTGAAGCATGTGCGGCTGATGCTTTACATCTGCTTCCTGCGTATTGAGTTCCTGTTCCTCTTTCTTGAGGTTCACCCGGCAGATATAACGGATGGCTATGATGGAACCTATGATACCTACCACACCAAGCGGATAGGCACAGGCATATCCCAATGCGATGGGGTCTCCCGTATAGTTTATTTGGTTCAGGGCTTCTTGTGCGGCACCCAGACCCGGAGTATTGGTTACGGCACCATAGAGAATACCTACTATCATTGGCAAGTCTATCCCTCCGTCAATGAAGTAGATGCTCAATGCTACTGCGATATTCAGCAACACGATACCGACAGCAAGCATGTTCAGCCGCATCCCCCCTTTCTTAAAGGAAGAGAAGAAGGAAGGCCCGACTTGCAGACCGATACAGAATACAAATAAAATCAAACCGAATTCGCGGATGAAATGCAAAATGTGTGTTTCGCCCGTGAAGCCAAAATGCCCCATCAGGATACCCGCAAAGAGGACGAATGTAACCCCCAACGATACCCCGAAAATCTTAATCTTACCCAGCAATACGCCCACAGATATTACGAATGCATACAAACAAACGATGTGAGCGACAGATGAAGGGTCCCATAACAAGCTTTCTAACCAATTCATAGTACCTTTTAATATGTCGTTTTTTAAAATTTCGCGCAAAATTACTTAATAAAAAGGAGGTGACAAAAGCTTTGTGGCACTTTTTGCTATATCAACTTTGCAAAAATAGGGTGTGTTTCCGGTGAATACGCTGAATCCGTATGGATGCGGAGTCATCTGTAAGTGCAATTTTCTCTAAAAAAAGATTTTGTTCTAAGTATTTCCTTATATTTGCAAGTCTCTTGATGACAAAAATGAATAGTATTCATCTATTTTAATTTTAAATAAACTATGGCAGACAGTAAAGAAAAACTCTTCTCCGACTTCTCTCCCGTTTCCACTGAGCAGTGGATGGAGAAAGTTACCGCAGACCTGAAAGGGGCGGATTTCGAGAAGAAACTCGTTTGGAAGACAAACGAAGGATTTAAAGTGAAACCTTTCTACCGTATGGAGGACCTGGAAGGTTTGAAGACGACAGATGCTCTTCCCGGCGAGTTCCCTTATCTCAGAGGTACCAAGAAAGATAACAATGAATGGCTTGTGCGTCAGGAAATCAAAGTGGAATGCCCCAAAGAGGCCAATGCCAAGGCGTTGGATATCTTGAATAAAGGTGTAGATTCACTCTCTTTCCATGTAAAGGCCAAGGAATTGAACGCAGAGTATATTGAAACTTTGTTGAAAGATATCTGCGCAGAATGTGTTGAGTTGAATTTCTCTACCTGCCAAGGGCATGTGGTGGAACTTGCGGAACTTCTTGTCGCTTATTTCCAGAAAAAGGATTATGATTTGACGAAGTTGCAGGGTTCCATCAACTATGACTACTTCAACAAGATGCTGGCCAAAGGTAAAGAAAAAGGTGATATGGTGGCAACAGCCAAGGCACTGCTCGAGGCTACCGCTTCCCTTCCGAAATACCGTGTGTTGAATGTGAATGCGTTGACATTAAACAATGCAGGTTCTTATATTTTCCAGGAGTTGGGTTACGCTTTGGCTTGGGGTAATGAATATATGAATCAGTTGGTTGATGCCGGTCTGCCGGCTGCAATGGTAGCCAAGAAGATTAAGTTTAATTTCGGTATCAGTTCCAACTACTTCCTTGAAATAGCCAAATTCCGCGCTGCACGTATGCTGTGGGCTAATATTGTGGCTTCTTACAGTCCTGAGTGTCTGCGCGACTGCGAAAACAAGGGTAAGGATAACGAGTGTCGCTGTGCAGCCAAGATGAAGATTCATGCGGAAACTTCTTCATTCAACCTGACTTTGTTTGATGCACACGTAAACTTGTTGCGTACGCAGACTGAGGCGATGAGTGCCGCCCTTGCCGGTGTTGACTCAATGACGGTTACTCCGTTCGACAAGACTTATGATGCTCCTAACGAATTCTCTGAGCGTATGGCGCGTAACCAACAATTGCTGTTGAAAGAAGAATCGCACTTCGATAAGGTTATAGACCCGGCTGCAGGTTCTTACTATATCGAGAACTTGACCGTCTCTATTGCCAAGCAGGCTTGGGACCTCTTCCTCGCTGTAGAAGAAGACGGTGGTTTCTATGCTTCCGTGAAAGCCGGAAAAGTGCAGGCTGCCGTAAACGAGAGCAACAAGGCACGTCATGCTGCAGTCGCCAAGCGTAAGGAAGTGTTGCTGGGCACCAACCAGTTCCCCAACTTCAATGAAAAGGCCGGGGATAAGAAACCGGTTGAGGCTACTTGCTGTTGCGGCGGCGGACATACGTGCGAGAAAGATGTTCCGACACTGAACTTTGACCGTGCTGCCAGTGAATTTGAAGCGTTGCGTCTCGAAACAGAGGCTTCCGGCAAACGTCCGAAAGCGTTTATGCTGACTATCGGTAATTTGGCCATGCGCCAAGCACGTGCACAGTACTCTTGCAATTTCTTGGCTTGTGCCGGATATGAAGTTGTAGACAACCTCGGTTTCTCCACCGTAGAAGAAGGTATAGAAGCTGCAATGGCTGCCAAGGCCGACATCGTGGTATTGTGTTCAAGTGATGATGAATATGCAGAATATGCTGTTCCCGCCTTCAAGGCTCTGAATGGCCGTGCCATGTTTATCGTAGCCGGTGCTCCTGCTTGCATGGACGACTTGAAGGCTGCCGGTATCGAGAACTTTATCCATGTCCGTGTCAACGTGCTGGAAACATTAAAGGAATACAACGCTAAACTTTTGAAGTAAGATGAGAAAAGATTTTAAAAACTTAGATATATATGCCGCTTTTCAACCCGTCAATGGTGCTGAGTGGCAAAAGGCTAACGGCATCCATGCTGATTGGAAAACGCCGGAACACATTGAGGTGAAGCCTGTTTATACAAAAGAAGACCTTGAGGGAATGGAACATTTGGGTTATGCTGCCGGACTTCCTCCTTATTTGCGTGGTCCGTACTCTGTAATGTATACATTGCGTCCCTGGACTATCCGTCAGTATGCAGGTTTTTCTACAGCGGAAGAGTCAAATGCCTTTTACCGTCGTAATTTGGCTTCCGGACAGAAAGGTCTGTCCGTAGCTTTCGACTTGGCCACTCACCGTGGCTACGACCCCGACCACGAACGTGTAGTGGGTGACGTAGGTAAGGCAGGTGTGTCTATCTGTTCCTTGGAGAATATGAAGGTGCTGTTCGATGGAATTCCTTTGAACAAGATGTCCGTCTCCATGACCATGAACGGTGCCGTACTTCCTGTTATGGCATTCTACATCAACGCAGGTCTGGAGCAGGGTGCCAAGTTAGAAGAAATGGCTGGTACTATCCAAAATGATATCTTGAAGGAATTCATGGTGCGTAATACCTATATTTATCCGCCTGCATTCTCTATGAAGATTATCTCCGACATCTTTGAATATACTTCCCAAAAGATGCCTAAGTTTAACTCTATCTCCATCTCCGGCTACCACATGCAGGAAGCGGGTGCTACGGCAGACATCGAGTTGGCTTACACCCTGGCAGACGGTTTGGAATATCTGCGTGCCGGAACGGCTGCGGGTATTGACATCGATGCTTTCGCACCGCGTCTCTCTTTCTTCTGGGCCATCGGAACGAACCACTTTATGGAAATTGCCAAAATGCGTGCCGCACGTATGTTGTGGGCAAAGATTGTGAAGCAGTTCAACCCGAAGAATCCGAAGTCGCTGGCTTTGCGTACGCACTCTCAGACTTCCGGCTGGTCGCTGACAGAGCAAGACCCGTTCAACAATGTGGGCCGTACTTGTATTGAGGCGATGGCTGCTGCATTGGGACATACTCAGTCACTGCATACCAATGCTCTTGACGAGGCTATTGCCTTGCCGACGGATTTCTCTGCACGTATTGCACGTAATACGCAGATTTATATTCAGGAAGAAACTTACATTTGCAAGAATGTAGACCCATGGGGTGGCTCTTATTATGTGGAAAGTTTGACCAATGAGTTGGCTCACAAGGCTTGGGAATTGATTCAGGAAGTAGAGAAGCTGGGCGGTATGGCAAAAGCCATCGAAACCGGTATTCCCAAGATGCGTATCGAAGAGGCTGCTGCACGTACACAAGCCCGTATTGATAGCGGTTCACAGACCATTGTCGGCGTGAACAAGTATCGTCTGGAGAAAGAAGCTCCGATTGATATTCTTGAAATCGACAATACGGCTGTCCGTCAGGAACAGATTGAAAACTTGAAGCGTCTGAAGGAAGGACGTAACCAGGCAGAAGTGGACAAGGCTTTGGAGGCTATTACTGAATGTGTGAAGACAGGTAAGGACAACTTGCTGGAACTGGCAGTCGAGGCAGCCCGTGTCCGTGCCACTTTGGGGGAAATCTCTTATGCTTGCGAAAAGATTGTAGGACGTTATAAAGCAGTAATTAGAACTATATCAGGCGTGTATTCATCAGAAAGTAAGAATGACAGCGACTTCCACCGTGCTTGTGAATTAGCTGAGAAGTTTGCGAAGAAAGAGGGACGTCAGCCTCGTATCATGGTAGCAAAGATGGGGCAGGACGGTCACGACCGCGGTGCCAAAGTTGTTGCAACCGGATATGCCGACTGTGGCTTCGATGTGGACATGGGACCCTTGTTCCAAACACCGGCCGAGGCTGCCCGCGAAGCAGTTGAGAACGACGTTCATGTAGTGGGGGTTTCTTCATTGGCTGCCGGACACAAGACATTGGTTCCGCAGATTATCGAAGAACTCAAGAAGTTGGGACGTGAGGACATCGTAGTGATTGCCGGTGGTGTAATCCCCGCACAAGACTATGACTTCCTTTACAAGGCAGGCGTAGCTGCCATCTTCGGCCCCGGTACTCCGGTTGCCAAGGCTGCTTGCCAGATATTGGAAATCTTGTTGGATGAAGAATAATCCGACACGTTAAATGTTAAAAAAGGACGGTGTGCGTTTGCATATCCGTCCTTTTTTCTTAATCTGTGTTATAGAACATACTTTTTTAGTTGGATAATTTGCAGATTTATCAGAAGTACGTATCTTTGCAATGTGTTTTTCATAGTATTAGATTTAAGGTTAACAAAGGTTGGAGTACGGCGGTACTCCTTTTTTTATGTTCATATGTCAGCTTTTGGGGAGAAAAAATTACCAGGTCTATGTTATCGTTCCTTGCTTATCGTTTCGTTCTTGCCCCCTTTTTATTACCTTTGTCCCACTAAATAAAATAGCGAATGATAGTTTGTATTGCCGAAAAGCCCTCTGTGGCGCGTGACATAGCCGATGTATTGGGAGCGAGAGAAAAGAAAGACGGATACATCGAAGGAAATGGATACCAGGTGACCTGGACATTCGGTCATCTTTGTACGCTGAAAGAGCCGCATGAATATACTCCTAATTGGAAGTCATGGAGCTTGGGAAGCCTGCCCATGATACCTCCCCGTTTCGGCATTAAGCTGATTAGTAATCCCACATACGAGCGCCAGTTCCATACGATAGAGAACCTCATGCAACATGCCGATATGATTATAAACTGCGGTGATGCCGGGCAGGAGGGAGAATTGATACAGCGTTGGGTGATGCAGAAGGCCGGGGCACGTTGTCCGGTGAAACGTCTTTGGATATCTTCATTGACAGAGGAAGCTATTCGTGAGGGGTTTGCCAAGCTGCGTGATGCGTCGGATTTCCAGCCTTTGTACGAAGCAGGCTTGTCGCGTGCCATTGGCGACTGGCTGCTCGGGATGAATGCCACCCGCCTCTACACCATGAAGTATGGGCAGAACCGGCAGGTACTTTCTATCGGCCGTGTGCAGACGCCGACACTGGCGTTGATTGTAAACCGTCAGTTGGAAATACAGAATTTTGTTCCCAAGCAATACTGGGAGCTGAAGACCGTCTATCGTGATACCACTTTTTCCGCCATCCTCCGGAAAAGTGAGGAGGAACTGATACTGGAAGCCGGGAAGCAGAAAGAGGCCATAGCTGCTGGGAAGAAACCTAAAAAAGAAGAAGAGAATCGAGGTATCGACCCCATTACCGACCGCGAACGTGGGCTTGCTCTATTGGATCAGATTAAGAATTTTCCTTTTACTGTGACGGATGTCACTAAGAAAGAGGGGAGGGAGGCGCCACTTCGCTTGTTTGACTTGACTTCTTTGCAAGTGGAATGCAACAAGAAGTTTGCCTATTCCGCTGATGAGACACTGAAAATTATCCAGTCTTTGTATGAGAAGAAAGTGGCTACCTATCCACGTGTAGACACTACCTATTTGAGTGATGACATCTATCCCAAATGCCCCGGCATCTTGAAAGGTCTGCGTGATTACGAGACATTTACAGCCCCTTTGACAGGAACTGCATTGTTGAAATCCAAAAAGGTTTTCGATAACTCGAAGGTAACAGACCACCATGCCATTATTCCTACCGGCCAGCATCCGCAGAATCTGACGGATATGGAACGTCGCGTATTCGATTTGATAGCACGCCGTTTCATTGCTGTATTCTATCCTGATTGTAAGTTTGCCACTACCACCGTATTGGGCGAGGTAGAGAGCATAGAGTTCAAGGCCACCGGCAAGCAGATTCTGGAACCGGGTTGGCGTGTTATCTTCGGCACCCCCTCGGTACAATCGCAGGAGGAGAAAGAGGAGAAGGGAGAAGAGGAGAATGTGCTTCCGGCTTTTGTGAAAGGAGAAAGCGGGCCACACGTCCCCGATTTATACGAGAAGTGGACGCAACCGCCCCGGCCTTATACGGAAGCCACCCTGCTGCGTGCTATGGAAACGGCGGGCAAGCTGGTGGATAACGACGAACTGCGTGATGCGCTGAAGGAAAACGGCATCGGTCGTCCGTCTACCCGTGCAGCCATCATCGAGACGCTGTTCAAGCGGAATTATATCCGCAAGGAAAAGAAGAATCTGATAGCCACTCCTACCGGTGTGGAGCTGATACAGATTATTCATGAGGAGCTGTTGAAGTCGGCGGAATTGACCGGTATTTGGGAGAAAAAACTACGTGAGATAGAAAGGCGGACATATAATGCCGGACAATTCTTGGAAGAATTGAAGCAGATGGTATCGGAAATCGTGATGAGTGTACTTTCTGATAACAGCAACCGCCACATCACCATCCAAGCGTCTGCTCCCGAAAAGGGCAGTAAGGCTTCTGCCAAGACAGAGGCTGCCGATAAGCCGAAAAAGGAGCCGAAGAAAAGAGCACCGAGAAAGTCTGCCGCCGCAGGTAAAAAGACGGAACAGGCTTTGGGCGCTGTGGCAGCTTCAAGTGTGGAGGTTCCCGTACAAGCTGACGATTTCGTCGGTCAGTCTTGTCCGCTTTGCGGAAAAGGTACCGTTATCAAGGGGAAAACAGCTTACGGTTGTTCTGAATGGAAATCCGGATGCACATTCCGCAAGCCGTTTGAATAAGGGTAATCACATTAAATAATTCTCTCCGCCATGTATTTCCAGAGGGGAGCAGCCATCAGCGCCTGGCGGATGCTTCCTTGCTGCAGCAATTCCTTGACCTCTTGCAAGGAAAGCAGGTGTACGGTCAGGTTTTCTGTATCTTCCAACTGTTGCTCGGAGATTTTCTCCACGTCCGTAGCCAGGAAACAGTAGGTAATGTTGGTGTGGGTACTTGGATTGGGAGAGATTTGCATGAACTCTTTCCATACTCCGTTTCCATAGCCGGTTTCTTCCAAAAGTTCCCGTTGTGCGGAAACCATCGGAGAGCCGTCCTCTTCTTCGCATACCCCTGCACAGAGCTCATAGGACGTTTCTTGTATGCCATGCCGGTATTGGCGGATAAAGACAAATTGTCCATCACGGGTGATGGCAATGGTATTCACCCAGTTGGGATATTCCAATATATAATAGGAGGGGATGTGGTTGCCGTTGGGTAGCACTACATGGTCCTTACGCACAGTGAGCCACGGGGCCCGATGAAGGTATTCGCTGGATAAGACGGTCCAGGTGTCTTTTGATTTTTCCATAATGGTAGAATTGACTATATTTTAAACAGCATCCCTCCGATATTATCTGCCGTGGCTCCCGTCACCGAGGCGAGGCATCCGGGTGTGTCCGCCATATAGAGGGCACCCAAGAAAGCAAAGATTAGGGCTTCCTTGTACTCTATGATTTGCCGGCTGGGAATCACGATTTCACACGGACACAAGGCGTCGATACGTTCTATGAGGAACTTGTTGAATGCACCTCCACCGGTAATCAGTAGCTTTCCATTGCCATCGGGCAAGGGGTGGGCGGTGATGATGCGTGATATTTGCCAGGCGGCATGCTCGTAAAAGGTACGTAGCATATTCTCCATACTCAAGCCATAACGCTCGAGCATGGGATATACCAGCGTTTCCACCCACTCCCGTCCCAATGATTTCGGTCCGGACTGATGGTAGAAATCCATTCCGTTCAGTTCGTCCAGCAGTTCTTGGCAAATGTTGCCTTGCCGTGCTATCTCGCCGTCACGGTCAAATTCCAATCCTATTTGACGGCAGTAATGGTTGATGACGTAATTCACCGGACTGATGTCAAAAGCGATGCGCCGCCCGTCCTGCTCGAATGAGATGTTGGAGAAGCCGCCGATATTCAAACAGAAGTCGTAGTCAGCAAAAAGCAACCGGTCGCCAATAGGTACGAGTGGAGCGCCCTGCCCACCTAGCATGATGTCCAGCCGCCGGAAATCCGAAACGGTAGGTATATGGGTTTCAGCGGCAATGGCGGCTCCATCACCTATTTGGTACATGATTCTCTTTTGAGGCTCATGGAAGATAGTATGCCCGTGGGAGGCGATAATATCGGGGTGGACTCCAAATTCTTGCATGAACTCGTTGACACGTTCACCGAGAAACTTTCCATAGGAGCTGTGGAAAGTGATGAACCATTGTCTGTGCACCGGTACCCAATATCTGCTTCATGGCGTCGGGGTAGCTATAGCCTTTCGCACAGGCTATGTGGAAAGACCATTTTCCAGCTTGTCGTCGGAAAGTGCAACAACATACGTCCAGTCCGTCAAGAGAGGTGCCGGACATCAGGCCGATGGCTTGAATTTGGAAGTCTTTCATCCTGATTTTCTTGTTTTATTTATAATTGAGGTAGAATTCGACAACGGCTTCTATTCCTTTACGGAAGATGTCCAATGGTATATTCTCATTAGGTGAGTGGATGGCGTTGGATTCGAGCCCGAAGCCCATCAATACGGTTTTGATACCCAGCACTTGCTCGAAGGTGGAAATGATGGGGATACTTCCACCTCGACGCACTGCCAGCGGTTTCTTTCCGAATGCTTTTTCAAAACCTTTTTCGGCGGCTTGATAGGCGGGCAGGCTGATGGGGCATACATATCCTTGTCCGCCGTGCATCGGAGTGACTTTTACCTGCACCGAATCCGGTGCTATGTCTAAGATATAGTCAGCAAACAGTTTGGATATTTTATGGTGGTCCTGGTGGGGAACTAACCGGCAGGATACCTTGGCGTATGCCTTGGATGGGAGCACGGTCTTGGACCCTTCACCCGTATATCCGCCCCAGATGCCGCATACGTCGAAAGATGGACGGCAACTGTTACGTTCCAGCGTACTGTAACCTTTCTCTCCGAAAAGCGCTTTTACATTGATAGCCTTTTTGTATTTCTCTTCGTCGAAAGGAATGCGGGCTATCATGTCGCGCTCAGCTTGGGGAACTTCTTCCACATCGTCATAGAAACTCGGTACGGTGATACGTCCCTCCGCATCCGTTACTTTGCCGATAATCTGGCAAAGCACGTTGATGGGATTGGCGACGGCACCGCCGAAGTGTCCGCTGTGCAGGTCGCGATTAGGGCCGGTCACTTCTATTTCCCAATAGGCAAGTCCGCGCAATCCAGTGGTCAGTGAAGGCAGGTCGGCGCCAAGCATGCTGGTGTCCGAAACCAGTATGACATCTGCTTTTAGCAGTTCTTTGTGCTCTTGGCAGAAGCTTTCCAGACTGGGCGAGCCGATTTCTTCTTCTCCTTCGAAGATGAATTTCACGTTGGTTTGCAGCAGTCCGTTTCTGACGAGGTATTCAAATGCTTTCACTTGTATGAAAGACTGCCCTTTGTCATCATCAGCACCACGTGCCCAGATATGTCCGTCGCGTATTTCAGGCTCAAAGGGGTCGCTTTTCCAAAGTTCGAGAGGCTCGGCCGGCATCACGTCGTAGTGGGCATATACCAATACGGTCTTGGCGTCCGGGTCTACGATTTTCTGTCCAAAAACAATTGGATTTCCTTTTGAAGGCATTACCAGAGCTTCGTCTGCTCCGGCTTCGAGCAACAGTTGTGCCCAGCGTTTGGCGCAGGCAAGCATATCGTCGTGATACTCGGGTTTGGCACTGATGCTTGGAATACGGATGAGGCTGAACAAGTCTTCCAGCATTTTAGACTCGTTCTCTGTAATATATTTCTTTATTTCCATAGGTGAATATTATAGCTGAGTTGTTCTGTCAATCAGGTAATAATCCAGCAATGTCATTGCTGTCATTGCTTCCACGATGGGTACTGCGCGTGGCAATACGCACGGATCATGGCGTCCGCGGGCTTTCAGGGTGGTGTCTACACCGTCAATGTTCACGGTGTGTTGCTCCATCAGTACGGTTGCCACGGGTTTGAAGGCTACACGGAAATAGATGTCTTGTCCGTTGCTGATTCCACCTTGTATACCGCCCGAATGATTGGTGCGGGTCTCGATACGTCCGTTGTTGTTGTAGAACACGTCATTCTGCTCTGAGCCTTTTTGCTTTAATCCCTTGAAACCGTCTCCATACTCGAATGCTTTTGCTGCATTGATGCTGAGCATGGCTGCTCCGAGTGCCGCATGGAGCTTGCCGAATACGGGTTGTCCCAGTCCGATGGGGCATCCTTTGATGACACAGGTCACCACTCCTCCGATAGTATCTCCTTCTCCCTTTATCTTGAAGATGAGTTCTTCCATTTCTTTCGCCTTCGCCGGGTCGGGGCAGCGGACCGGATTGGTCTCTATCAGGTCGAGGTCGTATGCGGTATAGTTCTCTTCAAGGCGGATAGAGCCTACTTGTGAAGTGTATGCCGTGATGTGTATACCCAACTGCTTTAGTGCCAATTTGGCCAAGGCGCCCGCCACTACACGCGAGATTGTTTCACGGGCCGATGAACGTCCGCCTCCGCGATGGTCTCGGATGCCGTATTTTACCTTATAAGTATAGTCGGCATGTGACGGGCGGTAGACTTCTTTCAGATTATTGTAATCGTCAGAATGCTGGTTTTGGTTCCATACAATGAATCCTATGGGGCAGCCTGTGGATTTTCCTTCGAAGATGCCGGAGAGGAACTCCACTTTGTCACCCTCTTTCCGAGCAGTAGTGATACGTGACTGTCCGGGGCGGCGTCGGTCGAGCTCTGCCTGGACGAAATCCATATCAATGGCTATTCCTGCAGGGAATCCGTCTATCACTCCTCCCACACCCTTACCGTGTGATTCCCCAAAACTGGTAAGACGGAGAATATTTCCAAATGAGTTGAACATATCAAATGCTTTAAAGGTTTATATATGAGGTTAATGTGCCAATACGCTTTATAGGAAATGCTTTTGACTTTATAAAGATAACAACTTTTTTCATAAAACGTTTAAGGAAATAAGATAAAAAATCCTTTCCGTATAAAGTTGCCTGCCTTTACCAGAGTTTGGCTAATGGTTTGTTCTTTATAAAAATGGCTTACTCTTTATGAAATATACATCGGAATTTCACTCGTAATGATGAAAAAAGGAACATCTATTTTTTAGAAAAGACCTTGTACTGTAACCTTAAAAAGTGTTACTTTGCACCTTTAATTTAAAATGGGAAATTAATAGCTCCCTTGGGAAGCTTTTTATTAACTAAACAAGTACTCAAAAAAGTATGAAAAAGAATTTATTTTATTTATTTGCATTGATCTGTTCAATGAGTTTATTCACGGCTTGTAGTGATGATGACGATGAAAATTGGAAGAAAGTGCCTAATCAGATTATTACAGCTGAAAATCTGGAACTGGAAACTAATATTCCAACAAGTTCTGATGCTAGTATGAAATTAGCGATGACCGATGCGCAGAATGGTATTTTGACGTTGAATAAAGTGGTTAGAGGTGCAGATGAAATAGAAATTAATGTGACTGTTGTTGAACAGACAGACGGTACTTTTAAGTTTCAAGGCGAGAAAAGTGTAACGCCTGCTACTAAGGCGGCTTGGGTGCTGCTTAGCTCTACGAATGTGAAAGTTTCGGGTACTATCACATTAGAAGGGAAAGCTACAGTTACGGTTTCTACGGAGTTTGTAGGAGATATCGTGAAGAAATATCAGTTGTGTGATGCTGTTTATTATGCTGATTCTAAAGATAGAACCAATATTTATGCTCCGGGAAGATTGACTTGGGTATCGCCTTATGGAGAAGGTGGTAATGCAGGGATTGCAGCGGATAATATCTCGACAGTAGGGACGAATGTCCTATCTGCGGCTATGATACAGCTTTTGAAAGATGTAGAGTTCAAAGCTGATGGTTCTATTGTAGCCAGCTATGCAGAAGAAATAAACATTACTATGGATCAGATGATTATGGCCGGTATGGGGCAGCTCCCTTCAACGGACGGCATTGTTTGGAAAACTTCTCCCACAAATCTGGCTTATTGGTATGTGAAGGGTGAGCATATCTATGTTGTGCTGAATATTCCTGCCATTGTAACCGAAGCATTGAAAGATGCTGAGGATTCTCAAATGACTCCGGAAGCTGTTTTGCAGATTATAGAAATGGTGAAGAGCATGAGTGGAGCTGACATCAAGAATTTGTTGGGTCAGTTGTTGGCTGGACTTGAAGATGATAATATGCTGAAAAAGTTAGATATTTCTAAAATTTCTGATAGTGATATTGAAAAGCTGATTAGCTATGTAATCGATGGTTTCCCCTTGAACTATAGAACCACCCAATTGGAGATAAAGAACGAGGAAGAGCTCGTAAGAACGGTAAATGATCTCTCTATCTATTTGGATAAGGATTTATTTGATATTTTTATGCCTGCTCTCTATCCGATGTTACCTGATGTAGATGCGTTGTTAAAGAACACGAACATTGAATTAGGGGGACAGAGTATACCTTTGTGGAATATGATTCATATGCTGACTGCCTTGAACTCAATGACTGAAATAGAAGGAATTTGGAATGTTACTACCAGATTCAATTTAGGTATAAGTCTTGGTGACAATTCTTATAAAAAATAAGAAAAGATTTTTCTTTATCTATAAAGAGGGTTCTGTGCTTGGAATCCTCTTTTTTATTTTTTTGTTCGTTTTATTATAGAATAAAATACATTATCTTTGCCTGCATCAAATTTGAATAAATATGACTGAAACGGAAAGACTGCAAATCATTGCCCTTGTCAAGAACGAGGTCGTCCCTGCCATTGGTTGTACAGAACCTATAGCAGTAGCATTGTGTGTAGCAAAGGCTGTGGAAGTGTTGAATAAGCGTCCCGAAAAGATAACCGTATTGCTGAGTGCCAATATTCTGAAGAATGCAATGGGAGTGGGTATTCCTGGTACGGGGATGATTGGATTACCGATTGCTGTGGCGCTTGGCGCTTTAATAGGCAAGTCGGTATATCAATTGGAGGTTTTGAAAGACAGTACCCCTGATGCAGTGGAGGCAGGAAAGCGTTTCATAGAAGAAAAGCGTATCCATATATCCTTAAAAGACGATATAGAAGAGAAACTTTATATAGAAGTCTGCTGTGAAGCCGATACGGACAAGGCAACCGCCATTATTGCTGGTGGACATACTTGCTTTACTTATATAACGCACAACGGGGATATCCTGCTGGACAAACAAACCGCTTCTTGCATCGAAGAGGAGGAGGATGTATTGGACTTGACTTTACGCAAAGTGTATGACTTCGCCATGACAACCCCATTAGACGACATTCGTTTTATTCTTGATACGGCACGACTGAACAAGACTGCCGCCGAACGTTCCTTCGAAGGTGAATATGGTCATGGACTGGGTAAAATCCTACGTGGCACTTACGAACACCGGATTATGGGCGACAGTGTCTTCTCTCATATCCTTTCTTACACTTCGGGAGCATGTGATGCCCGTATGGCCGGTGCCATGATTCCGGTGATGAGCAATTCCGGCAGTGGCAATCAAGGGATATCCGCTACCCTTCCCGTACTGGTCTATGCCGAAGAAAATGGAAAATCGGAAGAAGAATTGATTCGTGCCTTGATGTTGAGCCATTTAACAGTAATCTATATCAAGCAGAGTTTGGGACGCTTATCTGCCTTATGCGGTTGTGTGGTTGCTGCTACGGGTTCCAGTTGCGGTATAACTTGGCTAATGGGAGGAACTTATGAACAGGTGGCATATGCTGTGCAGAACATGATTGCCAATCTTACCGGAATGATTTGTGATGGTGCCAAACCCAGTTGTGCATTGAAAGTAACTACCGGAGTTTCAACCGCAGTGCTTTCAGCCATCATGGCCATGGAAAACCGTTGTGTGACTTCCGTAGAAGGTATTATTGATGAGGATGTGGATCAGAGTATCCGTAATCTGACAAAAATCGGTTCTAAAGGAATGAATGAAACGGATAAATTGGTATTGGAGATAATGACAAGTAAATAATATAGAATTTGAAAATTAAAGAATTAAAAATTAAAGAATTACCATGCGGCATGCTTAATACTGTGTAGTCTGATTCTTTAATTTTTAATTCTTTAATTTTTAATTCTTTAGTGGCAGCATCCGCCTCCACATTCATGGTCGCCGCATCCGTCGCCACAGTCACCACAACCGCAGCTGCCGCAACCGCCACCCATCATACGGGCAACTTCAGCAAGCTCTTCGTTCGTAGCCGGACGGCTTTCCACCACTTCTCCGGTAAAGTTCAAATCACAACCTGCGAGTGGATGATTCATGTCCATTACAACTACGTCTTCCTTTACTTCTACTACACTTCCATTGATGCGTTGACCTTCAGAAGTCATCAAGGGGATGACGGCGCCTTCCACTACACGGTCGCTGTCGAATTCTCCTTCTATCATGAAGATTTCTTTGGGGAGGTCAATAACATGGTCGTCGTCATATTCACCATAAGCTTCTGATGCCGGAATGGTAAAGTCGAATTTATCGCCTATCTGCAAGTCTTTTATCTGGGCTTCAAAGGGTTCGAGTGTCATTCCCAGACCTGAGATAAACTGAAAAGGATGCTCTACGGGTGCTTCTTCTTCGAAATCTTTTTCTCCGTTTTCGATTGAGTACAGCTTATATGCTACGGTGATGTACTTGTTTTCTACTGTTTCCATTAATTTTCTATCTTTATTTAATTAGTAAATACTTTTTTTTGAGTATTTGAAGAGACAAAGATACGAATTATTTGTTTCGGGATGTAGAGAGCCTTTGGTAATTTTCAGATTATTAAATGGTTTCAATGATTGGCAATACATTTACATTGGCTGTCTGAATGGTTCTATTTAGAACTGTTAAGTGATAAAATAGGATTTTAGGGCGATATTTTCTTACGATTATTCATATTTATCTTATTTTTTTCTTCAATTTGTTTGGAGATTATAAAAAAGCCCTTACCTTTGCAGCACGTTTGAAACAAAAAAGAAGAATTAAGTTATGAATTTACATACATCTATTAACCTGGCAGTCCTGCATATTATTCGCGTCGTGGTGGTGGCATCAAGAGCGTGAGAAAGGTTATGTATGTATTCGTACGTTAGAAGATAATTTATTAAGCCTTTCTCACTATAGTGGGAGAGGCTTTTTCATTAAAAGGAGATTTGAAAATGAAGCATCAGTTACGCAGCTCGTTCAGCACACAAGGTCGCCGCATGGCGGGAGCCCGTGCATTGTGGACGGCGAATGGTATGAAGAAGGAACAGATGGGTAAGCCCATTATCGCTATAGTCAATTCATTTACACAATTCGTCCCCGGGCATGTACATCTGCACGAAATAGGCCAGTTTGTAAAGGAAGAGATTGAAAAACTGGGGTGTTTTGCTGCGGAGTTCAATACGATTGCCATTGACGACGGTATCGCTATGGGACACGACGGTATGCTTTATTCCCTGCCTTCAAGAGATATCATTGCCGATAGTGTGGAGTATATGGTAAATGCCCATAAGGCGGATGCTATGGTTTGTATCAGTAACTGTGACAAGATTACTCCGGGGATGCTGATGGCGGCTATGAGACTGAATATACCGACTGTGTTTGTTTCAGGCGGTCCGATGGAAGCCGGGGAATGGAACGGACAGCATTTGGATTTGATTGATGCCATGATTAAATCTGCTGATGAAAGTGTGGGCGATAAAGAGGTGGCACAGATTGAGCAACATGCCTGCCCCACTTGCGGATGCTGCTCAGGCATGTTTACCGCTAATTCCATGAATTGCCTGAATGAAGCGATTGGATTGGCACTGCCCGGTAACGGCACGATTGTAGCCACTCACGAAAATCGCAAGAAACTATTTGAGGATGCAGCCAAGTTGATTGTAGAGAATGCCTTTAGATATTATGAAGAAGGGGATGAGAGCGTACTCCCGCGAAGTATTGCTACCCGCGAGGCATTTTTGAATGCCATGACGCTGGATATTGCGATGGGCGGTTCCACTAATACGGTACTTCATTTGTTGGCTGTGGCTCACGAAGCCGGAGCGGATTTTAAGATGGACGACATTGACATGCTCTCCCGCAAGACCCCCTGCTTATGCAAGGTGTCTCCCAATACCCAAAAGTATCATGTACAAGACGTTAACCGTGCCGGTGGCATCATTGCCATCATGGATGAGCTTGCCAAGGGCGGATTGGTCGATACGAATGTCCGCCGTGTGGATGGAATGACGTTGGCAGAGGCAATCGACCGGTATAGTATTACCAGCTCTAATGTATGTAAAGAGGCAATCAAGAAATACTCCAGTGCGGCAGCCGGAAAGTTCAATCTGGTACTTGGTTCACAAAATGCGTCTTATAAGGAACTCGATACGGACCGTGCGACCGGTTGTATCCGTGATTTGGAACATGCATACAGCAAGGATGGCGGTCTGGCAGTTTTGAAGGGAAATATAGCTCAGGACGGTTGCGTTGTCAAGACTGCCGGTGTAGACGAGAGTATCTGGAAATTTACGGGGCCGGCGAAAGTCTTCGACTCACAAGATGCGGCTTGTGACGGTATTCTGGCTGGAAAGGTGGTCAGTGGAGACGTCGTCGTCATCACTCACGAAGGGCCGAAAGGTGGACCGGGTATGCAAGAGATGCTTTATCCTACTTCTTATATCAAATCCCGCCATCTGGGTAAGGAGTGTGCATTGATTACCGACGGGCGTTTCAGTGGTGGTACTTCCGGACTAAGTATCGGACATGTTTCTCCCGAAGCGGCTGCCGGTGGTAATATCGGCAAGATTAAGGATGGGGACATTATCGAAATTGATATACCGAACCGTTCTATCAATGTGAAGTTGACGGATGAAGAGCTTGCAGCACGCCCTATGACTCCGGTAACCCGCAACCGTGAAGTCTCCAAAGCATTGAAAGCATATGCCAGTATGGTGAGTTCCGCTGACAAAGGGGCTGTGAGGCTGATTGATTAAAAGCCCCCCTTTCCGAAAGCGAGGGGAGGAAAGAATGAAACAAATTTTTCAAGCTACTATTGAGCTTTTAAATATAATGAATAGATAAAGTATGGCTGATAATAATAAAAAGAGTAACTTTTCCTCCCTCTCCCAAGGAGAGGGTCGGGGTGAGGCTCTAATAACAGGCGCAGAAGCATTGATGCGCTCTCTGGAGCATCAGGGAGTAAAGACCATTTTCGGTTATCCGGGAGGGAGCATCATGCCGGTATTCGATGCCTTATACGACCACCGGAAGGAATTGAACCACATCTTGGTTCGCCATGAACAAGGAGCAACCCATGCGGCACAAGGCTTTGCACGTGTATCAGGCGAGGTTGGCGTTTGTCTGGTTACCAGTGGACCGGGTGCTACCAATACTATCACGGGCATTGCAGATGCCATGATTGACAGTACGCCTATCGTTGTCATTGCCGGCCAGGTAGGGACGAACTTCTTGGGTACGGATGCATTTCAGGAAGTGGACTTGGTAGGCATTACTCAGCCTATCACGAAATGGAGTTACCAGATTCGTCGTGCAGAAGATGTGGCCTGGGCAGTGGCACGTGCTTTCTATGTGGCAAAGAGCGGACGTCCGGGACCGGTCGTGCTGGATTTTGCTAAAAACGCCCAAGTGGAGAAAACAGAATATGCGCCTACTAAGGTGGACTATGTCCGTAGCTATCTTCCCGTTCCCGAAATGGAGCCGGAGGCCATACGGAAGGCTGCTGAATTAATAAATGGTGCGGAACGGCCTTTGGTGCTGGTAGGACAAGGCGTGGAGCTGGGAGAAGCCCAGCAAGAGCTTCGTGCTTTCATTGAGAAAGCCGGAATGCCTGCCGGATGCACTTTATTGGGACTTTCCGCATTACCTACGAACCATCCGTTGAACAAAGGAATGCTTGGTATGCACGGTAACCTGGGGCCCAATATCAATACCAATAAATGTGATGTCCTTATCGCCGTAGGCATGCGCTTTGATGACCGTGTGACGGGTAAATTGGAAACATATGCCAAGCAGGCGAAGATTATCCACTTTGATATTGACCCTGCCGAAATAGATAAGAATGTAAAGACCGATGTTGCTGTCCTGGGAGATTGCAAAGAGACACTGGCTGCCGTTACCCAATTGCTGGAACCCGCCAACCATCAGGAATGGATTGACAGTTTCCGGCAATACGAGGAAGTGGAAGAGGAAAAGGTAATCCGTCCGGAATTACATCCGGCAGGAAAAGCGCTAAGCATGGGTGAGGTGGTGCGTGCTGTGAGTGAGGCTACCCATAACGAGGCGATATTGGTGACTGATGTCGGCCAGAATCAGATGATGTCCGCCCGTTATTTCAAATACAGCAAGGAACGTAGCATTGTTACTTCCGGTGGCCTGGGTACTATGGGCTTCGGCCTTCCGGCAGCTATCGGTGCCACTTTTGGACGTCCGGACCGCACGGTATGCGTATTCATGGGAGACGGCGGCTTGCAGATGAACCTGCAGGAACTGGGTACCATCATGGAACAAAAGGCTCCGGTGAAGATGATTCTGTTGAACAATAACTTCTTGGGCAATGTTCGTCAATGGCAGGCGATGTTCTTCAATCGTCGTTATTCGTTTACTCCGATGATGAATCCGGATTATATGAAGATTGCTTCGGCATATGATATTCCTGCACGCAGGGTAATGACCCGCGAGGAGCTGGCAAAAGCGATTGACGAGATGATAGCGACTGACGGACCGTTCCTGCTCGAAGCTTGTGTGGAGGAAGAAGGAAATGTAATGCCGATGACACCTCCGGGCGGTTCGGTCAATCAGATGTTGTTGGAATGCTGAAGTCATGCGAAATTAAAGAATTTACTCTATCTATGGATAAAAAACTATATACAATCATTGTTCATTCGGAAAACTTTGCCGGTTTGCTGAATCAGGTGACGGCTGTGTTTACCCGCCGGCAGATAAACATCGAGAGTTTGAATGTATCGGCCTCCTCCATCAAGGGGGTACATAAATATACCATTACCGCTTGGACGGACAAGGATACCATTGAAAAGGTGACCAAGCAGATTACCAAGAAAATAGATGTGCTGCAAGCCCATTATTTCACGGATGATGAAATCTATCAGCACGAGATTGCCCTTTATAAAATAACGACCCCTACGCTGGAAGAAAAACCGGAGGTGTCCAAAGTAATCCGTAAGTACAATGCCCGTATTGTGGAGGTGAATGCTGTATTTGCCATTGTTGAGAAGAATGGCATGAGTGAGGAAATAACCAATCTTTATGAGGAGTTGCGCCAGTTGGATTGCGTACTTCAGTTCGTCCGTTCGGGTCGCGTAGCCATTACGACCAGCTGCTTTGAGCGTGTCAATGAATATCTGGCAGACCGTGAAGCAAAATATCGTCAAAGTAAACACCAGGAATCATGATGAGCGAGAACAATAAGATAGGTACCTACAAGTTTGTTGCCGAACCGTTTCATGTCGACTTTACCGGACGGCTGACAATGGGAGTATTGGGCAACCATTTGTTGAATTGTGCGGGTTTCCATGCCAGCGACCGCGGTTTTGGCATCGCGACTCTAAACGAGGACAATTATACTTGGGTATTGTCCCGTCTGGCTGTCGAACTGGATGAAATGCCTTATCAGTACGAAGATTTCTCCATTCAGACTTGGGTGGAGAATGTCTATCGCCTTTTTACAGACCGTAATTTCGCTATCATCGATAAGGAGGGTAAGAAGATTGGGTATGCACATTCCGTTTGGGCGATGATTAGCATGAATACCCGTAAGCCGGCAGATTTGCTGGCTCTTCATAGTGGCAGCATTGTAGATTATGTTTGCGATGAGCCTTGCCCGATAGAAAAACCTTCGCGGATAAAGGTGGCCTCAAAGGAACCGGTTGCTGCTTTGGTAGCCAAATACAGTGATATTGACATTAACGGGCATGTGAACAGCATCCGTTACATCGAGCATATCCTTGATTTGTTCCCGATAGAGATGTATAAGGAGAAGCGCATCCGTCGTTTTGAAATGGCATATGTAGCCGAAAGCTATTATGGGGATGAGTTGACTTTGTTCATGGATGATGCCGGTGAGGGCGTTTACGATGTGGAGGTGAAAAAGAATGGCAGCGAAGTGGTCTGTCGTTCTAAAGTGATATTTACAGAGAAATAAATAAATTTATCAACGTTGGCGTAAGCCACAAATAAAAATTAAAACAAAAAATGGCACAATTGAATTTTGGCGGTGTTATTGAGAATGTAATGACCCGCGAAGAATTTCCTTTGGAAAAAGCACGTGAGATTTTGAAAGATGAAACAATTGCAGTAATCGGTTATGGCGTACAAGGCCCGGGCCAGGCTTGCAACTTGCGTGATAACGGTTTCAATGTGATTGTAGGACAACGTCCGGGTAAGACATACGAAAAGGCTGTGGCTGACGGATGGGTACCGGGTGAGACTTTGTTCGGCATCGAAGAGGCTTGTCAGAAAGGTACTATCGTCATGTGTCTGTTGTCTGACGCAGCTGTAATGTCTGTATGGCCGACTATCAAACCTTATTTGACTCCCGGGAAGGCTCTTTACTTCTCTCATGGTTTTGCTATTACCTGGAACGACCGTACCGGCGTGGTTCCTCCTAAAGATATTGATGTTATTATGGTTGCTCCCAAAGGTTCCGGTACTTCACTTCGTACCATGTTCCTCGAAGGGCGTGGCTTGAACTCATCATATGCCGTCTATCAAGATGCTACGGGTAAGGCTTTTGACAAGACGATTGCACTGGGTATCGGTATCGGTTCGGGATATTTGTTCGAGACAACTTTCATCCGCGAAGCCACTTCCGACTTGACCGGTGAACGCGGTTCATTGATGGGTGCTATCCAGGGATTACTGTTGGCTCAGTATGAAGTATTGCGCGAAAACGGCCATACTCCTTCTGAAGCATTCAATGAAACAGTGGAAGAGTTGACTCAATCTTTGATGCCATTGTTTGCCAAGAACGGTATGGACTGGATGTATGCCAACTGTTCTACTACGGCACAGCGTGGTGCGCTGGATTGGATGACCCCGTTCCATGATGCCATCAAGCCGGTTGTACAGAAATTGTATGCAAGTGTGAAGTCGGGCAACGAAGCCCAGATTTCTATCGACAGTAACTCCAAACCCGATTATCGTGAGAAGCTGAATGCAGAATTGAAAGCCTTGCGTGAAAGCGAAATGTGGCAGACAGCTGTTACAGTTCGTAAACTTCGTCCGGAAAACAATTAATCAGCTTTATATAAATAGGTGAAATACCCTCTTCGGTGTTACCGGAGGGGGTATTTCTTTATTATTGATTCCCTATATTTTGAATAAACTCCAATAGCCTCCGGTAAAAACCGTGATGTTTCAGCGTCTCTGCCTCTCCCAATATCACCAGCTTCATACGTGCCCGGGTGATGGCTACATTCATTCTCCTTAAATCATTCAGGAATCCTATCTGTCCTTCTTCGTTGGTACGGACAAGGCTGATGAAGATAACATCGCGCTCTTGCCCTTGGAAGCCATCCACCGTATTTACAGTGAACAAGCTGCGATAAGGCTTGAGTGAAGCGTCTGCCTTTATCTTGCTGCGGAGATATTGCACTTGTGCCTTGTAAGGGGAGATGATGCCGATGTCTATTTTTTCTTCCAGAATGCGGTTGCCACCGATACGGTTGATGTAGATTTTCAGTTCTGATAGGAGCAGGTCCGCTTCCGCCTTATTAATGCGTCCGAAAGTCTCTCCCACAAATTCTTCTTTGAAATCCATTTCGGAGGTGTCAATCCAGTGGATGGGGGTATCCCAGTCCAGGATGCCCCGGTAACGCACTTCGGGAGCGGCTTCCAACTCGCCATTATAAAACCATTGGGAAGGAAATTTCATGATTTCCTCGTGCATGCGGTATTGTACTTTCAGCAAAGAGACAACGGCAGGTTTGTTGGACACCACTTTCTCCATCAATGTTCGTTCCAGACCTCCACGGGCAGCTTCGTAGCATTTTATGGTGGGCGGAAGTTGGCAGTGGTCACCCGCCAATACCACGCGGTCTGCTTTTCGGATAGCTATCCAGCAGGCAGCTTCTAAGGCCTGGGCTGCTTCATCAATGAAAAGGGTGCCGAAACGGCGTCCGTTCAGCAGCCGGTGATTGCTGCTTACTAGCGTGGAGGCTATGACATGTGCCCCATCAAAAAGCTCTGCATTGATTTGTATTTCCAATGCGGTGGCGCGGTCGCGCAGGCGGCTCATACGGCTGCGTACTCCTTCGCGTTCGTCATAGCTGCCACGGCGGGCACGGCTGCCCAGTTCACGGAGATTTTTCCGGATGCTCCACAGCTCCGGATAAAGCGGATGGTTCTCGAAACGACGCTCGTAGGTAAAGGAAAGCATCTTGTCGTTGACACGGGTCGGATTGCCGATACGCAGGACATTGACGCCACGGTCCACAAGTTTTTCCGAAATCCAGTCGACGGCAGTATTGCTTTGGGCACATACTAGTACCTGCGGTTCCCGATGCAGGGTTTCATAGATGGCTTCCACTAAGGTGGTCGTTTTTCCGGTTCCCGGAGGACCATGTACAATGGCCACGTCGCGGGCACACAGCACTTTGTTTACAGCTGTCTCCTGCGTGGAGTTCAGCCAGGGAAACCGTACGGGGTAGAGCTCTCGGAAACCGGCTTTCGAGGTTCCCAGCAATATGTCCCGCAATTCGGCCAGGCGGTTGCCTTTGGAGCGTAACGTATCTTCCAAGGCTTCGAACATGGTCCGATAGGATGTTTCGTCGAAATAAAGTTGCACGCCGAGGTTGTCCGTTTCCTGCACTTCCATAACGGCACCGGCTCCGGGCATTATCGCTACCATCCGTGTCTCGTCGGCATAGCTTACGGTAGCGGTGAAGTTCATATAGGTTATTTTTCCATCGGCAGACTGGCGGAAAAAACATACGGGACGGCCGAACTCAAAATTATGTTCTATATCGGTATTTTCTGTGTGTGTAATTTCTATTACTAATTGATTCAGTGAATTATAGTAACTTCGTCCCGGAGTGGCAGGATACCAGCAAAGTCCCCGTTTCACTTTCCGGGCAACCCCCATGTTTTCGGTTTGGCGTTTGAATTCCTCTTTTTCGTATTCGTATTCCATGCGCAGCAAAAGTTGTTGCTGCTGGAGGTGAATAATAGGACTATTTGAATCTTGTTCCTTCATGGTTGCAAAGGTAATCATTCTTCGCTTCCGACAGAAAAAATGCTTTATTTTGTTAAACTATTCAGCCTTTTTATTTGTTTATGATATTAATTTGTAATCTTTACAATAATGAAAAACTAAAAAATAGTGGTTATGGTATATGATTTAACGATGCTCAAAACGTTTTATGCCGCTTATTCGGAGAAGATAGAACGCGTACGGAACGTACTGCGGCGTCCGATGACTTTAGCAGAGAAAATTTTGTATGCTCATTTGTATGATGGGGATAAAGTGAAGAACTACAGACGGGGAGAAGACTATGTGAATTTCCGTCCCGACCGTGTGGCCATGCAGGATGCAACGGCTCAAATGGCCTTATTGCAATTTATGAATGCAGGCCGTGAGCAGGTTGCCGTGCCTTCCACTGTGCACTGTGACCATTTGATTCAAGCATATAAAGGTGCAAAAGAAGATGTTGCGACTGCTACGAAGACCAACGAGGAGGTCTATAATTTTCTCCGTGATGTTTCTTCCCGCTATGGCATAGGTTTTTGGCAGCCGGGAGCAGGCATTATTCACCAGGTGGTATTGGAGAACTACGCATTTCCGGGTGGAATGATGGTAGGCACGGACTCTCATACGCCCAATGCCGGAGGTTTGGGCATGGTGGCCATTGGTGTGGGTGGTGCCGATGCGGTGGATGTGATGACTGGCATGGAATGGGAATTGAAAATGCCGCGTCTGATAGGCGTACACTTGAAGGGTAAATTGAGTGGCTGGGTAGCTCCCAAAGATGTTATTCTGAAGTTGGCGGGTATTCTTACTGTAAAAGGGGGAACCAATGCCATCATTGAATATTTTGGACCGGGAACCGCTTCATTGTCTGCCACTGGAAAGGCTACCATCTGCAATATGGGGGCAGAGGTGGGGGCGACTACCTCCCTTTTCCCTTACGATGAGCGCATGGGTACTTATTTGAAGGCTACCGGACGTGAAGAAGTGGCAAAAATGGCTGCTTCCGTAGCTGCCGACCTTCGCGCCGACGACGAAGTGCTGGCAAATCCGGAAAAATATTACGACCGCATCATTGAAATAGACCTCTCGCTGTTGGAACCGTATATCAACGGGCCCTTTACGCCGGATGCAGCAACACCGATATCGAAATTTGCCGAGGTAGTGATAACCAATAACTATCCCCGCCGGATGGAAGTCGGCCTGATAGGGTCGTGTACCAATTCGTCCTATCAGGATTTGAGCCGCGCAGCCTCCCTTGCCCGGCAGGTAAAGGAAAAGAATTTGAAGGTTGCTTCCTCGCTGATTGTCAACCCCGGTTCGGAGCAGATACGTGCCACTGCTGAACGCGACGGCATGATTGCCGCTTTCGAAGATATTGGCGCAACGATAATGGCGAATGCCTGCGGACCTTGTATTGGCCAGTGGAAGCGCCATACTGATGACCCTGAACGAAAAAATTCCATCGTCACCTCTTTTAACCGTAATTTTGCCAAACGTGCCGATGGAAATCCCAACACTTTTGCTTACGTCGCTTCCCCGGAGATAACGATGGCGCTGACCATTGCCGGTGACCTTTGTTTCGACCCGTTGAGGGATACGCTGGTCAATGCCAAAGGAGAGGTTGTGAAACTGTCCGAACCGGTCGGTGAAGAACTGCCGGCACACGGGTTTATAGGAGGAAAGGAAGGATACATTGCTCCAGGCAAAGGACAGACGGAAATTACGGTCAATCCTCATTCACAGCGCTTGCAACTGCTGACTCCCTTCCCTGCCTGGGATGGCATGGACTTGCTGAATATGCCTTTATTGATTAAAGTGCAAGGGAAATGTACCACCGACCACATCTCTATGGCGGGGCCATGGCTCCGTTTCCGGGGACATTTGGAGAATATTTCGGACAATATGCTGATGGGGGCTGTCAATGCTTTCAATGGAGAGACGAACAAGGTTTGGAACCGCTCCACCAATACCTATGGAACAGTGTCAGGCACTGCGAAGCTGTATAAATCAGAAGGCATCCCTTCCATTGTCGTTGCCGAAGAGAATTATGGTGAAGGGTCCAGCCGTGAGCATGCTGCCATGGAACCACGCTTCTTGAATGTACGCGTCATTTTGGCGAAAAGCTTTGCCCGTATCCATGAGACGAATTTAAAGAAACAAGGCATGTTGGCACTGACCTTTACGGATAAGGCCGATTATGACAAGATTCGGGAACGCGACCTGATTTCTGTCATGGGGTTGAAAGATTTTGCTTCGGGACGTACGTTGAAGGTGGTTCTTCATCACGAGGACGGGAGTAAAGAAAGTTTTGAAGTACAACATACGTATAACGAACAGCAGATAGCCTGGTTCCGGGCCGGTTCTGCACTTAATGCAAGATAGAATATGGAAAAAATTACTGTACCTTTTATTTCCGGCGATGGAGTGGGAGCAGAAGTGACCCCATCCATGCAGGCTGTCGTGAATGCCGCTGTCAGGAAATCCTATGGTGACCGGCGTGGCATTGAATGGAAAGAAGTGCTGGCAGGAGAACGTGCTTTCCACGAAACCGGCTCCTGGCTGCCGGATGAAACGATGGAAGCCTTCCGCACTTATAAGGTGGGCATCAAAGGTCCTTTGACAACACCTGTCGGCGGAGGTATCCGTTCGTTGAACGTGGCATTGCGTCAGACGCTTGATTTGTATGTCTGCCAACGTCCGGTACGTTGGTATAAGGGTATTGTTTCTCCACTCAAAGAGCCGCAGAAGGTGGATATGTGCGTATTCCGTGAGAACACCGAGGATATTTATGCAGGCATCGAATGGGAAGCCGGAACTCCGGAGGCTGAAAAGTTCTATCGTTTTCTCCATGATGACATGGGGGTGACAAAAGTCCGTTTTCCCGAAACCTCCTCGTTTGGCGTGAAGCCCGTTTCAAGAGAAGGAACAGAGCGCTTGGTGCGTGCCGCCTGCCAATACGCGCTTGAGCATCATCTGCCTTCCGTGACCTTGGTACACAAAGGAAACATCATGAAATTTACGGAAGGCGGTTTCAAGAAGTGGGGGTACGAGCTGGCAGAATGTGAGTTTGGTAAAGAGCTGGCAGAAGGGCGTCTGGTCATCAAGGACTGCATTGCCGATGCATTCTTGCAGAACACGTTGCTTATCCCCGAAGAATATTCCGTGATTGCCACGTTGAATCTGAACGGCGATTATGTGTCCGACCAACTGGCTGCCATGGTAGGCGGCATCGGCATTGCACCGGGTGCGAATATCAACTATAAAACGGGGCATGCCATTTTTGAGGCTACTCACGGGACGGCTCCGAACATTGCCGGGAAAGACATTGTGAATCCCTGTTCCATCATCCTTTCCGCTGTGATGATGCTTGAATATCTGGGTTGGAAGGAAGCAGCCTCTCTTATAGAGAACGCCTTGGAGGAAAGTTTCACAGAAGCCCGTGCTACTGCCGACTTGGCCCGTTTTATGCCGGGTGGCGTCTCGCTGTCCACTTCGACTTTCACCCGGGAGATTGTAAGGAGAATAGAAAATGGGAATAACGAATAAAACGAAACGATTATGAAGAAGGAGTATCTGATTTACAAGCTTTCCGAAGATTTGAAGGAAGCTACCCGGATTGAGAATGAACTGTTCAGGAAGTTTGATGTGAAGCGCGGTTTGCGTAATGAGGACGGCACGGGAGTCTTGGTGGGGTTGACCAAAATAGGCAATGTGGTCGGCTATGAACGCATCCCCGGTGGAGGGCTGAAGCCTATTCCCGGCAAATTGTTCTACCGCGGTTATGATGTGGATGACTTGGCACACGCCATCATCAAAGAGAAGCGTTTCGGTTTTGAGGAAATTGCCTACTTGTTGCTTTCCGGTCGCCTGCCCGACAAGGAAGAACTCTCTTCTTTCCGTGAACTCATCAACGACAACATGCCGCTGGAGCAGAAGACCAAGATGAATATCATTGAACTCGAAGGAAACAACATTATGAACATCCTGGCGCGCAGCGTGCTCGAGATGTATCGTTTTGACCCTGATGCAGATGACACTTCCCGCGATAATCTGATGCGGCAGAGCATTGAGCTTATTTCGAAATTCCCGACCATCATTGCGTATGCCTATAACATGCTTCGCCATGCCACCCATGGCCGTTCACTGCATATCCGCCATCCGCAGGAAAACCTTTCCATTGCCGAGAATTTCCTCTATATGCTGAAGAAGGACTACACGGAGCTGGATGCCCGCACGCTCGACCTGCTGCTGGTTCTTCAGGCCGAGCACGGTGGTGGTAACAACTCCACTTTTACCGTACGTGTCACTTCTTCTACCGGGACGGATACTTACTCTTCGATAGCGGCAGGTATCGGTTCCTTGAAAGGGCCGCTTCATGGAGGTGCCAATATCCAGGTTGCCGATATGTTCCACCATCTGCAGGAAAACATTCAGGACTGGACGAATGTGGATGAGATTGATACTTACTTCACCCGCATGCTCAACAAGGAAGCCTATAACAAGACCGGCTTGATATATGGTATCGGACATGCCGTCTATACCATTTCCGACCCGCGCGCCATTCTGCTGAAAGAGCTTGCCCGCGACCTTGCCCGCGAAAAAGGGAAAGAACGCGAGTTCGCTTTCCTTGAACTGCTCGAGGAGCGCGCCATTGATGTGTTTGGCCGTGTGAAGAATAATGGCAAGACGGTTTCGAGTAATGTGGATTTCTATTCGGGCTTTGTCTACGAGATGATTGGGCTGCCGCAGGAAATCTTCACGCCTTTGTTTGCCATGGCACGTATTGTCGGTTGGTGTGCACATCGCAATGAAGAATTGAATTTCGAAGGCAAGCGTATTATCCGTCCTGCCTATAAGAATGTTTTGGATGAGGTGGCTTATGTGCCCATTAAGAAACGGTAAGGATTAGACTTGTATCTTTTAAATCGTTCCATCACGGGGAAAAAATCGTTCCACCATGGTGGAACGGTTTTTTCTCCATGGTGGAATGAAATTTACTCCATGATGGAACGATTAGATTTTCGTATCTCTACTGCTTAATCTTCTCAGTAAAAAACACTGGTTTTTGCATGAAAAAACAATTATCCGGGGAAAACGATTTGTTTGTTGTGAGTTTTCTTTATCTTTGCTTCGCATAAATAAAGAACTATGAATCAGGAAACTTTTCAGATATTTCTGTGGGTAATGAGTGCTGTGGCATTGGTTGTCTTTATTGCACTCTATTTTGTCAAAGCGGGTTATGGCATGTTCCGTACTGCCTCGTGGGGAATCTCCATCAATAATAAACTGGCGTGGGTGCTTATGGAAGCGCCGGTATTCATCGTCATGTTTGGGTTGTGGGGGAAGAGTGGAGCGGGATTTGCCGTGCCGGTATATTTCTTCTTCCTGCTGTTTCAGTTGCACTATCTTCAGCGGGCCTTTATTTTTCCGTTCCTGCTGAAAGGTAAAAGCCGGATGCCGGTAGCTATTATGGCGATGGGTATCGTCTTCAACCTTTTGAACGGGATGATGCAGGCGGGCGGTTTGTTCTATTTCGCTCCCGAAGGCTTGTATGCCGATGGCTGGGCCTATTTGCTGAAACCTCATGCCTTGTTGGGAATCATTCTGTTTTTTGCAGGTATGTTCGTCAATTTGCATTCCGACTATGTGATACGTCATCTGCGCAGGCCAGGTGATACGAAGCATTATCTTCCCGGAAAAGGGCTTTACCGATACGTCACTTCTGCCAATTACTTCGGTGAACTGGTGGAATGGACGGGGTTTGCCATACTCACAGCTTCTCCCGCCGCCTGGGTGTTCGTCTGGTGGACGTTTGCCAACCTTGTTCCCCGTGCCGATGCCATTCACCGCCGTTATCGGGAGGAGTTTGGTGATGAGGCGGTAGGAAAGCGCAAACGCATCATTCCATTTCTTTATTAATGGAAAATGGAGAGTTGAAAATGGAAAATGAATAATTCATAACTTATAACTCATAACTCATAACTCATAACGATGGAATCCAAGTTATTCACCCCCGTCACTTTCGGACCGTTGACCTTGCGTAACCGTACCATCCGTTCGGCTGCTTTCGAGAGCATGTGTCCCGGAAACGCTCCGTCGGACATGTTGCTCGACTATCATCGGTCGGTAGCGGCGGGAGGTATAGGTATGACTACTGTTGCCTATGCGGCAGTTACTCAGAGCGGTTTGTCTTTTGACCGCCAGTTGTGGATGCGTCCTGAGATTATCCCCGGACTCCGTAGGCTGACTGATGCCATACATGCGGAGGGGGCTGCGGCAGGCATCCAGTTGGGACACTGTGGCAATATGTCCCATAAGAGCATTTGCGGTTGTATGCCCGTCGGCGCATCTTCCGGTTTCAATCTTTACTCTCCTACCTTTGTGCGCGGACTGCGTGCCGATGAGCTGCCGGAGATGGCGCGTGCTTATGGACGTTCGGTGAATCTGGCACGGGAGGCCGGATTTGATTCTGTAGAGATTCATGCAGGGCATGGCTATCTCATCAGCCAGTTCTTGTCCCCGTCCACCAACCATCGGAAAGACGAGTTCGGAGGCTCGTTGCAGAACCGTATGCGTTTTATGGATATGGTGATGGAAGAAGTGATGAAGGCTGCCGGCAGTGATATGGCTGTGCTGGTGAAGATGAACATGCGCGACGGTTTCCGTGGAGGGATGGAGCTGGACGAGACGATGCAGGTGGCCCGGAGGCTGGAGCAGTCGGGAGCACATGCGCTGGTCTTGAGCGGTGGGTTCGTCAGTAAGGCGCCGATGTATGTCATGCGGGGCGAAATGCCTATCCGCAGCATGACGCATTACATGACCTGCTGGTGGTTGAAATACGGTGTACGCATGGTAGGCAAATGGATGATACCGAGCGTACCGTTTAAGGAAGCTTATTTCCTGGAAGATGCCTTGAAATTCCGTGCCGCCTTGAAGATACCGTTGGTTTATGTGGGTGGTCTGGTTTCCAGGGACAAGATAGATGAGGTGCTGGATGACGGCTTCGAGGCTGTGCAAATGGCACGCGCTCTGCTCAATGAGCCGGGGTTTGTCAACCGCATGCGTGCCGAAGAGAATGCACGTTGCAACTGCCGGCATAGTAATTATTGCATTGCCCGGATGTATTCCATCGAGATGGCATGCCATCAGCATTTGAAGGAGGAGCTTCCACCTTGTCTGAAAAGGGAGATAGAGAAAATCGAAGCGAAAGGCTGATTTTTAGTTTTTAATTTTCAATTTTTAATTATTAAAGTGAATTTAGCTGTTATAACCGGGGCAGACGGTGGCATGGGCATGGAAATTACCCGCGCAGTGGCAACTGCCGGCTATCAGGTCATCATGGCATGCCGTGACCCCCAAGCTGCCGAACCCAAGCGGCAACTACTGATGCGTGAAACCGGTAATCCGCGTATTGAGACTGCTCCCATTGATTTGGCATCTCTGGCTTCAGTGGCCGCATTTGCAGAGCATCTGTTGAAGCGGGGAGAGCCGTTGGCGTTGCTGATGAACAATGCCGGAACCATGGAAACGGAACGCCGCATTACCGAAGACGGACTGGAACGGACGGTGAGTGTCAATTATGTAGGGCCTTACCTGCTGACCCGCAAGCTGCTGCCATTGATGGGAGAGGGGAGCCGTATTGTGAATATGGTATCTTGTACGTATGCCATCGGTCATCTTGACTTTCCGGATTTTTTCCTCCGGGGAAGGAAGGGTGGCTTTTGGCGCATTCCTATATATAGCAACACGAAGCTGGCATTGACTCTGTTCACCATCGACTTGGCCAGTCGCGTCAAACACAAAGGTATTGTTGTGAATGCGGCTGACCCGGGGATTGTGTCTACCAATATCATCACCATGCATATGTGGTTTGACCCGCTGACAGATATACTTTTCAGGCCTTTTATCCGTACTCCCCGTAAGGGAGCTGCAACGGCTGTCGGCTTATTGCTGGATGAGGATGCCGGTAAACGTACGGGGACATTGAATGCCAGTTGCCGTCCCAAGTCTCTTTCGGAGAAGTACACCCGGCATGTACAGATGGAAGAACTGTGGGAGAGGACGGAAAGTATAGTGAAAAAATGGTTGTAAAAAACAGAGAAGGCGCATATGTCGCCTTCTCTGTTTATGGGGTATCTGAACTGTCTGTCATTAGATAGACAGTTCTCTCAATACATTTACAAGGTCTTTCTTGATGGGTTTGTCATTCTTGATGGCCTTCGTGAAGGGAACGTATACCACTTCATCGTGGTCAATGCCTATCATGACATTGCGCTGTCCTTCCATGATGGCGTCGATGGCGGCTGCGCCCAGACGGCTGGCAAGGATACGGTCGTGTGCCGTAGGGCTACCACCGCGTTGCAAGTGACCGAGGATGGTTACGCGTACGTCATATTGGGGGTATTCGTTCTTTACACGCTCTGCATAGTGCATTGCACCGCCGGTCAGTTCACTCTCGGCTACCAGTACGATACTGCTATTCTTGGATTTCCGGAAACCGTTCTTGATGAATTCTTCCAGTTGGTCCACTTCCGTACTGAATTCCGGGATAATGGCTGCTTCTGCTCCGGAGGCGATGGCGCCGTTCAGAGCGAGGAAACCGGCATCGCGTCCCATGACTTCTACGAAAAACAAGCGCTCATGGGAAGTGGCTGTATCACGGATTTTGTCCACAGCATCCAGGATCGTGTTCAGCGCGGTGTCGTAGCCGATAGTGGTATCTGTTCCATAAAGGTCATTGTCGATAGTTCCCGGCAGCCCGATACAAGGCACGTCAAACTCTTGTGCAAAGATACGAGCACCGGTCAGCGAACCGTCGCCTCCGATAATCACTAAGGCGTCAATGCCTTCTTTCTTCATGTTGTCGTAAGCAATTTGGCGGCCCTCGGGAGTCGTGAACTCTTTGCAGCGGGCTGTCTTCAGGATTGTACCACCCAGCTGGATGATGTTGCTGACATTTTGGCTTTTGAATTCTTTGATTTCGCCGGTTACCAGACCTTTGTAACCTCTATATATACCTTTAACTGAAAGTCCGTTGTAAATAGCCGAACGTGTCACGGCACGTATGGCTGCGTTCATTCCCGGAGCATCACCTCCTGATGTCAAGATACCAATGCACTTAACTGTTCCCATAACAATCTTTTTGTTTAGTATTAATAATCATGATGAAAAATAGATTTGGACTATTTTTTCATGCCGCAAAGATAGTAAAAAGCTGAGGCGGTGACTAATAAATTACGTTAATTTGCTGTTCCAAAAGGATGACAAACTGTTATTTAAGTTTTGACTTTATGGCTTCTGAAATTTCTTCCATCAGCCATTTGGGGGTGGAAGTGGCTCCGCAGACACCGATGGAATTGGCACCGGCTAACAGAGAACTATCTATTTCTTCGGCACTGTCTATCAAATGTGAATTGGCATTGACTTTTTTACACTCACTGAACAGCATCTTGCCGTTAGAGCTTTTTTTGCCGCTGACAAAGAATATTAAATCATGGGAAGCTGCAAATTTCCGGATATTAGGTATCCGGTTTGCCACTTGTCGGCAGATAGTGTCATAGGACTCGAAAGTGACTTTCGGTGAGATATGTCCCTCTATGTATTTCACAATGTTTTGAAATCCGTCCAGAGACTTTGTGGTCTGGGAGTAGAGACGGATGTCTTTGCTGAAATCCAGTTTCCTTGCCTCTTCCTGCTTTTCGATGACGATGGCCTTTCCGGTGGTTTGTCCTACCAGACCCAGTACTTCGGCGTGTCCATTTTTGCCATAGATGACAATTTGCTTGTCGCGGTTGTCTTCCTGGACGTACTCTTGCTTAATCTTCTTTTGCAGGCGGAGTACGACCGGGCAGGTTGCGTCAATGATTTCTATATTGTTGCGGCGGGCAATGTCATAAGTTTCAGGGGGCTCTCCATGAGCACGCAGCAGCACTTTGGCGTTGTGGAGGTGGTTGAATTCCTCATGGTTGATGGTAATCAGCCCCATTGCCTTCAGGCGTTCCACTTCACGGCTGTTGTGCACGATGTCTCCCAGACAATAGAGGGTTCCTCCTTTCGCCAGTTCCTCTTCTGCCTTGTTTATTGCGGTGACAACTCCGAAACAGAAGCCGGAGCCTTCGTCTATTTCTACTTTTGCCATATCCGGTTCAGTTCTTCTCCTTTATAACCCGTTCGAATTGTTCCGCCAGCCATTCCTTTTGTTGGGAAATGCTCAGGTGGCTGTTGTCCAACAATAAAGCGTCAGAAGCTTTGCGCAGCGGACTTACATCCCGGTTTTGGTCAATATAGTCCCGTTGTTTCACATTTTCCAGAATTTCGTCAAAGCTGGCTTCTTCCCCTTTGGCCTTTAGTTCGTCATAGCGGCGTTGTGCCCGTATCTCGGGGGTGGCGGTTACAAAAATTTTCAGCTCGGCATCCGGAAAAACGGTAGTGCCGATGTCGCGCCCATCCATAACGATACCCTTGGCCTTGCCCATCTCTTGTTGCTGTGCCACCATAGCTTCGCGTACGAAATCCAATGTTGCAATGGGGCTGACACGTGAAGATACTTCCATGGTACGGATTTTGTTTTCTACATTTACTCCGTTCAGGTAGGTATCTGGGCGTCCGGTTTCGGGGTTCAGGCGGAAAGAAATATGTATATCCTTTATTAGACTTTTCAGTTTTTCGGCATCTATGCGGTCACCCTGGAAAATACCATTCTCTATACTATATAATGTTACTGCCCGATACATGGCACCACTATCTATATATATGTAACCGATTTCGCGGGCGAGGTCTTTGGCCATAGTGCTTTTCCCGCAAGAGGAAAAACCGTCGATTGCTATTGTTATCTTTTTCATGACTTTTATGCTATAGTTATATAGGTATAACACCTGCAAAACAGAAAATTTCAATATTTCATTTAAAATTCTTGCCAAAGATACGGTATTTTTAAAATATCTCGTTACATTTGTGGCACAAAAGCACATGGAGGCTTTTGAAGGATTAAAAAAATGAAAATGGAGCGCCTATTGTGTAAAAAAAAACAGCAGTGCGTGAACATTCTTGGGAAAAGTGCTATATTTGCCCCAAATGAGAAACACTAAAATTATATTATAAATTATGGAAATTAAGAAATCACCTAAGGCAGACTTGGAGAGTAAGAAGTCGACTTGGCTGCTTGTCGGTTATGTGATTGTGCTCGCTTTCATGTTTGTTGCGTTCGAGTGGACAAAGCGTGACATCAAGATTGATACGAGCCAGGCTGTTGCCGACTTAGTATTTGAAGAGGAAATTATTCCTATTACGGAACAACCGGAGCAGGTTACTCCTCCGCCCCCCGAAGCTCCTGCAATTGCAGAAACCTTGACTATTGTTGAGGACGATGCTGACGTGGAAGAAACTGCTATCGTATCTTCTGAAGAATTGAACCAGGCTGTGGAAATTAAATATGTTCCCGTAGCAGTGGAAGAAGAAGAACCGGAAGAACAGACTATTTTCGAAGTGGTAGAACAGATGCCTGAATTTCCGAATGGTGGTATGGCTGGTCTGATGCAGTATCTGAGCAAGAACATCAAATATCCTACTATTGCACAGGAAAACGGAACTCAAGGTCGTGTAACTGTACAGTTCGTGGTTAATAAGGATGGTAGTATTGTAGATGCTAAAGTTTTGAGAGGTGTTGATCCGTATTTGGACAAAGAAGCTGTCCGCGTGATTATGGGTATGCCGAAGTGGAAGCCCGGTATGCAGCGTGGTAAACCCGTTCGCGTTAAGTATACTGTACCTGTAATGTTTAGATTGCAGTAATAAAATATCTATAAGTGGGAGAGGCTGCCGGAATGCAGCCTCTTTTCATTATCCGCTATTTCCTAAATTCTGAAAATGTCATGTTTACAGCTTCCGAGCTTTTAGAAAGAATAAATTCTCATATTGCAGAATTGCAGTTTACCCGTACTCCTCAAGGTTTATATGCTCCCATTACCTATGTGCTGTCCATGGGTGGAAAAAGAATCCGTCCGGTATTGATGTTGATGGCCTACAATCTGTATCAGGAGGATATTACCCGTATTTTTAATCCTGCAATGGGTATTGAAGTGTATCATAATTATACTCTTTTGCACGACGACTTGATGGACCGTGCAGACCGTCGCCGTGGCAAGGATACAGTACATAAAGTCTGGGATGACAATGCTGCCATTCTTTCGGGGGATGCAATGCTTGTATTGGCTTATCAGTTTATGGCTCAATGCCCGGTTGAACATTTGAAAGAAGTGATGGATATATTTAGCTTGACCGCACTTGAAATCTGTGAAGGGCAACAGCTGGATATGGAGTTTGAACATCGGAAAGATGTGAAGGCAGAGGAGTATCTGGAAATGATTCGTCTGAAAACTTCGGTATTGTTGGCTGCAAGTCTGAAGATTGGTGCTCTTTTGGGAGGGGCTTCTTCTGAAGATGCGGAGCTGTTGTATGATTTTGGCATGAACTTGGGTGTCGCTTTTCAGTTGAAAGATGACTTCCTGGATGTTTATGGCGATGCTGCCGTCTTTGGAAAGAATATTGGAGGTGACATTCTGTGCAATAAAAAGACCTACATGCTGATAAAGGCTTTTGAACATGCGGATGAAGGCCAGTTGACTTATTTGAATGCTTGGGTGGATGCTGTTTCATTCAATCCGGAGGAGAAGGTTGCTGCGGTGACGGAACTGTATAACCAGATTGGTGTCAAGGAGTTGTGTGAGAAAAAAATGGAAGAGTATTGTGAGCGCGCAATGGAAAGTTTATTGGCGGTGAACGTGGCGGATGAAAAGAAGGAAGAATTGAAGAGCTTGATGGCTAACTTGATGCATCGGGAAGTGTAACTTAAATCCGGGAGAAATGCCTTATAGAAGATTGCCTAATACAGATCAAGCGAGAATACGGGCGCTGAAAGCAGTGGTCGTCAAGGGTGATATATGTAATGTGTATGATTTGGCCGTATCTTTGAAGGTATTGACTGATGCGCGGAATTTTCTTACAAAGTTTGAAGCTGCGCAAGCTTATTATGCCGACTGTTTTGAGCGGCAGGCTCGGGCGGGACGTAAGCATCAGGCTAATGTAAAGACTGCCCGTCTGTATATTTCTCATTTTATCCAGGTGTTGAATTTAGCTGTCATCCGTTCTGAAGTGCGTATTGCTCATAAGGAATATTACGGTTTGGACACAAGCAACAATAATGTGCCTGATTTATCGACAGAGCCTGCTTTGGCAGAGTGGGGGCGTAAAATCGTGGATGGGGAAAACAAGCGTATATCTCAGGGAGGAATTCCCATTTATAACCCTACGATTGCAAAAGTGAGGGTGCATTATGATATTTTCATGGATAGTTATGAGAAACAAAAGAATCTTCAATTTTTAACAGCCCGCAGTTTGGACACCTTGGCTTCGATGCGTGCAGAAGCGGATGAGTTGATTCTGCATATATGGAACCAGGTGGAAAAAAAATTTGAGGAGGTTACTCCTAATGAGAAACGGTTGGATTTATGCCGTGATTATGGAATAATCTATTATTATCGTACTGGTGAAAAACGCAAAGAGTAAGTTGAAGAATGAGATTGATTGATTCACATTCCCATCTTTTTTTAGAAGAGTTTGCAGGGGATTTGCCCCAAGTGATGGCCCGTGCCCGTGAGGCAGGAGTCACGCATATTTTTATGCCCAATATCGATAGTACCACCATAAAGCCTATGCTTCGGGTGTGTCGTGAATATAAGGGGTATTGCTATCCAATGATTGGGTTGCATCCCACGTCTGTGGATGCGGATTATGAAAAGGAGTTGGATATAGTGGCCCGGGAGCTGGCCTCATCGAACGAATTTGTTGCAGTTGGTGAAATTGGTATGGATTTGTATTGGGATAAGACTTTTCTCAGAGAACAGCAAAGGGCGTTGGGCAGGCAGATTGAGTGGGCTTTGGAATACGATTTGCCGGTAGTGCTGCATTGTAGGGAAGCGTTCGACCATATATATAATGTGTTGAAACTTTATCGGCAGACTCCTTTGAAAGGAATTTTCCATAGTTTTACGGGGACCTCGGAAGAGGCCTGCAGGATTATGGAATTTGCGGATTTTATGATAGGAATAAATGGTGTGGTGACTTTCAAGAAATCAACTTTGCCCGAAGTCTTGAAGAATATTCCTTTGGAACGTATCGTGCTGGAAACCGATTCCCCTTATCTGACTCCGGTTCCCAATCGAGGCAAGAGGAACGAAACCGCATATGTTAAGGATACTTTGGTAAAGGTGGCCGGAATCTATGGGAATTCTCCTGAAAAGGTGGCTCAGGTTACTTCTGATAACGCTTTAAAAGTGTTCGGAATGCTCAAATAAGCTCTTTAAGATTTTAAAGTTTATTAATTTTGAGATTTTATTTAATATAAAACGGGGAGAATGAGGCAGAACAACAAAAAAAAGAATACATTTGTAGCTGAAAACGCTTGTGGTTCGCATTTTTTTTGTAATTTGCACCCGATTTCAGAAAAGGCGTCTATTGGAGAGATGCTCGAGTGGTTGAAGAGGCACGCCTGGAAAGCGTGTATACCCCTAAAGGGTATCCGGGGTTCGAATCCCCGTCTCTCCGCAATGTGATAAAATGGAGATAAAACAACAAATTATAATAAATAAATTAATTAATTAATCTTAAAAATTAGACACACAATGAAAAAGTTATTTGCAATTGTTGCTGTGATGGGAGTCTTAACATTTGGCTCAACTCAACTTGCTCAGGCTCAAGATGCTCCTGCAGCTGAACAAACTGAACAAGCAGCTGTAGCACCTGCTGCTGACGCTGCTGCTCCTGCCGCTATGGAAGCTGCAGAAGGTGGTATCCACAAAGAGATTAAAACAAAGTTCATTGAAGGTACTGCATCTTTCATGAGTTTGGTAGCTATCGCATTGGTTATCGGTCTTGCATTCTGTATTGAACGTATCATTTATTTGAGTTTGGCTGAAATCAATACAAAGAAGTTCTTGTCTGCTATCGAAGCTGCTTTGGAAAAAGGTGACGTTGAAGCTGCTAAAGACATCGCACGTAACACAAGAGGTCCTATTGCTTCTATCTACTATCAAGGTCTGATGAGAATTGACCAAGGTATTGACGTAGTAGAAAAGTCTGTAGTATCTTATGGTGGTGTACAAGCTGGTTACTTGGAAAAAGGTTGCTCTTGGATTACACTGTTCATCGCTATGGCTCCGTCTTTGGGATTCTTGGGTACTGTAATCGGTATGGTGCAGGCATTTGATAAGATTCAGCAGGTAGGTGATATCTCTCCGACGGTTGTAGCAGGTGGTATGAAGGTTGCCTTGATCACTACTATCTTCGGTTTGATCGTTGCTTTGATTCTGCAGGTATTCTACAACTATATCTTGTCTAAGATTGAAGCTTTGACAAGTGAAATGGAAGATTCTTCTATCTCACTGTTGGATATGGTTATCAAATATGACTTGAAATACAAAAAATAATTAAGATGGCTAAGTTATCATATAAAGTATCATACTACGTACTGTATGTCATGTTCGCTATCATCTTGGTAGTGTTAGGCTTGTTCTACTTCGGTGGAGATGCTCAGGGCGATGCAGTATTGATGAGTGTTGACGCAGAAATGTGGCAACCGGCTCAGACAGACGCATTGATTTATTTGATGTATGTCTTGTTCTTTATAGCTATTATTGCTACCGTGGTTGGTGTTGTGTTCCAATTTGGATCTGCACTGAAAGATAATCCGGGAGCAGCGTTGAAATCTTTGATCGGTTTGGTTATATTGGTTGCAGTTGTTGTTATTTCTTGGGCTATGGGTAGTGAAGAGCCACTCGTTATTCCGGGTTATAGCGGAACTGAAAATGTTCCTTTCTGGTTGAAGCTTACTGATATGTTCCTCTATTCTATCTATATCTTGTTTGCTGGTACAATCTTGGCAATCATTTTTAGTAGCATTAAGAAGAAATTATCATAACCGATTGAGGTAAATCAATCTAAAGAGTAATTACAATGGCAAAAGGAAAAAGAAAAGTTCCTGATATTAACTCAAGTTCTACAGCGGATATTGCATTCTTGTTGCTGATTTTCTTCTTGATCACGACATCTATGGATACTGACCGTGGTTTGGCAAGACGTTTGCCGCCTCCACCGGAAAAAGACCAGAAGATTGAGGACCAGAAGAAGAAAGAACGTAATGTTCTGCAAGTCTTCTTAAATATGCAGGACCAGTTAATGTGTGGGAATGATTATATTACAGTTGACCAATTGCGTGCGAAAACAAAAGAATTCATTGCCAATCCGTACAATGATGAAACGAAGCCGGAAAAGATTTCAAAGAATGTTGCTTTCTTCGGTACGGTTCAAGTAACGGAAAATCATGTGGTTTCTTTGCGTTGTGACCGCGGTTCTTCCTATAAGGCATATATGGCTGTACAGAATGAGTTGGTAGCAGCTTATAATGAGTTGCGTGATGAATTGGCTCAAGAGAAGTGGCAGAAAAATTATGCTGAGTTGGATCAAGAACAGCAAGATGCAATTCGTGAAATTTATCCTCAGAGAATTTCTGAGGCAGAACCTAAAAAGTACGGAGAAAAGAAGTAATGGGAAAATTTAATAAGACTGGTAAACGTGAGATGCCGGCGTTGAACACTTCTTCTCTGCCTGACCTTATCTTCACCTTGTTGTTCTTTTTCATGATTGTGACAACGATGCGTGAGGTAACATTAAAGGTTGAGTTTAAGGTTCCGCAAGCTACGGAATTGGAGAAACTGGAGAAGAAGTCGTTGGTTACGTTTATCTACGTAGGAAAACCTACTGCCGAATTTCGTAAGAAGTTAGGTAACGAGAGCCGTATCCAGTTGAACGACAGTTATGCTGAAGTTGCTGAAATTCAAGATTATATTATTGGTGAACGTGCCAGTATGAAAGAAGAAGATCAGCCACAGATGACAGTGTCTTTGAAAGTTGACCAAGATACGAAAATGGGTATCGTAACAGATATCAAGGAAGCTCTTCGTCAAGCTTATGCTTTGAAGATTAACTATTCTGCGCAACCGCGTCAGTAAGAGTTGATTTAAGATATAATAAAGGTCGTTTCATTTGTTGAAACGACCTTTATTGTTTTAAGTATATTGGATTTTTAAGATTTCACATTATATACTTCGCAGTAGATGTGTTCCTTTACAGAGTCAAAATCCTTTCCACATTCTATATCTCCATAGGCCATGATGAGCATAGGTAGGTAGTTGTCTCCTGCTTTGTAGGGTGGTTGTTGGTAGGGCTTTTCCCATAAGGAGAATCCTTGCCGTTGATAGAAGTTAATGCGGCGTTTAGCCATTTCTTCTTCGGGTATTTCCACTTCCAAGACGATGGGATGTTTTAAGAGTTGGCACAAATGGTTCAGTACACTCTTTCCATACCCGCCGTTACGCTGTGCGGGGTCAATGGCAAAATGCTCTATATAGTAGAAATGTCCGAAATCCCAGTAAGTGATGAGGCCTACCGGGGTGTTGTTATGGAAGATGATATTGTTATAGAAGTGCGTTTTGGTATCTGTATACTTGCGCAATTCCTCCAGTTCCCGGTACTCCTCTGAAGGGAACGATTGAGTCATTAATTTCTCCATATAGCTGTACAAGTCTGTGTCAGCTGTTGTAATACGTTGAAGTCTGATCATAAGTTCTTTAAGTTTAGTTTGTTCTTATTCTGTATAAAATTCAATGATGCGGCGGATAGCTCGTTGGCAGATAGGACAGAAAGTGGGATATTCATTGGTACGCATGCGGCAATTGTCTGCCGGACGGTAGATGCCTTTGGCAGAATAGCCGGCTCCTTCATATACACCTACGGGATATGTTCCACTTTCAGAAGAGGGAGTAGGAACGGGAGTTCCTTGTGCAAGCATGTCTTCCCACTTGGAGGTGAAATTGATTCTCGTGCTGATATTCTGTTCCCAGGGTTCCACATCTAATGGATAGGTATCTGTCATCACGTCATTGTCATAGAAATATTCATCGGCCAGTCCGCCAAAGCTATGCCCGAACTCATGTACCACAACGGGGCGGAACATTGGATGGTGGGCGGTAGTAAGGGTATAGGAATTATAGATTCCACCGCCGCCATATTCTTCCGTATTGGCAAGGATGATGATGTGTTCATACGGTATTCCAGCCAGCGCATCGTGTATGGATTTGACACGGGAGGTTGTCAGATACCGGTCTGAATAGAATGTGCTGAAATGAGAACTGAATGCTGTCCGTTTCCATTCTCCGAGGCGTGGTACACTTACTCCGCTGTCTTCGGAGGGGCTGGCCACTGCTACAATGTTGAAGTACTTTTTCATGGACCGGAAGGGTTCGTGGGCAAACAGACTTTCGCAGGCAATGGCTGCATCTTTGTAGAATACCGGCATCTCTTCGGGAGTATATCCTTCTGCAAGGATGGCTACGTCGATGCATTTGTCTGTATTGCCGCTTTGCAGCAGATATTTATGTGGTGTGATGTGGGCAGTACCTTTCTGCTGTATTAGGATATCGTCGGGACTGACCGTATGTTTCATGCTTGCCCGTACATTTCTACGCGAGTCAAGGAGTGTTATTTCTATTTCTGCAGGACGAAGGGGATAGGGAAGGAGGAAGGTGTTTTCGAATCCTTTGGTTACTGCTTTGGCTTCATCTGTTTCCAGCCACTCCTGAAAGAGCGAAGAAAAGGATGTTTTGTAGATTACGTTGCCATTGGCAGCATCCCGCATAATGATTTGTCCGTTTCCTTGCAGGGGCAGTTCAGACAAGTGATGCTTCCTTCCTGCCCAAGAGGGGAGACAAGACAGTCCGTCCAGGCATATCTCTTGTTTGGCTGCATTTCCGGTAAAGATATAGTCGACACGCAGGGTTTTATCTGCAAAATAATCGGCAAAACTTTGGGCATGCAAGGATATTGCTGCCATCAGGCATAATAGGAATAAGGAATACTTTTTCATAACGGTTCATTATTATTGCTACTACAAAGATAATATCTTTAAAGCTCATCTGCAATTTTCCGGTCGTGCGAGATGGAATTTTGCATATGCACTTTGAAATGCCTGATATGCGGTATTATTCTTTTTTTTGCAAGAAAAGTTATAAACCGTATTTTTATTGGCGAAAAAATAGCTAACTTTGCATGTTGCCGTATAGATATGCGGGAGATATAGTAATTTATTAATCATTAGAATTTGAAATGGGACATCATCAATTGGATACTTTAGACGAACAGATTTTAAAACTTATAGCCGATAATGCACGCATTCCTTTTCTTGAAGTGGCCAGAGCTTGTAATGTATCGGGAGCAGCCATTCATCAGCGCATTCAAAAGCTGACAAACTTAGGTATATTGAAAGGTTCTGAATATGTGATTGATCCGGAGAAGATAGGATATGAAACATGCGCCTATATCGGTATCTATCTAAAGGATCCTGCTTCTTTTGATGCTGTAACGAGAGCATTGGAAGCTATTCCCGAGATTGTGGAATGCCATTTTACAACGGGCAAGTATGATATGTTCATAAAGCTTTATGCCCGCAACAACCATCATTTGCTGAGCATCATACATGATAAGTTGCAGCCGCTGGGACTGGCGCGTACGGAAACCTTGATTTCTTTCCACGAAGCCATCAAGCGGCAGATGCCTATAACGGTAGAAGAAGAGGAAGATTAATTTTACCGGTGGATATAATCGACGAATGCATAAGGGCAGGGATGCTTCTCATCTGCGGGATGGGACTCCCTGCTTTTTTCTTGCCATACAGTCGGAGCGACTTCGGGAAAGTAGGCGTCCACCTGAGGGGCTTCTGCATCCACTTCGGTCAGGCAGAGGGTATCTGCAAAGGGGAGTGCCTGGCGATAAACGCTTGCACCGCCGATGATGTAGACGTGTTCGTCGGGCTGGCAACTGCTTAGTGCTTCTTCCAATGAGGGAAAAACTTCTGTACCGGGACAGATCAAATCTTTTTGAGTGGACAGAACAACGTTGCGGCGGTTGGGAAGCGCACCTTTGGGGAGAGATTCAAAAGTCTTTCGGCCCATGATGATGGTATTTCCCGTGGTGAGGGCTTTGAAACGCTTCAAATCATTGGGAAGCCAGAATAACAACCGGTTCTGATAGCCGATACCTCTCTTTCTGTCTACTGCAGCAATAATACTAATCATATGTGTGTAAAATTCTTTTCTCTTTCTATCTTTTTATTGTAGGATTTATACTGACACTTTCCCTGCAATATGCGGATGCGGGTTATAGTTGACCAACTCAAAATCCTCGAACTTGAAATCGAAGATGTTTTTCACATCCGGATTGATTCTCATCTGCGGCAAATCCCGCGGTTCACGAGATAGTTGGAGCTTTACCTGCTCCAGATGGTTCAGATAGATGTGGGCGTCTCCTAAGGTATGGATGAAATCTCCGGCTTTCAGTCCGGTGACTTGCGCCATCATCTGCAGGAGCAGGGCATAGGAAGCAATGTTGAAGGGCACTCCTAAAAAAATGTCCGCACTACGCTGGTACAGTTGCAGGCTCAGCCGTCCGTTGGCGACATAGAACTGGAAGAAAGCGTGGCAGGGAGGGAGGTTCATGTTGTCCAAATCGCCTACATTCCATGCGCTGACTATAATCCGGCGTGAGTCGGGATTGTGCTTGATGGTTTCTACAGCTTCGCTGATTTGGTCGATGAATCCACCTTTATAGTTCGGCCAGGAGCGCCATTGATACCCGTAGATATGTCCCAGGTCACCGTTTTCGTCCGCCCATTCGTTCCAGATGCGTACACCGTTGTCCTGAAGATATTTCACATTGGTGTCTCCTTGGAGGAACCATAGCAGTTCGTATATGATTGATTTCAGATGCAGCTTCTTGGTAGTAAGGCAGGGGAAGCCTTCATCCATGTTGAAACGCATCTGGTGGCCGAATACGCTGATGGTGCCGGTACCCGTACGGTCGCTTTTCTCTACGCCTTCGGTCAGTACGCGGTTCAGCAGGTCTAAATATTGTTTCATGATGTAGCTCTGTTTTTATCCGAACGCAAAGGTAGGGGAATTAATTAATAATTAATAATTAATAATTAAAAATTAGAGGAAGGGGGTCATCAAGTTCCCCACCCAGCCTACGAATTTCTTCCATCCGGAACGCTTTTTCCAGACTTCGGGAGTGAGCAGTGTACTGTTTTGCACGTCCCGTTCGAACATGGCATTCAGCTCATTGGTGATCTTGGGGTCGAAGATGAAAGCGTTTGTCTCGTAGTCATAGCGCAGGCTGCGGCTGTTGAGATTGGCAGTACCCACCGTGCAGAAAGTGCTGTCTACCATCATTATCTTGGAATGGTGGAAGCCGCCGTTGAAGAGATATATCTTGGCTCCTTTCTTCATCAGCTTGTGTGCTATGTAGAATGAGGCATCCGGAGTAAAGGCTATGTCCGACACGGCAGGTATCATGATTTCCACTTCAGTACCTTTTTTCAGTGCGTTCTTGATTGCCTTGCGGATTGATTTGGTCGGAACGAAATAAGGATTCACGATTCGGATGCTCTTCTGTGCGGCTTGTATGGAAGCTGCATAGGCATGGCTGATGGAGCGTGGTGTTTCGCGTGGCGTGCGGTCCACGATGGCTATTTCTTCGGCAATACTGTCGGGCAGTTGCTGAGTATCCGGGAAGTAGGCAGGTCCACCTACGTGTTGTCCCGTTTCCCGGTTCCACATGGTCAGGAAGATGCCCTGCAGATAGCGCACGGCATCTCCTTCAAGATGTATGTGCATATCGTGCCATTTACCGATTTTAGGCAATCCGTTGATGTAGTAGTCGGCAATGTTCATGCCGCCGGTATAACCTATCTTTCCGTCAATCACTACTATTTTCCGATGGTCGCGGTGTATGGCATGATTCACCCAGGGAAAAGTGATAGGGTCGAACTTGACGATTTCGATGCCTTGGGCATGGATGGATTTCAGATGGTGTTCCTTCAATGGTTGGTTGTTGGACCAGTTACCGAAGGCATCGAACATGGCGCGGACTTCAACCCCTTCCTTGACCTTCTCTGCCAGAAGGCTGAACAAGGCATTGGCTATGGAGTCGTTGCGGAAATTGAAATATTCCAGATGGATATGATGCCGGGCATGGCGGATATTCTCGAAGAGGTCGACGAACTTGTCATGACCGGTCATCAGTAATTTCACTTCATTGTTGTAAGTAACGGGAGCGCCCATTTCCTTCAAGTAATTCATGACGATGGAATCGCTTGTTGTTTGCGCTTCGATATTCCCAATAGAAAAAACGAATAATGTGATGAATAGAATCTTTCTCAAAACTTTCTCCTCTTATTTAGTTTTCTGAGTGGGCAAAGATACAATTTCTTGTTGATATATGTCTGTCCGTTTAAAAAAAAAAATTAGCCCTTACCTTATTGGATAAGATAAGAGCCAAGACTTTGTTGGAGTAGTGCATGTCCTCTTTCTCCGGGCACGGATATGTATTTATGCCATGGATACAATCTTTCGGTAACCGAAATAGAGCAATACTACTCCGGCAATGATTAATGACTTGGGATCAAGCTCTGACGCTCCGCTCCGGATGGCAGAATCAAAGGTCTCGCGCAAGGTGTCTAGTATCAGCTGCACTCCGTCAAGGGCAACGAATAGTACGAGGCACAATGTGAAGCAGAATGCTGCCCATATTTGTGCCAAGTGGTGGCTACGGTCGGGCAAGTGTCGCAGTACGCGGCGGCTGAATCTGTTATCGGCTATTTCCTGCCGGTGTTCGGCAAAGAATGAAGTCAGGAGTTTATCATTATTTTCCATCATAACCATTTTGTTTTAAGTAGGAAGCCATTTTATCTTTCGCCCGCGAGAGGTGGCTTTTTACCGTTCCCGCCGGACATCCGGTGATACCTGCAATCTTTTCGATGCTTTGGTCTTCCATGTAGAAGAGCGTGATGCAGGTGCGTTCCATTTCCTTCAGTGTGGCGAGGGCACGGTAAATGTCTATGTGCTGCCCCACGTCCTGCTGCAGTGTGCTGCATTGAGCATCCACTTGGTACGTATCCAAACCGTCTGTTTCCTTCCGGCTGCGAATATAGTCATAAAAAACATTATAGGCAATACGGTAGAGCCAGGTCGAGAAATTGGATAGATTCTTGAACGAAGCGATGTTTGTATAGGCTTTGATAAACGTATCTTGTGCCAAGTCGTCACTCAACTCGCTGTCGCCGCAGGTCTGGTGCAGGAAGAACCGCCGTACGGACGACTGGTACTTCTTCACCAACCGGTCGAAGGCCTTGGTGTTTTGAAATACCACGACCTGTGCGACTAACGATATGTCATTGAGTTGACTCATTTTTCTTCGTTCTTCTTCTGTTGGCTGTAGAAAATCACCAATTGTCCGAAGCCGGTGAACATGACGAGTAAGCCGATACATCCGAGACCGAATTCTCCGGTAATGGCCCAAAGGAAGATGAACAGGCCGATGCCGACGAATATGTTGTTGATGCCTTTGCTACGGATGTCTGTTGCTGCGGCTTCTTTGAAGAAGTTTTCAGGCAGTTGCTGTCCGCTGGCCAGAGCTTGTTCTGCCAGGCGGTACTTGGCCTTCCGGTTTTTATAGCGGAAGAAGAATACTACGAATATGATGAGTAGCGGCAGTCCGAATACAAAGACGATGGCTGTTACGGCAATCACGGTCTCCGAAGTCTTGCTTCCGAGGTCGAACCCGTTCCAGTCCATACTGCTGTTGTGGTGGGTTCTCCATTTTTCCGGAGCATCGCTACTGCCGGTACCGTTTTCATAAGTCATGATGCTGAGTGTGTCTGTTACGGTTTCTCCATTGATGACAGTGTCCCTCAATTCGATGACTCTTTTCTTGTTCCCCTGACCGTCGTTCTCTGTTACGGTTCTGTTTGCGCCTTGCACCAGTGTGCAGAACATCATGGCGAGCATTAATCCTAAAATGATACGTTTCATAATCTATGGTTTTTTAATTTGTTTCTTTGTTGGTTAGACGTATCGTCACCTTTATAAAGTTGCAAAGAGAAGATATTTTTTTTAGAAAACCGGAAATAAGACGATATTTTTCCGGAAAATGTCTTATTGTCTTTTTCCTGGAATAACAAGAAGTAGGTATTTGCGACTGTAAATAGAGGTAAATATACAAACCGGGTTGTTTCTTATTGTAAATACTGTTATCTTCGCGCATCTGTTTTTATTGGGAAGTCTTGATGAAGTTGAGGAATATAATGAAGTGTTTCCTCCCTCTGCTGTTCATTGCCTATCTGGGAGGAATTACGCTGTTTACCCACTCGCATGTGGTGAATGGTGTTATCATTGTGCATTCCCATCCATTCAAGGGACAGCATGAGCATACAGAGGTGCAGTTGGAAACCATTTTCTATCTTGCCTCTTTCGTCTCCTCTTCCCTTCCGTTGCTTCCGGTTGCCGCGACGGTTTTCCTTGTTTTGTTGTGTGTACTGAGCATTCTTGCCACGGAATGCATCAAGTGTGTAAAGCTTCGTGGAGGTATTTGCCTGCGTGCTCCCCCTTCTTTTTTTCAAATCCGATAGATTAAGGCAATTCCGTTGTGGGATTGCGTCAACCTCATTGATTAACATATTATTTTAGAAGTACATGAAAAAATATATATTTTTTGTGGTGGGAGCAATATGTCTGTTACTCTCATCAACCGTTTATGCCGAAGATTTGAAGAGTACCGATGCCAATATTGTCGGTCATGTAATAGAAAAAAGTACAAGGGAACATTTGCCTTATATGACAGTTTCGCTGAAAGGCACCACCATCGGGACCATGACCGATGCCACCGGTCACTATTTCCTAAAGAATCTGCCTGAAGGTGAGTTCACGTTGTCCGTCAGTGCCGTAGGTTATAAGTCGCAGGAGCGCAAAGTCGTTCTGAAACGTGGTAAGACCTTGGAAGAGAACTTTGAGTTGGAAGAAGACATGGTGGCACTGGACGGGGTGGTAGTTACAGCCAACCGCAACGAGACTGCCCGGCGTTTGGCACCCACTTTGGTCAAAGTGGTTACTCCTAAACTGTTTGAGCAGACAAATTCGCATACTTTGTCGCAAGGACTGGCCTTTCAGCCAGGTGTGCGGGTGGAGACCGATTGCCAGAATTGCGGTTATTCACAAGTGCGCATCAACGGGCTGGATGGGAAATATACCCAAATATTGATAGACTCACGTCCCATCTTTTCCTCTCTAGCTGGTGTGTATGGGTTGGAACAGATTCCCGCCAACATGATAGAACGTGTGGAAGTGGTGCGTGGAGGTGGTTCAGCCTTGTTCGGTTCTTCGGCCATTGCCGGGACGGTGAATATCATTACGAAGGAACCGATTCGCAATTCCGGTTCTTTCTCGCATACCATTTCCAATTTCGACGGTTCCGGCTCGTTCGACAACAACACGACCCTGAATCTTTCCTTGGTTTCTTCGGACAGTAAGATGGGGGCTTATGTGTATGGCCAAAGCAGGCATCGTTCGGCATGGGACTCCAATGGAGACGGTTTCTCCGAATTACCGAAGCTGAAGAACCAGACTGTCGGTCTGAATGCTTACTACCGGACAAGTGCCTATTCCAAGCTGAGCCTTGAATACCATCATATGGAGGAATTCCGCCGTGGTGGAAGTGGCTTCAGCCTTCCCCCTCATATAGCCGAGGATGCCGGATTGAACGGTACCGGGGCGCCCGGACTGGTGGAACAGCTGAAACATTCCATCAACACGGGTGGGCTCAAGTTCACGGCTTTCTCCAAAAAACAGAAACATACGTTCAGTACCTATGCTTCGGCTCAGCACATCGTGCGCAATAGTTATTACAGCGCTTATGGAATGACTACGGACTTTACCGGTGTGCTGGGTGCCCAGTATATTTATCATTTTGACAAGTGTCTGTTTATGCCTGCCGATTTGACCGGAGGCATTGAGTTCAATCACGACAATCTGCATGACAAGGCAACGGACGTACAGAAGTATCGTGATGCTGCTTTGGCCGAAGATCCTACGGCAACGGGTGACCGCTTGCAACAACTGATTGAGAAATATACCCCCGCCCCGTTGAACCAAATGGTGAATATAGCAAGCGCCTATGCCCAGAATGAGTGGAAGAACGAACAGTGGAGTTTCCTGATTGGCGGGCGCGTGGATAAAAACAGCATCATGGACAAGGCTGTTTTCAGTCCCCGTGCCAATATCCGTTATAATCCTACTCAGGATGTGAATATCCGTTTCAGTTATGCTGAGGGATTCCGTGCTCCACAAGCGTTTGATGAAGATCTGCATATCAGTAATGTGGGTGGAGAATTGGTTTCCATTGTCCGCGCCAAAGGATTGAAGGAAGAGCGTTCGCGCAGCTTCAATGCTTCGGTAGACTGGTATCATTACTTCGGAGATTTCCAGGCAAACCTATTGGTGGAAGGCTTCTACACGAAACTTTCCGACCCGTTTGTCCTGACGCCTCCGGTGAAAGACCCGGACGGTAGTGCTTATCTGATACAGACCCGCATCAATGGTTCGGGAGCTAAAGTGTATGGCGGCACATTGGAAGGAAAGGTTGCCTATAAGGATAAGGTTCAGTTGCAGGCAGGGTTGACACTTCAACGAAGTATCTATGACTCTCCCGAAGAATGGAGTGCGGATGAGGAGCACTTGTCGGAGAAAGAACGTTACAGTGACAAGATACTGCGTACTCCCGACGTCTACGGCTACTTTACAGCTACCTATATGCCGGTTAAAGCCTTCTCAATAGCTTTGAACGGCAATTATACCGGGCGGATGTACGTTCCCCATTTGCTTTCGGAGGTGAACGGTGAGGCGGATGTATTGGTAAAGAGTCCGGACTTCTTTGAACTTGGAACAAAGATAGCTTACGACTTTGATTTTCAAGGGTTCTGTTTGCAGCTCAATGCCGGTGTACAGAATATATTCAATTCTTATCAGAAAGATTTTGATAAAGGAGCGAGCCGCGATTCCGGTTATATCTACGGACCGGGTGCACCGCGTTCCTATTTTGCAGGGGTGAAACTCAGTTTTTAAAAAGAGTATTGAACCGTGCTTTTTGTTTAGCCCCGTAGATTGGTGAAACGTATTTTGCACTATCTTTGCTGCCATAAAACAGTTCAAAGCATGAAGCTACCCTCATCTTTCACCGATTATACACGCGCCCTCTTGGGTGTGGAAGAATATGAAAAGCTGGCTGCCGCCCTGGAAGGGGAGCAGCCGGTCAGTATCCGACTGAATGAAGATAAATTACCGGAATCTTCATTCAGTCTTTTTCGTTCCTCTTTGGAGCATGTTCCCTGGTCTGCTGCCGGATACTATCTGGACAAGCGGCTGACATTCACTTTCGACCCGCTGTTTCATGCAGGCTGCTACTATGTGCAGGAGGCTTCGTCCATGTTTGTGGAGCAGGCTTTGAGGCGGTATGTGGGCGAAGGACCGGTGGTGATGCTTGACCTCTGTGCGGCTCCCGGCGGGAAATCCACGCATGCCCGTAGCGTGTTGCCCGCAGGCAGTCTGCTGGTGGCCAATGAGGTAATCCGCAACCGCTCGCAGGTATTGGCGGAGAATCTTACGAAGTGGGGGCATTCCGGTGTGGTGGTCACTAATAATGACCCGGCGGATTTTTCTTCCTTGACGGACTTCTTCGACGTCATATTGACGGATGTCCCCTGCTCTGGCGAGGGGATGTTCCGTAAAGACCCCGTTGCGGTAAGTGAGTGGAGTGGGGAGAATGTGGAAATCTGCTGGCAGCGCCAGCGTCGCATCGTTACGGATATCTGGCCTTGCTTGAAGCCCGGAGGCATTCTCATCTACAGTACTTGTACCTATAATACAAAGGAAAACGAAGAGAACATCCGTTGGATACGGGATGAATTCGGGGCGGAGGTATTGCCATTGGAAATTTCTACTGACTGGAATATTACGGGTAATCTATTGTCGGGAGAGGACTTTCCCGCCTATCGTTTCCTGCCCCATCGGACGAAGGGGGAAGGATTCTTTTTGGCAGTTCTCCGCAAACCGGGCGTGAGCGATGGGAATACCTGGGCCGGGCAGGTGAAATCCCGGGAAAAAGGAAGAAAACCCCAAGGAAAAGGAGCGAAAACTCCGGGTGTTTCCAAAGAACAGCTTTCGGCACTGCATGAGTGGTTTGCGGTTCCGGATAATTACGAATTTATCGTCAATGGCAACAACGTCAGCGCTTTCCCTAAAGCGTATCTCTCCGAACTGTCGGCTTTGCGTTCGTCACTCCGTATCGTGCAGGCTGGGGTAGATGTTGCCGAGTTGAAAGGAAAAGACTGGATGCCTGTTCATGGGCTCGCCATGAGTATAGCACTGAATCCGGATGCCTTTGCCCATGAAGAGATAGGCCGCGAGCAGGCCATCAGTTATCTGCGCAAGGAGGCTGTTGTCCTTTCGGAGACTGCTCCGCGCGGCATTGTCTTGCTCACCTACAAACAGATACCTCTAGGATTTGTCAAGAATATAGGTAACCGTGCCAATAATCTTTATCCCCAGGAATGGCGCATACGCAGCGGATATTTGCCGGAAGGGGTGCTGGAATTGGCAACAATAACCGGGTGAAATCAATCACGTTACTGCAAAGCTGCTGTATATATTTTGCAGTAGCACTGCAGAGCTGTTGCAGTGACACTGCAAATATATATGCAGCGCGACTGCAACACATATGCAGTGGTGCTGCAACACATATGCAGTGCGACTGCAAAAAATATGCAGAACTTTGCAGTATAATAATAGAGTAGGAATGTACTATTTTTTATTGTTTCTTCAATGCAGTATTTTGTTTGTTCAAGCATTTTCTATATATAGATAACTGTTTTAAAACTAATACTATTTGCTTATGCTTAAAAAAACGATTACTGCCTTAAGCCTACTTTGTATCCTTGCAGCCTGCCAGAGTGACGACAACTCTTCACCACAACCCAAGCCCCGCAAAGACATTGCCTTGACCCGTGCCGAGCAGGAGATGACGGATTTAGGAACGGATTTCGCTTTCCGTTTCTTTAATCAGGTTTGTAAAACTGAGGTGGAAAAGCCCAATCTGTTCATCTCTCCTTTGAGCGCTTCGCTCTGTCTGTCTATGATTGCCAATGGAGCGTTGGGAAACACACTATCTGAGATGACAGATGTCCTGGGCTTTTCGGGCTATTCGTTGGAAGAAATGAACAACTATAATAAGAAGCTGGTGGAGGCGTTGCTCGATTTGGACAATACCACACAGTTGGGAATTGCCAATTCCATCTGGATAAAGAAAGGGTTTGGTGTTCATGACGACTTTGTAAGCGTAAACAAAAAGATGTATGACGCGCAAGTGCAGGAGCTGGATTTTGCCTCTCCCAAGGCTCCGGACATTATAAACGGCTGGTGTGCCGGGAAAACGAATAATTGCATCCCCAAAGTCTTGAATGAGATTCCGGAGACGGCGCGTCTTTATCTGTTGAATGCGCTTTATTTCAAGGGGATTTGGAAGAATCAATTCAAAAAATCGGATACGGCAGAAGAGGCTTTTACGAATGCTGACGGAAGCAAATCGACTGTACACATGATGAATCTTCGTGACGAGAGATTCAACTATGCCGAGAATGAGTATTTCTCAATGGCAGAGTTGCCTTACGGCAATGAGGCTTTCAGTATGGTGGTGCTCTTGCCGGCAGAGGGAAAATCGTTGGATGAGTGCCTGCCGCAGCTGAATGACGAGCGTTGGGGGGAATGGAACAGTAGTTTATCAAGCTTTGCCTTGAACCTTAAGTTACCCCGGTTTGAAATGGAATATGATAAAGAACTCATTGACGATATGATGGCAATGGGAATGCAGGAGGCTTTTACTCCATCGGCCGATTTTTCCGGAATGGCGGATGAGGATTTGTTTATCAGTTTGCTGCAACAGTTCACTTATGTGAATGTGAATGAAGAGGGGACGGAAGCTGCGGCTGTAACTGTCGGAGGAATGGACCTGGCCGTTCCCGGACCAAGTACGGTAATTCCGTTCTATGTGGACCGTCCTTTCATCTTCCTGATAAAGGAGAAGAGTACGGGGGTTATTCTGTTTATGGGTAAAGTCACAAAACTATAACTACAATATATTGAAATAGAAAGAGCTGTCTGCCAACCGCAGACAGCTCTTTCTATTTATAACCGGCTCTTGTATATCTGTGCCATTGCCTTCTGATACTGGTTTTCCAGTTGCAGAAGGTTTGTCTTGCTTTGATAGACAACCGATATTTCAACGAAGTATTCAATCATACTGATTTGTCCTCCCATAAGTGCTTGTTTCAGTAAAGAAAGGTCTTGCTGTTGATGGAAGGTGCGCTCGTATTCCTCCATGGAAGCGTGCAGGTTCTTGGCCTCTTCATAGAGTTGCCACAAGGCAGAGCTGGCTTGCAGTGCGGCGTTCTCCTTTTGATAGTCTATGTTGAGCGCTTGTGTCTTGGCTATCTTGACCTTATTGCGGTTTTCGAAAAGCGGGAAAGAGAAGCCTACTACTACGCCGTTCAGCGGATGCCCCGATTCGGTATTTCTACGGTAACCCAGTTCCAGTTTGGGTAGCCAGCCTTGCTTGCTTGCCGAAATCTGTTTCCGGGCAGCAGAACTTTCACCCTGCAAGGATTGCAGGGTGGGGTCTGAAGCCAGCAGTTCGTCGGCTAGCGAGCGGAAGTCGGCCGGCAACGGCACTGCCGGGTACTCTGTCAATCCGAGTGTTTGGGCGTCGGGTGTGGTACCGGGCATGGGACGTCCCGGTGTGAGCGGCTGGTTTCCGTTGAGGACAAGCAGCTCTTTCAGTTTGTTGTTAAGTGCCGTCTGGTTCATGCGGGCTTCCGTGCGTACATTCAGCAACTCCAGATTAATCTTGTTGGTTTCCAGTGCATTGGCATCTCCCGTTTCCAAACGTCGGGTGTACATGGCCGACAGCTCCTCCGCATTCTTTAACCGTTCGTCGAGCAGGGCTTGCTGGCGTTGCAGCATGATGATGTCCAGGCATACTTCCTTCGCTTGCAGCAATATCTGCTGGCGGAAGGCGGTGGCTTGTGCATCCAGTGCATTTGTCTTGAGTCGGTTCATCTTCCCTCGGGTGGCGTAAAGCGTGGGGAAGTCGAAGCTTTGTGAGATGACCATTTCGCCGACTGTTTCGTCACTGTTCTTGGAGTCCCAAAGGTGGGCGTATGACAGTGTAGGGTCGGGGAGGTTGTTGTTTGTCTTGTTCTCCAGTTTTTGTGAGGAAATGAGGTGGGAGTTAGCCTGCAACTCCTTGTTGTTGGCCTCTATCTGCTGGAGCACGGCATCAATGCCGGACGTTTGTGCGCTCATCCCCACAAAAGCGAGGATGGCGGCGCTGAATATGAAAAATCTTTTATTCATTGTCTGACGTTTTAGGTTGTTGGTTACGGTGCATCATCAGATAAACAATCGGAATGATGAAACCGTTCAGGAACGTGGATGTTAAAAGGCCGCCTAAGATAACCTTTGCCATCGGGCTTTGTATCTCGTTGCCCGGCAGGTCGCCACTGAGAGCCAGCGGGATAAGTGCCAGTGCACTGGATAGGGCGGTCATCAGGATTGGATTCAGACGGTCGAGCGAACCGCGGATAACGCTGTCGTAGACGCCATAGCCTTCTTCCTGCTGCAAGTGGTTGTAATGGCTGATGAGCAGCATTCCGTTTCGGGTGGCGATACCGAACAGTGAGATGAAACCGATGATGGCGGGGATACTCACTTCTCCCGTTGTGATGAGCAGGGCGAATACACCGCCTATCAATGCCAGCGGCAGATTGATAAGGATGATGGCGCTCTCCTTCACACTGCGGAATTCATGGTAGAGGAGCAGGAATATCACCACGATGGACATGAACGAAGTAAGTGCCAGAGTGCGGCTTGCTGCCTGCTCGCTTTCGAATTGTCCGCCGTATTCGATGTGGTATCCTTCCGGCAGTTTGATTTGTGCGTCTACCTGGGCTTGTATATCATTGACTACACTTCGCAGGTCGCGGTCGGCCACGTTGGCGGAGATGACGATTTTACGCTTTACATTCTCGCGGCTGATGGTGTTCGGACCCATGGCCGAGCGGATTTCCGCTACATAGTTCAGTGGAATTTTCTGTCCGTCGCCCGTATCAATCATCAAGTTGCGTATTTTTTCCATTTTGTCGCGCAGGTCGTCTTTCACGCGTACGGTTAGGTCGAAGCTCTTTCCCTTTTCGTAAACTTGGGAAACGGCTTCACCGGCCAGACAGACATTGACAAATTCCGAAAATTCGGGCAGTGAAATGCCGTATTTGGCAAGCATTTCCCGTTTGGGCGAAATGACAAGTTGCGGACGCTCAATCTGCTGTTCCACGTTTAGGTCAGCAATACCGGGAATACCCTGGATGGCACTCTTGATTTCATTGCCCAGAGTGAACATGCGGTTCAGATCGTCGCCGAACAGTTTGATGGCGATGTTCGCCTTTGTACCGGATAGCATGGCGTCTATACGGTGGCTGATAGGCTGGCCTATTTCCACGTTTGCCCCTACAATGGTACCCAGTTTTTCGCGGACTTCTGCCACGAGCTCGCTGCGTGAGCGGTCTTTCAACTCAAACGGTGCCTCAATCTCAGAGACGTTTACTCCCAGAGCGTGTTCGTCCAGTTCTGCACGTCCCGTTTTACGGGCCACGGTCTGTATTTCGGGGATGGAGAGCAGCAGCTCCTCGGCACGGTGCCCCATCTTGTCGCTTTCTTCCAGGGAGATACCCGGAAGCGAGGAGATATTGATGGTGAACGAACCTTCATTGAAAGGCGGCAGGAACGAGCGGCCCAGGGTGAAGAAACAGCCGAGTGCCACTACAAATAGTCCGATAATACCTCCAAGTACCCCTTTCTTATGCCCCAATACAAAAGTCAGTGCTGAACCATACCATTGCTTCATCTTGCGTGCTACGGCAGAATCGCTGTTTTCGTTATTTTGTTTTTTCGTTTTCTCTTTTCCCAATAGATAGGAGCAAAGTACCGGCGTTACGGTCAGTGCCACAACGGTTGAAGCCGCCAATGCCACGATGAATGCAATGCCTAGTGGTACCAACATCCTACCTTCCATACCACTAAGGAAGAACAGTGGTACGAAGCTGACAATGATGATCAGCGTTGAATTGAGGATAGGCATACGCACTTCTTTCGAAGCATTGAACACCACTTCCAGAATAGGAAGTCGCTCGCCGGCAGGTTTCAGTCGGTTTTCGTGCAAACGCTTGTAGACATTCTCCACGTCCACGATGGCATCATCCACCAGCGAACCGATGGCGATAGCCATACCTCCCAGGCTCATGGTATTTATCGTAAAGCCCATATAGTGCAGGGCAAGGATGGAGGCAATCAGTGACAACGGCAGTGTCACCAGCGAGATGACTGTGGTACGTACGTTGGCAAGGAACAGGAAAAGCACGATGACAACGAAAATACCTCCCTCCAACAACGACTTCTGAACGTTTCCGATGGAACTTTCGATGAAACGGCTTTGACGGAAGATGTCTGTGGAAACCTTTACGTCCGCCGGTAGATTCTTCTGCAGGTCTTGCAGGGAAGCTTCCAGTTTGTCTGTAAGCTCCAGCGTGCTTGTGGCGGGTTGCTTGGTGACTGTCAGCAGTACGGCATGCTTACCGCGTTCCGAGGCGGTACCCAGTTTAGGAAGTTTGGCTCCGATTTGAACGTCTGCAATATCTTCCAGCAGGATAGGGGCGCCGGAGACTCCGTTGCTCCGCACCACGGCCTTGGCTATCTGGTCTACCTTGTCGGTAGAAAGTACGCCGCGTACGATATATTCATTGCCATATTCATAGAGTACTCCACCATTGGCATTCAGGTTCATTTCGCGGGTGATGTTCATCACTTCGCTCAATGTCACGCCGTAATGGCGCATCCGTTCCGGGTCCAGTTGCACTTGATATTCCTTGATGTCGCCGCCCAGTACGGCTACTTGTGCCACACCGCCCGTAGAGAGCAGGCGGGGACGTATGGTCCAGTCGGCAATGGTACGCAAATCCAGCATAGAGGTCGAATCTGCTGTCAGACCTACAATCAGCATCTCGCCCAAAATGGACGATTGTGGGCCTAGTGTCGGTTTGCCTACGTTGGCCGGTAAGGATTCGTTGACGACTGCCAGTTTCTCACTGACAATCTGCCGGGCAAGATAGATATCTGTATCCCAGTCGAATTCTACCCAGACTACAGAAAAACCGTTCGTTGAGGAAGAGCGTACACGGCGCACACCCGTTGCACCGTTTACAGCCGTTTCTACGGGAAAAGTGACCAGTTGTTCCACTTCCTCTGCTGCCATACCGTTTGCTTCGGTCATGATGACCACGGTCGGCGCATTGAGGTCAGGGAACACATCCACTTCCGTATGCATGGCGGTATAAGTACCGCCAATCAGCAACAGCACCGATGCTACCAGCACCAGGATGCGGTTCTGAAGAGAAAAACCAATTATTTTGTTTAACATCTTTCTATTTACTATTTACAATGTACAATGTACAATTGGGCTGCGCAATGTCAGCCGCACTTGCTGTTTTATCTAATATTTCTTGTTTATCTGACTTTACACTCCCATTCGTCACGTAACCCTTATACTGCATAGCGAAATGGTACTTTGTAAATTGTCAAATTGTACATGAGATTAGTGTTCATGGCTATGTGCCGGAATAGCATTCGTTGCCGATGCCAGCTTCACTTGATAGGCTCCTTGGGTTACGACGCGATCGCCTGCTTTTATGCCGGAAAGGATTTGTACACTCTCGCCATTGTCGGCACCCAGGGTGACAAGCTGTTTTTTGTAGCCCTCTTCATCCAGTTGCAGGTAGACAAAGAAGCTGCCTTGTTCCTCGGTCAGCGCACTGTGAGGAAGAGACAACACGTTCTCCATTGGTGAGGATAATAGGAATACTTCTACAAACGAGCCGGGAATAACGTCTCCCTTATTGTCGAATTCAAAAGTTACGGGTATATAATATCCGTTCTCACCCGAAGCCTTTCCATAAGAAAGCATGCGCCCGCCCAGTTCTTTCAATGTATATACCTTATTATTATAAGGAGTACAGAAGTTGGCGGAACCGATGCTGTTCAGGTAAGGATAGTACTTTTCGGATACATCCGCACGCAGGAAAAGCTTACGGTTCTGGGTGACGCTTACCAACGGCTGGCCGACGCTGACGTAGTCCCCTTCTTTCACCAACAGATTCTTCACATAACCGCTGATGGGAGAAACAACCGCCTGGCCGCTTGCCGAATGGTTCTTTGCGACTGCCTCGTAACTGATACGGGCATTTTCATAAATCTGTTCGGCTTGCGCGAATTCCTTTTCAGATACGATTTTGTTGCCTACGAGTGCTTTCATACGCTCATATTCCTTTTTGGAAACTTCGTAGGCTATCCGGGCTTTCTGCACCGGGTCTCCGTCGGCCATGTTTTTGGATGACAATACCACCAAAGGAGTACCTTTGCTGACGCTCATTCCTTCGATAACTTTTCCCTTGAAGGAAACCACGCCTGCTACTGTAGCTACGGCTACGCTCTCGTCTCCTTGGGCTGCCATCACCTGGCCGCTGGTCTTGATGACTTGATGGAAACTACCCGGTTTAACAGTGCTGACTGCTACGCCGGCAGCTTGTGCCTTTGCCGGTGGCAGGATGATTTCATCGCTTCCTCCGGCATGGTTTTCCTGCTTTTCGTGCTCATGGTTGTGTCCCTCATGTTCGTGGTCATGTCCTTCGTGGTCATGTCCGTCATGATTGTGCTCTTCTGTTTCGTGATTATGTCCTTCGTGGCTGTTTCCGGACTTGCTGTTGCAGGAGCCTAAAAGGAATAATCCCAAGACTCCCATGAAAATAACTTTTTTCATGATGATATTTGTTCTTACTTTTTGATTTTGAATACAAAGTTAGGGCATAGGGCGTGCAACCAAATTGCATTGTTCCTTATGCCGGATAGAAATCTGTCCCGGTGATGTTCCGGTAACAGTTAAGCAAGAAGAGACGGAGGGGCACGAAGTCCCGTAGCACATATGATAAATGTACTATGAAGAGATTCCAAATAGATACACTCCTGCCTGCTTATATCAAACTCGGGTAGGATGAGTAACTTGGAAAAAGGTTCAATGAGTAGGGTGACTGTCCACAAGGCATCCGGATGTGAACACACATCATTGGAAGAGCTGGGCGTCTGTTGTACAAAGTGGGTTGTCATGCATCCCGTGTCGCAACAGCAGTGCTCGTTGCCCGGGCTATGACGGTGTCCGCAGCAATCGGCGGTGATATCATTCTTCATGCATATCATTCCGTCGGCATGATGATGGTGGGGAATGACGGGTATCACCAGCATTATCAAGCTGATGAAAAAAAGAATATAGGTTATGTACTGTTTCTTTTTCATTCCTCTATCTTTGGACGGATGCAAAGATAGAGGTTAAGGACTTAATTACCAAATAGAAAATGCTAAAAAGGTTTGAATAACATATTCAATCCCTCATTCATGCTGGGGTGGGTGAAAATGAAGTCCCGCAGGAAATGGTAACGCTGTCCCGTTTTCATGATTGATGCTACGGTATTGATTACTTCCGGTGCATCGGCACAAAGTAGGGTACAACCCAGAATCCGTCCGGTATGGATGTCTACAATGGCTTTGAGCATACCGTCTATGCTGTGTAGCGTACGGGCACGTGGAATCATGGCAGCAGGGATACGTGCCACATGTATGGAATAACCGTTCTTCATCGCTTCCTCTTCCGTCAGTCCTATATGTGCCAGCGGTGGGTCGGTGAAAATGGCAAAGGGGATTGGATACCGGTCTTTTGTACTCCTTTTTTTGTTTTCAAAGAGTTGGTTACGGATGATACGGAAATCATCGATGGACAAGTAGTCGAACTGTTCGTCTCCTCTTACGTCCCCCAGGGCCCATACGTGTGGGGCTGTAGTCCGTAATTGGTCGTCGACAACGATGGCTCCCCGCTTGTCTGTTTGTATACTCGCTTTTTCCAGATTCAGCTCTGCAGTCATGGGCTTACGGCCAATGGCTACCAGCAAGGCATCTCCTTTCAGGTAGTAGGGAGTGCCGTTTGCACTGTCCGTATAGGTCAGAGTTATTCCTTCGGCTGTGTCGTACACGGATTGGACACGGGCGTTCAACCGGACATTGATACGCTTTCGGTTCAATGCTTCCAGCATGGAGGCGGCAATGTCGCGGTCCACTTTAGGCAGAAAGCGGTTTCCCGCTTCCAGCAGTGTGACGTGGCTTCCAAAGCCTGCATACATAGTGGCAAACTCCAATCCGACAGCACCGCCGCCGATGACGAGCAGGTGTGCGGGCAGTTTGTCCGATTGCAGCAAGGTCTCACTGGTATATACATACTTGCTCTCCTTGAGTCCGTCGATGGCAGGCAGGATAGGGGAGGACCCGGTGTTGATGAATATTTCTTTCCCCTCAAGAATCGTTTCGTCCTTGCCGGAAATTATACGGATTGTATTTTCGGACAAGAAAGAAGCAGTTCCGTCATAGAGGGTTATGTTAGGCTTGTTTTTTACATTTTCATAATTTTTCTCACGCAGGAAGGATACAAGCTTGTCTTTCCGCGCCACGGCAAGTGCATACAGTTTGGACTGGTTCTTATAATCGTCATAGTATCTCCTTTCCGCATATTCCGATTCGTGAATCAGGGCTTTGGTGGGGATACATCCTACATTAACACATGTCCCTCCGTACATCTGGGGGGAGCGTTCCACTATGGCTACTTTCCAGTTCCGTTCGGACAGTTCAGCAGCCAATAACTTCCCGCCTTTGCCGAATCCTATTATGATGGCATCATATTGTTTCATTTTAATATCTCTTAGTTAAGTGTTTAGTAAAATGAAAACAATATGTATCGGCCATTTGTTCGGACGCTGGGTTTAGCGGATGCTTATCGTTCCAGTTCGCGGAGGGAGTCCATTTTCTTCTTTTCAAGGAATTCGTAGATGCCGCTCAAATGCTCTTTCACTTGCTTGTTCCCGAATTCATATACCTTGCTCACCAGTCCGTCCAGGAAGTCACGGTCGTGGCTGACGAGAATCAGGGTGCCGTCAAAATCCAGCAGAGCCTGCTTCAGGATATCTTTGGTTTTCATGTCCAGATGGTTGGTCGGTTCGTCCAGTATCAACAGATTCACCGGTTCGAGCAGGAGCTTTATCATGGCAAGGCGTGTACGCTCTCCACCGGAAAGCACCTTGACCTTCTTCATGGATTCTTCGGGGCCGCCGAACATGAAGGCTCCCAGCAGGTCGCGTATCTTGTTGCGGATTTCCCCTTTGGCAACGTCGTCTATGGTCTGGAACACGGTTAGGTTCTCATCCAGCAGTGAGGCCTGGTTCTGTGCAAAATATCCAATCTGCACGTTATGTCCTATGGTGAGTGTACCTTCATGCTCTATTTCCTTCATAATGCATTTTACCAACGTTGACTTTCCTTCACCATTCTTGCCGACGAAAGCAACCTTGTCTCCCCGTTCTATGGTGAGATTGGCGTTCTTGAAGACCACATGGTCACCGTAACTTTTCCCTACTCCTTCCATGATGACGGGATAATTGCCCGAACGGGGGGAGGGAGGGAATTTGAGGCGCAACGCTGAAGTGTCTTCTTCGTCCACTTCCAGCAGCTCCAGTTTTTCCAGCATCTTTACGCGGCTCTGCACTTGCAGGGTCTTGGAGTAGGTACCTTTGAACCGTTCGATGAATTCCTTGGTTTCGGCAATGAACTTCTGCTGGTCGTCGTAGGCTTTCTGTTGCTGTTCACGGCGTTCCTTGCGGAGTTCCAGGTATTTGGAATAGTTTACTTTATAATCGTATATCCGGCCCATGGTCACTTCGATGGTACGGGTGGTGATGTTGTCCACGAACTTGCGGTCGTGGCTGATGACGATGACAGCCTTTCCGTTGCTGATAAGAAAATCTTCCAGCCATTGTATGGATTCTATGTCCAGATGGTTGGTCGGCTCGTCCAGCAACAGTACGTCGGGCTTCTGCAGCAACAGTTTGGCAAGCTCGATGCGCATGCGCCATCCACCGCTGAAGTCACTGGTCTGGCGGTTGAAGTCTTCGCGTACGAACCCCAGTCCGAGCAGTGCTTTTTCCACATCCTCCTCGTAATTGGTGGAGTCGATGGCATAGAACTTTTCGCTCAAGGCGGAGACGTTCTCGATAAGTTCCATGTAACTGTCGCTTTCGTAGTCGGTACGCGTTTCCAGTTCCTTGTTGAGGCGCTCTATCTCGGCTTCCATTTCATGCAGGTGGGCAAAGGCCTGTGCTGCTTCCTGGAATACGGTACGGCCGTCTTCCGTCATAAGGTGCTGCGGAAGGTAAGCTATGACACTGTCTTTGGGGGCTGAGATTTTTCCACGGGTAGGCTGTCTTACACCTGCCAGGATTTTCAATAATGTACTTTTCCCCGCTCCATTTTTACCCATCAGGGCGATGCGGTCTTTCTCGTTGATAACGAAAGATATATCACTGAATAAAGTTGTGCCGCCAAATTCCACGGCCAGTCCGTCTATAGAAATCATTATATGTTTTTTTAATGAGCTGCAAAGATAGTGCAAATTGAGTGCAGAATTTTCATGCTTGCATGAAAAAGTTATGCCGGGATGCAGCTTATCTTATTTAAAGATAGTGCAAATCTATTATTTTTTATATCTTTGCCCCTATATAAACAAAACGCATAGGTCATGGAAATAGAAAAAGTGTCAGGAGATTACCGTCCGCTTATTCTGGTTGCGGAAGATGATGATAGTAACTTTAAACTGATAAAGGCTATCATCGGCAAGAAATGCGAGATACTATGGGCAAAGAATGGTGAGGAGATTGTAAATTTGTTCGAAGAGAATCGCGACAAGGCGGAAGCTATTCTGATGGATATAAAAATGCCTATTATGAACGGGCTGGATGCTACGGTGATTATTCGCAAGAAGGATAAGGAACTTCCCATCATCATGCAGACCGCTTACGCCTTTACTGCCGACCGCGAAAAAGCCTTGGAGTGTGGAGCCTCGGAAGTGTTGGTAAAACCCATCACTCTGTCTGCTTTGCGTACATGTCTAAGCCGTTATTTACCCAAATTGGTTTGGTAAGGCTTTACTGATAATAAAAAGGGAACCGGACGACTAAGTAATGAATATTATCATCCGGTTCCCTTTTTTTATTCTTGTGCATTGTCTTTTCTCTCTTCCATCTTCTTTTTTACAAATTCGATTTTGAGATTGGCTTCTTCCATATTCTTCTTTATTTCCGTCATGGATGACAGCAGTTGTGCCAGTTCGTAGACGCTGGCAAGGGCCTGGCGATCGGCGGCAGTCATGGTGATGGAATAGGGGCGTTCCCCTTGATAGTTGACTTTGATATTCTTGTCCTTGTTCAGATAAAGGAACCCCATGACGTTTCCGTCTTCTCCCAGTTTGAAGTCTGCCTTTTCAATCTTTTCACCGAGGTCAGTGGTTTCGTAGCTGTCTTTGGCGGCGGGTGTTTCGGCAAAGCTACCATCGGGAGCAGTGACTTTGACGGCCACATGGTGGATATTATGGGCTCCGCAATAAATGGAAGTCATGCTCATGACTCCGTTTTCGTCTACCTGGAAGCGAAGGAAAGAGCGATGCAGATTTTTTTCTATCACTTGGGAAGGATGAAGGTAATTGCCGATATTCTGGTATTCGGCATCTTTTTCAAAAGTGTATTTCCCTTTGATTGCATCGAAATCCTTTTGCTTGGCTTGAAGCATACTGTCCAGATAGACCAGGCTCTTTTCCTGCTCTTTCAGTTCCACTTCCTGCATCAGGCCGATGCCTGCACGGCGAGTTTCAAACGCTTTGGGATAGAGCATCTTGATGCTGTCAATCAGAATCTTCGCTTCATTGTAGTTGCCGAGTTCAAACGCTTCGCGGGCAGCTTGTAGTTTTTCACCGGCCTTCTTCTCCACATCTTCGCAAGAGAAGAGTGTACAGCATAGGCATGCAAGGAGTATTACTTTTTTCATATTTGTTGTTCTTGGAGTTAGAGTCCACAAAAATAGAAATAATATCTTTATCTTTGCAGCATTTTAATGTGCAAATGTGCTAATAGACCATTAACACATTTGCGTATTCATTACATTAGCGCATTATTTATGATAGATTTGACGGCAGAAGAACTGAAGCAATATTTTAGTGATGATATATTCAAGCGGATATCCGAAACGGCTGATGAATTGGGATTGGAATGTTACGTAGTCGGTGGATATGTACGTGATATTTTCCTGCAACGTCCTTCCAAGGATATTGATGTGGTGGTGGTAGGCAGTGGCATTGCCATGGCCGAGGCGCTGGGTAAGCGTCTGGGGCGTGGGGCGCATGTTTCCGTCTTCAAGAATTTCGGTACGGCACAATTGAAGTACTATGGTACGGAAGTTGAGTTTGTGGGTGCAAGAAAAGAATCGTATACACACGATTCCCGCAAGCCTATTGTAGAGGACGGTACATTGGAGGATGACCAGAACCGCCGTGATTTTACCATCAATGCACTGGCTGTTTGCCTGAACCGGGTGCGTTATGGCGAGTTGGTCGACCCCTTTGGCGGTATTGGAGACTTGAAGGAAAAGACCATCCGGACTCCCCTCGACCCTGATATAACTTTCAGTGATGACCCTTTGCGCATGATGCGCTGTGTCCGTTTTGCCACCCAGCTGGGATTCTATATTGACGATGAGACATTCGATTCTCTGGAGCGTAATCGCGAACGCATCTCCATCATCTCCAAAGAACGCATTGCAGACGAACTGAACAAAATCATCTTGTCACCTATTCCGTCTAAGGGATTCATTGAGCTGGACCGCTGTGGTCTGCTGGAACTGATATTCCCGGAACTTGTCAGGCTGCAAGGCGTGGAGACGCGTAATGGACGCGCCCATAAGGACAATTTCTACCATACGCTCGAAGTACTCGACAACATCAGCAAGAAGACCGACAACCTTTGGCTACGCTGGGCAGCTCTTCTGCATGATATAGCCAAGCCTGCCACCAAGCGTTGGGAACCCCGTGCGGGCTGGACGTTCCATAACCATAATTTCATTGGCGAGAAGATGATACCCGATATTTTCCGCAAGATGAAGCTCCCTATGAATGAGAAGATGAAATATGTGCAGAAAATGGTGAGCCTGCACATGCGTCCCATTGTGATAGCGGATGATGTAGTGACCGACTCGGCAGTGCGTCGCCTCTTGTTTGAGGCAGGTGATGATATAGACGACCTGATGACACTGTGCGAAGCCGACATTACTTCCAAGAATATGGAGCGTAAGAAACGTTTCCTTAATAATTTTCAGTTGGTACGCCAGAAGCTGAAGGATTTGGAGGAACGCGACCGTATCCGTAATTTCCAGCCTCCGGTCAGTGGTGAAGAAATCATGAAGACTTTCGGCCTTTCTCCTTGCCAGCAGGTAGGTGCCTTGAAGAGTGCCATTAAGGATGCCATTTTGGACGGCATCATTCCCAATGAATACGAAGCCGCCCGTGCATTTATGTTGCAACGGGCGGAGAAGATGGGGCTTAAGGAGTTATAACTTATAACTCATAACTCTTCTTTTTCTGCCTGGAACTTGCGGCTTACTTTCATCAGGTTGATGGTGTAGGTCACTATGTTTTGGGCTTCTTGTATCATAGTCAGGTATACCATGCTGACTTTGATGCTGCCGCTCTGACTTTGGATGCGTTGCAGCTCTTCTCGTTTCAGGTGAGACAACTGGCCGTTGAGGTCGTTGGCTTTGCGAATCTCTGTTTCCAGTTCATCATAATTGTTCGTTTCCAGCTTGTGGCGGCATACTTGCAACAGATAGCAGATGTCTTCGGCTACGTCTGTAAATTCTCCTTTCTGAATGGCATCCAGCGGATTGAAGTTATTGTCTATGTGCTCCAAGCAAGGTTCGCAAAGACGGCCTACGCTGTACACCAGTTCGCTGGCAAAGTCGTTGCCTTGATAGTAATAGAGTCCTTTTTCCAGTACGGTATTGTTGTCGAGGCGGCACATGGCAAGTGTTCCGGTACGCTTCATCTGCTTGATGAGTTGTTTTTCGAATTTTACTGAGCCCATGGCACGACGCAGTCCGCGTAGATTCTCGTGTAGGAAGGAAGTGACGGTACGTTCAAAATTCTCTTCTGTGAATTCCATAATCTTCACCAGTTCTTCACGGGTATGCTTGCGGAGTAATTCGATGACTTCGCTGTTGTCCGTGCTCTTCATCAACTGTTTTAGGGTCTCGTTGCCTTTTTCTTTCTCTTTGCGCTTCTTGTACATCACTTGGCTACGAATCAGCATGAAGACTGCCAGACCAATCAGTGCCAGGATGGCAACCGTACCGCCGAAATGGATAATTAATGCCACGAAAAAACAGATGGTGAACGCTGCTCCGGCAGTGATGAACCAACCGCCGATAACGCTGAGCACACCCGTAATGCGGAATACCGCCGAATCACGTCCCCAGGCACGGTCGGCAAGCGATGTACCCATGGCTACCATAAAGGTGACATAAGTGGTGGAAAGGGGGAGTTTCAAGGAAGTTCCCAAGGCGATGAGCAGACCAGCCAATACGAGATTGACGGAAGCGCGAACCAAGTCAAAAGCGGCGCCGTCGGCTATGATGGCTTCATCCTTCTGGAAGCGTGTATTCATCCACCGCTTGCTGCTTTCGGGCATTGTTTTGGATATTCCGTTAGCCAGGGTCATGCTGAAGCGTACCAGCGTGCGGGCTATCGGGGTACTTCCGAAGTTCTCTTCACCGTCATCCTGACGGGCAAGGTCCACGGAAGTTTTGATGACGTTGTGGGCTTTCTTGGATGTGCAGAGTGCATAGACCATGATAGCGCCTGCACCGATAAGGAAATACCACGGGGTTTTGGCTGCACCGAGGAGTGAGGACATCAGGAATCCGTCGGGGCCGGCGGCCGTACCATTGGCTGTATAGTCAATAAATGAGGAATATCCTGCGAGGGGAACACCGATAAAGTTCACCAAGTCATTGCCGGCAAAGGCGAGGGCGAGGGCGAAAGTACCCATCAGAACCACTACTTTGAAGACGTTTATCTTGCACCAATGCAGTATCTGCATCAGTATGGTGAAGAATACAAAGAAACCGGTTATCAGCAATGCGGTATTGTCGTGTATCCATTGCTTATTTTCAGGAGTCATGAATGAACTGTCTTTCAGCCCCTTTATCAGCATGAAGTAGATGATGCTGGTGGCAGCTATACCACCGAACAGCGCGATGCTGTATTTCATGTTCTTCTTGTAGTTGAAGGTGAACACGATACGTGCCAGCCACTGTACCAGCATACCGAAGAAGAAGGCAATGGCTACGGATACAAAAATGGCCATGATGACAGACAGCGCCTTGTCTGTATTGATGAGGTCGCCCAGTCCCAATGTATCGCTGTTATAGACCTTGATGAGCGCCAGTGCGAACGTACCTCCCAGCAGCTCGAACACCATGGATACAGTGGTGGAGGTAGGCATTCCCATAGTGTTGAAGACATCTAATAGCACGACGTCCGTCAACATGACGGCAAGCAGAATGCACATGATTTCGGCAAAGTAGAAGTGCTCCGGTTGATAGATGCCGTGTCGTGCAATGTCCATCATGCCATTGCTGAGTGCCGCACCGATGAAGACGCCAATGCCTGCAATGAACAGTATGGTTTTGAAAGATGCTGCCTTTGCTCCGACAGCCGACTGAAGAAAATTGACCGCATCATTACTGACACCTACCACGAGGTCGAAAATCGCGAGTACGAACAGAAAGATGACGATACCCAGATAAATTGTTTCCATAGACATGTATTTTATTTCCGGCTGCAAAGGAAAGAGTTTGGTGTTGCAGGGAAATGTCATACATGTTACAGAAATGTTACAAATGTTTTGGAATAGAATGGTATTGTGTTAAGAGCGATTGCTCTTATTCTCCTAATAATCATTAATGTTAAGCATTTAAGAGTAACAATATAAGTATAATAGAAGAGTGGATGCTTTTGTGTTTCGTATTTGGTTATTTCTATGTTAAGCAGCCAAATTACTAGTTAATTGTTTGCAGATGTCGAGAATTCTTGCGAATATTGCATACAAGTTGTGTGTAGAATTGATTGTAATTAGAACTTTGATATTAAAAATCAAAGATGTATGTAACTTTTTTAATTCATTTATTAAATAAATGAATTCTACCAACGAATATAGAAATATGAAAAACCATTTTTGTTTAAACCTATTCTTCTTACTATATTTGTTTTTTTGTGCTGGATGCAAGCAGCATATCTCAGATAGTGCTGCTAAGGCAAATGAGGCATTGTTTACTCAATTAGATAGTCTGATAGATAATTCTGATAAACTTATTTTGCAGAAAGAGGAGCGAATAGAGGCGTTGAAGCATTCACTAAGACAATCTAAGGCATTTGAGAAACAGTATGAACTTAATCAGGCTATTTATCAAGAATATCGTGTGTATGATGCAGATTCGGCTATGAAGTATACTACACAAAGCCTTGATTTAGCACGACAATATCATGATAAGAATCGTGAGATTGAATCTTTATTAGGTATTGGTTTTGTTTATACGGCTAATGGCTTGCTTAGTCAAGCCTCTGAAGTAATGCATTCACTCTGTTCTTCCAGTATGCCTCGCTACTTACGTTCGCGTTATTATGGTCAGATGCGTACTCTCTGCTCGCGGTTGCAACTCTATTCATTAGGTGATGATGCATTACATGAGCATTATGGTCAACTTTATGCGTTATATTCAGATTCAGTATTGCAGACGGCCACTCCTGACGAACCACGCTACCTTTATAGCCGTGTGTGGAAATATCAAGATGTTCCCGGTGCACAACGTATTGCCATTAGGGATGAGTTGGAAAAGGAAAAACAACGTCTTCTACCTAATAGTCGTAATTATTCTATTTTAGCTTATAACTTGGCTCTACTTTATGAAAAAGAGCACAACCATACCAAGTGGCTGGAAAATATGATTCTCTCAGGTATTGCTGATGTATATGCTGTGAATCGTGATATTGGTTCGTTATATGCATTGGCTTCCTATTTATATGAACAAGGTCAGTTGGACCGAGCCTATCGTTATAGTACTTATTGTTCTGATATCGGTATAACTTTTAAGAGTCGTGTACGACTGCTTCATCAGCAGAAGTTGCAGAGAAGGATACATCAAAGCTACATTGAACGTGATCATATGCAACAGAAGCAGCTAAAGCTATTCCTTTTATTTATTAGTTTTCTCACTATTGTATTGCTGATAGCTCTTTTCTTTTTGAGAAGGCAAACAAGAAGACGTAGGAAAGCTTTGGTTGAGCTACATGTGGCCAATGGTAGATTGAAGAGTCTTAATAGTGAACTGCAAAAGCTCAATTTGGTTCTACGTGACACAAATTATATTAAGGAGGAGTATATTGGTCAGGTATTCAAACTTTGTTCATCCTATATTTGCCGTATGGAGGAGTATCGTAAAAAGTTAAACCGTAAATTAAAGGCTGGGCAACTTGAAGATTTAAAGAAGATGATTAGTTCTACTTCTACCATGAGCGATGAAATGAAGGATTTTTATGAGAAATTTGATTCCATTATTCTACATTTATACCCTGATTTTGTAGAGCACTTCAATAGTTTGCTACGTCCCGAAGAACATATTGAAGTGAAGTCTGGGCGGCTTAATACAGAACTTCGTATTCATGCTTTGATACGAATGGGGGTAACGGATAGTGAGAAGATTGCAGAATTTTTGCACTGTTCACTGCAAACCGTATATAATAATCGTTCTATAACTTTAAATAAATCTTCGCTCAGTAAGGAGGAATTTCTTCGAGCTGTGAAAGAGGTTTGTAAAAAGTAATTTGAAGACTGAGCGTTTCTCTCATTTTTTACCCACATGTATATAGATAATTGCCATTCAATAGCTTAATACTATCGAATGGCAATTATCTATATACATGTTTTTGATTACCGATTTAATTTAAATCACTACTGAAAATCTATTGAGTCTGTCTGTAATTGAAAGATAATCAGCAATATATAACTTTGTGAATTTACCAAATCCTCTACCAGTGAATATAATCGGTTGTTACATTGTCTAATTTTGCTCTCGAGATTTTTTACACACAAGTTCCTATTAACTTAAAAATGTAATTTATGAAAACCAGACAAAAATCGAGAGACGCAAGTGGTATTTTGCTTGTCTGTCTTATGTGGATGCTGTCACTTTCAAGCTCACTTCATGCACAGACATGGAATATTAACGGAAATGTGACAGATGAACAAGGAGAACCGATAATCGGTGCCAATGTAGTGATACAAGGTACGGGTACGGGCACCATTACCGATGTAGAAGGAAACTTTAAACTCGCTTTAGTGACTAAGGGGGCGGTAATGGAGATAAGTTTCATTGGGTATATATCCAAGACATTGCAGGTGAAAGACGCATCATCGTTAAAGATTGTACTGAAAGAAGATAACCAGGCACTGGATGAGGTGGTAGTAGTAGGTTATGGTGTACAGCGCAAAAGTGATCTTACAGGTTCGGTTGCTTCAGTTAACTCGGATGTACTTGAAAGTCGCCCACAAGCTAATTTGATTCAATCTTTGCAAGGAGCAGTTCCAGGATTGAATATTAGTGTGACGGGTAGTAATGCTGAAGGTTCGTCCACTACTACACGTATTCGTGGTAACAACTCCATTACGGCCGATAATAAACCTCTTGTTATTCTTGATGGAATACCTTTTGATGGTCCATGGTCGGAAATCAATCCCAATGATGTAGAGAGTATAGAAGTATTGAAGGATGCCTCTTCAGCAGCCATTTATGGTGCTCGCGGTTCTAACGGTGTAATCCTTATTACTTCTAAGCGCGGTAAGAAAGACAGATTGACGGTATCATACGATACTTATGTTACTATTGACCAGCCTATCAATTTACCTCGTATGATGAATGGCAAAGAATTCTATAAGTATAAATCTGAAGCTTTCAAGGCTACCAATACTACTCCTCCTACAGAAGAGAATCCTGAACCTTGGTTAGATAACTTTACTCCTACTGAATTAGCTATGTATGCTGCCGGTCAGAGTACTGATTGGATGAAGTTGGCAACACAGACCGGTATAAAACAACAGCATAACCTTTCTTTCCGTGGTGGAGCTAACAAAACCAGCTATTTCATTTCATTGAACTATACGGATGTGAAAGGAACTGCGGTAGGCAATGAGTTCAAGCGTTATAATATACGTTTCAATCTTGATCAGGAGTTTAATAGTTGGTTGAAATTTTCTACTACTACACAGTTAGGTCGCTACGATCGTAGTGGTAGCAGTGCTTCTTTTTGGCGGACTATAAAACAAGTTCCGTTGGGACGTGCTTATAACGAGGATGGTTCACTTACACTTTCTGCTACTGAGGACTCCTCTTCAGCTTTCAGCATTAATCCGTTGGGATCTCTTAATAATAAGACAAAAGATATCCGTGCAAAGGTTATCACTAATAATGTGCTTGAGGTAAAGTTTCCCTTTATTAAAGGGCTGAGCTATAAATTGAATACAGGCTTCACTTACCAAAACAGCTCCTATAAGAATTATCAAGGTTTGGATACCTACGAAGGAGCTAGTGCTAATGGCGTATTGAATACTGATGACTGGCATTCAGAAGAATGGATTTTGGAGAATATTATTTCTTATCAACGTGAATTTGGCAAACATCGTATATTTTTCACAGGATTATATTCTGCTCAAAGCAAGGAATATGAACAGAATACAATGGAAGGTAAGAATTTTCCCAATGATGTGATGTATTATTACCAGATTTCTAAAGCTGCCACAATGTCTGGTAATTCCAATTATTATAAAGAAAATCATATTTCACAAATGGGGCGTTTGAATTATACTTATGATGATCGTTACTTGTTAACTCTTACTGCTCGTCGTGATGGTTACTCCGCTTTTGGTGAAAGTTCTAAATTCGGCGTTTTTCCTTCAGCCGCTATTGGATGGAATATTTCCAATGAATCTTTTTTTAAAGACAAGCCTATAAGTGAAACCATTAGCAATCTGAAATATCGCTTGTCATGGGGTAAAAATGGCAATGAGGCTATCAGTGCTTATAGTACACTACCTAATCTTTCAACTTACAATTATCTGAATGATGATCATACTGCACAGTTTGGTTTCTATCCGTCGAAGTTAGCTTCGCCCGGTTTAGGTTGGGAAACTACTACATCTATTAATACTGGCTTTGATATTGCACTTTGGAATGGACGTATTCAGAGTTCATTTGATATTTATTGGTCTAAAACCAAAGATTTGCTGCTTTCCCGTTCTATTCCTACCATTAATGGTACTGGCTCTATTACTGAGAATCGTGGACAGACCCGTAATCGTGGTTTTGAATTCCAGATAACTTCTAATAACATTACACATAAGAGTTTTCGCTGGAGCACCTCTTTCAACCTCTCACACTATCGTTCGGAGATTGTAGATGTTGGTTTGTATGATGCTAATGGAAAGCCGGTTGATGATGTGGCTTCCAAGTGGTTTATTGGTGAACCTATCAATGTGAACTATGATTATAAAATTATCGGTGTATGGCAGATTGCTGATCCGTCTAACCCGACAGGGCAGCAAGATCCTAACTATCGTAATTCGTATCCTGGATATGTGAAATACCTTGATGTAGATGGTAACGATATTACAACGGCTGATAAGACTATTATAGGGTCGGCTATTCCTAAAGTAAATATGAGTTTGATGAACACTTTTGAGTACAAAAACTTCACTCTGAGTGTGTTCTTAACGGCTCAGTTAGGACAAACCCATCTGAATGCCTTGTATGATACAAGCCATAATTCATATCGCCAGAACCGTTTTTTGGTGGATTTTTGGACTCCAGAGAATCCTACGAATAGCTATCCGAAAAATAGTTTGAATAGTGATGTGAATCCAGAGGGAGCCAGTTTCTATGAAAAGACAGATTTCTTACGTATTTCCGACGTTACATTGGGTTATAATTTCCCACAACAATGGTTGCGTCGTACTTTCATCAAACGGCTCAATCTTTACATGAACATTAAGAATTTGGCTACAATAACTGGCTGGACAGGTATGGATCCGGAATTTCTCAATGATCAATTGGCTGCTCCTCCAGTACGTTCGTTCACTTTTGGACTAAAGTTAGATATTTGATGAGAGTAATATATCATAAAAAGCTAAAATGAAATTGCACATATGAAAAAAATAACATATTTCAATGTCTTAGTGTTTACAGTATTATTGCTCACTATGGGCGGCTGTAATGAGGATAAGTTTCTTAAGGAAGATCCTCGTGATGCACTTTATCCTGAAAATTTACTTGTAGATTACAATGGATTTAAATCGATGATAACGCCTCTTTATGGTCTTATGCGTGCAGAGTATCGCCGTGCTGATGCAATGGGAGGAAGTATTGCGCTCTGTCTGCATTCTGCCTGGGGTGGAGGGGTAGATAATTCATGGGCCAATAATAGTCATGCGGAAATGAAGTTCCTCTACAATCCCAAAGAGATAACTTACACTGATCTTGCTATTTGGAATAATATTTTCCAGTGGGGATATCGTATCATCAACACTGCCAATATGGTTATCTCAAGAGCTGACAATGATGGCATTAACTGGGGAAGTGGTGCTGATGCTGAAAATCGTAAAAATGAGGTGTTGGCCGAAGCTCGCTTCTTCCGTGCTTGGGCTTACCGTCACCTTACCTATTCATTTGGTGCAGTGCCCCTTTCAACACAAGAAATTACAGGATTGAATTATCGTGATGATTGGGACCGTGCTTCCTTGAGTAGTATTCGCGAAGTGATGGCAGAAGATTTCCAGTTTGCAGTCGATAACCTTCCTTTGCGTACTTCTAATAATAGTAAAGTCTCTGGTGCTGTAGCACGTCACTATTTGGGTGAACTTTATTTGGCAGAAGGTAATGCTGAAAAAGCAGTTTCAGTACTGAAACCATTAGTGGAAAGTGGAGAATATTCCCTTATAAATCAACGCTTTGGTAGTAATGCTTCCAATGATGGATGTCCTTTTATTGACGTATTTTATACTCCTATGTATGCTGATGGAAATACGGAGGTGCTACTGGCTTTCATTAACACAGAAGAGGAGAATAGTGCCTATGGTACTGCAAATGTCTATATGACTACAACTTATAAGAACTATTATGCTAATGATGGCGATTGTAAAAAGACAAACCAGCATAATCCGGACTATATCAATAACGGTGGTGAAGGTTCATTTGCACAAGTCTTTTGGCAAGCTAATGGTGGTAAGGGAGCCGGACGTGTAGTTCCTTCCAGAGGAGCACTTCGTTTGTACAATTATAAAGGAATGGGAGAACAAGATGACCGTGTATCTGCCAATGCTATCGTATGGAGTATTAATGATGTAGATGCTGCCGGCAATGTAACCAAGGTATTTGATTTAGGTGGTACTGCACTTATTGATACTACGGTTAATGCAGCCATGCTAACTTCTACTTCCATTAAAAAATATGATTGGCCTACTACTCGTAAATGGGATTATACTCCACCTATTTTGGCTAATGCAGCTAATGATGGACACTATGCGGACATTGTTTATTTACGTTTGGCAGATACATATTTACTTTATGCAGAGGCTCTTTACAAGAGTAATCAAGTAGGTGAGGCCATTAAATGGATAAATAAAGTACGTAATCGTTCCAATGCTGTAAGTATTACTGAAGATGATCTTAGAATCGGTGGTATGGATTTCATTCTTGATGAACGCAGCCGTGAACTGCTTACGGAGGAAGAACGTCGTCATACATTGGTACGTGTTTGCCAAGAAAATGGTGGTGACGAACGTGATACCAATAACTATTTCAAACGTCGCATGCGTGAACTCAATGAGATAGCTGGTATTGCAGGACGTGGTATGGATGAATATGAAACTCCTGTCCTTTTCCCGCTGCCGCAATCATTCATTGATGCCAATACTGGTAATCCTTTGGAAAATAATCCGGGGTATTGATAGATAATAGTCAGATATAAATACCGCATATAAAACGGCTTTGTATATATCGGTGTTTATATCTGATTTAGATTCATATATTCAAAAGAAAACAAAAACTTAATATCTTGATACATCATGTCCGAATTGGCTTTCATTTTTAGTCTTCTTATGGTAGGGATTACAGCGGTAGGTCTTTATCGTAAGCTCAATCCTCAAGGTCTTTTGATGCTTTCCGGTTTATTAATGCTTACAGCTGCTTTTTTCATGCAAGTGCATTCGGTAGTACCTAGTGAAGCTACGGGAATGGTGGTGTTTGATTTGGTAAGGATGATAGAGGAAGTTTTTCTTTCTAATTTGGCGCGTGCAGGGTTTATGATAATGACAATTGGCGGTTATGTAGCTTTCATGAATAACATAAAGGCTACTAATGCATTGGTCTATATTTCCATGAAGCCATTAGGTCTTTTTCGACGTTATCCTTATTTGGCGGCTACTATAGTTATTCCTATTGGACAATTACTTTTTATTACTACTCCTTCAGCTGCCGGATTAGGATTGTTGCTTGTGGCTTCGGTTTATCCTGTTTTAATTAGTTTGGGAGTAAGCCAACTTACAGCATTGTCAGTCATTGCCGCTGCTACTCTATTTGATCAGGGACCGGGGTCGGCAAATACTGCTATGGCTGCCGAATTGATAGGACAATCCAATGTGGAATATTTCATCACTCATCAACTTCCTTTAGTAATTCCTACTTCCTTGGTTGTAATGGTACTCTTCTATTTCAATAACCGTTATTTTGATAAAAAAGATGCAAAGAAACAGCAGGATGGCATATTGCAGGTGTCAAATGTGACTGCAACCTCATTAGTAGAAAAACCGGATGTTCCATTGGCTTTTGCGCTACTCCCGGTATTACCTTTGGCTCTTCTCATTTTCTTTTCACCTTTTGTGGGACTGTTTCAGCCTACTGTAACATTGGGTACCACTACTGCTATGCTTTTTTCTCTGTTCTTATCATTGGTATTTGTGTTGTTTCATACTCGTAGTGTGCGTACTACTTTTAACGTTTTTGCAAGTTTTTGGAAAGGCATGGGAAATGTGTTTACTTCAGTTGTAACATTGATTGTAGCTTCAGAAGTTTTCTCTAAAGGACTGATTGGTTTGGGATTTATTGATTCATTGGTGGGTTATTCCTCTCATATCGGACTTTCGGGATTAGCTATTGCCGCAATCTTTACTCTCATTATTTTTGGAGCTGCCATGCTGATGGGAAGTGGCAATGCAGCCTTTTTTTCATTTGGTCCTTTATTGCCGGGTATAGCCACTCAGCTTGGTTTGCCGGTTTTTTCATTGATACTTCCTTTGCAGTTGGCGGCAAGCATGGGACGTGCCGCATCTCCTATTGCCGGAGTCATTGTTGCCATTGCCGGGGTAGCCGGTGTGTCATCAGTGGAGTTGGCAAGGCGTAATACATTTCCTTTAATAGGAGGAATTGTTTTCTTGATACTTTATCATCTTATCACTTTCTAAAATTAATCGACAGCTATGTTTACATTGATAAAGAATGCAAATTTATATGCTCCTGCCTATCTTGGTAAAACAGACATTTTGCTATGCGGAGAAAAGATTGCGCATATTTCAAAGACAATTGAACTGAATGAATCATTTTGCCATACTATTGACGTGCAAGGTAAAATTGTTACTCCGGGATTTATAGATCAGCATGTACATATTACTGGTGGAGGAGGGCAACAAGGTTATGCCTCATTAGTCCCCGAGGTGACTATGAGCGAACTGGTGGCATGTGGTACTACTACTGTATTGGGTATGCTTGGTACTGATGGATTTGCCAAAGAACTTACTACGCTTTATGCCAAGGCCAAAGCTATTGACGATGACGGATTGTCGGCTTATATGCTGACAAGTTATTACGGATTGCCTACCAAAACATTGATGAATAGTGTGGCTGACGATCTTATCTTCATAGATAAAGTTATTGGCTGTAAGCTGGCGATGAGTGATGACCGTAGTCCGTTTCCGACAGAGCAAGAGATATTACGTATTATACATCAGGTACGTTTAGGGGGATTTACATCTGGTAAAGGAGGAATTCTCCACATTCATTTGGGAGCACTTCCGGAAGGTATTGAGCCCTTACTCAATATTGCTCGTCACTATCCTACACTGATATCTTATCTGTCTCCTACTCATCTGATACGTACTGAAGCTCTTTTTATGCAGGCTGTAGAATTTGGTAAATTAGGTGGAATGATTGATTTTTCGACTGGTGGCTCAAAGTTTGATACTCCCCATCGTTGTGTGATACGTGCATTGCGAGCTGGTGTCCCCCTTGATCGCATTACTTTTTCTAGTGATGGCCATGGTGGCGTACGCAGAGTGAATCCTGAAACTGGAGAAATAACTTATCGTCCTGCTCCTTTGAATTTAAATTTCAAGGAGGTAGTTGCATTAGTCAATGAGGAGGGGGTACCATTGGAACAGGCGATTACATTGATAACATCCAATCCGGCTCGTAATCTGAAATTACGAGCTAAAGGTATTGTGGCACAAGGAGCAGATGCAGACTTGTGTTTTTTGGCGGAAGATTTGCAGCTTACAGATGTCATTGCCCGTGGTAAATTTGTAATGCAAGATGGTACAATAGTAAAGAAGGGAAGGTACGAATTATGAAGAAGCTGATTATATTTTATATTGGATTCCTCTGTATTTGTTTATCTGCAATAGCGAAACAGACTTTGGAAAGGCCAAGAGGTGAACATTTCTTCACTTATAGTCAATACCCTCCTTTTGCCGATCGCCCGGTAGATGTACATTATTATATACCTTCCCAGGGGGATATTAAACAAATGCCTATTGTATTTGTCTTTGAAGGAGGAGACCGCGGCTATCGTTATCTTTTGGACGGTTGGAAAGAAGAAGCGGAGAGAAAGGGTTTTATGCTTTTTATACCTCACTTTGATTTGAAATCTTATCCTTTGGCAGACTATCAGGAGGTGGGGGTGATGAATGCTGCCCATACAGTAGCTAATGCTCCCGAAAAAATTACACCAGTGTTGGTTGATAAACTATTTGAATATGTGCGTCAATTTACGGGAAGCATGCGCAAAGGATATATGATTTATGGTCATTCTGCTGGTGGGCAATTCGTACAGCGTTTCATGCTTTTTCACGATAGTCCTTATGTGGAAAAAGCTATTATAAGTTCTCCCGGTTGGTATACTTTTCCTGATTTGGCCCAGACATATCCTTATGGTACGGCTGGTATCCCCTATATTTCATCTGAACAGATAAAAAAATACTTGTCAAAACCTATCATACTACAGCTGGCTTTGGGAGATACGATACGTGAGTCTTTTCTACGCAAGACTCCTGAAGCTGAACGACAAGGACGAAACCGTATGGAGCGTGGGCGTAGTTTCTGGCTTTATATTCACCAGTTGGCTGCATCCCGTGGTTGGGAATGCCATTGGCGCAAGATAGAAGAGTGCGGCATCGGGCATGAGGCTGTCCCTATGGGGAAACAAGCTGTGCCATTATTGACGACAGATTCTTTACGGGTACTTTTTATAGGTAACAGCTATACTTTTTTTAATCGTTTGCCATGGCAAGTCCAATCGTTAGCATCCTCATGTGGAAAAAAAATATCAGTGCGCCAGGTTGCTAACCCTGGTTGGTACTTGAGACAGCATGCAGCCAATACGCAAACATTAGAGGCGATTCGTGAAGGAGGATGGGATTATATGGTGATGCAGGAACAGAGCAAGGCACCTACTCGTGAAAAGGAATGGGTAAAGAAGAATGTATTCCATCCTGCGGCGCAGTTAGATAGTTTACGCCGTCTTTATGCCCCAAAAGGAAAAAGTGTCTGTTATATGACATGGGGGCGTAATAATGATACTTATGAAGGAATGCAGCAGCAACTTACGGAAAACTATTTGGAAATGGCTGATGTCCTTGATGCTTATTGTGCTCCTGTGGGTGAGGCATGGAGACGTGTACGTAGAGAGTGTCCAAGTTTGCAGTTGTATAATTCTGATGGCAGCCACCCTAGTCCTGCAGGCAGTTATCTGGCGGCTTGTGTCTTTTATGCAATTTTTTTTGGTGAGCCTTTTAGCAGCGATTATTATGCAGGTCTACCGTCTGAAACGGCTCTTTATTTACAGAGGATAGCACAAGAAGTGGTATTAGCTAATCTTGTGTTATGGAATAGAAATCAGTCGAAGCAACCTGCCGGAGTAACTGCAAGTTTCTATCCTGACCCCAAATTTGACCGTGAGACACCTACTCTAAGTAAACCTTACGGTAGCGGATTGGCATCGGTTGATGAGATAAAGGACTATTTACAACAATTGGTTGTACGTTCTCCGGGTTTGGCATATATGGAGAATATTGGTGTTACCAAACAAGGACGTACCATTCCGGTACTTTATTTGGGTACTCCCGACAAGAAGAAGGTAAGGGTATGGATTCAAGCGGCACTGCATGGTAACGAGCCGGCAGGTGCTGAGGCTGTATGCATGCTTGTCCGTTACTTACTTTGTGAAAAAGAAGGACGTGAATTGCTGAATCATATAGCTGTGGCTTTGGTTCCTATAGCCAATGTTGATGGTTATGCCATTCAGCAACGTCGTTCAGCCGATGGTTACGATTTGAATCGCGATCAGAGCAAATTAGAGGATGCTGTCACTTTGCTGTTGAAGCAGTCCTATCAGCAATGGAATCCGGACGTAGCTCTTGATATTCATGAATATACACCTTTACGTCGTGAGTTTAACTTATTACGTGGAGTGCCGACAGCAAATGCTGCTGATGTACTTTTTTTACCTACAGGACATCTTAATGCGCCTTTAGCTTTACGTACGCTGTCTGAAGAACTTTTTCGTCGTGAGGCAGAGGTCGTTTTAAATAGTGCCGGTTATGCTTCCGGTTTCTACTTTACTCCTCGTGTGGCAGATGGTTCCCTTGTTCTTGTAAAAGGTGCCAAAAGTCCGCAGTCCAGTTCTACTTTTCAAGCATTGACGGGGGCTGTATCGCTTTTTGTCGAAATAAGAGGTATTGGATTGGGACCGGAGTGTTTTGCACGTCGTAGTGAGTGCGGTTTCTTGGTGGCACGGCAAACGTTGGTTACTGCTGCGCAACATCGTGCTTCAATTAAACGTAAGATAGAACAAGCCAGGAAGCGCACCTTGAAAGCTACTGAACCGATATATGTTACTTTCACTTCGGATACTGTACGTCATGTAGTCTCTTTTATCGATTATAAGGCCAATGAACTGTTTAAGACTGAACTGCCAACCCTTGATGCCATGCAGGCAACACCTCAATTGATGCGTACTCGCCCTAAGGCTTATCTGCTCGATGCTCCCTGTACAGAAGCAGTATGTAAGCTTCGAGCGTTGGGTGTACACATTGAGCAAGTTACCCGTGTACAAAAAGCAAAAGTTGAGCGTTACAAAGTAACCCGTCTGTATCGTGCAGAGAAGGAATGGGAGGGGATTCATCCGGTAAATGTAGAAACGGATGTCTATGAAGATAATGTAGAACTTCCAATAGGTAGTTGGTTGGTACCTTTGGCACAACCTTTAGGAAATTTGGTTGCCACGTTGCTTGAACCGGAGTCTGTCTGTGGTTTCGTAAACTTCTGTGTTATTCCGGCTGAGGAAGGAAAGGGACTGTTTGTCAGTAGACTTATAAAATAAGAATTGGATATATAAAATTAAATTCGGTAATGACTATGAAACTAAAAAAAACGCTACAGATTATACTTGCTTTATGTTTAGGCCTATGGATGATTTCATGCCAGCAGGAACATATCAAGTTGACCTCTCCAAATGGAAAACTTTCTTTAGAGTTTACACTTGATGAAGAAGGTGCTCCCCGATATTGTTTAAGACATGCGGGGAAGAATATTTTACTTCCTTCACGTCTGGGATTGGTTTTGAAGGATGCGCCAGATCTTTTGACTGGTTTCGTTCTAAAAGAGGTTAAGCATGATTCGCATAATGATGTGTGGCAACCAGTATGGGGGAAGAGGCTGAAATTGTAAATCATTATAATGAATTGAGGGTATGCCTCAAGGAAGAAACATCGTTGGAGCGGGAACTGAATATTATTTTTCGTCTTTTTGATGATGGGATGGGATTCCGGTATGAGTTCCCGCGCCAGCAACAGCTACAAGAGTTTCTTATTGATGACGAAGTGACTGAATTCGTTTTTCCTGCAGATTATGATGCTTGGAGTATTCCAGTGAAAGGAGTTCGTTTTTACGAGGCCTTATTTGAGAAAAAAACTCTTAGTAAGATGGGATGGGTAAGCACTCCGGTGACGATTGAGACAACAGATAGCCTTTATTTGGCTATTCATGAAGCAAATCTTACAGATTATGCTGCCATGAACTTGAAGCCGGTTGAACAAGTTGAAGATAATAAAACGGTTACATTACGTGCGGCTCTTACACCTTGGAGTACAGGTGAGAAAGTACGTGTTACCGATACCCGTGTATCTCCTTGGCGTACAATGATAGTGGCTGAATCTGCCGGTGATTTGCTTCTTTCCCGTCTCATGTTAAATCTTAATGAACCTTGTCGTATAACCGATACTTCCTGGATACAACCTATGCGCTATATTGGAATTTGGTGGACTTATCACATGAAGCATAACACCTGGCATGCCGGTCCCCATCATGGGGCCACAACAGAGAATACAATGCGTCACATCGATTTTGCTGCTGCCAATAACCTGGGAGGTGTACTGGTGGAAGGGTGGAATGAAGACTGGGCTACTTGGAAGTTTAGTTTCACAAAACCTTATACCGATTTTGATATACAACGTATTACTGATTATGGGCGTAGCAAAGGAGTAGCTTTGATAGGACATCATGAAACTGGCGGTAATGTTTCCAATTATGAAAATCAGATGGAAGATGGTTTCAAGTTCTATGAGAAATATGGTGTGCATCAAGTAAAAACGGGTTATGTGGGCGATTTGCTTGATGGGAAAGAATATCATAGCAGTCAGTTTGGTGTACTTCATTATCGCAAGGTAATAGAGGCTGCTGCCCGTCACCGTATCTGTATTGATAATCATGAACCGGTGATTCCTACAGGTTTGCAGCGTACTTTTCCTAATCTGATGACACAAGAGGGAGTACGTGGACAAGAATGGGACGCTTGGGATGTAGATGGTGGAAATCCTCCCTCTCATACCGTAATATTGCCTTTCACTCGTGGGTTGGCAGGCCCGATGGACTTTACACCGGTGACGTTTCGGTTTGTTAACGATGTAATGCCACAGACACGTGTACATACCACACTGGCCAAACAATTGGCGCTGTTTGTGGTGCTCTATTCACCGTTACAAATGGCTTCGGATGAAATAGAGAATTACGAGGCTAATCCGGAACCTTTTAATTTTATAGTATCTTGTCCTACAGATTGGAGCAGAACAGTGGTGCCGGAAGCATGCATTGGCAGTTATGTTACTATTGCCCGTTGTGATAAAGGAGAGGGATGCTGGTATATAGGCAGTATCACGGGAGATGAGGAACGAACGGCTAATATCAGTCTGTCTTTTCTCGATACAGATAAAAGATATCTGGCTACTATTTATCGTGATGCTCCTGAGGCCGATTATGAGACATGTCCTGCTGCTATACTTATAGAAGAGCGCGAAGTGACTTATAGTGATACCCTCACCATTCGGCAAGCACGTAGTGGAGGAACTGCCGTACGTCTGTGTCCTATAAAAGACAGTTGAGCCGGAGGTATATTGGGGCAGAGTTGTTTATATTTTCTCTCTCAAGTATTCGTAAAAGCTATATTGCGACCGTACCTTCTCCTTTTGCGGTCGCGACGACTTCCAGCGGTTTCGCAACCGGTCGTCCACAAAGCAGGCTTTCCGTTTGTCCGACAGTTGTATGGATAGCATATCGATGAGCTCTTGCTTCAAGTCCGGGTCCAGAATGGGGGTGACGGCTTCGATACGGCGGTACAAGTTACGCCGCATCCAGTCCGGCGAGCCGAGGAAGAGCTTGGGTGCGCCGCCGTTGCCGAAGTACCACACACGGGCATGTTCCAGAAAGGTATCCACGATGCGTGTCACGCGGATGTTGTGGCTGTACTCCTGCCCGGGGATGAGGCAGCAGATGCCGCGGACAATGAGGTCTATCTCTACACCGGCTTGCGAGGCTTCGTAGAGGCGGTCTATCATGGCGGGGTCTTGCAGGGCATTCATTTTTAGGATAATCCGTCCTTGCTTGCCTTGCCGGGTCAGTTCTATTTCGTGATTGATGAGGCGGTTCAGTTCAGGAATCAGGTTGAAGCGGGCCACAAGCAGGCGGTGGAACACTGGATTTTCCTTTCCCTGCAGAGTACGGAACAAGTTGTGCAGGTCGTTTACAATCACCGGGTTGCAGGTGAATAGTCCGCTGTCCGCATAGAGGGTGGCGGTCTTTTCGTTGAAGTTGCCGGTGCTGATGTAGGCGTAGCTTGTCAGTTTGCGCCCTTCCTTGTCGCGGCGTAGCACGAGGGCTACTTTGGCATGTACCTTTAGTCCTGGTATGCTGAAAATGATGTTGATGCCGGCGGCTTTCATCATCTCGGCGGTGGCGAGGTTGTTTTCTTCGTCGAAGCGGGCTTTCAGTTCCACAAAGACGGTGACTTTCTTTCCGTTCTGTGCGGCGGCTATTAGGGTGTTGATGACGGTGGAGTTCTCTGCCACGCGATACTGGGTCACCATGATTTCACGCACGGTGGGCTCGTGGACGGCTTCATATAGAAAATGGATGAAGTGGTCGAAGGAGTGGTAGGGATAATGCAGCAGCAGGTCCTTCTTCTCCACATAGCGGAAGATGGATTCGCGTTCGTCCAGGCAGGTCAGCTTCATGGGCTGGGGTTTCTTGATGGGACGTACGCTTTGGTTGGGATTGGGCAGATGCCGCAAATCCTCCATGTTGAGGTGCTTGTCTCCCGGCACCAGCTCCCGGCGGTCTATGCGGTAGGCATCTACCAGAAAGTCGAGGAAGTCCTGGGGCATGGCGCGGTCGTATACAAAACGGCACACGGCGCCTATCTTGCGTTTCTTTACCTTCTTCTTCACCTGCTCGATGATTTCGGAGGTATTGGCGGCATCGTCTATCAGAATATCCGCATCGCGTGAAATCTTGATGCAATAACTGCTGTCCACTTCATAACCGGGGAAGATGGTATCCAGATTGGCCTTGATGATGTCTTCAATGAACATCAGATAATAGTCTTTCCCCACCTTGGGCAGCTGGATGAAGCGCGGCACTTTGCTGTACGGCAGTTTCATCACGAAATACTGGATGCGGTTTGGAGAACTGGCGGGAGCTCCTTTCAGATGAAGCCGTACGGCTAGATAGAGACGGTTGTCGCGCAGGAATGAAATCACCTTGTCCTTGCTTACGGGCACCGGGGCCAGATAGGGGAATATCTCTTCGCGGAAGAAGCTGCGCACAAAGTCGCGGTGAAACGGTTCTACGTTGCGGCTTTGATAGAATATGATGTGATGTTTCCGCAGGGCGGGCAGTATCTTCTGTTCGTAGATGCGGATACGTTCCTCCAGTTGGCGATTGACTTCTTGGTTGATTTCATCTACCAGTTCGGCGGCAGACTGCATAGTCTCTTCATCGCTTTGCGAGGCTCCGGTGGCTATGGCCTTATGGTCGGCTACGCGTATCTTGTAGAATTCTTCCAGATTGGAAGAGTATATAGAAATAAAGTTGATGCGTTCGTATAGCGGCAATGTCTCGTCTTCCGCTTCCAGCAGTACGCGGTAGTTGAAGGAAAGCCAGCTGATGTCACGTTTGAAATATCTGTTGTCCATGGTGTTAAGGTGTTAATGTGGCATATTAGCACATTACCACATTGTATTCTTCCCAAATATAATTACCTTTGTCTTAATAAACAAAGGAAAGATGACAAAAGTTGGTTTATTATCGGATACGCATGGCTACTGGGATGAAAAGTACCTGCAATATTTTGAGGGCTGTGACGAAATATGGCATGCCGGTGACATCGGTTCGCTGGAAGTGGCACAGAAGCTGGCGGCTTTCCGTCCCTTCCGTGCCGTGTATGGCAATATTGACGGGCAGGAGATACGGCAGCTCTATCCGCAGATTCTCCGTTTCACGGTGGATGGGGCGGAGGTGCTGATGAAGCATATCGGCGGTTATCCCGGCAACTACGACCCTTCCATCAAGGGCAGCATTCTGGTGCGTCCCCCAAAGCTGTTCATCAGCGGGCACTCGCATATACTGAAGGTGAAGTATGACAAGACGTTGGATGTACTCCACATCAATCCGGGCGCTGCGGGCATTCAAGGTTTCCATAAGGTGCGTACGATGGTACGCTTTGCGGTTGATGGGGGAACGTTTAAAGATTTGGAGGTGATAGAACTTGCTGACCGATGATGTAGTTTGTTTATTTTCAATGGATTGTATTTACCGATTGTTTACGCTGTAGTGTAAAAGCCGTTACATGCTAATGTAAAGGTCGTTACGCTATTGGGTAAAGGCCGTTACACTATTTGGTAAAGGTCGTTACACGCTGAGGTGAAGACCGTTTCATCAAGGGGTGACGGCCGTTACGCACTGAAGTAAGCAAAACAATGTACCGGAGTAAGCAAAGCAATGAAGTAAAAAGATGAAACCAAGCCTTCACTTAATCGAATTTTTCCATTATCTTTGTACCCGAATAGCAAGTAGAGCCGTGGGGCATCGTCCTCCTTCTTATTTTATTCTCCATTTTGAAGTATCACCGAAAAAGAACTGAAATATGAAAGGAATTATTCTTGCAGGTGGCAGTGCCACTCGTCTCTATCCGTTGTCCAAGGCTATCTCCAAGCAGATAATGCCCGTCTACGACAAGCCGATGATATACTACCCGCTCTCTACACTGATGTTGGCGGGAATTCGCGAAGTGCTTATTATCTCTACTCCACGTGACTTACCCATGTTCCGCGAGCTGCTGGGAACCGGCGAAGAACTCGGTATGTCCTTTTCCTATAAGATACAAGAGAATCCCAACGGACTGGCACAAGCCTTTGTGCTGGGTGCAGAGTTCTTGGACGGCGGACCGGGCTGCCTTATTCTGGGCGACAACATGTTCTACGGTCAAGGCTTCTCCGCCATGCTGAAGCGTGCCGCTTCCATAGACAAGGGTGCCTGCATCTTTGGTTATTACGTCAAGGACCCCCGTGCCTACGGTGTAGTGGAGTTTGATGCCAACGGCAAAGCCGTCTCGCTGGAAGAAAAGCCTGCCAATCCTAAAAGCAACTATGCCGTCCCCGGACTGTACTTCTACGACTCCACCGTGACAGAGAAAGCCGCCTCCTTGAAGCCCTCTGCTCGCGGCGAATACGAAATTACCGACCTCAACCGTCTCTATCTGGACGAGGGCACACTGAAAGTGGAGCTCTTCGGCCGTGGCTTTGCCTGGCTCGACACCGGCAATTGCGACAGCCTGCTGGAAGCCAGCAATTTTGTCGCCACCATCCAGAACCGTCAAGGCTTCCGCGTGAGCTGTATCGAAGAGATTGCCTGGCGCAAGGGCTGGATAGATGTAGACCAGCTGTATCGCTTGGGTGAACAGCTTGGCAAGACCGAATATGGCAAATACCTGATGGAACTGGCTGAATCGAAGCGATGAACTCTTTGTTCCCCAAAAAGAGAAGGAGAATAGTTCTCCTATAAAGGCCCGCTGACTTTAATTTTTAATTTATAATTTTTAATTCTCATGAAGACTTATCTCGTAACCGGTGCCGCCGGTTTTATCGGCGCCAACTATATTAAATATATCCTGGCAAAACATAATGATATTAAAGTGGTGATACTGGATGCCTTGACCTACGCAGGCAATCTGGGCACCATTGCCAATGACATTGACGATGAACGTTGCTTTTTTGTAAAAGGTGACATCTGCGACCGCGTGCTTGCCGACGAACTGTTTGCCAAGTATAAGTTCGATTACGTAGTGAATTTTGCTGCCGAGAGCCACGTAGACCGTAGCATAGAGAATCCCCAGCTTTTCCTGATGACCAACATCCTGGGTACACAAAACTTGCTCGATGCCGCCCGCCGTGCCTGGGTCACGGGTAAGGACGAGTCCGGTTATCCCACTTGGCGCAAAGGCGTTCGTTACCATCAAGTGTCTACCGACGAAGTTTACGGCTCACTTGGTGCCGAAGGCTACTTCACAGAGCAAACCCCGCTCTGCCCGCACAGCCCTTACAGCGCCAGCAAGACGAGTGCCGATATGGTAGTGATGGCCTATCACGATACCTATAAGATGCCCGTCACTATCACCCGCTGTTCCAACAACTACGGTCCTTATCACTTCCCCGAAAAGCTGATTCCGCTTATCATCAAGAATATTCTCGAAGGCAAGAACCTCCCCGTCTATGGCGACGGCAGTAACGTGCGTGACTGGCTCTACGTGGAAGACCACTGCAAAGCTATCGACCTGGTTGTCCGCGAGGGTGTGGAAGGCGAAGTCTACAACGTAGGCGGTCACAACGAAAAGACCAATCTTGAAATCGTGAAGCTGACTATTGCCACCGTCCGCCGCTTGATGGAGGAAGAACCCCGTTACCGTGCAGTGCTGAAGAAACAAGTAAAAGCCGCCGACGGCACGATTGACATCAGCTGGATAAACGAAGACCTTATCACCTTCGTCAAAGACCGCCTAGGTCACGACCAGCGTTATGCCATCGACCCCACAAAGATTACCAATGCCCTGGGCTGGTATCCGGAGACGAAGTTCGAGGTCGGCATCGTCAAGACCATTGAATGGTACCTGAACAACCAGCCGTGGGTGGAAGAAGTGACCAGCGGTGATTATCAGAAGTATTACGAACAGATGTATGGAGGTAGAGGTTAAGGTTTAGGGATTAGGGTCTAACCGCTAATCCTTAACCTCTAACCTCTCAATTCAGCGCCACCGCTAACAGTAATCCTAAGAACAGCATATTGCGCGACGTCTCGCCCAGTATGCTGTTCAGCTTTTTACCGCTACCTATCTGTATCATTTTGCGCCACGTCAGTGCGTGCATATAGAGATAGACGCAGGGAGCCCAGATAAATTCCAGCGGAGTCAGCTTGCCCGTGTAGACAAACCAGAAGCAGAGCAGCACGGCGGCGATGCCCAGTGCCAGATACATATTCTCACCGAACTTCTTGCCGTAGCGTACCACCAGCGTACACTTGCCGCTCACGGCATCCTGCTCGCGGTCGCGATAGTTGTTCACCATCAGCAAGGTGTCTATGGCGAGGCCACTGACGAGCGACAGCACCACCACATCCATATTCAGCGTATAGGCCTGCACGTAGTAGGTGCCGCATACGGGCACGAAGCCGAAGAACACCAGCACCAGTACGTCGCCCCAGCCCCGATAGGAGAGCAGCGTGGTATAGAGGAAAGCAAACAGTATGCACACCACGCCCAGCACCACCAGTTCCCAGCCTCCGTGGGGCAGCTGCCCCCAGACGGTGAACAGCACTGCCAGCCCTGCCAGGCACGACAGTGTCAGTGCGATGCCGATGCCGGTTTTCATGGCTGCCGGCGTAATCCAACCTTCGGCGCAGGCGCGCTGTGGCCCCAGCCGGTCTTCCCGACGGTCGGTCCCTTTCTGGAAGTCGAAGAGGTCGTTGATAAAGTTGGCGGCAATCTGCATGCCGCAGGCAAAGAGGGCGCACAGCAGGGCGGGTGCGGTCTTGAACTGTCCGTCGCTGAAGGCAAGGGCACTGCCCAGCAATACCGGGATGATGGCTCCCGTCAACGTCTTGGGGCGGGCGGCGAGAAACCATGCGTAGGGTGAATTCTGTTTAATCTCGTTCATCGTAGTTCCAATTTAGTTCGGCATCTGCCAGCAAAAATACTGAAAATCCCTATATTTGTACCCACTTATGATGAAGAAGTTAGTCTACATATCCATTCTTTCTCTGCTGCTCTTGTCTTCCTGCCGTTCCAAGCGGATGATTACCGTGTCGTTGCCGCAGCCAGTCATGCAGGCAGACAGCACGCAGCTTGGCGATACTATCGGGTTGCCTGCCCGCCTTTCGCCGATGTTCACCTTTGACCAGTCTGATTTGCGTAATGTCCGCCGCCAGCCGGCGAAGGGCGAGGTAAAGAAACAGCAGATAAAGAAAACGGCACCGGTACAAAAGGTAATTGTGCAGCGAGGTACAAGAATCACATCGAAAACCACCCACGTAGGCTCTGCCTATAAGGGCGTCAGCCGCATTAAGACGTACGACTTCACGCATCGCGACGTGCCTGCCGCCTTCGAGGGCTTCCGCATCGCCTTTGTCTCCGACCTGCACTACAAAAGCCTGCTGAAGGAGGAGGGATTGAAGGACCTGGTCCGCCTGCTCATAGACCAGAAGGCCGACGTGCTGCTGATTGGCGGTGACTTTCACGAAGGCTGCCAGTACGTGCCGCCCGTCATGGCTGCCCTGGCGCAAGTGAAGACGCCGTTGGGCACCTATGCCGTGCTTGGCAACAATGACTACGAGGCTTGCTATGACGACATCGTGCGCGAAATGAGGCATTATGGCATGCATCTGCTGGAGCATAAGGTGGACACCCTGCGGCGTGGCGGTGAGCGGATTCTTGTGGCGGGCGTGCGCAATCCTTTCGACTTGGGCAAGAACGGCACATCGCCCACACTCGGCCTTTCGCCCGACGATTTCGTAATCCTGCTGACGCATACGCCAGACTATGCCGAGGACGTCCCGGTGACAAACTCCGATCTCATCCTGGCCGGACACACGCATGGCGGGCAGGTGACGCTGTTCGGGCTTTATGCACCGATAGTCCCCTCGCACTACGGGCAGCGGTTCCTCTCCGGGCTGAAGTACAACTCAAAGAACATCCCGATGATTGTCACCAACGGCATCGGCACTTCGCAGAAAGCCATCCGCATGTTTGCTCCCGCAGAGGTGGTGATGATTGTGCTGCACCGGCTGACGGACTGATTTATTCTTCGGGCATCAGCACCACTCCCAGTTTCTTCTTGCCATCCATCTTTACCACCATCGGCTGGTGGAAATGTACATGCCGCAGGTACTTCGTCTCGTGTACGGCAGGCTGTGCATTCAGGAATTCCTGGTTGTATACGCCGTCATTCATAAAGGCGTTGATGGTAAAGTATCCCACTCCAAAGGAGGTCAGGTTCTGGAAGAAGTGGGTTCCCTGGCTGGGGTCTACCCGGTAGTTGGTCAGTCCGGCTTCCACTATCACGCGGGCAGCGCTGATGTGCGGCCACTTCACGGGGATGCCGAGCCAGGTGTCACTGCTACCCCAGCGTCCGGGACCTACAAGGACATAGTTGCGGCCTTCGTCCAGGAACTGCTGGTTCAGCTTCTCTATCTCCCAGGCAATCTCCTGGTTGTGGGAGGCACTATAGTCGTCTGTCTTCACATAGATAATGTCATGTATCTCGTTCATGATGCCATGTCCCAATGAGTTGTTGGAACGGAGCAGTACCTGGTCGTCCGGAATGGCGGTAAGGTCTTCATCCAGCATCTCCTTGGTGTCGACTATCGGGCGGATTTGCAGCAGGTAGAAGGTGCCGGTTTTGTCCTTCTCGCGGCTCATGGTGGCGGCAAACTCTATCTCTACGGGACGGCGCATCTCCTGCTCTCCGTATTTCAAAGCCAGTTGCAGGATGCGTGGCAGGGGGAATACGTCGTGTTGCAGGATGTTGGCAAAGGTGATGACTTTGCGTCCGCCGGGATAAAGCCCGTCGCGGATAATCTGGTCGTAAGGGTCGTAGGTGGAGGCTATGTAGTTCAGTGCTCCGTCCTTTTCCGCTTCTTTGACGTGCAGTTTCAGCAGGTTGAAGCCGTCGTCGATGGAGAAGTCGTGACCGGCATTGCGCAGGTCGAGGGCATAGAAGCGGGTCTGAGTCTCTTTGAGGGCAATCTCCATTTCGCTGGTTTGCAGCACCTGGTTGGGGTGATAGGGCGAGAAGCGGAGCGTCATGCCACCGTCCACGATGTATTTACCTAAACCGAGCGCCAGATTGACGATACCTTCTTCTGCCTTCTCGTCGCCGATGGGGTAGTAGTTGAGCGAACGTGCCACACCGGACATGCTGGGGTAGTAGCGGTCACCATACTGGTTGCCCACTACCTCTTGCAGGATGACAGCCATCTTTTCCTGGTCGATAACGTTGCTCGTTGCCTGCATGTATGCCTTCGAGTCGCGGAAGTAGACCGAAGCATATACTCCCTTGATGGCATCGCTCAGCATGCGCAGCATCTCGTACTTGTCGTCCAGATAGGGAATCATATAGGTGTTGTAGATACCGGCGAAGGGTTGGTAGTGCGAGTCTTCCAACAACGAGGACGAACGGATGGCAAGGGGCGACTTCACCACGTCGAAGAAGGTGAAGAAGTCCTCCACCAGGCGGTCGGGCAGCTTTGCTTTGAGGAAGTAGCGCAGGATGACGTCATCGTCGGCATCGGACAAGGCTATCTGATACAGATTGTTGGTATCCATAAACTCGTCGAACACATCGGTACAGAGCACGATGGTCTTGGGGATGGCGACACGGGCATTCTCAAACTCTTCGAACTCGGGGTGATGCTTCACCAGGTTGTCGATGAAAGCCAGTCCGCGCCCCTTGCCTCCCAGCGAACCGTCGCCAATACGGGCAAAGTTGGAGTATCGGTCAAAGCGGTCGCGCCTGAAGACTGCCACTACTCCCTGGTTTTTCATCTTGCGGTATTTCACGATAGCCTCGAAGATAATTTTACGGTGGGCATCCACGTCTTGCAAGCTATTCCAGGTGATGGGCCGCAGGAACTCTGCCACGGGAAACATGGCACGTGAGTAGAGCCAGCGGCTGACGTGGTTGCGGCTGATGTGGTAAAGGAATGATTCTGCCGGAACAGCAAAAAGAATGTTCTGCAGCTCTTTGAGATTCTTTACGCGGGCAATCTCTTCCAGCGTGTCCGGGTTGCGGAAGATAAAGTCGCCGAAGCCGAAATTGTCTGATACAATACGGCGCAGGTCCACATCCATCTTTTTGGAATTCTTGTCGATGAAGGCGGCATCGTATTTGGCTGCATACGCTGCGTTGTCCGATTCGCTGGACTGTATGATAAGGGGTACAAACGGGTCTTCCTTGCGGATGGCGGCACAGAGCTTGATACCGGCCAGTCCGTCCTTCTCGCCCCGTTCTACGCGGGGGAAGCGTACGTCGGTGATGACACCTAATATATTATTCTTATATTTTTGGTAGATGCCAAAGGCTTCTTCATAGGTACGTGCCAGTACAATTTTGGGACGTCCCCTCATGCGCAGTGTGCGCTGGTGGGCATTCAGTGCTTCAGTAGAGAATTCCTGGCTCTGCTTCAATACGAATTTATACAGATTGGGCAGGATGGAGGAGTAAAAGCGGATGCCGTCTTCCACCAGCAGGATGAGCTGCACACCCACTTCGTTGACGTCGTGCTCCAGGTTCATCTTGTCCTCTATCAGCTTGATGATGGAAACCAGCAAGTCGGTGTTTCCCAGCCAGCAGAACACATACTCAAAGGGACTGAGGTCTTCATTGGCAATACGCTTGGTGATGCCGTGGCTGAAAGGGGTAAGTATCACCATCGGAATCTGTTCATACAGGTTTTTGATGTATCGTGCCACGTCGAAGCTGTCGTTGTCTCCCGTGCCCGGCATGCAGATGATGAGGTCGAAAGAGATGGAGGACAGCTGTGTCAGCGCCTCCTCGCAAGTGGAAACCTGCGTGAAACGGGGAGGGTAGCGCAAGGAGAGCGAAGTGTATTCATTGAATATCTTTTCGTCGATGCGGCCGTCATCTTCCAGCATGAAAGCATCGTAAGGATTGGCTATCAGAAGGACGTTGAAAATGCGCCGTGTCATGAGGTTGGCAAACTGTGTGTCCTTGAAATAGAGCTGGTTTAATTTGAACTTACTGAGCATGGCTTCTCATGATTTGTTGGTTTCGGAAGGCAAAAGTAATAGAAATCGAACCTATTCGGATAGTTTTTCGACCGTTTTTTTTATATTTATGCGTAATATTGCATCCGAAAAACAATATATGACCTATGTCTGCTCCATATCCGTTTCCATATAAATCCGTTGCATGTACATTTCTGCTGTTATGGGTGTTCGTTTTTTTGTCCGCTGACTTGTTTGCCGGTTCATTCCGCACCTTGGGTATCAAGGAGGGATTGGGCAGTCGGCAAGTATTCCAGATAAACAAGGATTCGGCCGGATTTGTCTGGGTGTATACTCATGTCGGGATAGATCGTTATGACGGGAATGAAATCAAGCATTACAAGTTGGACGGAATGGTTGATTCCAGGGACAATATCCAGTCTTCCACTACCATGATGTGTGATAAGGAGGGTATTGTCTGGGTTGCATTGAAGAATGGAAAAATCTATGCATACAACAAACTGACGGACTCTTTCCAATTGCGTGTGGACTTGGCCGATTACCTGCCTTCTCCGGTATTGTATAATATGCTGTTTGATGACGAAAACCGTTTGTGGTTGTGTATGTCGAAGGGGCTTTATTCTTGGGAAGAAAGTGCAGGACTGTCTTTTGCCGGATTGAAGGGGCAATCTGTCCGTTGCATGGTCCAAATGGAAGATGAAGTGTTTTTTGCAGGCACCGACAAGGGTGTCTTCCGGCTGACGAAGGCAGGAGCGGCAGGTTCTTCGTCTTTTGAGACGAGGCCGGTTGACCTGCATACAGAGATGCATGTGGAATCGCTCTATGTCTTCGGAGCGAAGCTGTTCATCGGTACCTTTTCAAACGGCGTATTTGTGCTTGACGGTCCCGAAGGGCAAATACATTCCTTGAATGACCGGATTCCTCATGTGCCTATCCGTTCGTTTGCAAGGACAAAGGATAATTTGCTGCTGGTGGGAGCCGACGGTGCAGGTGTTTTTTGCATGGATGTCGCTACCGGAGAACTTTTGAACCATTATATGAATAACGGGGATGATGACAAAAGCTTGAGTGGTAATACGGTATCCGATATTTGTGTGGATGAATCCGGAGTTGTATGGATTGGCACTTCTACGAATGGCATCAGCTATCTGGATCCGGAGATGCCGGATGTCTATAGAATCAGGCACGAACGCAATAATGATAATTCCCTGAAGTCGGACCATGTAAATGTGATGTTTCAGGACTCGGAGGGAGATTATTGGTATGGTACAAACAACGGCGTCAGCCTCTATCAACCTCGGTCACGCAAATGGACCCACTATCTGGACGGTACGGAATATAGTGGCAAAGTGGTATTGGCACTTGCCGAAGACTCCGGGGGAAACATCTGGGTAGGTGGCTATGGTATCGGTGTCTATTGTATTCATAAACAGACCGGACGGGTACAGAAGAAAGAGAAAAGAAATGCACATCCGGAGAAGGGAATGGCCACCGACTATGTTTATGCCATTTATGCGGAAGGGGATTATGTCTGGTTCGGTGGTATTGAAGGAGAGTTTACCCGTTACGATATACGGACGGATACTTATACATATTACCCGATTGATTGCATAGGTGACATAAAGCCGGGTAAGGGGGGCTCATTACTGATTGCCGGTTGCAGCGGGTTGGCCGTCTTTGATAAGAAGTCGGGAGACACGCAGTGGCATCAGACGTTTGGAGACATCTCTCTGCATTATCCTGTCCGTTGCCTGATGCAGTCCTCATCCGGTGATATTTGGCTGGCGACAGACGGGGAAGGCCTTATACGTGTTGGTCCGGATGGGAAAGAGGCGCATGCATATACCGTAGATGACAATCTGGTTTCCAATTCCATCAACAGCCTGCTGGAGGATAACGAAGGGCGTATCTGGTTCAGTACGGAGAAGGAATTGTATTGCTTGGACTGCTCCCGGGATATTATCATCAGTGCCAATGATTTTTTGGATGTCAGCTGGGGATATTACAACCCGAATGCTGCCCTTAAGTTGAAGAATGGATGTCTTGCTTTCGGTACTGCAGAAGGGGTTCTTTCCTTTCTCCCGTCTTTGGACTTGGGGACTCATGCACCCGTTGAGCTGATTCTGACAGACTTTAAACTGCTTTATGAATCGGTCAAAGCGGGAATGAAAGGCTCTCTTTTGCAAACGAATATCAATGATACCCGGAAAATAGATTTGAAGTATAATCAAAACTCCTTCTCAATTTCCTTCTCTGCCATCAACTTTGCAGTCCCGCATCGTATTAGGTATGAGTATAGGCTCGAAAATCACAATGAAGAGTGGGAACACTCCAATTCAGTGCGGAACGTGAGCTATATGAATCTCTCGTCCGGTAAGTATGTATTCCGCTTGCGGGCATTTGATAAGTACACCGGGCAGCAGGTGGGAGAAAGAAGTCTGGACATTGTCATTCATAACCCTTACTGGGTTTCGTGGTGGGCGCTGCTCCTCTATTTCATCTTGTTGTCTGTCTTTGTCTGCATGTTTGTGCAGTATAGGAGGCATAAGGTGAACGAAGGGCGTATAAGGGACAAGATACGTTCCTTTATCAGTATAGCCCATGATATCCGTACACCGGTTACTTTAATAAAGGCTCCGCTGAGCGAGCTCGAAGCGCAGGAGGGACTTCCGGAGCAGGGTAAGAAAACCGTTGCGGTGGCAATGAAGAATGTGGAAAAACTGATGGGAATGATTACTCAACTGCTTGAGTTGCAGAAAACGGAACTGCATGCCGAGGAGTGTCTGAAGGTTTCTCCATACGACATTAAGGCTTATCTGGAGGAAAAAATGGCGGAGTTTCACTTAGCTGCCATGCAGAAGAGCGTCGGGATAGAGTTGGAGGTGGAGCCGGATATGCCCAAGGTTTGGATTGACCGGGAGAAGATGGATCATATCATAGACAATCTGCTCTCCAATGCCTTGAAGTATACAGAGAAGGGAGTCATCCATATACTGGTGAAGACTGCAAGAAAGAAATGGACTATTGAAGTGAAGGATACGGGCATCGGCATTCCGAAAGAGGAGCAGGGCAATATCTTCCACGAATATTATAGAGCCCAGAATGCCATGAACTTTGAGGAAACCGGTTCGGGCATCGGTCTGATGATTACGTGCCGCATTGTGAAACAGCATCACGGCACCATCTCTTTCAGTAGCGTGGAAGGGCAGGGAACTACGTTTACGGTAACTTTCCCGCAGAGGATAAAGGCGAGCGTGGCGGTGGAAGCGAAGGCTGACGGCCGGGAAGAAGCTCAGGCCGCTACCGGGGCTGTGCATGAAGAAACGGAACGTGCCGGGAAGAATGTCCTTCTTCTGGCGGAGGACGATGCGGATATGAGGGAGTATCTGGTGGACAGCTTGTCTTCCGAATATAAGGTAGTTGCCGTGCCCGACGGCGGAAAGGCATTGGAGACGGCAAGGGAAATCAATCCTGATATCATTATCTCGGACATTGTGATGCCGGTACTGGAAGGTGATGAATTGTGTCGGATTCTGAAGTCATCGGTAGATACAAGCCATATACCTATTATATTACTGACCGCACTGAGTGAGAGGGAAAATATCATCTTCGGACTGGAAGCCGGTGCCAATGACTACATCATCAAGCCTTTCGACTTGTCTGTGCTGAAAGTGCGTATTAGGAATATTCTTCAGAATAGGCAGCATTTGCGCGAAACCGTGTTGGCGATGGATGCGCAGCCCGAAGAGACAGACTATACCAGCCAGTTGGACAAGGAGTTTCTGGACAAGGTTATGAAGGTGATTGAGGAGGAGTTGTCCGATTCGGAATTCTCCATCAATGACTTCTGCCGGATGCTGGGCATGAGCCGCACTTCTGTCTACAATAAGATAAAGACGCTGACCGGGCAGGGACCGAATGACTTCATCCGCATTGTCCGTTTGAACAAGGCAAAAGAGCTGCTGGTTTCCCGGAAATATTCGATAGGGGAAGTGGCGAATATGGTCGGATTTTCTGACCCGAAATATTTCAGTACATGCTTCAAAAAGCAGTTTGGTACCAGTCCCAGCAAAATTTAGAGCCATGAAGACTGCTTTTGAACCACTGCTGACAAGTATTAAACCTTTTTTGTCAGAGAATAAACCCTTGTCTCCCTGATAGTGCGTAATATTGTGGACAGTAAACAATATTAAAAAACGCATATAAAAAATGGAAACGTATTTAGGTCTTGATTTAGGAGGCACGAAGTTGCTGATTGGCGAAATGGATAGCCGTGGCAACATTTTGAGGTATAAGAAATATGACTCCGGTTACTTTAATCAGCAGGCTGCGCTGGAAATCATCAAGTCGTCGCTCGATGATTATATCCGTACCGTGGGCTGGTATGACCAGAAACCGGTAGCGATGGGTGTTGGCCTGATAGGGCGTGTAGATCCCAACGAAGGTGTCTGGCTGCAGATTGACCCGAGCAGGACACAGCGGATTGAGTTGGCAAAGGAACTGTCGGATATATATGGCATGCCTTGCCATATAGACAATGATGTGAAGAGCGCTACAAGAGCCGAGCGCGTCTGGGGATTCGGACAAATTTCCAAAAACTTTATATACGTAAATGTAGGTACAGGCATTGCCGTGGGTACGGTGATAAATGGGAGACAAATCCGTGGCAGCCATTTCAATGCCGGCGAAGTGGGACACGTGCGTGTAGGTGTGAACATAGGCATTAAATGCGGTTGTGGACGGATGGACTGTGTGGAGGCGATTGCTGCCGGTATAGGTTTTGACAATTGTGCCCGTCTGCTCCGCAACCAGTATGAGACCGGCCTGCATATTCCGGCTGAAAAAGGGGAACGGGTGATTGTGAGTGAGGTGTTTGCACTTAGTCAGAAAGGTGACCCTCTCTGTACGGTGCTGGTGGAGAATGCAGCTGAGGCGCTTGCCAATCTTATCATGAATCTGGTACGTGTGATTGACCCGGACACGGTGGTGTTGGGTGGAGGCATTGTGGCCGACGGGTATATGCACGAGAAGATTCTGGAGAAACTTCATCCTACGACCATGCGTTTTGTCAGCAACGGGGTTGTCATTACGAAACTGAATCCCGGATTTATCGGGCTTCTGGGGGCCGGTGCGGTGGCGATGAATATGTGATTAGGAATTAATGATTAAGAATATGAAAATAACAATAACAAAGAATGAAAAGGAGTTTGACTGCACGGCTGCATGGCGCATCATCGGGCAGATGTTGAATGAACCGGAGAGTGTGATAGGACTTTCGACGGGACGTACTACCGGCAATCTTCATCGGTTGGTGGGAGAAATCTATACTAAATATCCGTTTAAGGTGGATACCGTTACTTTCTTCGGATTGGATGAGGTAACGAATGTGCCGCGCGAATATGCCGGAGCATGCTACACGATGCTGAAAACGGAGTTGATGGATACATTGGGCATCAAGGAAGAGAATTTTTTGATGCTGCCTACCATTTCTGGTGATTTTGAACAGTCATGCAGGGATTTCCAGCAGGAAATTGCGAACCGTGGCGGTATTGATTTGCTGATTTTAGGGTTGGGTGAGAACGGACACCTGGGATTCAACCAGCCGGAATCTCCCTTTGGCGGTGAAGCATGGGTGACCCGGATGAATGTGGAACTGGAAGAACGCATTCGTAGAGAAACGGGTACTCCTCCCGATAAAGAGTTGGGAGGGGCTACTTTGGGAATAAAGAACATTATGCAGGCACGCCGGATTGTACTGGTTGCCAAAGGGACTAATAAAGCGAATATTGTCAAGCGGATGCTTGAAGGGCCTGTGACAACAGATGTTCCTGCTTCCATCCTTCAGCTTCATCCCAACTGTGAATTTCTGCTGGATGAGGCGGCGGCAAGCATGCTTAACTGCTAAGTCGCCTTGCAGGCGGCTGATAACTAATTATTTGAATTAATAATCAAAATACTATGACACAACAAGAAAAACAAATAAACTATATGGGGCCATTCATCACGATGGTGTTCTTGTTCTTTATTGTAGGTTTCCTTACGACTGCCAATACTCAGTTTCAGGGTCCTCTGAAAGAAACTTTTCTTTCGGAAGTGGGTGGGTTAAAAAATACTTTTGCTACTTTGATTACTTTCTCCTGGTTCCTTGCTTATCCGGTTTGTGGAGGGGTAGGCTCGTCGTGGATTAGCAAATACGGATATAAAGGAACATTGATGCGTGGATTGCTGGTGATGATTGTGGGGCTTGGTTTGTTCTTTGCCTCTTCCTATTTCACAGTACACTTTCCTGAAGCGAATTGGCATGCAGGAAATAATGTTATCCCTGGAGGGTTCTTGATTTTCTTACTGGGTTCTTTCGTGGTAGGGGCTTCGGCCACCATTCTGCAAGTGGTTATAAATCCTTATCTGACGGCTTGCCATGTCAAGGGTACCCAGTCCGTTCAGCGTTTGGCTATAGGTGGTTCCGCCAATTCTGTGGGAACTACGCTTGCTCCTTATTTCGTGACCGGTGTCGTGTTCGGCGGTCTGTCTATGGAGGACATTCAGATTGACCAGCTGATGGTTCCGTTCCTGGCATTGATGGCTGTTATTTCTTTGATTGTATTGTTGTTGATGAAATTGTCTTTGCCCGATATCCAAGGAACCAGGGTAGAGAAGGGAGAAAAGCTGGAAAAAAGTGTATGGTCCTTCCGTCATCTGACATTGGGCGTGGTAGCTATCTTCTTTTATGTAGGAGTGGAAGTCTGTATCGGGGCCAATATCAATCTGTACGCCATCGAGATGGATTATGCTTCTCCGGCACTGATGGCTACGCTCTATTGGGGTGGTATGCTTGTGGGCCGCCTGGTGGGGAGCAGCCTGAGCAGAATTTCTCCCCGCGTGCAGTTGACGGTTACTACGGTATCGGCAGGACTACTCGCCCTACTGGCCATTCTTCTGAATAATCCGTGGCTGCTCACGGCAGTAGGTCTGTTCCATTCCATCATGTGGGGAGCTATCTTTACCTTGTCCGTTGCCCATTTGGGAAAATACACTTCGGTGGCTTCCGGTGTGTTCATGATTGGAGTGGTAGGCGGTGCCATATTGCCCTTGTTGCAAGGAGTGCTTGCCGATGTTCTTGGAGGCTGGAGATGGTCATGGTTCATCGTTCTTTTTGGAGAAGCGTTTATGCTGTATTATGCATTGATAGGTTCACGGGTCCGTCAGACCTGCGATAATTTGTAATTAAAGATAGTACTTATGAAAAAAATTAGAATGATGATGGCTGCCGCTTTGGGCGTATTGGTTTCATGCGGTAGCGTTAAGTCGGGAGAAGAGGTCGTTGCGGCTTCTCGCGATTCAAAGGTTGTGGTTGCTTATGTCACTTCGTGGAGTGAGGTGATGCCCGACCCGCAGTACATGACGCATATCAACTATGCGTTCGGTCATGTAAACGAGAGCTTTAACGGTGTCAAGATTGATAATGAGGAACGTTTGAGACAGATTGTTGATTTGAGGAAACAGAAGCCGGAGCTGAAAGTGCTGCTTTCCATCGGCGGCTGGGGAAGCGGACGTTTCAGTGAGATGGCTGCCAATGATGAATATCGCCGTGCTTTTGCCGCGGACTGTGACCGTGTGGTGAAGGAGTTCGCTTTGGATGGCATTGACATCGATTGGGAATATCCCACCAGCTCTATGGCAAATATATCCTCGTCACCGGACGATACGGAGAATTTTACACTTCTGATGCAGGATATCAGAGCTGCCATCGGCAATGAAAAGGAACTGACACTTGCCACCGTAGCTTCTGCCCGTTACATTGACTTCAAGGCTATCTTGCCTTCCGTCGATTTTGTGAATATCATGGCTTATGACATGGCTTCTGCTCCCAAGCACCATTCGGCGCTTTATCCGTCAGGACATAGCGGTGACATTACTTCGGACGGTGCCGTTACTGCACACTTGAAAGCGGGCGTACCGCCTTCCAAGCTGGTGATGGGTATGCCCTTCTATGGTCGTGGAGGTGACGGTTATCCCAGCTTCCAAGACTATAATAAGGTAGGGAATACGGATACCCAATATACTGAAAAGTGGGATGAGGTGGCTCAAGTGCCTTATCTGGCCGATAAGAATGATACGTTGGTATTTGGTTTTGAGAATCCCCGTTCACTTGCCATCAAGTGTCAGTATATTCTGGATAAAGATTTGCTGGGAGGCATGTATTGGGATTATAGCGGAGACAATGAGCAGGGTGATTTGCGCCGTACGGTAGCAGAAAACCTATTGGGCAAGCCGCACAAGGCGAAGGTACTGGTGTTGACGGAACGTGGCGGACAGCACGGAGGATTTACGGATGCCGGTTTGAGGTGGTTGGCGGCCGAAGGTGTAAAGGGGAATTTCAGTATTACCGAGATAAACAATGCCAGGAACATAACGGAGGCTTACTTGTCGCAGTTCAGCCTGGTTATTCAATTGGATTTCCCGCCTTATACTTGGCCGAAGGAAGCGGAAGATGCGTTCGTCAAGTATATAGAAGAAGGCCGTGGCGGCTGGATAGGTTTCCATCATGCTACTTTGCTGGGCGAGTTTGACGGTTATCCCATGTGGCAATGGTTCTCTGATTTCATGGGTGGTGTACGTTTCAAGAACTACATAGCTCCGCTGGCCAACGGTACGCTGATTGTGGAAGATAAACAGCATCCGGTAATGAAAGATGTTCCGGCCTCTTTCGTGGTGCCCGATGACGAGTGGTATACTTATGACAAGAGCCCGCGCCCCAATGTACATGTACTGGCCAATGTAGACGAATCGAGCTACACGCCTGCATCGGACATCAAGATGGGCGATCATCCGGTGGTTTGGGTCAATGAAAGCAAAAAGGCACGCAATGTTTATTTCCAGATAGGGCATAGCAGCAAATTGTACGAAACGGAAGGGTTTACGACCATGTTCAGAAATGCCATTAACTGGACTTTAGAAAGGTAATACTTTTTATAATCAATGGATTTAGAAGAAAACGGGTACGTACAGAAACGTATCCGTTTTTTTATGGGTTTAAACTTTATCACTTTAAGTTTAAAATAAAACGTTTTTTATGGATGTGTTAGTAAATGAACTCCTTATGAGAAATATTCAACTTCCATTTCTTGTTTAGTACGTAATTTCGCTTATCGAAGTATTGGAATTTGTATCAATACAATATGAATAACTTCCTATTTTATAAACTAATACTATTATCATGAAAAGAAAAAGAGTCCTTTTGCTGCTTTGCATTCTCAGTTGCACTTTGCAGCTCTTCGCACAACAAATTAATGTGCAGGGTGTCGTTTATGACCCTTCCGGAGAAACGGTTCCGGGTGCTAATGTCAGTATGAAAAGTAATCCGGCTGTGGGTACTGTGACGGACATTGATGGGAATTTCAGTCTGAAAGCTTCTGTGGGTGATGTGTTGGTCTTCACTTTTATTGGTTATGAGCCTATTGAGTATAAACTGACTGCTGCAGATACAAATCTGAAAGTCCGTTTTACTGATTCTTCTGAGTTGCTGGACGAGGTAGTTGTAGTAGGCTATGGTGTACAAAAGAAGAGTGTACTTTCGTCTGCTGTGAGCCGTGTTACCAGTGAAGAGTTGGATAAAGGTAATCCTACAAATATTCAGAATGCCTTGAAAGGTAAAGTTTCCGGTGTACAGATTATCTCTAATTCAGGTCAGCCCGGTGCGGAATCAAAGATTCGTATTCGGGGTACCGGTACGGTCAACAACTCCGATCCGCTTTATATAGTAGACGGCATGCCGTCTGAAAGTGGTATCAGTCATTTGAATCCTTCTGATATTGAGTCTATTGAAGTGTTGAAAGACGCAGCTTCCGCCGCTATTTACGGAGCCCGTGGTGCTAATGGTGTTGTACTGATTACTACGAAGAAGGGTACTAAAGGAAAGGCTACTTTGAACTATGAATTTACGTATGGTATTCAGAATCCTTCCAAGAAGGTGGATTTGCTGGGTAGTGCGGATTATCAGATGTTGATGAATGAAATGGCTGCCAATGCAGGTAAGGACCCTTATTTCCCGACTGTTTCCAGCGTCAATACCGACTGGCAAAAGGAACTGCAGAACAAGAATGCTCCTATTATGAACCACAAGGTTTCGTTGAGTGGCGGTACGGACAACTCTACCTATTATGCTTCTTTCGGTTATGTAAAGCAAGAAGGTATTTATGCTAAAGGACATGCTGATTATGAACGCTACAATGTACGCTTGAATTACAATAATGTATTACTGGACACGAAATCACGAAATTGGTTGAATAAGATTAGTTTTGGTGCAATTGCAAGCTATTCCAAGTCAATCCAGACTGGTAATACTATTGGCAATAGTGAAGCAGCAGGCTTGATTACTTCCATGAATATGTTGCCTCCTACCGAGCCGGTTTATCAGACCGACCCTGCTATACTGGAGCAATATGCCGTAACTTATCCAAATCATGTCATTGCTCCCAACGGCCTGGCATACAATATCATCGAGATGCGTGAAATAACCAATCCGCTGGCAGCCATGCAGGTCAGTCATAACCAGAGGACTATGCCTCAGAATTTCGGTGCGAACTTTAACCTTGATGTGGACTTGTTACCGGGTTTGAAGTTCAAGACTACCTATGGTGCGGAATGGGTGTTCAATTCCATTAAGAATGTAACTCCAGTCTACGAGCTGAATGCTACCAGTAAGAATGCCACTTCCAAGGTAGAGGATAAGAAAAGGGAGTCTTCCTATTGGCAGTGGGAAAATGTACTGTCGTATACAAAGTCTTTCGGCCGTCATAATATAGGTGCACTGTTCGGTACAAGTATGTCTTCCTACCATTACTCCAATTTGGAAGCGGAAGATTATAATCTGCTGGTGGTGGATATAGACAAGGGATATATAGACACGGCCACAGCGCCCGAAGAACAGTCCAAAGTATGGGGTGGGGCGGAAGATCACCGCATTGCATCCATATTCGGACGTATCAATTATAATTATGATGAAAAGTATTTGTTCGAAGCGGTAGTGAGACGGGACGGTTCGTCAAACTTCAGTCGCGAGCACCAATATGCTACATTCCCTTCGGTTTCTTTGGGTTGGGTGTTGACTCGTGAGAAGTTCATGGAGAACAGACCTTCCTGGTTGGATTTTGCCAAGATACGTCTAAGCTGGGGACAGAATGGTAACGAACGTATTGGCTCCTTTGCCTATACAAGTATGATGAGTCAGGGTAAGAATGCAGTCATAAATGGAAAGGTATATACGGGCATGCTGCCCAGTGGCTATGCCAATGCCGATTTGAAATGGGAGACCTCCGAACAGACCGACTTGGGTATTGACTTGCGTTTCTTCAACAGTGCATTGACATTCTCTGCCGACTATTTCGTGAAGAAGACGAAGGACATGCTGCTTTCCATGCCGATTCCTCTTTATACCAGTTATGGCAGTATGACGGTCAATTCGGGTACAGTGAAGAACGAAGGTATCGAGTTCGAAGCGTCCTATCGCTTTAAGGTGGGTGAAGTGAATCTGGGTATCAATGGAAATGCTTCTTATGTGAAGAATACCGTAACAGACCAGGGCCCCGACCGTGTCGGTCTCAATAATATCGGCGGTGGTATGGGCGGCCAGGTCAGTTGGAGAGAGAACGGGCGTCCGTACGGCTTCTTCTACGGTTACTTGCATGATGGTATTTTCCAGAATCAGCAGGAGATAGATAGCTATACCTACGTAGATTCTAACGGAAAGACTCAGCTGATACAGCCGAATGCCAAGCCTGGAGATATTCGTTTTAAAGATTTGGATGGTGAAAATGGGTTGAATGGTGATGACCGTACCATGATAGGCAAGCCGAACCCTGACTGGACTTATGGATTCACTCTTTCTGCCGATTGGAAAGGAGTTGATTTCAGTGCATTCTTCCAGGGAAGTATCGGAAACGACATTTATAAACTGTACAGACGTTCCAATGTGACTTTTGGTAACTACGACAAATCTTGGCTGAACCGTTGGCATGGTGAAGGCACTTCCAATTGGGTGCCACGTGTGATAGATGGTGACAACAATAACTATCAGGTTTCAAACTTTTTTGTGGAAGATGGTTCGTATATGCGTTTGAAAGTGTTGCAGATTGGCTATAGTCTGCCCGGACAGATGTTGCAGCGTGTCGGCGTCAAGGGGCTGCGTTTCTTTGTACAGGGCGAAAATCTGTTTACAATTACCAACTACAGCGGTTATGATCCTGAAGTGGGAACACGTGATGGATTTGACGGGGGAACATATCCGCAAGCACGTACTTATACTATCGGTGCGAATATTACATTTTGATTAACCTAAAAATTAGATACAATGAATAAGATATTAAAGGTATTGGCTTTGGGTGCGATGGCTTTGTCGACCACAGCTTGTTCAGATTTTCTGGAAGTGAATCCGAGAACTCAGGTGTCAGAAACCGAATTCTATAAGACGGAAGACGATATGATGAAGGGCTTGTATGCCGTGATGAATGAAATGCAGACCCGTATGCCGGAGGTTTGGTCTTACTCTTCTTTGCTGGGTGATGAGTCCGAAACCGGCGGTGGTATCGGTGAGGGGTCTTACAAGACGAAATGGGATACTTTTACCTATGACGCGACTTCTTGTTTCGGTGCATGGGGATATGGTTCTTGGTGGAATGAGTGGGATTTTGGCTTGTTCAATGGAGTCATTGCTGCCAATCTGTTGATTGACAAATTGGCCGGATGCAACCTCAGTGCAGACTTTGTCAATTCCATTTCTGCCGAAGCGCGCTTTTACCGTGCCATTTTCTATTACCATCTGTTTATGGGGTATGAGCAATTCCCGCTTATCAAACATTATCTGGCAGCCAGTGAAATGTATAGCGTTGCCAAAGGAACCCGTGAAGAAATTTATGAGTTTATGATGGGCGACTTGGATGACGAAGTGACTAAGTATCTGCCCCAGCGCAGTGCTACACAGCAGGGACGCGTTTGCCGGGATGCTGCCAAGCTGCTTCGTGCTAAAATTATTTTGTTCCATCGTGATGAGACTAAATATCAGGTGGCATTGAATGACATGAAAGAAATAATCACCAGTGGAAGATACCAGTTGAACCCTGATTATCAAAGCTTATGGGTGAAAGACGGAGAATGGTGTGCGGAATCTATCTTTGAGGTATGTTATGCCGGCAATAACTCCGGTGAAGGGTTTGGGCTTGCACGTTCTTTGGGCGGTCGTAACATTGTTGACCCGAGAAGTGCCGAGCAGGGTGGATTAGGCGAAGGTTATGGGCAGAACACCATGCCGAGTACTGTTTACAACATGTTTAAGGAAGGTGATACGCGCCGTGAGGGAACAGTCATTGTCTATGCGGACGAGGCTAAAAAAGTGGCAGAAATGGTGGCCAAAGGTGAACTACCGGCAGGAAGTGCTTTCCAAGTCAGTGACCAGCAGGAAAATTACGAGGGTCTGGGGCACTATAAGATTCATCCGAGAAAGGAGACGACGTCTACGGTGAATCCTACGGATAACTATTATAACTCTTGGCGTATTTACCGTTATGCCGATGTTTTGCTGCTGGCTGTGGAGCTTGATGTACGTATCAACGGAACTGCCAGTGCTGATGCGCAAGGTTGGTTCGACCAGGTCAGAGACCGCGCTTTCAAAGACAAAGAGCATCGTATCAACTTGGCGGGAAAGAGCAAGCAGGAGTTGTTGGATATTCTTTTTGAAGAGCGTGGGTATGAGTTTATGGATGAAATGCAGCGTTGGTTTGACATTCTGCGTTTCGATAAAGGAACAGAGATTTTAGGTAATAAAGGTTGGACGGAGAAGTTCAGGTACTTCCCGATTGACCAGTCGGAAATGGATAGAGCTAAAGGTGGCTTGACACAGAACCCTGGCTGGTTATAAGTTTAGATTGGTTTTCTTTCTGAAGAGTCCCCGGTATTTCCTTTTGGAATACTGGGGATTTTTATATGTAGGCAGTGGTGGTATCTCTCACAAAGTTTATTTCGGCAAAACATCTGTCATGCTGTCACGCGAAGAGATTATTCTTTTGATTATAAGTTAATTAAAGTGTGATGGATATCCGTGATAGATAAAAAACATTACAACTATCCATCACGCTTTCCAATTTTTGTAAAAGATGGTATGCATACTTGTTTCGTGGGGCGTTGAAATAGTTATAATCTTAGTTCTCAGCATGAAACTTTTAGTTTCAAGACTAAATATGGAAAGTTTCAACAAGTAAGACTATTGGTTTCAAAGGTTAAAACTCTTGGTTTCGACTATGGGAAACTATCATTCCAACTTGTCGGGACCAACAAGGGTATCTATATAAAACAACCGAAACAGATACCTTTCGAAGGAAAAGGTATCTGTTTCGGCATAAAAGTGTTGTATTTTGGAGAAGATTTGAAGAATACTATCCTATTTTATTCTTTTGATTACTGTTATGGGAGTTGTTTCATTTGAGGAACGGGTCACCGCTTTTGTCTTTGCTCACTACCCAGCGGAAAGCATTAACTAATAGCAGGTTCTGTGTACCGTCGATAAACTCTTCGTCACCATGCCCCATATTCAGGTAAATCATTCTGTAATTCTTGTTGGACCATACGATGGGGAAGTCACCAAAATTCACTACATCCTTGATACCCAGTGGATAGTTCTTGGGAGATAGGGACAAGAGTACCTCTACGTCCTTGTTCTGGCGGGGGCTGGGAGTCCATTGGTACCATTCGCTGGCGGGAGCCACGAATGATGCAGGCAGATTCTTGGTAACAGGATGTTCTTCGTTGTCGACTTCGACCAATACCGGCTGGGGAGGCCAGTTGTTGCAATAGAACACCCCACCACCAAGAAACTTAACGAACCAGGGCCAATGCGTGTTTTTGTCGTTGTAGGCTGCTGCGTGGAAACCTACCCAACCGCCTCCGTTTTCCATGTATTGCTCAAAAGCATCGCGTTCTGCCTTGGTGTTGGGGGATGTGTTAAGCATGATAATGACATTGTATTCTTTCAGTTTCTCGTATGGGTATTTTGAAAAATCGGTAGTAATATCCAGAACAAAGCCGTCACCGTAATTGAGCTTCTTGAAGAAAGTGGTTGCTTGTTCTGCAAATTGTACGTGTGCTTCTTCCGCATGTTGCGTGTAATAAATCAAGGCCTTGAAGCGAGGAGCTTTGGCATAGTTTGCCGGATAACCTTCGGGGACTTGTGCGTACGTCAGCAAGGTGCAAGCCGTAAACAATAAAATAAGCAGATGTTTCATAATTTGTAATTTATAAGTTATTAATTCTCCATTATCTAATATTCCGCAGTCAGAGACAGCCATTTGCCTGCCGAGGTAACCCATACCTCTTTATAACAGGCATTGTTGGTTTGCGGCCAATAGGGGACATCGTCGTTACCCAGGGTACGGATACCGACGGGCATCTCTCCTGTCATTTCTCCCGAAGAGAAGGTATTCAGTTGCGGATAGTTGTGTCCTTCTCCATAAATCAAGGATTGTCCGAAAGGATTCTTGCCTACGGTCCAGTACAACTGTTCCAGACCGATGTTGAGCAGTTCCTTGTCCTTCAGGAAGTTTCCGCAGATGGCGGCGGACTTTCCGTTGGAAAGATGGATGGCGGTATTGCCGTTGAAAATGTTGAACCACACGGGGAAGCGTTTCATGTAGTGCTCTTTGTCCAGTTGTACTCCTCGTTTAATCTGTTCCGTGTACAGTTCCTTGGCATTGGCAGGTGGAAACAGATGGAGGGCGTAGAAGTTGGTGGTATCCTTATATTCCTCTGCATGGTAAACACCGCTTGGAATCATGCCGTAGGGATGGGTATACTTCATCATTCCTTTCAGATACTCTCCATATAGTTGTATGGAATTCACCCATTTAGGATAATCGGGGTGCTCCTTCTGGGTTTCGCAAAGCATCACCATGGCCTGCATATAGACCTGCTCGCGCGACTGGTGTATGTAATGTACGATGGATTTGCGGGATTTGTCCCGGTAGAAGAATCCGCGTGTCCCGTCTTTGTCTTTCAGCGGTTCCGTACGCTGGCAGTCGAGGGTATAGCGGATGTATTCGGCGGCGATGTCCGCATAAGAAGGCTTTCCGGTCAGCTTGTATAATTGGCTTGCCGACCAGGAGATGGTAGCCATGTACTGGCTTTTCGAAGTATTGTAGCTGTGTTCGTAAGGCTGGACGAACTGGTCGAAACCGTCTTTCTTGAATTTCTCCATGGCGAAAGCGAAATCTTCTTCGGCCACGCGCAGAAGATATTCCTGCTGCATCGGGTCGTTGTCCAGCGTCATGGAGGCATACGCCTCATATCCGGCATAGAGGAAATTGTCGAATGCCATGTTCTGCACGCGTACAGAAGATATGTCGTCCAGTGTGTTGAATACACCATCCTGCCAGATTAGCAATCCCATGCTGCTGGCGCGGTAGCCGTCTCCATAGCGGTTCTTTAGCATAAACTCCACTCCCCATTCCGCTTCTTCGCGCAGGCGGGCGGCGAGGGTGGGGTTGGTGTTTCTTTGTTTATTATAGGCTTCGAGCAGGGCGAAAGCCACATCTCCCGTCTGCAGGGTCTGCTGGGACAAGTCGCCCGCATCGTGCCATCCACCGGAGTAGGAGATACTGCGTCCGTCATGCCGGGACATCAGGTCTGCGTGGCAGGAGGCATGCTTGCCGGGAACTGGATGCCCGCAGCGTTGGCAAAAGATGAAATTCAGCACTTTCCATTGTGAATCTTCCCAAAGCCGTTCTCCAATCCGAAAGGTGGGAGTTAGCGATGTTCCGACCTTCAGCTGATACTCTCCGGGATTATTGAAGGAGGTGAAATCAATAAGGCCAAATTCTCCAAGAGTGGTTTTCTCTTTTCGGATGTCTCCTTCGTAAGCCACTTTTCCGTCCGTGGTAAGCAGTTGGAAGCGTTTACCGGCATCTATGGTGAGGTTTGTGTTGATAAGGGCGGTTTTAGGGTGGTTGGCGGCATAGCCGGTTGTCGAGTAGGAGATTTTTCCATCGGCAGGTATCCATCCGCTGACTTTCTCAGGGGCTTTCACCGTTTGCAGTTGTAGATTGTCCAGGTAGTAGATAGCTGAATCTCCTGTTGTCCGGTCTTTGCCTTTGAGGGCTGTGCTGAAGGTGATGGACATCACCTTGTCGCGCTGATACTCGTCTATTTCGAGGAAGCATTGGTTCCACTCCTTATTAATAAGGTTAATGAGGTGTGAACCCGAAGGCTGATTATATCCTTTCTTGGCAGGAGTATCTGCATTGCGAAACGTGAGGTTCATGTTGACAATACGCGCCCCGTCGCAATCGGGGTAGATGGAGAATATAATGCGGTTGTACTTCTCCAGATTGGCGCCGTCCAGATGATAGGTAACACTGTTGTTTCCGTAGGTGGCATAGTCTGGGTCGGAAGGAGAGCCGGTCGCCCTTTTCCCGGTGAATGTGGGGAATTGCAGTTTGATGCTGCCTTTGCCGGAAACGGTCTTTTCCGTACTGAAGGACATGCTTCCTGCACCGGAATGACTCCATCCCTCTGTTCCTGCCGAGCGGGTGAGGGGAGTGCTTTGTAGTACTTCCTTTTTCCAGCCGTTGGCTTCGAAAGAGTTTTCAATATCCAGGGGTAGGGGTTGATGTATCAGTCCGCTTTCGTGGAGCTGCCGTTCCAGTTCGGGGTCTTGGGTCAGGCGGGTTTGCCCGTATGCGGCAATACTGCCGAGAGATAAAAGGTATAAAAATAATAATGTCTTTCTCATGTTGATGTCAACCTTTGGTTTCGGTTGCAATGTTAGCCATTATTAGGCAGAAGGAGGTTTGAAAACTGCCATAAAAGCTTTAAAAACTATCCGAAGTAGAGGAAATATGAATTTCGGTAGATGTATAATCCCTATGATGTACGACTTATAATGCCAAAGAAAATACTAAAATCGTATTTTCATAACAGAAGAAAATTGTAACTTTGCGAAGTTATGTCACAATGTTAACCTATGATGCGTATCTTGATTTTAATAATAATGCTGTTGCCATGTTCGCTTGGTATGTATGCATCTGCAATAGATAGCCTTTTGTCTGTTCTGGATAAGACTATCGTGATGCGTAGACAATACGAGGAAGAAAAAGAACGGTATATCTCTTTGATAAAGGATGAGTTGAATCAAGGGAAGCTTACTGACATGGAACGTTATCTGATACAAAATCGTCTTTTTGCCGAATATAATTCTTATATTAGTGATTCTGCGTTGCATTATATAAATGAAAATATTCTTATTGCCACACGACTAAATAATAGGCAATGGATAAATAGTTCTATATTAAATAAAGTACATATCCTAAATACTTCGGGCCTTTTTGTTGAAGCAATGGAATTGCTGAAATCGCTTCCTCGTAACACGTTGGAGGGTGAAAATATAGTGGACTATTATGTCTGTTTTGAAAATTTATACCTCTATCAGGCAGAGTACACCACAGAGCAGAACTATGTGAACAATAATCTTCGGATGGCAAATTTGTATAGGGATTCTATAATCAGCCTTGTTCCAAAAGATACTTATAGATATGCGGTGGTGCATGCACCCCAACTCATCGATCAAGGGAAAAGTCAAGAAGCTATACGTTTATTAAACGATTTCCTTCCCCGGTTGAAATCTAATACGCGTGAGTATGCAGTAGCTACTTCAATTCTGGCTTTTGCTTATCATGTCGTAGGGAACAAGCAAAAAGAAATGGAAGCACGTATTCGTAGCGCCATTGTCGATATTAGGGCAGTGGTGAAAGAAAATTATTCTTTGTGCGCATTGGCGGAATTACTTTATGGAATGGGCGATTTGGAACGTGCTAATCACTATATCAAGATTAGTATGGAAGATGCTAATTATTATACCACTCGGTTGCGTAGTTCGCAGACTTCCAGGATGCTTCCACTCATAGATCGTGCTTATCAGCAGGAAAAGGAAATACAGCAACAGCGGCAGAGAATGTTTGTTACAGGCATCTGTATCCTTTCTGGTTTCCTTCTATTGACAGTACTCTGTGTGCTATGGCAAATGAAAAAATTGTCTTATGCCCGTAAAGAAGTTGTTGCTGCCAATTCCCAATTGAGTATATTGAATAGTGAATTGAAGAAGCTGAACAAGTCTCAACATGAGGCTAATGAACGATTATTGCATACTAATCAGACTCTTACGGAAGCCAACCACATTAAGGAAGAGTATTTGGGACGTTTCCTCAGTTTAAGTTCCTCCTATATAAGTAAGATGGAAGAATATCGCCGCATGTTGAACAAGCAGGCTGCTGCCGGTAAACTTGAGGAGTTATATCGTACATTGAAGTCCGGCCGTTTCATAAATCAAGAGTTGAAAGAGTTCTATCACAATTTCGATGTATCTTTTCTTAAGATATTCCCTAACTTTGTAGAAGAATTTAATCGTTTGTTGCCAGTTGAAGAACAATTGCATCCTAAAAATGAAGAATTGCTTGTTACCGAACTGCGCATATTTGCACTGATTCGTTTAGGTATTACAGACAGTGCGCGTATTGCAGAATTTTTGCGTTATTCCATAACTACCATCTATACTTATCGTTCCAAGCTAAAAAACAAGTCTCTTTGTAAAGAGGACTTTGAAGAACGAGTGATGAAAATAACTTCTTTTTGATTTTATCCTCCTTTTGAGGCTTTCTTCTGCCTTAAAAAGTTTAGAAATGATTTAGAAATTAGTAGCAATAGCATTTTTGTAATGTGTTGTTTTATAGTTGATTGCCTATTTCGGGACTTTAGATTTTTATCTCAGCCCAAATCGTGCGTTTGTTTTGATAATACATTTGCATCAATCTATTTATTGTTTAACTAATTTCTAATAAGATGAAAAAGAAAAGTCTAAAGAGATGCCTTAAAAAGCGCATGATCCTTTTACTGAGTTTTCTTATGATGACTGGTGTTGTTGTTGCACAACAACTTCAGGTACAAGGAAAGGTGACCGATGCTACGGGTGAAGGTCTTATCGGTGCAAGTGTATTGGTAAAGGGTACAACTTCGGGGGTGATAACTGACATTGACGGTAACTATGTGTTATCGAATGTCAATCCTGATGCAATACTTATTTTTTCTTATGTAGGTTACCAAACGCAGGAACTGAACGTATCCGGTAGAAATAAGATTGATGTTGTCTTGCATGATGACCAGCAGGTGTTGGAAGAAGTTGTAGTAGTGGGTTACGGCTCATTGAGTAAAAAAGAAGTTTCCAGTTCCATTGTACAAGTGGATAAGAAAAATTTTAATTTGGGGGCTATGAATAACCCGATGGAAATGGTATCGGGAAAAGTCGCGGGCTTGAATGTCAATACGCAGGCAGCTGCCAATCCTAACTCCAGTTCTTCATTACAAGTACGTGGTGCAACATCTGTTTCTGCAAGTAATAGTCCTTTGGTTGTCATAGATGGTGTGGCAGGTGGCGATATCCGTAACATCGCTGCACAGGATATTGAATCTATTACGGTATTGAAAGATGCGGGTTCAGCTGCTATTTACGGAACGCGAGGTGCTAATGGTGTGATTTTGGTTACAACGAAACGTGGCTCGGGTGAAGCAGGAAAAACGGTAGTCACATATGACAGTTACATCGCTTTTAATGTAGCCAAGCCCTCTCCGGATATTCTGTCGGCTGATGAATTCCGTCGTTCGAGACGAGGTACAGACTATGGAGCCGACACTGACTGGTATGGATTGATTACTCGTGATGTAGCATACGACACAAACCAATATATATCTATTGATGGTAGCACAAAGAATGGTTTCTATGGTGCTTCCTTCAATTACAAAAGTGCCAATGGACTTGACATCGTGAGTGGTCGTGAAGAATTTGGAGGTCGTTTTTCTATGGAACAGCGTGTACTGGAGAATCGCTTACAATTCAACGGTTCGTTGAGTGCACGTCGTGTAAATGAAACCTGGGGAAATGATGGTTTCTTCGATAGGGCACTCACAATGAATCCTACAATGCCGGTATATAATGCAGACGGTTCGTATTATCAGCCTACTTCTCCTACGGGTGCAACCAATCCGGTTGCGGAGCTTGCTTTGAGAGATAACAACGGCCAGCGTATGTATTTGTTGGGTACGGCTGAGGCTAAACTGAATATTTTGCAGACAGAAAAGCATTTGTTGAATACAACATTAAGTTACTCATTGCATTACAATGACATGAAGCAACAATATTATGCTTCGTCTGCCGGTTCGGAGTCCTATTGGAATGGTTATAAAGGACGTGCGGAAATGAAGTATCAGAAATGGTACACCAATCGATTGGAGTGGTTGGGAAATTATGCACTGAACTTGGGCGACCACAATATTAAGGCTGTAGTGGGCTATACTTATGAGAAGTCTATCTGGGAACAGATTGGTGGTAGTAACAACGACTTCTCTTTTGATAATACGAAATATTGGGATTTGGGCAGTGGCTCTTATCTGAAGGATGGTTTGGCAAGTTTATATAGCGGTCGCTCTGAATCGACACTTATTGGCTTCTTTGGTCGGTTGAATTATAATTGGAAGGATATGCTTTTTGCATCGGCTTCGTTGCGCTATGAAGGCTCTTCCAAATTTGGTGCTAACCAAAAGTGGGGGTACTTCCCAGCAGCTTCTTTGGCTTGGGAAATGATGGAGATGGGCTTTATGAAGAATACCCGGAAAGTGTTGACCAGTTTGAAACCACGTGTTTCTTTCGGTATTACCGGTCGTTCGGATTTTGATGCTTATAAATCACTTTCTACTTACAATACCAATGGTAGTTATCTCTTTGACGGGCGTTGGGTAACGGGTTATGCTCCCTCTAGTAATGCTAATCCGGATTTGGCTTGGGAAAAGAGCGTTGCGATTAATCTGGGTGTTGACTTTGTTCTATGGAATCGTTTACGTGGTTCAGTGGAGTATTTTGACCGTAGTTCTAAAGACTTGCTTTATACGTACACGGCACCTCAACCGCCTTTTGTCTATTCCACTATTTTGGTTAACGTTGGAACAACGAAAAATACCGGTATAGAAGTATCTTTGGATGGTGATATCCTTACTAAAACAGCAGTGAAGTGGACGAGCGGAATCAATTATTCTTATGGAAAGACTCAGTTGACCAAACTTTCTAACGATATTTACAAGGCATCTTATCTCGACCTTTACTTAAAACCGGGAACTGGTTCCAGCGAATATTTCTTCCGTGTGCAGGAAGGGGGAGAGATAGGGCAGTTCTACGGTTATGAATATGCAGGTGTTGACGAAAATGGCAATATGCTTATTTTGAATGATAAAGATGAGCAAATACCTATTTCTCAGGCTGATGCCAAGTATAAACGTTATATTGGCAATGGTGCTCCCAAGCACTTCTTGTCTTGGAGTAACAACCTGACTTGGAAAAACTTTGATTTGAGTGTATTCTTCCGCGGTACATTCGGTTTTGATGTATTCAACATGCGTAAATATGGTATGGGGCTTCAGGGATGTGGTACAGATAATGTTCTTCGCTCTGCGTATCTGGAAGATAAGAATATCCGTACCGGTGGTGGAGTAATATCTTCCTATTTCCTGGAGGATGGTAGCTTCATAAAACTGGAAAATGTAACCTTGGGATATAATTTTACTCCTAAGAACCGTAAGTTACTGGATAATATGCGCATATATCTGTCTGCCAAGAATCTGTTTACCTTGACCGGATACTCAGGTAATGACCCTTCAATTATAGACGTGAATGGTATCCAGCCGGGAGTAGATAGTAATAGTGCTTATCCTACAGCAACTCAATTGAGTTTAGGTGTGACTCTTCGCTTTAAATAAATGAGAAACAAATTATTAAAAATATGAAAGATATGAAATATATAAAATGTCGTTGGTTATTGGCGATGATTATGTCATGTTCACTTTTCTCTTGTACTAATTTGGACGAGGAAGTGTTCGATCGTGTGGATGCCGGAATTTATTATCAAGATGAGACGAGTGTTCAGGGGGCAGTGGCAGCCATCTATTCAAAAGCTGCATATAGTTATTTGGAATACTTCTGGTATTTGCAGGAGTTTTCTGCCGACCAGGTGGCATGGCGCAGTTGGAACGGTGGACTTTGGGGATGGGATGAGGCATTGAAGTTTGCTTTGTCTTCACATACCTGGACGTCAGAATCAACCATTATTCGCCAAACTTGGGAGAATGCGTGGACTACTATTGGGCTTTGCAATACGCTTATTACAGATTTGCAGGCAATCAGCCCCGCATCTATACGCATGACTGAGGATGCTTTGAATAGTTATATTGCCGAAGTACGTACCCTGCGTGCTTGGGCATACTACAATATCTTTGAGATTTGGGGTGGAGCACTTCCCTTGAACATTTCTTCGGGTGCGGAAATCCCTGGTTCTGCAGATACTGATTTTGATAAGGGGTGCAAGATTATCTACGATTTTATCAGTCAGGAATTGGATGAGTCAGTTACAGATCTTATGAAAGAAGATGGTTCTGGAAAGACTCGTAACCGCATGAACCAAGCTGCCAATCGTATGATTAAGATGCGCTTGTTGCTGAATTCTGAGGTGTTTATCAAACAAAACAGTTATAATGAGTGTGCCACTCTTTGCCAAAATATTCTGAATGGCGATTATGGTACTTACAGTATTACCGATGACTATCGTGATATTTATTCGATAAACAATGTAGAATGTCCGGAAGTTGTAATGGCATTGGCGATGGAAGTCGGTCAGGTCAATACCGGTTGGATGCGTAACATGCCTTTCATGCCTTACAATTGTTGGGATTACTTTGGAGGTACATACAGCCAGAGCGGATGGAATTGTGTATGTTTGGCACCTTCATGGGATAATTCTGGAAATGTACAGCCGTATGGTGGTACTGACAATCCTAAGAGCTTTCTTACCGACTACGGTGATAAGTTAGGTGCAGTTTATGAACGTTTCCACGATAAAGATATCCGTAAGCAGAACTATGTGTATAATGAAACAACAGGAAACTATCAAGGCATTTTTTTGAAAGGGGCTATTAAAGCCAACTATGGTAAGGGTGCGGCTTTGAAAGCAGACGCCGACCGTGACGGTCAGGATTTGGTTTATGTGGATCAGGTGGGTACATTCCTTAATTTAGGACGTAATCTGGAGACTGTCATGTCACCTCGCTGGGGTGAAACGAATTCAGGTGTCCGTTTGGTAAGATATCCGGTTTATCCGGAGAGTGCAGGCATTGATTTCCAAAACATCGATGAGGTGGAATTCCGTTTGAGTGAAGTGGTCTATACTCTTGCTGAATGTAAAATGCGTGCAGGTGATACGGAAGGTGCTAAAGAACTGGTATATAGAGTTAAAACACGCTATTTTACAGATAAATCGGCTCTCGAACAGCCCGGTCCTGGTTTTACATCCTTTGATATGGATTGGATGTTGAGTGAATGGGGACTTGAATTCTTGGGAGAGGGGCGTCGTCGTCGTACAGACTTGCGTCGTTTCGATAAGTTTACGCAAGGGCAATGGTGGTTCTTTGGCCGTGCCACGGACGACGGTTTAAGCTATCCGGCTAAACGTGACCGCAAATACGAGTGGTATCCCTTGCCCCAGTCTGCCCTTATGGTAAATCCGGGACTGGTACAGAATCCTAATTATTAATCATCCTATAATAATAGTAACAATGAAAAAATATATATGTAATCCGCTATGGCTTTTGTTGCTTTTTGTAGCTTTCATCAGTAGTTGTGACAAGGAGGAAATTGTGTTTGACCATGAGTTGCCGCAATTTGAACTTCGTAGCGATGCTATCTTGCTGGAGGTGATTATGCCCCAAGGAACTGGTGCCGATGAAATAATTTATATTGCAGGCGATTTCAATGGAGGTCAGGATGCTGCTTCCGGAGACCTTAAGTGGCAGATGGAGAAAGCTGCAAACAATGATGTTAAATGGGGCATATACCTCTATCCGGAAGATTTTGTTAATGGAAAGACACTTGCCGATGGCTTTTATTTCGTTTCTAAGACACAAGGTATAGAGCGTACTTTGCAGAATGGGGATGCTTTACATCAAATTTCGGCTAAGGTAGGTACTCGCACTGATATAACGGTAACCCGCTGGAATGCTTATTTTGAGGAGCCGGAAGACCCAAGTGAAGTGACCCACGACGGTTATGCTGTGTTCGTGATGGACAATACAGGTTGGGATGCACTGACACTTTATGCGTGGGGAAATGATTTGCCGGAACTTTTTGGAGGTTGGCCCGGTATTTCACCTACTGGTAGCGTTGAGATAAAAGGAATTACCTATAAATACTTCGATACAGGTGAAGCAAATAAGGGATTGGTTTACAATTTGATATTTAACGATAATGGAGTAGGTTCACAATTTGATGGACCACAGAACTTTACTCTTGACCGTGACATATATTTGGAAATCACAGAAAGCGGTTGGACGGAAATAGATCCGGATGCAGTGGTCATCCATGATGGTTATACCATTTTTATTGAAGACCAGTCCGGATGGGCAGAAACAACCATATATGCGTGGGGAAATGATATACCGGAACTCTTTGGCAGTTGGCCAGGAATATTACCAACCGGTAGTGTTGAGATAAAAGGTGTCACGTATAATTATTACGATACAGGTGAAGCAAATAAGGGATTGACTTACAATCTGATAATGAATAATAACAATGGAGGCTCACAATTTGACCTCGCAGCAGTGACGCTTGATCGAGATTATTATTTCCGTATTACGGACATAGCTGGTGAGGAGATTGACCCTAACAATCCGGACGGAGACTCTGAACCGGAATCTGAAGCGGCTTTTGTTCCTAATCAGAATAATTTCTTGAAATGAGTTTTGTATAGTAATGAAGATGTTAAATGACCTATTGGTGGAATGAGATTGGGGATAGGATATCTCTTTTCAATCTTGCGGATATATGTCCCAAGGCTTGGTTTTTCTATCCCAAGTCTTGGGATAGAAAAACCAAGCCTTGGGAAGAAGTTATCTCTTAGCTCTTTTGTTTTTTAGTATTGGCTTCCGGGATTTTTAGTATTAAGGCTTAGTATCTTTTCTGCCAATGCCCATTACTGGAGAGTTTGGATGCTCCTTTTGCAGATATCAGTTCCGCCAATGAGTATAAGTATAGATAAAAAGTAGAAATATGAAAAAAGTAATAATTGCGACACTGCTCTTTACGATGCTACATTCTTGTATGGGGTGTAGTGATAGTCAGAGTGACATGGAACCGATTCCCGTCCCACAGGAAGAATACATGGCTTCGGATATGGTGATTTATGAGGCAAATCCCCGCATTTTTGCCGAAGAAAATGCGTTCTCTGCCATCAAAGCAGAGCTTGACCGTATTCAAAGCCTGGGGACTACCGTGCTTTGGCTGATGCCTGTAAATGAGCCGGGAGTACTGAAAAGTGTGAATTCACCTTATTGTATAAAGGATTATAAAAAGCTGAATACACGTTACGGAACAAAAAAAGACTTGAAAGAACTGGTAGATGCTGCCCATGCCAAAGGAATGAAAGTGATTCTTGACTGGGTTGCCAACCATACTTCGTGGGACAATGCTTGGGTGACTGAGCATCCGGATTGGTATACACAGGATGCAAATGGCAATGTGGTACAACCTCAAGAACAGCCTTGGGCGGATGTTGCTGACTTGAATTTTGACAACGAAACCATGCAGCAAGCCATGATTGATGCCATGAAGTATTGGGTAACAGAAATTGGTATTGATGGATACCGTTGTGATTATGCCGAGGGGGTACCAGATGCTTTCTGGAAGAAAGCAATCGCCGAGCTCCGTACACTTGACAATAATTTGCTGATGCTTGCCGAAGGCGGAAAAACGTCTTTAATGAACAATGGTTTCAATCTACTCTACGGCTGGAACTTCCATAGTAAACTGAAAGACTATTATGCCGGTAAATGCTCACTTACTGACCTTTATGCTATGAATACTTCCGAATTGGAGGGAATGCCGAAGGGTACGTTACGGTTACGCTATTCTACTAATCATGACCAGGCAAGTGAGGCATCACCGATAGAATGTTATGGCGGTGAGCGTGGTGCCATGTCTGCTTTTGTATTAACGACTATGCTCGAGGGGATACCTCTTATTTATAGTTCGCAGGAAGTAGCCTATCCGCGGTCACTTAACTTTTTCAATTACGGAGTTATAGACTTGAAGTCCAATGAAGTCTTTGCGCAAGAGATGGCAGAAATCATCAGAGCCTATAAAGCTACGAGCAGTGTACGTGGTGGTGAACTGGAAGTTTATACTACCGGAGATGTCGCTTCATTTTATCGGGCAGCAGGCAGTCATGGCATGTTGGTCATGGTGAATACCGCCAATGAGTCTGTACAAGTGAAAGTACCTATGGAGCATGCTGGCAAGACCATGACCGATGTGATTGCCGGTGTGGATGTGGAGTTGCCTACAGTAATGACGATGGAGCCTTATCAATATTTTATATATCAACAATAACGGATGTATATGAAACATGTATTATTAACAGTTGTATTTCTGGGAATTGCTTGTGTGGCGATGGCACACGAATTGTTATCTCCCAATGGGAATCTGAAACTCAATGTTGTGCTTGATTCCGAGGGGGGGCCGGTCTATAGCTTATATTACAAAGGAGAGCCGGTTGTAGAACCTTCTGCCTTGGGAATACTTATGGAAGAAGCGGATTTGTCAAATGGCTTCCGGATTCTTGATGCAACAAATTCTACTTTTGATGAAACTTGGATGCCTGTATGGGGAGAGTATGAAAAAGTCCGTAACCATTACAATGAACTTACTGTCACTTTCTCACAACCGGCAAAGCACGACCGTACGATGATTGTACGTTTTCGATTGTTTGACGATGGACTCGGATTCCGTTATGAGTTGCCGGAGCAGAAAACCATGAATTATCTGACGGTAAAAGACGAACTGACGGAATTCAATCTGACCGGTAATCATACACTCTATTGCATTCCCGGTGATTATGATACGAATGAGTTTGCCTATACTACTGCGGCCATTTCCGAAGTGCGCGAAGCTATGGAACGTAATCTACGTAAAAAAGGATATGAAGCTAAAGCGACTTCATTCACAGTACAAACACCCCTTATGATAAAGACTACCGAAGGACTTTATATCAATATTCATGAAGCTGCCTTGGTAGATTATTCTGCCATGTTGCTGAATGTGGATGATAAAGAGTTTAACTTTTCTGCTCATCTTACTCCCGATAAATTAGGAAAGAAAGGATATCTGCAATTACCGTTGCATACCCCGTGGCGTACAATTATGGTTAGTGACGATGCACGTAGCATCCTTGCTTCTCAGTTGATTCTTAATCTGAATGAACCTTGTAAGCTGGAAGATACTTCTTGGATTAAGCCACAGAAATTTATCGGTGTCTGGTGGGAGATGTTTACTGGTGGAGGAGGTACATGGGCATATAGCGACTATTATAAGGCTAAACCCGGCATAACCGACTATTCAAAGTTAACTCCTAATGGACATCATCCGGCCAATACTGAACATGTGAAAGAGTACATAGACTTTGCGGCGGAGAATGGTATTGATGCGGTATTGGTTGAGGGTTGGAATGAAGGTTGGGAAGATTGGGCATCCTATCGTAAGGATCGTCAGTTCCTTTTTGACAAACCTTATCCGGACTTTGATGTTGCGGTACTACATGCCTATGCCAAATCAAAGGGGGTAAAGATTATCATGCATCATGAGACGGCTGCTAATGCTGCCGATTATGAGCGGCAGCTGGATGTAGCCTTTCAATTTATGGTAGATAATGGCTATAATTCTGTAAAGACAGGATATGTGGGCTCAATCATTCCCCGTAGTGAATATCATTCCTCACAATGGATGAACAATCATTATATACATGTGGTGAAGCGTGCTGCTGATTATAAGATTATGGTAGATAGTCACGAGGCTGTTCGTCCCACCGGCTTGTGTCGGACCTGGCCCAACTGGGTAGCGCAAGAATCTGCCCGTGGTGGTGAGTTTGAATCTATGGGGGGCAATGATCCGGATCATACTTGTATCTTGCCGTTTACTCGGTTGAAGGGTGGTCCGATGGATTACACTCCTGGTATTTTCCAGACAAAACTTTCGTATTATAATAGTTCGAAACCTAAAGGTCAGGCGGGTACTACATTGGTAAAACAATTGGCTCTATATGTAACGATGCCCTCTCCGTTACAGATGGCAGCAGACCTGCCGGATAATTATCGCCGTTTTCCCGATGCGTTTCAATTTATTAAGGATGTAGCGGTGGATTGGAGCAATTCTTGGTATTTGGAAGCCGAACCGGGTGATTATATCACAGTGGCTCGTCAAGCCAAAGGAAAACAAGAGTGGTATGTAGGTGCTATTACCGACGAACATCCTCGTACGGCAACTATTCCTTTCTCTTTCTTACCCGAAGGAAGGAAATATATTGTTACCGTTTATGCAGATGGTCGGGATGCAGACTGGAAAGATAATCCGCAGAGCTATGACATCCGTCGTGGCATAGTAACGTCAAAGAGTGTGCTGCGTCAACCTTTGGCAAGTAGTGGAGGGGTGGCTATCAGTGTTCGAGAAGCAACAAAAGAAGAGGTAAAAGGATTGAAGAAATTATGAAGCTTGTCCGTACATAGTAATTATTATGTTGCGGATTTAATACAAGCATTTAAGAATTAAAGTTAGCAATTGGAAAGGCATAGTCCGTGAGGATTGTGTCTTTTTTCGTAAATTATTCGTCATTTCTTATTTTCTTTATTATAATTTTTCTATATTTATGCCGTTATGGCGAATTGTTGACAGAATAGGAAAAGAATAGACCATTTAGGTATGAATAGAGAATGCCGGGGATTTGACATTTTATCATTCTTTAATCAAAATATAACCGTAAAATTTAGCTGTTTTGAAAAGTTTTCTTATATTTGCGGTGTTATTCATTGACATTTTGTTTGAATAGCGTGAAGTCAACAAGGTAATAACCTTTAAAACGTAATATTATGAATATCGAACGTATCATGGCCTCTTTAGAGGCAAAGCACCCCGGCGAGTCTGAGTATCTTCAAGCCGTAAAGGAAGTTCTTCTTTCCATCGAAGATATCTATAACCAACATCCTGAGTTCGAGAAAGCGAAAATTATAGAACGTCTGGTTGAACCTGACCGTATCTTTACTTTCCGTGTAACGTGGGTGGATGATAAGGGTGAAGTTCAGACGAACCTCGGCTATCGTGTGCAGTTCAACAATGCCATTGGCCCGTACAAAGGCGGTATTCGTTTCCATGCTTCCGTAAATCTTTCTATTCTCAAATTCCTGGGATTTGAGCAGACTTTCAAGAATGCTTTGACTACATTGCCTATGGGCGGTGGTAAGGGTGGTTCCGACTTCTCTCCGCGCGGAAAGAGCGATGCTGAAATCATGCGTTTCTGTCAAGCCTTCATGCTGGAATTGTGGCGTCACCTCGGTCCGGATATGGATGTTCCTGCCGGTGATATCGGTGTAGGCGGTCGCGAAGTGGGCTATATGTTCGGTATGTATAAGAAGTTGACTCGCGAATTTACGGGCACATTTACCGGTAAAGGATTGGAATTTGGCGGTTCGCTGATTCGTCCTGAAGCAACAGGATTTGGTGGCTTGTATTTCGTAAACCAAATGTTACAGACAAAAGGCATTGACATCAAGGGCAAGACCGTGGCTATCTCCGGTTTTGGAAATGTGGCTTGGGGTGCTGCTACCAAGGCTACCGAATTGGGTGCCAAGGTGGTTACCATCTCCGGTCCCGACGGTTACATTTACGACCCGAACGGTATCAGTGGCGAAAAGATAGATTATATGCTGGAACTCCGGTCATCGGGCAACGATATCGTAGCACCGTATGCCGACGAATTCCCCGGCTCTACTTTCGTGGCAGGCAAACGCCCGTGGGAAGTGAAAGCGGACATCGCTCTGCCTTGCGCTACCCAGAACGAGCTGAACGGCGAAGATGCACAACACCTCATTGACAACAAGGTGACATGTGTAGGCGAAATCTCCAATATGGGATGTACGCCCGAAGCTATCGACCTTTTCATTGACAACAAGATTATGTATGCACCGGGTAAGGCTGTCAATGCAGGTGGTGTGGCTACCAGCGGACTGGAAATGTCGCAGAACGCCATGCACCTCAGCTGGAGTGCAGCCGAAGTGGATGAAAAACTCCACGCCATCATGCACGGAATTCATGCTCAATGCGTAAAATATGGGACAGAACCTGATGGCTACATCAACTACGTGAAGGGAGCGAATATCGCCGGCTTCATGAAGGTGGCTCATGCCATGATGGGTCAGGGAATTATCTAAGAGAGAAACTTTGTTTAGTTGTATTTGTATTTGTGGTTTGTGCTGCCCTACGCCTGTGAAGGTATCGGGCAGTACTTTTTTTATTCTCAATTAAAAAAGTTGTATCTTTGTATCCGAGAAACCATAAATGACAAAGAGATGTTACTACCTGAATTGAAACTGAGACGTGATAAAATACGCTCTCTCATGGCTCAACAAGAGATTGATGCCGCTCTTATCGCTTGCAATGTAAATTTAATCTATACGTACGGACGTGTCGTCAGCGGTTACTTGTATCTGCCGTTGAATGCTCCCGCTCGTTTATTCATCAAACGTCCCAACAATATTGAAGGGGAACATATTCATCCTATCCGTAAACCGGAACAACTGCCTGACTTACTAAAGGAATGTGGTTTGCCCATACCTGCGAGGTTGATGCTGGAGGGGGATGAGTTGTCTTTTACGGAATATAACCGTTTGGCTGCGTGTTTCCCTGAAACGGAGGTGCTTCCTTGTGGTACGGCACTTATCCGGAAGGCCCGAAGTGTCAAGACTGAAATAGAGATTGAGATGTTCCGCCGTTCCGGCATTGCACATGCTAAAGCTTACGAACAAATACCCTCGGTTTATAGACCAGGAATGACAGACCGCCAGTTATCCATCGAAATAGAGCGCCTGATGCGTTTGGAAGGTTGTCTGGGTATTTTCCGTACCTTCGGACAAAGTATGGAGATTTTTATGGGAAGTCTGCTGGCAGGAGATAATGCTACTGCGCCTGCCCCCTATGATTTTGCTCTGGGAGGCGAGGGACTTGATCCGTCACTGCCTATCAGTGTGAACGGTGCACTGTTGCAGCCCGGCCAGAGCTTTATGGTCGATATGGGGGGTAACTTCTATGGCTATATGGGAGACATGAGCCGTGTATTCTCTATCGGAAAGCTGCCGGAAAAGGCATATGTTGCCCATCAGGTTTGCCTGGACATACAAGAGGCTGTTGTAGAAAAAGCGAAACCGGGTGCTGTTTGTGAGGACCTTTACAATCTCGCTATCGATATTGTCACCAAAGCGGGCTTTGCCGACAACTTTATGGGAGCCACTCAAAAAGCCAAGTTTATCGGTCATGGCATCGGACTGGAAATCAATGAAATGCCGGTGCTGGCTCCACGCATGAAGCAGGAGCTGGAACCGGGCATGGTCTTTGCTTTGGAACCGAAGATTGTTTTGCCAGGCATTGGTCCCGTCGGTATCGAAAACTCTTGGGTTGTAACAGCGGAAGGAGTGGAGAAACTGACGTTGTGTAAGGAAGAGATTGTGGAACTTTGAAAATTGATAATGGATAATGGAAAATTGCCATGCGGTTTCAATAAATACGCTGCACTGTTTGTTTTTCCATTATCCATTTTCCATTATTTCACCCTTCTGTTAAGCTGATTATTCGCTTTCGAAGGTTTGGATTTACCAATCCGTTTTCCGGTTGGCTTGGCCTTGTTGCTTCGTTTGGGCTTTATGCCGGAATGGTTACTCGCCTTCATAATATTCACATAAGTAGTAACGGGCTATAAAGTCCCAATATTGATGCAGTGTTTCTTTTCCTTTCAGGAAGGGAAGTTCCACATCGGGTAGAATTCCTTTGGTCATTCCGTATTTCAGCAGGTCGAACGGACACTCTCCGGGTTGGCAGAACATCTTGTAACCCTCTGCAGCAGCGCGTTTGGCATCGTACATCGGGTTATGTTCTTCACAGAAATAGGCGGCCACGTTGTGGGCTACGAGCATACCTTTGGCGTTGGCATAAATCACGAACTCTTTTTGGTATTCCAGGTCGGGCAATAGTGCGGACCGTTTGTTTTCCCATCCCAAGACATCGACAAAGAAAGTGCAAAGCTCCTTGTAATCGGTGAAGTATAGCAGCGGTTTCCCCTGGCTGTATTCCAGACAGCGGGCGGCATCTTTACTCAGTTTGGTTTCCGGAGTGACTTCCGGCAGCGGAGTAATGGGCATATCCAGTAAATCAAGTCCCATTACCCAAAGGAAGGAAGATTCTCCCTCGCTGATGGGAGCTTCTTCGAAACGTGCATCCATCAGTTCATAGGCGCTTTGGCTTAATGCAAGCAGGTCTTTGTTATAAGGACTGAACAAGGTGTATTCCTTGTCAAAAATACTAAATTGTGATTTCAATGTCCACAGTACGAATGCAATGTCTTCCTGATTTATTTCATCGGGCGTATAATCGTCACCCAGTGGATAGAACGGCAGGTAAGTTCCGTATACTCCTTGAAAGGCTTCGGAGAAAAGTTTCCAGCCTCCGCTTTGGGCAATGGCATCTTGAAAGTACATGCCGAGAGAGATGGCTGCGTCAATTTGGGTACGCAGGTCTTCCTTGTTGAACAAGGGAGAGGTCTTGACGAGGGGCAGGATGCTTGTGGCAAAGTCGAGGTACCATTTGTCCGTTGGCAGTACGTGGGTGCGTTCATTGGCCCCTAACCAATATTGCATGTTGATTGTTGTCATGATTTGTTTGTTTTAGATAAATATTATAGTCTTTTTAATGCCAATTTGATGACTTGTTCCACCGGTGCGCTTGGTTCTTCCTTCAAAATGGCAAGCACTACTTTTTGTGAGGGGGCTTGTGCAAAGCCCAGCATGGTAAGGGCGGCTACGGCTTCTTCTTGTACTTGTGCGTTGGCTGCCGATACCAGTGTACCTATGGTCCCTGCGTTGCCGGCTACAACGCTGCCGGTCTTGATTTTGTCTTTTAAATCCACAATTATCCGTTGGGCTGTTTTCAGCCCGATACCCTTGACTGTTTTCAGTAGAGTGGCGTTTTCCGTGCTGATGACATTTATCAGTTCGGATGGCGAGAGTGCCGAGAGAATCATGCGGGCTGTATTTCCGCCGATGCCTGAAACGGAGATGAGCAGCAGGAATAGTTCGCGTTCCTGCTTGTCGGCGAATCCGTAGAGGACATAGGCGTCTTCACGGATAGCTTCGTATATATATAGTTTGCATTCTTTCTTGCCCTGGATGGCGGCATACGTGTTCAATGAAATATTGACGCCGTATCCCAGTCCGTTGCAGTCTATTATTGCGGTTGCCGGACTTAGTTCGGCAATTCCGCCTCTGATGTATTCTATCATAATTCTTTTACTTGTCGGCCCAAAATGCGCCTTGCGTACATATCATCTGCGAATGTATGAATTATTATTGGACTTTCACTCACTAAAAAAAGAAAAACTGTGTGAAACAGCAGGGAGTTCTGCCGATATAATAAATTAAAATGCTTACTTTTGCGCCGATAAAGTAGAAAACTGATAAATAAATTCATAAAAAGAATGAAAAAAGTAAGAGCAGCCATCGTTGGCTATGGTAATATCGGGCATTATGTGCTCGAAGCCCTGCAAGCAGCTCCCGATTTCGAAATTGCCGGTGTAGTACGCCGTGCCGGAGCTGAAAACTGTCCTGCGGAACTGAGTGCATATCCCGTTGTGAAGAATATCAAGGAACTGAAAGGCGTGGATGTTGCTATCCTTTGTACGCCTACCCGCAAAGTGGAAGAGTATGCAAAGGAGATCCTTGCTTTAGGCATTCATACTGTGGACAGTTTCGATATCCATACGGGTATCACTGCCTTGCGCCGCACACTGGATGCAGAGGCTAAAAAGCATAATACGGTATCCATCATTTCTGCCGGCTGGGACCCGGGTAGTGACTCCATTGTCCGCACCATGCTGGAAGCCATTGCTCCGAAAGGCATTACCTATACTAATTTTGGTCCGGGCATGAGCATGGGACATACCGTGGCTGTAAAGGCCATCGAAGGTGTGAAAGCCGCCCTTTCCATGACTATTCCTACAGGAACCGGCATTCACCGTCGTATGGTGTACATCGAGTTGAAGGATGGCTACGAATTTGACAAGGTGACTGCAGCCATCAAAGCCGACCCGTACTTTGTGAATGACGAAACACATGTAAAATTGGTTCCGAGTGTGGATGCACTGCTCGATATGGGTCATGGGGTAAACCTGACCCGTAAAGGTGTGTCTGGCAAGACGCAGAACCAGCTATTTGAGTTCAACATGCGTATCAACAATCCTGCCCTCACGGCACAAGTGCTGGTATGTGTGGCGCGTGCCGCTATGCGTCAGCAGCCTGGTTGCTATACAATGGTTGAAGTTCCGGTAATAGACCTGCTTCCGGGCGACCGCGAAGAGTGGATCGGCCATTTGGTATAAGACACAAAAAAAACAGATGATGTGTTTGGTTCAAACGCATCGTCTGCTTGCCCCGAATACATCATCTGTTTGATGCAAACGCATCATCCGTTCTACCGCGAATGGATGATGCGTTTTTTTATGTCTTGTTCTTTAAAAGAAATACCTCAGTATATCATTGAAGTTTGCCCAAATCAGCAAACCGAACAAGAGGAACATGCCCACCATCTGCGCACGTTCCATAAACTTGTCGCTGGGCTTGCGGCGTGCAATGATTTCGTAAATGAGGAATAACACGTGTCCGCCGTCCAGTGCAGGGATGGGCAGAATATTCATAAAGGCAAGGATGATGGAGAGGAATGCCGTCATGTACCAGAACTGGTGCCAGTCCCACGTGGCGGGGAAAATACTGCCGATGGTTCCGAAACCTCCGAGTTGCTTGGCTCCTTCCTTGGAGAAGAGATATTTCATCTGGCCTACGTAGCCTTTCAGAGTCTTTACCCCCAAAGATACGCCGGCAGGGAAAGAGGAAAGAAAACTGTATTCCTTGCGGACAACGGGCAGCAGTTTGTCGGTTGCCGTACGTGCTGCTACGCCTATTTCATAGTCGGCATTGGTCATCATGCTCAAGGTGTCTGTCACACCGTTACGGACGTATGTCAAGGTTACCTCATGGGATGCATTGGCTTTCTTGCGCTTCAGCATCTCTTCTTTGAAGTCGTAGTAGGCTATTGACTTTCCATCCAAGTGGGTGATGCTGTCACCTACTTGCAGACCGGCGGAAGCGGCAGGGTATCCTACAATCAGGCTGTCGACTACATAAGGGAAACGGAAACTGGCGAAACGCACGCTGTCTGCCAGCAAGCGGTTCATCATGTCTTCGGGGATGTAGACTGAAGCAGCTTCCCCATCACGCAATACGCTTACCTGGCGAGCATCGACAATACTGGTCAGCAGGTCGCCATCATAGCGTTCGAACGGTACCCCGTCGGCAGATATTAGGATATCGCCGTCGCGGAAGCCTATGGCTTTGGCTGTTTCGTTAAAATCCATACCCAATGGGGCTTTTTGTACTGGTATATATTCGTCGCCCCAAGTAAAAAGTATCATGGAATAGATGAACAATGCGAGCAGGAAGTTGAACAATACACCGCCTACCATAATTAGCAGGCGCTGCCATGCCGGCTTGGCACGGAACTCCCATGGCTGCATGGGTTGCTTCATCTGTTCGGTATCCATAGATTCGTCTATCATACCTGCTATTTTTACATAACCACCTAAGGGTAGCCACCCGATACCATATTCCGTGTCACTGTGTTTGGGCTTGAACTTGAATAATGTGAACCAAGGGTCAAAGAATAAGCAGAACTTTTCTACCCGCGTCTTGAACAGACGCGCAAAAAGGAAGTGCCCCCCCTCATGAACAATAACGAGCAACGAGAGGCTCATAATGAGTTGCAGGGCACGAATCAAGAATGTTTCCATCTAATTATTTGCTGTTTTACGATTTTTATAATTTTCGCAAAGGTACGTTTTCTTATTTAACGTATCAAATGAGTAGATGTTTTTTATAATTCTTTTCATTCCGGTGTATCTATCAAATCAGCTCTTCTGCTATCCGTCGGGCTTCGGCATCCGTAGCCACATAGTCTTCATAGGTGGGCTTCTGTAAGTAGGATACGCGCGACATGGTCTTTTCTATTACTTCACTCATGCCAAGGAACGAAATTTTGTCCTGCAGGAAGGCAGCTACCACCACTTCATTGGCGGCATTGACAATGCAAGGCATATTGCCTGCACGATGTAGCGCTTCGTAGGCCAGGGCGAGGTTACGGAAACGGGTGGTGTCCGGTTGCTCGAACGTCAGTTCCGTGCACAGCTTGAAGTCCAGGCGCGGGAAAGAGGCTTTCAACCGGTCGGGATAGGAGAAGGCATATTGGATGGGCAGGCGCATGTCCGGCATTCCCAGTTGTGCTTTCACGGCACCGTCCTCAAACTGTACCATGGAGTGGATGACGGATTGCGGGTGTACCACGACTTCTATCTGGTCGGGACGTACACCGAACAGCCATTTGGCTTCGATTACCTCGAACCCTTTGTTCATCATGGAAGCAGAGTCTATCGTGATTTTGGCGCCCATGTCCCAGTTGGGGTGTTTCAGTGCTTGCGCTTTGGTGACGGTTGTTAGTTGCTCCATAGTGCAGGTGCGGAACGGACCTCCGGAGGCAGTCAGTATCACTTTTTCTATTTGGTTGCCTATCTCACCGGCCAGGCACTGGAAAACGGCGGAGTGCTCGGAGTCGACGGGTAGGATGGGGACACCGCTGAAGCGTGCCAGGTCATTGATGAGCTCTCCCGCCACCACCAGCGTCTCTTTGTTGGCAAGGGCTATCGGCTTACGGGCTCGGATGGCATTCATGGTGGGCTTCAGCCCTGCATATCCCACCATGGCGGTCAATACCATATCAATGGGATTTTCGGTCACAATCTGGCAGAGGGCATCTGCGCCGGCATATACCTTGATAGGTAGGTCGGCAAGCGCTTCTTTCAGTTGCGTGTATTTCGATTCGTTGGCTATTACCACTGCCTCAGGCTTGAATCTGCGTGCCTGGGCTATGAGTTCCTCTACGCGGTTATTGGCGGTCAATACGTATGCTTCGTACTGGTCGGGATGTTCTTCGATGACCTGCAACGCTTGTGTACCGATGGAACCGGTAGAACCGAGTATGGCAATCTGTTTCATTTACTATTATGCTATTTACAATTTACTATTTGGAGACTAAAATACGATGTAAAGCTCGGGATTTACGGCCCTGCCCTTATGCCACAGCTCGAAGTGAAGGTGGGGACCGGTGGACAGCTCGCCGGTGTTTCCTACCAGTGCGATGGCTTCACCCCCTTTCACCGCATCGCCTTCCCGTTTCAGCAGAGAGCCGCAATGCTTGTAGACTGACACGAAGTCCTGGTTGTGCTGTATTTCTATCAGATAACCCGTCTCGGCAGTGTAGGTACTCAGTATGACGGTACCGTCTAAGGTGGCCAATACGCTTTCGCCCGGATTGGCGGCAATGTCCGTGCCGAAGTGTTTTGTTTCGGCATTGAAGGGAGATGAAATCATGCCGCGTGTGGGGCGGTAGAAAATCAGTCCGTCTATTTCGGGGCGAGCGGTGATGCTCGTCAGGTTGTACTTTTCTGTCTCCTCGTACTGTTTGCGGAATTCGGCTTCCCGTTGTGTACGTTCCATGAGCGAATCTTCGCGCAGGTGGGTCAACGAGTCGATGGAATGTATGGTATCTGCCTTTATCTTGCCCTGGAAGATGTCCTGGATATTCATGATATAGAGGTTCTGTCTGTTCACCAGTTGCTGGAGGGAATCTACGCGCAAGGCATTCTCCACTACCTGGGCACGGATTTCACTGTTCATATATCCCGGCAGGTAGTTGCGCAGCGGGGTGAAGGCTACGATCAGGGAGGCGATGAGAAACAATACGAACAGCACGGAGAGCAATACGGACAGTCCGTTCAGCTTGGATACGCGCAACGTGATGATATCCTCAAGGGTATTCTCGTTCGTAATCGTCAGTCTGTACTTGAACTTGATGTTACTCCAAAATGCTTTTCTTCGTTTCTTTTTCATACCTCTTCTGTTTTGTCCAAAGCTATCAAACCTTCCGGCAGGTCTACGGTGATGACCTTGTGCTTCTGGTCAATGTCTATGATAAACTCTTCTTGTGCCGGCACCAGCAGTTCTTCTCCCTGATAATCTACCACAAACAGTGTGTTGATGGTCGATGTGTCCACGTCCGTCACTTCTCCCAGCGTGCCGTGATGTACTTCCTCCATACGAAAACCGACGAAGAAGTCCCAACTCAGTTCACCTGGTCCTGCCTCTTCTGCATGCTTTACGGGGAAGTAGACCTCAATATTAGTGAACATGCGGGCGCGTTCTGCCGTGTCCACGCCTTCTAGTTTGACAAGGGCGGTGGTGTCGGAGCGGAAACGGTATTCTTCCAAGAAGAAAGGCACCAGTATACCATCCAGCAGGCAGATTAGGTATTCGGCTTCCACCCGGTCGAAGATGTCATCCGTAAAAGTGAACGATAGTTCTCCGTGAATGCCGTGGGGCTTGTTGAATATACCTATCTTATATACTTCTTCTCTCTTTATCATCTTATTCTATTCTTGTTATTCTTGCTCCGAGCGCATTCAGTCGCCCTTCGATGTTCTGATACCCACGGTCTATCTGCTCTATGTTGTGGATGCGGCTGATGCCGTCCGCACTCATGGCAGCTATCAGCAGGGCGATGCCCGCACGGATATCGGGCGAGGTCATGTTGCCGCCACGTAGTTTAAAGCCGTGGTCGTGACCGATGACAACGGCGCGGTGCGGGTCGCAGAGGATAATTTGCGCTCCCATATCTATCAGCTTGTCCACAAAGAACAAACGGCTTTCGAACATTTTCTGATGAATGAGTACACTACCTTTTGCCTGGGTGGCAACCACCAGCAGCACACTGAGCAAGTCTGGTGTCAGTCCGGGCCAGGGTGCGTCGGCAATGGTCATGATGGAGCCGTCGATAAAGGACTCTATCTGGTACGTCTCTTGTGCGGGCACGTAAATGTCGTCTTCCCACTGCTCCATCTTGATGCCGAGTCGACGGAAACTGTCGGGGATAATTCCCAAGTTCTCGTAGGAGACATTCTTGATGGTCAGTTCGCTACGGGTCATGGCTGCCATGCCAATGAAACTGCCCACTTCAATCATGTCGGGGAGGATGGTATGCTCGGTTCCGTGCAGCTCGTCTACTCCTTCGATAGTCAGGAGGTTGGAGGCGATGCCTTCTATCTTAGCTCCCATCCGGTTCAGCATTCTGCAAAGTTGCTGCACGTAGGGTTCGCAGGCGGCGTTGTAGATGGTGGTCTTGCCTTTGGCAAGGACGGCTGCCATTACGATATTGGCAGTTCCCGTAACAGATGCCTCGTCGAGTAGCATATAACTGCCATGCAGTTGTTTGGCTGAGATTTCGTAGATGCCACGCTCCTCATTATAGACAAAGTCGGCTCCTAAATTCTGGATACCGATAAAGTGTGTATCCAGACGGCGGCGTCCTATCTTGTCTCCGCCCGGCTTGGAAATCATGGCCTTGCCGAAACGTGCCACCATCGGCCCCACCAGCATGACGGAACCGCGCAGGCTGGAACATTTTTTCAGGAACGCGTCACTTTCCAGATAGGCGAAATCAATGTTGGCAGCTTGAAAGCTGTAAGTGTCAATGCCTTTTTTAGATACGCTGACTCCCATATCCCGCATCAATTGGATAAGGTTGTTGACGTCCAGTATGTCCGGGATATTGTGCACAGTCACCTCTTCGGCAGTGAGCAATGTGGCGCAGATAATTTGCAACACCTCGTTTTTTGCTCCTTGGGGGTAAATGTCACCGGAAAGTCTGTGTCCTCCTTCGATTACAAATGATGCCATGAAATTAGTGATTAGGGGTTGGTGATTAGTGGTCTGCATGGTGATGCCGCATGGCATTAATCACTAACCACTAATCATTCAATTTTAGTATTTCCGTTTATTGTTCCGGTTGTTGTTCCGGTTATTCTGGTTGTTCACTTTCGGACGGTAGTTCTGGTCAATACGTTCGGCCATGAGACGGACGATACTGTCTGTCATTTGCAGTTTTCCGTCAGAGAGTTCGGTGAGGTCATCTGAAATCTTACGGTCATCGACGGTATCTTTGTTCCATGCCATGTAGTCTTTCTTCATGTGGTTACAAATGAGCGCTATCAAGTTCTGCTTCTCTTCTCCTTCCGGAAATTCGATGGCTTTCTTTATCAGTACTTCCAGTGTACGGCCATAGTGGCGGTAGCGGATTTTGGTACTGGGGTAGGGGATGCTCTCCGGCTTGGTATTCAGATTGTCCTTGCGGATAATTTCGTACGGATAATCTATATCCAATTGGAAGTTGGCCATGATGGCAAGGTGGTCCCATAGCTTATGTTTGAAGTCGGGCACATCGCGCAGATGGGGAAACATGTTTCCCATGATGTTGATGATTGTGTTTGCGCAACGCTGGCGTTCTGCACGGTCTTCGATTGTCAGCGCGTGGTCTACCATATTCTGGATGCTGCGACCATATTCGGGTAGGGGCATCCGTTTTTGTTGAGTGTTATATTGCATCTTTAATTAGTGATTAATGTTCAACGATTAGTGATTAGGGTTTAGCGATTAGTGGTTAGTGATTAATGGGCTACGTAGTGATACCGCATGGTATTCATCCCTAATCCCTAATCGCTAAACCCTAAATAAGTTTCTTTGGCGTGCCGGCTACGAATTCCTTCAAATAGAAGGGTTCGAAATAGGCCACATCCTTGAAATCTTGTTCGGCTATTGCTTTTTCTGCCAACGGGAACATCATGCCGGCAAGCGGGCGGATGCCGTCGATGAAGTGTGCATTGGGATGCGTGATTTTCTCTTTGCATTTGGCTGCACCGTCACCGAAGAAATAGACGGGATGTTGCTCTAAAAATTCCAGGTAGGAGTTTTCGTCCACAATATCGGCTGCAATGTCGCGCACCGATTTCAAGGCACGGTCGTAGATGGCAGCATAGACTTCCATACGGCGGGCGTCAATCATCGGGCAGAGTAATGCGTCGTCGGGTAACTCATCGTGGTAGAGCAATACCGGTACACACTGGACTTTCAGGGTTTCCAGCCCGATAAGTGGCAGGTTACGTCCATAGCAGACACCTTTTGCCATCGACACGCCGATACGCAACCCGGTATACGAACCAGGGCCGCAGCTCACGGCGACTGCATCCAACGGCATGGCATGGCTATCGGCAAAGGATAGCGCCTCGTCCACAAAGATTCCCAATGAAACGGCGTGTGAAGGGCCATTCAGGTCCTCTTTCTTGAAAACGTTCTGTCCATCCTCGCTCACGGCTACGGAGCAGGCAGAAGTGGACGTTTCAATATGCAAGATACATGACATAACTTTTATTCTTGATTTTATTGTGGCAAATTTACGTGATTATTTTCACTAATTAAAATAATCGTGTAATTTTGCGCAAAACTATAACATTATGATACAATCTATGACAGGCTACGGCAAAGCAACCGTCGAACTGCCTGATAAGAAAATCAACGTTGAAATAAAGTCGCTCAATAGTAAGGCAATGGACCTATCTGCCCGCATTGCTCCGCTTTATCGTGAGAAGGAGATGGAAATCCGTAATGAAATATCACGGAAACTGGAGCGCGGAAAGGTGGATTTCAGCCTTTGGATAGAAAAGAAAGAGAGTGCGGAAAGCGCCACTCCCATCAACCAGACATTGGTTGAGGGATATTACAAGCAGATTTGTGCTATATCAGAAAATCTAGGAATACCTGTGCCGGATGCGACGGACTGGTTTGCCACGTTACTCCGTATGCCGGATGTGATGACGAAGAATGATACGCAGGAACTGAGTGAGGAGGAATGGGCTGTGGTCTATTCGGCTGTGGAAAAGGCTGTCGGTGCGCTGGTGGACTTCCGTAAGCAGGAAGGAGCTGCCCTTGAAAAGAAGTTCCGTGAGAAGATCGCCAATATCTCCCATTTGTTGGAGACTATCGCTCCCTACGAGAAAGAGCGTGTGGCCAAAGTGAAGGAGCGTATTACCGATGCACTGGAAAAGACCTTGAGCGTGGATTATGACAAGAACCGTCTGGAGCAGGAACTCATCTACTACATCGAAAAACTGGATGTGAACGAAGAGAAACAGCGTCTTGGCAATCATCTGAAATATTTTATCAATACGCTGGAAACCGGAACCGGACAAGGCAAGAAGTTAGGGTTCATCGCCCAGGAGATGGGACGCGAAATCAATACCTTGGGCAGTAAGTCCAATCATGCGGAGATGCAGAAGATTGTCGTTCAGATGAAAGATGAATTGGAGCAAATCAAGGAACAAGTATTGAACGTCATGTAGTATCAAATAGTAAATCGTCAAATCGTAAATAATTCGATGGCAAAACTTATCATATTTTCAGCCCCTTCGGGCTCCGGCAAGTCAACGATTATCAACTATCTGCTGACTCAAAATCTGAACTTGGCATTTTCCATCTCAGCGACCAGCCGTCCGCCCCGCGGAACGGAGAAAGATGGAGTGGAGTACTTCTTTCTGACTCCTGACGAGTTCCGTCGTCGCATAGCCAATGATGAATTCCTGGAGTATGAAGAGGTATATCAGGACCGTTTTTACGGAACACTGAAGGAGCAGGTGGAAAAGCAATTGGCTGCCGGACAGAATGTAGTGTTCGATGTGGATGTAGTGGGTGGTTGCAATATCAAGAAATTCTATGGTGAGCGTGCTTTGTCTGTTTTCATTCAGCCACCTTCAGTGGAGGAATTGCGCAAACGCTTGGTGGGGCGCGGAACAGATGCTCCCGAAGTGATAGAGAGCCGCGTGGCGAAAGCCGAATACGAACTGGGCTTTGCACCGAAGTTCGATACCGTGATTGTGAACGATGACCTGGAGACAGCCAAAGCGGAAGCATTGAAAGTAATCTCTCAATTCTTGAACGAATGAAACAACGTGGAGGAGTGTACAACCAGTTGGCACCGAGGAGGAAGAACAGCCCGAAGCTGAACAAGGCTTTGTTGATTATTAATAGCGTTTTGTTCGTCTGCTCCCTTGTTGTGGGTGTATTGTATATACAGCATGGCGAGCCTCGTTCCAGTATTTCAATGTTTCTTATCTCTGTAGTGACGATTTTCAATGCTTGGGCTGCCTGGCGTGCGTTGCAAAGACGTCCTTTGTAAGGTTGTATATGAATAAGAATAAATGAATATAGGAATCTTCAGCGGCTCGTTCAACCCGATACACATCGGACATTTGGCCCTCGCCAACTATCTTTGCGAATACGGGGACCTGGACGAAGTGTGGTTTATGGTCACCCCCCACAATCCGCTGAAGGAAGAAAACGAACTGATGGATGACAAGTTACGTTTGAAGCTGGTGCAGCTAGCCACTGAGGGTTATCCCAAATTTCGCGCTTCCGATTTTGAATTCCATCTGCCTCGGCCTTCTTATACAGTTCATACGTTGGATGCGCTGAAACGAACTTATCCTCAACACACTTTCCATCTTGTCATTGGTTCGGACAACTGGAGGCTGTTCCACCGTTGGTACAAGTCGGAACGTATTCTTGCCGAAAATCATCTTCTGGTCTATCCTCGCCCCGGCTATCCGGTAGAGGCCGCCTCTTTACCTCAAAATGTGCGGACAGTTTCTTCTCCGATATTTGAAATCAGCTCCACTTTTATCCGTCGGGCCATGGAGGAGGGGAAAGACGTACGCTACTTCCTGCATCCGGCAGTGTGCGATGAACTCAAACGGATGCAGAATGAATCTTTAAACTGAAATAAATGTCTGTATTTGTACGTGTTTTCATATTTATTTCTTATTTTTGAACGTATCAACCTTGAATGCATGGAAGAGTTTTCTTAATACATAGATATTCCTTAATTTAATAATCCGCTTATGAGAAAAGAACTACTGTTACTGGGAGCATTCGGTATGCTGACGACAGCGACGCTTTGTGCGCAAGAGTTTCATTTGCAACCTACTCCCCAAGAATATATTACGCAAAAAGATTCTGTTGATATTCCCCGACAATACCAGATCCTTTCCGGCAATTCCGTGCAGGACGGACCTGCGTTGCCTTTACTCCGTTCATTGATGCCGGAAGAGGTGCTTGGCGCTTCTTTCCGTGTATATATAGGAGTGAAAGGAGATAAGATTATTAAGAAATACCAACATCGGATTCCACGCAAATCCGAAGGTTATTTCCTGAAAATAGAAAAAGACTGCATCGTCATAGCCGGTGCTGACGAACGGGGAGCGTACTATGGTGTACAGACTCTTGCGCAGTTGCTTGCTTTAGACAAGCTGCCTTTGGCTGAAGTGACGGACTATCCCGATGTTCCCTATCGGGGTGTGGTGGAAGGGTTTTACGGTGCTCCTTGGAGTCAGGAGGCGCGTATACGCCAGCTTGATTTTTATGGTCGGAACAAAATGAATGTCTATATCTATGGACCGAAAGACGATCCTTATCACCGGACTCCCAACTGGCGCAAGCCTTATCCTGCTCGAGAAGGAGAAGAGTTGAAAGTATTGGTGAATAGGGCGAAGGAGAACAATGTTATTTTCTATTGGGCCATTCATCCGGGTCAGGATATTCGCTGGAATGAAGAAGACCGCTCGTTATTGTTGCAGAAGTTCGAAAGCATGTACCAGTTGGGTGTGCGTGGTTTTGCCGTTTTCTTTGATGATATTTCGGGTGAAGGGACAAAGGCGGACAAGCAGGCTGAACTGTTGAACTATATTGATGACCATTTTGTAAAAGTCAAGCGGGATGTTGCGCCGTTAATACTGTGTCCCACGGAGTATAACAAGTCATGGACTGATGTGGAGGGGGGCTATCTCACTACGCTTGGTGATAAGTTGAACGAGGGTATCAAGGTGATGTGGACCGGTGATATGGTAGTTGCTACTATAGATAAGTCTACGCTGGACTTCGTCAATCCGCTGCTGAAACGTAAGGCGTACATTTGGTGGAATTTCCCCGTTTCGGATTATGTACAAGACCATTTGCTGCTAGGGCCGGTTTATGGAAACGGGCTTGATATAAAAGATGATATGTCTGCTTTTGTTTCCAATCCGATGGAACATGCCGAGGCTTCCAAAATCTCTCTGTACAGTGTAGCTGATTATACTTGGAATATGGAGAATTATGATAGTGAAACTTCTTGGAAACATGCAGTCAGAGACCTTATGCCACTTCATGCCGAATATTTGGAAATCTTCGCTGCTCATAATTCCGACCCGGGACAGAATGGACATCGCTTCCGTCGTGAAGAGTCCGTTGCCATTCAGCCTGCTCTCTCTGCCTTGTTGAAAGCCTATCAAGAGAAAAACGAGATAGATGAAGATGCCTATCGGCAGGTAGCTGAGGAATGCCGGAAGATAATCGTTGCCGCTGATGGATTGCTTGCGTCGGGAAATGAGAATCGTCCATTGATAACTGAAATAAGGCCTTGGCTCATTCAGTTCAAACAAGTGGGAGAGTATGGTGCGGAGGTGCTGAACATGATACGCCTGCGCCAGCAGAAGGATGCATTTATAGGTAGCTACGAACACGCCCGCGCCCTGCTGGTGCTGATGGGTGAGACGGATGCCCAATATAAAGCGGGCATAAAGAGCGGCAGCCTGCATCTGATGCCTACTTTCAATGCTTTGTTCGAAGCGGCGACAACGGGCTATAATGCAGCGTTCCATGCCGGGCTTGATACAAAGGCTGTTTATTCTCCCTACACGTTGAAGAGCGACGTGAATCAGTTGGCTTCGCTTCCTATTCAGCAGAAGGGAAAGGTGAATACAATTATTCCGTCCAATGAAGTCATCAACTGGCAGGCAGGCGGTGTGCTGACCATTTCGATGGATTATGCCCGCCAGTTGAGTTCGGTGCTTATCGATTTGGGAGATGCGGAGGTTGCTGATTCGAAGTTTAAACTGGAAGTAACTTCGGATGGCACAAACTGGCAGGCGGTGGATTTGAAGCCGGGATACAGAACGCAGGTGAAGGCATCTCTCAAAGATTTGAGCGTTGCGAAGATGAGGCTGGTGAATGTATCCGACACAGAGCAGAAGGTGTATTTCAAAATGTTCCGTTTTACGGAGAATTGATATGGTTCCTGATTCTTAAAATAGAGTTACGCGCCTGGGACGATGCTCCCCGTTGTTCTTAAGATCGGAATGACAGGGAGCACTTTTTTAGGAAGTTATTCAAGGCATTTGTCCAAGTCGCGGATGATTTGCTCTTTATCCATATTTTGTCCGATGAATACTATCTTCAGCATGCGGTCGCCGTATTGCTCGTCCCAGTCTCTTAGCAATCCCGGTTCTTGGCGCATCAGTTCTATCATGTCTTCTTCGGGGGCGGTGGCATACCATTGTCCGGCTTCAGTTATTTTCTTCTGTATACCTGCTTGTTCAAAGAGGAAGGACATGTCGCGGTTGTGGCTGAAGTAGCAGACACCCTTGGCGCGGATAACGCTGCGGGGCCATTTGGTAGCGACATAGTGGTCGAACTTATGAATGTCGAATGCAGGACGGCGGTAGTAGACAAATGTGCCAATACCGTATTCTTCTACTTCACCTCCTTCGTGATGGTGGTGATGACATTTCTCGTGATGATGTTCGCTTTCATGATGATGTTCATCTTCGTGATGGTGATGATGACCCTCTTCATGATGGTAATGCGCCTCTTTTTCCTCCTCTTCGCTTACTTGTTGCTCTATGCCACGAATCCATCCGGCGGAAGTTGCGGCACGTTCAAAGTTAAAGAGGTGGGTATGGATAATCTTATCCAGGTCTACATCTGCATAATTGCACTCTATAATTTGGGCACCGGGTTGCAAGGTGCGGATAATCTGTTTGATACGTTTTAATTCCTCGGGCTGTACTTCTGCTGCTTTGTTCAGCAGGATAATATTACAGAACTCAATTTGCTGAATGATGAGGTTCTCTATATCTTCCTCATCAATGCCTTTGCGTGTCAAGTTATCTCCGCAAGAAAATTCACTTTGCAGACGTAAGGCGTCCACTACGGTGGTAATGCAGTCTAAGCGGCAAATACCGTATTTAGTATACGCTCCTCCCATATGAGGAATGGAGCAGAGTGTTTGGGCAATAGGTTCCGGTTCACAGATGCCACTCGCCTCAATCACGATGTAGTCGAAGCGTTGCATCTTCATGATTTCGAACATCTGCTCTATCAGGTCTGTCTTCAGCGTACAGCAGATACAACCATTCTGTAGAGCTACCAGACTTTCCTCTTTCTTTCCCACCACGCCACCTTTCTGTATAAGGTCTGCATCAATGTTCACTTCGCCTATGTCATTGACGATAACGGCAAACTTAATGCCACGTTTATTAGAAAGGATGTGATTTACCAACGTCGTTTTGCCACTACCCAGATAACCGGTCAACAGCAGTACGGGGATTTCTGTTGTATTCATAGTCATTTCTGTTATAGATTAAACTTTCTTGTATATTTATCTTTCTGCCTCTATGGTGTAGGTAAAGCTGTCTGCACGATAGTATCCTATATTGTATTCAATGGGAGTTCCATTGATATCATAAACAAATCTTTTCCTTATTAATATAGGGTCGCTGGATTTGATGTCCAGTTTTTCTGCGATATATTCTCCGGCCAACCGTGCGGATACTTCCTCTTTACTGGTTTTTACGATGATGTCATATTTATTTTCAAGTATTCCATAAAGAGGTTGGGTGAAGTCCTCATCACCGGTCAGTGGTATACTCGGATTGAAATAAGAGATGAAGGAGACAAAAGGGTATTCTTTATTACCGCGTACTCTTTCCAATACCATACATTTTGTTCCCTTTTCAGGGTCTATATTGAAAAAGGTACATATTTCTTCGGATGCTTTCTTAAAACTGACATGCAATTCGAAGTTTTTAATTTCGATACCTAGCATTTTCATTTCTTGTGAGAAGCTCAACCAGTTCTTTACTCCTCCTATAATACCTTTTTTTACAGCCTTTGTACCATGCCCTTTTTTTCTGACCAATAATCCCTCGAATACCAGTTTGTTGATTGCTTGGCGAAGTGTATTTCTCGATATGTTTAATTGTTCAGACAATAAAACCTCATTGGGAAGAAGTTTCCCATTTTTGTATTCCTCTGATTCTATAAGTTTTCTCAGCACTTCTTCTGCTTGAATGTGAAGAGGTTTTTCTGAGTTTGGGTCTAATTTCATGGTTATACTTTTTCTGTTATTTTTTTAATATTGCAAAGATAATTCTTTTTTTATCAAAAAAATATGAGAAGATTCTTTTATTTTATTTTTAAAGAGTATATATTTGCACAAAATACCAATATGTTCATACATATAATAAAATCAAGTATATATAATTATGAGAAAAGTAAATTACGACAAGTTCCCTTCTACAAAGATTTCGGGAACGATTCTTCGGGGATGGAATGATATTCATACCTTACTGATGGAGTGCTTTAAGAGTAGAAAGGTACTGGCTGTTGAACTCTATGCAGGAGTGCGTGAAGATGAAGTTATAAATGAATTGAAATCGCTGTCACCTACCTTACTTATTAATACACGTGACTTAATGAAGCCGGAGAATGAGATTAAGGAAATGACAGAACGTTTTATGACAAAGGATGTTCTTTTTGGTTATGTGACGAACCTATCTCTGAAAGACTACTTTGATGCAGGTAAGCTGGAGGTAGCCCGGAAGCAGGTAGCGGCAAATGATAGAGTGATTGTGGTCGGTTCGGGTGCTGCTATGATAGCTCAGGCAGAAGCAACGCTGGTGTATGTTGATATGGCCCGTTGGGAGATACAACAGCGTTTTCGTGCTCACGAAGTAAAGGCTTTGGGAGTGGATAATCGTGAAGATGCTGTGTCTTTACAATATAAGAGAGGGTATTTTAATGATTGGAGAGTTCTTGATAAGTATAAGGAAGGCTTGTTTGATAAAGCCGATTTCTGGTTGGATACGCACATTGCAAACGATCCGAGAATGATTGATAGGGAGACTTTCTTTAAAGGAATAGAAGAAACAATTAAGACTCCTTTTCGCATAGTGCCTTTCTTTGACCCGGCACCATGGGGCGGACAATGGATGAAAGAAGTGTGTGGATTAAATCCTGAAAAAGAAAATTATGGTTGGTGTTTCGATTGTGTGCCCGAAGAGAATAGTCTTTATTTTGAGGTGAACGGTGTACGTTTTGAATTGCCGTCGGTAGATTTGGTTTTGTTGAAATCTAGAGAGCTTTTAGGTGAACCGGTAGAAGCGCGTTTTGGTAAGGATTTCCCGATTCGTTTCGATTTTCTAGATACGGTAGGTGGTGGAAATTTGAGTGTACAAGTGCATCCTACCACACAGTTTATCCGTGAAAACTTTGGTATGTATTATACTCAGGACGAAAGCTATTATCTGCTGGATGCTAAAGAAGGAGCTTCGGTCTATCTTGGTTTGAAGAATGGTATTAATAAAGATGACATGATTCGTGATTTGCGTGAGGCTCAGAAAGGTGAAATCGTTTTCGATACAGAAAAGTATGTAAATAAACTGCCTGCTAAAAAACATGATCATTATTTGATTCCGGGAGGTACGGTGCATTGCTCAGGTTCGGAGGCACTTGTATTGGAAATCAGCTCAACACCCAATTTGTTTACATTCAAACTCTGGGATTGGCAACGTTTGGGGTTGGATGGCAAACCGCGCCCCATTAATGTGGAAAGAGGTAAAGAAGTAATAGACTGGAAACGTAATACGGAATATGTAAAAGAATATCTGGCAAATCATTTCACTCAGATTGCCGAAGGAGAAGGATGGAGCGAGGAGCGTACTGGATTACACCCGAATGAATTCATTGAAACACGCCGTCACTGGTTCTCCAAATCTGTTACACATCATACGAATAATAGTGTGAATGTACTGAATTTGGTGGAAGGTGAAGAAGTGGTTGTTGAAAGTCCGACAAACGCTTTTAAACCATTTGTGGTACATTATGCTGAAACCTTCATAGTTCCGGCAAGTGTGGGTGAATATACAATAACTCCTTGTGGCAAGTCTGTGGGAAAAGAGTGTGGAACCATCAAGGCTTATGTGAGGTTTTAACCGGAAAATGGTATTAATTAAATCTGATATAATATGTATAGACATGACCAACGTACAGTAATGACCTTGGATGCAGGAGGCACGAATTTCGTTTTTTCAGCTATCCGGGGAAATCAGAATATTGTGGAAACTATTTGTTTGCCAGCGGTTTCGGACAATTTGAATGGATGTCTGACTGTTTTGAAAAAAGGCTTTTCTGCAGTGAAAAGACAATTGGAAAATGAGCCGGTAGCTATCAGTTTTGCATTTCCTGGTCCAGCAGACTATAAGAATGGTGTGATAGGCGATTTACCGAACTTTCCGGTTTTTCGTGGAGGTGTGGCTTTGGGAGCTTTTCTGGAAGAAGAATTTGGTATTCCGGTATATATAAATAACGATGGTAACTTGTTTGCTTACGGTGAAGCGTTGGCCGGAATATTACCTTCCATTAATGAGGAACTTAAGGCTGCCGGTAATCCTAAACGTTATAAAAACTTGTTAGGCATTACGTTGGGAACCGGTTTTGGAGCGGGAGTGGTGATTGATAATTGTTTGCTGGCCGGTGATAACGGCTGTGGTGGTGATGTCTGGATTATGAGGAATAAAAAATATACCGACTTGATAGCCGAAGAAAGTGTCAGTATCCGTGCAGTACGCCGTGTGTACGGAGAACTGAGCGGTGAGGCGGTTGATAATCTGACTCCAAAGGATATATATGACATTGCCGAGGGCATACTCACGGGGAATCGTGAAGCGGCTGTGCGGAGTTTTGATGAATTAGGTGAAATGGCGGGTGCTGCCATTGTCAGTGCACTTCATATTGTAGATGGGATGGTGGTTATAGGAGGAGGAGTTGCCGGTGCAGCTAAATATATTCTGCCAGGTATGATGCGTGAAATGCGTCGTTCCATATCGACTTTCTCCGGACGGGATTTCGATTGTCTGCAGATGGAAGTTTGTAATTTGATGGAGCCGGACGAATATAAGAAGTTTTTAGAAGATACAAGTTCTTGGGTTGAGGTACCTTTTACTGACAAGAAAGTATCCTATGATTGTACTAAACGTATAGGGGTGGCGATTTCAACTTTGGGAGCAAACAAGGCTATTGCACTGGGAGCATATGCTTTTGCTTTACAACAGATAGACAAGAAGATATAAGGGTTAGTTTGCTTTTTAAGTAGATAAGATTGTTTTCACGGATAACAAAAAATAATAAGACTCATTATGAATATGAAAAAAATAATATCTTTTTTTATCGTTGCTTGTTGCGCTATGTGTGCAACTGCTGCAAAAGTGGTATGGCAAATTGGCGTTGCGGATAATTCCGGAACAGAACTGGCTTTGGGCCCTTCTGAGTATAAAAAGTTCCTGGCTCATGATTTTGGTTATGAAGATCGTTACTTTTTAGTGGGGACTTCTGTTGACAAAAATGATTTCCCTTATGTGTTGCCAGGGCCTGATGATACTTGGGGAGGTACATGGAGTACTTCCGGTTGGAGAACTCATGATGCAAATATATTGTTTGGCATTAAAAAATTGCCGAAACATGGCAAATGGAAATTGGTGGTAGACTTGGTGGATGCCAATCCGAGCCGTTCGGTGGTTAAAGTTATGGTGAATTCTGCCGAAAAGAAGTTTGAAATTAAAGGGCATTCGAAAGGAGTACTGGAGGGTAATCTTCAAGATGCCAAGGAACAAATTCTTGAATTTCCAATTTCAGCCGATGATTTGAAAAAAGGTGGAAATATGGTCACTGTTTCTGTTCTTGAAGGGGGCTGGATTGTTTTCGATCAGATACGTTTGGAAGGTGCTGACGAACTTGTTCTGGAAAAGAATAATGAATATGCTTTCTTGCGCAATGTGGCTCCGGCAGAATATGAAATGGAAATGGATGGAGCAAAAATACAGCCTTTATTGGTTGATGTAGAGCATCTATCCGGTAACCCGAAATTGAGTGTAAAATTAGACGGTATAGATGTTTTTTCTGCGCAGTTGGACACGGCACGTTATGTATTTGAAGTACCTATGCCTGCTGTGAAAAAAAGTAGAAAGAGTGAATATCAAGTGTTTGTAGATGGACAATTGCTGGAAAAGGGTATTATTATACGTTCTCCGCAAAAGATACAGACATTTGCCGACTATGTAGATACCAAAATAGGTACGGCACATTCTCGATGGATGATTGCACCGGGACCTTGGATGCCTTTCAGTATGGTGAAGCTGAGTCCGGACAATCAAAATATGGGCTGGCAGGCCGGTTATCAACCAACTTTTGAAACTTTGGGTTGTTTCAGTCATATCCATGAGTGGACAATGGGCGGATTAGGGTTAATGCCTACTAACGGCAAGTTGTTTACTCAGGTTGGCGATCAGTTCCGTCCAGATGAAGGTTACCGTTCGCGTATTGACAAGAGGACAGAAGAAGCTCCGTTAGGATATTATAAGGTCTTCTTGACCGATACAGAAATCTGGGCGGAGGTGACAGCTACAGAAAGAGCAAGTTTCCAGAAATATACCTTCCCGAAAGATAAAGATGGACGTGTAATGATTGACCTTCATGTGCAAGCTGAATATGATTATAATCTGCTGGATGTAGATATTAAGAAGGTAAGTGATTATAGAATTGAGGGACGCTCTCATCAGATTTCTCCTCGTCCTTATGTGTGGAGTAATGACGCTGATCAGGAATATGTAGTGAACTTCGTAATAGAGTTTGATGCACCGATTAAGAAAGTAGGTGGCTGGAAGAATAAGCAAATATTGGATGGAGGCCATATATTGGGTAAGAACTTGAAAGATGCAGGACTTTATGTCGAATTTGATACGAAAAAGCATCCGGTGGTGCAGGCTCGTGCCGGTATTTCGTTGGTGAGTATTTCAAATGCTTCTGAAAATCTGCAAAAGGAAATCTCTGATAGATTTGGTTGGGATTTTGATGCGGTAGTGCAAAATCAGAAAGATGTATGGAATGGTATTTTCAACCGTCTGGATATAACTACCTATGACCGTCTGGAGAAGGTGCGCTTTTACACTAATATGTATCGTGCACTTTGCCGAAATTTGTGGAGTGATGTGAATGGCGAATGGGTGTCTCCGGACGAAAAGGTACGTAAATTTACAAATCCTGAACATGTAGCTTTAGGATGTGATGCTTTTTGGAACACTTTCTGGAATTTGAATCAGTTCTGGAATTTAGTGACACCCGAATGGAGCTCCAAATGGGTGAACTCTCAGTTGGCATTGTACGATGCAAACGGGTGGTTGGCAAAAGGTCCTGCCGGAATGGAATATATTCCGGTAATGGTGGCCGAACACGAAATTCCACAGATGGTATCTACCTATCAGATGGGTATTCGTGATTATGATGTGGAAAAGGCATTTGAAGCCATGAAAAAAATGCAGACTACTCCAGCTACACATGTTGCAGGTGGTTTTGCCGGTAATCGCGATTTGGTGTCTTATATGAAATATAAATACGTACCTATTGAATTGGGACGTTTTTCTAATACATTGGAGTATTCTTACGATGATTGGACTGTGGGACAGATGGCGAAAGCATTAGGTAAATTCTCGGAATATGCTACATTCAATGATCGCGGATATTGGTGGAAAAATGCTATTAATCCGGAAAATGGATATGCTCACATGCGTGATTCGGTCGGTAACTTTATCCCTGATTTTGATGCATTTCAAACCGGACGTAATCACCACTATGTAGAAGGTAATTCTTGGCAGCTTAGCTATTTTGTGCCTCAGGATGTACCGGCCTTGATTGACATAATGGGAGAAAAATCATTTGTGGATCGTCTGAACTGGGGTTTTGAAGTAAGTGAACCTTGGAGATACAATGCTCCCAATGACCAATATTGGGATTATCCGGTGGTTCAGGGCAACCAGCAGTCCATGCATTTTGCTTTCTTGTTCAATTGGGCCAATAAACCTTGGCTGACACAAAAATGGTCCCGTTCCATTATTGATAGATATTATGGTTGTGGCGTTGCCAATGCCTATTTGGGTGACGAAGATCAGGGCCAGATGAGTGCTTGGTTTGTGATGGCGGCTTTGGGACTGTTTCAGACTGATGGCGGTTGCAGTGTCGAACCTATTTATGAAATTGCCAGTCCATTGTATGAGAAAGTGGTTATTGATTTGGGCAAACGCTATAATCGTGGTGAAACATTTACAATTGAGGCTAAAAATGTATCCAGAAAAAATAAGTACGTTCAGAGTGCCACTCTGAATGGTGAGAAGTTGGAACGTTTCTATTTCCCCGCTGCAGAATTGCTAAAAGGTGGAGAATTGATACTGGAAATGGGTGATAAACCGAATAAGTCATGGGGGATTGCTCCATGCTCGGAAAATAAATAATGTTAGTGTCTACCGTCTTAATAAATTAATATCATGAAACGACTTTGTTTTTTGGTGATATGTATGAGTATCATTATGGGGTGTTCAACAAGTACTTCAAGCACTAAAGCTTTGGTGGACTATGTAGACCCAAACATTGGAACTGCGCATTGTCGTTGGTTCTTTTATACACCGGCTGCTATTCCGTTTGGCATGGCAAAACTGGCTCCTTCTACCGATGCGCATTTGGGAAATCCCGGTGGTTGGCAAGCAGTGGGGTATGATTTTCGTCATACTTCCATCGAAGGCTTTGCCAATTTTCACGAGTTCCAGGTAGGCGGTGTCGTATTTGCACCGACTGTCGGAGAATTGCAGACAGTACCGGGTGAGTTGGAAAATCCGGATGGCGGTTATCGTTCACGTTTCGATAAGAAAGATGAAGTGGCAGCTCCCGGGTACTATTCTGTTTTGTTGAAGGACTATGGAGTAAAGGCTGAATTGACTGCTATGAAACGAGTGGGATTTCATCGTTATACCTATCCCAAAACAGAACAGGCAAACCTTATCTTCGATATAGGTAACAAGCAAGGAGAAAGTGGTGAGGTGAAAGATGCCGAAGTACAATATTTTGAAGATGGCCGGGTGGAAGGTTATGTAATCACTTCCCCCGTATATGTTAATATTTATCAGAAAGGGGCGGATGTACGTATGTATTTCTCGGCTGTTCTTAATAAGAAGCCGGTTCAGGTAGGTACTTTTGTAAAAGATGTGGTTAATCCGGGTAAACATCAGGAAAAAGGACCAGGCGCGGGTCTTTACATGACATTCTCTACAGAAGAACAAGAGGCTGTGGAAGTCAAAGTGGGCCTATCCTATACTTCCATAGAGAATGCTCGTTTCAACCGGGAAACCGAGGCTGCGGATGTTACCTTTGACCAAGCCAAGAAGAATGCAACAGATGTGTGGAATGAATCTCTGAGCAGGATTTATGTGGAAGGAGGGAAGGAAACTGATAAAGTGAAGTTTTACACCGGATTGTTCCATGCGCTTTTGGGACGTGGATTGGCTAGTGATGCAAATGGATATTATCCTAAAAATAATGGAACGGTCGGTCGTATTGCTCTTGATGAAGAAGGTAATCCGGTACATCAGCATTATAATACGGATGCCATTTGGGGTGGTTTCTGGAATCTGACGCAATTATGGTCATTGGCTTATCCCGAATATTATTCTGATTGGATAAAAAGTCAGTTGTTGGTTTATCAGGATACCGGTTGGTTGGGTGATGGAATCGCATGCAGTAAATATGTGTCTGGAGTAGGGACGAATTTTACTAGCTTGGCTATTGCTGCTGCATATAATTGCGGTATTCGTGATTTTGACGTAAAGCAGGGATATGAAGCTGCTTTGAAGAATGAAGTGGAATGGCGTGGAAGACTTGAAGGTGCAGGTAAGATGGATGTACGTCAGTTTGTGGAACGTGGATATTCTCCTTATGAAAAACGGTTTGATATGGTGACTCGTGAGGAAGGATCTGGGTTTGGTGCTTCACATACAATGGAATACAGTTTCAGTAGTTTTGCTGTGTCCCAATTTGCCAAACATTTGGGTAAAGAGGATGACTATAAGTTACTCTCTAATTTGTCGAATGGCTGGAAGAATCTTTATGATCCGGAGACCCGTTTGATTCGTCCCAAGGATACTAAAGGAAATTTTCTGGAAGATTTTAATCCATTGGCTCCTTGGAAGGGATTTCAAGAAGGAAATGCCGTGCAATATACATTTTATGTCCCTCACCAGATAGACGAATTGGTAGATTTGGTAGGGCAAGAAACGTTTAATAATCGTCTGGATAGTATCTTTTTGCTTTCACAGAAAAATATTTTTGGAGGTGGGAAAGAAGTGGATGCGTTTGCCGGATTGAAGACGGTGTATAATCATGGTAATCAGCCTAATTTGCATATTTCTTGGTTGTTTAACTTTTCGGGTAAACCATATCTGTCTCAAAAGTGGGTACGTGCTATTTTGGATGAGTTCTATGGCCTCGAAGGTATACATGGCTATGGTTATGGACAGGATGAGGATCAAGGACAATTGGGGGCTTGGTACGTAATGTCTGCATTGGGCTTATTTGATGTAAAGGGATTGACGGAGATTGATCCGAAATTCCAGATAGGTGCCCCTTTGTTTGACAAAGTCACTGTCCGTTTGAATAAAGATTATTATCCGGGAGAGAAATTTGTAATCGAAGCTAAGAAGCAGGCGGTAGGTGATTGTTATTTGCAGGATATATCTTTGAACAACCGTCCGCAAGATACTGTACAATTGCCCTTTAGTGAGGTCGTAAAAGGAGGAAAATTGGTTTTAGGTTTGGGAGCTTCACCTAATGAGGAATTGACTCACTGAGAAATATGTTATGAAAAATAATCTGTTTTCCACTTCTATGGTTGTACTGCCGATAATATCGGCAGTACAACCTATTTGGGCCCAGAAAGTGTCCAATAAACCGTTGAATATTGTTTGTATTTTTACGGATGACCATGCTTTCCAGACCATAAGTGCTTACGGACATCCTATTTCAAAGTTGGCTCCGACACCTAACATTGATCGTTTGGCTGGGAATGGCATGCTTTTTACGCAATCTTTTGTAGAGAATTCCATTTCAGCTCCAAGCCGGGCGACCCTTTTAACGGGCTTGTATAGTCATCAGCACGGACAGACGAGGTTGGGGTGCTGTTTGAATCCACAGAAACAATGGTTTACTGAGCTGCTACAAAAAAAAGGATATGTAACTTCAGTCTTTGGAAAGTGGCATTTGAATGTTGAGCCGAAGGGGTTTGACCATTATGACATTCTTTTTGATCAGGGTGAATACTATAATCCCAAGTTCCGTCGTCCTGATACAAACGGAGAATATATAAAAGAAAAAGGATATGCTACCACGTTGATAACCGATCATGTCATAGAGTGGTTGGAGAAAAACATCTCCGATGAGAAGCCTTTCTGTGTCCTTGTAAATCACAAGGCACCTCATCGTAATTGGATGCCTGACTTTCCCAATATGCATTTATTTGAGGATGTGGATTTTCCGGAACCTGAAACGCTATTTGATGACTATACGACACGTGGTCCGCAGATGAAAACTCAGGAGCTGACAATTGATCGGCACATGGGATATGCGTTCGATTTTAAGGTGAGAGAATTGAAGAACGAACCTACATTGCAATATATTAGAGACAGTTGGCTGATGGCAATGGCTGAGATGGATAGCGAACAGCGTGCTACATGGGAAGCTATTTATGACAAGAAAAATGAAGAATTCCTGAAAAATCCTCCGGTTGGAAAGGATTTGCTTCGGTGGAAATATCAACGGTATGTAAAAGAGTATTGTCGGACTATCCGTTCGGTAGATGAACAAGTGGGCCGTTTGCTTGATTATTTGGAAGAAAAAGGAGTTCTGGATAATACAGTGATAGTTTATACCTCTGATCAAGGTTTTCTGTTGGGAGAGCATGGACTGTATGACAAGCGCTTTATGTATGAGGAGTCTTTCCGTACACCTCTGATTATTTCGTGCCCTTCTTTAGTCAAGAAACATTCGGTATGCAAAGAGCTGGTGCAGAATATTGATTTGGCACCGACTTTCCTGAGCCTTGCAGGAGTGGAGGTGCCGAAAGAGATGTCTGGGCGCTCTTTATTACCGTTGTTTAAAAATGGAAAGGCGGAAAATTGGCGAAATGAGTTATACTATCATTTTTACGATTATCCGGCAGTGGGTAGTGTACGCAAACATGATGGCATTCGCACTAAACGCTACAAATTGATTCATTGGCATGGAGAGGGTAGTGGGAATGATGAAGCTATTGACTTTTGGGAATTGTATGATTTGAAAAAAGATGTGATGGAGGTCAATAATGTATATGATAACCCGAAGTATGTAAAAGTACGGGAAGCACTGACTGTTCAATTGGAAAAACTGCGTAAAGACGTGGGAGTGACAGAATAGACATTTTATATAAAAATCCATGAAAATGAAAAAACAAAACTCTATAATGACAGCCTTTCCGGTACTTTTCGGTTTCTTTGTGATGGGCTTCTGTGATATTGTCGGTATTTCATCAGACTATGTTCAGCGTAGTTTTAACTGGTCACCTATGATGACCGGGTTTGTACCTTCAATGGTGTTTGTTTGGTTCTTGTTTTTAGGAATTCCGATAGGTAATCGGATGAATAAATGGGGACGTAAGAATACCGTACTTGTTAGTATGGTGATTACAATTGTAGGTATGATTCTGCCATTATTGGCGTATGATGGTGTAACTTGCATGGTGGCTTATGCCTTGTTGGGTATAGGAAATGCTATTTTACAAGTTTCTTTAAATCCGTTGCTTAATAATGTTATAACTAACAAAGCTTTCCTGACAAGTAGTTTGACAGTTGGGCAGGTAATAAAAGCGGCTTCTTCTTTAGTCGGTCCGGAGATTGTATTGCTGGCTGTCCATTATTGGGGGATGGATAAATGGTATTATTGCTTCCCCATTCTTGGCTTCATCACTTTATTGTCGACAGTTTGGCTGATTGCAACCCCTATTGAACGGGAAAGAAATGTTGTGTCGAACAGTGATCTTTCCATGAGGAATACGTTTGCTTTGCTGAAAGACCGGACTATTCTATTACTGTTTTTAGGAATTTTCTTTATTGTAGGCGTGGATGTGGCGACAAACTTTATTAGTTCGAAACTTATGTCTATCCGTTTTGGATGGTCTGATGAGCAAGTAAAATTTGCTCCTCAAGTCTATTTCCTCAGTCGTACGATTGGCGCTTTGTTAGGGGCGTTCTTATTGACCCGTATTGCAGAAATGAGGTACTTTCGTATAAATATTGTAGCTTGTGTTGTTTCGCTGCTAGTTTTAATAGGAGTGGAAAAGGATGTGGTGAATATAGTTTGTATTGGTGCAGTAGGCTTTTTTGCTTCATCAGTTTTCTCTATTATTTATTCAATGGCTTTGCAGGCGTGTCCGGAGAAGGCAAATCAGATTTCCGGTCTAATGATTACAGCTGTTGCCGGGGGGGGAGTGGTAACTCCAGTTGTCGGTTTTGCCATCGGTACTGTAGGTATTATCGGTGGTGTTGTGGTGACGTTGGCCTGCGTATTATATCTAACGTATTGCGCTTTTGGTATAAAAGTAACTTCTTGTGTAAAGTGATTCGTTTTTTGATACTATTAATACATCATCATTTTTATTTTTTAAGCGTCTTCGAAAACGAAGACGCTTTTTTGTGTTGTATGGTTTCTTTGGTATGATGATTTAATGAAAATATAATTTTATGCCTTATAATTAATGTATGAACATTGAAGTGTGTTGTGTAATCATTTTGATAAATACGGGCTTTGCTGGGATGTTATTCTTTGAAATGTTTGTTTTTTAATATTGTAGTTAAAGATGTTTTTAAGAATAATTAGTTAATTATTAGTCGTTTAAGTTTTAATACGTATTCTTTTATAAATAATTTAGTGATAAATTAATTTAAGTTTAGTTTGACTTTTAATTTATTACATCTCATTTTTTTATAAAAAAAACTTTGTTTTACTTTTGCTTTTTGAATTTATTATATATATTTGCTGCATCTATATGTTCATACATATAATGAGGTTTGTTTTTGTTGAGACTACTTTATATGTTTAGCAGTTTTATTAAAAACTAATATTTTGTGGAATGAAAAAAATCATTACCGTTATTTTGTTATTAATGATGTTCATTACCGGATATGCACAACGTATTGTTGTGTATAAACAGTTGGATGAGAGCTTAATTAAAGTATCTGCCAGCAGCGAATTGAATAAAGGAACTATTTGTTCCGTAGTTAATGGAGATGGAATGCAGGGGTGCTATCATGTGGCTAATAACCTGGGACATGGCATGTGGTTGTCTGAAGTTTCTAAAAAGCCAGTTCGTTACAATAAGTCTACTCATGAAGGAGTTGTCTGGTTGTTGTGTGATTTTGGTAAAAGTAGAAAATGTCCTGAAGTAGATTTGATTCAGATATGGAACTATAATCAGAATGAGCATACTCGGCGTGGACTCAATAAGGTATATATAGAGTACTCAGAGGATGGGAATAAATGGCAATTACTAAAGAATGGTGATTTGGAATATTATTTAATTCCTGAATCGGTAGGACGTAATCCTGGATCCGTGGATTTTTCTTTGGATACTAAAGGTATAAAAGCACGTTATATATGCTTTACGGCTGCGTTGGATGGAGAAGGTAATCATTATGATCGTAAGAATCCGGTTGTGATACAGGAAGCTGCTGATATGCATCAGAATGTGGATTACTATGGTTTGAGCGAAATTCGTTTTTATAAAAAAACAGTGGTTTCAGTACAATCATTGGGAAAGCTTGATGATATTTCTTTTGTGGCTGGGCAAGGCTATCTAAAGAGTGCTGAAGGTCCTAAACGAGAATTCTTATTACGTTTTAATACTCCATTGTATGCTGGGGCTACCTTAACGTGTCAATTAGGTGATAAAATATGGAATGCTGAAATAGAGGCTTCAAAGACTGGGGTGGATGAGTACAAAGGATATTTCCCTGCTGGATATATGGAAGAGACCTCTTCTTTGGAGATAAAGGTGAATAGCCGTCAAGGTTGTGTGAAACGTAAATATGAAGTGCCAGGAGCAAGAAAGTGGACTGTTTGCTTTTTTCCGCATTCTCATTTGGATATCGGATATACACATCGCCAGGATGATGTGATGAAACTTCAATGGCGTAATTTGGAACGCGCACTCGATTTAGCTGAGCGTACTAAAGAATATCCGGAAGGTTCACGTTACTGTTGGAATACGGAGGCTACATGGGCAGTTGCTGCATATTTGAAAAAATATGCAGCAACTGAAAAGGCTGAACGTTTGAAGCAGGCCATTCGCGATGGTATTATTAATGTTGATATGTCTTTGGGAAGTATTTTGACTGGGATTAGCCGACAAGAAGAATTGATGCATATTTTTGATGATGCACATTGGATTAGTGATGAAGTGGGAGTAGAGCTGAATACTGCAATGATGAGTGATGTGCCTGGGCAAGCTTGGGGATTGGTCACTGCAATGGCTAAGAATGGAGTGAAATATTATTCACCCGGACCAAATTATGTACCTTTTTATGGGAGGATAGGAAATGACCGTGCTGCTGCTTTACATGTCAGATGGGGTGATAGACCTTTTTATTGGCAATCTCAATCAGGTACTGATAAAGTACTTGTATGGCAGGCAGGGCGCGGTTACTCATGGTTTCATGGCTGGTTGGCTAACCGTATCGGAGTTTGTGGACTTGAGCCAATCTGGGACTATTTAACAGAATTAGAAACTGAGGAGTTTCCATATCAAACTTGTTATTTACGTTATACAGTTCATGGTGATAACGGCCCTCCCGATCAATCAATGTCTGATGTAATCCGTGAGTGGAATGAACGTTATGAGTTTCCTCAATTCCGTATATCAACTGCCCGTGAGTTCTTTATGAAATTCGAAGAACAATATGGCGCTGAATTACCCGTCTTTGCTGGTGACATGACTCCCACTTGGGAAGACGGAGCGGCTTCTACTGCTTGTGAGACAGCAATGAATCGTACTACTGCTGCACGCTTGGCACAGACTGAAACTATTTGGAGTATGCTTCATAAAACAGACGCTTTCCCAGATAAAGCTTTTAAAGAAGCATGGAAAAATGTGATACTGTTTTCTGAGCACACTTGGGGGGCTTCTGCTAGTGGAACTGACCCGCATTCTAAATTTACAAAAGATTTGTGGGAAGGGAAAAAAGCTTATGCTGATAATGCAAGTAATCAGTCTCAAATATTATATAAACAGGCTTTAAGCCCATTGCATGTCGACAAAGGTGGGGATTTTGTACATGTGCTGAATACAAATCTTTGGAATCGTACGGATGTAGTGTTTTTGGATTCAATGGTCAATTTGAATGAAAAAGAATTGATAACCAGGACTGGTGAAAAAGTAGAGACACAGCGTCTGTATGATGGCCGTTGGGCTTTTGTTGCTGAAAATATACCAGCACTTTCTTCTGAGGTATATCAAATCGTCTCGAAGAAAAAGAGTTCAAGACGTTTCGTTTCCATGATTGCAGAGAATAAAATATTAAATAATGGAATTGTACGCGTTGAAATTGATGAGGTGAAAGGTACAATTAGTTCTTTCAAAAGAGTTGGTGACTCTTATGAATATGCTTCGAATAGCGGTTTGAATGATTATTTATATACTGGAAGATATGCTTCTGACCCACAGGGAATCGAACAGATATTAAATATAAGAGTGTTGGATGATGGAGCGGTTGCTGCTACACTGCGTATAGAGTCTAAAGCTCCAGGATGTAATACTTTATGGCGTGATGTGACAGTTTACAAAGGGATAGATAGGGTAGATATTTGTAATACGTTGGATAAGCAGGATATTTTAGATTTTGAAAATGTGCGTTTTGTTTTTCCATTCAATATTCAGCAACCTGAAATTACAATGGATCTTGCCATGAGTGAAATTCATCCTGAGCGTGAGCAACTGGAGGGAGTAAACAAACATTATTATTCATTGCAAAACGGATTGGCTGTGGGAGATTTGGAGCATGCAGTCTGCCTGACCACCGTTGATGCGCCTTTTGTTGAACTGGGTTCGCCCTCAGGGCTTGATTATCGCCTGAATCCCCGTCATGGATATGGCTGGTGGCAGTCTGCCAAGATATCGCCGATTGTCTATTCATGGGTAATGACGAATACATGGAGGACTAATTATAAAGCATCACAAGGAGGCACAGCGAAGTTTCGCTATTCTTTGCAGCCTTGTAATCCGCTTGACCTGAAATTGAAACAGCGAGGAGCTGAACGTGAGATGGAATTGGTGGCTGTAGCCAGTCGTTCTTCTCAGAATATAGAGCAGTTGTTTCGGTTGAAAGGACGCCATCGTATTGCATTATCCAGTATCAAACCTGCTGACGATGGAAAGGGGTATATTGTCTGCCTGCACAATATGGGTAAGCAGAGTGTTTGTTCATCATTTGTTTGGGGTAGTATAAGGCCGCGTGAAGTAAGTGTATGTGATTATCGTCAGAAGGCCTTAAGACCTTTTAATGACGAGATGTTTTGGATGAAGCCTTATGAATATATCATGTTGAAAGTAATAATAGAATAATCATCAAATTGCAATTTTAAATTTAATAAGTATGAAAAAGTTAGTGGTACAGAATCTTTTAAAGGTTTGGTTGTGTGCAATGGTGTCGTTCATGACAGTGACGTTGTATGCACAAGGGAACTCTTTTAAGGTATCGGGTACAGTAAAGGACAACACCGGTGAGCTGGTGATTGGCGCGACTGTCATTGATACCAAGACAAAAAATGGATGTGTGACGGACGTTGATGGAAACTTTTCTTTAGAGGTGACGCCAAATTCGTCGATTAAAGTAAGTTTTATTGGATATAAGTCACAGACGATTGCCATCAAGGCAGAACAGAAGGTTTATAATGTCATCCTTCAAAGTGACAATGTTTTGATTGATGAACTGGTAGTGGTAGGCTATGGAGTGAAAAAGAAACAGACATTGACCGGTGCTGTGTCTGCCGTAAACACGAAGGACATTGTTTCTACAAAAAATGAAAGTTTACAGAATATGCTGACTGGTAAGATTGCCGGTTTACGTGTGGTTCAAAATTCAAGTGAGCCGGGAGCTTTCAATACATCGATGGATATTCGTGGACTGGGGAATCCACTGGTGATAATTGATGGTATTCCTCGCGATAATATGGCACGCGTTGATCCGGAAGATGTTGAGAGTATTTCTGTTTTGAAGGATGCCTCTGCTTCTATCTATGGTGTACGTGCTGCCAATGGCGTAATTCTTATTACCACCAAAAAAGGTGCGCAAGGGAAACCGGAAATTAATTATTCGGGTAGCTTTACTTGGCAAATGCCTTCCAATTTCCCAGATTTGGTTACTTCACAAGAATGGATGACATTGGCTAATGAAAAGGGACGTCATAATGTAGATGGTGGAGGAGCTTCTTATTCTGATGAAGAAATAGCCGCTGCACAGACTACAGATTGGAAATCAGCAGTATTACGTGGTTCTGCGCCTCAGACACAACATTCCATCAATATTTCAGGTGGGACGGAACGTGTAAATTATTATGCGAGTGTTGGCTATCAAGCGCAACAAAGTTTCTTGCAGACAGATGATATGAATTACGATAAATGGACAATGCGTAGTAATCTTTCTGCCAATATTACTAAGAATCTGAAATTGGATGTTAATCTTTCAGGTTTGATGGATGAGCGTAATACACCGCATTATGGTGCTTATGATATTATTCGTGGTCTTTGGTTGATGCAGCCGATGGATCCCATTTATCAGGAGAATGGCGGTTTTACCCAGCCTTCAAACTCTACTTTGATGAATCCGGTGGCGATGATGGATAAGGATGTTGTAGGATATAAAACTTATAAGAGCAAATGGTTTCAGTCAAGTTTTTCATTGAGTTATGATGTACCTTGGGTAGAAGGATTGAAACTAAAGGGGTTATATAGTTACGATTATATAATGAATGATAATAAGGAGTTTGAAAATACTTGGAAATCATATCGAGATAATCAGGTATGGACACGTAATGATCCTCCTAAAGTAGGTCGTACATTCTATTCAAAAGATAATACTTTATGGCAAGTACAAGCTAATTACTCTCGTGAGTTTAATGGGCATAATATTGATGCGATGCTGCTATTTGAGGAATCGACTTATAAGGGGGATAACTTTAATGGTAAAAAGGAACTTTCTATTCCTATAGATCAAGTTTTTGCCGGAAATGCTGATAACCAGCAATTTGGACAGAGTACTGCTGCTTCTGCCTTGTTTGATAATGCCAATCAAGCATTGGTAGGGCGTGTAGCTTACGATTATAAGTCCAAATATCTTATTGAATTTGCTTTCCGTTATGAAGGTTCTTCAAAATTCCCTGCAAATTCACGTTGGGCTATGTTTCCTTCAGTGTCAGGGGGATGGCGTGTCTCTGAAGAAAAGTTTTGGAAAGAATCTTCTTTGAATTTCATTAATAACCTTAAAATACGTGCTTCTTGGGGTAAGATGGGTGACGATGGTGCTTTAGCGTATCAGTTCCTTAATGGTTATACGTATCCGGTAGGTGGGGCAGCATATGCGATGCCGGGTGGTGCCATTTTTGATGGCTCATTTGTCAATGCTTCTGCAACAAAGGGATTGGCTAATCAAAGCATCTCATGGATTGAAGCTAAAACTTTTGATATAGGTTTTGATTTGGAAGCATGGGATGGCCTATTGGGATTGACTGTTGATTATTTCCGACGTGATCGTGATGGATTACTGACCACTCGGGCAGCGAGTCTTCCGGGAGTAGTGGGAGCCGCATTGCCACAAGAGAATCTGAATGGAGATATGACCCGTGGATATGAAATAGAAATAAGCCACCGCAATACCATCAATGAGTTCAGTTATGAGATAAAAGGAAATTTTGCGTATGCCCGTTCAGAAAATAAACATGTGGAAGGTGCGCGGAAAGGTAATTCTTATTTGAATTGGAAACAAAATTCAAACGATCGTTTTACAGATCTTTGGTGGGGATATGGGGCCGGCGAACGTTTTACTTCATGGGATCAAATTTATTACAATTCTATTTATATAGGACGTGGTTCTGTACTCGGTGATTATAACTATGAGGATTGGAACGGTGATGGTTGGATTAATGAATTGGACGAACATCCTTTGACGAACACGGGAGACCGTCCTTTGATAAATTTTGGTTTGACGTTTAATGCAAGTTGGAAAGGTTTTGATGTAAGTCTGTTGTTGCAAGGAGCTGCCAAACGTCATATCTCTTATGATGAGTTGCTTTACAATCCATTGTGGGCTAATACAAATGCTTTGGATCAATTTATGGATCGTTGGCGTCCTGCTGATAGTCATGCAGATCCTTACGATCCGGCAACTAAATGGATTAGCGGTCATTATGCTTACACTGGTTCACTGCCGAACCGGAATTCAGAATTCAATATGCAAAATGCTGCTTATCTGCGTTTGAAAACAATTGAAGTGGGATATAGTCTTCCTAAATCATGGTTGACTAAAATTGGTGTACAAGGGCTGCGTGTTTATTTAAGCGGTTATAACTTGTTTACCATTACCGGATTGAAATATTGTGATCCTGAATTCCCGTCAGGAAATTATGGATATAACTATCCTTTAAATAAAACAGTTACTATTGGAGCAAATCTTAAATTTTAAATGAATATCAACATGAAAATTAAAAAATATATCTTCGCATTTGCATTATGCATGGGGTCATTGACTTCTTGTGTAGATCTGGACATCCCACCAATGAATATTGTTGGTGATAATGATATTTTTGGAAGTACGGCGGGGGTTACAAGCTATATGGCCCGTTTGTATAGTACGTTGCCTGTAGAAGATTTCCGCTATTCGCATGTAAACATGTTCTTTTCGGGAGGTTCTAATTTTGCGCAACCTTCTTGTTTGACTGGTGAAGCTATTAGCCGTGACACGAAGGGGGCAGAAGTTGAAACAGCAAACTATTGGGATGCTGCGTATGCCTTAATACGTGAAACGAACTATTTTATAGAAACACTTCCCAAATATGCTGATTCACATTCTGCTACTGAAATTGAAAGTTTGTTGGGCGAAGCGTATTTCATTCGTGCTTATACTTATTTTGCATTAGTTAAGCGTTATGGTGGTGTGCCTATTGTTAACACAGTAATTGATTATCCGGCTACAGTAAGCATTCCTGAAGCACAATTGTTCCGTGATTCGGAAGAGGCTGTCTGGGATTTTATTTCCAGTGATTTGGACTACGCTATTGCGCATTTGTCTGCAAAGAACCAAAAAGGACGTGCCAATAAATATGCAGCTGCAGCTTTTAAATCGCGTGCTATGCTTTATGCTGGAAGTATTGCCAAATATAATGATGTGAATGAAGTTTATAATGATGCGCGTATTTGCGGAATTCCAGCAAATCGTGCTGCCGATTATTTTAAACAGGCTTATGAAGCATCGAAGATTGTTGATGAAGGAGGTTATGCTCTTTACAAAGGGGACTGGGCAGCTAATAATAAGGATGCACAATATACTAATTTCGTGAATATTTTCTTGAAAGATACGGAAGAGAATATTTTCGTGAAATATTTTGATTATCCGGACTGTGTACATTCATATGATTGTTTTGCACAGCCTACGCAAACCTCTACCGGTGGTAGCAACACAGAAATTTGTCCTACATTGGATTTTGTAGAAATGTTTGAAGGTTTTGAGAAAGATGCCGATGGGCATTTTGCCAACATGAACACGGAAGGTTATTATAAATTGTATGAAACAACAATGGAACCTTTCAAGAATGCCGAACCTCGTTTGCGTGCTACTGTATTGCTGCCGGGTGACGAGTTTAAGGGTGAATCCATTGAAATCCGTCGTGGTATTTGGGTTGGAGAAGGTGATAAAATTTCTCCTCTTCTTCCTTCAGAAGATACCTATGGCTTTTATGATGATTATAGTGCTTACGCTAACGATGCGACGAGCTTGCTGAAATTGGCCAGTCGCGAATCGCAAAATACGGATGCTAATGCAATTCTGTTAAAGGATGGTACAATGATGAAGCGTGCAGGGAAAAGTGGTACAGTGAAGAATCAGGAGATAGGCTGTACGGTTTCCGGTTTCCTTATTCGTAAGTATTTGAATCCTGAACAGAAGAATACAACTTGGAATCAGTCTGTTACAGATTGGATTGACATCCGTTATGCAGAAGTATTGCTCAATCGTGCCGAGGCGGCTATGGAACTTGCAGCTGTGGGTAGTGTTACCGATGATGCCGGTAAGAATTATGTAGAGGAGGCTTTCCGCTGTGTGAATCTCATTCGTGAACGTGCTGGTGCTACGTTGCTTGCTTCTTCTGCAGAAACTTCAATTGATGTAGTGCGTATAGAGCGTCGTAAAGAGCTTGCTTTCGAAAATAAAACTTATTGGGATTTGAAGCGTTGGCGTATTATTGATGATGAACAGTCTACACGCAGATATCGCACTTTGCAGCCATTCTTTGCAGCAGATGCCATGAAGTATTTCATGGATATCAAGGAGCAGGAATATGGATATACTTATACTTATGATACACGTAATTATTATCAGCAGATTCCGACTGGTGAAATCACCAAGAATCCGAATTGTAAACAAAATCCAGGTTATTAATTATAAGAAACGAAACATTCAATTATGAAAAAGTTAACATATATTTTGTTGTCCTTATGCTTATTGGTAAATTTTACCTCTTGCGATGTGGATAATTATGGAGAACCTGAAGAAACTTTCCGTGGTGCTTTTATTGATAAGGAAACTAAAGAACCTTTCCAAACAGCTATTGGTAATACCGGCATTCGTATCCGTATGATGGAGTATAGCTGGAGTGATACTCCGGAACCTTATGATTTTAATTGTATGCAGGATGGTACTTTCCAGAATACCAAAATATTTGCAGGCAATTATGGTATTATTCCTGAAGGTGCTTTTGTACCATTGGATGAAGAGATTATTGATATAAAAGGTACTGTAGAGAAAACTTATGAGATTGAGCCGCTGTTGCGCGTGAAATGGGTAGGCGAACCTCAGGTCAATGCAGATGGTACTGTGGAGGTGAAGGTTATAATTACTCGTGGTACAAATAATCCGGATTACCAACAACCGCTTACCGAAGCTTGGCTATTTGTGAGCGAAACGAGTTATGTCGGAGATTTCAGCTTTAGTCCGCGTTTTTCTACTCAGTTGTTAGGGGCAGCTTTAACCGATGTTTTAGGTAAAGAAATTACTATTAAGACAAAAGGACAATTCCCTGATTATTCGCGTAAATTCTTTTTGCGTGTAGGTGCTCGTACTACAAAAAGTTTTAGCGGTACTAATCGTTATAACTATACGACAATTAAAGAAGTCACAACTATAGCACGTAATTAGTAATAACCTGGATGAGAGTGTATTGGCCCCTTGATAAGCACATTGCTTGGTTTGGGGTTTGTACACTCTCATCTCTTTTATAGATATCAATATGAAACAGTTCTTTTTTATTTTTATGGTAATTACCCTTATGTTACCTCAGTTCGTTTCTGCAAAAAGGGGAAACAATAGTTCACAACTTACTGTTATTTCTTATAATATGCGGTACGGTACGGCAGAGGATGGTGTTAATGCGTGGGAATTCAGAAAGCCAGCTACTATAAAAATGATTAAAAAGCATAAGCCCGATATTTTGGGAGTTCAGGAAGCTTTGGATTTTCAGCTGGCGTTTATTCTTGAAAATTGCACGAACTATGAGGCTGTAGGTGTCGGACGCATTGATGGTAAACATGGCGGAGAGCATGCTTCAATAATGTATAATAAGAGAAAAATAGAATTGTTGGAGTGGGGAAATTTTTGGCTTTCTTCAACTCCTGACATTCCTTCTATAGGATGGGATGCTGCATGTACCCGTACTGCTACATGGGCGCTTTTAAAGGATAAAAAAACAAAGGAGAAGTTTTATTACGTTAATACTCATTTGGACCATGTTGGCAAAGTGGCACGAAAGGAAGGTTTGAAACTCATCTTAGAAAAGATACAAAAGATTAATCTTGATAATTTTCCATTAATTTTGACTGGAGACTTTAATATGGATAACATGGATCCTTCCATACAAGAACTGAATGAAAAAATGACAGATGCTAGAAGCTCTGCTAAAAAAACGGATTCTTTTGGTACTTTCAATGGTTGGGGGACCCGTAGTTCTATTATAGATTATATTTATTATAAAGGGTTTAAAATGTGTACGGAATACATTACAATTCGAGAAAAATATGCGGGAAAATCTTTTATTTCTGATCACTATCCGATTAAGGGGGTACTAAAGTTTTAATTATGTGAAAAATCATGATGTATTCCGGTTTTCTCACGATGTGTTTGCTAATGGAGGGTTGTTAGAATTATGGATGAGTCCGAAACCGAATAAAAAACGGGGGGAAGGACAAGGAAATTCTTAATATGTTAGCTCCTGCTGACTAGGTTACTATTATGAAGAAAGGCGAAGAGGTTTGCAACTCCCTTCGCCTTTCTTCATAATAACTATGGCTTTAGTCCTTACAGAATCCCTTGTGCCATCATAGCCTTTGCCACCTTCATAAATCCGGCCACATTGGCACCCTTCACGTAATTTACATAACCGTCGGCTTCCGTACCATATTGCACGCAAGCTTCGTGAATGTTCTTCATGATGCTCTTCAGTTTCTCGTCCACTTCCTCTGCACTCCAGCTCAACTTGATGGAGTTCTGAGTCATTTCGAGACCAGATACTGATACACCGCCAGCATTGGCTGCCTTACCCGGAGCATACAGAATCTTTGCATCCTGGAATACTTTGATGGCTTCCGGTGTAGAGGGCATGTTGGCGCCTTCGGATACTGCCATTACCCCATTAGCTATCAACTGACGGGCATGGTCGCCATTCAATTCATTCTGAGTGGCAGAAGGCAAAGCGATATCAGCCTTTTCGCCCCAAGGCTTGGCTCCTTCCACATATTTCACACCCGGATATTGTTCAGCATATTCGCGGATACGTCCACGATAGAGGTTTTTCAGCTCCATGATGTAATCCAACTTTTCGCGGTCAATGCCGTCCGGATCGTATACATAACCGTCAGAATCAGACATGGTCAATACCTTGCCACCCAATTCCAATACTTTCTCGGCCGTATATTGAGCTACGTTACCGGAACCGGAAATCAGACAAGTTTTGCCTTTCAGGTCAGTACCCTTAGTCTTCAACATTTCCATCAAGAAGTAGATGTTACCGTAGCCGGTAGCTTCCGGACGAATCAGCGAACCGCCGAACTCACGGCCCTTACCGGTGAAAGTACCCGTAAATTCATGAGCCAGCTTCTTATACATACCGAACATGAAACCTACTTCGCGACCACCTACACCGATATCACCGGCAGGTACGTCTGTTTCAGGACCGATATGACGCCACAACTCCAGCATGAAAGCCTGAACGAAACGCATGACCTCAGCATTCGACTTGCCGCGCGGAGAGAAGTCCGAACCGCCTTTACCGCCACCCATAGGCAGAGTTGTCAATGAGTTTTTAAATGTCTGCTCGAAAGCAAGGAATTTCAGGATGCTCAGGTTTACAGAAGCATGGAAACGAACACCGCCTTTATATGGGCCGATAGCGTTGTTGTGCTGCACACGATAGCCCATGTTGGTTTGTACGTTACCTTTATCGTCTACCCAAGTAACACGGAATTGGTAAACGCGATCGGGGATGCAAAGACGTTCAATCAGATTGGCTTTGTCAAACTCCGGATGCTTGTTATACTCTTCTTCAATCGTAGAAAGAACTTCTTCTACTGCTTGATGATACTCCGGTTCGTTGGGGAACCGTCTTTTCAGGTCTTCTAATACCTTAGCTGCATTCATAATCTATTTCTTTTATTGGTTGCTACTATATGTTACCTAAAACAATTCGATTTTCGGTTTGTTTCCTTTTCCTCTCATTGCGGTTGCAAAAGTACACATAAAAATGAGACGAGCAAACATTTTATAAAGAAAATGCGGTATAAAACAACAATTTTATTGTTTTATACCGCAAAATGGAATAAAAAGATATTATTTATCCTCTTTTTAGAGACTTTATGACGGGAATAAACACTAAAGCCGCCGAAATGGCAAGCGTTAGGATAATTGGACCGTCAATTCGTTCGACAGATATCAAAACAATGTAGCAAAGTGCTGCCCAAAGCAGCACAATGCAAACTATTTGGAATTTTGATAACGGTCGTCTCATTTGGCAGCCTTTTTTTTGTCTACGATAGCATCGATAACTGCTACTGCAGTGATGTTAACGATATCGCGCACGGAGCTCTCAAAATCGGTAAAGTGGATAGGCTTGTTCAATCCCATTTGGATAGGACCAATCAGTTCGGAGTCCGTATCCATCGCCTGCAACAGCTTGTAAGCAGAGTTTGCAGAACTCAAGTTCGGGAAAATCAGTGTGTTTACGTCTTTTCCTTTCAAGCGCGTAAACGGATACTTGGCATCGCGCATTTCGCGGTTCATGGCGAAATTCACCTGCATTTCTCCGTCAATGGCAAGGTCAGGATAGTTTTGTTGCATATAATCCACAGCTTCGTGTACACTTACCGGGCTGCCTTCTTTATCCGCACCGAAGTTGGAGTAACTCAACATGGCCATTACCGGTGTATGATTAAAGAAGCGGACGGTATATTCCGATAGCTTGGCAATATCGATTAGCGTTTCGGCATTGGGATGACGGTTAATCAGCGTATCGGCCAGGAAGTATGTACCTTTTTTGGAGTTCAGGATATGCATGGTGCCGAAATGCTTGTATTCCGGACGGATGCCGATGACTTCCTTGGCAACCTTGATGGTATTGCTGTATTTGGTGTAAAGACCTGTGATGAAAGCGTCTGCTTCACCCGTCTCCACCATCATCATACCGAAGTAGTTACGTTCGAACATTTTGTCGTTGGCTTCTTCGTAAGTGGCTCCTTCGCGGGCACGTTTTTCAGATAGAATGCGGGCATAGCGTTCACGGCGCGGCGCTTCATCCGGATGACGCAGATTTACTATCTCGATACCTTCAAGGCTAAGGTCTAGTTCTTTTGCCAGCTTCTCGATGGCTTCGTCGTTGCCCAATATAATAGGATGGCAGATACCTTCAGCCTTGGCTTCCACAGCAGCTTTCAGCATATTGGGGTGGATACCTTCGGCAAATACCACACGTTGCGGGTTGCGGCGGGCGGTGTCGTAGAGTTGGCGGGTCAGTTTGCTTTCGTAACCCATCAGCTCGCGCAGTTGCAGGCGGTAGGCATCCCAGTCTTCGATGTCTTTGCGGGCTACACCGCTTTCCATGGCAGCTTTGGCCACAGCGCAGGACACTTCGGTAATGAGGCGCGGGTCAACCGGTTTCGGGATGAAGTATTCGGGACCAAAAGTGAAGTTGTTTACGTGGTATGCCTCGTTCACCACATCGGGCACGGGCTGCTTGGCAAGGTTGGCAATGGCGTGTACGGCAGCAATTTTCATTGCTTCGTTGATGGCTTTTGCCTGCGTGTCGAGGGCACCGCGGAAGATGTAGGGGAAACCGATTACATTATTAATCTGGTTAGGATAGTCGGAACGACCGGTAGACATCAGTACGTCCGGACGTGCCGCCATGGCGTCTTCGTAAGAGATTTCCGGAGTAGGGTTGGCAAGGGCAAACACGATGGGATGGTCTGCCATGCTGCGAACCATGTCCTGGGTCAACACATTACCTTTTGACAGTCCGAGGAATACATCGGCGCCTTTGATGGCTTCTGCCAGAGTATGTACATCGCGACGGTCGGTGGCAAAGTAACGTTTCTGCTCGGTCAGATTCTCGCGGTCGCTGGTGATGACTCCCTTACTGTCCAGCATTAGGATATTTTCACGGCGTGCGCCGAGCGCTTCATACAGTTTGGTACATGAGGTGGCGGAAGCCCCGGCACCGTTTACGACGATTTTCACTTCCTCTATCTTCTTGCCTGCCACTTCCAGGGCGTTCAGCAATCCTGCGCTGGAGATGATGGCGGTGCCGTGCTGGTCGTCGTGCATCACGGGGATGTCCAATTCCTCTTTCAGGCGGCGTTCTATTTCGAAACATTCGGGTGCTTTGATGTCTTCCAAGTTGATACCTCCGAATGTTGGGGCAATAGCCTTGACAGCTTCGATGAACTTGTCGGGGTCTTTTTCATTTACTTCGATGTCGAATACGTCGATACCGGCATAAATTTTGAACAACAGACCTTTACCCTCCATGACGGGTTTGCCGCTGAGGGCGCCAATATCGCCCAGGCCGAGCACGGCGGTTCCGTTGGAGATGACAGCTACCAGATTGCCTTTTGCTGTATATTTATATGCATCTTGCGGGTTTTTCTCAATTTCGAGGCACGGTTCTGCAACGCCCGGAGAGTAGGCGAGAGAAAGATCGGTTTGTGTACTGTAAGGCTTGGTGGGTACTACTTCAATCTTACCCGGTTTGCCTTGCGAATGGTAGAGCAAGGCTGCTTCTTTGGTTATTTTAGCCATGGTAGAATAGTTAAATTGGTTATAATTTGGCTGCAAATGTAGGTATAAAAGTTCTAAATTGTAGCTCGCTATCAATAAAATCTATTACTTTTATCAGTTAATTAGCTTAAAATGCTTATTTTTGGCATCAGATTTTAGAAATTACCCCCATTTATTAACTTAACACATGAGTTGCATGAGAATTTTGAAACTTCCTCTGGCAGGATTATTATTTTGTGTAATGGCACTATTTGCTGGATGTAAAACGAGTAATGAACCTAAGGCACCGGTTGCTCTGACCTGGGAAATGGGTGCAAGTGACATCGAATCCGGATATTATGAGAATACCTTTATTCTCAAGAATATCTCTCAAAAACCTCTAAAAAAGAACTGGACGATTTACTATTCACAGCTTCCCCGAGGGGTGAAGCAGGAAGGAACCTCTGAAGTGAAGGTAGAGGTAGTGAACGGTAATTTTTTCAAAATGTATCCGACAGACGAATTTGCTTCGCTGGCTCCCGGTGATTCCATGCGGATCACTTTCCTTTGCACTTACAAGCTGGACCGGAACTCCCATGTACCGGAAGGAACTTATTGGGTGGAGACTGTGGATGGTAAAGAGGGCAGTCCGTTGCCCGTGGCTTTGAAGGCGCTGCCGCTTCCTTCTCCCGAGTCAATGAGCGGCTATCCGGATGCGACTAAGATTTATGAATCCAATCTTCGCTTGGCTGGTGCTCCTGCTTTGGTGCAGTCAGACATTCTTCCGTCTGTAAAGAAAGTGGTAGCCATTGAAGGCGATAATGTCGTATTGGGAGGTAAGGTAGCTTTGGCATTTCCGGAGAACTTTGCCGGTGAAGCCAAGTTGCTGAAAGAGAAACTGACTGGTTTGTATGGTTTGGAAGTTGTCGAAAATGCTTCCGTGAAGATTGTGCTGGAAGAACTGCTTGATAGGAAGGAGGCCGTAAATGATGAATATTATACTATCAATATAGGTGACAACCTGATAAAAATCAGTGCTGCCACTCCTCATGGCATCTTTAATGGTACACAGACACTTTTGTCAATGTTGAAGGATAAGCAGACACCTTATTTGCTGGAGGCAGTCTCCATCCGGGATTATTCGGACTTGGCATATCGTGGACAAATGATAGATATTGCTCGTAATTTCACCGCTCCGGAGAACTTGAAGAAACTGGTGGATATTTTTGCATCTTATAAATTGAATGTCCTGCATTTCCATTTTTGTGATGATGAAGCCTGGCGTTTGGAGATTCCCGGTTTGGAGGAACTGACTGCTGTGGGTAGCCGTCGCGGACATACCACTGACGAAAGCCAGTGCCTCTACCCATGTTATGACGGTGGCTATGACCCTGATGCAAAGACTGTAGGCAATGGATATTATAGCCGCGAGGAATTTATTGATTTGCTGAAGTATGCTGCCGAAAGACATGTCCGCATTGTTCCGGAAATAGAATCTCCGGGGCATGCCCGCGCTGCCATTGTCTCCATGAAGGCACGCTATAACAAATATTTTGAAACTGATCCGGGGAAAGCTACAGAATATATGTTGAGTGAACCGGAAGATACTTCACGTTATGTTTCTGTACAATATTATACGGACAATGTGATGAATGTCGCCTTGCCTTCTACCTACCGTTTTATGGAGAAGGTGATTCAGGAACTTAATGCGATGTATCAGGAAGCTGGTCTTTCACTGTACACAGTGCATTTGGGTGGTGACGAAGTGCCTCGCGGTGTGTGGATGGGCTCCCCGAAATGCCAGGAACTGATGAAGGAAAAAGGCATGACGAAAGCTCATGATTTGTCGGAGTATTTCATTACGCAAATGGCAGATGTGATGCAGAAGAACGGACTGAAATTCAGTGGTTGGCAGGAAGTTGCTTTGGGGCATACCGAAGAGGCTCATCAACAGTTGAGGGGCCAGGCTGCCGGTGTGTATTGCTGGAATACTGTACCGGGCTCTGATGAAGTGGTTTATCAGACAGCCAATAACGGTTACCCGGTCATCCTTTGCAACGTGGGCAATTTCTATATGGATATGGCTTACAATGGTCATCCGGACGAGCGTGGACTCGATTGGGGAGGTTATGTGGATGAGTCTGTCTCTTTCTCTATGCTTCCTTTCAGCATTTATCGTTCGCTGCGTGTGGATATGGCAGGCAATCCCATTGATTTGAATAATGCGGAAAAGGGGAAGACTGCTTTGACAGAGATAGGCAAGAAGCATATTATGGGTGTACAAGGGCAATTGTTCGCCGAAACTATCCGTAGTTTTGATGGCGTGGAATATCTTCTTTTCCCCAAAATATTAGGGCTGGCAGAACGTGGCTGGAATGCCCATCCGGCATGGGAAAATTTATCCGGTATACGGGAGGAGCAGGCTTTCAATCAGGCTTTGGCACTTTATTATGAGAAAATCAGCAAGAGTGAAATGCCTTATTGGGCAAAGAATGGGATTAACTTCCGCTTGCCTCAGCCGGGATTATTGGTAAAAGATGGAAATCTGTATGCTAATGTGGCTATTGATGGTGCTGAAGTACGTTACACAACTGATGGTTCGGAACCTACTGCCCAGTCAACCTTATGGAAAGAACCGGTGAAGTGTGGTTCCCTGGTAGTGAAAGCAAAGACCTTCTACCAAGGCAAGGAAAGTTTGACGATTATATTGAATGTTGAGTAATAGAGAATATTGAAATGAAAAGGGAGTGCATTGTCCGAAAATGCACTCCCTTTTGTTTATTCCTTTAGGCGTTCAGCGCTTGTTCTATATCCGCAATAATATCCTCTGCATTCTCTATACCTACCGAGAAGCGAATCAGGTCGGGGCGTACACCTGCCTCCATCAGTTGCTCGTCTGTCAACTGGCGGTGTGTATGGCTGGCTGGGTGCAGCACACAAGTACGTGCATCGGCCACATGAGTCACGATGGCCGCCAGTTTCAGTGAATCCATAAACTTGATAGACTCTTCCCGTCCGCCCTTCAAGCCAAAGGTGACAACGCCGCAAGAGCCGTTCGGCATGTACTTCTGTGCCTGCTCGTAGTATTTGTCGCCCGGCAGACCACAATAATTCACCCAAGCCACTTTATCGTTCTGGGCAAGATACTCGGCTACCGCTTGTGCATTCTTGCAATGTTGGGGCATACGCAGGTGCAGTGTTTCCAGACCCAGGTTCAGTAGGAATGCGTTTTGTGGAGACTGGATGCTGCCCAGGTCGCGCATCAGTTGGGCTGTAGCCTTGGTGATGTAAGCCATTTTGCCGAAGGCTTTCGTATAAGTCAGTCCGTGGTAAGACTCGTCCGGTGTGCACAGTCCGGGGAATTTGTCGGCGTGTGCATCCCAATCGAAGTTACCGCTGTCTACAATGGCTCCACCTACACTGGTGGCATGTCCGTCCATGTATTTGGTAGTAGAGTGTACTACGATGTCGGCACCCCACTCAAACGGGCGGCAGTTGATGGGAGTAGGGAAGGTGTTGTCCACAATCAAGGGCACGCCGTGGCTGTGGGCAATGCGTGCAAACTTCTCTATATCGAGCACTTCGAGCGTAGGGTTGGAGATGGTTTCGCCGAATAGGGCCTTGGTATTGGGGCGGAAAGCAGCGGAAATTTCTTTCTCGCTGGCATCTGGGTTGACGAAAGTGACGTCGATGCCCAATTTCTTCAAAGTCACTCCGAAGAGGTTGAATGTTCCGCCATAGATGGTAGAGGAGCAAACAAAATGGTCTCCTGCCTGGCAGATATTGAAAATGGCATAGAAGTTGGCTGCTTGTCCGCTGGATGTCAGCATAGCGGCCACACCACCTTCGAGGGCGGCAATCTTGGCGGCTACTGCATCGTTTGTAGGATTCTGCAGGCGGGTATAGAAATAGCCGCTGTCTTCAAGGTCGAACAAGCGTGCCATCTGTTCGCTGGTATCATATTTGAAAGTTGTACTTTGATAGATGGGGAGTACACGGGGCTCGCCCTTTTTAGGAGTCCATCCGGCTTGTACGCACAGCGTCTCCGGCTTGAATTGCTTTGCCATAATGTTATCTGTTTTAAAAGTTTCTTATCTATTATCGCGTAAGTTGTCGCAAAAGTAGGGAAAAAATTATAATTTTGTGCTTAAGTATGGTAAAATGCTATAAATTAGCGGCTGGAAATTTGTAGCGAACCGAATAAATGATGAATAATTGGAATATGAAACGCATATTTTGTTTACTGACCATCCTCTTTTGTACTTTGTTTGCTTTTAATGCTTCGGCTCAGGAAGAGCGGGATAGTCCGAGACGTGGAGAAGGAATCTCTGTTTTCCTGGAACGTAACAAGCGCCCGGGGAGAGCCTATTATAAGGAGTTTTTGGAGCTGAACAAGAAACTTCTTAAAGGGAAGGAGGAATTGCGGCTGGGAGTGAAGTATGTACTGCCCCCATTATCAAAGCCGGTTGGCAATGGGAAGAAGACAATCAATGAACCTTTGTTCGGGAAAGCGCTTGCCAGTGTAAAAGTGACATCTAACCGTTTGCAGGGCGCTTGTTTTTATGTAGTGAGCGGACATGGAGGCCCCGACCCCGGAGCTATCGGCAGAATCGGCAAAGTAGAACTGCATGAAGATGAGTATGCGTATGATGTGGCTTTGCGCCTTGCCCGTAACTTGATGCAAGAGGGGGCGGAAGTCCGTATCATTATCCAGGATGCTAAAGACGGAATCCGTGATGACAAGTACCTTTCCAACAGCAAACGTGAGACGTGCATGGGAGCTCCCATACCCTTGAACCAAGTGGCACGTCTCCGGCAACGTTGCGCCAAAATCAATGAGTTTTACAAGAAGGATCGCAAGAACTATAAATATTGCCGTGCCATTTTCCTTCATGTGGACAGTCGCAGTAAGAGCCATCAGACCGATGTGTTCTTTTACCACTCTAAAAGCAAGCCCGACAGCAAGCGTCTGGCTAAGACCATGAAGAAAACTTTCGAATCGAAATATGACAAGCACCAGCCCAACCGTGGGTTTACCGGAACTGTCAGCGCACGCAATCTTTATGTGTTAGCCAATACTTCTCCCGCTTCCGTATTCGTGGAATTGGGAAATATCCAGAACACTTTTGACCAGCGCCGTTTTGTAATCAGTTCGAACCGCCAGGCCTTGGCCAAGTGGATGATGGAGGGTTTCATCACGGATTATAAAAAGGCGAAATAAGGACAATCAACTCTCACTCTCCTTTTTCTTTTCGTGTACCACCACGACTGTAACGGCCGTTATTATCAGCGCCATGCCGATGGCGCTGGCCGGTGTGAAGCTTTCATTGAATATCAGGCAACCGATAACTACGGCTGTCAGAGGTTCCAAGGCCCCGAAAATGGAAGTCAGTGTAGGCCCTATGTATTTAATGGCTTTTACCAGGGTGATGTTGGATATAGCTGTTGCCGGCAGCGCCAGTCCGAGAATATTCAGCCATGTGTGGGTATCATTGGCCAGCCGGATGCCTCCGGTCAGATATCCTCCTATAATAAAGAACAAGGCTCCCAGCCCCATTACGTAGCATGTCAATGCAGTGGAGGGAATCTGCACGGCACGGCTCTTCCTTACTCCTACGATATATCCTCCATAAAAGAATACGGACAGGCCGGCAGCAATCAGCCCGATGGTCGTGTTTCCTCCTTCAAAGTCTATTTTGCCGGATGACAAAAGTCCAGCTCCGCTTAGTGACACCAACACGGCAAACAGAATGGCGAATGACCTCTTTTCTCCGAAAAAGCCCATCATGGCCAGTGCCACGGCCAGCGGATACATGAAATGAATGGTGGATGCCACTCCGCTGGCTATGTTCTGATAGGCGATGACCAGACTGAAGGAGGTAGCTGCCCGGAGCAGGCTGAGGATGAACACCGTTCCCCAGTCTTTCCTGCTGATGCGGAATGTCTCGCCCAGCATAATGCCGAAAACGACCAAGGTAAGTGAAGCTATTCCCCATCGGTAGGCCAATACTTCGAAAGAGGAGAAGCCCGCAAGGAGTAATGAAATGGTGAAGAAAGGAGCCAGCCCGAAGGTGGCAGAGGAGAGAGCCGCATATATAAACCCTTTTATGGAAACATTTTGCATTTTTTATCTTGATTTTAATGGAGATTTTAAAATTATCTGTTTGCGTCAATTGCTTGATTCGCATTGCGTCGTGCAAAATTAATGAATAAAAACAAGCATACAGACAAGGGAGTGTCCTTTTTTACAATACAGTATAGATATGGGTATCTAATATAGTATCGACCGGCTTGCCTGATATTTATTCGTTCCATCATGAGGTAAAAATCATTCCACCATGGTAGAACGATTTTTACTCCATGGAGGAACGAATACTTGTTCGCTGTCCGGCTCCTAAACTCTTCCGGGGAGAAAGTCTGATAGCTCCGGCAGAACAGTTTGCCTACTCTACCGGAATATAAATCTCTGTCAACAGTTCCTCCGGCGCCGTATCTGCGGGGTTGTTCAGGTAACGTTCCGCACTGGATTCATCCCGTAAGCTACATTCCATTTCGGGGATATACTTCCCGTAGATGGTATCGTATACGGCCTGCAGATGTTCGTATGGACCTTTGTATAGGAATATGGCATAGCGGCCTGCCGCGAGCTGTTTAAATCCTATGTCTCCTTTGGCCGTTGCAAATGAGGGTAGGACCATACATACATCGGTACGCAGCTTTTCAGCGGGTGTCACTTTGGGGTCATCGTGATAGATACAGTAGGGCATCACTTCTCCCATAGGCAGTTTTTCTTCCTGGATGAACTGGCAAAGGCGCATCCATGCGCTGCAATAGTCGTTCAGTTTATAGTCGCCAAAGAGGCGGATGTAAATCACATTTCGGGCAGGAACTTCTTTGATTTCGTGTTTCAGTTCCAGTTCCGGACGAATAATGGCTGGTTTCATAATTACAAAGTTTTTATTGTTACGGTATTCTAATGGTGAAATGCCGTAGAACTGCTTGAATACTTTCGACAGTGACGAAGGCGAAGAGTAGCCTATACGGTAGGCTATGTCCGCTATCGGCATGTCCGAGTAACGAAGCAACCGGGCAGCGGCTTCGGTACGCGTCCGGACAATGAACGTACCGACGGGTTCACCCAGGAAAGCTTTCATGATGCGGTGGAAGTAGAAGGGAGAGAAATGGGAAATCCTGGCCAAAGATTTCAGGTCAATTTCTTCTCCGAGGTGCAGATTTATATAATCCACTACTGCGTTCACACACTTTTGGTATTCCTCCTGGGTTGTCTTTTTCTGCTGCATGGCTCTATTGGGCTTTTTCATGTTGCAAAAATAGGAGGAAAAGAAATAGGTTACTTGTCCGATGTTGCTATAAATGCAATATCTTTAAATAAGATAAGCTATATCCCGGCACAACTTTTTCGTGCAAGCATGAAAGTTTTGCATTCGATTTGCAATATCTTTGCATTTCAGATGAAAAAACAAATGCTTGCAGATGACCGAGGAGATTAAAAGACAACTTTGGGAGTGGGCGGCGGCCTATCATTGCGCCGGCTTCATTCAGAACGACCCCGTACAGTTTCCACATCGCTATGAACGGAAGCAGGATATTGAAATCAGTGGGCTGCTGACTGCCATCATGAGTTTCGGCAACCGTAAGCAGATATTGAAAAAGGCTGATGAGTTGCATAGGTTGATGGGGGTATCACCTCATCAATACGTGTTGTCCTGCCGATGGAAGAATGACTTCCCTGCTACGGACAGAAGCAGTTTTTACCGAATGCTTTCTTATGCTGACTTTCATTCCTATTTCAGGCGTTTGCATGCTGCCTATTCTGCTTTTGACAGTCTGGAGGATGCCTTATGTACGTATGCCGGTAATCCGATGGAAAGGTTATGTGCATTTTTGGAAGTCTCGGCAAAGAGCCCCCAAAAGAAACTGAACATGTTTTTGCGCTGGATGATAAGGAAAGGTCCGGAAGTGGATTTTGGTATTTGGGAGAGATTTGATTGCAGGGACCTGATTGTGCCTTTGGACACGCATGTCTGCCGTGTGGCCTATGCTTTGGGACTCACCGAGACAGAAACATTTTCTTTGAAGAATGCCCGCCGGATTACTGAAGCTCTGGCAGAGGCCTTTCCGGATGACCCGTGCCTGGGGGACTTTGCTTTGTTTGGAAGCGGAGTCAGCGGAGTATTGTAGCGTGTTACCAGTCAATTTCTTGTATCCCTCTGCTCCGTAAGAAATCGTTGGCTTTACTGAAGTGCCTGCAACCGAAGAATCCGTATTCGGCAGAACGTGGGGACGGATGGACGGTAGTCAGAATCAAGTGTCTGCTGCTATTGATTAAAGCGGCTTTTTCTTTCGCGTACGCTCCCCAAAGCATGAATACAAGATTCTCCCGTTCATCACTCAGTTTCTTGATAACAGCGTCTGTGAAGGTTTCCCATCCCATGTTCCGGTGCGAGCCGGTTTCGTGGGCACGTACTGTGAGGACGGAATTCATAGGAAACACGCCTTGCGCTACCCAACGGTCCAGATTTCCGGAAGTCGGAATGGGCTTTCCCAGGTCCTGATGTATTTCCTTGAATATGTTTGCCAGAGAACCGGGAATGGCTACTCCTTTCGGTACGGAAAAGCAGACTCCATAATACTGACCGGGATTAGGATAAGGGTCTTGTCCGAGTATGACGACTTTCACTTTTTCGAACGGGCAAGAGTTGAAGACATGGAAAATCTGATGGCCGGGAGGTAGCACGTTGGCATGCCCGTACTCACTTTTTACAAATGCTACCAGCTTCTCAAAATAAGGTTTGTCAAACTCCTCTTGCAGGCGTTTTCTCCAGCTTTCTTCTATTTTTACGTTCATAAGAGTCTTGCAGTTACATATGAATGGGAAATGATGTTGCAAACATACAAATAATCCGGATGAGACGGATGCTTTTATGAGTATAAAGAATGTTTTTATTATTGTATGAAACGATAGTTATTTTGAGTAAGTTTATTACTTTTGTGGTGCAATGCCGGACACTAAGCATAGAGTCGCCATTGCTGAGGTTGAACTGATTGGTAAAATAAAGGAATGGAAAATTTTCATCGTATGGATGCTTGTCCGGTACGGGATGTACTGAGCAGGTTGGGAGACAAATGGACAATGCTTGTGCTGGTCACACTGAAAGCGAATGGAACGATGCGCTTTTGCAATATACAGAAAACCATAGGGGATATTTCCCAGCGGATGTTGACGGTTACATTGCGCTCATTGGAGACGGACGGGCTGATTGTCAGGAAAGTCTATGCGGAAGTTCCTCCCCGTGTGGAGTATAACCTTACAGAAACCGGATGTAGCCTGATGCCGCATATTGAATCTTTGGTAGGATGGGCATTGGAGCATATGAATGATATTTTGAATCGGCGCAGTCTGCAGAACTGATGGGTCGATATGCAAAGAGGGTGTGTCGAAACTGGTATTCACCACAGATTACACAGATTTGCACAGATAAGCATCTTTGATTATCAGTAGATTAAGCTCATTCTGTGTTAATCCGTGTAATCTGTGGTGAATTTTGACACACCCCTTCAGAAGTTTCCAAGTGCTTGTTTTATTTCTTAGCATCGGCAAAATTGTGAACCTTGTTTTTCAGATTGTCAGCTTTCTCTGCGGCCTCATGGGCCTCATGGGCCATCTTGTCTGCTACTTTGGTGCCAACGTGCAATGCTTCTTCTTCAGCAGTGTTAATGAACTCCTTGGCTTCGCCACTTGCTTTGTGGATGGCACGGCATATGGCATCTTCCAGCTTTTTAGCTTTCTCCGTACGGGAGAAGTGGTAGGCCAATGCACCGGCAACCGAACCTATTCCCAGTCCGATCCAGAAATTAGAATCTTTACATTTCATAATCAAGTCAGTTTTTAATAGTTAAAGTTAGAATCAATTCTGATGAGACAACATACTTGCCAAAGATTGGTTCATCCGGCGGGAAAGGAATTAATAACAATTTACTTTTGTTGGTGGAGATATTTATTCTGCTTAAATTTGCGATGCACTTAAAATTTATACAAGTATGATTAGATTAAATGTTTTTATTCAGGTAAGTGCGGAGAACCGTGCCGCAGTATTGGAATCTGCCAAAGAACTGGTCGCATATTCCTTGAAGGACAATGGATGCATTGCCTATGATGTGTTTGAGAGCGCCACTCGCAGCGATGTTCTTATGATTTGTGAAACATGGAAAGATGCAGAGTCATTGTCTGCCCATGAAAAAGCGGACCATTTTGTGGCCCTGGTGCCCAAAATCCAGGGGCTGGCCGCCATGAAGCTGGAAAAATTCGAGTTCTAAATCAGTAGTTTGAGGTAGTAAGGGGTTGTGTGATCATGCGTAAATAAGTATATTTGTGCATTCTTAATATACATATTTATGCTGATTACCCTTATTATCCTTGTTCTCTCCGCTGCCTTTTTTGTAGCAGGCAAAGTCCGTTCGGACATTGTGGCGCTTTGTGCGCTGATTGGTTTATTGATATTTCAGATTCTTACTCCTGAAGAGGCCCTTTCCGGCTTCTCCAACTCGGTGGTGATTATGATGGTAGGCTTGTTCGTTGTGGGCGGCGCCATTTTTCAGACCGGGCTGGCTAAAATGATAAGTTCGCGTATTCTAAAGTTGGCAGGCAAAAGCGAGCTGAAACTCTTCTTGCTGGTTATGCTGGTTACTTCTGCCATTGGTGCTTTTGTGAGCAATACGGGAACGGTGGCTTTGATGCTGCCTATCGTGGTGAGTTTGGCACTGAGTGCAGGAATGAATCCCAGCCGTCTATTGATGCCTTTGGCTTTTGCCAGCAGCATGGGTGGTATGATGACACTTATCGGTACGCCTCCTAATTTGGTTATTCAGAATACATTGACGGGAGCGGGCTTTGAACCGCTGTCTTTCTTTTCCTTTTTGCCGGTGGGTATTGTGTGCGTGATAGTGGGAACCCTGGTTTTAATGCCTCTGACCAAATGGTTTCTCTCCAAGAAAGGCAAAAAGAATGACGGAACATTGTCGGGCAAATCATTGAACCAACTGGTGCAGGAGTACGGACTTTCCAGCAATCTGTTCCGTTTGAGGGCTGTCAATGATTCCCGTCTGATAGGAAAAACCATCATAGACCTGGATGTACGCCGCAAGTATGGTCTGAATATCATTGAAGTACGGCGTGTAGACTCTTCCCAACATAGATTCCTGAAAACTATTACCCAGAAATTGGCATCACCCGATACGACTATTTGGGTGGGCGACGTGCTTTATATTACGGGAGAGGTATCGAACGTAAATCGTTTTGCTGAAGACTTTTTAATGGAAATGCTCGACGGGCATACCACTGAAGAAGCCTCTAAAGCCGACAAGTCCCTTGACTTTTATGACATCGGAATTGCCGAAATTGTGTTGATGCCTTCTTCCAATATCGTGAACCGGACGGTGAAGGAAGCAGGGTTCCGTGATAAATTTAATGTAAATGTATTGGGCATCCGTCGTAAGAAGGAATATATATTACGTGAATTGGGACGTGAGCGTATGCATAGTGGCGATGTTTTGCTGGTGCAGGGTGCGTGGCAGGACATCGCACGGATAAGCAGGGAAGATTCCGATTGGGTGGTATTGGGGCAGCCTTTGGCAGAAGCCGCCAAAGTGACGCTGGATTATAAAGCGCCCATAGCTGCCGCTATTATGGTGCTGATGGTTGCCATGATGGTCTTCGACTTTATTCCCGTGGCCCCGGTGACAGCGGTGATGATTGCCGGCTTGCTGATGGTGCTGACGGGATGTTTCAGGAATGTGGAAGCCGCCTATAAAACGATAAACTGGGAAACAATTGTACTCTTTGCAGCCATGCTCCCCATGTCTCTTGCACTCGAAAAGACCGGTGCCTCGGAATATATATCCAACAGTCTTGTAAGTGGGTTGGGCAGTTATGGTCCTATTGTGTTGATGGCAGGTATCTATTTCACCACTTCATTGATGACCATGTTCATCAGCAATACGGTGACGGCAGTGCTGATGGCCCCTATTGCTCTTCAAAGTGCGATTCAGATTGGAGTAAGTCCCGTTCCGTTCTTGTTTGCCGTGACGGTTGCGGCAAGTATGTGTTTCGCTTCTCCATTCTCTACACCGCCCAATGCACTGGTGATGCCGGCAGGACAATATACATTCATGGATTATATAAAAGTGGGGCTCCCGTTGCAGATTATTATGGGAGTGGTGATGGTATTTGTGCTGCCGTTGTTGTTTCCTTTTTAGCAAAGTATATGACCACTTCATTATGCTGTAATATTAGGCGCGGATTACGTGGAGTAACGCGGACTATGCAAATTGGATTCTTGAAATCTGCGTAATCCGCGCCTAAAAAATAGTAAGGTAGTTTTGACACGTTCCTCCTTTTTACTGTTACAGCTTTATACTCTTTTTCTTTCCTGCATAGCTTATTGTCTTTCTGCCTTTCATCGGCCGGTTTCTCGTACCGGAGTCCTGACCGACCAGGACAACCTTGAACTTGCGGCTTTTCAGCATGTTCGGAAAACTGCTTTCCCGCTCTTCTATCGTCAGAGGACGGGCCTTGTCCTCCCAAGATACACTGCGGTTCAAGGTCTGTCTGTCCTGCTGCTTTTCGTTACTCCAGAAGTCCCACCAGTCTGCGCCTTGAGGGAGGTAAACCGGCGCAAAATCCATTACTAAAGGACGCATGAATGTACCGTCATTGTGGAACACATCCTAGGAAGTGCTGTAAACGTAGGGCAGAAGGCGATAGCGCAGATTAATCACCTTCTCCTGGGCATCGAAACACCACTCGCCACGCTTGCCGAAGTTCCAGATTTCACGGGGCAACTCCGTACCGTGCGAACGCATTATCGGGCAGAAAGTGCCGAACTGCATCCAGCGTCCGGCAAAGAAGCCACCTATGTCACTGTTCCAGTTCGGGATGTTCATCAAGCTATAGTTCAGTGCGGCAGGAATCTGTTTCTCCAGCATGTCCCAAGTGGAGGTCACGTCACCACTCCAGGTGTTGCAGCCGTAACGTTGTTGTCCGATAAATCCGGAACGGGTCAGGATGATAACGCGTTTGTCTTTGCTCAAAGCCTTTTGATGCGAGGCTATTCCGCTGTTGTGCATCAGTGAGTAGACATTTTTTACACTCCGGTAAGACCCCAAGTGAGTGGAGAGGTCATAGTCCGATTCTTGTCGGTTGATATGGTCAGTCTCTGTAGAATCGAGCCACCAGTCGTCGTTGCCGATGTAACTGAAAATGCCTTTATTCAGATATTTCCGATAAATGTCCCTTGCTTCGGGATTGTAGACGTCGTAGGGGCGTGTGCCACTTTTGGGTGGCCAAGTGTTGAAGTTGATAATCATCCCTTTGGCATCCAACTCCTTGCGTTGCTCTGTGTGGGTGCCAAAGCCGGGTCATGCCACAATCATCAGCTTGGCATTCAGCTTGTGACCACTACCAGACTTTCTTTGTTGTAGGGTTTGCCTTCGGGAGTTTTGAAACCTGCACAATGGAAGGCGAATAGAATTCCACACGGATGTCCATTCCTTATGTGGTGCATTTCATTCCTTGAGGTGTGCGTTCTGTGTTCTGGGCGGCACACAAGTTTGCAAGCATGGTTGCACAAGTCAGCACGAAGCCGGCTCTTTTCATAAAATTCATTTTCATGGTTCTTTTAAAATTATGCTGCAAAAGTAGTCCTGAATCCTCTTTAGACGGCAACAATCTTGTTGAAACGGAACAACACTCAGGTTGATTTCTGCATTTTTTCCGCATATTCCGAGGGGTGGCAACCGTACATTTCTTTTGTTCCGCTTCATAACGGCTGCACTGCTTTATCAAGTTGCGGATGCGGAGCAAAAGGATTTCTTCTTTGTGTTTCCGTTCCATCTCCTTTCGGGTGCGGTATATGTAGAGGCGGATGCTTGCTGTAATGATGGCATATCATGAACTTTATATTTGCTGGATGGAATTTTTCCATCTTTATTTTCTCCCTTTCCAGATACTGATAATTTTTTTGCCTATTGCCAAAATATTCAGCAGTGATACAGCAAAAAATAATAGGCAACCGATCAATATACATGGAAGCAGTGATCCGCTCTCCAATTGCGGGAAGAGGCTTTGGACTACTTCTATATAGTAACTGCGCACCCATGCCACGCAGCCGATGGCGAGGAGCAGTACCAGTACATTCAGCCCTACTGTCAGTATATAATAAGGTGTGGCTACCTGCGTCGGGCTATATCCTATCAGCAGCAGGTTTTCCAGTTTTACCGTATTCTTTTGGAGAAGCAGGAAGATGCTCAGCATCAGGATGTAGAATGACAGAATGCTGATGAACAATCCTACTCCCATGACGATGGCCGTAATGAGGCGCAGGAAATAAGTTGTCTTCCCGGCATCCAGATTGTTGCCTTCAGTTTCGTAATTCTTTTGCTGGAAATAGTCGGTGATGGCTGTGTCGGTAGGATTCTTTACTTCCACAATCAGCCGGGACGGTTCCGCTTCTTTCTCCGGTGCGAAATTCTTATTGGCCCAGTCCATGAAGGATTGGGGAACGAGAATGGTATTCAGCCGGTTGGAGAATCCTACAATGTTGCCTTTATATTGTTCCACACGTCCGTTACCCCGCATCATCACATCCATTTGTACCAGACTCATCAGGCCTTCGGAGAGTTTCGGCAGACTCCGGCTTTGTGCAAAGCCAAAGTTGTAGAGGTTCAGATAGTTACGTGGAATGATGATGGGAATTACCCGGGCATCTTCGTCAAAATGCCATTTGTCCAGACTGACATCCACATATTCGTCGGGTACAGACTCGAAAAACATCTCTGTTGACAGACGGATACCGGCTTCCTGCATACCGAGTCCGGCAGAAACCTTGAACTGGGAAGGAGTGAACGCGCCTACCCCCTTAGTAAAAGGTTGGGCTTTCAGGTCCTTTATCTCCTCTTTGGAGAAGGTATTGCTTTTCCCGGCAAAGCTGCCCAGAGTACTGATTTTTTTGGTAGCAATGATATACTCCTTCTTCATGAAACTATCCCCTTCCGTAAAAACGGGAAGGACATCACGATAGAATTGTACGCTCAGCAATACAATCATCATGCCGAAGAGATTGGCGAGGAAAAAGCCTGCCAGCTGTCCGACACTGATGTGCTGGCGGAGAAGTTTCCAAACAAGTCGATTCATATTAGCTACATTTATAATTTATAAATTTCGTCATACTCTAGTTCCAGATGCTTACCTATGGAAGTCACTATGATTCCCGCTTCTTGGCGGCTGGCTTCTTCTGTCAGCAGTCTGCCCATGATTGTTCCGTTCTCGTTATCCAGATGGCTGATGGGTTCGTCCAGGAAGATGAAGTCGAAAGGCTGGCAGAGGCTGCGGATAAAGGCGACTCTTTGTTGCTGGCCAAAAGATAGCTTTCCGGCTTTTTCGTTTACCTTGTCGTCAATGCCGATGGCCTCAAAGAGGGTAAGGACTTCTTTCCTTTTTTTGAAATTGGTAAGCCGGTTCTTCAGTTGTATGTTCTCGATGGCGGTAAGTTCGGGAAAGATACGCAACTCCTGAAAAAGAATGCTGAGAGAGTGTTTGCGTATATCTATCCAGTCATTGACGGAGAGTGAACGGATATTGCGTTCATCAAAGTTGATGATTCCCTGATAATCGTGCCGATAGCCGTAAATATAGCTACAAAGCGATGACTTTCCGGTACCCGAAGCGGCTTCTATGAGATAACGTTTCCCTTTGTGGAACGTAATGTCCCGATGCCATACGTCTGAGGTAATGGCATCACGGTCGGCAAACACTTGAGGTAGTGTTTGCCGTAGGTGAATCCTATTCATGAGTGGTATTAATCCTTAATCTCTAATCTTTAATCCTTAAATTACATTCCTGCAAACTGCTTGATGAAGTCCACAATCTGTTTCAACGCATTTACATCCTTATTCTTCAGTTGCAGGGTAACGGTTGCCTTGTCCTCGTTACCGACAGCTTCCAGATACGAGATATTGCCGAGCAGCGAGTAATAGGTGCTATACTCTTGTCCGCCGAACCCAACAAGCAATTTTATAACGGGCAGGTCGAGTACGGCTTCCGCATTGATGACAAAGGCTGTACGCTTGCCTTTCAGACTGGAAGCGAAGTCTGTTTCTTTGGCAGACGGGTCAGCGGTCTTGCAGGCATTCTTATACAGCAGTTCGTCGTTGGTGGCGTACATTTGTTTGTCTCGTATGCCGAAGAAAATGTTGATAGCGCGTGATTTATAGACATATTCATTCTCATTCAATTTCACGATGTCTTCGCCGCGTTTCAGTCCCAGTTCGGACTTTTTCTCATAAAGGGCTTTCAGAGGAGCATCGTTCTTTACGCTGGCGTAGGCAAGGAAAGAAGGATTACTGTTCATGGTTACATTGATAAGGCCTATGGTCAGGTCGTTGTGGAAAGCACTGAACAAGTCCTTTACTTCAGCGGCTTTGGTAATGGAGAAATCGTTGCGGAACTGCTCATTCTCTTGCAGTACATTGTAGAACTCCTCTCCATTGATACCTATGCTGAGCAGTGCCAGCGTAGATTTGGGGAAATATTTCAGAAATGTGTTTTCGATGGGGCAAGTGCTTTTGGCCTGCTTTTCGAAGAGAGCTTTCAGTTCTGCATTCTCTGTATAGTTATCTATCTTCAGCTCAATTTTTCCTTTTTCGAAAGAGAGGCTTCCCAGCATCTTCAAATCTTTCAAATCAATACTTTGGGATATTCCGTAATTCAGCGGATTGGCATAGGCACTCAGCAGGCTGGAGGGAGTAATGAGCATGTTGACGTCTCCGTTCTGCTTTTGCATCTTCTTGAAAGCAGTATTGCTGTTGATACTGTTCTCTTCCGTCTGTTTCAGTAGGGCGGGTATTTCCTCCTTGACTTTTTCCAATTGCGATGTGCCGGTGTAGTTCACCACCATAAGCGTGGTGGGAGTGAAAGCGAGCAGTGCCTGCTTGTTGATTTGTGCAAAGCTGTAGCCGTCCGCTTCTGACACGTGGCTGATTATCTGTTCTTTCTCCGTAACTTCCAGCAGTTTTAGCAAGTCATCCTTGTTCTGAACCTTGGCTACCATGGTGGTGTAGGGGAACGAGGGAGCATTGAAGATATAGATGGGCGCATGAACGTCCACTCCCGATTTGGCAGGGTCTTTCAGTACAGCCTCCAATTGTTGGAAAGTGGCTGCATTCATATCGCTTTTCAAGGCATCTGTCAGCTTTTGCAGTGCTTCTTTAGTCTCTTTATCTTTGGTACCGGCCTTGTCTGCCAATGATTTTAAATTGACAGCGATGACTTGCGAGGCATCGGAGGGAATCACATTGGTATATTCCGACTTTTTGGACGAACAAGCGCTTATCAGCACGATGAGCATTGCCAGTACTGAGAAGTGGAAGAATAGGTTCTTTTTCATATAGTTTTTGTTTTAGTGAGTATCATTGATTCTGTAAGTTGAGGATGTGGCAGGCAACCAGTGCCGCCGTCTCTGTGCGCAGCCTTGATTTTCCCAGGCTGATGGGGATAAACCCGTTTTCCGCCGCCTTCCGGACTTCCTCTTCGCTGAAGTCTCCTTCGGGACCGATTAGTACGAGGGCATCCTCTCCGGGATGTACCATATCCTTCAAAAGCGGTTTTTCGCCTTCATAACAGTGGGCGATGAATTTCTGGCCCGGAAAAGGCTGTGTGATGAACTTGTTGAAGTCTGTCATCTCATTCAGTTGGGGCAGGCGTGCCTTGAGCGACTGCTTGATGGCGGAAACCAGTATTTTGGAAATGCGCTCCGTCTTGATGACTTTCCGTTCCGAGAAACGGCAGTTCAGGAATGTCAGTTCGTCAAACCCAATTTCCGTCGCTTTCTCGGCAAACCACTCTGTGCGGTCCATATTCTTGGTAGGCGCCATGGCAATGTGCAGATGACCTTTCCACAAGGGGGCTTGCGGAAGGGTTTCCAGGATATTCACCAGACAGCGCTTGTTTGTAGCCGTACTGATTTCGGCACGATAAAAGCAGCCTTTTCCGTCTGTCAACATGGCCTCGTCTCCAGCCTGCAAGCGCAAGACGCGTACGGCGTGTGCGGCTTCCTCTTCGGGCAGCTCTGCGTGGGCTTGTATGTCGGGGGTATAGAATACGTGCATATTACAAATTGTTCTTGAGTTGGTTAATCTGGTCTCTTAGCTGTGCGGCACGTTCATAGTCCTCTTCATCGACTGCTTTTTGCAGGGCCGTTTTCAGTATGCCTATCGTGTCTTCCTGCAGCAGTTCGTCTTTGTCCGGTTCGCTGCCTTCCATCGGGTCGATGGAACCTTCGACGGTTTTCAGACATTCTGCTTCGAGGATGTCTTCGTAGACAAAGATAGGGGCATTCATGCGCAATGCCAGGGCAACGGCGTCGCTGGTACGCGCATCAATCCGGAGAATGGTTTCTTCGGCTTTCATATAAAGGTAAGAGTAGAATACTCCGTTGTCTACTTTATAGATAAGAATACGCATCAGTTTTACGCCCAGCACTTCAAGAACGGAAGCGAATAGGTTATGGGTCAGCGGACGGGGCGGTACAATACCTTTCATCTCGATGACCATAGCTTGTGCTTCGGTGGCACCTATAATAATCGGAAGCTGGCGCTCGCCGCCCGCTTCACCCAGTACCAGGGCATAGGCGCCCGCTTGCGCCTGGCTGTTGGAAATGTTTAGTACTTGTAGTTCTATCTTCTTCTTATTCATACCTATTAAATCAACCTGATTCTCAATCAGTTTTTCTCTATTTTCTCCGGATTATGCTTATAGCGGAATACTATTCCAAATAACAGACCAATGACTAAGGCATATCCTGCAAAGATAAACCATACCGGTGTCCAGTCGCGGCTTACCAGTCCTCCGCCTTCGGCATATACCGAGAAGGCATCCACCACGGCTCCGCTGGCATAACCTCCGATGATGGCTCCCACACCGTTCGTCATCATGAAGAACAAGCCTTGTGCGCTGGCACGGATACTGGGATGTGCCTCCATTTCTGTAAACAGCGAGCCCGATACATTGAAAAAGTCAAATGCCATGCCGTAGACAATCATCGAGAGAATGAGCATCCAGAGTCCGCTTCCCGGGTCTCCGAGGGCAAAGAGCCCGAAACGGAATACCCATGCAAACATACTTATTAACATAACACGCTTGATTCCGAAATGTTTCAGGAAGAAGGGGATGGCAAGGATAAACAGCGTCTCACTCATTTGCGAGATGGAGAGCAGGATGACGGAGTGTTTTACACCGAACGAATCTGCATATTCGGGTATGGAAGCAAACGAACCCAGGAAAAGGTCGCCGTATGTGTTTGTTATTTGAAGGGCGGCTCCCAGCAACATGGAGAATAGGAAGAAGATGGCCATCTTCTTGCGCTTGAACAGCACCAGTGCATCCAGTCCGAAAGCGGAGAGCATCGTTTTTCCTTCGCAGCGCATGGGAGGGCAGGCAGGCAGGGTGAAGGCGTAAAGCCCCAGCATGGCTGCCGAGATGGCTGCCACATAGAGTTGTGCCGCACTTGCCTTGAACCCGGTAAGGTCCACAGCCCACATGGCACAGATAAAGCCTACCGTTCCCCATACACGGATGGGGGGGAAGTCTTTCACCAAATCCATTTTATATCTTTCCAGCGCATTGTAGGACACGGTGTTGGCCAGGGATAGCGTGGGCATATAAACAAGCATGTTGAGCAGCATGGCCCAGTACATGTGGGTGTACGTAGTGGCAGTGGAAGCATAAATCAGAGCACCGGCACCGATGAGGTGAAGTATGCCGTAAAGGCGTTCGGCGTTTATCCATTTGTCGGCGATGATACCGGTCAGTCCGGGCATTATCAGTGAGGCTATACCCATGGTTGCAAAGATTGCTCCGATTTGTCCGCCTTCAAAATGTAACGTACCGCCCATGTAACCACCTAATGAAATCAGCCATGCTCCCCAAACGAAGAATTGCAGGAATTGCATGGCAGTGAGTCGGAATTTGATGCTCATAATATTAGCTTTTTATATTTTAAATTATGTAATAGATGCAAATGTACAATGAGACTAGGAGAAAAACAAGTTCTGTACGGCTTTTTCTTCAACGAAAGAGATTAATGAGGGATGGATTTTGGGAAGGAATGTATTATAAAAAAAGAAGGGTATCTATCCCAGACACCCAATCTTTATTAACCTTAAATCTAATACCATGAAAAACACAGTGCAAATATACACGGTTTATGTTATATAACATACTGTTTTGACGTTTTTCTGCTTTTTATTAACTCTATTTAAGAAAAGCAGGCTAACAAAGCCTGCTTTTTCCTTTATTCTACATATAGAACCAGTCCTTTCAGGTATTCCCCTTCCGGATGATAGATGCTGACCGGGTGGTCGGCAGGTTGCGTCAGTTGGTGCAGGATGCGTACGCTGCGGCCGGACATGGCAGCGGCTGTGAACACGGCGGTGCGGAAGTTTTCTTTGCTGACGGCTTGCGAACACGAGAATGTGAAGAGGATGCCGCCGGGCTTGATTTTCTCGAAAGCCTTGACGTTCAGTTTGCGGTAGCCTTGCAGGGCATTGCGCAGAGCATCGCGGTGCTTGGCAAAAGCAGGAGGGTCAAGAACTATCAGGTCGTATTGGTCGCCCATGCGGTCAAGGTATTTGAAGGCATCTTCTGCATAGGCGGCATGGCGGGTGTCACCCGGGAAGTTCAGTTCGATGTTCTTGTTGGTCAAGTCGATGGCTTTGGCGGAGCTGTCCACGGAATGCACCAGTTTGGCGTCTCCACGCATAGCATATACGGAGAAGCCGCCGGTATAGCAGAACATATTCAGTACGCTGCGGCCTTTGGCATAACGTTCCAGTAGCGAACGGTTCTCGCGTTGGTCTACGAAGAAACCGGTTTTTTGGCCTTTCAGCCAGTCGATGTGGAACTTCAGGCCGTACTCCATGGCTACATTGTCCGTGCTGCCGCCTTTCAAGAAACCATTCTCCGGATAGAGGTCGGCCTTGAAGGGAAGGGTCGTCTCCGATTTGTAATAGATATTGTCAATCTGGCTGCCCATCACTTCGGTAAGGGCATCGGCAATGGCCATGCGGTCGAGGTGCATGCCGGCAGAATGTGCCTGCATCACTGCGGTGCGGGCATAAATGTCGATAACAAGCCCCGGCAGGTTGTCTCCCTCCCCGTGCATCAGGCGATAGGTGTTGTTTGTCGGGTTTCCGGCTATGCCGATACTGCGGCGCATGTCGTATGCTATGCTGAGTTTGCGTTTCCAGAAGTCCGCATTGATTTCTTCTTCTTGACGGAAAGTCAGTACGCGTACGGCGATACTGCCAATCTGAAAATGCCCTTTGGCTATGAATTCCTTTTTGGACGTGTAGATTTCAACAACTTCCCCTTCTTCGGGCTCTCCGTCGAAATGTGCGATGGCGCCGGAAAACACCCACGGGTGAAAACGCTTTAATGACTCCTCTTTATTGGGTTTAAGGTATACTTTGTACATATATATAATGTGATTAATGTGGTAATGTGATAATGTGCATCACATTACCACATTATTATTGGCTTCTATCTCAAAATCTCCTGTCCGTTTCAGTTCTTGCAGCTTGTTGTAGATGTTGAGGCATGCCCAGGCATCGGTGGCGGCATACAGTTTCTGCGGTTCGGTCAAGGTTTCGGCTTCCCAGTTGGAAAGGCGCTGGCTTTTCGAAATCTTTTCCCCGAAGAGGATGGCGTATATCTTCTGCAGGCTTTTGTCCTGGATGCCGAAAGCGCGGACATATTCCTGCAATTCGATGCAGGCATGCTGTTCGAAGGGCGCGCGTTTGTGCAGCATCATGAAGTCGTCCCGCAAGGAAAGGCCTACTTTCGTTACGCTTGGGTTTTCCAGCAATGTGATAACCGGCAGAGTCAGTCCCGTCAGGTTGAGGCGGAACAGAAAGCAATGTTCCTCTGAGGAAATCTGTAGCAGGGCCACCTTGTGTATCTGTCCTTTTGTGAACGATGGACGGGTTTCGCTGTCTATGCCCAGCAACGGGCAGGACTTCAGATAGGCGACTGCCTTTTCCGCTTCCCATGGTGTCTGTACGACATGTATCTGTCCCGGAAAGGCGGCTTTGGGCAGGTCTTTCACTGTTTCTTTATCTATTGTTCTTTTGATAACCATAATTTAATATTCAAAGTCTGCGGTTTCCTCCTCTTCATCCTCGCCTTGCGCATACTTCACCTCGTGCAGGGCACGCAGGGTGTTGACAAGCTTCTGTCCCCAATGGAGGCGGAAGTTTTCCTGGCAGATGGCAAGCGAATCGTTCATCGTCTCGTTGAAACCCAGCTGGAATACGAAGATAAAGTCCTTGATGTCCTGGTATATGTCGGCCAAGTCTTCGGAAATGTTCCTGGTGATGGGCTGGTCACTATACTTCATGTCGGATACGAATACGTCCAGGTAGTCGTCTTTCTCGGCCAGGATATTGGCGAGGTTCATGCGGAGTACCTCATAGGTCTCTTCGGTGACGAATGTTTCCGGCGCCTCGTCTCCTATGGTTTCGCACTCGGGCAGCATGGAGGCCTTCAGGTAGAGCAGCGGAAGTATTTTTAAGGAGGTATCGACGAACGCGGAACGTTTCACCCCTTCCGCTTGTTCCAGAAACTTACAAAACTCGGCGGCTACGGTCACAAACTCTACGGCATTCCGGTCGAATATCACTTGACTTTCTTTTTTCATATCTTCTTGATTTGAAACGCAAAGATAGCGCAAACCGAAAGTAGAAGCAAATTAATTGGCAGGATTATTCTTTTTTCACTACATGATATTCTGTTCCTCTTGTCTTCCGGCGGCTGCTGATGCCCAGTTTGTGGAGTGCACGTCCGAACAGAGCCACTTTATTGATGGACAGCCGGTCTTTGGTCTTGGTTTGCAAGAAGGAGAGAATCTCCATAGGGGTCATCCAGTCTCCTTCCTCTTCATTTTCGGCGGGATGGAAGTGGCAGAGGAAGAGCTGTTCCAACGGTGTGGGCTGTTCAAACTCCCGGTTGGTCTGTTTCAAGATGGCTTCGTCGGAATCGTCCAGCCAGTAGCGTTCACCTTTGGCTATGGCATCCATGGCTTGTGCGTAGAGTTGCCGGTAGTTGATGGTGACATTGGTATGGATGGGGCCGGTGACTTCGATGCAGATGAAACGGCGGCTGCCGCTGGGGTCTGTCAGCAGGTCTTTCTGGTTGCTGGTTGCTATAAAGGAGGCGTAGCGTCTTATTTCCTGGATGGCGGTGCCGTAAGGCTTGCGCAGGTTTGCCACGGGTTTCTGCAGCAGATGCTTTAGAAAACCTTGCTGATTGACGCTGATTTGGTCGAATTCGTCGATGTTTATCAGGAAAAAGCGGCCGAGGCTCCGCTCTGCGTCCTGCTTGCTTTTGAAGTCGATACTGTCGGTATATCCGAAGCGCAGTTCGGGTGGCAGCAGGATGCGGCAGAAGGTACTTTTACGATAGCCTTGGGCTTCGACCAGTAGGGGAGACGTGTTGTTTCCATGCTGACGGTCGATGTTTTGCCAGTGCGCCGTCATGCTGAGAAACCAGCGGTAGAAGAGTTCCCGCCAGTACGGATTGTTGCAGGGGACGAGGTCGGCCAATGCGCGGATACGGTCCTTGCCGTCCCAATGTCCGGTGCTGTTCAGATATTCTTCGATGGGGTTGTACAAGGGAATGGCGTCCGAGTTGAGGTAGCGTGCCACATCTCTGTCCCATACGCTGATTCCTTCTTTCAGGGCATTCTGTCCGATACTGCTTCTTACCCGCTGGTCGGCAGGGCGGAAATGGAAGTGTATGGAGTCCCGTTGGCGGAATTCCAATTCTCCCAGCACGGTGTTCCAGCGGAACTCATAGCGTCTGTTCATGAATTCTTCCAGGCGGAAGGCGGTGATTTGGTCGCGGGTCATGCTGCTGCGGGTGCCGAAGCCTTTGCATTCGCGGTAGAGGTTGTGCAGGGTCATGCGCACCAGTTGTTCATCCGCTTCGCGGTAGTAGTGCATCATGACTTGACGTACTGCCTCTTCTTCGGGAATGCCGGCTTTGTAGCAATGCCCGGCAAGCAGGTAGAGCAGGGGGCGAAGGTCATCGCCCCGTTTCCAGTTTTCCAGCTCTTCGAAGGTACGGTTCAGGGCGGCTTCGAAGAGGATGGAGAAGGTTTGGGAGGCCGGATAGCCGGGGGCAATGCGCATCAGCGGGTTTGCTTCGGTCTGTTTCCGTTGGCCGAAGGTGGGCTCGTCGGGCACGGACAAAGGCTGTTCCAGACAGAAAGGGACGGCAGACGGATTGTAATAGGGACGGTCATCGAGCGTCATGCGGCAGCTTTGCTCCACGGCAGGTTCTTTCAGTGTGATGGGGTAGGGGAGCAGGGGCTGGTAACAGTTTACGGCGAGCCGGTAGGCAGCGGTATGAAACAGCCTGATTTTTTCTTCCTGCCTGGGGCGCGAACCGTCGGGGGTGGCAAACAGTACCCATATTTTTACGCTTCGTCCGCTGCTTCCGCAAAAGGCGGCAAAAGTTTGCGGCAGCAGGGCCGCCTGGCGCTTTACTTGCTCCACTTCCACGGCATTGGCCAGGTGGTTGACTTCAATCTGTACCAGTCCGTTGTAGGTTTTCAGGTATCTTTCCCCCTCTTTGCTGCGGGCATATTCTGCGGCAGGGCAGATGCGTGGCAGTTTGTCTATGCAGGGGTAGTGTCCGTTGCTTCCGGTGATGTGGGGAATGAGGCTGCGCAAGGCGGATATGTGTCCGGCTTTGTTCTCGGTTTTCATCTTCTCCATCAAGGTGTCGCTGGGCCATGTGCTGAATGTCTCTTTGCCGGTTTCACGAGCGGTGCGTATAAGGGTAAGTTTCATGGGGTGCTTGCTGTATTAAAGTCCGCAAAGCTACTGAAAAATGACGGGACAGCCGAGGAAAAGTGGAATTATGATGAAACTTCTCATATTTATTCCGGCTGTACGTCGTAATCCGACTGGTTTTTCACGCCGACAATGTCTTGCTTCCTCACCTCGGTTGTTAATATGTGCTGCAACTGCTGTGAGGTCAGCGTCTCGGTGGGAGAGAACTCAGCCGACTTCATATAGCTTAAAATGGCATTGCGCAGCTGACCTCCTTCCGGAGTGTGGCGAATTGCTTCGAGGTTGCTCATACAAACCAATACCTTACCGTTGTCTACGGCAAATTCGAACAGCAAGCCTAACTTGTGGTTCCGCTCCACATTGTCTACTACTTGGATAAGCGGCTTGTATTCGTGGCGTGTAGCGTTCAGAATAAAGGGACGGGCATGGCGTACGATGCTCCACCATTGCCAGTTGCTATGGCACTCGGTGGGGAACTGCCGGAACAAGGGATGTTTCTCGTCCATCAGCAAGGAGAGGGTGCCCGGCGAAACTTCGCGGCCGGCGTTTTCCGAAATGCTTTTGAACATGGCATAGTTCCAGTAGTCAGGAGTAAAAAGTCCGCCTACACTCTGTTCTTCAATGGCTTTGTGGTCGGGTATAAGCAGTATCTTCCCTCCTTGGCTCAGTCTCTTTCGCGCCTCGTCATCCAAGGACTGACAGATGAAGATGTCCGCTTCGCTTTCCGGTGTCCGGTCGGGGTATACCCATAAGTTATAATAGTTATGATAATTCCCGGTGGTCAGTGTCAGTCGCAATTGGGCAGGCTTGTCTATTTCGGTAAGGGTGCTTTTCAACTCGCCCACCTGCATTACTTTTCCTTGCTCTACATGGGCGGGGACTTTGCCTTCGCGAACAAAAGTTACGTTGTCACTCAGGCTTTCCAGACGCCAGTATAATGCATCAGACCATGGTTGCTCTTCGTAATTTGTCAGGGCGAGGCCTATGTTCAGCTCTTCTTTGTTGCTGTAACAGTAGGTGTCCATAAGCGCCAGCGGTACCACCGGAGCACAAAAGCCGCGGAATGTTTCGGGAGTGACAATGCCTTTGCTGTCCATGAAAGCATCCAGAATGCCTACCAGTGCCGAGCCTTGTCCGGGAAAGTCTTGAAGGTCGAGCATCTGGAATCCGCCTAAACCGGCAGTGCGCAGGCCGTATTCAATATCAGCCTTGTAGCATTCGACGGCAAACCGGCCGGTGGCCTGATGGAATGCGTCAATCTGGTCCTGTAGTCCATTTTCATTGAGCCGGTCACGGAATATCTCCAAGTTATATGGATGCAATACGCCGGTGTATTTCTCCAACTCCTTGTAGTCGGGATAAATTTGGAACTGTCCGGTTTCGTGACTGATGACCGGTCGGGGAGATTTCGCTATGGCGGCAGTATAATCCGCACGGGTATTGGGACGGGTGTTGTTCAAGATACCTCCCTTTTCGGCATCGACAAAGGCAAACGAACTGCGTACGTGCGTTGTATAGCCTTCGCCTCCTCCTACCCGGCAGGTTGTCAGATAATCTTCACCGTCTATGGCACCTCCCCAACCCAGGAAGTTGTTGGAACCGAACGAATAGAGATGGCGGTTGTCATGTTTTCTGAATCCGTCCAGCCAATTGCGCATCAGGTCAACGTCGCCACCCAACTCGTTGCCCAGTCCCAACATGGTGAATGAGGGGTGATTGCCCATGTAGCCGAGGGTCATATAGGCTTCGTTCAGCAAGAAGTCATTCAGGCGATGGTTGTCCGGTGAAATGCTTCCCCATAAAGGCAACTCGGCCTGGAAATAGATACCCTCGATGTCGGCAGCGGCAAAAGCGGCGCGGGGCGGGGTGTAGGAATGGCAACGGTAGTAGTTGATGCCATAACTCTTGGCTGTCTGAAAAACTTTTCGCCAGGACTTTACATCCATCGGCGCATATCCGGTAAGTGGGAATACGCAAGCGTCGTGTTTGCCGCGCAAGAAGGTCTTGAAGCCGTTTATGGTGAACTGAGTACCTTCGGTGGCAAAGTCGCGCATACCGAAATCTGTTATTATATTGTCTTTACCCTCGTTTGTGGCAAGGGTCACGTTCAGTGCATAAAGTGTGGGGTGGAATTCGCTCCATGTCTGCATCCGGTTGCCCATGTCGAGCACCAGTTCTATCTTATTTTCACCTTTGCTCAAGCCGACTTGTTTTTCCATGTCCGGCAACTGGTGTTCTTGTTGGGTGTTCCACGTCTTGGCAGAAAGGGTCACTATGCCCGATTGCTCTGAATCGCTGTATATGTTTACATGGATGCGGGCCTTTTTCTCCTTTACAGATGGGTAGACTTGTACCTGCTTGAGATAGGTGTGTGGGGTCGCTTCGATGTAGAAGTCGCCCAGAATGCCGTTCCAGTTGGTTTGTGTGCCGTCGGTCCAGGCATGCGAGCTTTGGATTTCGGCTGGTACGGAGCTGGGGGAATTGTCAATGCGTATCTTTATATGGTGGCTGCCGGGTGCCAAGGCCGGCAGGCTATAGCAGTGAGGTGCATAGATATGTCCCAACGTGCCTATACTGTCTCCATCTATCCAGAGAGTGCTGGGTTTTGTACGCTCCATGAAAAGTATCAGGCGTTTCCCTTCCATCTGTACGGGAATTTCAACATCTTTTTCATATTCTACGATGCCGGAGTAGGGATAAGTCCGTGTCAACTGGGAGGTTACATTGGTGGGATGCCTGCCGTCTCCCAACTTGTTTTCATCCGTCGTACCGGGCAATGTGCAGTTCCCTAATGAACTGTTCCAATTTCCTGATAAATCGATTCGTTCTCTTATTGTCTGGAATTCTTTTTTGTCTGTACATGATGCCAGACATGCCAATAAGCATAATACAATGAAATTTCTCATAAACTACCTGTTTTTCATGGCCGGTGATTGATTGACCGGTTGCAAATATAGGGCATTGCTCCCGTCTCTCTGTATACAAAATGTTTCCAATTATGTGACGGGATGTTTTTTTATTGCTATCTTCATGCTTGATATTAGTGTTGTTGAGTGTTCGTCATTATAACCAATCTTTTCACCATACGTCGTTACTCTATTGATTTTTCCGTGTGCTGCAACCGGTAAAAGTTTTTCTGTCTTTCAATCTTGTTCTGCAGTTCCTCTTCGGTGGGCATATAAAGCATGCATTTGGATACTGTTACTAAATTGGAAAAACGGCAATTTGTGTAGGCGTAAATCTTGGAAAAGTGGCATAAATCCTTTATATTTGCAATGGAAAAGAGGCATAGTGTGATTATTGCATTTAATAATCGAATAAACAAGAATAGGTTATGATAAAAAGAAAGATAGATGATTACATTCGCAATTACTACGAAACTAACCGTAACGCCCTGCTTATTACTGGAGCACGACAAATAGGTAAGACATATTCCATTCGTCAGTTCGGTAAGACGTTTAAAAGTTTCATTGAAGTCAATTTCGTCGAGATGCCCGAAGCGGTGGATTTGTTCAAGGGAGCAAAGAGCAGCGGTGATATTCTGCTCCGTCTATCGGCAATCACCTCCGTGCCGCTCATCAAGGGTGAAACGCTCGTCTTTTTCGACGAAGTACAGCAATGTCCCGATATTGTTACGGCAATTAAGTTTCTGGTGGATGACGGTTCGTATCGTTACATCTTGAGCGGTTCGTTGCTGGGCGTAGAATTGAAAGACCTGCGCTCGGAACCGGTTGGCTACATGGGTGTAAAGGATATGTTCCCACTCGATTTCGAGGAGTTTATTTCGTGTGTGGGTATAAATGACGCCGTTATCGGGGCATTGCATGAGGCATGGCGGAATCGCACTGCCGTCGATGAGTTTGTCCACGGCAAAATTATGGAGCTGTTCCGGCTCTATCTTGTTGTGGGCGGTATGCCTGCGGTCGTGAGCAAATATCTCGAGAGTAACAACCTGCAAGAGGTGATGACTGTGCAGCAGGATATCATTCGTCTGTACAAACGTGACATCGCCCAGTATGATCCTAATAACAAACTCTACATCGAGGAGATTTTTAATCTTATTCCCCCTGAGCTAAACGCTAAAAACAAACGCTTCATACTGAAACGATTGAATGAGCACGCAAAGTTCGACCGGGTCGAGAACAGTTTTTTATGGCTGACGAACGCGGGCGTGGCGCTACCCGTCTATAATGTGGAGGAGCCGAAAATGCCGCTCCTGCTTGCACGTTCACGCAATCTGTTCAAACTCTTCCAAAGTGATATCGGACTGCTGGCCAGCCAATATGCCGAGGGCATTCAGATGCGGATTATAAAAGGTGATAAGGACATCAATTTCGGTTCAATTTACGAGAATGCCGTAGCGCAGGAGTTGGTGGCTCACGGCATTGTTCCCTACTATTACAACAACAAGAAGCGCGGTGAATTGGATTTTGTTATTGAGCTTGAGGGTAAGGTACTGCCTATTGAGGTAAAATCAGGTAAAGATTACGAGACACACCGCGCTTTGTCCAACATCATGGATTGCGAGGAATACGACTTCTCCGAAGCAGTTGTGTTCAACAACGGTAATCTGCGCGTCGCAGGTAAGATTATCTATGCCCCGATCTATATGGCGATGTTCTTCGAGAAAAGCAATGTTGCTCCGACTTTTTATAAAGTGGATTTATCGGGACTGTAAAGTGTTCTATTCGGAAAATAATGCTTGCTATTGAAAAAGATTAGCATTCCTTTGCCAAGCCCCCTGCTTTTCATTATCTTTGCCTCTGTAGTTTGTAGTTGCGCACAGTCGTGGAATGTCTTTCTCATAGTTGTGAAGAAGGTGTATCACAAATATGAAGAAGGTGAACCACAGCTGTGCGCATCTTTTGTTGATAAGCTTTCAGTAGAAGGAAGAACGCTTCTTTGCGTAAGGAAGACCTATGCTCTGCCTAATAAAAGCCGGTACTTTGCATGAGCGAAACCTGCAGACAGCAACAGAAATGAATCTAAAAATGGAGGAAAGAATATGGCAATTTTATTTGATTGGTACGAAAACCCGAAAACGAAGGATAAACAAGGGGAAGAGCTGACCCTGCACCCCCGGATTAAACTGAACGGCTCCACAACGACCGATGAACTGCGCAGGCATATACAAGAATACTGCTCGCTGACCGAGACGGATGTACTGGCGGTACTCGATGCTTTGTCGCATTTTGTGGGACGCGAGCTGGGGGAGGGCAGGCAGGTACATTTGGACGGCATCGGTTACTTTGTTCCCACGCTGACCTGCACGGAACCGGTGACACTGGAGACAAAGCGGAAAAGTACTAAGGTGAAGTTGAAAAACATCACTTTCAGACCGGACAAGGCGCTGCGCAGTGAGATAGGAGTATTGAAGGTAAAGCCGCTGAAATTGCGGAATCTCACGAAAAAGAGGCTGACGGATGATGAGGTGAAGCAAAAAGTGGTGAACTATCTACGTAAGAATGAGTTCATCACCCGCAGTGTTGTACAGTCGATTTGCGGCATGACCCGCACGACTGCGACGCGGCAGATTCGTCGTCTTTGTGAGGAGAATGTGTTGGTGAACAAAGGGTTGCAGAAACAGCCGATTTATTTTTTGAAGGAAAAAGAGTAGGTTGATGCGTATAGGGCTTGCATGGATTGCGTCATGTAGGCAAAATCTGCCTGCATGCTTGCATGAGGTCTGCTTGCATGGCGCAATCTGTTGTAAATTAGTGCGCTATGTCATTTCATGCAAGCATGTAAGTAAAACATGCGATAAAACTGCAGTTGTAGATTAGGAATACCTATAATCGGCAGACGAGAAATTAAAGAATGAAAACAACGCGGCAGAAGGATAGTTTTTATTATTTTTGCAATCAATTCTCAATAGTTATTTAAAAAATATGGCAAAGAAAAATTCAACAGCTAAAGATACGGAGCTGTCACTCTCGTTTTTTGGGAAAGTGGCAGCGTTATTTAGAAGTGAAACTGTTCATTTCGTTATCGGCTTGGTACTGGTAATCTTTTCGGTTTATTTGTTGCTCGCCTTTTCGTCGTTCTTTTTCACGGGAGCGGCAGACCAGAGCATCATTGACGGAGGCAGTGCGCAGGAGCTGATTTCCACCAATAATGGGGTGAAGAACTACGCCGGTAGCCGCGGTGCGCAGTTGGCCAGCTATCTGATAAATGATTGTTTCGGTGTATCGTCTTTCCTGATTCTCGTGTTCCTGGCTGTGGCGGGATTGAAGCTGATGCGGGTGCGTGTGGTGCGCTTGTGGAAGTGGTTCATCGGCTGTTCGTTGATGCTGGTGTGGTTCTCGGTATTTTTCGGTTTTGTGTTTGTAGACCAGTACAAGGACTCTTTCCTCTATCTGGGCGGTATGCACGGATACAATGTCAGCAACTGGCTTGTGTCTCAAGTCGGTGTGCCGGGAGTATGGCTGCTATTGTTGGTAACTGCCATCTGCTTCCTCATCTATCTGAGTGCACGGACTGTCATCTGGTTGCGCAGATTGTTTAGTCTCAGCTTCTTGAAGCGTAAGGAGAAGGCGGAAAGTGTGCAGGGTGAAACGCCGGAAGAGTTCAAGACCTCTTGGGGTGCAAAGGAAAAGACTACTGCTCCGACACCGGAAGCTGCGGAGCCGGAAAAGGTTCTTGAAAAGGAGGAGGAGGTTGCTACAGAGGAAGAAGAGGACGAACCGCTGAATGAAATCACCCTTGACTTGGGTGGAAGTGATGGAAAGGTAAAGCCAGCCAAGTCTGCGGATGAGGACGTTACCATGACTTTTGAGACTCCTGCACCGGAGCCGGTACCCCCTTTTCGGGAACAGCCGGTAGAGAAGGAGCCGGCATTCCAGGTTGAGAAGGCTGAAGAGGAGGAGTATGTGGGAACGGAGAAGGAGCCGTACAATCCCCGTCTGGATTTGGAAAACTATCATTACCCCACAATAGACTTGATGAAGCATTACGATGACAATGGTCCGACCATTGACATGGTAGAGCAGAACGCGAACAAGGATAAGATTATCAATACTCTGCGTAGTTTCGGTATAGAAATCAGTACCATTAAGGCGACGGTAGGTCCTACGGTGACGCTGTATGAAATCACTCCCGAGCAGGGCGTCCGCATTTCGAAGATACGCGGTCTGGAAGATGATATTGCCCTCAGCCTTTCGGCGCTCGGCATCCGTATCATCGCTCCCATTCCGGGAAAGGGTACGATTGGTATCGAAGTGCCCAACTCCAATCCGAAGATTGTATCCGGTCAGAGTATTATCGGCAGCAAGAAGTTTCAGGAGTCTACTTACGACTTGCCCATCGCACTGGGTAAGACGATTACGAATGAAGTGTTTATGGTGGATTTGTGCAAGATGCCGCACGTGCTCGTTGCCGGTGCTACCGGTCAGGGTAAGTCCGTGGGGTTGAATGCCATCATCACCTCCTTATTATATAAGAAGCATCCGGCAGAGCTGAAGTTTGTGCTGGTAGACCCCAAAAAAGTAGAATTCAGCATCTACTCCGTAATTGAGCATCACTTCCTCGCGAAATTACCCGATGGGGAAGATGCCATCATTACGGACGTCACGAAGGTGGTGCAGACTTTGAACTCCATCTGTGTGGAGATGGATACTCGCTATGACTTGCTGAAAGCTGCCCATGTGCGCAATATCAAGGAGTATAACGAGAAGTTCATCAACCGTCGTCTGAATCCGGAAAAGGGGCATAAGTTCATGCCTTATATCGTAGTCGTTATCGACGAGTTCGGTGACTTGATTATGACAGCCGGTAAGGATGTGGAACTGCCCATCGCACGTATCGCCCAGTTGGCGCGTGCCGTGGGTATACATATGATTATCGCTACACAGCGACCGACAACAAACATCATTACGGGTACGATTAAGGCCAACTTCCCGGCGCGTATCGCCTTCCGTGTATCGGCAATGGTCGATTCGCGTACCATCCTCGACCGTCCGGGAGCCAACCAGCTGATAGGCCGCGGTGATATGTTATTCCTGCAGGGAGCAGACCCGGTGCGTGTGCAGTGTGCCTTTATCGATACCCCCGAAGTGGCGGAGATTACGAAGTTCATCGCCCGCCAGCAGAGTTACCCCACTGCTTTCTATCTGCCCGAATATGTGGATGAAAATGCAGGAGGTGATTTGGGGGATGTGGATATGGGACGTCTCGATCCTTTGTTCGAGGATGCAGCCCGTCTCGTTGTTATTCACCAGCAGGGTTCCACATCGCTCATTCAGCGTAAGTTTGCCATCGGTTATAATCGTGCCGGCCGCATCATGGACCAGTTGGAGAAAGCGGGGATTGTGGGACCGGCGCAAGGTAGTAAGGCGCGTGAGGTGTTCTGTATAGATGAGAGCGACCTGGAAATGCGGTTAAACAATTTGCAATAAGGAATGGTTATTTATAGAATGATGAAATTTGATAAGCTTTTACTTGGTGTGCTATTGCTGTTGTTTGCTGTGCCGATGTCGGCACAACAACCGGATGCCAAGAATATATTGGAGCGTACAGCCGAAGCCTTTCGGAAAGCGGGAGGGGTGAAGCTGGCGTTTACCGTGAACGAACAACAAGGCTCTTATGCGGGAGTTCTCTATCTGGAAGGTGAGAAGTTTGTGGTTGAGACCGAGGGAATGAAGACTTGGTTTGACGGACATACGCAGTGGAGCTATGTGGCTTCGGCAGATGAGGTGAATGTATCGGAACCTACGCAGGAGGAATTGCAGACTCTCAATCCGTATGCTTGGTTGTCCCTCTACAAGCAGGGATACAGATTGAAGTTGAGCAGTGTCGGTGGTAAGCAAGACAAGTCTGTTTATTACATCACCATGACTGCTGCCGACAAGAGGAAAGACCCTGAAAGTGTCTATCTGTTTGTGACAAAGGATACGTATCGTCTGCATCAAGTGGACTTGGCACCACGGGGGAGTAAGTATATGACTACTATCCTTATTAATAACTACCAGACCGGACAATCCTATCCGGATAGTTTCTTTGTCTTTGACAAAAAAGCCTATCCCACGGCTGAAGTCATCGACATGCGCTAAATAGTAAATTGTAAATAGTCAAATAGTAAATAATATAATGATGGAAACAGAAAAAGTAAAATGTCTGATTGTCGGTTCGGGTCCTGCCGGCTATACTGCCGCTATTTATGCAGGCCGTGCCAATCTTTCACCGGTACTTTATGCAGGATTGCAGCCCGGTGGCCAGTTGACAACCACTACTGATGTGGAGAATTTCCCCGGTTATCCCCAAGGTATCGGAGGTCCGGAATTAATGGAAGACCTGCGGAAGCAAGCCGAACGTTTTGGTGCAGATTTGCGTTATGGAGTTGCTACCGCAGCCAATCTTGCTGAAGCACCTTACAAGATTACGATTGATGACGAAAAGATGATTGAGGCTGAAACGCTGATTATTGCTACAGGTGCCGCTGCGAAGTATCTGGGGCTGGAGGATGAAAAGAAATATGCGGGAATGGGTGTCAGCGCTTGTGCCACTTGTGACGGTTTCTTCTACCGCAAGAAAACGGTAGCTGTTGTAGGGGGTGGAGATACTGCCTGCGAGGAAGCTGTTTACCTTGCCGGACTGGCTGCCAAGGTTTATCTGATTGTCCGCAAACCTTATCTTCGCGCTTCCAAGATTATGCAGGAGCGTGTGATGAAGCATGACAAGATTGAAGTACTGTTCGAACATAATGCCGTAGGCTTGTTTGGAGAGAACGGTGTGGAAGGTGTACATTTGGTACAGCGTATGGGTGAACCTGATGAGAAGCGCTATGATGTGGCTATTGACGGTTTCTTCCTGGCTATCGGCCATAAACCCAACTCAGATATTTTCAAACCTTATGTAGATACGGACGAAGTAGGTTATATCGTCACCGAGCCGGGAACACCGCGTACGAAAGTGCCGGGCGTATTCGCCGCCGGAGACGTTGCTGATTCTCACTATCGTCAAGCCATCACCGCTGCCGGAACTGGTTGCCAGGCAGCCATTGAAGCGGAAAGATATTTGTCTGCGAAAGGACTGATTTAGTGATTAGTGATTAGGGGTTAGGATGGTAACAATGTGTTTTTATTATGCTAACCCCTAATCGCTTATCCCTTGTCACTTATTCCTTATCCTATCTTGCTGATTTTCTTCAGCTTTTCTTCGTCTATGATTTTGATTTTACGTCCGTCGATGGTGATTAACCGTTCTGTGGCAAACTGTGACAACGTACGTATGGCGTTGGAAGTGGTCATGTTTGACAAATTGGCCAGATCTTCACGCGAGAGATAGATACTCAAGGTGGAGCCGTCTTCCTCCAAACCATAACTTTCTTTGAGGAACAGCAGGGATTCTGCGAGTCTTCCGCGGATATGTTTCTGCGTCAGGTTTACAGTGCGTTCATCGGCAATGCCCAAGTCAACGGACAATTGCTTGATGAAGAACATGGCAAGGTCGTTGTTTTGTGTGAGCAGAGTCATCAAGGCAGTCATGGGGATTTGGCAAACAAGAGACGGCTCGAATGCAGATGCTGCCGTGACATAGTCTGTTTTTGCAAAGTAAGGGCGGTAACCAAAATATTCGACAGGTTTAATCATACGGATAATCTGGCTTCTACCACCGACTCCGTCTTTATAGATTTTGACCTTTCCACTCAGCAGACACATCAAATGCGTAGGTGTCTCGCCTTCGCAATGGATGACTTCGTTTTTTTTGTAGTTCTGGAGTGTGAAGTGGTTGGCGAGGAATTCCCGTTGTTCGTCATTCAAGGGAGACCATATATCTGCAATCAACTCCGGAACATTAATATCAGACAAGTTTACTTTTACCATAACTGCTGCAAAACTGTGTTATACAGCACAAATGTAAAAAGAAAAAATTAAATATTGCACAAATATGACAAAAAGATGTCGTAGGGGGGGAGATGAAGGAAAATCTATATATTTACGATTAGACGATTTACGATTGAAGTTTGTATTGTTAAACAACTGCTCATTAGCAGGTGGGTTTATGATTGTATGAGTAACTCCAACCGTAAACCGTCAAATCGTAAATCGTAGTAACTTAATTGTTTATCGTAGTATCTCTATCCCCCTCCCTACGGGGGAGGGGCTAGGGAGAGGCCTACTTTGTAAACAGCAGCTCCCTATATTTCGGAAGCGGCCAGATTTCATCATCAATTTCCATCTCAAGGTGGTCGATGTGGTCACGGATACTTTCCAGATAAGGGCGTACGGTTTCTTCGTAAGCGAAAGCCTTGTCTTTGTAGTTATCCATGTGGTTGGCTACTTTGCGGGCTTCGGTCATTTCGCGTACTTGTACCTTGATGGCTGTTACGCGCTTGGAAATTTCGCGTACAAGCTCTTTCCGGTCGGCACTGAGGACTTCGTATTCTTCGGGAGAGAAGGTCTCGCGCAGGCCACGGAGATTTTCCAGCAGACGGTTTTGGTAGATAACGGCAGTCGGTACGATGTGGTTGATGGCAAGGTCGCCCAGCACACGGCTTTCTATCTGTACCTTCATGGTGTATTTCTCCAGTTCTACTTCCAGGCGGCAGGCAAGCTCCGTTTCGTTGAAGATACGTTCGCCGATGAGTACGGAACGGGACTGGTTATCCATGTAGTGCATCAAGGCTTCGGGAACGTGGCAGATGTTGGTCAGCCCACGGCGTGCGGCTTCCTGCTTCCATTGTTCGGAGTAGCCGTCACCCTCAAAGCGGATAGGCTCGGAGGCGATGATGGTCTCTTTCATAATGCGGAAGATGGCTTCATCCTTGCCGACTCCCTCTTCCATCAGTTTGTCGATGGAGACTTTGAATTCGTTCAACTGGTTTGCCATAGCTGCATTGATGGCAATCATGGCGGCGGCACAGTTGGCGGACGAACCTGCGGCACGGAACTCAAAGCGGTTGCCGGTGAAGGCGAATGGGGAAGTACGGTTACGGTCGGTGGTATCCAGTAATATTTCGGGAATACGTCCGATGCCTAATTTCAGTGTTGTCTTTTCTTCCGATGTCATCTTGCTGCTGCTTATCTGGCGGGCTATCTCGTCGAGGATGGAAGACAGCTGTTTGCCCAGGAAGATGGACAGAATGGCGGGAGGCGCTTCATTGGCTCCCAGACGGTGGCTGTTTCCGGCACTCATGATGGAGGCGCGCAGCAAGTTCTGGTTTTTGTATACCATCATCAGTACGTTTACCAGGAAGGTAAGGAACAGCATGTTTCCTTTCGGATTCTTGCCCGGTGCAAACAAATTGATACCCGTATCGGTGCAAAGCGACCAGTTGTTGTGCTTGCCGGAGCCGTTCACGCCGTTGTAGGGTTTTTCGTGAAGCAGTACGGCGAAGTGATGCTTGCGTGCGATGCGTTTCATCAGATCCATCACAAGCTGGTTGTGGTCGTTGGCAAGGTTGGCATTCTCAAAGATAGGCGCCAGCTCAAACTGGTTGGGAGCTACTTCGTTATGGCGGGTCTTGACCGGGATACCCAGTTTGTGACATTCGATTTCCAGTTCTTTCATAAAAGCTGTGACACGTGGGGGGATGGAGCCGAAATAGTGGTCCTCCAGCTGCTGGTCTTTGGCCGAGGAGTGTCCCATCAGGGTACGTCCGGTCAGACAAAGGTCTGGGCGGGCATTGTACAGTGCCGAGTCGACGAGGAAATATTCTTGTTCCCAGCCTAAATTGGTATAAACGCGTGTGATATTCTTGTCGAACAACTGGCATACGTCTGTCGCTGCTTTGTCTACGGCTGCCAAGGCTTTGAGCAATGGAGTCTTGTAGTCGAGCGCTTCGCCGGTATAAGAGATGAAGATAGTGGGGATGCAAAGTGTGGTATCTACCACAAAGGCAGGTGAGGAAACATCCCAAGCAGTATATCCTCGTGCTTCGAATGTGTTTCTGATACCCCCGTTGGGGAAAGAGGATGCATCCGGTTCCTGCTGGATGAGCAGTTTGCCGGAAAAACGTTCAATCACTTCCGTTCCTTCTCCGAATTCGATGAAGCCGTCATGTTTCTCGGCTGTTCCGTCCGTCAGAGGCTGGAACCAGTGCGTGTAGTGGGTGACGTTGAGGGACTTTGCCCAACTTTTCATGCCGTTGGCAATCAGGTCTGCCATTTCGCGGTTGATGGGAGTGCCTTTTTCGATGGCGTCGGTCACGGCTTTGTAGGCTTCACGAGGCAGGTATTCCTGCATTTTCTTACGGTCGAAGACATGGCTGCCGTAGTAGTCGGACAGTTTGTTTGAAGGGGTGGTCACTTCAAGAGGTTGCCGATTGGCAAGTTCTTGCAAAGCAAAAAATCGCATTTTTGACATATAAGTCTCTCCTTTTATTGGTTGTTGGGCGCAAAAATACATGTTTTTTCTGAACTACCCCCTCTTTTTTAGGGGGTATTCTCGAAAATATTAGTGTTTTTTGAGAATAGACCCCCTGAAAAAGCCTGCTTGTTATGGAAAAACGACCCAAAGCTTGCGTTTGTTACATGCCATGATTAGTAATCTTTCCGCATCACGATTAGTAATCTTAGTGCGTCGTGATTAGTAATTTTCATGTGTCACAATTACGAATCATTCTGTACATGACACTTGTGGCACCCTTTTTATAACAATTAATATAGGTTCGTATTTATCTCGCACAAACTATGTGTGCTTGTGTATTATTGTCTCGCGCGCGTAACATATGTTTTATAATAAAGGGTGTCACAAGTGTCATTCCCGCTTCTTTATGGAACATGTTTTTGCATTACACAAATTCTTCCGTATATTTGTCCCGATTCTATAAGGAGAAATTGCGGTTGAAACGTTTGTTGTTTATATGGATTTGGATTTGCTTCTTGTTTTCTTTTGTACAGAAGGCAGGGGCGGAGCGTGTATCTTATCCGGTTGACAAACATGTGAGTTCGGCAGACTCCATCATGGAGAAAGTCATCTTCTTTGCCCCCCTTTATGAACGTATTATTGAAAGTTACAAGGCTGAGCTTTACATAAAGGGCTGGGTGAATATCCGTAAGAAGAATCATATTCTCCGCTACATCCCTTCCATGTTCCGGCCCAAGAAAGGGGTGCGGGAATATATGATGGAAACTTATAGCGATTTGCATTTTACTGCTCCCGACATCTATGACCAGAAGGTAAAGGCAAGTGTCGGTACTGCTTCCGAGTTTTGGGAAATGGACGGACGGCTGCCGGAATATTTTCACATCAACATCTATTCTTCTACCTTATTATATGACAAACTACTCTCTCCTTTAGCACCCAATGCCAAAAAATATTATACCTATCGGATTGATACGGTGATGGGGGAACGGCATGCCCTTCAGTATAAAATCCGTTTTATGCCAAAAAGCAAAAGCTTTCAGCTGGTGGGCGGTTATCTGATTGTGAGTGATAACGTGTGGAGTGTACGCGAGATGCGTTTTTCCGGACGTAATGAGATGGTGCGGTTCAATAATCTGGTGAAGATGGGTAATGTGGGCGATTCGGACGAATTTCTTCCGTTGCAGTATGATGTGGATGCAACGTTCCGTTTTTTGGGAAATGTGGTAGATGGTACTTATGAAGCTGTACTCGATTATAAGAACATCATTCAGAAAGCTCCTGGAAGTGATATACGGAAGTCGGTGAAGAAAAGTAAATATGACTTGTCAGATTCATACACGTTGCGTACGGATACGAATGCTTTTCGGCGTGATACTGCCTACTTTAAAACTTTACGTCCCATTCCGTTGACCCCGCACGAGGAAACATTGTATCAGGATTTTTTCTTGCGTCGGGATACACTCATCCGGAAAAAGAAGCCGGTCAATAAGAATCTGGAATTCTGGGGACAGATTGGGGATGCTCTGATTAGTCGCTACACGGTAGACCTTGATAAATTGGGAAGTGTACGCTGTTCGCCGTTGATTAATCCTTTTCTTTTGAGTTATAGCGGCAAACATGGAATTTCGTATCGGCAGGAATTCAAGTACAACCGTATATTCAAGGGCGACCGCCTGCTGCGAATCGTTCCCCGGATAGGTTATAATTTTAAAGAGAAAGAATTTTACTGGAGGGTGAAGTCTGATTTTGATTATTGGCCTCGTAAGCGTGCGGCATTTCATCTGGAATTTGGTAATGGTAACCGGATTTATAGTAGTGATGTGCTGGATGACTTGAAAGCTATTCCCGACAGTATCTTTGATTTCAACCAGATACATCTGGATTATTTCAAGGACTTGTATCTGAATCTGCGCCATAGCTGGGAGATAGTGAACGGCTTGTCGTTGGACATCGGTATATCCATGCATAGACGTACGGAAGTGAACCGTTCCAGATTTGAACTTAACTATCCGAGTATGCCATCGGTGAAATCAGCGACAAACACAAGTTCCGGCGGTTCTTCGTTCTTTCCGAATTTTGACCCGACTATCCTGAATAAGTTTCGTCATACTTATAATAGTTTTGCCCCCCGTGTTCGTTTGTCCTGGACTCCGGGACAATACTATTATATGAACGGTGACCGCAAGGTAAATCTTCATTCCAAGTACCCTTCCATTTCGGTGGATTGGGAGAGGGGAATCAGTGGGGTATTGCAGAGTAGCGGTTCGTACGAGCGTGTGGAGATTGATTTGCAGCATCAGATTTCTTTGGGATTGATGCGTGATGTTTATTGGCGCTTTGGTTGGGGAGAGTTCACCAATCAGAAGGAACTGTACTTTGTGGACTTTGCCAACTTGCGACGTTCCAATCTGCCTATGGGTTGGAGCGATGATATTGGCGGGGTGTTCCAGTTGCTTGACGGACGTTGGTATAACTCTTCCCGCAAATATATCCGTGGACACCTTACATACGAAGCACCTTTCCTTCTGCTCCGCCATCTGATGAAATATACCCAGTATGTATTGAACGAACGTCTGTATCTGAATGCACTGGTAGTACCTCACTTGAAACCTTATCTGGAAGTGGGGTATGGCATTGGTACGCATATCTTTGACTTTGGTTTGTTTGCCAGCTTTGCCAACTGGAAGTATCAGGAAATAGGCTGCAAATTCACCTTCGAGCTGTTTAACCGATAGTAATGTGCCAATGTGATAATGTGCCAATGACCTGCGGCGTGATGGCGCAGCATAAACATAGCGCAGCCAATTAGCATATTGACACATTAATCAATTGTCAATTATTGATTCTTTTGTAACTTTGCTGCAAATTACTTGGAGCTATGGGTATAGTAATAGGAATAGATGTGGGTGGAAGTACCACGAAAATCGTTGGAATCAATGGAGAACAGATACAGTCTCCAATGTTTATTACGGCTACCGATCCGGTGACTTCCTTATTCGGAGCATTCGGTAAGTATATTTATGACAATGGTATACAGCTGGCCGATGTGGAGCAGGTGATGCTGACGGGAGTGGGAAGCGCATTTGTCAACAGCCCTCTATATGGACTGCCTACTCGCAAAACGGATGAGTTTATTGCCAATGGTTTGGGAGCCAGACATGCAACGGATATAGACCAACTGATTGTAGTCAGCATGGGTACCGGCACTTCTTTTGTGAAAATTGACGGAGACAAGGTGCAGCATATTGGCGGCTTGGGGATTGGTGGAGGCACCTTGCAGGGATTGTCGAGGTTGCTGTTGAAAACTCATGATATTCATCAGGTGTCCGAGTTGGCTGAGAAAGGGGATGTAACTCGTGTCAACTTGCAGATAGGTGATATTTGCAACACTGCTTTGCCTGACTTGCCGGTGAGTGCTACCGCCTCTCTTTTCGGGAAAGCAGATAGCAATGCTTCTCAAGAAGACATTGCCTGCGGTATAATTTATACGGTACTTCAAACCATTGGAGGAGCTGCTGTACTGTCTGCTTTGAACAGTCCTATCAAGGATTTCGTTCTGATAGGAAATCTTACCCAACTGCCCCAGTGCCGGGAGGTGTTTTCTAAAATGGAAGCCATCTATCATGTACATTTTCATATACCGCCCTATGCTGAATATAGAACAGCAATAGGAGCGGCATTGGCATATATAAAAGAAAGGCAAGGGTAGTGGTTACTTCTTGCCTGCCTTCTTCATGTAGCTGTTTATCAAGGTGCAGGCGGGAGCAGCCACCGTTCCGTGGTCAAATCCCTCCATCTGGTAGAGGACGGTATTTTGTCCCAATGCTTTGAGGAGGGCATATAGGTGGGCGTTTTCCTCGTAGCGTGCCAGCATCTCCAGCTCTTTGTCACCGGTAATAAGTATCATGGGCGAAGCGTCTTTTCTTACGTTATTGGAAGGGGCATATTTGTCTATAATCGGAGTGTCGGAAGGCAATCCCCGTTCCTTGCGGATGGTGTAGTGGGTGGTGGTCTGCCCGCTGATGGGGAAAGCGCCTGCCAGATTGTTGGCATCGATGTTCCACTTTGCCAGATAGCTTTTATCCAAGTTGAGCATCAGGCTGAGATAACCTCCTGCCGAATGACCGGCTATGTATATCTTGTCTTTATCTCCTCCGAATTCTTCTATGTTCTCGAAAGTCCAAGCAACGGCCTCTGCGGCATCTTCCGTGTAGGCAGGATTTTGGGCACGCGGGCTGAGTCGGTAGTTTACGGCTATCACGGCGTAGCCTTGATTCAAGAACTCCTTCGGGAAATGTTTTTCTCCGGCTTCCAGTCCTCCGCCGTGGAACCAGATAAGGGTGGCAAATCCTTTTTTATCAGTAGGATAATGGAGGTCGAGCTTACAACGCTCCAGCTTATAACTGTCCTTTTCGCCGGGATGAAGATAGGAAATGTTCTTTTGCGTACGGTAGTTGTTGTCCGTTGTCTGATTTTGGCTATAACATAATAATGTATAGCAAATGATGGAAATGCATGCGATTATCTTTTTCATGATAAATTATTGAGATTATGTATAAATGAAACGATGCAAAGGTAACATTTTTTTTATTCTTTAATTGATTATTCCACTGCTGTTTTGAATGCTTTTTGTTTTGTAGTTCAAGAAAATACTTCTATCTTTGCGCCCGATTTACAATGAGTCAACATAAAGTCTCACTTAATTAACGAGTTAAACAATTTATTTATTAATGGAAAATTTAAAGAATGTAGCTCCTATTGAAGACTTCAACTGGGATGCTTATGAGAACGGCGAATCAGTAGCCAGTGCAAGCCACGAAGAACTGGAAAAGGCGTATGACAATACGTTGAACAAGGTTAACGACCGCGAGGTAGTTGATGGAACCGTAATCGCAATGAACAAGCGTGAAGTAGTTGTGAACATCGGTTACAAATCAGACGGTATCATTCCGATGAGTGAATTCCGTTACAATCCTGAACTGAAGGTTGGTGATACTGTTGAGGTATACATCGAAAACCAGGAAGACAAGAAAGGACAGCTCGTTCTGTCTCACCGTAAAGCTCGTGCTACCCGTTCTTGGGATCGCGTAAACGCAGCTTTGGAAAACGAAGAAATTATCAAGGGTTACATCAAGTGCCGCACAAAGGGTGGTATGATTGTAGACGTATTCGGCATCGAAGCTTTCTTGCCGGGTTCTCAAATCGACGTGAAGCCTATCCGCGACTACGATGTATTCGTTGGCAAAACTATGGAATTCAAGGTTGTTAAGATCAACCAGGAATTCAAGAATGTGGTTGTTTCCCACAAGGCTCTTATCGAAGCCGAACTGGAACAACAGAAGAAGGAAATCATCGGTAAACTCGAAAAAGGACAAGTTCTCGAAGGTACCGTTAAGAATATCACTTCCTATGGTGTATTTATCGACTTGGGTGGCGTAGATGGTTTGATTCACATTACAGACCTTTCTTGGGGCCGTGTTAGCGATCCGAAAGAAGTGGTTGAACTCGACCAGAAACTCAACGTCGTTATCCTTGACTTCGATGATGAGAAGAAGCGTATCGCTCTCGGCTTGAAGCAACTCACTCCGCATCCTTGGGATGCACTGGATGCTAACCTGAAGGTTGGCGACCACGTGAAGGGTAAAGTTGTAGTTATGGCTGACTACGGTGCATTCATCGAAATCGCTCCGGGTGTTGAAGGTCTGATTCACGTATCTGAAATGTCTTGGTCACAGCACTTGCGTTCTGCACAAGACTTCATGAAGGTAGGTGACGAAGTTGAGGCAGTAGTCCTGACTTTGGACCGCGAAGAGCGTAAGATGTCTTTGGGTATCAAGCAGCTGAAGTCTGATCCTTGGGAAACTATCGAAGAGAAGTATCCTATCGGCAGCAAGCACACTGCAAAAGTTCGCAACTTCACTAACTTCGGCGTATTCGTTGAAATCGAAGAAGGTGTTGACGGCTTGATTCACATCTCTGACCTGTCTTGGACGAAGAAGGTTAAACATCCGTCTGAATTCACTCAGATTGGTGCAGACATCGACGTACAAGTTCTGGAAATCGACAAGGAAAACCGTCGCTTGAGCCTTGGCCACAAGCAACTCGAAGAAAATCCTTGGGATGTATTTGAAACTGTATTTACAGTAGGTTCTGTACACGAAGGTACTATTATCGAAATGCTGGATAAGGGTGCTGTAGTTGCTCTGCCTTATGGTGTAGAAGGTTTCGCTACTCCGAAGCACCTCGTTAAGGAAGACGGATCACAAGCTCAGTTGGACGAGAAGCTTGAATTCAAGGTAATTGAGTTTAACAAGGACGCTAAGCGTATCATCCTTTCTCACAGCCGTATCTTCGAAGATGCTGCAAAGGCAGAAGAAAGAGCTGAAAAGAAGGCTGCTACTAAGAAGTCAACCGGTAAGAGAGAAGACGTTGCTCCTGCTATCCAAAACCAGGCTGCATCTACTACTCTGGGTGACATTGATGCTTTGGCTGCCTTGAAGGAACAGATGGAAGCTGGAAAGAAATAATTACTCCGTTCTATAAATGAAGGAAGGGTACTTGCGCAAACAAGTGCCCTTCTTTTTTATGATTTGTCAATAGAATTTTATGGAATTAAGGATGGTTTTTCCATAAATGTTTATCTTTGCAGGGTGGTTACTTTTGCAATCATAGAAATATTCAATAATTTAATTTTCATTTATTATGAAAAACATGTTCAAAAATGCAGGGAAGATGGTGTTGTTCACTTGCCTGTCGCTGATGTTACTAACCGCATGCGGCCAGAAGTCTAAACTCAAGCTGGCTATCGCAGCAGCCAACAAACAATGTCCCATGGATATGGGAGCTTCCGGCGAAATATCCAGTATTACTTTTGATGGGTCGGATGTGGTATATGTACTGCTTATGAATGAAAGTTTCCTCAATATAGACGCTTTGAAAGAGAATCCTGATGCAATGAAGTCTGCTGTGACTGTTATGTTCGGTAATCCACAAGGGTCTATTAAAGAGATGCTGGATTTGGTTGTCGGTACTGATTCCGGTATAAAGTTCATATATAAAGGAAAGACATCCGGTAACGAAGTGGAATGTTATCTGACTACTCAGGACTTGAAAGATATATTGAATGGTGGTGGTGCATCTGCCGACAGCAGTGACGAGAAGAAACTGGAAGAGCAAGTGAAGATGACCAACGTATCGTGCCCGATGCAGGTGGATGAAGCCACTATGCTCAATAAACTGACAATCGAGTCGGATAAGGTGCTTTATCATTATACGATTGACGAATCTGTAGTACAGATGTCTGCTTTGAAGGAAAATGCCGAACAGATGAAGGCAAATGTGAAGAACTCTTTGAACTCCTCCGATCCAGCCTTGCGCATGTTCTTGGAAGTATGTGTGAAGTGTGATAAAGGGGTGGGCTATCTGTATAAAGGGAATAAATCCGGAGAAACTTTTGAAATATCTTTTGGAGTTTCAGAGATAAAGGCTCTTCTATAAATCAAGGAGTAGAAATCAGTTCGGAAGGTTTGGAATGGAAAAATTTGAGTTACATATTCTTGGTTGTGGTTCCGCTTTACCCACAACGCGTCATTTCCCTACGTCTCAAATTGTGAACGTGCGCGACAAGTTGTTTATGATTGATTGTGGGGAAGGGGCGCAGTTGCAGTTCCGTAAATCACATCTGAAGTTTTCACGTTTGAATCATATTTTTATCTCTCACTTGCATGGAGACCATTGTTTTGGCTTATTAGGACTGATTTCTACACTTAACCTTTTAGGACGTACAGCAGAGTTGCATATCCATTCTCCCAAAGGGCTGGAAACATTACTGACACCTATGCTGGATTTTTTTAATAGGCAGATGACGTACAAGGTCCTTTCCCATGAGTTTGATACGAAAGAACCGATGCTGATTTATGAAGACCGTTCGTTGACGGTTACTACCATTCCTTTGCGTCATCGTATGCCGTGTTGTGGTTTTTTGTTTGCAGAAAAGCGGCGTCCTAACCATATTATCCGTGAAATGGTCGATTTCTACCAAGTGCCGGTATACGAATTGAATCGTATAAAGAATGGGGCCGATTACGTGACACCGGAGGGAAAAACTGTTTCCAACAACTTGTTGACCCGTCCTTCTGCTCCGTCCCGCAGTTATGCTTATTGCTCGGATACCATCTATCTTTCTTCTATCGTGGAGCAGATAAAAGGGGTTGATTTACTTTTTCATGAGGCGACATTTGCGAATGAGGATGCGCCACGTGCCAAAGAAACATTTCATACAACTGCTGCACAAGCGGCCGAAATAGCCAGGAGGGCTGAGGTGAAGAAGTTGTTGATAGGACATTTTTCGGCACGATACGAAGATGAAAATATCTTACTTCAAGAAGCATCCGCTATTTTTCCGGATACTCAGCTTGCCAAAGAAACACTTTGTGTATCGGTATGAATTAAACTTTTCGTATCTTTGCACAAGTGCGAAGATAACTGCACCTCGACATAAAAAATGAACTCGTTCATTTTGTTCTGCTTTCGGTTTGCATTATCTTTGGCAGTCTAAAATAACAAATGCGAATAGAAATTTATGACCCCTTCCTATAATGAACGCGAAGTGTTGGCCCTTCTGCAAGAAGAAAGCACACAAAAGCGGGGATTTGAGATGATTGTTGCCCAATATAGCGAGCAGCTGTATTGGCAGATTCGTCGTATGGTCCTCTCTCATGAAGATGCCAATGATTTACTTCAGAATACTTTCATTAAGGCATGGACCAATATAGATTATTTTCGGGCAGAGGCTAAACTCTCTACCTGGCTCTATCGCATAGCCTTGAATGAATGCCTCACTTTTCTGAACAAACAACGGGCTGCTTCCACAGTATCTTTGGATGATCCCGAGGCAGATGCACTTCAAAAGCTTGAAAGTGATCCTTACTTCTCCGGTGATAAAGCAGAGATGGCTTTGCAAAAAGCCTTGCTTGCCTTGCCGGAAAAACAACGTATGGTGTTTAATTTGAAGTATTACCAGGAAATGAAATACGAAGAGATGTCTGATATATTCGGTACTTCCGTAGGTGCCTTGAAGGCTTCTTATCACCATGCCGTGAAGAAAATAGAAAAGTTTTTGGGTGAGGAGTATTAAACCTTTGCCACAAAACAATGTCTAATTAAACAGAAAGGAGAAAGCTTATGAAAGAAGAAGATAAAATACTGAAAAAGATAGGGACGGAAAATCCTTTCCGCGTTCCTGACGGCTACTTTGAGAATCTTACTTCAGAGGTAATGAACCGGCTTCCCGAAAAAGAAAAACTCACTGCTGTACAGACAGAGCCTACAATGTGGCAGAAGGTAAAGCCTTGGTTGTATATGACCGCCATGTTTATAGGTGCGGCATTGATTATCCGCGTGGCTTCTTCGGAGCATACTCCATCTGTAGAGCGTATGGCTGCTGATGATACGGAAACAGAAATGGAATATATTAATATGGTTGTAGAGAATTCCATGCTGGATGATTATTCATTGTATGTTTATTTGGCAGACTCTGATGCAGAATAAGGTAACAACACTCAATTATTGAAAAATGAAAAGACTGATTGTTTTATTGGTTATGATATGTGGCATGATGCCCCTGCTTTGGGCTAGTGATGGATGTGATCAGCATCTGTCACCCGAAGAGTTTCGTGCCAAACAAAAAGCGTTTATAACGGAGAAAGCCGGGCTGACGAGTGAGGAAGCAGCCAAGTTCTTCCCATTGTATTTTGAATTGCAAGACCGGAAAAAGCAGTTGAATGACGAGGCTTGGAAATTGCTCCGGCAAGGGAAAGATGAAAAAACAACCGAAGCCCAGTATGAGGAAATTATGGAAGGTGTGTATGATGCCCGTATTGCTTCTGACCGGTTGGACAAGACCTACTTTGATAAATTCAAGAAGATATTGTCTTGTAAAAAGATTTATCTGGTGCAAAGAGCTGAAATGCGTTTCCATCGTGAACTGCTGAAAGGCATGCATAAAAAGGGAGATGGCCCCCAGCGAAGACCGCAAGGGAAAAAATGAGTAGTGAATGAATTACAAATAAGGAAGGTTGCCACGATGGTGTGAGCAACCTTCTTTTGTTAATGAGAGATACCTCGTTTTAGCCTTGTTAAACCTCTACTTTAGTTCCCTAAACCTCTACTTTAGCCAGTTAAACCTGACCTTTAGAAGAATCATCTTGTTTGCTTTCTTTTTCCAGTGCTTTCGCTTCATTCCATAGCTTATCCATTTCTTCCAGTGTCATGTCATGGAGATTTTTACCCTCCTTGATGCTGTGTGCTTCTACATAGTTGAATCGGTTGATGAACTTCTGGTTGGTCCGTTCCAGTGCATTGTCCGGATTGATTTTGTAGAGGCGGGCAGCATTGATGAGGCTGAACATGACATCGCCGAATTCGGCTTCAGCTTTCTCCTTATCCATATGGGCGTGGGCGACTTCAGCCTGGAATTCCTGGATTTCTTCTTTTACCTTATCCCACACTTGCTCGCGTTTCTCCCAGTCAAATCCTACATTGCGGGCCTTGTCCTGGATACGATAGGCCTTGATGAGTGAGGGTAGGGCGGCGGGTACACCGCTCAATACTGTCTTGTTTCCATCTTTTTCCTTCAATTTTAGCTGTTCCCAGTTTTCAGAAACCTGACCTGCGGTTTCGGCCTTTACATCACCGAAGACATGGGGATGGCGGAAGATAAGTTTCTCACAAAGACGGTCGCATACGTCTTTCATATCGAAATCACCGGTTTCGGAGCCTATTTTTGCGTAGAAAGCTACATGCAGCAGCACATCGCCCAACTCTTTGCAGATGTCATTCTTATCATCGCGCATCAAGGCGTCACAAAGTTCATAAGTCTCTTCGATAGTATTGGGGCGCAGACTTTCATTGGTCTGCTTGCGGTCCCAGGGACATTTCTCGCGCAGTTCGTCGAGTATGTCGAGGAAGCGGCCGAAGGCTTCCATCTGTTCTTTTCTTGTATGCATGGTTTTGAAATTTAGTTTTTCCATTCTTCGTATGAGATAAGCAAGCCTATTACTTCCGAATAGTTCTTGCGTCCGCTTTGAATCTTGTTTCCTTTCAGGTACAAGTCATAAATCCAGTTTTGAATGTCCCCGATGAGCGGACTGTATTTTTCCATCCAGTATTGCTGGTTCTTTTGGGCCAGTTCTATGATTTCAGGACGTATCCGGCTGAAAAGCTCTGCGTATTCTTCTTCGGTCATTAGCCTGCGAGCGTTACCCAGCACATGTGAGAGTACAGAGAAATACCCGCTGAAACGAATCTCTTTCACTTGCGAACGGGTACAGACTTGATAAGCGTAAAAGTTTGCTTCAGCCTCACTGGTGATGCCCAGTAGGTGGGCTAGCTCGTGGGCATAAGTAGCGGGATATTGCGACGGGAGCAAATCACCGTTCAGTGTAAATTCGCAGAAGAAGGGTCCCATGCTTCCCGTGACGCCTACCATGGAAATGAACGGGGTGAAAAGCATGGTTTTCACACGTGGAGAAGAGTGAGGAGGGCGGTGTACCCCCAGCGTATCACTGATTTGGTTGTATCCGTATACGCTTTCCCGGCAGACAAGTGGCTCGTCAATGGAGGTGATGTCCGTATAAGAAGCGTTTAGCTTGTCTATATAGTTGTCAACAAATGACTGAAAGATTTCGGGAGTATAGGCAGTATAAGGTATGTTTGTCCTGCTATAGAAATCTTTCTGTGAGTAGTTCAGTCCCCATGCCAGATAGAACCATACATATATCCACAGCAAGTATTCCATCTCGTTCAGCAGAATCTGTTTCCACTTCTTTTTCTGGGTATAGCGTGCCCGGATTGGATTGAAAAGGAGGCCAAGTACACTGAGGAAAATAAACAAGTCTCCCACTGCAAAAGGTATGAGTTTTGAAAAGGAGGACAAGAAATGGGAAATAGTGGGGTATATGGACCGGGCATATACTTCGCCCAATATTGGAATGAGCTGGGTTGCCCATACAATAGACAGTAATACGATTAATATGATATATCGGATTTTTAGCTTCCCCCTCATTTTATATACTGTTTTGTAGGGACAAAAATATATATTTAAATTTTAATTCATTAATTTTGCGCCCGTTATTCGCAATAAATTAATTATAGAGATTTAAAAACATGGAATTAGCAAGTAAGTACAATCCCGCTGACGTGGAGGGAAAGTGGTACCAGTATTGGTTGGACCACAAATTATTCAGTTCGAAACCCGATGGTCGTGAGCCTTACACCGTCGTCATTCCACCCCCCAACGTCACTGGTGTGTTGCACATGGGACATATGCTTAATAATACCATACAAGATATTCTGGTACGCCGTGCCCGTATGGAAGGCAAGAATGCCTGCTGGGTACCGGGAACCGACCATGCATCCATTGCTACCGAAGCCAAGGTGGTGAATAAGCTTGCCGCACAAGGCATCAAGAAGACAGACCTTACCCGCGACGAGTTCTTGAAGCATGCCTGGGAATGGACTGACGAACATGGCGGCATCATCTTGAAGCAGCTCCGCAAGCTGGGTGCTTCTTGCGATTGGGATCGTACAGCTTTTACTATGGATGAGAAACGCAGTGAAAGCGTGCTCAAGGTTTTTGTTGACTTGTATAACAAAGGTCTGATTTATCGTGGTGTCCGTATGGTGAACTGGGACCCGAAGGCACTGACCGCTCTTAGTGATGAGGAAGTAATCTATAAGGAAGAGCACAGCAAGCTGTACTATCTGAAGTATATGGTAGAAGGTGACCCCGAAGGAAGTTATGCAGTGGTTGCTACCACCCGTCCTGAAACCATCATGGGAGATACAGCCATGTGCATCAATCCGAATGACCCCAAGAACACTTGGTTGAAGGGCAAGAAGGTGATTGTTCCGTTGGTAGGACGTGTTATTCCGGTTATCGAGGACGATTACGTAGATATAGAGTTCGGTACCGGTTGTCTGAAGGTAACTCCTGCCCACGATGTGAACGACTACATGCTGGGTGAAAAGTATAACCTGCCGAGTATCGACATCTTCAATGATAACGGAACGCTTAGTGAAGCTGCCGGTTTGTATATCGGTATGGACCGTTTCGATGTGCGCGAGCAGATTGAGAAGGACCTGGCTGCTGCCGGATTGCTGGAAAAAGTGGAAGCCTATACCAACAAGGTAGGTTTCTCCGAACGTACCAATGTGCCCATCGAACCGAAACTTTCCATGCAGTGGTTCCTGAAGATGCAGTACTTTGCCGATATGGCTTTGCCGCCGGTGATGAATGATGAATTGAAGTTCTATCCTGCCAAATATAAGAATACGTACAAGAACTGGCTGGAAAATATCAAGGACTGGTGTATCAGCCGCCAGTTGTGGTGGGGACACCGTATTCCTGCCTATTTCTTGCCGGAAGGTGGCTATGTAGTGGCTGCCACTCCCGAAGAAGCTTTGGCGTTGGCAAAAGAGAAAACGGGTAATGCCGGTCTTAAACAGGAAGACCTTCGTCAAGACGAAGACTGTCTGGATACTTGGTTCTCTTCCTGGCTGTGGCCTATTTCTTTGTTTGACGGTATCAACAATCCGGGTAATGAAGAAATCAGCTACTATTATCCTACCAGCGACTTGGTGACCGGTCCGGACATTATCTTCTTCTGGGTAGCCCGTATGATTATGGCAGGTTATGAATATGAAGGCAAGATGCCGTTCAAGAACGTTTATTTTACGGGTATTGTCCGTGACAAGCTGGGACGTAAGATGTCCAAGTCGTTGGGTAATTCTCCCGACCCGCTGGATTTGATTGAGAAATACGGTGCCGATGGTGTACGTATGGGCATGATGCTTTCAGCTCCTGCCGGAAACGACATCCTCTTTGACGATGCATTGTGTGAGCAAGGACGTAACTTCAATAATAAGATATGGAACGCTTTCCGTCTGATTAAAGGTTGGGAAGTCAATGCGGAAGTTCCGGTACCGGAAGCTTCAGAACTGGCAATACGCTGGTTTGAGGCCAAGCAGAATGAAGTAGCTGCCGAAGTGGCTGATTTGTTCAGCAAGTACCGTTTGAGTGAAGCGCTGATGGCTGTTTACAAACTGTTCTGGGACGAATTCTCTTCCTGGTATCTGGAAATGATTAAACCGGCATACGGCCAGCCCATCAACCGGAAAGTGTATGAAGCAACTATCGGTTTCTTTGATAACTTGTTGCATCTGCTCCATCCGTTCATGCCATTTATTACAGAGGAGTTGTGGCAGCATCTTTGCGACCGTACAGACGGTGAGAGCTTGATGGTAAGCCCGTTGTCAATGTCGGCATTGGTAGATGAGGATATCATCCGGGAGTTTGAAACGGTGAAAGAGGTTATCAGTAATATCCGTTCCATCCGTTTGCAGAAGAACATCGCGCAGAAGGAAGCGCTTGAGTTGCAGGTTATCGGCGAGAATCCGGTTGCGGCATTCAATGCGGTTATCACGAAGATGTGTAACCTTTCCTCCATCAATATAGTGGAGAACAAGGCCGACGGTGCTGCTTCCTTCATGGTAGGTACTACGGAATATGCCGTACCTTTGGGTAATATGATTGACGTGGAAGCCGAGATAGCCCGTATGGAGGCCGAACTGAAGCATAAGGAAGGATTCTTGCAGGGTGTGCTGAAGAAACTGGGTAACGAGAAGTTTGTGAATAATGCTCCTGCCGCCGTTCTTGAGATGGAACGCAAGAAGCAGGCAGATGCTGAAAGTATCATCAAATCTCTCAAGGAAAGTATTGCAGCATTGAAAAAGGCATAACTGTCCATCACATAAAACAGAGAAAAAGCTCCGGAACCTTCAACTCCGGAGCTTTTTTTAGCGGTATAATGAACTGTTTATTTGAACAGTTCTGCTACGCACCACATCAGGCGTGCGGTAGTGTGTGTCCAGATTTCCTTGTAGGTACAATTGTTTTGCATCGGGAAGTAAGGCTCATCGTCATTTTCGAATGTTTCGATTCCTACGGGCACGGCTCCCACAACATTTCCGGCGTATGCCCCGTAAAGCGGCGGATAGTCATATCCGTCTCCATAAACGGTACTCATGGCAAACGGGTTGTAGCCTAATATGTATTCTACCTGGCGGGTTGCAATATCCCTTAACGCTTTGTCGTTGAATAGGCGTGCAAGAATAAAGGCAGCTTTGGCTTTGCCCATGACAACAGCGTGGAATCCCCTGAACTGATAGGCGACGGGGAAACGGCGCAGATAGAAATCCTTCGAGAGAGGGATGCCGTTGCGCACTTGTGCATTGTATTCTTCCAGGCTGGGAAGCCCTACCTGCTCTCCTTCGTGGTACAGATTCTTATAATCGGTATTATCCACCTCGTATACGGCGCTTGGCAGTATGCCGTACGGCTCAATCAGTTGTGAAATCCCGCGTAGATAGTCTGCATAGGCTTCACAGGATGCCTTCCACAACGGGACGTCCGGATGGGTAGGGGCATCTGTCAGTAGCATCGAGAGTCCTTCGGCCATCAAGTGCTCTTGGCTTTGGTGATAATAGGCCAGGATACGTTTTTTCCGGGAAGATTCATAGAAAAAAACTCGCAGGGGGATTTTCCAGTCGGTACGCTTTTCCAACTGTTGGCCCGCCATGACGGTACGTGCCAGCCGGGTTGCCCAGTCCAGATAGTAAACATCTTGTGTAAGGCGGTACAAACGCATGGCTGTGACGGTGGCAAGGGCATAAAGTTCGGTTTCGTTCTGTTCCGTCCTTTGCGTATCCAGCAGGTCGATGGCGAATTGGAAGTCCTCAATGGCACTGTTCCGGCACCACCGTGCAAACACTGGGTCTTTCTTTTCAAAATGAGGGGCGGCGAGTGCGCAACTGGAAGCGGCTTTCAGATTGTCCGTAGGCGTATTTCGTGCTTCTGTCTGCATGTCGTCTTTGTCACCACGGATATTCTTTGTCCAAATGCCGATAATCAGTCCACCCAGTCGGTAGCCGTCACCGAAGCGGGTACGCAGAATCCAGTTCACTCCCCAGCGTGCCTCTTCCAGCAGGCGTTCGTAGAAGATACTGTCTTTGCCTTGTACGGCACCGGCCATTTCGAGGAGGGCGATGCACGATTCGGCTGTATTTCCCGTTCCTTGAGTCAGGTCGGCTGCATCGTGCCATCCTCCGGCAATGCTCATGCTCCGTCCGTCGGGATGATAGGCGAATACATCCTGATGGCATTCCTGATGAATGCCGGGCTGGTCGAAACCGCAACGTTCGGAAAAGAAGAAGTTCAGCGTGTGCCAGGCGGTAGACAGGTAGGCATCATTTCCGATGGGGAAAGGCTTTGATTGTACATCACCGATGGAGAGGAAGTATTGTCCGGGCGTATTGAAACTGCTGAAGTCCAGTACAAGAAATCCTTTGTCCAGCTTCTTGTCCTGATTCAGAGGACTGGCCGTACCTTGATAAACGGTTTGTCCCGTGGCGGCATCGTGCAGGCTGAAAGCCCTTTCCGGCATGTGCTGCACCAAAGCCTGCTTGCGTGCTCCCGGCTTGTATCCGCTGTGGCAGTAGGCCATTGCGTCTTTTCGCAGGTCGAATCCCCGGCTGTTTTCCGCTTCTACCTTTTCGATGCGCATGTCGTCTATGTATAGGCTCATGCGTTCGCTGGCTCCTGCAGGAGCACCTGCCAGCATGATGTTTACCGAAAAGCCGGTGACACAGTCACGGTATAGGTCCGGTATCTCCCATATGATGTGCTGCCATTTGTTGGGATAGACAGTCTCGAAGTGTTGTCCTTCAAAGCGTCCGGGAGTCGGCATGATTTTCTCTCCTTCATTGTATAGGGTGAATCCGGCAAAGGTCAGATAAACGCCCGGTGCATCCACATATACCCAAACGGAAAAGCGGTTGTATTCCCGCAAGTCTTCCCGGTCGAGGGGACGGATAATCTCCGGGGTGGCGTAATTCCGGTTTGTTGGATTCTTCTTGCCCAGGGAGGCAGGAGTGTCCAGACGGACACTTCCTTTGCCTGAGACAGTGACTTTACGGTCCACATGTATGGTTCCGGGTCCGGTGTGGCGCAGAGCGCCGAAATCTTCGGCCAGGGGGAGTACCCTGCTTTTCAATACCTTTTTCTTTTCCCACCGCGTCAGTCCGGCGTGTGCGAGATTGGCTTTCATTATGCGGTGCACATGATTGCTTTGCTGTAATTGTTTCTCCAGTTCCGTATCGGGTTTCCACGGAGCTTGTGCTTGTGCCTGCATGCAGCAGCATGCCAGCAGCAGTGTTCGGATGATGTGTTTCATGGTATTCAGTGTTTGGTTTCAGGGTAAGCATGAAAAGGAGCCTTGAACTCCGGACGTAATGTATAAGTATCCTTCAGTGGGAAATCTGCGGGAACTTCTTGGGTGACGGCACCGGTGGCAGCCCATTCGCATCCCCGGAGTAAAGTCACCTGGAAACCGGTGCAGCGCATGGAGTAAGTCATGTTCGGGTCGTTGCCGCAGTGCCCCAGGAGGTCGACGAATATGCGCCCTTTCCCGTAGCTTACTGTCCACATCAACGGTTCATGCCGTCCGCGTTCGTAGGCGGTGGCCAATATTTCCATGTTTCTTACCGGACCGCGTAGGCGGGTATATATCTCGTCCTTGAAGTGTTTCCATTGAGGAGGCAATCCTTGCAGGATAGGATGATGGGGGGCGCGGTGTTCTATGACGGTTTCGTGCTGCAAGCCGTGGTAGCCGGCATACCCCGGAGAGTAGTCGTAGACGTATTGTCCGTCTTTCCAGTACAGATACGGACCGTCCTTTTCGTTTCGTCCGTCCCAGGCTCCCATGCCTATTATCTCGTTGTATTCTTTCCAGTCGGCCATCGGGACGACGGAAGAATGTATCACTACCACACCGCCTCCATCGGCAACGTATTTCTCGAAATTCTTGCGTACGGGCTCTGTCCATGTAGCTCCGCCGTAGTTGATGACGATTAAATCATATTGGTGGAAATCGGGTTTGAAGGTGGCGATGTCTCCACCAAAGTCGGGTGTAAAGGCAAAGTCCACTTTGAACATTCCGCTGTTTTCCAATATCTGCTTCATGGCTTCGCAGGCGCCTTGCCAGTAATGGCTGCCGTCCTGCCCGGCTATCATCATGGTTTTGATTACTTTCTTTTGCTGTGCGTGTGTGTGCGAGGCAGCTCCTATATAAATAAGGAGTACCAGGATAAGTGTCAGTCTTGTTTTCATTTTCCGGAAGATTTAAAGTTTTTGCCAGTAGGGTTCCATTCTATACGGTCGTAGCAGCGTGTGGTGCGCAGATTGTAACCTTGTTCGTCTACGCTGAACTTTCCGTCTTTGAAGTAGGATATGTAGAGCTCGGAGATGCCGTCCTTGTTGCGGTCTTCTACAAGGAGATTGTACTTGTCGGTGACATAAATCTCGTCGGAAATGTATTGTATTTCTTTGGTATAGTTGTCTACGATTGCATAGTAGGCCTTGAAAAGGTCGAAAGTGGGGTAGTGCCCGTTGTCACGTCCGAAAAGCATTACTTCTTCAAGGGTATCGTCCCCGTCCATATTGGCAAGTACGGATTGCTGAAAGGAAAATCCCGGTTTTTGTACTTGTGGAGGGATATTGTCCCATCCTTCCTGATGGGCTGTCACTGAAAATTGCGCTTGTGCATGGATGACGTACACCAGCGCCGACAATAGGATAATCAGTTTTCTCATTGCGTGCATTTTGAGGTTATGATAATAATAGGGTTACTTCTTGCTTATATGACCGGTGGCCCGGAGTTTTCCCTAACTTTTTTAGAATAATTAATGAATACGGGATGTATAGGGACTTAGTGCCTCTCCCATCAGGACTGAACCGGTCTGACCTCTCAGTCCTATACTCTTTAGGGCTAAGTCCCGGTGTGTAGCCGGCACGGTATAGGGGACGTTCTGCTTGTGTATGGTCTTAATGCGAGGTGAGCAGGTGCATCAATATCAGTGGTAGATAATCTTTCAGCTTGACCCTTAATATCTTCAAAGCCTGCTGAATGCGGTAGTCTACCGTTTTTGGGGAAACGTTGAGTAGTTCGGCAGCTTCCTTGTAACTCAGATTCTGGAAACGATGCATGATGAAAGCTTCCCTATAAGTAGGCGGCAGTTCGTTGATGGCCCTTTGTATATGCTTGCTTAATTCGTTGATTTGATAGATATCCACCTCCTGCAGCATGGCGAACATTCGTTCATAGTAAGCGGTGTCTGCCCGTTGCTTCACTTCATTTTGGGCAATCCGGGTCATGCAACGATGGTAGACAGCCTTGAACAGATATTGCTTGAGCGAATATTCGATAATGGGTCTTTCGCGGTTTTCCCAAAGCCATAGCATGACGTCCTGAACAATCTCTTCTGCATCTTCCAACCGGACAAAACGATAGCAGTAGGTGCAGAGCACTGAATAGTACTTTTGAAATAACACATCAAAAGCACTTCTATCTCCTTTTTGTATGGCGGATAATAAAGATGTATCTTCTAATGGTATGTTTCTCATAGGGTGGGGGGTCATTATTGTTGGGCAAAAATAGCTTTTTTTCCTATTATAATCTAAGTATATAAAATATTTTTAGTTTTTTGTTTAGGAGTTCTTTTCACCCGTTTGTCTTTAGATTAAAGCTAGCAATAAAAATTATGGTAAAAAGAGAGGGAATGGAGAACCTGCTTCTCAGGTATTATGAAGGAGAGACAACGGAGGATGAAACTGCTCTGATAAAGGAGTGGCTGGAAGCATCGGAAGAGAACCGCAGGACAGCCCGCCAGGTTCAGACACTCGGTCTGGCGGCGGACATGGCGCAGATTTCATCCAGGCTGGATGTAAAGAAGGCCTTGGAGGATGTACATCGTAAGATGAAACAGAAAAAGGTCAATAGGTATCAGGTATTATTTAGAGGGATGCAACGGGCGGCCGCCATTTTATTCATCCCTTTGATGGTATCGTGGTCTATCCTTTATTGGGACAAGGATAAAGAAGAGATACATATGATGGAAGTCAGGACAAATCCGGGAATGACTACTTCTGTCGAATTGCCGGATGGAACGGAAGTCGTTCTGAACTCGTCGTCGTCGTTGCGCTATCCTTCCCGATTTGCCGATGATAAAAGGGAAGTGAAGTTGGTGGGTGAAGCATTCTTTTCTGTCGCAAAAGATGAAAAGAAGTTCATTGTCGGCACGCTGAACAATTCCAAGATAGTGGTACATGGAACGGAGTTCAACGTAGAGGCTTACAAAGGGAGCAGGACGGTACAGACCACTTTGGTTTCGGGTAAAGTCAGTTTCTCCTATGTGAATAACGGCAGGAGAAATAATGTAATGATGATACCGGGGCAAAAGGTTATTTATGATATAGTGCGGGAAAAGGTCGTTGTGAAAGAAGTCAATGTAGACGTGGAAACATGTTGGAAGGACGGACGTTTGATTTTCAGGAACACTCCGTTTGAAGATATATTGAAGAGTTTGAGCAAAAGATATAATGTGGAATTCATTCTGAAAAAGGCTTCATTGAAGCAGAATTCCTTTACGGCTACATTTACCAAACAACGTTTGGAGCGAATATTGGAGCACTTCCGAATATCCTCGAATATTCATTTCAAGTTTGTTGAAGATGGTGATGTGGATGCCGAGAGACAGGTAATAGAAGTTTATTAACCCTTTAAAAAGTAGTATGATGAAACACAAGTCCGTTTAGAAAAACATGCAGGAAAATGTTGGCGCATTTTCCTGCATGAAACACAGTAACTTTTAAATATCTGTTTGGCGACAGATAAAGTAACTTTATTTTTTCACTAGAAATCAATACAAAATTATGAAAAAACACTATTGTATCCAATCATTTAGGGAAAAAAGTGTCCTGATGAGATGCATGAAAAAAATTCCTCTTGCTATGAGATGCACATTATTTATGTTGTTTTGTTTGGTTGGTATGACTTTTGCCAATGAAGGTTATGCTCAAAAGACAATGGTAAACATTGCTCTTGAGAACAAGACTGTTGATGAAGTACTGACGGAGCTGGAACAAGGTACCGAATTTGTTTTCTTCTACAACAACAAGCAGATTGACGTTAAGCGCCGTGTATCGGTCCGGGCAAATAACAAAACCATATTCAAGGTTCTGAACGATGTATTCAAAGGAACCAATATAGGCTATAAGGTATTGGACCGTAATATAATCCTTTATGATAAAGCTGTAGGAGCTGATGGGGTACAGATGGCTTTGCAGGCTGCGACGGTGAAAGGTTCTGTGGTCGATGCAACCGGTGAACCGGTGATTGGTGCCAGTATCTTGGTGCAGGGAACTACCAACGGTGTCATAACAGACATTGACGGTAATTTCATTCTGACCAATGTGGGCTCTGATGCTACTCTTATAATAAGCTATGTAGGTTATAAGACACAAAACATAAAGGTTGCAGGCCGAAATTCGTTCAAGATAGTTTTGGTAGAAGATGCTGAGATATTGGATGAAGTGGTTGTTGTAGGATATGGTGTACAGAAGAAAGAATCACTGACCGGTGCCATTGCAGCCATTGGTGCTGATGAAATAGCTACGACCAAGACCGAGAATCTGATTAGCAATATTCAAGGTAAGATGCCGGGACTATTGATTCGCCAGAAAACCGGAGAGCCGGGAACTTTCGACAATATGGTGAGCATTCGCGGTTATGGTGACCCGTTGGTGGTAATTGATGGTATCACGCGTGAAGGTACTGAAGAACTTGCACAGCTGAATTCTGAGGATATAGAAAGTATCTCTATTTTGAAAGATGCTTCTGCCGCTATTTATGGTATGAATGCGGCTAATGGCGTAATCATTGTTACTACCAAAAAAGGTGTGGCCGAAAAGACCAGAGTATCTTACTCGGCATTGTTCGGTATGAAGAATGCCACGGGTATGGAAGAAACGGTAGATGCTTATACTTATCGCATGTTGGCCAATGAAAGGGCACGTAATGACCAGGCTGCCCCTGAATACACTGACGATATTCTGGAACTGTATAGAACCGGGGCTAAGGGTTATACAGACAATAACTGGATTGACATGTTTATGAATAAACTGGCGTTCCAGCAATCGCATACTGTTTCTGTGAGAGGTGGAACGGATAAGGTGAAATATTATGTGAGCTTCGGCTATAATGGCGATAATGGTTTGCTGAAGAGTGGTATCCAATACTATCATAGATATAATCTGAGAAGTAACCTGACTGCAGAGCTTACGAAAGGGCTGAAACTGAATGTGAATCTGTCCGGGCGTTGGGATGAAACCCAAAGGCCGAGAGAGGATTTTATGTGGACTTTTAAGACTTTGATGGTTAATGACCGTGGTATCGGTACTCATACGATTAATAATCCCAATCATTTGTCTGCAATCGGTCCTGAAAACAAGAATCCTTTTGCGTTGGTTGATCCGGATATAGACGGTTATCGCAAGAACAGAGGCCTGACGTATTCTGCCGATGTGGAATTGAATTGGCAAGTTCCTTTTGTAAAAGGGTTGGCATTGAGTCTTTTGGGGTCATTTGACGGTAACAATCGTAACAACTCTTCTTTAAATCGTTCTTATCCGTTGTATGATTATTATACAGATGCGCCTGCCGGTACGGGAGGTAGTACTGATGCTTATTCCAATACGATGAGAATATATCAGAAGATTTATGGCAGGTTGCAGGCTAATTATATGCGTTCTTTCAATCAGCACAATTTGAATGTGACAGCTGTGGCAGAGTTGAACAGTACACGACGCGATGAATTATCCGGTTCCCGGCAATATTCAGAGTTGTTTACTAATGATATTTTGAATCAGGCAAGTCCGGGTACAGCTACCAATTCAGGGTATCGTAGTTTTGGCCGTTTGGCAGCCTATCTGATGCGTGCGAACTATGATTATGCCGGTAAATACTTGTTGGAAGTAGTAGGGCGTTATGATGGTTCTTATCGTTATGCTCCTTCTAAGCGTTGGACGTTCTTCCCGTCGGTAAGTGCCGGATGGCGACTTTCGGAAGAAAGTTTCATCAAGGACAATTTGCCGTTTATTACTAATTTGAAAATCAGGGGTTCTTTTGGACAAAGTGGATATGATGCCGGTGATCCTTTCCAATATGTATCTGCTTATAATTCGGCTTCTAATGGTTATGTTTTTGATGGTGCCAGCCAGATTATGGGTATGGTAGCTCCTGGTGTAGTGACTGACCGGCTTTCTTGGGTTACATCTTCTATTTCCAATGTAGGTCTGGATTTTGACTTATGGAACGGTAAGTTGAGTGGTACTATCGAGTGGTTCAATCGTAAGAATGAAGGCATTTTGGCCGACCGTGCACAATCTGCTCCTGATACATTTGGTGCAAGTTTCCCGAAGGAAAATCTGAATTCTAACCGGAACCGGGGTTTTGAGATTGAATTGGGACACAGAGGACAAATCGGTAAGGACTTCTCATATTCAGTAAGTGCTAATTTTACGTATGCCCGTGAAAGAAGTCTGCATGTGGAACATGCAGAATATACCAGTTCTATGGATAGATGGCTGAATGGAAAGGAAAACCGTAACAGTAATGTGATGTGGTTGTATAAATACGATGGCCAATATACTTCTTTGGAACAGTATGAAACGGCTCCTTTGATTGGTGGGAACTTGGGTAACTCTAAGATGCTTCCGGGTAGTTACAGATTGCTTGACCTGAATGGTGATGGTAGAATTAACAGCAGTGACCGTGTTCCGGAGTTTTGGGCAACCGGTGCAAATCCTCCTATCCAGTATGGGTTGACTTTGGCGGCTTCTTATAAGAATTTTGATCTCAATATGCTGTTTCAAGGAGCTTCCGGTTATTCCATCGGATATGCCAATGATGATGTTTGGGGATATGGTGGCAAGACAAATAAATCTTATTTAATTGCGAAATATGTAGATCGTTGGCATCCTGCAAATATAACAGATGATCCGTATAATCCTGCCACACAATGGGTAGCCGGCTATTATCCGGCATTACGCCACAATTTCTCTAATACTTCGGATAATGGTAGTAGATGGAATTATGGTATTTCCGTTTGGCTTCCGCAAGCTACTTATCTCCGTTTGAAGAGTATGGAGATCGGTTACAATCTGCCAAAATCATTTATGAAAAGAATCGGGTTGAACAGTGCCCGTATCTTTGTCAATGGTTCAAATCTGCTTACGTTCTGTAACAAGGCTTTGAAGGATGCTGACCCCGAACGTGAGGAAAGGGATTGGGGAGCCAACCTGGCATATCCGTTGATGAGAACTTATAACTTTGGGTTAAACATAAACTTTTAATTCTGAAATACCATGAAAAAAAATATTTTATCGATATTCTCGTTATGTGCATTGATGGGATTGTCCGGTTGTAATGCCTTCTTGGAACTTGAACCGCTGGATAAAGTGTCTCCCGATCAGTTATTGGAGACAGAAGGTGGTGTAAAGGCACTATTGGCAAACATATATACCATGATTCCTATGGAAGATTTTAATTATCGTCCGAATGCTGGTTTTAATCAACGCGGTTATGATGGTGTGAATGAAACTACTAATTTAGCATTTCTTACCGACGAAGCTACCCGTAGTGACGGAGGAGTGGATATAGGTTATGAAGGATTCAATTATTGGCCCTATGGAGATATTCGTCAAGTGAATATTTTTATGCAAAATGTAGAAAAAGCCAAAGAAGCAGGAACAATTTCTGTTGCAGATGCGGATCGTATGACTGGTGAAGCCCATTTTGCACGTGCTTATATGTATTATGGGCTTGTAAAAAGATATGGAGGCGTTCCTCTGATTGACAAAGTGCAGGACGATGATTATGCCGATGGTGGACCGGGCGCTGTGGCAGTTCCCCGCAGTACAGAGTTGGATACTTGGAAATTTGTATTGAATGAGTGCACCCTTGCTGCTGCTACTTTGCCCGATGCGACTTCTGGTTCGGATTTGTATCGCGTAACCAAGTGGGCAGCTTATGCGTTGAAGTCAAGAGTTGCACTTCATGCAGCTTCTGTAGCCAAGTATTGGAATCTGGCACCTTTGGCTGGTGAAGCTGTCACTCAGAAACTGGTGGGTGGAATGACTTCTGCCGATGCCGATGCATTCTATAAAGAATGTATTGAAGCATCTAAGTCCCTTATAGAGAATTCCGGTAAATCTCTTTATAAGCCTGCTCCGGCTACTGTTAAGGAGGCTGCATCAAACTTCCAGGCCTTGTTCCTGAATGACCAGAATGAAGAGGTCATTTTCAGTAAAGCGTATCTTAATGGAACAACCAATACTAATCAGGGACATAGCTATGCTCAGTTTAATATCCTTCCTCAAGTCAATCCGGGCGCTCTGAAATATGGACGTTTCAATCCGATGTTGGAAATCGTTGATTTGTTTGAAGATTATACGGATGACGGCACGGGAAAAAGTGCAAAGATTGTAACTCGTACGGATGGGAATGAAGATGCTTATATCCCTAATTTCCATAATATGAATAATGCTTCTGTAGTGAACACCTTGATGTCGGTACCTTTTGTTAAATATAACGATTTGTATGAACCGTTTGCCAACAAGGATGCACGCCTGTTGGCAAGTGTGGTTGTGCCGGGTTCATCTTATGCCGGCACTGAGATTATTATCCAGGGCGGATTTATTAAGGACAATAATAGCTATGTGGCTTATTCAAACGAGTCTACTCAGAAAAATGGAACAACATATTATGCTTTAGGAGCCGAAGGTGAAACCATGTTCTCTGGATTTAATAATGTGAACAGTGGTGAGGATGCTAATTGGACTGCTACAGGTTTTGGAGTTCGTAAGTATATGCCCGAGGGCGAGAGCATGTCTCCCGACCGTCTTTCGTCCACTACCTCTTATATTGATATGCGTTTGGCAGAAGTCTACCTGAATTATGCTGAGGCTGTTGTGGAAAATGGTAGTGGATTTGGCGATAAGGAATTGGCTGAGAACTATTTGAATGCTTTGCGACGTAGAGCCGGACATACCGACCGGATATCTTTGACATTAGAGAGTGTTTTGAAGGAACGTCGTGTGGAGATGGCGTTTGAAGGAAAGCGTTTTTGGGATATGAATCGTCGTAGGGAATTCCATACTGAGTTCAGCAATAATAGAATTCGTAAAGCTTTGGTGCCGATGCTTGACTTGCGTGGTGCAGAGCCTAAATATGTCTTTGCAAGGGTGAACTACTTTGGTGACGAAACAAGAGGAGGGCGTACTTTCCAGAACATCAACTACTATAGGGGCATACCTAATATTGCCACGAATGGTTTAGTTCAGAATCCAGGTCATTAATTTGAATAATATTAAGTAGAAAGTTATGAAAAAGATATTGTTATTTGTGTCATGCTTCTTATTTGCATTGACATCTTGTGAAATTGATAATTATGAGGGACCGGATGCTTCCATACATGGTTCTATCCTTGACGAACAGACAGGTGAACTTGTAGGTTCTGATATGGAAAACGGTAATGCAATTAAAGTGAGGGAGCATGGATTTACTAATGCTACGGATCAAACCTGGTATATCACAAATACCGGAGAATATCGTAACAATATGGTTTTTGCTGCCACTTATGATGTTCGTTTTGAAAATGGGAATTTTTATCCATTTGAAGTGAAGGATTTTGTTGTTAAGTCAGGGGATAATGTGTATGATTTCAAGGTTATTCCTTATATTCGCGTCAAAAGTCCAAAAGTAGAAAAGAATGGCAATGTAATTACTGCTACATTCTCGTTGGAAGCTGGTAAACAAGAAGTGAAATTGAAAGAGATTCAGTTGTTTGCTTTTTCAGATATGTGGGTAGGTAACAATGTGAAATTGACGTTGAATGGAGGGACTGATAAGCAAGTGTTTAGTCCGAGTACTGCTATAAATAGCGCTGATATTTATACATTGTCCATCGATCTGGGACAAAATGCTGATGTCTTGAAATACAGCAAGAATTATTATTTCCGTATTGGCGCTCTGGCTGATGTTTCGGGTGTGGGCACTGTACGGCATAATTATGCGCCGGTAGTAGTTATAAAATTGTAATTTATAGCAGAGGGAGACGTTCTGCTTGACGGCAGAACGTCTTTTTTTATCCATACATTAAAAATAAGACCATGAAGAAATTGAACACGATTATTTTAATTTTGCTGGGGATGATATGTACTCAGTTGTATGCTGTACAATTGAATTCGATTTATCCTCTAAAACCCAATGACTCCGAAGCTTTTTATTTCACTCCCGAGAACTATCCTATAAAGGCGGATGGAAAGATGGATGTATCGGATGCTTTGCAGGCAGCGATTAATCAAGTGAAGAAAGAAAAGAATTTCGGAATCCTTTTTATCCCTGAAGGTAAATATAAAATCAGCAAGACCATTTATATTCCTACGGCTATTCGTTTGATTGGCTATGGAAAGAATCGCCCGGAATTTATTCTGGCTAAGAATTCTCCGGGTTTTCAGGAGGAAGTAGCTGATGATAAAGGAAAAGCTAAATACATGTTCTGGTTTACGGGAGCCGTTGTCAAGGAAGGTGAGAAACCCCGTGATGCCGGTGCCAGTACGTTCTACAGTGCCATGTCGAATATCAACTTGCGCATAGAAGATGGTAATCCGCATGCAGTGGCGCTACGCACACACTTTGCCCAACACAGTTTTATCAGTTATGTGGCCGTATACATAGGTAAAGGCAAGGCTGGTCTGTTCGATGTGGGCAATGAGTTGGAAAACGTTGCTTTTTACGGGGGAGATTATGGCATTTATACGACAAAAGCTTCTCCCGGATGGCCGGTAATGATGGTCGACTCTTATTTTGAGGGACAACGTGTAGCTGCTCTTCGTTGTCAGGAGTCCGGTTTGGCAATGGTGAATCTGTATGCCAAGAATGTTCCGGCTGTATTTGATATTGACCCTAATTATTGCGACAAGTTATTTTTGGAAAACAGCTATTTTGAAAATGTAAGTGGTCCGGCAGTGGTGATTACCAACGAGAACAACAGCAACAATCAGATAACCTTTCGCAATGTATATTGTAAGAATGTACCGACCTTGGCGAAATATACCCGTAGCAATACGGCCACCCATGTTTCTCATAAAATCTATAAGGTAAAGTCATACGACCACGGCTTGCAGATGGATGACATGGTGGATATGCCGGAATATGAAACGTTGGTTGATATTGAACCGATACAGAAGATGCCGGTTGCCCAACTGATGGACATCCCTGCACTGCCTGCAATGGCAACATGGGTAAATCTGCGCGAATTCGGTGCAAAGGGAGATGGGGAAACGGATGATACGAAGGCCATCCAGGAGGCTATTGACAAGTACGATAATATCTATGTGCCCCAGGGCTGGTATCGCATTACCGAAACTTTGAAGATGAAGCCCGATACCAAGTTGATAGGCCTGCATCCTTTTGGCACTCAGTTCCGGCTGGACGAAAGTACTGCTGCATTCAGTGGTTTTGGCGGTCCGAAAGCGATGGTGGAATCTTCGGAAGGCGGTGCAAATATGCTGATGGGCATTGGTATCAATACCGGCGGTTATAACTATCGTGCTGTAGGTGTGAAGTGGATGGCAAATGCAGATTCTTATATGAATGACGTGAAGTTTGTAGGCGGGCATGGCGGTTTATGGAAACCTAAACCGGGTGTTGAGGAACCACGTGGCCGGTGGAACAGACCGGCTCGTATCAGTTCTCCCGATAATCCGGTAGCGGCTTCGGGCATGGATCTTGCTTGGGACAACCAGTATTGGAGTCTGTGGGTGACCAACAACGGTGGTGGCACCTTTAAAGATATCTGGACAGCAAGCACATATGCCACCAATGGTTTCTATGCCAACAATACTTCTACTCCGGGGCGTATCTATGCCATGTCCATCGAGCATCATGTAAGAAATGAAGTACGTTTCAGCAAGGTGTCCAACTGGAAGGTGTATTGCATGCAAACCGAGGAAGAGAGCCGCGAAAGTACCGATTGCCAACCGATAGAGATGGACGACTGCAAAGATGTGACCTTTGCAAACTTGTATATGTTCCGCGTTATCCGTGTCAATGAACCGTATCACAGTTCTGTACGTATCCGCAATTGCGAGAACATCGCATTTCTGAACCTGCATAACTATTCTCAGATTAAATATACGAATAACATTGCAGTGTTCGATGTCAACAAAGACATTGACATCCGCCCGTGGGAACTTTCTCGCTTGATTGTAACCGGAAAAGAACCTCATCAGCAATCGTTAGGCAATGAAATAGGTAAGGTGAACCAATTGGCTTCCGATTTGGAATTTGCCGAAGGCATTGCGCGCGACAGTAAAGGTAACATTTACTTCTGCGACCATCGGATGCGTCGTATCTTTAAGTGGTCGGTAGAGACAAACAGCTTGTCGCTGCTGGCAGATTTCCCGTGGAAACCCTCCAACCTGGCTTTTGATTCAGAAGATAATCTATTGGTATTGTTCAGATATGATGCGCAGCCGGGATATCTGATTAATGGTAAGCCGGAGGAAATGCCGGTAATGCCTGATACAAAAGGTACTTCTTTCAGCGGATATGGTAATTCCGCATATACAATGAGAGTCTACTCCATTGACCCGGAAAATCCGGAAGAGACCATCAAACTGTTGCCGCGTGTTCCGATGGGTCAAGTGAAGAACGTGTATAAGGCTCTTTATCCTTCTAACCGTTGGAGAGACTTCCACGATTTCAATGCGGTGTCGGTCTATGTTCCTGAAATGTGCTTCCTGGCACCGGATGGAAAAACTATCATTCCTCATTATTTCGACTTGTCACGTAGTTCTTCCCTGCTGGAAGCCTATCCGGGAAAGCCTTTCTATACATCTGATGAATATGACCGCAGAATGGTGAAGATGGATGTGGCCAATGACGGCACGCTCTCCAACTTGAGCTATTTTGTGGAGCAGGGCGAATTTGGTTCTGCTGTAGATAAGGAAGGGAACTTGTATGTGGCTGACGGAGAAATATATGTATTTGATAAGGATGGCAAGAAGAAAGGGATGATTCGTGTTCCCGAACGTCCGTCCACATTACAGTTTGGCGGTAAGGATGGCAATACATTGTTTGTCACAGGCCGTTCCAAGTTCTTTGGTGTACGTATTAAATAAGGAAAATCCATATTAAAACAATCTGTGTAATGAGAAATTATCAAATAATGAGATACCTGCTGATAGTCTGTTGGATTATCGGTAATATGCCGTCCGGGTGGGCGGCAGAGGGTGGTTCCACCTATACGCAAAGACCGGACGATCCGGAAGCATTCTACTTTACCCCGGAGAATTACGGCTTCAAGGCTGATGGAAAGTCCGACGTGACCGATGCACTTCAAGAGGCAATCAATCAGGTGAAGCGCGAAAAGAACTTTGGGATACTGTTTCTGCCGGAAGGAAATTATCGTATTAGCAAGACGATTCAAATTCCCTCATCCATTCGGCTGATTGGTTATGGGAAGAAACGGCCGGTGATTTATTTGGGAGCCGATACACCCGGTTTCCAGACTACTCAAAATTATATGATATGGTTTACGGGAGGGCTGGCACAAGAGGGCAGGAAGCCTTCGGATGCCGGTGCAGGTACTTTCTATAGTGCGGTGTCCAATGTGGATTTCCGTATAGACAAAGGTAATCCTCAAGCCGTCGCCATTCGTGCGCATTTTGCCCAGCATGGATTTATCAATCATTGCGACATTCGGATTGGTTCGGGAAAAGCCGGCATGTATGATGTGGGCAATGAACTGGAAGACGTCAGGTTCTATGGCGGTGAATATGGGATAATTTCTTCCAGGACTTCTCCGGGATGGCCTATGATGATGGTCGATACTTACTTTGAGGGGCAGAGAAAAGCGGCTGTCTATTCAAAAGAGGTGGGGTTTGCCATCGTCAATATGCATGTGAAGAATACGCCCGTTGCCTTTGAAATGGCAGAGAATCTGGCAGACCGCCTTCATGTGGAGAATTCGTTGTGGGAGAATATTTCGGAAGCCGGTGTCAGGGTAAGCGTAGAGGGAAATACTTTTTCGCAATTGAATCTGGTGAATGTGGATTGCAGGAATGTTCCCGTACTGGTGGACTATGCTCAAAGTGGAAAGAAAGTTGCCGGAAAAGCAAAAATGTACAGAGTCAAGGAGTTTACTTACGGTCTGGTGTATCAGGATTTGAATGATGCTTCTTCTTTCAGGGAAATATGTGAAATAGAGCCGGTGGCAAAACTGCCGGTTCCACTTGGCAAGGACCTTCCGGTTCTTCCGGCAATGGAGACATGGGTCAATATCCGCGACTTAGGGGCAAAAGGTGATGGCGAGACTGATGATACGGAAGTTTTTGAAAAAGCTGTCTCTTTGCATAAAAGCATCTATGTGCCCCAGGGGTGGTATCGTCTGACGAGAACGTTGAAGCTGTCTCCCGGTACTAAGCTGATTGGGCTGCATCCTTTTGGGACTCAATTTCTGTTGAAGGAAAGCGAGCCTGCATTCAGTGGTTTCGGCGTGCCTGTGCCTTTGGTTGAATCTTCCGAAGGCGGCGACGACGTACTGAATGGTATAGGTATTAATACTGGTGCGTATAATTACCGTGCTGTCGGCTGTAAATGGATGGCGGGTGAGTGTTCGTACTTGAATGATGTGAAGTTTGTAGGCGGGCACGGCACCTTGCGCAAACCGGCTCCGAATGCTTCCGGACAGTCGTCTTACCGCAGGGGCGAGCGTCGAATTAGTTCCCCGTCTTCTCCGGTCATGGAGACCGGTAAGGATATGGCTTGGGACAACCAGTATTGGAGTTTGTGGATTACAAACAATGGCGGTGGGACAATTAAGGATGTTTGGACAGCCAGTACGTATGCTGCCAGTGGGCTTTATATTAGCGAAACGAAGACTCCGGGACGTATTTATGCCATGTCTTTGGAGCATCATGTCCGTACTGAAGCCCGTTTCCATAATGTGGCCAACTGGAAAATTTATGCTTTCCAGTTTGAGGAAGAAGGTCGTGAAGGGCCTGATTGTTATATGGCAGAAATGTCCAATTGTCAAAATATCGAAATGGTAAATGTGTGGATGTATCGCGTTATCCGTGCCTTTATGCCAAAGAGGATAGGTTTCCGCATATGGGATTGCAAGAATATCACTTTCCGTAATATGCACAATTATACGCAGATATTGCCAGTCATAGAGTTTCCTATATATGATATGAATAAGAAGTTGCCCGTTTATTCGTGGGACTTTGCCCGTCTCACTGTTTCGGGTAGCGAGAAGAGCCTTCGCCCTTCCTGCACGGTCATGGACAAGCCTGTGAAGCTGGCTACCGGTTTTGAACTGGCCTCCGGAGCTACTACCGACAGTAAAGGAAATATCTACTTCTGTGAAAACCGTCTGAAGAAAATCTATAGATGGTCGGCAGACACGGAGCAGATTACTTTGATAGCCGATTATCCCTGGAAGCCTTTTACATTGACTACTGATACGCAAGACAATCTGCTGGTTATTTTCCGCTATGACCCTCAGCCGGGTTATCTGGTGAACGGCAAGCAGGAAACGGTAGTGCGCTTGCCGGATGATAATCCGATGTACAGTGGTTGGGGTAACAGTGGCTGGAGTGCTTGGGGGTATTCTTTTAATCCGGATAACGTGGATGCTACGATGAAGCCTATGCCACGTGTCGTTACAGCCGGTATGAAGAATATACAGAAAGTCATTCACCCTTCCAGTCGCTGGAGAGGTGACTTTGACAAGGTGGTTGCCAGTATGCCTGAGTATAGTTTTGTCGCTCCGGATGGCGTGACAATTATTCCGGATACCTATGATTTGGGACGTTCTTGTGCTTTGACTGTTACAGTGCCCGGTCAGTCAGAACCGGTTTATATTGTAAATGAGATGAATAAAACGACAGTACAACTTTCCGTTGGTGTGGATGGCCGTTTGACAGAACAAGGAATAATATGTCCTTATGGCCAATACAGTAATGTGACCGATGCTGATGGGAATGTCTATGTTGCTGATGGTGAAATATTTGTCTATGACAAATATGGTAAAGAGCAGAGACGTATTCAGATAGAAGAACGCCCGATTTCCTTGGCAATTGGTGGAAGGCAGAAGGATATACTTTTTGTTACCACCTCAAGTTCTTTCTATGGAATTAAGATACGTTAGGTATTGGTGTAGGTAAAAAAAGAATTAGCCCCTGCGGTTGTTTTATATCGTAGGGGCTAATTTATTATAAGAAGGTATCTTTTCCTTATAGGCTGATTACTTGGAATATTATTTTTCCAGCAGCTCTTTCAGAAAAGAATCCAGTTCCTCATCCAATCCTTTCAGTAGCTCCTCATTGACCAATAGAGTATCATCATCCATCAGCAGCAGTTCTGCTATTGTTTCTCTATCGTCATCCACCAGTACAAAAGAGAATGGTTTCAGAATTGTCAGCTTGTCGAACTTTCCTTCATTTTTCATGCTGCAGAGCAGTGAGGACAAGATACGCTCTACATTTTCGTAGAAATCATCTCCCTCGTATGTCATCCATTCTTCAATGGTGGTATTGGCTAGCTCCTTGTCTTCATCATCAAAGATAGACAGTTCGCCCGAATTCTGATTCGGTTGCAGATGAATGTCTGTAACGATAGTCTGTTCGCAACCGCAGGTGTATTTGCCGATTGCTTTTTTAAGAGTGTCCTCTAAGAGTGCTAATGACGATTGACTGAGCTTCATAATAACTTTCTTTTCTTAATGGTTGTTCAAAGGTATAAAAAAAACGGTTATCTCTGCATCATTTGACTAAAAATCATCATCAAATCTGTTCATTTGCATGTTCAGGCGTGCCATTCCCTCTTTTCGTTTCTCCAATTCGTCTACATACATGCTGATAAAGATGTAATAGGAGATGGTTCCATCATGTATTTCGCCTGTCTCTTTTTTGTCTGTCTTGCTTTTCTCACGGGCAAGGTTTTGCGCTTTTAATGCCCATTCCAAGGCAGTATCTATGCTGTCTTGCATTTCGTAGCCCAAAGCGGTGTTATAGGCTGCATACATTTTCTGTTTTCCTTTTTTTGTTTCGTAGGTCTGCTTCCAGAGCTCTACTGCTTTACTCCAATTTTCTTCTTTGGCATATACGGCTGCGTCACGCATATTTACAGAACCACCACTGAAGAGATAGCGGTTACCGGTTTTCCAATAGGGGAGTAGATGTCTTACCGGAACCGTTCCTGCAAATTCAGATGCTTGCTTCACCATGTCTTCTTCGCTGATGAGGCGGGAACGTACTGACGCTTCACCATTTCCTGCCTCTTCCCAGAAAATACTGTCATTGCTGTTGACGGTTACCATAGGACCTTTGCGGTTAGGTAAATATATTCTGACGGTAGGATATACCTTTACATCCACTGTGCCGAGGAACACACCCCAGTCGGGCATATAACTTATCTTGCGATTGGAACGCATTTGTATGTTTTCCAGGGCTATCAGGAAATCTACGTCCAAATTCTGTGTAAGTTCCAGTACTTCATCCCTCGATAATGTGCTTTCGCGGGGATTGATGTCTTTACTCCGGAGGGCAGAGTCGCATATCACAACCTCTTCAAAGTAGTTTTCGTTGGCAAGGGCCTCTGCAAGGGATTCGGTTGTTATTGCGGCGTCTCCATTGTAGTAGTTGGTGAGGCGTGCCACCTCATTCTCACTTTTTTTCTGTTCTTCCTCACTGATGATGAGTTTGTTGTCCGGTACGTTTGGCATGTTGTTGACAACAGCCACACGTTTCAATGTTGCCGGGAAACTGACTTCTGCCGGAAGCATGTAATCAATGGACAGTTGTTCTACACTCTGGCAGCTGCCTAACAGCAGAGAACCCATCAATAACAGACAATAGTGATATTTGGTCATAGTCTTTGGTTTTGTTCTTTGGAGCAAAAGTACTCTTTTAGCTGAATATTCAAAAGCTGGAACGAATAAAAAATGTGATAATGTGGCAGGAGAAAAAGTGATAGGGTGATAAAAGATACCTGACGGTATCATCTTATCACCCTATCGCTTTATCATTTTATAGCTTTGATTTATGCATTCCTTCCGTGGCAGTTTTTGTATTTCTTACCGCTTCCGCAAGGACAAGGATCATTGCGTCCTACGGTCTTCTCGGCACGGATAGGTTCGCGTCTTGGTTGTTCACGTGTATCTTGTGCCGCAGCGGCCTGCTGGTTCGGGTCATTCAAATCAACCTTCTGTTCGCGATACTTGCTCATATCCTGGCGTTGTTCCGGAGCAGCCTGGCGCACCTCTACTTGGCGGGGAGCCTGGGGAGCCTCAGGGGCTTCAGCCGGAGCCTCTTGTACCGGGATTTGTCCACGCATCAGGATAGAGATGGTCTGGTTATTGATTTTGTTGACCATTGCATCAAACAAGTTCACAGATTCCAGCTTGTAAATCAGTAGCGGGTCTTTCTGCTCGTAACTTGCATTCTGCACGGAGTGTTTCAGCTCGTCCAGCTCGCGCAGGTTTTCTTTCCATGCTTCGTCGATAACATGCAGCAAGATGGATTTCTCGAATGACTTCACCACCTCCTTACATTCTGTCTCGTAAGCTTTCTTCAGGTTGCAGGAGATGTTGTACATACGTTTTCCGTCTGTGATGGGGATAAGTATGTTTTCGTACATGTGTCCCTGCATTTCGTATACTTGCTTGATGACCGGATAGGCTATCTGTGCCATACGTTCTGTCTTGCGTTTGAAGAGTTCCATGGCAGCGTCAAAAGTTCTGTCTGCCAGTTTTTCTTTCTTCTCATTACGGAATTCCTCTTCGGTGAAAGGTACTTCCATGGCAAGCGTCTGGAGCACATCCATCTTGCAGTTTTCATAGTCGGGTGCTTCGACGGCGTTGGCACAACGGTCCCAAATCATGTTCACGATATCCATACCGATACGTTCGCCCATCAAAGCGTGGCGGCGTTTGGTGTAGACTACTGTACGTTGCTTGTTCATCACGTCGTCATATTCCAACAGACGCTTACGGATGCCGAAGTTGTTTTCCTCAACTTTCTTTTGCGCACGTTCAATGGATTTGGAAATCATGCCGTGTTCAATCATTTCACCTTCTTTGAAACCCAGTTTGTCCATTACACTGGCAATGCGGTCACTGGAGAACAAACGCATCAGGTCATCTTCCAAAGATACGAAGAATACAGAAGAACCCGGGTCGCCTTGACGTCCTGCACGACCACGTAACTGACGGTCCACACGGCGTGATTCGTGGCGTTCTGTACCGATGATGGCAAGACCGCCTGCAGCTTTCACTTCCGGACTCAACTTGATGTCGGTACCACGACCGGCCATATTGGTAGCAATGGTTACAGCACATTTCAAACCGGCAGTAGCCACAATATCCGCTTCTTTCTGATGCAGTTTGGCATTCAATACACTATGTTCAATCTTACGCATGGTGAGCATTTTGCTCAACATTTCAGAGATTTCAACAGAAGTGGTACCCACCAGTACGGGGCGTCCTGCTGCCACCATTTTTTCTATCTCTTCGATGACTGCTTTATATTTTTCACGTTTTGTCTTGTAAACGCGGTCGTTCATGTCGTTACGGGCAATGGGGCGGTTGGTCGGAATAACCACTACATCCAGTTTGTAGATGTCCCACAACTCGCCGGCTTCTGTTTCTGCCGTACCGGTCATACCGGATAGTTTGTGGTACATACGGAAATAGTTCTGTAATGTAATGGTGGCAAAAGTCTGGGTGGCAGCTTCTACTTTCACGCCTTCTTTGGCTTCGATGGCTTGGTGCAAACCGTCAGAATAACGACGTCCTTCCATAATACGTCCCGTCTGCTCATCCACAATCTTCACTTGGCCGTCGATTACCACATATTCGTCATCTTTCTCGAACATGGTGTATGCCTTCAACAGTTGGTTGATGGTATGCACACGTTCGCTTTTGATGGCATAGTTGGTCATCAGGGCATCCTTCTTTTCAAGGCGCTGTTCGTCTGTCAGCTCTGTTTCGTTTTCCAAGGCAGAGAGTTGCGCTGTGATATCGGGGAGTACGAAGAAAGTGGGGTCCTCTACATTGCTACTAATCAAGTCTACGCCCTTGTCTGTCAAATCCACGCTGTTCATTTTCTCTTCGATAACGAAGTACAGCGGGTCAGTCACCTCGTGCATGCGCTTGTTGTTCTGCTCCATGTAGATTTCTTCGGTCTTCAGCATACCGGCCTTGATGCCTTGTTCGCTGAGGAACTTGATGAGTGCCTTGTTCTTGGGCAGGCACTTGTGACTGCGGTACAAAGCGAGGAAGCCTTCTTCCTGGTCTTTCTTATCGTTCGATGCAATCAGGCGCTTGGCATCGGCCAGGTATTGGGTAGCCAGTTTTTTCTGAGCTTCTACCAGACGTTCTACTTGTGGGCGGAGCTGTTCGAAGAGTTGGTCATCGCCTTTGGGAACCGGTCCGGAGATAATCAGCGGAGTACGGGCATCATCAATCAATACTGAGTCCACCTCATCGACAATGGCATAATTATGTTGGCGTTGTACCAGGTCTTTGGGGCTGATAGCCATGTTGTCACGCAGGTAGTCGAAACCGAATTCATTGTTTGTACCGAACGTGATATCTGCCAGATAAGCTTTGCGACGGGCATCAGAGTTGGGCTGGTGCTTGTCGATGCAATCTACACTCAAACCGTGGAACATGTAAAGAGGACCCATCCATTCGGAGTCACGTTTTGCCAGATAGTCGTTCACTGTTACCACGTGCACGCCGTTACCAGTCAGGGCATTGAGGAATACCGGTAGGGTAGCTACCAATGTCTTACCTTCACCGGTTGCCATTTCGGCAATCTTACCTTTATGTAGAACCACACCACCGAATAGCTGTACATCATAATGTACCATGTTCCATACAGTATCGTTACCACCTGCTATCCAATGGTTCTGGTAGATGGCTTTATCGCCTTCGATGCGTACAAAGTCTTTAGTGGCAGCCAGTTGGCGGTCAAAATCGGTAGCTGTAACCACTATTTCTTCATTTTCAGAGAATCGTTTGGCTGTTTCCTTTACAATAGAGAAAGCGGTGGGTAATACTTCGTCCAGCGCTTTTTCATAAATCTCCAATATCTCTTTCTCGATTTTGTCGATTTGGTTGAAGAGGTCTTCGCGTTTTTCCAGTTCGGTATCTTCAACGCTGGCTTTCAGTTCTTCCACTTTGGCGCGTTGTTCGGCTGCCGAATCGTGGATGTAGGCTTTCAGTTCTTCTGTCTTGGCGCGTAGGGCGTCGTTGTCGAGTTTGGCTACTTCCGGGTAAGCGGCTTTGATTTTCTCCACCCACGGTTGTATCTCTTTCATGTCGCGTGTGGATTTGTTGCCGAAAATCGAGCTTAAAAATTCATTAAATCCCATTATATATTTGTTTTTATTATTATTGCTGAGTTAGTTGAGCGTGCAAAGTTACTGATTTCTATACAGATTATCCAGATTTGCACAGATTATTTTAGAATCAAAAGTCGAGGGGAGATGCTGTACTTGCATTAGGGGCGCGGATGCGCATTACACTTGCCAGGGTAGGGGCAATGCGGTCGATACTGATGGGTATACGGATGATTTCAGCCTTCATTCCTCCTCCCAATAAAATGAGGGGAGCAGGAATATCGGCCGTACGTACTACACGGTTATCAATACTATTTTCCTGCATGATAGTCCAGCCCGGAAGTATTTCAATGAGCAAATCGCCAGAGCGCTTGCGGTGAAAACCATTGCGTATACGTTCTATTTGCGGTGACCAGGGGCCCAAAAGCAGGCGATGAGCTGAATATACTTCGCTCACGCCACTGAACTGAACCAGAAATTCGGCAGATTTTTCTTGAATTTCAGTCAGGCTCAGCTGCTTGTTCTCAATAAGTTTATGGTTGAGATAGATTTGTTGGTCATAATAAGCTTCCACATATTGTCCCTCGCCATAGGATGCCATGAGGTACATGTTCAGCAGGGCGGCACAGCGGTTCAGGTAGAATTCACCACCCGGTATCCGATATACGCCCGGGTCGGCAGCTTCCGGGTCGGCATAGCCGGTGGAGGTGATGCAGAAAAGTACGTTGTGGAGCCCAACTTTACGTTCTATGAGCTCTAATAAGGAAGCTATACTACGGTCCAGCCGTACGTAGGTATCTTGCATTTCCATGGCACATTCCTGCGTACTCCGGTGGTTGTAATTTCCTGCGTAGTAAGTCAGCGATAATAGGTCGGGTACGTCATCTTGTCCGATAGTGCTCTTGTTCAGCAGCTCTTCGGTCAGCAGGTTGACTTCCTCATTGATGAAAGGACTGGTAATCAGGCGGCGAAATTTGTTTGCCCGTTCACCGTCCAGCTTGTATTTGAATGGTTCGTTACGCCATTCGGGCAGAAATGTATAGTTGGTAAAAGGAAGTGCAGGTGTCCATACCATATCCTTGATACGGTAGTCGGGAGATTTCCGGTCGTTGTATTGACTCAGCCACCACGGAAATTCATTATAATAAGTTGTACTGCACCATTTTCCGGTATTGTTATTAAGCCAGAAGGCACCGTTCCCCGCGTGTCCGGCACCCAATATGGCGGCATCGCGGAAAGGCGCAATGGCATAAACCAGACCTTTGTTGCGGGTAGCTATTTTTAGCTCGTCGGCAATGGTGGAGGTCAGTAATTGGGAGGGGGAAGTGCTTTCGTCGGTATAGTTGCCCATGAAGTTGGGGTCTTCTACACAGTCTATGGGGCGTAGTGTACCTGCATCCAGCCACTGCTCTGCAATGATGCCGTTCATGGACGGTGTTGTCCCGGTATAGATGGCGGCAATGGCCGAGGCTCGGTCCGTTCCGCAAAAAGGAAATTCTGCTTGACGGAAGACTTTACCTTCACGCAGTAAGCGCTTAAACCCCTTTTCTCCGTATAAGGACGAAAATGCTTCCATATAGTCTGTACGCAACTGGTCAATGGTCAATGTTACCACCAGCTTTGGGGAGGCAGGCAGCGGTTGGGCTTGCAAACCACTGAATGTAAGTGCGAGTATGGAAGTTATCAGTCCTTTTTTCATTACTTTCGTTTGTATGTCAGAATGAGGTTGCTTGCAGAACGTATCAGCAAACACAGTGCCAAAGGTAATATTGCTGGCGGAATTCTCTGCGGAATTATTGCCCAAAGCCCTATAAAAAGTGTTAAAACTGCAAAGTTAACCAGCATATAGCGGCTTATTTCCCTTTTTCGTACCCTGGATAGCATGAATGGAAGGCAAAAAAGGTGAAATGGATGGAATACAAATAGTATATAATTGGGACTTACTGCCGGATGCTGTGAGAATAGTGCTAAAAATGCCAGTATACATCCAGCCATTCCGGCAACCAAGAAGAGTATGAGGTCCATGCCCCAGAGAGTTTTTCCTCTTCGTATGCCGTAAATGCTGATGCCTGCTACAAGTATCAGTAATAGCGAAGCCGACTGCATCGGTGTGATGCCTCTGCTGACGAAGTCGGCTGGTGTTTTACCCGTTACTACGATTTTTTCTTCTTTGGCAACCAGTGGCCGTGCTTGTCCTTCTTTGTCCACAATCTGCGCTTTATTGAAATACTCCTGCATGTAGAAGGGGACGAACATTGCCAGCCGGCGGTTGATGGGTTCGTCTGCTTTGCTGCCCATGCATAAGTCCATGCCGAAACGTGACCACAAATGGCCTTCACTGTATTTATGCAGCAAATCCCTGAAAGAGATTCCCGTACTGTTATCAGTCATATTGTCAGCGTATTGCAGCGTGCCGTTGATGGCACGTTCTATCTGGTCTCGCGGGCGGGTGGCGCAATTGTCGTAGAAAAAATTGTAGCGGTATACTCGGTTTTCGGGGCGGTAGTTCTCTGTCAATAGTGTTATCAGGCGTTCTTTTTCTTCTTCTGTTAGGTTTAACGTCTGTTGCCAGACATCGCGTCCCAGATAGTTATATTCGGCGGCGAAATGCTCATAATCGGTCACTCCAAGTTGATAATCCGTTTCTCCCAAGGCAAAACGGAAGATGAAGTTAGGGGCGTTGAAGTTGAACATGCCGTAATTGAAGACGGCGTCAATGCCGCGCGTATAGTTCTCGTACCGTATGGCAGTGTGTCCGAATAGGGAATAAATCTCTCCTCCTGCAGCGCAAGTCAGTAGACTGACGCGCACGGAGTCTGTTGCAGCACTCTTTTGCTGTTGTGTCACCTGGGCATTCGCTGCAGGCAAACAGAAGAAAAAGATTACTATATATATATGTATAAGTAGGCTTCGTTTCATGCTGCAAACTTACGGAAAAAACTAATATTATCCCAATTTGTGATGAGGAACTAAAGTGGTTATTCGTGTTATCCCAGTCATCTGTGTCCGAAGAATCTTTTTTAATTATGAACTTGATACAATTCTTGATTCGCATAATTGGCTGTTTTGAATCAACTGCCAAGTACGAGCGGTAAGTGTTTTCTATTTACAAATGATATAGGTGAAAGAATAGTGGTATATTGAACCTGGTTCAGCCGTATACTGAATGCCATTCAATCGTATACTGAATAGGGATCGGTCGTATACTGAATGTAATGCATCTCAACTATATTGATAATCAGGTGGTTGTGGTATGGTGTTGTGGTTTTAATAAATCTCAACAAATTATTGGAGTGGCATTGTGCTTGTTTGGTACGGATATGAATAAGAATTCTTGTGCGGTTGCTCTTCTAATAAAGAGGCAGTTTCTGCTGAATTTCAATATTAATGTTATATCTTTGCGCCGCTAAATTTATGCAATACGGTGAATCTCATTATTGATATAGGAAATACAATTGCCAAGATGGCGGTGTTTGATGGTGGACGTATCGTAGAGGTGGTGTATGACTCCAATCTGACGTTGGAACGATTGCCTGAAGTGTGCCGTACATATACGATTGAAAAAGCGATAGTGTCTACTGTCATTGATTTGAGCAGAGAGGTGTTGTCGCAACTGGAAGGTATGGCTGTTCCCATTCTGTGGCTCAATGAAAAGACTTCTCTTCCGGTAGAAAACCTCTATGAAACTCCCCGGACGCTGGGGTATGATCGTATGGCGGCGGTGGTAGGAGCCAATGAGCAATTTCCTGGCAGGGATATACTGGTGATTGATGCCGGTACTTGTATCACTTATGAGTTTGTCGATGCTGCTGCCCGTTATCATGGCGGGAATATCTCTCCCGGCCTGCAGATGCGTTTCAAGGCGCTTCATCAGTTTACCGGACGGCTTCCAATGGTGACTCTTGAGGGGCGGATGGTGCCCATGGGGAAGGATACCGATACGGCTATCCGTGCCGGAGTACTGAAGGGTATTGAATATGAAATTTCAGGTTACGTTACGGCTATGAAGCATAAATATCCTGAACTTTTGGTTTTTTTAACGGGCGGGGATGATTTTTCTTTTGATACAAACTTAAAAAGTATCATCTTTGCAGACAGATTTTTAGTGTTGAAAGGATTAAATAGAATTTTAAACTATAATAATGACAGGCTATAGACAAACACTGTTAGTGCTCTTGCTTACGATATTATCAGGAGCGGCAGTCGCTCAAAATAATACGAATTCTCCCTATACACGATATGGATATGGACAGTTGTCTGAACAAGGCTCAAGTAACAGCAGGGCGATGGGTGGTATTGCCTATGGTTTACGAGACAAGTACCAGACTAACTTTGCTAATCCGGCATCCTATACGGCGGTAGATTCGCTGACTTTTATCTTTGATGGAGCAGTCTCTCTACAGAATACAAACCTCAGTAACGGCACTCTGAAACAAAATGCCAAGAATTCCAGTTTTGATTACATCACGATGCAATTTCGTGCAAGTAAATGGGCTGCCATAAGCTTGGGGTTATTGCCTTATTCGAATGTGGGATACAGCATGGGAGAGTACCGGGAAGATACGGAATTCCCAGACAAATCTACGACGGTAAGCTATTCGGGAGAAGGAGGTCTGCACCAGCTTTATTTAGGTGCAGGCTTTAAAATAATTAAAAATCTTTCCGTCGGTGCGAATTTTTCGTATCTTTGGGGAGATATAACAAGAACCGCTGCGGAAACCTTTCCGTCCAGTTCTAGTGTATTTCCTATTACAATACAGTCTAATGTGGCTGTAAAGAGCTATAAATTGGATTTTGGAGCACAGTACACCCACCAGTTTGGAAAAAAGCATGTTGCAACATTGGGAATCGTATTTTCTCCGGGGCATGATTTGAGCAACGATGCGTACGAAGTTACGCAGACTGGCAATAGTAATACGGGAGTTACCTCGGTAACAAGGGACACTATTGTTACTTGCGGCATTCCAACAACATTTGGAGCAGGTGTGACATACGTGTACGACGATCGTCTGACGGTGGGAGCGGATGTGATGTTTCAAAATTGGAGTAAAGTGAGCTATATGAATAATGACGAGGCGTTTTGCGACCGTGGAAGAGTATCCGTTGGTGCAGAATATCTGCCGAATCCTATGGGACGAAGTTATTTGTCTCATGTGAAGTATCGTTTGGGAGCTTATTACTCCAAGCCTTATTATAAGATAGACGGTGTACGTGCCGCTGATGAATATGGCATTACTGCCGGTTTTGGATTACCTATACCGAGAACCCGTTCCGTATTGAGCCTTTCTGCGCAATACGTGCGAACCAAAGGAACCCAAGCTGCGTTCTTGAACGAAAATACATTGCGTATTTGTATCGGAGTAACCTTTAACGAACGCTGGTTCTTCAAGCGTAAAGTGGATTAATGGAAATTGAATAGACAAAAAATATAACAACTAAAATTTAAATACAATGAAAATTAAGACGCTTGTGGCTGTCTTGCTCCTTTCGGGTGGAGCGACCAGTACTTTCGCACAGACTGAAAATTGTAATTCGAACAGTAGTATCTCTCATGAAGCAGTGAGAGCTGGTAACTTTAAGGATGCATACGCTCCTTGTATGGCTGTATTGAAGGATTGCCCTACACTGCGGTATTATACATTTACAGATGCTCAGAAGATTTTAGTGGGTTTCTTGAGTCAGATTAAAGATAGAAATTCTGCTGATTATAAGAAGTATTTTGATGAGCTGATGGATGTGTATGACTTGAGAATGAAGTACATTCCTGAATTTGTTAACAAGGGAATGAAGGGGGTGCCGAGTGTAGCTGATGCTTTGGGTGCCAAAGCAGTGGATTATCTTCAATTTGCTCCGACTCCGGACCTTAATACAGCTTACAATTGGCTGAAAGAATCTGTCCAAGCAGAAAAGGGCGGCTCCAAAGGTGCGGTTTTACACTATTTCTTGGATGTTTCTATGCAGAAGGTAAAGGCAGATGACAATCATACTGACCAGTTCTTCCAAGACTATATTGATGCTTCCAAGTATGCGGATGATGCTATCGCAGCTGAAACCAAAGAGGCAAAGAAGGCAAACCTGCAAACTATCAAGGATAATTTGGTAGCTATGTTCATCCAGAGTGGTGTGGCTGATTGTGAATCTTTGCAGAATATCTATGGCCCTAAAGTAGAAGAAAATAAGACAGACTCTACTTTCTTGAAGAAAGCATTGAATATTTTGAAATTGATGAAGTGTAACGAAAGTGAAGTTTATTTCAAGGCTTCTGAATACATGTATCAAATTGACCCGACTGCCGATGCTGCTGTAGGTGTAGCATACATGTACTATAAAAAAGGTGACTATGACAATGCCGTGAAATACTTTGACGAAGCATTGGCTAAGGAAACCGATAATGACAAGAAAGCTGAAATGGCATATGCCACTGCTGCTGCTTTGATGCAGGCTAAGAAACTTTCTCAGGCAAGAGCATATTGCCAGAAGGCTATTAGCTTTAAGGAAAACTATGGTGATCCTTATATCTTGCTGGCACAGCTTTACGGTTCCAATCCTAATTGGACTGACGAGCCAGCTCTGAATAAGTGTACTTACTTTGTAGTAATTGATAAGTTGCAGAGAGCTAAAGCGGTGGATCCTTCAGTTACAGAACGTGCTAACGAGCTGATTAGTACTTATTCCCGTCACACTCCCCAGGCTAAAGACCTCTTTATGTTGGGTTACAAAGCTGGTGACCGTATCACTATCGGCGGATGGATAGGTGAATCTACAACTATCAGATAAAACTATGTTGCTACAACTCATCAACGTTGTTTATCATAAAAATGCGAGCATAACCATTGTCTTTGGGGCAATGGTTATGCTTCTTTTATTTTCTTCATGTTCCGGGAAGAAGAAGGAGCTGGGCGATGCCATTACCGAGCGTGATTCTATGGCGGTGATGGACACCCGCGGGGTGACTACGCTAGTGTCTGATTCCGGTGTAACACGTTACCGCATCAATACGGAAGAGTGGCTGGTCTTTGACCGGAAGAATCCTCCATACTGGGCTTTTGAAAAGGGGGTCTATTTGGAAAAGTTTGACTCTATCTTCCAAGTGGAGGCAAGTATCAAGGCCGATACAGCCTATTTCTTTAATAAGGAAGAGTTATGGAAACTGATGGGGAATGTGCATATACAGAATTTGAAAGGTGAGCAGTTTGATACAGAGTTGCTGTATTGGGACCAGCGGACACAAAGAATTTATTCGGATGAGTTTATCCGTATCGAACAGCCTGACCGTATCATTACGGGACATGGCTTTGAATCCAATCAGCAAATGACTGTTTACACGATTCGCAAGCCGGAGGGCATCTTCTATGTTGACGAAGAGGCTGCCGCAGCAGATAGCTTGCAGACTGATACCATAAATTGATAAAATGGATACCGTTATTTTTTTATTGATAACCATGGCTTTCTCCGCTTTCTTTTCAGGAATGGAGATTGCCTTTGTTTCCGTAGATAAACTGCGCTTTGAGATGGAAAGGAAGTCAGGCGTCACTTCCGGTATCATTTCCTATTTTCTTCGCAACCCGAATAACTTCATCTCGACCATGCTGGTTGGTAATAATATCGCGCTTGTCATTTATGGTATCTTGATGGCACAAATCATAGAGGTGAATCTTCTTGCCGGAATTATTTCCAACCATTTTGTAATGGTGTTGGTGCAGACTATAATTTCCACTCTTATTATTTTGGTAACCGGTGAGTTCTTGCCGAAGACTTTGTTTAAAATCAATCCCAATCTGATGCTGAGGGTGTGTGCCATTCCTTTATTTATATGTTATGTCATTCTGTTTCCTGTTTCAAAATTTGCATCGGGATTGTCGTATCTGTTCCTTCGGATATTTGGGATGAAAGTAAACAAGGAAGCGTCGGCCAAGGCTTTTGGCAAAGTGGATTTGGATTACTTCATCCAGTCGAGCATAGAGAATGCGGAAAGTGAAGAAGAACTGGATGCAGAGGTAAAGATATTCCAAAATGCGCTTGATTTTTCGAATATAAAGATACGCGACTGTATTGTACCGCGTACAGAGGTGGTAGCTGTAGATCTGACCACCACATTGGAAGAATTGAAATGTCTTTTTGTGGAGTCGGGTATTTCTAAAATCATAGTATATGATGGAAATATAGATAATGTGGTGGGATATATTCACTCGTCGGAAATGTTCAGGAATCCGGCAGACTGGAAGAATAACGTGAAGGAAGTGCCTATTGTACCCGAAACGATGTCGGCTCACAAACTGATGAAACTGTTCATGCAGCAGAAAAAAACGATTGCTGTAGTGGTGGACGAATTTGGTGGTACGGCAGGCATCGTTTCTTTGGAGGATTTGGTGGAAGAAATTTTCGGCGATATTGAGGATGAGCATGATAATACGTCCTATGTATGTAAGCAGCTGGGTGAACGTGAATATGTGCTTTCGGCCCGTCTGGAAATAGAAAAGGTAAATGAGACTTTCGGGCTCGACCTGCCGGAATCGGACGATTATCTGACAGTGGGCGGTCTGATTCTGAACCGTTATCAAAGTTTCCCGAAGCTGCATGAAGTGATTGAAGTGGATAATTATCAGTTTAAAATAATCAAGGTGACAGCTACTAAAATTGAGTTGGTAAGACTGAAAGTCATTGAATAATTTCATTTAGGCGTAATTTTTTAAAGAATAAATGGATGCGTATTAGCATTTTTTGTATCTTCGTGCGCTAAAATGAACATGTTAGGAAAATAATAATAAACAAATAAATCATATTAACTAAAATGGCAACATTACAAAACATTCGGTCTAAAGGACCTTTATTGGTGATTGTTATTGGTTTGGCGCTGTTTGCTTTCATCGCAGGTGACGCGTGGAAAGTGCTTCAGCCACACCAGTCACAAGACGTTGGTGAAGTGAACGGGGAGACAATTTCCGCTCAGGATTTTCAAGCATTGGTAGAAGAATATACAGAAGTTATCAAGTTCTCCAGTGGCAACAGTGCATTGAGCGATGAACAAACCAACCGAATCAAAGATGAAGTATGGAGAACATACGTCAATAATAAACTGATTGAAAAAGAAGCTAAGAAACTTGGCTTGTCTGTATCTAAGGCGGAAGTTCAGGCTATCATTGATGCCGGTGTGCATCCGATGCTGCAACAGACTCCGTTCCGTAATCCCCAGACCGGTGCGTTCGATAAGGATATGTTGAAGAAGTTCCTAGTAGACTATTCCAAGATGAACAAGGCACAGATGCCTTCCAATTATGCAGAGTATTATGAGTCTATGTATAAGTTCTGGTCTTTCCTTGAGAAGTCTCTTATCCAGGCTCGTCTTCAGGAAAAGTATCAGGCTTTGATTACGAAATCTCTCTTCTCCAATCCTGTGGAAGCTCAGGATGCATTTGATGCAAGAGTGGATCAGTCAGACCTGTTGCTTGCAGCAGTTCCCTATTCTTCTATTGTTGATTCTACTATTGTCATCAAGGATTCTGACTTGAAAGCTGCCTACGATAAGAAGAAAGAGCAATTCAAGCAATATGTGGAAACCCGTAACATTAAGTTTATTGATGTGCAGGTAACTGCAAGTGCAGAAGACAGAGCTGCTCTCCAAAAGGAAATGGAGGAATATACGGAGCAACTTATTGCCAATCCTTCTGACTATACTACCTTCATCCGTTCTACCGGTTCCGAAACTTCTTATACAGACTTGTTCTACACTACTAAGTCTCTGCCCGCTGATGTGACTGCCCGTTTGGACTCTGTTGCGGTGGGTGGTGTGTTCGGACCTTATTATAACGTATCGGACAATACTCTCAACTCTTTCAAGAAATTGGCTACTGCTGCCATGCCGGACTCTATCGAGTTCCGTCAGATTCAAGTGGTTGCTGAAGATGCTGAAAAGACGAAGACTTTGGCCGACAGCATCTACAATGCTATTAAGGAGGGTGCCAGCTTTGCTGAAGTTGCGAAGAAATACGGTCAGACCGGTGAGCCTACCTGGATTTCTTCTGCTAATTACGAAGGCGCACAGATTGACGGTGACAACTTGAAATATATTACTGCTGTCACTACTTTGGGACAGAACGAGCTGACCAACTTGGCGTTGGGACAGGCAAATGTCATTTTGCAGGTAACCAACAAGAAGGCTGTCAAGGATAAATATAAGGTAGCCGTTATCAAGCGTCCGGTAGAATTCAGTAAGGAAACTTACAGTAAGGCATACAATGAGTTCAGCCAGTTTATTGCTGCAAACAATACTTTAGAGAAAATGATTGCCAATGCGGAAGATGCTGGTTATAAGTTGCTGGATAGAGCCGACTTGTACAGCTCTGAACATGGTATCGGTGGTATCAGAGGTACCAAAGATGCTTTGAAATGGGCGTTTGAGGCAAAAGCCGGTGAAGTTTCCGGTTTGTACGAATGTGGCGAGAGCGACCATATGCTGGTAGTAGGTGTTGCAAGTATTGTTCCTGAAGGCTATCGCCCACTGGCTTTGGTAAAAGACCAGTTGAGAGCTGAAATTCTCCGTGACAAGAAAGCAGAGAAGATTATGGCTGATATGAAGGCTGCCAATGCAACTTCGTTCGAGCAGTATAAGAATATGGCAAATGCTGTCAGTGATTCTGTAAAGCACGTTACTTTCTCTGCTCCTGCCTATATCCCGGCATTGCGTAGCAGCGAACCTCTGGTAGGCGCATACGCTTCTATTGCCGAAGTGAACAAGCTGAGTGCTCCTATCAAGGGTAATGGTGGTGTATTCGTTCTGCAACCTTATGCAAAAGAGAAACTGAACGAAACATTCAACAAGGAAACTGAAGAGGATAACTTGGCCAACATGCATGCACGCATGGCAAGCCAGTTCATCAGTGACTTGTATCTGAAAGCCAACGTAAAAGACCAACGTTATTTATTCTTCTAAGAATAGAAAAAATATATTGAAAAGCCGTCCGGTACTTCCGGGCGGCTTTTTCATTGTCTGTACATTTCATTTTCTACACTCTCCGTTGTCTTTGTGCAACTTTATTCCTACCTTTGCATTCTTGAAAGAGTTTTGTTTTAATGAAAAACGATATGCAGAAACGACCTCTATTGGGCTTGACGCTCTCTGAATTGCAGAATGTGGTGAAGAATCTGGGAATGCCCGGTTTCTCTGCCAAGCAGATAGCTTCCTGGCTGTATGACAAGAAGGTGATTTCTATAGACGAAATGAGCAATCTTTCGTTGAAGCATCGGGAATTGCTGAAAGAAATCTATGAGGTAGGTGCCAAAGCGCCGGTAGATGCCATGCGCTCTGTAGACGGTACGGTGAAATACTTGTACCGGGCAGGCGAGGGACATTTTGTGGAAGCTGTCTATATACCCGACGAAGACCGGGCTACGCTTTGTGTCTCCTCCCAGGTGGGCTGCAAGATGAACTGCAAATTCTGCATGACCGGCAAGCAGGGTTTTACCGCCAATCTGACATCTAACCAGATTATTAACCAGATCAATTCGTTGCCCGAAAGGGACAAGCTGACCAATGTGGTAATGATGGGTATGGGCGAACCACTTGATAATCTGGACGAGGTATTGAAAGCGCTGGAAATAATGACCGCCTCTTATGGGTATGCGTGGAGTCCCAAGCGTGTTACACTTTCTTCTGTGGGACTGAAGAAGGGCTTGCTGCGTTTTATTGAGGAATCGGATTGCCACCTGGCTATCAGCCTTCATTCGCCGATACCTTTGCAACGCCGCGAGCTGATGCCGGCAGAGAAGGCGTTCTCCATCACGGAGATTGTAGAATTGTTAAGAAACTATGATTTTAGCAAACAGCGCAGACTATCTTTTGAATATATTGTTTTCAAAGGAGTGAATGACTCGTTACCGTATGCAAAGGAACTTCTGAAGCTGCTACGTGGGTTGGACTGCCGGATTAACCTGATTCGTTTTCATGCCATACCTGGGGTGAATCTTGAGGGAGCCGATATGGAAACCATGATTGCGTTCCGTGATTATCTGACTTCTCACGGTCTGTTTACCACTATACGGTCGTCGCGTGGAGAGGATATATTTGCCGCTTGTGGCATGTTGTCCACTGCCAAGCAGGAGGAGAATAAAGAAGAATTAATATAAATTATTAACTTAGGTAGGGAGGATATTACGCATTCTTCGTAGCTTTGTGAAAAACTAAAATGATAGAGATATGAGAAAGCACTTGTTTTATTTAAGTATGGTTCTCGTACTGACACTTTTTTCCGCCTGCGGTGGTGGTAAAAAGGGTGTGTTTACTCCGACCTCCAGCGGTCGTGCGTATGAAGTTCTGGTAGTGGTGGAGCCCGGCTTGTGGGAACGTCCTGCCGGTAGGGCGCTTTTCGATGTGCTTGATTCTGATGTTCCGGGGCTTCCCCAGTCAGAACGTTCATTCCGAATCATGTATACTGCCCCTTCCAATTATGATGCCACTTTAAAACTGATTCGCAATATCATTATTGTCGATGTGAATAAGGATCTCTATACCCAGCCTAAATTCAAGTATGCAAGGAATGTGTATGCCGCTCCTCAGTCTATTCTCACTATTCAGGCGCCGGACGAGGTTTCGTTCGAGAAATTTGTGGAGGAGAACAAGCAGGTAATCATCGATTTCTTTACCCATGCGGAAATGAACCGTCAGATTTCAGTATTGAAGGACAAGCATAGCGACTATATAGCAACGAAGGTGAAAAGCCAGTTCGATTGCGATGTATGGGTGCCGGGCGAACTGACATCTACCAAGGAGGGGGAGAACTTCTTCTGGGCAGGTACGAATGCGGCTACCGGTGATCAGAACTTTGTAATCTACTCTTATCCTTATACGGATAAGGATACGTTTACTAAAGAATATTTTGTTCATAAACGCGATTCTGTGATGAAAATCAATATCCCGGGTGCCCAAGAAGGTATGTATATGTCGACGGATTCTCTGATGACCGATGTACGTCCCATCAGTGTGCAGGGAGACTATGCACTGGAGGCCCGCGGCTTGTGGCGTGTGAAGGGTGATTTCATGGGTGGTCCGTTCGTATCGCATGTACGTTTGGACAAAGCCAATCAGCGTATAATTGTATCTGAAATATTTATTTATTCACCTGATAAAATGAAACGTAATCTGGTGCGTCAGATGGAGGCTTCGCTCTATACCTTGAAACTGCCCGGCAGTAAGCAGGAAGGTGAGGAGATTCCGGTAGGTGTAACCGCAAAAGATACTACTAATAATAAGTAATAAAAATGGAAGATAACAAAATAAGAGTCGGCATTACACAAGGCGACATTAATGGTGTAGGGTATGAAGTGATTTTAAAGACGTTTGCAGACCCGGTGATGCTGGAATTGTGTACGCCGATTATCTACGGTTCGCCTAAAGTGGCAGCTTATCATCGTAAATCATTGGACTTGCCTGCCAACTTCAGTATCGTCAACTCCGCTTCCGAAGCGGCTCCCAATCGCTTGAGTGTAGTGAACTGTACGGATGATGAAGTAAAGGTTGAGTTTTCTAAACCTGACGTTGAAGCTGGTAAAGCTGCACTTGGTGCACTGGAAAAAGCCATTGAGGAATATAAGGAGGGGATGATAGACGTGATTGTCACAGCTCCCATCAACAAGCACACCATCCAGTCGGAGGAGTTCGCCTTCCCCGGACATACGGAGTATATAGAGCAGAAATTGGGAGATGGCGAGAAGGCCCTTATGATTCTGATGAAAGATGACTTCCGGGTAGCATTGGTGACCGGACATATTCCCGTTAAAGAGATAGCCGGAAGCATCACCAAAGAACTGATACAAGAAAAACTGAAGATATTCAACCGCTCCTTGAAGCAGGATTTTGCTATCGGCGCACCGCGTATTGCAGTGCTTTCACTGAATCCGCATGCAGGAGATGGTGGATTGCTGGGAACTGAAGAGCAGGAGATTATCATTCCGGCCATCAACGAAATGGCTGCTAAGGGTATGCTTTGCTATGGTCCTTATCCGGCAGACGGGTTTATGGGCTCAGATAACTTTATCCATTTTGATGGTATCCTGGCCATGTATCACGACCAGGGGCTGGCACCGTTCAAGGCATTGGCTATGGACGAGGGCGTAAACTATACTGCCGGCTTGCCGGTGATACGCACTTCGCCTGCTCATGGAACGGCCTACGATATCGCCGGGAAAGGAATTGCCTCTGAAGATTCGTTCCGGCAGGCTATCTATGTGGCTATAGATGTGTTCCGTAACCGCCAGCGTGAGAAAGAGGCACATGCAAATCCGCTGCGCAAGCAATATTACGAGAAACGTGACGATAGCGACAAACTGAAACTCGATAGTGTAGAAGAAGATTTGTAGAATGACAAAAGCGGAAATACAACAAGTAAAATTACGTTTTGGCATCATCGGCAATAACGAAGCGCTGATGCGTGCCATTGATATCGCTATCCTGGTAGCGCCTACCGACTTGTCTGTACTGATTACTGGAGAGAGTGGTGTGGGAAAGGAGAGCTTTCCGCAGATAATACACCAATACAGCCGGCGCAAGCATGGACAGTACATTGCCGTGAATTGTGGGGCCATTCCCGAAGGAACGATTGATTCGGAACTGTTTGGCCACGAAAAAGGTGCATTCACGGGGGCTATCGGTGAACGGAAGGGGTATTTCGGTGAAGCCAACGGCGGAACAATCTTCCTTGATGAAGTCGGCGAATTACCTTTGCCTACCCAGGCACGCTTGCTGCGTGTGCTTGAGAGCGGTGAATTCATCAAGGTAGGTTCTTCTAAGGTGGAAAAGACCGATGTGCGTATTGTTGCCGCTACCAATGTAAACTTGACACAGGCCATTGCTGACGGACGCTTTCGTGAAGACTTGTATTACCGTTTGAACACAGTACCTATTCAGGTTCCTCCATTGCGCGAACGCGGTGAAGACGTGGTGCTGCTGTTCCGCAAATTTGCTTCGGACTTTGCGGAGAAGTACCGTATGCCTGCCATTCAGCTGACGGAAGACGGCAAGCAAGTATTGCTGAGCTACTCATGGCCGGGTAATGTGCGCCAGTTGAAGAATATCACCGAGCAGATATCCATCATTGAGACCAATCGTGAAATCAATGCATCCATACTGAAGGGCTATCTGCCTGAGCAGAACAATATGCAGCGCCTGCCTGCCTTCTTTGGAGTGAAGGAGGACAAGAGCTTCGGAAGTGAACGGGAAATTCTCTATCAGGTTCTGTTTGATATGCGTCAGGATGTAACGGACTTGAAAAAGCTGGTGCATGAGATTATGGCTGAAAGGGGAACGGTATCCAATCCGACGGTTGCCACATCTACCTATTATGCGCCGGTCACTCCGGCGGTGGTACCTCCGGTGACATCCAGTGTCCCTACTATTATACATCCTTCGGTAAAGCCGGTTACTCCGGTGGACGATGACTTCCAGGATACGGAAGAATATGTGGAGGAGTCACTCTCCCTGGATGAAGTGGAGAAAGAAATGATACGTAAAGCGCTTGAAAAACATCACGGCAAGCGTAAGAGTGCGGCTCAGGATTTGAATATCTCTGAGCGTACGTTATACAGAAAGATAAAAGAATATGGATTGGATTAAAAAAGCGGCATTTGCTTCCTTGTTGGTAAGCTTGTTATTTCTGGTGAATTCATGTAGTATGAAGTTGGGACTTGCTCCGATAAGCTCTATTGACTATACAAAGGTAAAAACGATTTCCATTGCCGATTTCCAGAACCGGGCAGAGTATGTATATGCACCGTTGGCAACAGAGTTTAATCAGAAAATGAAGGATATGTTCATTCAGCAGACTCGCCTGCAATTGGTGAACTCCGGAGGAGACTTGGACATAGACGGAGAAATAACCGGTTACAACCAATATAATGAATCGGTGGATGCCAGCGGTTTCTCTTCGAAGGTGAAGGTGACACTGACAGTTAACGTGCGCTACACCAATAACACGAACCATGAGGAGGACTTTGAACAGCAGTTCTCGGCTTTCCAGACCTATGATTCCTCACAATTGTTGACCGATGTGCAGGACCAGCTGATAACCCTGATGGTGAAGGACATTGCTGAACAGATTTTCAATGCAACTATAGCTAACTGGTAAACTCATGACGCCTACCCATTTGCAACAATGGATTCAGCATCCCGAGACGCTGAATAGGGATACTTTGTACGAGCTTCGCACATTGGTGGCACGCTATCCTTATTTCCAGTCGCTCCGTTTGCTCTATCTGAAAAACCTCTATCTGCTGCACGACATCAACTTTGGCGCGGAGCTGCGCAAGGCTGTGTTGTATGTGGCAGACCGTCGTGTGTTGTTTTACTTTATAGAGGGTGACCGCTATACTTTGAAATCCCAGAAGGTCTCGTCGCTTTTTTCCGGCGATTCGGAGAAAGAGCCGAGTGTAGACCGTACCCTTTCCTTGATAGATGCGTTTTTGGCTACTGTTCCCGAAGAGCATTCACAGCATACGGAGCTGGATTATGCGGTGGATTATACGGCCTATTTAATGCAGGAAGAACCTGGTGTAGATGCAGAAAATGAGCAGGAAGTACCTAAACTGCGCGGACATGAATTGATAGATGACTTTATTCAAAAGAGTGAGTCTCCAGATGTCGCGAATACGAGAAGAGAGTTTCTTGTAGAGAAGGAGGAAGAGACTGAAGAAGAGGAAGAGCGCTCCGTATCGCCGGTAACGGAAGAATTGGACGATAGCTGTTTTACGGAAACTTTAGCCAAAATCTATATAAAACAGCACAGATATGACAAGGCACTTGAAATTATTAAAAAATTAAGTTTGAATTATCCAAAAAAAAATGCTTACTTTGCAGACCAAATCAGATTTTTGGAGAAATTGATTATTAACGCTAAATCAAAATAACAAAATGTATTTATTATTAGTTATCTTAATGCTGATTGCATCTGTGCTGATGTGCTTCATTGTATTGATTCAAAATTCTAAAGGAGGCGGTCTGGCATCAGGCTTTTCATCATCCAACCAAATTATGGGTGTGCGCAAGACTACGGATTTTTTGGAAAAAGCAACTTGGACTCTGGCAGCTGTCATGGTAGTCTTCAGTATTGTTTCTGCTTACACTATTCCTTCTTCCACAGGTAAGGGCGGTGATGTGATTCTGGAACAGGCGCAACAAGAAGAAAAAACTAATCCTTATAACATGCCCGTAGGTACAGAAGCTCCGCAATCGGAGGCCCCTGCAGCTACAACTTCGGCTGAAGCTCCTGCTCCTGCAGCAGAAGCCCCAGCAGCAGAATAAGATAAGGATATTGCGGATGACTCCCGCTTGGAAAAATAAGAGAAAGGTTGATACTGAAAAGGTGTCAACCTTTTTTCGTTTTAATGAAGTATTTATTTACCTTTGTCAGCAACTTATGCAATCTGATTAATAAATTGAAATTTAAATAGTGCAATGACAGAACAACTCAAACTTAAATTGAATGATTCCAAGGCTACCCGTTGGGGGGCATTGGTGATTGTTGCCTTCACGATGATGGCAGCTTATTATGTAAACGACGTGGTAGCGCCATTGAAGACAATGTTGGAAACGGACTTGGCTTGGTCGAGTACTGATTTCGGATTCTTTACCGGTGGTTATAGTTTCCTGAATGTTTTTTTCCTGATGCTGATTTGGGGAGGATTAATCCTCGACCGCTTTGGAATCCGCTTCACCGGAAAGCTGGCAACTATCTTGATGGTAGGTGGTACAGCACTTGAATACTATGCAATGACGGGACTTGCCGGTACCGACGCGACTTTATTTGGAATCAATGAAATATTTGGCTATAAAACAGGGGTGTTTGTTGCTTTTGCCGGTTATTCCATCTTTGGAGTAGGAGCGGAGGTCGCTGGTATTACAGTTTCCAAAATCATAGCTAAGTGGTTTAAGGGGAAAGAGCTTGCCACGGCTATGGGGGTACAAGTTGCTTTGGCACGTATCGGTTCGCAGGCCGGTTATGCAGTAGCCATTCCTTTGGCCCGTGCTTTCGGTATTTCCACACCGGTGTTGTTGGGCTTGGTTCTGTTGTTGGGTGGTATGATTGCTTTCTTCGTCTTTACAGTGATGGACAAGAAGCTGGACAAACAGATGGAAGCTGCTGCCATTGCTGCCGGTACGGAAGATGAGGAAGAGAAGTTCTCCTTTAAGGATGTGAAGAATATTCTGGTCAATCCCGGTTTCTGGCTGATAGCATTGCTGTGTGTATTGTTCTACTCTTGTGTATTCCCATTCCAGAAATTTGCTTCCGAGTTGATGATTATCAAATACGGTATCAATGAGAATGTAGCTGGTACGTTTGCCGGACTTCCGGCATTGGGGGCGCTGATTCTGACCCCGGTCTTTGGTGGTTTTATTGACAAGCGGGGCAAGTCCGCATCTATCATGCTGCTGGGTTCAGCCATGCTGATATGTGTACATTTTATTTATGCTATTCCCGATATAAACTATTGGTTGGTAGCTATTGTGCTGATGATAATTTTGGGCATCGCTTTTTCGCTGGTACCTTCTGCCATGTGGCCGGCTGTGGCCAAGATATTCCCGGTAAGTCAGCTGGGTACGGCATACGCATTGATTTTCTTTATCCAGAATATCGGTCTTTGGGGTATTCCTACATTGATAGGGTGGGTGCTTGATGCCTATTGTATATCCGGTAAGAAACCAGATGGAACGAATATGTATGACTATACGGTGCCTATGTGCATATTTACCGGTATTGCCTGCTTGTCCCTTGTAGTGGCCCTACTGCTGAAGAAGGCGGACAGGAAGTATGGTTATAAGCTGGAAGAGCCTAATATTCAGAAATAATAGGAAAAGCGGATATCGTATGATGGAAATACCCGAAGGAAAAGTAAGTCTGTTGGACGCTGTTCCGGTCCGCTGTGGACATATAACAACCGAATGGGAAGGTGAGTGCGCCGTACTCGCCTACCCACGGTTTAAATACGAATGGATGCGTCGTTTTTTATTGCCGAAGGGGATGTCTCCTGACATCCATGTGAGGCTGGAAGAACACGGCACAGCTGTCTGGAATCTGATAGATGGACATCGTACCGTGCGCGAAATCATCTCTCTGCTTGCCAGGCACTTTGGGAAGGAAGAGAATTATATTCCCCGGGTCACCGCCTACGTAATGCAGTTGCGTAAGGATGGATTTATCCAGTTGACAATCCGGAATTAGAATTCCTTTATTCCCTATCCACTTTTATCAATCCTCCCGTTGCCGTATCAAACAGCACTTTGATGGTAGAATTCTTGTTGAACAGTACCGGTGCGAGGTATTCTACGGTGCCGAATTGGGTAATGGGAAGTTGGTCGTCAAACAATTTCTTATTGTTATACACCAATGTCACTTGTGCCTTGCCCGGAAGGTTATAGGCTACACCGTCCACTTTCTTTTTGCCTTCCTCGGTGGCAGATACATCGGGATTTTTGAGGTCTGTGACACTGATGTAATACGGTTCACCTGCAAGGTCATTATTAGCTACCACTCCTAACTTTTTGGAGAAACGGAAAGCCACTTCATCTTTCATCTCTTTAGGCGTCAACCGGATAGTGAATGTCTTGGGTTCTTTCTTTATTTTGCCCGAGAACATTTCCGTCATGGCCGTTTCCTGCTGGTTCAGATTGTCGAGCATCAGCTTGAGCTGGGCGCCGTCCTTGGGCATATTGTCTGCCTCACCGCGCAGGATGGCATTCTTGCTTTCGCGGATGCTGTATATTTCCTTGGCCACCAGCTCGGCCATCTTGGCACTGGAGTTGGACATCAGTATTTCTTCTGTCAGAAAACTGCGTGGGTCAATGTTGCTTTCGGTGGCTTTAGCTACGGGCATCTTGGCAGCAGGCTTGTCACTGAACGGAATGTTGATGGAGCGGACAATCCCGTCTTCAGTAAGCTCCATAAGGGGTGCCACGGTTTTGTCTTTCATTTTGACGAAATAGACATTGTCCTTATCTGGTATACCGGCTATACGGGTTTCTATCTTATCCAGTGTCCAGAACTCTTCCGGTTCGGCAGACACGTTGTTGAGACGCAGATAGCGGTCGGCATATCTGCAAAATTCTCCGGGAGTGTAGGTATGCTTGGTGGTTTGCAATACGATTTCTATTTCTGTTTTGGGCAACATATAGGTTACTCCATAGTCTTTGCCACGCATCACACCGGTGGTTACGTCTGTTTGCGCTATGGCAGTGGTAGACAAGAACAGAGCTGAGAGTATCAATATATTCTTTTTCATAATCTACATTCGTTTAGACTGATTTAGCTAAGGGACAAAGTTAATGAAGTTATCTTTGCTAAATATTGCTTTATAAATTATTAACAGATCTGACGAATTGTACGCAAACCGGCATGTCGACTACAATGTCCTGATGAGTGTCTTCTAAAAGTCCGGTAACTTCGTTTCGTTTATACACCTGAATGACATTGCTGTCACGGCAGGCGGCAAGCAAGTATTTGCCGTTGGGTGTAATGTTGAAGTTGCGAGGATGGATGCCGGTTGGCTGATAACCTACCTTTGTCAAGGTCCCATTTTCGGGATTAACGGCAAAGATGGCGATGCCGTCTTCTTTCAGCCGATTACTGGCATAGAGGTATTTCCCGTCCGGACTGAGGTGGATGTCTGCACTTCCACGGGCGGCTACGGTGTCGGCTGTAATGGTTTGTATCTGTTCCAGGCGGCCGTCATCGTAACTGAAGGCGATGACTTTGCCGGACAACTCGGTGATGAGATAGGCAAACTTCCCGTTGGGACTGAATGTCAGGTGGCGCGGGCCGGAATCCTCCTCAATGTTAACGGCTTCCAGAGAAGCATGAGGAATAGGGTTGTCGGGGTGCATCACAAAGCGCAGGATGCGGTCGGCACTGAAGTCGGTGGCGAAGATGTACTTTCCGTCCGGTGAAAAGACCGTGCAATGGATGTGGGGAGTGACTTGTCGTATGGCGTCGGGACCGGTGGCAGAGCCTTGAAAGAGCGTGTCTGCAGGGGCCAAAGTGCCGTCTTTCTGTAAAGGAAAGACGGACATGGTTCCACCGCTGTAGTTGGCAGTCAACACTTCCCGGCCATTGGTGGCCACGTAGCAGGGGTCGGCGCCGAAGGTGGGAACGGTGTTCAGCAGGCGCAGTTCTCCTGTTTCCCGATTGAAGGAAAGGGAGCTGAGGGCTGCTGTGCTGTCGTTCATTTCACTGACGGCATAGACAAATTCGCCATCTTCCGAGGGAACGAGGTAGGAGGGATTGGGCAATGTCGCTGAACTGAGCGGGACGGCTGTTCCCGTCTCCTGATTAAAGCGGAAGGTATAGATACCCTTGCTTGAACCATTCGTGTAAGTACCCACCAGCATGGCAAGTTCGTCCTGGTCACCGTTAGTGCCCTTTGGAGAAGAGCCACATGCTGTCAAACCTAATCCGAGCATACAGAAAAGAAGTGTTTTCATTAATTTAATGTGCTAATATGTCAATATACTAATGTGCCAATGCCCCTGCGGCATATACAGCGCAGCCAATTAGCATATTGGCACATTAGCACATTAAAATTTAACTTCGGCAATACCGACGCGGTCATCGTTCAGCACGATGCGGAGGTCGCTGGCGGTAGTGCCTTTGAACGGATAGGAAATCAGCTTGCCATATTCGCTGACGGTGCCCGAATATACGGTGAGGAACTGTCCGCCACCGCCCGAGAGCTGGATTTCGAAGGTTGCCGGTAGGTTGTTGTCGCGTGTAAAGGCGATGGTAACTTTATCTACCTGGGTTCCGTTCTTCAAGGCAAAGGTAATATAATCTCCCTTATTTCCTTGCCATACGGTATTGATTTTTTCGTCGAGCACGTTTTCGGCATCCTCTGGGTTGGTGCTGGCACTCACACGCTTTGCTGGTTTTTGGGCTTCAATGGCTTTGGCACGGGTCTGGTAGTCTTCTACGGTCAGCGTTCCGTTCAGGCGGATGTCTTCGGAAGAGGCGCCGGCCATGAGCACGAAGTCGCCGGGTTCCACCACCCATTTCATGTCGGTGTCCAGAAGCTCCAGGTGCTTGCGGTCGATGGTGAAGGACAGCTCCTGGGCTTCGCCCGGTTCGAGGTGGATGCGCTGGAAGCCTGCAAGATTCTTTTCGTAGGTGGTGATGCTGCTCAGTACGTCGCGGATATAGAGCTGCACTACTTCATCTCCGGCACGTTTGCCGGTGTTGGTCACCTTCAGGTGGACGGTGGCAGACTCGTTCGGGGTGATGACTCGGGGAGTGATGTCGAGGTCGGAGTACTCGAAGGTGGTGTAGCTTAAGCCGTAACCGAAGGGGTACAGTGCTCCGTTGATGCGTGACATGTTGCCCGTGGGCCCCGGATTCTTACCGCCGTCTATCTGTGAAGAAGGCTTGCAGGGGAAGTTGAAGGGGATTTGCCCTACGGTCTTGGGGAAGGTCACTGTCAGCTTTCCACCAGGGTTGTAGTCGCCGAAGAGGATGTCGGCCAGGGCCGTTCCGCCTTTGGAGCCGGGATACCAGGCTTCGAGGATGGCGGGGACGAACTTGTCTGCCCAGTTGATGGAGAGCGGGCGTCCGTTGATGAGTATCAGTACGACGGGCTTGCCCGTGGCTTGTATGGCTTGAAGCAGTTGCAACTGCCGGCCGGGCAGGTCGAGGCTGGTGCGCGATTTGTTTTCGCCGCAGGTGCGTTGTCCACCGCCCAATACTACGACGGCAACATCAGCTTGGCGGGCATTTTCTACGGCTTTGTCTATCTCGGCTTGCTCGTCGTCGGTCAGAGGATAGTCTATGATTTCACTTTCGGGCCAGTGGGCATCTACCAGGTCGCAGCCTTTGGTGTAGAGCACCTCTGCCTTGCCTTTTGTCTTTTCTTGAATGCCTTCCAGTACAGTGGTCACCTCTACGGCAAGGGGGCCGTAATGGGTCAGCGCGTAGCCTTCTTCGTTGGCATTGGGACCACAGACGGCAATCTTCTTGGTGGAGTTGATGTCTAAGGGCAACAGCTCACCGGCATTCTTCAGCAGAACGACGGACTCGCGGGATGCCTGCAAGGCGATGGCTTCGTTCTCTTCTTTTTCCACTTCACGGTCGGCACCGGCAAGGTCTGTCTGGTAGGGGGCATCGAACAGACCAATGAGGAACTTTACCCGGAGGATGTCGCGCACACGGTCGTTAATGACTTCTTCGCTCAGCCCGCCTTCCTTCACCAGTTCGCGGAGGGGAAGGACGAAGGAGTCGGGCGAGCGGAAGGTACAGCGTACGTTCAGCCCGGCTTCCACGCTTTGGCGGACGGCTTCTTTCATGTCTTTGGCGGTGCCGTGCTTGGTGTAGAGGTATTCTACGGCGTCACTGTCGGATACGACGTAGCCACGGAATCCCATTTCGCCACGCAGGCGGGTGGTGAGCCAGTAGTAGCTGCCCTGCACGGGGATGCCGTCGTAATCGTTGTACGAACTCATTACGCCCAGCATGCCAGCTTCCCGGATGACGCGTTTGAAGGGGTAGATGTGTATGTTTTCCACTTCGCGCGGCGACATTTGCGGGTCCACGCGTGCCATGCCTTCGCGGGCGCCTTTGTTGTTACTGTAAGCGGCAAAGTGCTTGCCGGTGGCGGCCACTTGGTGGTTGTGCTGCAAGCCGCGCACCATTTCGATGCCCAGTTCGGCTACGAGGTAGGGAGATTCGCCGTAAACTTCTTCGTAGCGTCCCCAGCGCTGGTCGCGTCCTACGTCGAGGATGGGGGCGTAGACGTTGGTGTAGCCCAGCATGCGGGCTTCGCGTCCGGTGATGAGTCCTACTTGGCGAATCAGTTCACGGTTCCAGGTATGTCCCAGTCCCAGTTGGGTGGGGAAGTTGGTGGCGCGGTAGCTTTCCACGCCGCGTATGCCTTCGTTGGTAAAGTCTACGGGGATGCCGAGACGGGTATCTTCCACAAAGAACCGTTGCACCTCGTTCAGTGCCCAGGCGTGGCGCGAGGCGGGCCAGACGTAGGCATTGTCCGAGGGAGGCAGCCCCCATTGCTGGAAGCCGTTCAGGTGTTCGTCGATGGCGCCGATACCGTCTTTCCAGAGCAGCTCTTTCCATTCGGGGGTGGGGAGGTCGTCTTTCAGTACGCGTTTGTAGCCGTAGAGGGTGACCATTTGGCAGGTCTTTTCGTCCAGCGTCATCTGTTGCAGCAGGTTTTCGATGCGTGCTTCGAGCGGGGCGGAGGGGTCTTCGTACACGTCTTTCACTCCGTTTTTGTTGAAGTCTATCCAACCTTTGCGGTACATTTCACTTTTCACCGGCTTGTAGGTTGCCGGTGTTTTGGCAGGCTTTTGTGCGCAGAGCAGTGTGCTTCCTCCAAGCAGCAGGGTTAGGGCTATAAGGTTCTTCATGATATGTTCTAAAAATCTCTTGGTTATTATTGTTTCTTTTGTTGACAAAAATACGGCTAATGTGTGAAATAAAGGGATAAAATAGTCCGAAGTATCGGCTTTTATTGTCCGAAGGGTCTTCCTCTTACTAAAAATATCCTCCAAGACGCTACCGGGGAATTCAAATCATTATTAGACGAAACATATCATTCACTTTTAAAAAGAAAGAGAGAACACTATAATAACCTGAAAAGTAGATGCAATCGCGGTGTATACAAGTATTACGGCTACATCTGTTAAACGAGGGTGTATTTATATAATAGGAATCTGTTGGCGGAATTGTTGCTTGTACGGAAGAACTTTCTTTTCAACCTTGGGATGTCTAAACCCAACCTTGGTTTAGACATCCCAAGGTTGGGTATGGAAAAACCAAAGTTTGGGATAGATTGCTTCCTTAATTCTTTCCGGTTTTTCAGTTAACTTCAGAGACTTTTTCCGTTAACTTCCCATCTCTTTTGTGCAAATATCCATTACAGAAGATAGATATTCCCTCTTGCAGGGGGTAATTCCGTCAACGGATACTGGCTTTGGTAGCTGTTTGAACATTGATGACAATGGGGTGCACATATTCTATGTATGGAAGATTATTGTTTTTATCACGAAAAGTCAGTATTAGCTAATATTTGTAAATATATGGTGATTGCTAATAAAAGAATATGTATCTTTGGGCCAAAGAAAGCGGTAGAGGATGAAAAATAAAGTAGCATTTATCCCTTTTTCACCCTCCCTACTTAGCAATGAGTTACGCAATCTTTTAAATTTCAGACCGTTACAAAGTCATGGGGTTGACTGGATTTGACAGCGGGCAGAAATGGTAAGTAAGCATGCAGTGCGTCGTTGATTTGCACTTTAATCTCAGTCCTCAAAATTTTATCTGGCGAAACTCGTTACGCTCTCGCTGCTTAATCGAAGTATAGTAGATTGAAGCTTAATCCCGGCACCAGGTGCTGGGACGTGACATCACTCGGAAGCTGTTGCTCCGAAGCATTCCGATAAAGTGGTGCAGTCAAATCGGGGATAGTTCGTGTCAGCCTCGTGGCGCGGGTGAAAATTTAGAGGATAAGGCAACGGTTGATGGCTTTGGTTCTGCCGCTGCACGAAAATTTAGGCAAAGATAAGCATGTAGAAAGCTTATGATTTCCTCGTTTGGACGAGGGTTCGATTCCCTCCAGCTCCACGGAAATAGTAAAAAGAAGTTTGTAAGTCCTTGAATTCCAGTAATTCAGGGGCTTTTTCTTTTCTTCTACTCCCCCTACTTTTTATATTCATTTAGAAAATAGTTGTAGTAAATGTGCTACAATTCAAAATTAATATCTACTTTTGTCTGTTCAAAAACCAATAACTATTAGAAGTGGGGGCAACACTTTAAATTCTGCAACAGATTTATGAAAATTCACGAAGGAAAATGTACAGAGAAGATTTTGAAAGAACGTGAACGGATTGGTAGTCGGTTAGCCATTCTTCGCAAGAAGAGAAATATGACCCAAGAGGAATTGGCTAATCTTTGTGGTGTTAATCGTGTTAATATAGCCAAGATAGAGAAAGGGGCTTATAATGTGAGCATTGATATACTATCTAAGGTAACATCCGCTCTTGGTTTTGTGATAGATATAAAAGTGGATAGCTCTGTTTGTCCGACTCATTTCTCTCAACGTAAACCTGTAAAGCTGGTAATAGGGGAAGATTATTATGTCAGTTTTGGCAATAACGAAGCCCATAGATGTAAGCTGGTGGATATTCCGGAGATGTACCAAGGTCAAAGAATTAAAATCGAAACTCCGACCCCGAGAGGGTCTATCACCCACATATTATTTGCCGATGAAATAGGAACGACACCTGACGAGGCTGTAATGAACCAAGTAACGATGTAAAAACATTAAAAGGGAGGAAGTGCAAGTTCCCCTTTTATTGAAATCACCTTCGCTACAACCATCTGCAGCGAGGGTGATTTTTTAGTTTATGAGGGTTTCTACACACCCTCTTTCATCAGGGCTATTCAGAAATTTAATGGTTTCTTCTGAATATATAATCTTAAATTGATGGTTCGGAATCAATTCTAAAGCTGGGAAATCAGTAGTGATTAACAGTTTTAGTCCCTTTCTTTAATATGTAAAAGCAACTTGTACAAAAGAAGTTTCTTATGTACGGGATAGCAGCAATAACTCCGTTGAGCCTTCGTGGGGACAAGCCGAATTTGATTTTATAATGTGGGTTTATAAGGTACAGTCTCCGGTCAATGATTTGATAGTTGGCTTGCCGGGCGATGCGATTGAACAGTTCGATGGTGCATCCGGTGCTCTTTATATCCAGTAGCTCCATGATTACGCGTTCCTGCTCACCGCATAGTCTTAATATCCATCTGTATAAAGTGCGGGGAAGGAGGTGGAGAAAAGGGAAATGTGAAACAATGTGGCTGTGTGCTATCTGCTGGTGGCCTCCGAATGGCATTTGCCAGGCGGGAAACCCTACAAATACAGCTCCGTCGGCAGACAAATGTTCTTGTAGGCCGGAGAAGAACCGTTCTTTGTCTCTGATATGCTCTATCACATCGTGTAGAAGAATCAGGGGAAAATTCGTAGCCTTGTCCTTGAGCTGGAAAATGTCGGTGGCAATGAACTGTCCCTGCTGATGCCTTTGGGCGAAGAAGGTTCTGGCTTGTTCTATTCGCGTGGCATCAATGTCTACGCCCATCACCCGGCAACCGGCTTCGGCAAAGGGGAGCAGATTGCCTCCCTCTCCACAGCCCACTTCCAGCACTTTATCGGGGATGTGTCCGATGACTTCCTTTATGTAGGGGATATAATAGTTCTTGCTGGTCTGTGACTGTTCATCAAAGTAGCTTTCCCGGTCGGTATGTCGTTTCTGCATGTTCTTTGTTCCTTCTTGAGTTTGATTATCCATATAAATAGATAATCAGTCGGGTAAAAGACTGCGTGGCGCATCGTTTTTTTACCAGGAAATGCGGAGGCCTACCGGGAGGGTGAATATGAACGGGTGTTCCTTTCGGATGGTGCGCAGTTGGCTGCCGTCGGGGATATAATAGTTTACAGTCGGCTCCAGATAGATACCTGCCTGGGGTGTGAGGCGATATTGTATGCCTATACTTGTGTTGACCGACCACTGCCAGGGAGCACTTACCGGCTGGCTGTCGAGCTTGTGTGGAATACTGTCTGTGACATGGAAGCTTTGGAGTGTCCCTTTTATGGGGATATCCACCTGCATGCCTGCCGTGACATAACTGGAGAAACGTTTGTAATGCCAGAAACAGTAGGAAAGCCGGAGAGGAATGCCGATATAATGCAACTTCTGGTTGTCTTGAATGCGGAATGCTTCGCCGGTAGTGAACTCCGACCTGAGAAGCGTATATTGCAATCCGGTTTCCAGACTCCAACGCTCATTCAATTTCTTGCTGAGAGAGAGTCCCACAACGATGGGGGCATGATGTTGCTGGTTCTCAACAATCCTGCCGCTGTTATTCTGGGCAATCTGCATGAGTCCGATGGAATCTTTTCCCAGAGTACCCTGCTGATAGCGGGTGTGCAGATAAGAATAATACTCTTCCCACGTGCTGACTTGTTGAGGGAAGTCACTTGAAATGCCGTCGGTATGTGGAGTGGCAATCAGCTTATATAAGTTCTGTGCCAGTTGCGGTCCGAGTGAACCTGCCAGCATCAACTTCCATTTTCCGGATTTCTTCTTGCGGGTTGGCGGCATCAGGGAAGGGGAGAAGACGAAAGCCATCTGTCGGTTGGTGATGGTCTGTCCGGTGAATGGAGAAGGTATGGGATATTTGTGGATACTATCTTTCATTGTGGGTATGGCAAGGGGCCATTCTGTGGAAACTGGAACGGGAGGGATGATTCGTTCCCTTTTGTTCAGATTTTCTTTGGTATAGCATTGTTCGTCGGTTCGGGGAGTATCGGTTTTCTTTGTTTGTTGCGTACTCCCGGCTTGCCTGGAAGAAACTTTGGACAAACGGTTTTCCCTGATACTCTTTTTCTCTCTGTACAGATAGTCATACAGCGTTGGAAAGAGAAGCAATACTGTCAAAACAATGAATACACGGTATCCTGCCAGCATCTTTTTAAGTAAAATTTTCGCCCGGAACAATTGGGAGGAAGAGGAGTGTGGCGCTATACCCAGTAAATCTCCGATTTCTTTGTGGGACAATCCTTCCAGTACTGCCAGTTTAAATACCTTGCAGTAGCCCTCCGGAAGGCTCTCCACTATATCCAGCATCTTATCGTACGAAATGAAATCCGGACAAAAAGGATTTTCAGCAGGCTCTTCCTCTTCCGGAATATCTGTCAATGGGATGGTGGGGTTGGCATTGGCATGGTTGAGGTATTGCAGTGCCAGGTTTCTCATAATCTTTTTCATCCAGTATTCCAGTTTCTCCGGGTTGCGCAGCGAATGAATGGAAGTGAATATGATGACAAAACCGTCGTGAAGAAGATCTTGGGCTATCGTTGGGTCGGGAATATAGCGTAGACATACTTTCAGCATTTTCTCTGAATAGTTTTCGTAGAGCAGGCTCAAGGCCTGCCCGTTTCCCTTCTGGCATAAAGTGACAAGAGCTTTTGTATCCATGTGTTTGTCTCAATGTTATTTCTTAAGGATAGAGAAGAACATGAATGACTGCATGGATTTTTATTTTTTAACTAAGCCTCCCGGTTGACTTCTGCTGCACAGTCCGGACAAATGCCTTTCAGTACATAGTTGATGCTGTTCAGTGTAAATCCTTGAGGCAGCTTCACCACTGGAGTGGGAATGTTGGTGAAGCAGAAGGTTTTGTTGCATTTCTCGCAATGGAAATGGGTGTGCAGGTCGCTTACGTCGCAAGAGCAACTGTCGCTGCACACGGCATACTTGAAGGAACCCGTCCCGTCATCTATACTGTGTATCAGATGATGGGAGAGGAATAGGGTAAGGGTACGGAAGATGGTGGATTTGTCCACCGTATCCAGCATGGTTTCAAGGTCGAGCAATGAGACGGAACGGCCTGCCTGCATCATGGTGCGCAATACCAGGATACGGATGGCAGTGGGCTGTATGTCCCTTTTGGCCAATAGGTCCAAATATTTCTTTTCTTCCATTTTTTCTATTTAATAAGTTTCTGTATGCGTATGGCGTTCACTATCGCAATGAGGGCGACGCCTACGTCGGCAAAGACAGCTTCCCAAAGTGTGGCGATTCCACCGGCACCGAGGATGAGGACAAGCAGCTTCACTCCGAAAGCCAGCGAGATGTTCTGCCAGACAATCCGGCGGGTTTGCCTGCCCGCATGAATGGCGGTGGCCACTCTCGAAGGCTGGTCTGTCTGTATCACTACATCGGCGGTTTCGATGGCGGCATCGCTGCCAAGTCCGCCCATGGCGATGCCCACATGGCTAAGGGCAAGAACCGGGGCATCATTGATGCCGTCGCCCACAAAGGCTATTCGGTTGGCAGGGTTGCTGCGGAGTGCCTCGATGTGCTTCACCTTTCCGTCCGGCAGCAGGTCTCCGTATGCCTGGGTGATGCCTAGCTTTTCTGCAAAGTTAGTAACAATGGCTTGTTTGTCTCCCGATAATATCTGAATATTATTGATATTTAAAGCTTTTAATTCTTTGACGGCGTTGACGGCATCTTCCTTTAATGTGTCTGATAGTAACAGATAACCGGCATATTTTGTTCCGATGGCGCAGGCCACAATCGTATCGACAATTGATGACAATTCATCGGGATATTCTATCCCGAACTTAGTCAGCAGGCGGGTGTTGCCCACCAGGACACGCGTTCCATCCATAGTGGCTTGCAGTCCGTGGCCGGCAATCTCCGTAACGTCCGTTGTGGCAATCAACTCTATATCCCTTTGTTTGGCATAGCTTACGATGGCTTTGGCTATGGGGTGCGTACTGTTTCGCTCTGCCGAGGCGGCAAGCTGTATCAACTTCTCTTCCGTAACTCCCGGTTGTGCCTGGCAGGATTGTACATCGAAGGTGCCTTTGGTCAGCGTACCCGTCTTGTCGAATACCACCGTGTTGACTTGGGTGATGGCATCGAGGTAGTTGCCACCTTTGAAGAGGACACCCAGGCGGGAGGCGGCGCCGATTCCTCCGAAGTAGCCTAACGGAATGCTTACGACGAGGGCGCACGGGCAGGAGATAACCAGAAAGACCAATGCCCTGTATAGCCAGTCATTGAAGATGAACGAGAATTGTGCATCTGCCAGCGAATAGAGGAAGGGGAGCAGTACAATCAATGCCGCCAGTCCGGTGACGGTGGGCGTATAGATACGGGCAAACTTACGGATGAAAAGTTCTGCCGGCGCTTTGCGCTCGGAGGCATTCTGCACCAGTTCCAATATACGGGAAAGAGCACTTTTCTCGAAGGGTTTGGTGACTTGGATGCGTACGACTTTGTCGGTCGCAATCATTCCGGCAAGCACTTCCCCGCCCTGGCGGATGTTGCGGGGAACACTTTCTCCCGTCAGTGCGGAAGTGTTGAAGGCGGCAACTTCGTCCAGCATCGTTCCGTCCAGGGGGACGCGCTCTCCGGCTTTTACTTCGATGGTTTCGCCTACCTGCACACGTTGGGGAGCTTCGACAAGTGTACTGCCGTTTCTGATGACCGTTGCCATTTCGGGATGTACGTCGAGCAGGGCGCTGATGTTACGCTTGGCTTTGTCTACGGCTTTGTCCTGAAAGAGCTCTCCCAAGGAGTAGAAGAGCATGACGGCAACGCCTTCGGGATATTCGCCTATATAGAAGGCGCCGAGGGTGGCGATGGACATAAGGGTGAATTCGCTGAACACGTCCTTTTGCAGGATGCTTTCCCAGGCTTCCCTCATCACCGGGAGGCCTACGGGGAGATAGGCAAGCAAGTACCATATAAAAGGTACATACTCTCCCTTGAAGAAGGTGGTGTCAGTAGCATTCAGGATGAGCCCTCCGAAGAGCAATAGGGCGGAGAGGATGATTCTCCAATAATCTTTCAGCAGACTGTTTCTTTTTTCTTGTATCGCTGTATGTCCGTGTGTGCAGCAGCATTTGCAACTCATATTGTTTCCTCCTATTTTCTATTTTCTGCAGCAAAGGTAGCGGAAAGGAGATGCAACTTGGTTGCAAAGTGAAAAATCCCGGACTGTCCGGGTTATCTTAGATTTCCAACATCCGTTTCTCCCGTTCCAGGTCTTTCTCGTTCAGCAGGGGAGAGGGGACGGAGCAGGTTTTGATGAAGTCGCCCGGCTGGCAGGTGTAGTTGTAGTAGGGGCGTTGCTCGTCGGTCAGCTGGTTTTGGGGGATGAGTTGGCCTTTCAGTTCCAGGAAGTCGTCCATGGAGGTGCTGTCCGAGTGTTTGATGAAGAGGATGCGGCGGGCTATGGGGTTGCGGTTGTAGTCCAGACAGAGGTAGAGCCCTTTGAGCAGGTGGGGAAAGTCGTACATGGGCAGTTGCAGGTAGATGGTGAACAAGGCCAGTTGGGGTGCCTCGCGTTCGTTGAAGAAGATATAGGCATTCTGGTGGTTGTTGAAGACAGCAGTGCCGAAGTGGGTGGTGTTGTAGGCGCTCATGTGCACCACTTTGACGTGGTCGTTGCTGTCGGCAGGGGTTATCAGGTAAGGCTCTACCTTTAAGGCATTGGAGGAGGAAGAGAGGCTGTAACTGATGTAGATGCCGCTGTAATTGTACACTTCCTGCGCCGAGTGGAGCATCTCATGAAGTTTATTAATAATGGAAATTCATTTTTGCTGTCAGCACCCGCCTCTATCTTTGCCGCCGAAATCAAGAACGAACTTAAACGACACACTATGTTCAACGGTGAGAAAAAACAGATAATACAGAGCAAGAGACTGGCTGATGCCTTGTTCATCCTTTGGGCGGGCGGGGCGGCTCTGCTCTCCTATACACTGGTCTATGCGCTGCGCAAGCCGTTTACGGCTGCGGGCTTCGACGGGCTCGACTTCTTCGGGATGGATTACAAGACGGCAACCAGCATCGTGCAGATTTCCGGCTATTTTATTTCCAAGCTGATTGGCATCAAGGTAATTTCGGAACTGAAGAAGGAGAACCGTCTGAAGTTCATCATCCTCTCGGTGGCGGTGGCCGAGCTTTCGCTGGTGCTGTTCGGAGCGTTGCCCCGGCCGCTGAATGTCTTTGCGCTGTTCTTCAACGGGCTTTCGTTGGGATGCATGTGGGGAGTGATTTTCAGTTTCCTCGAGGGGCGGCGGGTGACGGACCTGCTGGCGAGCCTGATGGGGCTGAGCATTGCCATCAGTTCGGGCACGGCAAAGTCCGTCGGGCTGTTTGTGATGGAGCATCTCCACATCAGTGAGTTCTGGATGCCTGCCTTTATCGGTGCCTTTGCCTTCCCGCTGCTGTCGTTGCTGGGCTGGCTGATGACGAGAATGCCGCAACCTACCGCGGCAGACCGGGCACTACGCTCGGAACGGGTGACGCTGGACGGCAGGGCGCGTGCGGACCTCTTCAAGAGCTTCATGCCGGTATTGCTGATGCTGTTTGCGGCAAACTTGTTCATCACCGTCTTGCAGGACATCAAGGAGGACTTCCTGGTGAAGATTCTGGATGTGGAGGCGGCAGGGCTGTCGTCGTGGGCATTTGCCAAGGTAGATGCGGTGGTGACACTGATTATCTTGTTGCTTTTCGGGCTGATGTCCGCGGTGAGGAGTAATATAAAGGTGCTGTGCCTGCTGCTGGTGCTTGTGACGTGCGGCACAGCGACCTTGGGATTCGTGGCCTTCAATTACGATGGGTTACAACTGCCACCCATGACGTGGCTGTTCCTCCAGAGTTTGTCGCTCTATACTGTTTACCTCAGCTTCCAGACGTTGTTCTTCGAGCGTTTCATCGCCTGCTTCCGCATCAAGGGGAATGTGGGGTTCTTTATCGTCACACTCGATTTTATCGGGTATACCGGTACGGTGGTGGTATTGGTATTCAAGGAATTCTTCAATCCGGACATCAACTGGCTGGATTTCTATAACCTGATGTCGGGCTATGTCGGCATTGTGTGCAGCGTGGCTTTCCTATGCTCGGCTGTCTACCTGGTGCAGCGCTATCGCAAGGAGAATGCTTCGGGACCGTTGGGCTCTTCCCTTTTCCGTTTGCGCCGTTGGTCCCGGCCGGGCAATTCCTTGCTTCTTGAGACTGAATAATAATAATATATCGTATGAAAAGAATTGAATGTATCATTATGGACTGGGCAGGAACTGCCGTCGATTACGGTTGTTTTGCTCCCGTCGCCGCCTTTGTCGAGAGCTTTCGGGCCATCGGCGTTCCCGTCACTGCTGCCGAAACACGTGCGCACATGGGGCTGACCAAAGTAGAAGAAATCCGTGCACTGTTCAATATAGAACGTGTCCGGACGGAATTTGAACGGAAATTCAGCCGTCCCGCCGGTGAGGAAGACGTGCAGGCACGTTATGCCGAATTCCAACGGGTGTTGTTTGCCTCGCTCGAAGATTATACCGACCCTATTCCCGGTGTGGTGGAAACGATTTCCGTACTGCGTGCGCAAGGTATCCGCATTGGCTCCACCACCGGCTATACCCGCTCTATGATGGATGTTGTGCTGCCTGCCGCCACAGCCAAAGGCTATGCAGTAGATAATTGCGTCACTCCCGACGGGTTGCCTGCAGGCCGTCCTGCTCCCTACATGATATATAAGAATATGGCAGACCTCGCCATCCCCTCCGTAGATTGTGTGTTGAAGTATGGCGATACCATCGCCGACATCAAGGAGGGTATCAATGCCAAAGCATGGACCGTCGGCGTAGTCCTCGGCAGTAACGAACTGGGACTGACACAAGAGGAAGTCTCCTCCTTGCCTGCCGATGAGCTCGAAGCCCGTAAGGCCGATGTCTGCCGCCGCATGCTTGCCGCCGGTGCCCACTATGTGGTCGATACCATTGCCGAGCTCCCCGCAGTCATCGCCGAGATAAACCGTAAACTTGAGATTTTGTAACCCTTATAAACGTATAAACTTAAAAACTCAATGCATATGAAACCCTACATTCTCCTTACCCCCGGCCCCCTTACCACCTCACAAACCGTCAAGGAAGCCATGCTGACCGACTGGTGTACCTGGGACGAAGACTACAACCTCCACATTGTGGAAGAAATCCGCAAGTCCCTCGTCTCCCTCGCCACCCAGCATACCGGCGACTATACTTCCATCCTCCTGCAAGGTAGCGGCACGTACTGTGTGGAAGCCGTCATCGGTAGCGTCATCAAGCCTGGCGACAAACTTCTCATACTGAGCAACGGCGCCTACGGCGACCGCATGGGCAACATCGCCGAGTATCACGGCATCTCGTACGACATGCTTGCTTTTGACGAAACAGAGCAAGTCTCCGTCAGCTACGTCGACGACTATCTTTCGCACAATGCCGAAATCACCCACGTTGCCGTGGTGCATTGCGAAACCACTACCGGCGTGCTCAATCCCCTCAAGGAGATAGCCCACCTCGTCAAGATGCACGGCAAGAAACTGATTGTAGACGCCATGAGCAGCTTCGGCGGTGTTCCCCTCGATGTACACGAACTGGGCATAGACTTCCTCATCAGCAGTGCCAACAAGTGCATCCAGGGCGTTCCGGGGGTTGGCTTCATCATCGCCCGCCGTTCCGAGCTGTTGCACTGCAAGGGCGTCTCCAAGTCACTCTCTCTCGACATTTACGACCAATGGGAAGCCATGGAGAAAGGACATGGCAAATGGCGTTTTACTTCTCCCACACACGTGGTCCGCGCCTTCAAGCAAGCCATGGACGAACTGGCAGAGGAGGGCGGTGTGGAGGCCCGTCACAACAGATATTGCGAGAACCACCGCGTGCTGGTGGACGGCATGCGTTCCCTCGGTTTCCAAACGTTGCTGCCGGACGAGATTCAATCGCCCGTTATTACTTCTTTCCTCTATCCTTATGCCGATTTCAACTTCAAAGCTTTCTACACACAACTGAAAGAGCGTGGATTTGTCATCTATCCGGGAAAGATTTCGCAAGCCGACACTTTCCGTATCGGCAATATCGGAGATGTTCATTCCGAAGATTTCCGGCAGCTGATAGAGGTAATTCGCGAGTGTAAATACTAAGCTCCGAATCTGCACAGATTTAATCGTTCCATCGTGGAGGAAAAATCGTTCCACCATGGTGGAACAATTTTTTCCCAGTGGTGGAATAATATTTTCCCCATAATGGAACGATTTGTCCTTCGCCTTCCTTCTCCTTAAGCTTCCCTATTAAATTTGACCTTCGTCAAGTCTGTAAACGCTATCTTTTCGTATTTTTGCACCCAATTTCGGAGGTATTAGATTTATGGCAACATCCAGAGAAATGACGGAAGGACGGGCTCTTCCGTTGATTTTCAACTTTACTTTGCCTTTACTGCTCGGCAATCTGCTGCAACAGACCTATTCATTGGTAGATGCAGCCATCGTGGGGCGCTTTCTGGGTATCAACGCCTTGGCTTCAGTCGGGGCAAGCACTTCGGTCGTTTTTCTTATTCTGGGATTCTGCAATGGCTGTTGCGGAGGTTTCGGCATTCCCGTGGCGCAAAAGTTCGGTGCGCGGGATTATGTCACGATGCGCCGTTATGTGGCTATCAGCCTGCAGCTGGCTGCGGTGATGTCTGTTGTCATTGCCGTGGTTACCAGCATTTACTGTGCAGATATTCTGCACATGATGAGTACGCCGGAGAACATATTCACGGGAGCCTATTATTACCTGCTTGTTACGTTTATCGGGGTTCCCTTTACTTTCTTCTATAATCTGCTGTCCAGTATTATCCGTGCATTGGGTGACAGCAAGACGCCGTTTTGGTTTCTACTTCTCTCTACGGTACTGAATATCCTGCTCGATTTGTTCTGCATTCTGGTACTGGGTTGGGGAGTGGCAGGAGCTGCCATCGCTACCGTATTTTCACAAGGCGTCTCGGCCATATTGTGCTACATCTATATGATGCGTCGTTTCGACATTCTGAAGACAACGCCAGCCGAGCGGAAATTCGACGGTGCTTTGGCACGCACACTGATGTACATCGGCGTACCCATGAGACTGCAATTTTCCATTACTGCCATTGGCAGCATTATGCTGCAAAGCGCCAATAATGCTTTGGGTACGGCTTGTGTGGCTGCATTCACGGCAGCCATGCGTATCAAGATGTTTTTCATGTGTCCTTTCGAGAGTCTGGGCATGGCAATGGCCACCTATAGCGGGCAAAACTACGGTGCGGGCAAGCCGGAACGTATCTGGATGGGAGTCAAGGCAAGCACCCTGATGATGATTGTTTATTGGGCGTTCACTTTCTGTGTACTGATGTTCGGTGCCAGGACTTTTGTCCTGCTCTTTGTAGATGCCTCTGAGTTGGAGATTTTAAAGAATACGGAGTTGTTCCTGCACATTTCCGTTTCCTTTTTCCCGGTTCTGGGACTGCTCTGCATCCTGCGATACACTATCCAGGGGGTGGGATATACCAATCTTGCCATGCTTTCCGGTGTCTCGGAGATGATTGCCCGGATACTGGTCAGCCTGCTGGCTGTTCCGGCTTTCGGCTATCTGGCCGTGTGTTTTGGTGACCCTACTGCATGGATTTTTGCAGATGCCTTTTTAATACCAGCCTTCATTTATGTCTATCGGCGGATACTTCGGATGAAGAAAAATTAGTGTATCTTTGTATCGGGGAGTTGAAAGAAGAATGACCGGACGAAAAATTATACACATCGATATGGACGCATTCTACGCCTCCGTAGAACAGCGTGATAATCCTGCATTGCGGGGCAAGCCCATTGCCGTGGGCCATGCGGAGGAGCGGGGAGTGGTGGCGGCAGCCAGTTACGAGGCACGGCGTTTCGGGGTGCGTTCTGCCATGTCGTCACTGAAGGCAAAGCGGCTGTGCCCCCAACTTATCTTTATCCCGGGACGGATGGAAGTCTACAAATCCGTTTCCCGCCAGATACACGAAATCTTTCATGAATATACGGATGTCATCGAGCCCATTTCGCTGGACGAGGCTTTTTTGGATGTGACGGAGAATAAACCGGGCATTCCGTTGGCTGTGGACATCGCGAAGGAGATAAAGCGGAAGGTGCGGGAGAGGTTGAATCTGGTGGCTTCCGCCGGCATATCCTATAATAAGTTTCTTGCCAAGATAGCCTCGGACTACCGCAAGCCGGACGGGCTTTGCACCATACATCCTGCCCAGGCACTGGACTTTGTTGCCCGGCTGCCCATTGAAAGTTTTTGGGGAGTGGGACCGGTAACGGCGAAGAAGATGCACACCTTGGGGATTCACAACGGGGAACAGCTGCGCATGCAGTCTTTGGAAATGCTGACCCGCGAGTTTGGCAAAGTGGGGACAGTCTATTATGATTTTGCCCGTGGCATCGATACCCGTCCGGTAGAGGCTGTCCGTATCCGCAAGTCTGTGGGCTGTGAACATACGTTGGAGAAGGACATCAGCAAGCGTTCATCCGTCATTATAGAGTTGTACCATGCGGCAGTGGAGCTGGTGGGGCGACTGGAGCACGCCAATTTCCGCGGGAATACGCTGACGCTGAAAATCAAGTTTCATGATTTTAGCCAGATTACCCGCAGTATGACCCAAACAAAGGAGCTGGTTGCCCTTGACGTGATTCTGCCTTTGGCAAAGCAATTGCTGCAGGAAGTGGATTATGAACATCATCCTATCCGTTTGATTGGGCTTTCCGTTTCCAACCCCCGTGAAGAGGGGGAGGAGAAAGGAGTCTGGGAGCAGCTGAGTTTTGAATTTAGTGACTGGGAGACGGACCATTCAAATAAATAATGCTATATTTGTGTTCAGTATTAAAAAAAGGAAAGCTATGGGCTGTTTTATGAATATTTTGTGGTTGATGTTTGGAGGTATCATCACTGCTGTGGAGTATCTTATTGCAAGTTTATTGATGATGTTCACCATTATTGGCATCCCTTTCGGCATGCAGACCTTGAAAATGGCAAGCCTTGCCTTGTGGCCTTTCGGCAAAGAGGTTCGTAGCGGGGAACGTTCCAACGGTTGCCTCTATGTGCTGATGAATATTCTTTGGATATTCTTGGGCGGCATTTGGATTTGCCTTTCGCACTTGGGATTCGGGTTGTTGCTGTGCATCACTATTATAGGCATTCCTTTCGGTATTCAACATTTTAAGTTGGCAGGGCTGGCATTGACTCCTTTCGGGAAGGATATTGTTGCGGCTTGAGTTATTTTCTGTTGGTTTTGAATATGCCAGAGAAGAAGAAGGGCGGGGAATTTTTCAGTTCTCCGCCCTTCATTCATTGTATTTAAAGGTGTTTTTTTACATGGTTACAAGGGGCTGCTTTGCAAGCAGTTTTTGTAGTTTACCGTTCAGTGTTTGGCACATTGTTCCATTACCCATTGCTTGATAGCGTTTGATTTGGTACTGTAACATAAAAATTTCATTTGCATTCTTTTTCATAATTCTCATCTTTTTGTGCTCTCCGCGTTTCGGAAAGCGGGTTTTATATCTTTTCTTTTATCTTATAACGCTGCAAAGATACGAAATGTTTGCGATAAATATGTTCTATAACATAAAAACTTATGTTTCTTTCTTCATTTTCTCTAGAAATACTGTATTTTGCAATCCGTATATAACAAATATATTACATATCTTTGCATGTACTACCATGTAAAGAAGAGAGGTAATACTTATGAATAAACTGACAGAACTTTGGCGGAGCCCCTATCCCATGTTTTATCAACGTTGGAAAGCGGTGGTGATACCTTCGGTCATTATATTTCTGATACTATATATACTCCAACCTTTCGGTATTTCCCGGATAAAGGAAGGTGTATTTTGGGTGGTTGCCGGTTCGGCACTTATAGCGGCGGGTGCTTCGAGCATCTTCACTTACCTGCTTCCGGCATTGTTTCCCACCTATTATAAAGAGCAGAACTGGACGTTGGGTAAACACGTGTTGGACGTGTTGCTGATGCTGTTACTGATAGCGGTGGGAATTTGGGTCTATCATTCATGGTTGATGGGTATGTGGCTGGACAAGCGGTTGTTTTTTCTGGCTTTGTCTTGGGTAATGGTACTGGCACCTTTTCCAGTCGTGTTTTTCTTGCTGTGGAATCGCAATTTGCAACTGACCCGTAATCTGCAAGAAGCCATGGAGATAAATTGCCACCTTTCAAAGAGGGCATCTCAAGAGGTTGGGGCGGAAAGTAAGGAGTTTTCTCCGGAGGAAGTGTTGGTGTTTTCCGGTGGCACCAAAGATATGCTGGAAGTGAAGGCCGTAGATTTTCTTTATGCGGAGGCTGAAGGAAATTATGTGAAGGTGGATTATCGACTGAAGGGAGAGAGTACCCGGAAGATGTTGCGTGCCACGATGAAGCAGGCAGAGGAGGCGGTTGCTGCCTGCCCCTTCATTATCCGGTGTCATAGAGCCTTTCTGGTGAATGCCCGCAAGGTGGTGAAAGTGGACGGAAACTCTCAAGGATACCGGTTGAGGCTGGAGGGAGATGGAGAGGAGATTCCTGTTTCACGTGCCTATGCCAAGGAGGTGAAAGCACTGATAGAAAACAAGATAAAGCGGTAGCTATTCGTCACAGAGATACGCCATTCGTCACAAGTCGTTGGTTGTTCGTCACATATCCGGGTCGTCTGTCCCGGATATTTTTTTTGTCCGTGTCCTTCCTTTATGTTTGTGGCAGGAAAACATAACGAACATGAAGATATGAAGTGGAAAATAATCTTTTTAATGACGGGCGGACTTCTCTTTGTACAAGCTTCCGTAGCGCAGAAGTCGGTGACGGATACCGTGCGTCTGACATTCAATATCGATAGTATAGGTCTGGACGAAGTGGTGGTAAGAGGGAAAAAGACTCCTGCCGCCAATAGCAGGTGGAGCGATATGCATCCGGTGGAACTAGTCACGGTGGGCGGTGCAAACGGTGATTTGTACAAGGCATTGCAGACCTTGCCCGGTACGCAGGTGCAGGGGGAGACCGGCGAATTACTGGTACGTGGTGGGAGCAGCTATGAGACACAGACCTTCATTGATGGGATGCATGTGTTGAATCCCTATACCTCCAATGGAATAAATACCCCTTCGCGTAGTCGTTATTCCACCTTCATGTTCAGTGGGGTGAATTTTGCTTCCGGCGGGGCTTCGCAGGAGTACGGAGAGGCTCTTTCGGCTGTTCTGCCCTTAGAAACCAAGGATTATAGTAAAGTGGATAAGGTGGGCGTGAATGCTTCCGTAGTCGGTGTGGGCGGGGGCGGTACCAAGACTTTGGACCGTGGCTCCTTGTCCGTCGATCTGAATTACCAGAATCTGAGCTTATATGACAAGGTTTATTCCGGACGGACAGAATTTGAGCGGCCCTACCGGATGTTTTCCGGTGCCACCCAGTTCCGTCATACCCCCGGCGATGCGACGGTTTTTAAGATCTATGCGCAATATGACCGGACAGACTTTTCTGCCTATGAGGGGGATGAACGCAGATTGTTCGCTCTGGCCGAAGACAACATCTACGTCAATGCTACCTTTCGCTATCGTGCGGCAGGTGGATGGGACTGGTTTGCAGGGGCTGCTTATTCCTATTATAATCGGGAGGTCAACGCTGCTGCTGTTTCGGGAGATAATTGGCTGGAACGCCAGTGGGAGTTGCATTTGAAGACTAAGATGTCTAGGCGCTTCTCGTCAGTATTCCACCTGGATATGGGGGTGGAGAGTTATATCCGTAACTATCGGAATTGTTATCTATACTCCGACATAGACGATGCCAACCAAATGTCCCCCACTATCAGTGCAGGTTTCTTTTCGGCTGCTTACTATCCGCTGGAGCGCTTGAAGGCAGAATTGTCTTTCCGTACGGAGTACACTTCTCTGAACCGGAAGATGAATTTTTCTCCGCGTCTGGCGGTAAATTACTATTTGGGGGATATGATGCTCTCTGGCATAGTGGGCCGCTACACGCAATTGCCCGAAAATGACTGGTTGGTACGTAACCGGAAGTTGATGTCCGAGGTGTGCATGCAATATAATCTGGGGATGCAATACGGTTATGAAGGACGTTTCTATAAGGCAGAACTTTATTATAAAGACTATAGCCGCTTGGTTCTGGAAGAAACAGATGCTGGAACGGGGAGTGTACTTCTGACTTCCGGTGGATACGGATATAGCAGAGGTGTAGACTTGTTCTTCCGCGACCGGATTTCGATAAAGAATCTGGAATACCAGTTGTCCTATACGTATAACATTTCCAAGCGTAAATATCAGAGTTGTTCCGAGCTGACCATTCCCCAGTATGCCACTCGGCATAACGCGGCATTGGTTGTGAAATATTCCTTGCCCCGTCTTCACTCCATCATCAGCTTAACGAACCGTTTCAGCACGGGGCGTCCCTATCATAATCCATTGCTGCCGGGGTTGATGAACGATGAAGTGAAGCCTTATAATAGCTTGGATTTAGGGGTGACCTTTCTGGCGAGCAAGAAGGTGATTATCCATGCTTCCGCCAGCAATATCCTCGGTCGCAAGAATGAGTTTGGCAAAGTAGACAACAAGGCTGTCCTGGCTTCCCAAGACCGTTTCTTTTATGTAGGAGTGTACGTCACTTTGGGGAAGAAGGCTGCTTACGATGTATCCAATTTCTAATGATAACTCTTTAAAAAAGAACAAAGATGAAAGCAATGATTATTTTTTTAGTGTTTGTGTTACAAAGTGTTGCCCAGATGCTTTTTGCTCAGAACCTGACCATTGAAGTGCGTGACATTGAAAAGGTGGAGGGACATCTCTACGTCGCCCTCTATAACTCGGAAGAGGCGTTCATGAAGAAACCCTTGACCGCTTTCCGGATAGATGTAAAAGATACGTCGCTCTCCATCCCTTGCCAGGGACTTCCTGCGGGCACGTATGCCATTTCCCTTTTCCAGGATGAGAATGGAAACGGGAAGCTGGATAGCGGGGCTTTTGGCATCCCTACGGAGAAGTTTGGTTTCAGCAATGATGCCGAAGGCATGATGGGGCCTCCGTCCTATGCCAAATGTAGCTTCATTTTCTCCGGAGACATGACTTTGGTGATACATCTGAAGTAAAAATTGAAATATAATCCTTATTTTTGTGGCTCAACCTCAATAATAAGGATTATGAAACGAGTTGCACGACTTCTGGGATTTCTTGGAGTGGTATGTCTGCTGTCCTCTTGTGGCGGACGTTCTTTCATTACAGACGCTTCTTACCGCCAACGTGTGGAGCAGGACTTCAATCAAAAAAAGGAAAGGTTACCGCAGGGTGATTTGTTCGCTATTTTCGATGCGGACCTGACGCCGTATGAGCGTGAGGCACTGGAGTTTCTCTATGCCTATATGCCTTTGGCAGACATAACCGACTACCCCGGCGAATTTCATCTGATGAATGTGCGAGCCTCTCGGAAGGCGGCCGAGGAAATGCCTTGGGGAGAAACGGTGCCCGAGGAGGTGTTCCGTCATTTCGTGCTTCCGGTGCGGGTGAACAATGAGCATCTGGATAGTGCACGGGTAGTGTTTTACGAAGAACTGAAGAATCGTGTCAAGTCTCTGTCCCTTTATGATGCCATTCTGGAGGTGAACCACTGGTGCCACGAGAAGGCTATCTATACTCCCTCCGATGCCCGTACCAGTTCGCCTTTGGCAACGGTACGCACGGCATACGGGCGTTGTGGTGAGGAATCTACCTTGCTGGTTGCCGCCTTGCGTTCGGTGGGCATTCCTGCCCGTCAGGTCTACACCCCCCGGTGGGCGCATACGGACGACAATCATGCGTGGGTAGAAGCATGGGCAGACGGGAAATGGTATTTTCTTGGAGCCTGCGAACCGGAACCGGTACTCAACCTTGGCTGGTTCAATGCTCCGGCCAGTCGCGGTATGTTGATGCATACCAAGGTCTTCGGACGTTATGAAGGAGCGGAGGAAGTGATGTCCGTCACTCCTACTTATACGGAAATCAATGTAATCGGTAACTATGCAGCGACAGCCAAGTCCACCGTTACGGTAACGGATGGGCAAGGCAATCCGGTATCTGATGCCTGTGTGGAGTTCAAACTCTATAATTATGCGGAGTTCTATACTGTGGCCCGGAAACAGAGTGATGAAGAGGGAAAAGCTTCCTTGACGGCTGGCAAAGGCGACATGCTGGTATGGGTCTCCAAAGACGGAAAGTTCGGCTATGCCAAACTGTCTTTCGGCAAGGACCATGAACTGACAGTGAAGATGGACAAGACTGTCGGTGACGGCCATGCGGTAGATTTTGAACTTGTGCCGCCACCCGAAAATGCGGAGTTACCGACGGTTACGCCCGAACAGCGTGCGGCGAACGACCGCCGCATGGTTCATGAAGATTCCATCCGCAACGCTTATGTGTCTATGTTCATGACGGATGAGACAGCACGTTATTTTGCCCGGCAGTACAAGCTCGACGAAGATGCCGTTTCACGGATACTGGTCGCTTCCAGAGGAAACCACCGGGTCATTGCCGACTTCATGGCACGGTTGCGCTCTGAAAAGTCCAAAAGAGGAGGTCTGGACCTGCTCCAACGGATTTCGGCAAAAGACCTCCGCGACGTTACGCTGGAAGTTCTGATGGACCACATGCAATCCCGTATGTGCAAGAATGCCGACCATTTCCGCAGATATGTGCGCAATCCACGCGTAAGCAACGAGATGCTGACCCCCTATAAAGGCTTTTTCAAGAAAGCCGTCTCAAAGGAAGATGCTGAGGCATACAAGGCAGAACCGATGAAACTGGTGGCATGGGTGGCCCAAAATATCCGGGTAGACAATGACTGTAATCTGGGAGGGGCTCCCATTTCTCCAGAAGGGGTCTGGAAGGCCCGTGTGGCTGATGCCCATAGCCGTGACATTTTCTTCGTCTCCATGGCACGCAGCATGGCAATCCCTGCCCGTATCAACGGAGTGACCGGCAAAGTACAGTTGATAGGGGATGATGGTGTGACGGATGTGGACTTGAACCATCATCCGGAAGAGCCGGTCTTTATGGCGGAAGGAATTGCTTCGAAGGGAAAGTTAGTGGCTTCCTATAAGCCTATCCGTTCGTTGGACAACCCGAAATACTATTCTCATTTCACCCTTTCCAAACTGACTCCGCAGGGTAGTTTACAGTTGCTTTCTTATGACGAAGGCGATACGGATATGGGCGGTGGTACTACCTGGAATAGCCTGCTGAGGGAAGGAACTGCTCTGGAGGCCGGAGGTTATGTTTTGGTGACAGGTACACGCCTTGCCAGCGGTACGGTACTTTCTAAAACCACCTTTTTCAATATTCTGCCGGAGAAGACAACGGAAATTGAATTGGTGATGCGCGAGAGCGAGGATGAGGTGCAGGTTATCGGGAACTTTAATTCGGAGTCTCTCTTCACTCCGCTGCCGGACGCCGGCTCCGCAGCCCGGCAGAGTCTGCTGCAGGCTTGTGGGCGCGGTTACTTTGTCGTAGGCATTCTGGGTGTCAACCAAGAGCCAACCAATCATGCGTTGCGCGATATCGCTTCATTCAAGGCTGATTTGGAGAAGTGGGGGCGTAAGATGGTGTTGCTGTTCCCTAATGAGGCCAAAGCCGGCAAGTTCGCCCGCGAGTCATTCCCCGATTTGCCCTCTACCATTATTTATGGTATAGATACGGACGGTATCGCTGCGCAGATTGCAGAAAGCATGAAGTTGAAGCATAAAGAGAGCCTGCCGATATTCATTATAGCCGATACTTTCAATCGGGTGGTCTTTGTATCGCAAGGATATACCATCGGACTGGGAGAACAACTGATGAAGACAATAAAGGGGTTATAGGGCTTTCTGCTATGAATTGTAAATAGTAATTGTCAAATAATAAATCATCCGATGCCTATTATCGAGATATCATCTTTGACTCATCCCGGTGTGGAGATCTTCAGTACCCTTACCGAAGCCCAGTTGCGCAACCGCCTTGAGCCGGACAAAGGGCTGTTTATAGCTGAGAGTCCTAAGGTTATCAAGGTGGCTCTGGATGCCGGCTACGAGCCTTTGGCCCTTTTGTGTGAGCACAAGCACATCTATGGGGATGCTGCTGAAATCATTGAACGTTGTGGCGATATACCCGTCTACACAAGCGGTAGGGAATTGCTTGCCGAGCTGACCGGTTACGTCTTGACACGTGGTGTTCTTTGTGCCATGCGCCGTCCGGTTCCGAAGAGTATGGAGGACATCTGCCGGGGAGCCCGGCGTATTGTGGTTATTGACGGGGTGGTGGATACCACCAATATCGGGGCCATCTTCCGTTCGGCAGCAGCTCTTGGCATGGATGCCGTGCTGTTGACGCGTAATTCCTGCGACCCTCTGAACCGTCGTGCGGTCCGAGTTTCAATGGGAACGGTTTTTCTTGTGCCGTGGACGTGGATGGACGGTCCTTTGGATACGCTTGGTGAGTTGGGCTTCCGCACGGCGGCCATGGCGCTTACGGACAATTCCATTTCCATAGACAATCCCGTTTTGAAGACCGAGCCCCGGTTGGCTATTGTGATGGGTACTGAGGGAGATGGTCTTTCGCACGAAGCGATTGCGGGAGCCGACTATGTGGTTCGTATCCCCATGGCGCACGGTGTCGATTCTCTGAACGTGGCGGCTGCGGCGGCCGTTGCTTTCTGGCAACTTCGCGTTTAAAAGTGATAACTCAAAAAACATATATTATGTTGGCATATACTTATATTGAACACGGAAAGTTTGGATTGCTTGAGAAACCGATACCAGTATTGGAGGATGCACGCGATGCTATTGTGCGGGTGACATTGGGTAGCATATGCACCAGTGACTTGCATATAAAGCATGGAAGCGTACCGCGCGCTGTACCCGGAATTACGGTAGGACACGAAATGGTGGGCATCGTAGAGCAGGTGGGTGCCGACGTTGAGTCGGTAAAGCCCGGCGACCGTGTGACTGTGAATGTGGAGACTTTTTGTGGTAAATGTTTCTTTTGCCGTCGCGGATATGTGAATAACTGTACCGATCCCAATGGCGGTTGGGCTTTGGGGTGCCGTATCGATGGCGGCCAGGCGGAATATGTACGTGTGCCCTATGCCGACCAGGGGCTGAATCGTATTCCCGATACGGTAAGTGACGAGCAGGCGCTCTTGGTAGGCGATGTGTTGGCCACCGGCTTCTGGGCCGCCCGTATCTCCGAAATAACCGAGGAAGACACTGTACTCATCATCGGTGCCGGGCCGACGGGTATTTGTACCCTGCTTTGTTCCATGCTGAAGAAGCCCAGTCGCATTATTGTCTGCGAGCAGTCGGCCGAAAGAATCCGTTTTGTCCGCGAGCATTATCCGGAGGTGCTGGTCATTGGGCCGGAAAACTGCAAAGACTTTGTGAGGAAGCATAGCGACCATGGTGGGGCAGATGTCGTACTTGAAGTTGCCGGCACGGAAGATACTTTCCGCTTGGCATGGGAGTGTGCCCGTCCCAATGCCATTGTCACCATTGTGGCGCTTTATGACCAGCCTCAGTTATTGCCCTTGCCGGAGATGTATGGTAAGAATCTTGTCTTCAAGACCGGTGGTGTGGATGGGTGCGATTGTGCCGAGATACTGCGCCTGATAGCGGCGGGACAGATAGATACCACACCACTTATCACACATCGTTTCCCATTAGAGGAAATTGATGAAGCCTACCGTATTTTTGAGAATAGGCTGGAGGGGGTGATAAAGGTGGCGATTGTGGGTAGATAGAAAAAAAGGCTGTCTCAAAATGAGTTTGAGATGGCCTTTTTTGTGTCTGCAAAAAAATCGGACAAGCCCTAACTTCTCTCAGCCAAAACTTGCCCGTGTCCCTAATTTTTCGTATCTTAGGGAATCAAGTCAAGATATCCCAAGGATAATGTTTAAAAGTTACACCTCCAACGATAATCTGCTTTTGCCTCCATATTTAGGCGATTTTATTCCCCAAAATGATCCAGTTCGGGTTCGTCTGGGGCTCCGTCACCAAACAGGAACTGCGTGATTCCGCTCCGGTCACATATCAGGATATCACCCCGAAGAAAGTGGAAAAGGCACTCGTGCAGATAGATGATACCCTGAACGGGGGATGCTGACAGGAAAATGAAAGCAAAGGTAAGACGTCTAAGGAAGTCATGGCCTGAACAATTCAAAAAATATGAATCATAGGGAAAACTACTTGATGGACGTGACAGCTACTCAAAGACAGACAATGACGCCACTTTCATGCGCATGAAAGAGGAGCATATGAGGAACGGACAATTCAACTCCGGATATAATTCCCAGATCAGTACCAATAACCAGTTCATTTTGGGCTATAACTCTCCATCAGTGTGTGGGTGATACTTCCACCTATCCTCTCCCTTTATGGCAGATATCTTGACGTATCTGTCTGTGATGCCGGATACGGAAGTGAAGAGAACTATCTGTATGCTTTCAGACATGGCATTGCATGCTTCGTAAAGTACAATTATTTTCATAAAGAACAGAAAAGTAACTTCAGAAACAATCCGTTTCTGAAGTTACTTTTATTATAATGAAGAAACCGACGGCATGTATTGTCCGATGGGACAGAGAATGGAAAGACTCTCCGATGCAAGGTGGATAACAGGCAACGGTTTTGTGTAGACCAAGATACAGGGTATCTAACTGTAAGGGCTGCCCGTTAAGATGCCGGTGTCACAGAAGCCGCTCGGAAAGGATAGTACAGGTGAATCACCGTCTGAGAAAAATCAAGGAAATAGAACGTGAAAAGTTCATATCGCCGGAAGGCCTTAAATATCGCAATCAGCGACTGCAGGATGTGGAAGCCGTATTTGGAAACCTCAAGAACAACAGGCAGTTTGATAATTGATAATTGAATTAATCTGATACGAAGTTAACCATATTGCAGAAGGGAAACTAATGTAAACTAAATGTTCTTGAATTTGAAGGTAGAGGTGTAAAGTAAATAAAGTTGTATGATTGAAGTAATTTCATTACATGCCATTAATAATATAAGATAGGAGGTGTTTAATATGATTTTGATATGAGTTGATACAATAGTGACTTATGAATGTTTTACTTTGTTGTGACGGTATAGATACCCCGTCACAAGTATGTCACAGAATTAGCGATAATGTGGCAATTTATAGAGTATAATATAGGGCATCGTCACAATTGATAAGGTGATGATGCTAAAGGATGATGGGTATAGGTGAGTAGAGCAAGGATAGCGTGGAAGTCTGTTAAAACAAGAAGAGCCTTCCCTAAGGAGAGATCTTTGTCGTAATCTGTGTATCAGATGATTATCTACTTAAAGCCTGAGCTACGTCAACTGCACAAGCCACTGTACATCCTACTATCGGGTTGTTACCAATGCCGAGGAATCCTATCATTTCTAGGTGAGCAGGAACTGATGAAGAACCAGCGAACTGAGCGTCGGCACTATAAAATATTTTGTGTAAATGTAATCGGATGCTTTACGGTTTATAAAAGTTCTAAGGATTACCCCGAGAAACTTAGAAAACTCATCATTGAGAATCCTGAAGACGGTACACGATACATCTTCCTGACGAACAATCTTGACGCATCTGCGGAGTTAGTATCATCGCTTTATCGAAACAGATGGAGTGTTGAACTATTCTTCAAATGGATAAAACAACACCTGAGGATTAAGAAGTTTTGGGAAACATCAGAAAACGCAGTATTCATACAAATCTATTGTGAGATAATTACTTACTGCTTAGTAGCAATAGTACAACACGATATGAAATTAGAACGCAGCGCCTATGAAGTTCTCCAAATTCTCGGAATCTCTCTAACTGACAAAACACATCTTAGTGACTTGTTCGACAAATCGAATTTCAAAAATGCCAAAGACCAATATGATTCAAGTGAACCGAATTTATTTAATTTTTAACCTTGTCCATTTTTAGTGGACAGTAGTGACATATTATAAATCAATACTAAAATATAGATTTATATGTATAAAGAAAGTTCCCTAATATTTCTGCCCTCATTTAATTTAGTGACGAAAACCACCCACAGTGTTGAATTGTTTTTGAGAAAGGAGGTATAATATGGCATGGAATGATTTGGCGTCAAATGAATGTCCTACAAAAGCTGATATAGAAGACGTATTTGCCCGATTTGTATCAGGTATGATTATAGCCTTTAAAGGTAGTTCTATACCAAATGGATGGGCATTATGTGATGGGTCACTAATTTAATTGGAAAGTTTATATGCGGTGGAAGTACATTTAATGTTGGTGATACTGGCGGTAATGATACTGTAACTATACTTTGGTTTATATAATGAAATTGTGATATAAGATAGTATAAGTTGAATATAGATAAATAAAAACCGCATCTAAGTTTGAATTTGGGTGCGGTTTTTATTTTGTGTTATTAGTGCATTAAAGTATATAATTGGGAACTTATATTATCCCAACCCTTTATACAATTTAGTCATCATCCGGTTATATTGGCTGAAGGATTTTGTGGAGGGTATCCCATAGCAGGCTGTTTTTATCACGCCAGCATAACCGGAAGCCTGACATATCCCTTACCTTTGTTTAGCCATGATAACATATCCCCAATAATAAATCCAATCTCTCGTCTGGTCAGTGATGATAGGATGGGAGTTTTTTGTATGATTTTTGAGGATATCATTTGTATGTCTCGTCTGAATATCCTAATTTTCAGACATAGTTGACAACTTTCCCACCTTCTTTTGCTTTTATTGTCTAAAATTATATATCTTTGCATTATTGAATTACTAAAATATGAGTGCTACAGAAATTATACTGAATATCTGTCACAGGCTGGTTGAAAGAAGAACAGCCGGTGCCGTGCCGATTTATCATTTATTATCCGTTGTAATGATATTGTTTTTTTTATGTTTTTAATAGATTTTTTTTAATTATGCGCACATCTTATTATTTTGGGGGCATGGTCGGATTTGTACTTATGTCCTTGATGGGTTTACTGGGATGCAGTGACGATGACGAAAGTAAAGTAGTTACTTCAATCCCTCCCTCAATAAATCTCGAGGTCAGTGATGTAACCAGAACTACCGCATCCTTTTCCATTTCGTCAAGCGATGCAACGGATTATGCCTATGTAATATTACCTGATGCAGAAAAAATAGCAGATGCAAAGACGCTCTTCAAAGAGGGCACAGCAGGTATATTTGAAAAGGATTCCCAAACGGCCAAAATTACTCTTACTGATTTAACAGGCGACTCTAACTATATGCTTTATGCAGCTGTCAGAACCATTAATCCTTTCGTTTATAGTGAAATTCTTTCTCAGCCCATAGATACCCATAAACCATATAGTGGCATGATTTCGTTGGAAAGCGTAGGAACCACTTCATTTTCCTATCATATCATGAAGCCAGAAGGTGCTGCTAAATACAAACATGTCTGTCTTTCTAAATCAGATTTTGATTATATCATCAACTTAGTAGGTGGTACTCCCACTTCCTACGTTAATGCTTTTGGGACAGAAGCCACTGAAGATAAAACTTACTTATTTGATACTACATTTCTTGATGCTTCGGGATTCCGCCAAGATATTTATTCAGATATGGAGTTTATCGTGATTGCCGGTGAACTCAACGAAGAAGGAACGGTTGATGAAAAGGCTGTAAAGACTCTGGTCTTTAAAACAAAAAAAGCGGGGAAGGCTCCTTACAACATAGAAGTCATGGTCAAGAACATAACTTCTATGACAGCAGATATTAATATTATACCAGAAGCTGGTATCGAACGTTTCCGATATCATGTAAATACAAAAGCCGAATTTGACTATATGTCATTTGAAGGCGAAGCTTCTGTACGCCGTATGATTATAGGACCTTGGAGTGAAACAAGCAACGAAGGCATAGGATCCATCGTGGTCAATGCAAAGGGATTAAAGCCGAATACTGATTATCAGGTAGGAATTGTAGGATTTGATAAAGACAACCGTGAAAAATTACTGCTGTATGATTTTAGAACCGGTGAGCCTATAGGTCCGCTGCCGGAACTGAGCGCAACGCCGGAATCGGTAGAAACACCCTGGAACAAGGCTGCTTTCCGCATCAAGACTACTCATACCGTTTCCATGGTAGCTGGAATCTTCCCGAGAGGATCTATTAATGAAGTACTTAGCCGTCCGGGTAATGAATCTTTGACTGCTGGCGATGTCATAGCCAATAATGGTTCATCGTTGACGCCAGAACAAGTAGCGGCAGCTATGACAGCAGAAGGTTTACTGCTCGAAAGCAGTGACAATTTGTCGCAAAATACCGAATATGAATTTGGCATCTATGCCGCCAATGAAGAAGGCGTAGGTGTTTCTGTAGTACACGACTTTACAACAGCCACATTGCCTCAGTATGATGGTAATGGAGTCCGGGCTAAACTTCCTGGGAAATATACTGCTACTACTAAAGATGTTACGGGCCAGAATGTAACCTTCCCTGTTGTTATAGCCACAGGGGTAAACGAAACTACCGAAAAGGCATATCATGATAAGAATCGTCTGGTTGTATTAGGATTTGCTCCGAGTGGTGTAGAGTATGCCTCTCCGGAAACTTTGTTAGCCAACGGATGGGCATCATCTCAAGACGAAGCTGATGCCAATTATGGTCCCAAATGGTTTATCGAATTTAATAAAGGCAATGCCATTTCAACAAGTGCTCCTGTAAATGGTGAACTGGATTATGCTATGGCAAAGTTCAACGGGCACGAAATATATTTTCATGGATTTGCTAAACGTCCTAACAGTGATCAATTCACTGATATGACCCTAAGTTTTCCGATAGAAGTAAGCGATGACCTTACCATAACTATCAAGAAAGCTGTTGATAATTCGTTTGAATATTATCCTGGTGTTCTGGCAGGTTCAAGCCAATGGTGGGGTGATATGACTTTTGCAGCCTCAGATGAAATCATCTTAACACGTGATACTAATCAAGGAGCTGTAATGCCTACCACAAAAACTGTAGATCACATTATGGTGCCGCAGCACGTTGTATTGACATTAGATAATATTTCTATGGCAGATAAACGTAGAATGGCCGTAGAACAAAGATATAAATAACTAAAAATAGATTAGTCATGAAAAAGATATTTAACAGGGTGCTGATAGTTATGCTCATGCTAACTTTTACTATGACATCATGCAGTGACGATGATGAATTGATTCAAGGCACAGGAGTCTCAGAGGCTTTATGGGAAAATGAAAATGAAGCCATTATAGAAGGGGAAACTATAGATTTTGAATTTATGGCAGAGGCTGAATGGACAGCCAGTAGTTCTGCTGAATGGTGCGTTGTGAAGACTCCGTCGGGTGTAGCGGGAGAATCTTTACTGCGATTAACTATAGAAAAAAACGAAGAAACGGCAGCCCGTGTAGCGACCATAACCCTTCAAGTATCAGGTTTTGCTAATTCTGTTTCATTTAACGTCAAACAAAAAGAGGGCTCCATAGAACAAGGTGATGGAAAGTACCGTACTGTTAATGAATGGGTAGCCGCTTATATGAAGCAGAATTATTTGTGGAATCGTCCGATTGATAATCTGTTCTTAGACTACAGTATCAACTACGATCAATTCTTCCAAAGTATATTAGACGGGGTATCTGACCAAGATGAGATCAACCACGATGATGGTTTTTGGGAAGGTAAAAAACGTATGTATTATTATTCTACCTTAAAAAGCGATGCTCCTACCACCCGGGTAGTAGGCCAAGAGCAATATGGTTCAGGTGTATATTTGCTCCAAGCCACTCGTCTTGGTGCAGACTTTATCGGATATGCCGTTATGGCGGTTACTCCAGGTACTCCGGCAGATCAGATAGGTTTAGTACGCGGAGACTTTATTACTGAAGTAGACGGTACAGCTGTTACTGATGCTAATTATAAAGCGTTGGGAGAACTTATATATAATGGTAATGTGAGCGTTACTGTGAATCGTGTAAAATGGGAGGACAATGGGTCTACGCCCATACTCATGCCGAAAGGCACTTTGCAGTTGGGCTCAGCAACCTTTATAGATCCGGCTATCTATCAGCATAAGGTAGTAGAAATGGAAGGTACCGGTAAAAAAGTAGGTTATTTACTCTATATGGGATTCAATATAAACTTTGATGAAGATTTGATGGCCGCCTTTGAATATTTCCGCCAGCAGCATGTCACTGATTTAATCCTTGACTTACGTTATAATAATGGTGGTGATGTGCTTTCTAGTGCTATGATGGGTACCCTAATTGTCGGTGCTGATTATAAAGGTCAGGTATATGCACATACTCAATTTAACGAAGACCGTACCAATGCAGGGGAAGGAGGAGATTATAAAATTGGTGTCAAGGAAACTGTAGAACGCGTTTATGAACCGTTGGAAATAGCACTTCAACATGCTGTGGGACTAAAAACTGTCTATGTTTTGACTAGTCAGACAACGGCTTCTGCCAGTGAAATGGTAATCAATGGTCTCCGTGGATTAGGTTTAGAAGTTAATCTTATCGGTCAAAGAACGAATGGAAAGAATGTAGGTATGGAAGGTGTGGTACGTAGTTTCTATAACTATGACTTTTATCTATACCCTGTCAGCTTCTACATTAAAAATGCTAAAGGTTTTGGAGATTATGCATCAGGATTTGTTCCCGATGTTGAAATTGATGATTCTGCCATTTACCCGGGTGAATTTGGTACGATGGAAGACCAGTTAGGCTACATTGCTTTGACGTGGATAAAAAATGGAGAGAAGCCGCAACTTCAAACTCGTTCTTCTTATAATGGAACAGTTCACTCAATGAATGTCTTCGGTGATCTGTGGGATAACAGACCCATCCAACCAATGGGCGGAGCTATCATACGACGCTATACAGAAAAATAATCAGATGTATTAATCAATAAAAGGTGTGTTATGTTGTCATTGTGACACACCTTTTGGGGTTTATTTCTGATCAGTTTCTTTGCCGCTACCAGCCGTTACGTTACAATTGTTACAATTAAAAACGGGACATGTACCTTTGTGGTATGTGTCCCGTTTGGCTGTTATGTGGTGTGGTAAGGGAATTGCTTCTTTTTCTCAAGGTTTCGGTTTTTGCTCAGATCTTTGTTCGGGTTGAATCATTTCGCACGGCCAGGAAGGGTAGATATTGGCATGGGGTTCGTTTATATTTTCTTTGGATGGTAATTGAATAACCTCGGTATTGTAGAACCAAAAGCCATTGAAATTTTCTCCATAAATTCTATTTTTTCAAATACCTAAATATCCACGGCATTCCTTGAATATGACCTCTATGCCCCAACGTCTTTCATACAGTTCAAAGGCCCTGACGGAGTGCATGGAGGTGTCTGTTGTGAGTAGCACTTTCCGATGGGTGCTTCGTCCGTATTTGATGATGAAGATGCGTACGGGTTCTTCGTCCATCTTTACATGAAGCTGAATGTATTTGCACTTGTACTTTCTGCAATAGCAGAAAGCAGTGCGTTCATACCTTAAATCAATTCATGGATGTTCTGGGGACGTTTGGACTTATTTGTCTGATAACGCAACTTAGGATTCATCGTGGCTAAACCGATATAGTGTATCGCGCCGCCACATAACTCACGTACAGTATGAATGTACGATTCGCATGTAAACCAACTGTCAGCAAGCACATACTTGGAGTTAATGCCATGTTTAACTGAATGACGAAGCATTCGCTTGGCCATTTCGAGCTTGCTCTCATTACATTCCACCTTGCGTGCATAGTCCGGATTTTTTATGTTCCGCTTTTCCTTGAACTGCTCCTTCCGCTGCTTTAGAGTCAAACCGGAATTCTTATTCTTCCCTTTTTCCCGATGAAGGGAAAAGTCTATGGGATAGCAGCTTTTTCCGTCAGAGAGGGCGAGCGTTAGGCATTTTATTCCATAAATGAAACTGTGGGTGACATGGCCGAACACCTTGCTGACAGCTTCGATTCGGACACCGCTCTTTTGAAAGGCCGTATCATCAAGGATGGCACAAGTGTCATTTTCGTCAGTATCTACCTGATGCTCCTGAAAGATGGTATGGAAGCGCAGGGTGATTTTGGTAAGGAATATCCGCCAGTCGATGCGAGCGTTCAATAGCGTGCGGTATAACATGTTCTTGGAAACAGTGCAAAGTCCCTGAAAATGATTGGAGGTTGCACTGGCAATCGTTTTTCCTCACAAGCGCACGATGACGAACGTGATGAAGAGGGAAGTCAAAGTATAGCCTTGAACCTTTTCAAACTTGAGATTACGAACGATTTTACCGATGCTCCACGCCTGCATGATGACTAAAAGTTGTTCTTGGGCTTGTCTTTTAACGGATAAAACAAAGCCTTGGTAAGTTCGTTCAAATTAGCTATTTCTGCATCTATAACAGTATTCTTATTTCCCATTGTAAATCAGGGCTCAGTAGATTTTTAGTGGGGATTATTTTTTATACTCATGAAGTATTGCTTACTTCGCATTATGAAAAACGATTATTTGAACATGCTAGCCAGCCTCGTGTTGCCGGCTCAGATATTAGATTACTTTTTCATCTCTGGAGTCGAACAAACCTCTCAAGAGATTCATATCAGTCTGGATGAAAAGATGAATCCCAAGTTAAGCAATGACGTACATTTTGAGTCCAAAGGTTTTATGGAAGCTGTGAATGTGACGGACTTTCCTATGCGGGACCATAAGGTAATCCTCAAGATCAGATGTCGGCGTTGGACGGACTTGCGCACAGGTAAAAGTTTCAGCATTCCCATCTACCTCGGCGTTGTGGCCAAGGGAACCAGATACTCCAAAGAATTTGGGGCTTTTTTAAAAGAAACGTATGGAGACATCCCCAGTGACCTGCCGTACGCTTGAGGAATTCTATCATATAGATGGTCATACATTCGAAAAACAGTACAAGGAGGCCCTCAGCGGATATCGTAATTGGGAACAGTTATCTCATGCCGATGAATAGATGCTGTTTCCTGAGAATATGGGACCGCGTCTGGCAATTGACGAAACATCGCTCTCAAACGGTGAACTTTACACCTTTGTGACAAATCGCGATGCCTGTACAAGGGAGTGTTCTCTTGTAGCAGTTGTGGCAGGTACCAAATCAGAGGATGTAATAGCTTTGCTTCAGCGAATTGACGAAGAAAGTCGTTATGCCGTTAAAGAAGTGACACTTGACCTTTCAGACTTCATGCGCAAGATTGTACGGACTGCATTTCCTAAATCCAGCCGTGTTATAGACCGTTTTCACATTCAGAAATTAGCTTATGATGCCGTGCAGGAATTACGCATCAAATACCGTTGGGATGCCATACAGCAGGTCAATGAGGAAATGGAGGAAGCTAAACAGAAGAACGAAGATTATGTCCCATACCAATATTCCAATGGTGATACTCGTAGGGAATTGCTTATACGCTCGCGGTATTTACTTTTCAAATCAGCTGATAAATGGACAGAGAGGCAGAAACAAAGGGCGGCAATACTATTCGAAGAATACCCTGACATTAAAAAGACGTATGGTTTGTGCCATTCCTTGAGAATGGTATTCTCAAAGAATACCATAAAGGATGCTGCACGTCTAGCTATGGCAGGGTGGTATAGTAAAGTGGAAGAAGCAGGGATACATTCCTTTAACGTCATTGCTGCTACTTTTTATGAACACTATGAATTTCTACAACCATCGCTCTTCAAATGCAATGGCAGACTCTTTCAATGCTAAAATTAAACTATTCAGAGCAAACCTAAGAGGCATAGCTGACAAAAGGTTCTTCCTTTTCCGCATTGCTAAACTATATGCGTATCCCTGCTAAAAATCTACTGAGCCTAAATCAGTTGATTGGATACCTCTAATTTGCGAAGAAAATTTGAATTACTGTTACTTCCCACCCCTCTTTATTGGGGTGGGAAACTTTAGGCATAGTTTTAGAATTTGTATCAAAGGGCGGTCTGGGTTGGTGTTTCTCCGTGAAATAAACTGTTTCATATTAACTGACCGCCCTTATGTATTGTACATATCCATCAGTTTTTCATCTCAATATATGGATACAATGTGTTTGAGTAGTATTTCACGCCCGTTCTGCCAGTGATGGTCGGATGAGTATTTGCTTATCTCATTCGGTTGCCTTATCTTTACAGATATTGTAAGGTAATTAGATTGAAGACAGCTTGAAGAGCCTCATTGTCTGTGAAGATAGCGTTTCATAAGCTTTATACTCGGGTCAGGCTTTCTTTCTCACTCTACAAAAAATAAAAGTCTTCCGGAATGCAGTGAACACTATTGATAAGAGATGTAACCATAGCCATTATACACCATTATTCGGAAGGCTTGGATGAATAGAATAGAAACCATGTGGGAAATGTTCAGTTATCTTAAGGCTCTTATTTTTTGTTACAATAAATACTTTGCTACAGACTTCCAATTTGGAAACTGTTCAGAACCGAATAATATAAGCTTGCCTTTAAAATTAGCAGCACCATTCTTCTTCCTATCATCTATTAAGTAATCACCTGCATTTAAGTTTTTATGATGCGACAAGATTAAACGCTTATAGCATACTTCACCCAAATAACGTTTTACCCATTCCAATTTATCAGACCATGCACTTGGGTTGTCCCATGGAGCTGTTGATAATATGTAAATGTCATATTTGTTCTTTAAACAATTTATAGCATCTATTGCCCCTTCATTGGGTTGCATTTTGGAAAATATATTAGGGACTCTATCATAGCACCCCGCGTATTGTTTTTTTAGCTTCTCACTTAAAGCGTCTATGCCAGATTGGAAGTTTACCAACACATTATCCATGTCTACATATAGAACTTTCTTATTTGAGCACTGTTCGAGGTAGTCCAATGCTTTTTTATATGTTTCCATTTTCCAATGTGGCTTACCATCCAAACGGGACAAATCCATATTGTCTTTCAAATCTTGTATTTTGACTTTTACGGCAAGTGGATTGGTTGCTACACGTTGGATGAATGTTTGGTAGTCCTCATCTTCTATTTGGGTCAGACACTTTAAAGCAGCCAACACTTCATTACTAAACCCTTGTGCTTTTAATTCTTCCAATGTCATAGAGGTATCTTCTACCACATCGTGTAACAATGCCACAATCTTTTCATCTTCTGTTTGGCAATGTAATGCCACCCTTGTAGGGTGAAGTTTGTAAGGAGTGCCAGCTTTGTCTGTCTGACCCCAATGAGCCTTGTAAGCAATATCTAAAGCCTTATTCAACATATTATTTTAGTTATAAATATTCATCGGGTAGTGGTGCACGTGGAATGGAAAATGTGCCTTCGTCCAAAAAGCCACCAGCCATTTCAATATAGTCATATATAATGTTGACAATATGTTCCAACTTACCATACGAAAACATAATCTTCTTTTTTTAAATTGATGGTCTATATAATTTACAGTTTCTTCAAAACTTACATAATTGCCAAAACCTATAACATCATTCCAGTAATTGCCGAAAGCCGTGTCAATTGCTTCCCTAATAATTATTGGAAGTTCAAATTTAATTCGATTATATACAGCAACTTTTACCCTATCTACATTTATGGAACCTGTGTCCATTTTAGTTTACGATATTGTTAAAGTTTGAACTATACCTGACACAAAGATAACCAAAAAAGTTAGGTCTGTCGATTTTTTAGCTAAATTAACGTGAAATAAAATTAGAAAATAGTGAGTTGCTTGTTATTGATGAATTTTACATCAATAGCGGGTTGCTTCTCAAAAAAGCAGTATGCTACGATAGTTAACAATGAATTGGCAATAAAATTACAGAAAGAACGATGTCTGAAGTGTCTATCTGTGCAATGTTCTTCAATTCGTCATTGACCGTCTCAATCAATGCTCTTTTTCTGAGCAGAATCTTGTCAGCTATGCTCATCGGGGAGTTTCCCATATTATAATACATGAAATATTCAAGTAGGGAATTTTTTTACCTTCATTATTATATTTCAATTCGAAGCCGGTAAGTTCTTTCAGATAAAGATTTATAATATTCATCTATTATTTCTTTTACTTGGTTTAATTAACCTTCCATCAAAATTGAAAAGTAAAATAGCTTAACCCATTGGCGAAATCAAGGTCTTAAAAGGCTCTTATATATATACCTGTCTCTTATACACATCTCCGAGCCCACGAGACCGATCAGTATCTC